>Ga0315904_10000003_pt1 | contig 532842 bp, 487 predicted proteins | sample LakEriMetagenome_6_FD_203529 | JGI IMG/M metagenome (GOLD analysis project Ga0315904, IMG submission 203529) | Freshwater fungal communities from buoy surface, Lake Erie, Ohio, United States - Buoy 12 MA120 | ecosystem: Environmental > Aquatic > Freshwater > Lake | place: USA: Lake Erie, Ohio...
GCTCCACCATATGCAAAACCCCAACTCGTCTGAGTTGGGGTTTTTTCTTGGGCGATCGCGCGCGTTGCCCCGTGGTCTTGAGGAATCTTGCGGAATCTTGCGGACTTCGCTGACCGCTCCACCGGGCCGGTTCTGCGCCTGATTCTCTCTGTTGCGGCCATTTCTCTATGCATTCCTCATGCCCGGGAACGGGCCAAAGTCCACAAGATCATCCGACACAGGCCAACACGCTCAACGACTAACGAGCGGACGAGTGGATCGGTTTGATTGATTCAGGCATTGGTAGGACGTATGTTGCTGGGCTGCAACATGCGCAGATAGGCATCAGATGTACAAAAAAGATATGCAAATTAGGGTCTCTAGGACGCTTTCCCGCCAGTAATAACCATGGGCGCGGCCCCCCTGTTAACCCCAATGAACATTTTGAAAAGCTCAATTAGCATGCTGCAAGGTTCGTTCAAAACAGGTATCCGGTTCTGTGTTTTCGGGATCATTTGTAGGAGAGTTCATGCGGATTCTGGCTGGTTTGCTTGTTACTTTGTTGGCAGCCTACGCGCCCGCTTCGTGGGCCTCGGCTGAAGGTACGTTCGGGTTGGCTGCAATGGTGCACACGCACGACTGGCCGAACAACGTGGATGTCAAGCCGTGGGACGGATCAAGCGGCGGCGAGTTTGTTTACCGAGCTATACCGTGTTCGGGCAATGCCCCGATGAACAACATTTCGTCGAACCTGCCGACCTACAACTCACTCATCCCTGGGAGCCGCTCTCCTGCGTCCACGCGCTCACACCCGTTCAAGTTCACCGTACGAGACGGTAAACTGACCGGTACGATCAACCTGACCGTGTGCAAACTCGGTTCCGGGCCCACGCGAGATGAAATCGCAGATGGAAATCGCGATAGGATATTTGTCAACTTTCAAGCTGATGCGACCAAGCGCACGGGTGAGGAAACGGTCTTCTCCGGCACGTTCAAGATCGCCGGGGGCACGGGGCGCTACCAGCGCCTGACGGGCGACGGGGTCATCCGTGGCTACTTCATGTGCTTCGACCCGAAGGGCTGCGTCGAGGGCAATGGTGGCAAATTGCGCGACATGCAGTACGTGATGGAAGGCCGCTTCAGTGACCCGGCATTCCGACCCTAATGAGTTATTGAAAGGATTGGGCATGGCTTCATTGCTTCGCTTCTTGTGCGCCTCGATCATGTCGCTGGGCTGCTCCGCCGCGCTGGCTTGCGGTCAGGTTGCTCCGTGTGAACCATCGAAACCCGGCGCTATGACCGAGATACGCGGTTACGGCTATGGTTTTGATGGCGGCGATCGCTCAGTCACACTGAAATGGATCGCGACGGGACAGGTCGCCGCAACGGCGCCGATCGATGAGAACGGCGACTTCGTGGCGCGCGTTGCCGTACCACAGACCCCGGGGCGGCATTCGCTTCTGGCCACCTTGGGCAATGACGATCCGGTGCCTGTGCAGATTTCAGTGCCGGTGGTGCTCCCGTGGTACTTGGCCCCAATCGACGCGCTAGAACGTGTCATTGAGAACACGTCGAAACAGGTCGTTCTCTTTGCTGCTCTACTGGCATGCCTTGCTTGCTTTGCAGGCTGGTTGCTGAAGGGGCGGCGGCGACAGTTGGCTGCAGCGCGCTGATGCGGGGCTGCTGACTGCGCCTCCCTCCGCGCGGAGATCAGCAGATGCGCGGGAGTTGATCGCCTGCGAGCATCTCCACGATTCGCTTGCCCCCCATCTGCGTCTCCAACACTACGCGCCCAGCAGGGCTTGAGGTCACCTCTCCAATTACCGCAGCACGACGCCCGGCAGGAGTGGACTGCATTGCCTTGACGACCTTGTCGGCATCCTTGGAGGGGACCACTGCGACCAACGTACCCTCGTTGGCCAGGTAAAGCGGATCGAGGCCAAGAATCTCGCATGCCCCACGCACACTTGCATCTACGGGGAGCGCCGACTCAACAAGTTGGATGGCCACGTTGGAGCTCTCTGCGAACTCCTTGAGCACGGTGGCCACTCCGCCACGAGTCGCATCGCGCAGGCAGTGAACATCGCTGCCTGCCAGCAAGATCTGCGATACCAAAGCCCCCAGCGGTTGGCAGTCGGAAGACACATTGGACTGGAGTGCAAGCTGCTCGCGCGCCATCAGAATGGCGATGCCGTGGCGGCCGATATCACCGCTGACGATGACCTTGTCGCCGACCTGCGCTCGTGACGCGGATACCTGCACGCCGCGTGGGATCACGCCCACGCCAGCAGTGTTGATGAAAAGCTGATCGGCAGCGCCTTTCTCAACCACTTTGGTGTCCCCTGTAACAATTTGCACTCCAGCGCTATCTGCCATTTGCCGCATGCTTCGGACCACGCGCCGGAGCGTGTCGATGGGAAGTCCCTCCTCAAGAACAAAGCCGCATGACAGGTAGAGGGGGCGCGCTCCGCTCATCGCCAGGTCGTTGACTGTGCCCGCCACCGCCAGGGAGCCGATGTCACCGCCCGAAAAAAAGAGCGGAGCCACCACAAAGGTGTCTGTCGTGAACGCAAGCCGGTCGCCGTGCTCCATAAGCGCTGCCAGTCCAAATTCCGCCTGGTCCTCCAGGGCAGACAGCCCGGGGGTCGCGAATCCGGCGACGAACACGTCCTCGATGAGGCGGCGCATGGCTGTGCCGCCAGCGCCATGGGCGAGAGTGATCAGTTCTTTGTCAAGCATGACAATCAGTCGGTCGCTACGACGTCTTGGATGAGAGACACCCTGCCATACTGGTAGTGAGCCGCGCAGGCCCCCTCGGACGAGACCATGAGGGCACCGATCGGGGTTTGCGGTGTACACGTGGTGCCAAAGGCGGTGCACTGCGCCGGCTTGATCCGCCCCCGAAGGACATCGCCGCATTGGCAGCCTTGAGGCTCGGCCGCGCGTGCACCGGGAAGGCGGAATTTTTGCTCGGCGTCAAAGAGAGCGAAGGTCGCGCGCATGCGCACTCCGGATTGCGGGATGTCTCCCAGACCTCGCCACTCGAACGACTCGCGCAATTCAAACACCCTGTCCACCGCATCGAGGGCGAAGGCGTTACCCGCTTCGCTCACGACCCGGGCATATTGGTTTTGCACCTGCGCTCGCGATTCATCGAGTTGCACGAGCACCATGTGAAGCGACTGAAGGATGTCCAGCGGCTCGAATCCTGCTACGACCATCGGTTTGCGGTACTGCTCTGCGATGAATTCATAGGGGCGACACCCGATGATCACACTGACGTGTCCCGGACCGAGAAAGCCGTCGATCAGCAACTGATCGTCGTCCAGCAGGGCCCGCAGCGTGGGCACGATGGTGATGTGGTTACAGAACAGGGAGAAGTTGTGAAGCCCTTCGCTTCGGGCCTGGAGTACGGTCAGCGCGGTTGACGGCATCGTGGTCTCGAAGCCAAGCGCGAAGAAGACCACCTCCCGGTCAGGATTCGCCCTCGCGAGCTGCAGTGCATCAAGCGGCGAGTAGACGATGCGCACGTCGGCACCCGCTGCCTTCGCCTCAAGTAGGCTGTAACGGGAGCCCGGCACCCGGGCCGCATCTCCAAATGTTGCCAGAATGACCCCTGGCTGATGAGCGATGGCCACACAGTCGTCCACCCTGCCAATAGGAAGCACGCAAACCGGGCAGCCAGGGCCGTGAACGAACTCCACACTCGATGGGAGCATACCCGCGAGACCGTAACGGAAGATCGTGTGCGTGTGGCCGCCGCACACTTCCATGACCTGAACCGGGCGCCCGAGTCGGTCAGCCATCCTATGCGAGATACGCGAGATGTCGTCGATGAGCCGACGCGCGATATCCGGGTTGCGAAACTCGTCGACAAACTGCATGACCGTGCTCCGTGGACCTTCAACTAGACGGACGCATTGCGGATGGACGCGAGTTCATCCTGAAGCGCACCAATTTCCTCCATGAGCACAAGCGTACGTCTCGCCTCTTCTTCATCGATGCGCGCCATGGCAAAGCCTGCATGGATCAGCACCCATTTGCCCACACAGTCTGCGGGCTGCGTGCCTTCGTCGATGACGCAGGTGATGTTGATCTGTCGACGCACCCCCGACACATCGACGATGGCGAGCAACAAGGCGGGGTCAGTGATCTCGATGATCTTTCCGGGAATTCCAAGGCACATTTGGTGTCCTCCTCAGTGGCAGTCGAGTCGTTTGATCCTTGCCGCAGCCAGCACCGCCTGTCCGAGGCACAGGCCCTCATCGTGGGCAGGCATTCGCTGCGGCAGGAGCACCTGGAATCCGCGGGCCTCAAGCGATTGGCGCATCTCATCGCGTAGCAGGGCGTTCTGGAAAACCCCTCCGGACAGTGCCACGATGCGCGGCAGGTGTGCATAGTGTGCCGCAGCCGAGAACACGGCTTCGCACAAGCCGAGTGCGAGGCCGAGATGAAAACGCAGGGCAACCGATCCCGCGGGCATGCCTCTTTCCACGTCAGCCAACAACCGCGGCCACATTCCGTCGCAAACAAGCTCACTAAGGCCGCCACCGGTGTCTGGGATGAGATCGAACGGATAGGGTGCGCTGCGCGCGTGAGGGTCGTCGCGATAAAGCTCGGCAGCTTGCTGAAGCGCGATGGCCGCCTGTGCCTCGAAGGCTATCACATCCCGGTGCAACCCCACACAGGCCGCGACAGCGTCAAACAGCCGACCACATGAACTTGCTGAAGGGCTGTTGATCCCTCGCAGCAGCGCCGCGTCCAGAAGTTCGTGCGGCTGCGAGCGAAGGTAGCGAACTATGTTTGTTGTGCCATGCTCGGCAAGCAGTCGCGGCCAACCGAGTTGGAAGACAAGATACGCGTAGGCATTGCGCCAAGGTTGCCGTGCTGCCAGGTCGCCCCCCAGCAACGGCACGGGGCGCAGCCGGGCTGATCTTTCAAAGGTGGTGAAGTCCACCCGTCCGATTTCTCCCCCCCAAAGCTGCCCGCCGAGGCCGTATCCCAGCCCGTCGAGGGCCACCCCGAAAATGGCCGAGCTGTCTACGCTGAGGCCATGCTCAGCCATACATGAAGCGAGGTGGGCGTGATGATGCTGGATGAGCAGTGGCGGGCGCCGGGATGGGGCCAGCCGATGTCCCACGAGGTGAGAGTGGTAGCCCGGGTGAAGGTCGATGACGATCTGAGCTTCCGGGTGCGAAGCATCGGCCTGCAAGGAGGCTATTGCTTCGTCGAACCGGCTGCGCGCGCCAAGCTCAGCGAGATCGCCCAGTGGGGGGGACAGCTGCAAGGACGCCTGCTCCAGCAATCCCGGACGTGCCTTTAGATCCCCTCCCAGGGCAAGGATCGGGACAGGTACTGCAAAGCTGTCGCAGACCTTGACCAGTGCATGTGTCACGTGGTCGGCGCAAGCGCGGCAAGACGGTCGGCAATCTTCTCGACTGCGCGCACTCCAGCGCTGTCGGGGGCATAGTCAAAGGGCGCTTGTTCAGTCCGCTCGGCCTTCTCGAAATCAGCCTCGAATGGGACCTCGCCGATAAGCGCCATTTTGTGCTGCGCGCAATAAGCCTCGATCGCCGAGCGGTCAGCGTCGTCGCGTACTTTGTTTGACACAGCGTACAGGTGCGGGATTCCGAGCTCGCGTGCCAGGCTGAATGTGCGAGAGCCGGCTTCGAGTGAGCGGTAGTAAGGTTCGACGACCACCAGCATCGCCTCGACGTTACGGGCCGTGCCCCGCTTCAGGTGCTCCAGGCCGGCCTCCATGTCGGTGACCGTGTGATCCTGTGAGCCGCTCAATTCTGTGATGAGCCCGCGCACGGCCCTGTGAGAGGCGCACATGCAGCCGCTGCCGGCGCTGCCATCGGGGGGCTTGCCCATCACGATCAGTTTAATTCCGTCAGGCGCAGCGGTTCCAAATTCCCCGATCACATCCTCTTTGGTGCGAATCAGACGCAAGCGGTAGGCGCCTTCCGGGCTCTGCTCCGTCTCCACCAGATTTGCAGGGATGTTGCGAATGCCTTCAGCGCGTGCCCGAGACACGCCGAGGGTCAGCGCCAGGTTGGGGTTGGGGTCACCATCTATTGCAAGGATTCTTTGGTTGCGCTTGGCCAGAACACGGGCCAGGGTTCCGGCAAGCGTGGTCTTGCCTGAGCCCCCCTTGCCTACCACTGCAATCTTCATTTGAGCTCCTCATTTAGATCGAATCCTGTTGCTGGTTAGGCTCACGGCTAAACCAACATCACAACATAATAAGCAAATATAGTATGCACAGTAAAGTCGAAGGCAGATTCTGCGGCGCCTGATTTCGCAGTCGTCATGAGGAACCCATGCAACTTCTGATCGTCACGGGCTTTCTGGGCGCGGGTAAGACATCTTTTTTGAAGCAGGCTCTGCAAGCCGGACTCCTGGGGAAGGCCGCGCTTCTCGTCAACGAGTTCGGCTCCGTGGATATTGACGGAGCACTGCTGGCGAGGGCAGGGGCCACACAACTTGTGCAGTTACCGAATGGATGCGTTTGCTGCAAGGTCAAGACTGACTTTCAGGACGCACTGACCGAAATTGCCAATCGGACACGGGAGCGCGCGATCGCTCTTGATCGAGTCGTCCTCGAGACCTCGGGCCTCGCGGATCCTTCGCCGCTGCTCGCGCAACTTGCCGAGTCGCCTTCAATGCGTGCGATGGTGACGGACGTGCGCGTGTTGTGCGTCTTCGACATGAAGCAAGGCCCCGCAGTGCTCGAACAGCACCCAGAATCCCGCCATCAACTCGCTTGCGCGGACATCGTGCTCGCATCGCACGGCGATCTTCTTGAGGCTGGCAGCTGCGCCGGCATCCATGCCATGTTGCGGTCACGCAATCACCATGCCCGCATCTTTGCGGTCGAACAGGGCGTGCTCTGCGGTACGGGGCGTGACGATCTCATGCGGGTGCTTGGCGCCCCATCGGCGGTGGCGCCATCGACAGCCCCGTTTCACGGCGCAGATTGCGACCATAGCCACGGTGCTCATGCCTCCCACAATCTGCACGTCCACGCCCACCACTCTCGAGATATTGAAACCTTCAGGGTGCAGGCGGATGCCATTGCCTCACGAGACCGACTGCATGAGTGGCTGTCATTCGTCGTCATGCGGTTTGCGGGCCAGATCCTGCGGATGAAGGGATTCGTGTCAACGGCGGAAGCCGGCCGATCCTGGTTGGTCCAGGGCGCCTTGGGCGGTGTTTCTCTGCAGCCCTGGCCAGGCGGCGGGCTCGTGGCGGGGACGGACCTCGTCTTTATCGCCCGCGGCATGGATGATGACCATCGCCGCGCTGCGTTGCAGGCCGCCCTTTCTGAGTTGGACGCCTCCGCGGTTGTAACGGCATGAAGACCGAATGGAAGATCGGGGAAATTGCCGATCTACTCGACACCACGCCCAAGACTCTGCGCCACTATGAGGAACTTGGCCTGCTGCCGAAGCCAAGGCGCACCCCGTCAAGCTACCGGATCTATGACGCGACGGCCATCTCCAGGGCAACCCAGGTGCTCGGGCTGCGCCGCCTCGGTCTGAGCGTGCAGGCGGTCGCAGACATCGTGCGCGACGACCCCACGCCCGCGGAGTTCCGTCGCCGTCTTATCGCAGTACTTGCTGAGAAGATTCGCGAGGCGGATGAACAGATCAGCGTCATGCAGGGGCGACGGGAGGATTTCGCAGCACGAGAGCGCGGGTTGTTGCTTTTGCCCGAAAACCAATGCTGCTGCTCGTTGCTGTCCATGCCGTGCACCTGCGACTCGCGACAGCTCCCGGCGTGTCAGTGTTTACCCTGAGTTGACCTTGTCGTTGCGGCAAGGTTGACAGTGCGGTTCGTGGGGCACAGCACGTCCCGCACGGAGAACATCATGCCTGCATTTGAATCCAAAGCGCCCCCGCCGCCGCGGCCCGGCCTGCCCCGCTTTGCTTTGGACGAGGGGCCGATCACTGAAGTGCATGCGTTCTGGCTAGCCGGCATGAGTTGTGACGGGTGCTCCATTGCTACCGTCGGTGCTCAGAACCCCTCTGTCGAGCAGCTACTCTCCGCCGCCATCCCGGGCCTGCCGAAAATCATCCTTCATCACCCTGTGCTGTCGGTCACCGCCGGCGAGGAATTCCTCGCGGCACATCGGCTTGCGCGAGAAGGCCGTCTGGGTGCCCCTTATGTCGTCCTTTATGAGGGATCGGTCGCGGACGAGCGGATTGCGGCGGATTTTGGGGGCTATTGGTCTGCGATGGGCGTTGAACGTGATGAGCACGGACATCACAAGCCCATCCCTACCGCCAACTGGCTAAAGGATCTTGCCCCCGGCGCGGCAGCCGTGCTGGCGGTGGGAACCTGTGCAACTTGGGGCGGCATCCCCGCTGCACACGGAAACGTCACCAATTCCATGTCTGTGATGGATTTTCTGGGCAAGGATTTCCTGTCTGCACTGGGTTTGCCCGTGATCAACGTGCCGGGCTGTGCGCCTGTCGGTGATAACGTCACGGAGACGATTGCCGCGGTGCTAATGTTCCTTGCGGGGGTCGGGCCCCTCCCAGAGTTCGACGAACTTGGGCGGCCTGCCTGGATGTTCAAAAGCACGGTCCATCGAGGGTGCGTGCGTGCCGGCAACTACGAGGAAGGTGTGTTTGCCAAGGAGTATGGCGACAAGGAATGCCTTGTGGAGCTCGGTTGCTGGGGGCCCGTGGTGCAATGCAACATGGTCAGCCACGGCGCCATCGGACATAACGGCGGATGCATGAATACCGGTGGCATCTGCATCGGCTGCACGATGCCCGGTTTCCCAGACGCGTTTGCGCCTTTCTACAAGAAGGCGCCTGGCTCAACGATCTCGGGCAATGCCAGCCGTGTCGTTGGCGGAATCATGAGGCCGCTTCGCGCCATCACCAATCGAAGACGTAATCGCTCAAGCCGCTGGCTCGAAAGCGGAAAAGTCCCCAGCGGCTGGGGCCACGTCGAGCGCGAAGGCTTGGTCGATCGGAGCATGAGCGCCTTCTACAAAAAGCTTCAGCTCTGGAACACGCGCTTCAGTCCCGGCTCGGCAGAGCAACATCGACTCCAGGAGTCGGCCTTTAGGGTCATTGGGCAGTCGCACGCCCGTCACCGCGAGGAGTCCCACCAATGAGTCCAGCATGGATTACAGGCTTCGTCATCAGCGGGGCGGTTATCGTGGTCGTGGCAGCGTTGCTCATCTACATCCTCGCACAAGCGCGAAGAATCCGCGGGCTCGCGAGCGTCGCTGCTGCGGTGGTCAGTGAGATCGAGGCGAACACACAGCCGATCTGGCAACTCCACCGTACTGCAAAGATGGCATCAGGCCTCGATGAGACGGTTCAGGGCATCGCGGCCAACACGACGCGCGTCGCAGATGCCCTGGAGGGGCAGACCGCACGTAATGCAGCGTAGGAGGAGATCATGAGCGATGACAGTCTTTGGGCGGTATCCATCCTGATTCTTTTTGTCGTCAGCGGCATCGTTGCCTTGTTGCTGCTGTCCATCATCAGGGTCGCACGCGAAATCGATCACGTAGCCGCAGGGATCTGGAGCACCGGCCAGCGAGTGGCAAACAACACGGTTCACATCCCCACGCTGTACAAGGTGGGGGCTAGCGTGGAATCAATCGGTGGTCGCGCACCCCAGATCCTGGCCTCTGCCAAGCGCATCCGCGCCATCGTCGATCCTGCGCAACGCGCGCTCTGAGGGGAGTGGAATGATCTACCTTACTGTCTGGTCTTGTATCGCAGCCCTCGTGTTCCTCGCCGTGCTGGCGATTGGCCTGGTCCATATCTGCAACGCGCTCGACTCAATTGGCGGGCGACCAACCAGTTACTTGGCCAAGCTTAGGTTTGGCTTGCGCGCGATCGATAAGGAGTGCTCACATCTGGAGCCCCAGGTGATGCGAATCAACAGCGGGCTCGGCGCAGTCGCTGGGGGGCTGGGTGCGGTGCACCAGGAACTCGCCGCGACAGCTGCGGCACTGCGCGGTTCGTGAGGAGGCACGCATGAACTCTGACTTGAATTCCATCGCCTGGGTGTGGGGCGTAACGCTTGCGGTCGTTGGGCTTGTCATCACGCCGCTTGCAGTTCACCTGCTGCGCAGGGCTTCCCGGGCAGCTCGTAATACCCGCATATATGCCGAAGAGATGCTGGCTGCGGGAGGCTCCATCGCGGGCCACACGGGACACACTGTCGCCTTGAATAACACCCTTGCAACTGCCGGCACCTTGCTCGCCGCAAGTGAAGCGCTCGCACAGACGGGCGAGCAGATCCTTGCCGCTGTATCGACAAAATCGTGAGGACGCCATGCAGACATTGACCATCCTGACACTTGTGCTGCTTGCGGTCATCGTAGTAACAGCCGCGTGGCACCTCGTCTCGATTGCGATCGACCTGCAGCGCACAGGAGACGCCTTGGAAGCACTCGCTAGTGGTCTTGTTGCGGTACGGGACAATACCGCGCCGCTGAATTCGAAGGTCAGCGACCTCAACGGTGGCCTAGAGGAGTTGCACGCCCGGATGCAAGCTGTTCGGCAAGGCCTCGGTGCCGTAGGCGACGCCCTCGCCCGCCCGCGCGCCTAAAGATCATCACTCATTCATTCGACGAGGACGACAACGTGTGCTTTGAAAATCTGCCCATTGAGTTTGACCAAGCCGGCAACGCTCACCTGAAATCGGGTGTGAAAAACCCCTACCAGTACGCTGTGCGCACGCCGCAGGAGCGGGAGGAGAAGCTTCGCGAGATTGCGGTGAAGAACGGGCAACTGCGAGATGTTGACTTCGATCCCGTCACCCGCGTAGCCGGTGCCCTGGCGTTTCACAGTACGGTTGACCTGGAGCGGCGCTCGGTGGTTGCCACCAACGCAATGGCGACACTGTTTCGCGGCTATGAGGTGATCTTGCGTGGTCGCGACCCTCGTGACGCTGCGTTCATCAGTTCGCGTGCGTGCGGAGTGTGTGGAGGCGTGCATGCGACCGCCTCGGCGCTGTCGGTGGAGATGGCCCTCGGCGTGCGGCCGCCACCGATGGGCATTCTGGTGCGCAACATGATGCTGTCGTGTGAATACCTTTACGACAACCCGCTGCACTTGTTCGTCCTTGCGGGCCCCGACTTCTCCGAGATGCTGGTGCGAGACACCAACCCCGAGATCTGGGCCAAGGCGCAGCACGCCCCCACTCGTTCTCGTGCGGTCCACGGATACGCGACCGTTGCCGAGATCATGACGGACCTCAACCCGCTGACCGGCAAACTCTATCTTGAGGCTTTGCAGATGACGCGCGTGGCTCGCGAGGCCTACGTGATGCTGGGCGGCAAATATCCGCACCCCGAAACGATCATTCCGGGAGGCGTCACGACGACTGTATCGACATCGACGTTCACAGAGTTTTACGTGAAGTTGCGCCAGTTTTTTGACTACGCCAAGCGCTGCGTTGCCATCTGGGACGATGTCTACGATTTCTTCTATGAGGCTGATCCCCGCTACTACGACGTCGGCCGGCTCTCGCCGACCATGGTCGATTTGGGCCAATGGGATCACGAGGACTACTACGACGCGACCTACGCGAATTGCAATACCTGGGGGGAGAAGCGCTGGTCGACTCCCGGTGCCGTGGTCGATGGAAAGCTCGTCACCACTCGGCTGCAGGACATCAATGTCGGCCTCGAGGAGTTCATCGAGCACTCGTACTATGAGCAGTGGGAAGACTACCCCTTCAAGACCGATCCGCTAGGAGCGCCGCTCTCACCGAATCATCCGTGGAATAAGACCACCATCCCGCGCCCGGGCGCCCAGAGCTGGAAAGAGCGCTACTCCTGGTCCACCACACCAACGTGGGATCGACGCGTGTTCGAGGCGGGCGCCTACTCGCGAATGTACCTCTCGGCGCTTGCGCAGAAGCTGCCTGCCTCGCCCTACATCCACTCAACCGGCCACAGCCTAGTGTTGCAGGTGGCCAAGGGCGAGAAACTTCCCGAGATGACCCTTGAGTGGAAAGTGCCTCAGGTCTGGAACGCGTTCGAGCGCAACCGGGCTCGCGCCTATGCCGTGGCGTTTAACCTGATGGTCACGCTCGAGATGTGGACCCGGGCTCAAGCGCTGCTGAAAAAGGGCGAGACGCGCGTGGCGACGCCATTTGAGGTACCCAAGACCGGACGCCACATCGGTGTGGGATTCTGGGGTGCCGGGCGCGGGTTCCTGTCACATCACTGTGTGATCGAGGATGGTGTGCTGGCCAACTACCAGATCGTCACCCCCTCCACCGTCAACGCGTGCCCGCAGACTCCGTGGGGCACCCCTGGCCCCTACGAGCAGGCTGTTCTCAACACGCCGCTCATCGAGAGTTCGTTCAAGCATGCCGACGATTTCCGCGGTATCGACATCCTTCGCGCGCTGCGCAGCTTCGACCCCTGTATGCCCTGTACCACACATGTAATGGTGGAGGGGTCTGACCGAGTCATCACGCGCGAGGTCACGACTTGTGCGTGCGGAGTCTAAGTCGACTGAGGGCCGTGCAGCGTGAGCAATTCGGTGCTGGTGGGTCTGGTGGGCGAGTCGCCGGTCGTGGAGGATTTCCCGCTAGGGCCCCAGCTCGCACGGCGTTTGCGCGCAGGCCCCTGGGACGACCGTATCGTTCAGGTTGAAGCCATGAACTGGGGGGCGGTGCACATCGTTCAGGGCCTCGAGCCCCAGCGAGGCCAGTTCGAGCGGGCGGTGTTGGTCTCCTGCGTTGAGCGAGGCATGCCTGCGGGGACCCTGCGCTTCGGCATCTGGCAACATGAGCGCATGGATGCACTGGCCTTGCAGGATCGCATCTATGAGGCGGTCACCGGCATCGTGAGTCTCGACAATCTGCTCGTGATCGGAGAACACTTCAACGTGTGGCCGGCAGAGGTGCTCACGATCGAACTTGAAGCGCCACAAACCTTGTTTGGCGACATGGCCATGAGCATCGGCGAGATGGGTGGCGAAGGCGTGCCGATTGATTGGAGCGCAGCGATTGGATTTGATCCGCTTGCCTGTATCGATGCAATCGAATCTGCCACGCGCCGGGTGGTTGCCCAGGGGGCGCGGGCTGCTCTGCCGTGGGAGCCTCGCTCGCTCGCAACGATGATGCCGCTAGAACACTGGAACGTCATGACCCCGTCTTTCGTCACCCATTGATCATGCAAACACTCACCGACTCTGCCTCGCCCGCGCTGGCGCTGGCCCGTAGGGAGGAAGTACTTGAGATCTGTTATTGGTTCCGCGGCGAAGGCTTCGGGGATCGCTATTCGCCTGCCAAGCTCAAGCCTTTCCTGCCGTGCCCCGAGCCCGAGATCGAATTGACCCTGCGCGGCCTGGTGGAGCAGGGCTATCTCGCAGAAGCGGGAGGCGATGAAGTCCTTCTGACCGACGCAGGGCTCAAGTTGGCGGCGCGTTTGTTCGCTGACGGGTTCACCGAACTGCAGCAGTCGGGTCATGGCGAATGCCATGAAGGCTGTTGCGATGGTGACGACCATTCTCGCTGCTCTCACGGGTGAGCGAATTGAGAGAAGACGCTGCTCAGCAGCTGACCGGCTATCGCTCCAACGAGGAGTGGGATGAGCTGCTCGATGAAACACGCGAGCGCCTTGACCGCATCGAGGCGTGGGCAGATGCGCAACGCAGAGACGATGTTCTTGGACTGCTCGACTGCCTCGACAAGGTTCACCGTGAATCCTTGCATCGGCTGGTTCGTCTGTTCAAGGAGGGCGTGCTGGAGCAGGTGGCCACCGACCCAGCAATCCACACCCTGTTAGAGTTGTATGACCTTCTGCCCCCAGCAAAGCGGGTTTCGGAGTCTCCAATCCGCCTTTATCGCAAAGACGAGATGCAGCAGGTTGCCCCCCCACCACTTGTATCACCAGTCGTGCCGCATTGGTTGCCAATCGGCGCTAGATCCGAGGACGTGCTAGAAGGCTCGGTTCATTCTCTTGCGGTTGACAACCGCATGCTTACCGTAGCCCGAGTGGAGGGCCAATTGTTCGCGCTCGAGGGCGGGTGCGCCCAAGACGGGCAGTTCTTGCAAGGCGCGCGCCTGAAGCACTACACATTGATCTGCCCTCATCACTCGGGCTGTTACTACGATGTGCGCACTGGCAAGCGACTTGCGGGCGACGGCGCGCTGGAACCGCTCAACGTGCGGGTTGCTGACGGCGATGCGAGACTGTTGTTGGGCATCGGCATGCCTTTCCGCCCTTCCGTGCCAATCCTGTAGGGTGTGCATATGTCCCAAAGGGTTGTGGTCGCAGGGGTTGGGAATGTGCTGCATCAAGATGACGGGTTCGGGGTCGCGGTTGCACAAAAGATGCTTGACCATCCGATGCTGCCACCCGAGGTCACGGTTCTCGATATCGGCATCGGAGGCATGACCCTTATTCAGGCGCTCGAAGAGCCCTGCAACTTGCTGATCATTGTGGACGCGTATCAGCGCGGCGGGCGCCCGGGGGATCTTTACCTGCTTGAGCCGCATGTGCCTGACATGACCGGGCTGTCGCTTCAGGAAAGCCGCGACTATTTTGCTGACACGCATTACGCCACTCCGATGCGGGCGCTTGCCTTTTCACGATCGATCGGTCGATTGCCCCCGCTGATTCGCATCATTGGGTGTGAGCCAGTCGAGGCAGATGACATTGGCATCGGACTGAACCCGCCTGTTGCAGCCGCGGTTCCTTCAGCCTGTGCCCTGGTGAAGACGGTGGTCGAGGAGTTTCTGGCACACATCCACGACGGGTTGCCTGCGGAATCGTCGTCGGCCGGGCCGATCGGTGCCGATGGGAATAGACTTGGCTGCCAAGGCTGACTCGTAACCCATTGAGACGTGCAGACAACCTCACGCCAAAGCCGTCGGGCAGCCGCTTCTCGCCGGTGGTGGGGCGTCATCGAGGTACATCGCGCGACCGTACATGAGTCCTGGAGCAGCACCTGGACAGTCACCAAGAACATAGGTCACGATCACCATCAAGCCCTCCTTGGCTATCGCAAGCGTACCTGGGACGCAGGGCAAAGTTGGTTCCGACGGATTAAAACGATAGACCTTGGACGATGTCGCCGTCATAAGTCTCCCTGATGAACAACACGCTTTCCCCGTGGGGATCACTCTCGCTATGTTGGACGGTCACTGCTTGCCACCATACCGTCCGAATGACGGTTTGGCATAATGCTGAATCGCAGAAACAGGTCAAAATACGACCTTGAATCGATCCACAAGACAGGATCGGAAGGATGCGAAAAGTTGCGGTTTTCGAGGAGGGGAGGCAGGTGCAAGCACCTTTCCGCAACCGTCAGCAGGGCCACAACGGGTGTTAGCATGCTCCCAACTTGCAGGAATTGAACCCGGGTCCGCACCCGCCACCACATCAACCGCAAGAGGCGTTCAGCGTGGGATTGTCGAACGCTTTTTCTTTCCGAATCATCAAAACCCGGGGCGGTTTACTGCCTTCGCCGTCGACAGATCCATCCGGGGGGTTCCATTATGATCGTTAGTAAGAAAATTTTTCCGCCCGCTCGACATCGGTTCGGACTGGCCCTGTCGCGATACCAACCTATCAGTACTCGCAGCCAATTGTTCCAACAGCCACAAGACTTTCCGAATTCGCAGGTGCGTTATGACGATGGAGCATAAGAATCTGACTGTCTGGCGAACCAGAGCAGTTGCAAGTCGATAGAAATAAAAGTAAACGAAACGGCATGTCCAAAAATGAACCCAGAAGTCATCAGAGTGTTTATTGGTTTTGATCCGGTTGAGAGTGTCGCTTGGCATACGTTGGCACACTCGATATTCGAGAAAAGCTCACGCCCAGTAGCACTTATACCGGTGAACAAAGAAAACCTGCATTCAATTCACGACAGGCCAAGGCACCCGAAGCAGTCAAACGAATTCTCCTTCACTAGGTTCTTGGTCCCTTACCTCAGTGCTTATGAAGGCTACGCGGTCTTCTTCGATTGCGACATGCTGCTGCGTACCGACATCTCGACAATCCTTGATGTCATTGCCGAGCAACCCGGCAAGGCGGTTTATGTCGTAAAGCATGACTATGCGCCGCGGAACAACATCAAGTATTTGGATACGGTTCAGTACCGATACCCGAGAAAGAATTGGTCATCGGTTGCGCTTTGGAATTGCGGACATCCAGCCAATCGCAAACTCACCCCGGAGTTTGTCAACACGGCAGATGCGCTGGATCTGCATCGGTTTACGTGGCTACAAGACTTAGAGATCGGGGATTTGGACGTGAAGTGGAACTGGCTTGTAGGCGAATATGACCAGCCGCCCAAGGATGTCAAGAACGTCCACTGGACTGTTGGCGGACCGTACTTTCACGAGTACAGGGACGTCGATTTTGCCGAGGAGTGGTTCGCCCAGAACCGTAAGGTGAATCACTGCATGCAACGTACGAAGCCTTAAGCTTAACAACGGATTCAGTTCTGATTGGGCGGCGCAAAGTATCAGCCTTGCCGGTGGTGGATGAAGAGGGTGTGATTGCCGGTGCGCTCAACATGAGGCAGTTGTTGCAGTCCGGCGTTGTCTGAGGGCAAAAGCGACACCACAAAAGGACTCTGGTCGTTCTCAAATATATGACTACAAGCAACGAATCGGTTCGATATACCGCCAAGAGCGAGTTGGGCAAGCCCTGGCGTCTTCTGAAGGACATGATCTTCGACCTAAGGGGATCAAGATTCATCGCCTATCGCCTGTTTCAACGAGACATCAAGGCGAAGTACAGGCAAGCGTTGCTGGGTTACTTCTGGGCTTTCGTCCCAAGCATCCTGATTGCTTTCGGTCTGGTTGCGGCGAGCAGGGCGAATGTGATCAGCATAGGCGAGACGAATCTCCCGTATCCAGCCTATGTGATGCTGAGCATGGTTCTCTGGCAGACATTCGTGGAGGCCTTAAACGCTCCACTGATGTCTGTCACGGAATCAAAAAGCATGCTTGCAAAAATAAAATTTCCGAGAGAGTCGATCGTTCTTGCAAAAGTGCTTGAGGTCTTCTTCAATTTTCTTGTCAAGCTGATCCTTGTGGTGCTGCTTTACTTTTTCTATGAGATGCCCATCACTTGGAAGGCCGCCTTTGCCTTCGTTGGGGTGCTTCAACTGGTCTTGTTAGGGACTTTTCTCGGCTTGTTGATCGCTCCGCTGGGCGTCATATATCAGGACATCTCGCGAGCTGTGTCGGTTGGCACGATGGTGCTCTTTCTGATAACCCCGGTGGTCTACCCTGAGCCGAAAGCGGGAATATTCGCAACCATAGTGTCGATGAACCCGGTCACGCCGTTGCTCGTAGCCACGAGGGATCTGGCCACCACCGGCATCCTGAGCAACCTCGGCCCCGCGCTGGCTGTCAGCACCGTTTCGATCGTCGGGTTGCTGGTGACTTGGGTGATTTTCAGGCTTTCCATTCCATACGTGATCGAGCGGATGCCGTCATGAGCCCGAGCGAGCTCCCGAAGGATACGGTTTTGCGTGTGGAGAACGTCTCCAAGAAGTTTTCAAGGAGCCTCAAGACGTCGCTGCTTTATGGTTTGACGGATATCGCTGGCGAGCTAACCGCCACCCGACAGAGTTCCAATCCGTTACGGAAGCAGGAGTTCTGGGCTGTTGATTCGGTGAGCTTCGAACTGGGACGAGGGCGTGCACTGGGGCTGGTTGGTGCGAACGGAAGCGGAAAGACGACCCTGCTGAGGGTAGTCAGTGGTTTGATCAAGCCCGATGCAGGTAGCGTAACGATCCGCGGACGGGTCGTTCCTCTGATCGCTCTTGGCGCCGGGTTCAATCAGATTCTCACGGGCCGCGAGAACATCTATATCAACCTCGCGATACTCGGCCTGACCAGCAAGGAGGTCGACGAGGTCTATGACTCGGTCGTGGAGTTCGCGGAGATCGGTGACGCCCTCGATGCACCTGTGCAGACCTACAGCTCCGGCATGGCGGCTCGCCTGGGTTTCTCCTGTGCCGTCCACGCCAAAGCAGACATCCTTCTGATCGACGAAGTGCTCAGTGTCGGGGACATGCGATTCCGTAGCAAATGCTACCGGAAGCTTGCCGAACTCCGCATGGCCGGCACCTCGTTCATTCTGGTGTCGCACAACACGAACGCCATCCTGTCGATGTGCGATGAAGTGATTTACCTGAGAAAAGGCTCGGCGATCCTGTCCGGGGAACCTTACGAAGTGATGTCAAGGTTCGAGGAGGACATGACGTCGCAGCCAGCGTTGGAAGTCCCTGGGGTGTTCCACAGGATCGACGCTGATGGAAGTCAAGAGTTACACATAAAACAAGTCGAATTGCTGCAGAATCGTGCTCGAGTTGAAAACTTTACCACTGGGAAAAATGCAGAGTTTTCGGTCCGCATCCAGTGCAACAAGCCTCAAGGCGATGCTATTCTTTCGCTTCTGATTCGGGAGTTATCCGGAGAATCGGAGCCGGTACTCCACCTCAGCAGCGACAATGAAGGAAGAACATTTTTTATTGACTCGGGATGTCAGGAAATTGGCGTCGAGATGCCCTTTTGCGGGTTAACGCCTGGATTGTATACGGCGAAGGTGTACCTTCACAGGTCACCGTTTTATATGCTTGATGCAATCGAATCGTTTGTGTTCAGGGTGAGAGCAGATAAGAGTTTCAAGCAGTGCATTTACTATCAGCCAGTCACTTGGAAGATGAATGCAGTATGAAGTCCAAGCTGTGGCGTAGGCTGATGAGGGCCAAGACAAAGCTGTTTGGGCCACAATTCAATCTTGGCGGCATCGGCTCTGGCGTCAGAATCGCGAGCAATGTCGAAATTTCCGGAGTTTTGAAAAACATACGGCTAGGATCTAATGTTCGAATATCCAAGAACGTGACTCTAGTTTGCCACGACAGAGATTCTTATATAGAGATTGGTGATGGCAGTATATTGAAGCCTTACGCCATGCTCATGACCCACCCAGGAGGTTATATAAGAATTGGGAGTAATTGCAGCGTCAACCCATTCTGCGTGTTGTATGGCCATGGTGGGTTGGAGATCGGTAACAATGTACGAATTGCCACTCACTGCGTGATCATTCCTGCAGATCACAGGTTTGATAATTTGAATGCGCTAATTACTGATCAGGGCTTAATAAAAAATGGTATAAAAATCGGAGACAATGTATGGATTGGGGCTTCAGTGACCATACTTGACGGGTGTCAAATCGGCGCAGGGGCGGTGATTGGCGCGGGTTCGGTAGTAACCACAGACGTTAAGGCGAATTCCGTCGTTGTAGGAGTGCCGGCAAAGTTAATAAGGTACAGAGGCGGGTATGAGTAGTTCTATTGAGCGGATCATGAAATTATTTCGCAGGGGGGGGGCTGGAGAGACGGTTAGTGAAGTTTCCCATCTCTTGTTTGAAATTGAACAGCCCTTCAATAGTTTGTATGATCAAGGTTTGAAATTATCAGAAACTCCTGATAGGGGCCGCAAGCGGCGGGCGAGATTCTACAATTTGATCAATACCCTGAAATACGTTGACCACCTCGAGGGCGCGGTTGTTGAATGCGGGTGTTGGAAAGGGCTATCTTCCTATCTGATTTGTCAATTCATAAGAATTAATAGGCCAGAGTTCATTGGCGCCGGTTACCACATCTTTGATTCGTTCGAGGGCTTGAGTGCCCCCAGCGTTGAAGACCGAATCACGACAAATCTCGTGGACTCGCGCGGCGACAGGGCGAACACCTTTTTCAAGAGTGCGGGTGCGTACAACGCGCCGCTTGAACATGTCAAGAGGGTGTTGGCGGACTTTCCTGAAGTGGAGTACCACAAGGGTTGGCTTCCTGGTTCTTTGGATGGATTTAAGGTCCCAAGAATCAAGTTTCTGCATATCGACTTGGACCTGTACGAACCGATTTATGGGGTTCTCCAGTTGCTATATCCACTAGTCGTACCCGGCGGCGTAATCGTTTGCGACGACTATGGTTCCTTGTATTGGCCTGGTGCCAAAAAGGCTGTGGAAGACTTTGTGGCACAGAGCGGTGCTCGTTTCATCTCCCTCTCCTCTGGTCAAGCAATGCTTATCAAGAGCTAAATGATGGACATTCCCCGACTCGAGGAGGTAAGGATCTGCCCGATCTGTTCCGGACAACGCTCGAGGGTCTGGAGTAGCGGCAAGGATCTGCTGATGCGGTTGTCCAGCCAGCGTTTCGAATATTCAAAGTGTCCCGGTTGTGGGGCACTGTTTATGAGCAGCCGACCCGTCGAGGCAGATGTTGCGTTCTTCTACTCAAGCGGATATCAACCGTACCAAAATGCCTCAACCGATGAGCCGCCGATTGGCGGCAAGGCGCAGTTCATACGCAAGCTGAAGGCGGCCCTCAGGAAGGCTCGGGGAGGGGGGTGGGCGCGCCACTTCCCCCGCTGCTACCACCAACTCCCCTCTGGTTCGCTGTTTGTTGACTTTGGATGCGGTGCCGGCAAAACCCTTGATGTCATGAAGAGGGTCGGTCATCGAACGGTGGGCGTGGATTTCTCTGAATTAGCCATCCGTAGCGTGCGTCAGCGTCATCATCAAGCGTATTCCGTGGATGAATTCTGGCAAGCGTTCCGTGACGAGTCCGCAGACTTGGTGAGAATGAACCACGTTGTGGAACATCTCTACCAGCCACAGGCTGTACTGCAAGGGATCGCAGCGAAACTCAAGAAAGGCGGCGCTCTGCATATCGCAGTGCCAAACCCGGCAGGCATCTCAGCGCTTGCCTTCCGAGAGAACTGGCATGGGCTCGATTGTCCCCGCCACGTTATTCTGTATCCGCCTGAAACCTTGGTGCGCTTGCTCGCCGAGGCCGGATTTGAGCATTTTGAAGTCAGGCAGGAGTCCATTTCCAAAGATTTCGCCCGGAGCTTAGGCTATTGGTTCGCCGCCAAAGGGCTCTACAACTTGAACAAGGTTGAGGGGCTCATGGACAACTGGGTGTTGAGAGTGTTGCTGTGGCTACCGATGAGGCTTTGTGCACTTGTCGGGCATGGTGACCGATATCATGTGGTTTGCAAAAGGCAATTTTGACCATGCCTGAGACGGCTAAGACGATTGTCTGGAAGACCAGCTCAGACAATATCAAAGTTGCCAGTGTACGGATTCGCTGCATTCTGCCGGCGCAGGCCCTTCAGGAGCGCGGATTCAAATCAGTCCTCATTAGTGGCAATGAGACTGTGCCGTCGTTTGATGGACTATGCGCAATCATCTTCGTGAAGACCTTCAGCCAGCACGACCTGAAATTGGCCCGTGCAGCCATCTCGCATGGCGTGACGGTCTATCTCGACCTTTGCGACAACATCTTCATCCCGCACTACCGACATTCGAAGGCCTACAACAGATTCACGGATATGGCGGATCTCGCGAAGGCAGTGGTAACAACCGGCAAAGAACTTGCGGGTTTGATAAAGGCTCAGCTAGACGCCGGGGTAGAAGTGGTTGTGATACCAGACCAGTTCGAGGTGCGGCAGGACTTGCGCAAGCTAAAGAACTATGTGAAACAGATCAAGCCGTCGATTCCATTCATGCGGTTGAGATCTATTCGTGACAATTTTTTGCCGAGGACCAAAGCGCTTCTTGCTTCATTTCGCAACGAATTGATTTGGATGTGCTTAAGGGTGCGAAATGGAGTGCGTGAATCATTCAGATCAGGGTGTGTGAGATTGCAATTTTTTTCGATCGGATCGGACCTGCCATCTGACTTCTTGCGCGCGAAGGCGAAGATGGTCGTGTGGTTTGGTAACGCTGGGGGTGGATTCAGTGGATTTGGAATGCCATCGTTGGCGGAGATCTCTAATCATCTCGTGCGTCTGAATGAAAGGATCCCCATCAAGCTGTTAGTGGTAAGCAACAATTTGAAAAGCTATCAAGAATTGATCGCCCCCTTGCCGCTATTGAGTGCCTACAAGGCGTGGCGGTATCCGGCGATCTTCAATGATGTATCTGCCGCTAGTGTGTGTGTAGTCCCCAATTCCAAAGATGATTTCAGTGTCTGCAAGTCACCGAACCGCTCTCTCCTGGCATTGTCCTTGGGCGTCCCGGTGGTTGCGAGCAGTATCCCGTCAATTGAAGACATCAAGGACTGTGTGATCCTTGATGACTGGGAAGATGGATTGTTCACCTACCTGACTGATCCCGAGCGGGTGGCAAGAGACCTCGCCAGAGCGAAATCCATTCTTGAGGAAAGATATAGCGGCGCAGCTGTGGCCGACTCTTGGGCGGCGGTATTGCGATCTGCCGAATTCTAGGTCCAGGGAGGCGCACCTTGAAGACAACGGTCTTTATTCATACGAATAACAAGCAGATGATCGGCGCGAAGGTCGCCTCGTACGCGCTGAAATCACGGGCAAGATTTCCGGAAAGATTCGAGGTACACATTCTTTCCCTTGAAGAGACCCCACATCTGAACAAAAGAGGAGGGCACACCTACTTGAGGAAGGGTAAGGAGGCCGTCTGGAGGAATGAGGACCTGCAGTCTTTCAGTCCACTGCGAATGATGGTTCCTCAAGCCATGAATTTTCAAGGCAGGGCTCTGGTGATAGATCCGGATGTGTTTGCAGTCGGTGACGTCGGCGAGTTGCTTGAATCCGACATGCAAGGCAAATCGATCATCTGCCGCAATATCACGGAGGGCTACAAATCCAATGGGAACAGTTTCTATGCGACAAGTGTGATGCTGCTTGATTGTGAACGGCTGCAGCACTGGAAATGGGATAGGCAGGTCGATGATATGTTCAGCAAGCGTCTGGACTACGGTGACTGGATCTCGCTGAGGCTTGAGCGACCAGAGGTGATCGGTGATCTTCCGGAAGAGTGGAACCACTTCGACACTCTCAATGAGAAGACAAAGTTGGTCCATAACACCGAACGTTCGACACAACCTTGGAAGACCGGTCTCCCGGTAGATTTTGACACCACGACAAAGGGATGGCGGGGGAGATTCATGTCGATCTTCAAGCCGCAGCCTAGATACCTGCCTCACCCAGATCCGAATCAGGAGATGCTGGTGTTTAGGCTGTTGAAGGAATGCCTGGATTGCGGGGTGATTGACGAGCGCTTCATTAGGGAAGAGATCGCAAAATCCCATGTACGCCATGACATTCTAGAAAAGCTTGGGACGATTTGACTTGTGAACAGACTATCTGATTTATATAGCCTTCATCAGGGCCGTGATATCTATATCATCGGAACTGGGGCAAGTTTCCGAGTATTCCCAAAATCGTTCTTTGATGACAAAATCACCATAGGGCTCAATCTGGCGTGGCAATTGATCGATGTGGATTATGCGATTACCATGGTCCCACACCTCAACTTCCCAGAGTTTCTCGGTGCTGTACGACCTGAGCGAACCAAGTGGGTTACAAAAAAAGATAAGTATATCGCTCACGCCACCCCTGAAATGCAGGCATATGCAAACGAGCACTACTTCTATTTCAGAACAGACGGTCAATCTAGCATTAATGATTTGGATGAGCCGAGCGAGGCGGGCAGGATGCTGGACTGGGTCGAGCATCCGAACGCTGAGTTCCTTTATCTATGGACTTCCATCTCGCAAACGGCGGTGAATCTTGCCGCAAACATGGGCGCCAAGAATATTATCCTTGTAGGGTGTGACAACTGTGCCTTGCTTGGTAACCATCATGCCCACAATCAGCACACCCTCTGGAAGGGCGCAGATCCAGACGACAGATACATGCACTATTACCTCGGCCTGAAAGAGGTCAGAGCTGCTCTGATGAGAAGAGGGATAAACCTGCTCTCGATCACCCCGTTTCTGAAACTTGATGCTCCCGAGCTTGATTTCAGGGAGCTATGCCAGACGCTGGAAAGGCCCGAACTGATTGAAAATAAGGATATCTACTCGCCCCAATCTCTGGCTCAGCATAACATCAGATTTGCAAGACTTTTTGTGAAGCTGTTGCAGAGGAACATCTTTTACCTTGTGAATAAAGGAAAAAAGCTGCTCTATTGAGGCTTGCTTGGCACTTCCTGTCGCGCGGCCTTTTGGCGGTAGCGCAGCGCTATTTACGACATAGGTCCTTTGCGGATGGATATCCTGACAAAAGCGGGCGGATAGAACTTGGAGTATTTTGAAAAGCTTCGTCGAAGAAATCGGAGGATTCCGGGCTTTGTATGCAGATTCCTGATTCCAAGGCTCTTGAAATCTTTGCCGTTGCTGGCAACCATTCCGCTGTTGCTCAAGGTGGTGTTTCTGAAGCAGTGCCGAACCATTCTTTATCGGCCAAACCCGAGGAATCTCACAAGGCTCACGCGGCTCCACAGTGTTCTTGTGATCGGTGGACGATCGGAAAGAGAGTGGGCGAATAAGAATGGCTTCGATTTCATGCCCTTCTATCCTATCTATGCGCTGTCGAATTTTGGTCTCGGTCTTGCTTGGCGCCTAATCTACATTCTCGTACGACCAGAGCGACTATTGGTTTGGACCGATTACGGACTAGAACACTACATCGGTATCCGGATTGCGCGCCGATACGGCATCAGAACCTGGTGCGTCCAGCACGGCCTGTTCCCCTTAGCGAACAACTCGGATCTCGATGGTATGCACGCGGATGTCAATGTCGTCTCGTCCGGTTATCAAAGGCATATCTTGTTGGCCGCGCGATACACAGGCAAGGTTGTTGTCTGTGATGGGGTTTTCGGCGATCGGCCCCTTCGTTTGTCGCTGCATTCGATGCAATCGTGGAGCGAGTCGGGAAGGAAGGTGGTTTTCGTTGGCGCCGGGTACATCCATGACCCTCATCTTGAGGACTCGGTCCTCCAATTGGTCAAGGTGATCAAGCAGGAACTTGGTAACGAGTACAACTTGATCTACAGACCGCACCCTAGAGATTCAGGAATCAAGTCAAAGCTCTGCAATGCCGGTATCGCCGTAGTTTCGGGCCATGCAAGCGCGATAGAGAATGACGAGACCTTTGTCTATGTTGGTATCAAGTCTACGTACCTGCTTGAAGCGCAGAGTGCTGGCAAACTTGTTTTTCTGATCCTAGGTGACGAGTTCCCAAAATATTTCCATCAGGGTGAGATAATAAATGAGATATCGGCAGGTCGACTAAGCATGCTCGGAGAGGCCATAAAGACCTCTGTCATGGAATCCACCTCGAATCCATAACGGCGCGAGTTAGGCCAGTGAGATCCGGGTTTCAGGTGGGGGCGTGCGAATCGCGAGAGCTCATGTAGTGGCTCTACAGCTTTTTGAGCAAGCAGGCTAATGACATCAGAATGGTTTCGAGCAGGCTCTGGCGAAAGACGCCGCTTTTCGAGCAAATCAGCAGGCGATCGACCGGGCCTGACGCCCTGGCTAAACTGAATCGATGCAGAGTATGACGGGCGTGATCTGTGAGAGTGCCCTTCGTCTTTTCAAGGGCGCAGATGTTCATGTCCATCCAATCATGGAAGTGGCCGTCAAGTAGCCTTCGGAATCTTCGTACCTTGGAGGAGACCGAGGTGTTCCCGCCGATGAGCGCTGTGTCATGCTGCCTGTAGTAGACGTATGGGCGAGTGTCGTAGTACACCGTTCCCCCATGACCTGTCACAAGTTGATACAGCCACCAATCATGTGAGGGAACATCGACTACACCTATCCTTTCGATGATTTTCTTTGCCTCCTTGTTGAATACCATCGTGTTTCCGCCGGCGATGCTTTGCACGAGCGAATTCTCGAAACTCGGCCCACGACTCATGACTTTCGACGCGCCGAGCGGATTCATTCGTGCATCCGCGTATACCGTTCTACCGCAATAAAGGTATGGTTTGCTCGTGACTTCATTTGCCGCGATGTTCTGGATCGCTGCTTGAAGTTTCTCTGGCGCCCAAACGTCGTCTTGATCGGAGAAGGCGAAGTAGTCTCCGTGTATGGAGGGGTCCGTCGCCAGACTTAGGAAATTCTTGGCAAAGCCTTGCCCCGGGCCCGATCGGACAGTTATTGTCTGCGCAGATCCGGCAGCGATGCTCCGTATGGTCTCGATCGTCTTGTCGGTGGATCCGTCATCGCTGATGACTAGATTCAAGTTCTTGTAGGTTTGGTCGATGATCGACCGGACCTGGTCCTCAACGTAATCCTGACCGTTGTAAGTGCACATCAGAACTGCCAAGAGCGGTTCAGTTCCCGTGCTTTCTTGTACTGTCGGGTCCATTGGCAGTCTTTGTTCTACTTTTGTCCGAGATGCTGGCCTGGCGTCCGCCAATGTCGCGGCAGGCCGAGTTGCTATCACCGGTCGGTGTTCAGCCGAGCACCCCGAAGCTATCTGGATGCTACACGATGACGGTCTTGCTACAGGTGGACGCCACATACCTTGGTCCGGACTGCTCCCAGTGAGGTAGGTGAGCCGACCCTATCCTTTGAGAATAAGCGGCCGTCGATTTGGAACTCCGATGCTTACCTCGGGCATCTTCGCGGACCTTACGCCGCCCCTGGGGCTGCAGACCGTGACCTACCGGACCGATCGCCTGGTGCTGGTCGTGCCGGCTGGACACCCCGCTCGCGTCCATTCCAGGTCTGCCTTAAGACGACGGGCCTTAAAACGTAGGCAGCCCTCGGGGCACCATGAACTCGCCCTCGCCCCAGGCCTCGGTGCGCGTCATCTCGGCACCAGCGGTGCGCAGCACCGCCTGCGTAATCCGCTTGCCCGCCTCCTCCAGTGACATCTCGCCCGCGATCAGCTGGCCCAGGCCTACGTCGATGCCATCGACCCAGTTGTGCAGAGTTTGCGGATTCCCACAAACCTTCACCGTAGGCGCCAGCGGATTCCCCGACGGATTGAACACGCCCATCGAGAACAGGGTGACCTGTGCCCCCCCTGCCACCATGCCGGTGATGGAGCACGGGCTGAAGAAAGGCGTGTCCATGAAGTACAGCCCCGGTCCCTCGGGCCGCTGCCCAAAAGACAGGCAGCCTACAAAGCGCGCGTTTCCGATCTTGCAGATTGCCCCCATGGTCTTTTCGATCAGGGTGGTGAGGCCGCCCTCAATGTTCTCGGCGGTGGGGTTTACGCCACGATAATGGTCTCCATCATCAGCCATGCGGCCCTCGGTGGCAGCGATGCGGTCGATGATGGCCTGGGCCACTTCGGGCGAGACCGATTGCGCGCGAACCACCTCTTCGCCGCCGATAAATTCAGCGGTTTCGGAGACGATGACGCGCGCGCCGCGCGCGATCGCCCAGTCGACGAAGCGGCCGACGGCGGGGTTGGAGCAGACTGCGCTGGTCGCGTCTGAGCCGCCGCATTCGAGCGCGAACGTCAGCGCCGAAAACGGGCAGGGGACGCGGGGCATGTCCCGCAGCGCCGAACCGATCTGGGCCAGAGCGCCTGCGGCGCGGTCGATGGCGTTTTGGACGCCCTGGCTGTCCATGACCGCGATGACTTCGATCTCCCGGGCGTCACCGGCCAGTCGTTCGCGCCAAAGCTGTGCGGCCCGGCGGTCATGGCATAAGACGACGGCGGCGCCGACGTTGGGGTGCGTGATCAACTGCTCGATGACCTGGTCCTGCAGGCGTGCGTCGGGCGTCTGGAGTCCGCGCTGGAAGTCGCCCGTGATGCACAGGACCGGCTGGCCTTGGGACTTTTCGTGCTGGGCCGCCGCCAGTTGCGCGATACGGTTGGACAAGGCCACTGTGGCCACGATGGCCAGGTGATTGCGTACGCCCACACGGCCGTCGGCGCGCAGGTAACCCGGGAAGTGCAGGTCGGCTTCAGCGGCAGTTGTGGACATGGACATGCTCTCCGGGCTGGATGTCGCAGGTGGCGATGCCGATCGTCACGCCGTACTTCACCACGGGCTGGCCCTGGGCAATGGCTCGTCGGGCGACCTTGTGGCCGAAGGGGATCGGGCCGGCCAGAGGTAGTCCATCCTGCGTGATGCGCGTGTCCTGATCGAAGTCCAGGAGGGTGGCGACGTTGTCGTCGGGGTGAACGGTGAGGCTGATGCGGCCCATAGGGGATAGTGGGATGAGAGAGGTCAGGTGGGGAGCGGGTGGGCCCAGGCCTTCAGGGCGGGCAGGTCGGGGTCTAGGCCCAGTCCTGGGCTGTCTGTGAGGTGTACCCACCCGTCTTGCGGCGTCAGTGCGCCGGCGAGTACCTCGGTGCGCAGCGGATTGGGGTTGACGTCCATCTCCAGCAGGCCATCTTGTTCTGAAGCAGCCAGCAGGTGCGCGGAAGCGAGCAGGCCGATGCCGCCGCCCAGGTAATGCGGGCAATACATCACCCCCTGCGCGCGGGTGCGGCGCACCACTTCCAGGCAGCCGGTGAAGCCGCCCCACTTAGCCAGGTCGGGTTGCATCACGCCCAGACCCCAGTGCGCGAGCGCGTCTTGGAAGGCGGTGAGGTGGTTGATGTTCTCGCCCGCCGCGAGTGGCATGGGGGCGCATCCGCGCACCGCCTGCCAGTCGGCGGCGCTGGCGTCGGCGGCGATGGGTTCTTCCATCCAGGCCAGTTGAAAGCGCTCGAACTGCGGGAGCAGCGCCATGGCCTGCTCTCGGCTCCAGCCCTGGTTGGCGTCTGCGGCCAGCCAGCGGGCGCCAGCGGCTTCACGCGCTTCTTCCAGCGTGCGCAGGTCTTGGGTGTCGTTGAAGCCGACCTTGACTTTGAACGCGCAGTGGCCCTCCTGCGCGGCGCGGGCCAGGGTCAGGCCGGCGCCCTGGGGGTTGATGCCGCTGGCATAGGCGCGCACGCGGGGTGCATCGGCGCCGACACCGCCATCCAGCGCGGCGCGCAAGACCTGGTGCAGGGGCTGGCCACGACGGCGCGCCTGCAGGTCCCACAGCGCCGTGTCCAGGCCCGCGGCGCATTGGTCCAGGGGGCCGAATTCAGCGGATTGCAGGCGCAGGATGCGGGTGCGGGCTGCCACCTGGGCGTGCCAGTGGGCAGGGTGGTCGCCCTGTAGACCCGGCAGCAGGGGGGCGAACACCTCCATCAGCAGGCGGCAGCGGTGCAGGGCGCCGCTGTCTGGGAAGTTGCACCAGACCTCGCCCCAGCCCTGTACGCCGTCCGAGTCCTGAACGTTCACCCACAGGGCCCAGCGCGCGCGCATGGATCCGAAGGAGGTGACCACGGGCTGCTGCAGCGGTACCCGGTACAGGTGTGGGGTGAGCGTCTTGAGGCGGGATCCGCTCATACCTTGAGCGCCATCTGAAAGCGCAGGTACTCCGCGCGGTAGGTGATCTCGGCGATGTACATCACCTGGCCCTTCGTGTCGTGGAACACCCGCACCACTTCGCCCACCCCAGAGTTCAGGGGCACCCCGAGCAGGCGCGAGGTCTCGACATCCGCCACCGAGATACGCAGCGTCTGGTGGGCGCGGGCGATGCGCACGCCTTGTACTTCCAGCAGCACCGGAATGATGGTCTCGCGCCGGAAACGACGGGCGGCTTTCTTGAAGACGCTTTCGTCGAGGTAGATGGAGATGACGCAATAGGGCTGGCCGTCGCGGGAGTGCACCCGGCGCAGGTGGCGATAGACCGGCACCGGCGGCCCGCAGTCGGCGGGCAGGGCAGGGGGCTCGGCAATCTGTTCGTCGATCAGGGTGAGGGTGGGCTTGTCGGTGCGGTAGGCATCGGCCATGTCGGCCAACGAGGTTTCCAGCAGCAAGGTCTTGTCCTGCGCGGGACGGGATTGGACGATGGTGCCGCCGCGGCCGCGGCTAACGCTCACCCATCCGTCCTGGGCCAGCAGGCCCACCGCCTGTCGCACCGTGACGCGGGCGACATCGAACTCCTGCATCAGGTCCTCTAGCCGCGGCAATTGCTCGCCCGGCTTCCACACACCCTTGTCGATACGCTGGCGCAGGAGCTGGGCCAGCCGGGCGTAGCGCGGAACCGGGTTGCCGGAGGCCAGCACGGGCATACGGGAAAACCTCTAACTTTTAAAGTTCTATCCATAGTATCTTAAAAGAACAAATTCAAAAGAGGAGAAGCACCATCGCCGCCCGCCTGCGCCATCTCGGTTTTCTGCTGCTGCCCTGGGTGCTGCTGATTGCCCTGTGGCACGGTGTGGCGACCTCAGGCTGGGTCAACCCCGGCTTGATGCCCACGCCGGGGCATGTGGCAGCCAAACTGGCGGAGCTGCTGTTTGGCGGGAGGCTGGCGGTGGACATCCTGATGTCCACGCAGCGCGTGGCGCTGGGCGTGGCCCTGGGCATTCTGGTGGCGGTCCCGGTGGGGTTCCTGATTGGTTGGTACAAGGGCGCGCGCACGTTTTTAGACCCGCTGATCAACTTCTTTCGCGCGCTGCCGCCGATCGCGCTGATTCCGCTGGTGGTGGTCTATTTCGGCATCGACGAGCCGGCCAAGGTGGTGATCCTCTTTTACGCCAGCTTCTTTGCGGGCGTGATCGTGATGTACGAGGGCGTCTCGCAGATCAGCCCCATCTTCATCAAGGTGGCGCGCACGCTGGGGGCCAATGATTGGGAAATCTTCACCCGGGTGATCGTGCCCATGACGACGCCCCATATCCTCACCTCGCTGCGCGTGGCCCTGGGGGTGGCGTGGGCGACGCTGGTGGCTTCCGAGCTGGTCGCTGCGCAAAAAGGCCTGGGCGCCCTGATCCAGAGCGCAGGGTCCTTCTTTCAGATTGACGTGATCTACGTGGGCATCGTGTGCATCGGCACGGTGGCCTTGAGCATGGACCTGGCGCTGCGGGCGCTGACCAAGCGACTGATTCGCTGGCAGGAACGGGTGGAGACCGCATGACCGCACCGCGCATTGCCTTTGAGAACGTGTGCGTCGATTTCCAGACCGAGCGCGGGCCGCTGCGGGTGGTGGACGATGTGTCGTTTGCCATTCACGAGAACGAGTTCATCTGCATCGTCGGCCCCTCGGGCTGCGGCAAGACCACCCTGATGAACATCCTGGCCGGCTTCGTGCAGCCCACGCAGGGTCGTGTGACCCTGGACGGTCAGCCGGTGCAGGGCCCGGGGCGTGACCGGGGGGTGATCTTTCAGGAGTACGGCGTCTTTCCCTGGCTGACGGTGGAACAGAACATCCTGTTTGGACTGAAGCTTGCGGGCAGCAAGACGCCGCCTGCGGAGCGCGACGCGGTGTGCCGCAAGTACCTGGCGCTGATGGGGCTGACGGATTTCGCCAAGGCCTTTCCGAAAACGCTCTCGGGCGGCATGCGCCAGCGCCTGGCGATTGCGCGCGCCTATGCGGCGCAGCCGGAGTTCCTGCTGATGGACGAACCCTTCGGGGCTCTGGACGCCCAGACGCGCTCCAAGATGCAGAACCTGCTGCTGGAGGTGCTCCAGCGCGAGGGCAAGACGGTGATGATGATCACCCACTCGGTGGACGAGGCGGTGTACCTGGCTTCGCGCATCGTGGTCGTCACCGCGCGGCCAGCCCGCATCAAGGAGATCATCGAGGTGCCCTTCGGCTATCCGCGCCGTGAGGACCTACACGAATCGCCCGAGTTCGTGGCCATCAAGGCTCACGTGCGTGATCTGGTGATGGCGGAATACGAGGCCCAGCAGATGCTGGGCACCGCCGCCGGATAGCCCCTTTTCCTTTCCAACCCCGAGGAGACCACCATGGAGAAGAACTTCCAACCCCGCCGCCGCCATGTTGTCATGGGCCTGGCCGCTGCTGGACTGGCCACGATGGGCGCGCCCGCCATCGCGCAGCAACGCACCAAGATTCGCATGGGCTATGTCGACACGCTGGCCGTGACCGGGCAGCTGTGGACCGGCGTGCACCGCGGGCACTGGGCCAAAGAAGGCATCGAGTTTGATCCGGTGAAATTCAACACCGGCCTGGAGTTGTTCAACGCCATGATCGGCGGGAGCCTGGACATGCTGTCTACCGGCGCGGTGATCTCTAACTTCCCGGCGCGCGGTCAGGGCAAGGCCTTCTTGATCAACAACATCGAGTTTGCGACCGCGCAGTTGTGGATCCGCGAGGACCAGGGCGTGAAGACCTGGGCGGACCTCAAGGGCAAGAAAGTAGCGACCACGCTGGGCACGACGGCCCACGTGTTCCTGGACGCCGCGCTGCGCGCCAACGGGCTGGACCCGGCCAAAGATGTGGAGCTGGTGAACCAGGGCATGCCGGTGGCGGTAACCTCGTTCATCTCGGGTGCGGTGCCGGCGGTGGCCCTGTGGGTGCCGTTCAATATGCAGGTGAAGCAGCGGGTGCCGGCCGCCAAGATGCTGGTGGATGCTTCGGCCTACTTCCCCAAGTCCGCCATCGTGGGGGGCTGGGCCACCCGCACCGATTACTTCGAGAAGAACCGCGCGGTGGTGGCCCAGGTGGTCAAGGGCTGGGCGGCCGCCAACGACGACCTGATCAAGAACTCAGCGGCGATCCTGCCGACGATCCAGGCCAAGAATTACGAGCAAGTGCCGCTGGTGGAACTGCAGGAGCAGTTCAAGGCCTCCAAGTACCACACCGCCGCCGAGTGGCGCAAGCTCTATCAGGACGGTACGGCGCTGGGCTGGCTGCAGCAGGTGACGGATTTCTATGCGCGGTTTGGCGGCATCCAGAACCCGGTGCCGGCACGCACCTATTTCGACACGAGCCTGCTGTTGGACAACGTCAAGGCCTGACGGATGGCGGGCGCTGCCGTCGGAGGGTGGGACCATATCGTCGTCGGCGCCGGTTCGGCCGGTTGCGTGCTGGCCAATCGGCTGCTGCGCGCCGGCCGGCGCGTGCTGCTGCTGGAGGCCGGGGGCGCGGACCGCTCGCTCTGGCTCAAGCTGCCAGTCGGCTATTTCCGCACCATCTTCGACGAGCGCTTTGCCCGTCACTTCGAGATCGAGCCGCAGCCTGAGAGCGGCAGCCGCCGCATCATTTGGCCGCGGGGGCGCATCTTGGGGGGCTCCAGCTCGATCAACGGGCTGATCTACATCCGCGGACAGCATGCCGATTACGACGACTGGGCGCGCCTGGGCGCTACCGGCTGGTCCTATCGCGAGGTGCTGCCGTACTTTCGCAAGTCCGAAGGCTTTGACGGGCCTGCGAGCGAGTACCACGGCACCGAGGGTGAACTGGGCGTGTCCGAGCTTCGTAACGACGATCCCAGCTGCGAGGCCTGGCTGCAGGCGGCGCAGGAGTTTGGGCTGCCGCTCAATCCTGATTTCAATGCCGCGACCGAATACGGCGTCGGGCGTTATCAGCTGTCGATCAAGGGGCGCTGGCGCTCCAGTGCGGCTGCGGCCTTCCTGCGGCCCGTGCAGCACCATCCGGGGCTGACCCTGCGCACCGGAGTGCTGGTGTCGCGGGTGCTCTTTGACCGGGGACGGGCGGTGGGCGTGGTGTGCCGAGAGGGCGGCCAGGAGCTTACATTCCGATGCGACGGGGATGTCATCCTCGCTGCGGGCGCGCTGCAGAGCCCGCAGCTGCTGCAGCTGTCGGGGGTAGGGCCGGCGGATCCTCTGCGCGCGCTGGGCATTTCAGTGGTGCACGACGCGCCCGAGGTGGGCGAGAACCTGCAGGACCACTACCAGGCCCGCACCATCGTGCGACTCAAGGACCCAGTGTCTCTCAACGACCAGGTGCGCAGTCCCCTGGGTCTGGCCCGCATGGGGCTGCAGTGGCTGTTTCAGGCGCGCGGGCCGCTGACGGTGGGGGCCGGGCAGGTGGGCGGCTTTGCGCGCACCTCACAGGCCCGGGACGACCGCGCCGACATCCAGTTCAACGTGATGCCCCTGTCGGTGGACAAGCCCGGCACACCCTTGCACGACTACCCGGGCTTCACCGTCTCGGTATGCCAGTGCCGACCCACCTCGGTGGGGTCGGTCCGCATTCAGAGCGCCGATCCGGCGCAGGCGCCCACCATCGTGAGCAACTACCTGAAGGAGTCGCTGGACCTTCGCACCCTGGTCGAGGGCCTGGGCATCTGCCGCGAGATCTACCGGCAAAAGAGTTTTGCGGCGCGCTGGGTTGAAGAAAAACTGCCGGGGCCAATGCCGCTGGAGGACTTCGCGCGAGGCTTCGGCAGCACGGTGTTCCACCCGACCAGCACCTGCCGCATGGGGTCGGACGACCGCGCGGTGGTCGATCCGGATCTGAAGGTACGCGGTGTCCAAGGCCTGCGGGTGATCGATGCCTCGGTGATGCCCCGCGTGGTGTCGGCCAACACCAACGCCGCCACGATCATGATCGGCGAGCGGGGTGCGGCCAAGCTACTGTCATGAACCTGCACCGCGTCGATCTGGTCTCGCTGTCCCTGTTCCATCTGGTGGCGCGTACCGGCAGCATCAGCCAGGCGGCGGGCCTGGCGGCGCTGGCGGTTGGCGCCGCCAGCAAGCGCATCACCGACCTGGAGGCGGCCTTTGGCGTGCCGCTGCTGGAGCGCCACTCCCGTGGCGTTCGCCTGACGCCGGCGGGCGAGGCCCTGCACGGGCACGTCCTGCGGCTGCTCGCTGATGTCGACCAGATGGGTGCCGACCTGTCGGATCACGCCAAGGGCCTGATCGGGGTGGTGCGCCTGTGGGCCAACACCTCGGCGGTGACCCAGTTCCTGCCGCAGGATCTGGCCCGCCTGAACGCACAGCAACCGGGTCTGCGCATCGAGCTCAATGAGGCGGACAGCCGGGACGTGGTGCTGGCCGTACTCGATGGCCGTGCCGACCTGGGCATCTTCGCGGACCGCACGCCGCCCTTGGGCCTGCAGACCGTGACCTACCGGGCCGACCGCCTGGTGCTGGTCGTGCCGGCCGGGCACCCGCTGGCCCGACGGCGCAAGCTGGCCTTTGTTGACGCGGTGGACTTCGACTTCGTGAGCCTGACCCAGTCCACTTCGCTGGCCCAGCGCCTGGCGCTGGAGAGCGGGCAATTGGGCAAGCCGCTTCGGATTCGCATCCAGGTGCGCAGCTTCGACGCCATGTGCCAGATGGTCGCCGCCGGCCTGGGCATCGCGGTGCTGCCAGCTGCCGCTGCCCAGCCCCTGGCCAGGGCCCTGGGCCTGCGCACCCTGCAGATCGAGGACGACTGGGTCGAGCGCACGCTGCTGCTGGCGGCGCGGGATTTCTCGGCGTTACCCCGGTCGGCCCGCAGCGTCGTCGACCACCTGCGCGCCGCCGGCGCCTAGGCCAGTCGGTCCGCTTTCGTGGATCACGAAAGCTCGTTTGGCGACTGCGGCATTCCGCCCGCGGGCCAGTCTTTCTAGACTGCCGCCGGCCTTCCCTGAAACCGGCCGACCCCCACGCAACGAGGAGATGTCCCATGTTCCAGCCCCGCCGATCTTTCCTGGCCCTTGCCCTGGCCTTGCCCCTGGCCGCGACGCCCGCCCTGGCCCAGGAGCGTTACCCGTCCAAGCCCATCACCTTCATCGTGCCGCACGCCGCCGGTGGGGCCAATGACACCATCGCCCGCGTGATCGCGCAGAAACTGGGCGAGCAGATGGGGCAGTCGGTGGTGGTGGAAAACCGCACCGGCGCCGGCGGCAACGTGGGTACCGCGTCGGCCGCCCGCGCCCGACCCGACGGCTACACCTTCATCCTCACCGCCGACAGCTCCATGGTGATCAACCCTTCGCTGTACAAGAACACCGGCTTCGATCCGATCAAGGACTTCGAGCCTGTGGGCACAGTGGCCACCGCGGGCTACGTGCTCGTGGCCAATCCCGCCTTCCCCGCCAAGAACGTGTCTGAACTCGTGGCCCTGGCCAAGCAGCAACCGGGCAAGATCAATATCGGCTCGGCCGGCAACGGCACGCTGAACCATCTGATTGGCGAGATGCTGGGCAAGGCCACCGAAATCGATATGGTGCATGTGCCGTACAAGGGCGCTGCCGCCGCTGTCACCGACCTGGTGGCCGGGCAGGTCCAGGTGTCGGTGCAGAGCCTGCCGTCGTCCATCAGCTTCATTCGATCGAACAAGATCAAGGTGCTGGGCGTAGTCAATCCCAAGCGCCTGCCGGCCTTGCCAGATTCGCCCACCATCGGCGAGACGATCAAGGGCTTTGGCGCGACCCCGTGGTACGGCGTGTTCGCGCCGGCCGGGACGCCCAAGGCCATCATCACGCAGCTGAACGCCGAGATCTCGAAGGCGCTGGACTCGAAAGAGGTGCAGGAGCGCCTGGCTGGCGTGGGCTGCGAGGCCTACAAGTCCACGCCCGAGCAGTTCGCGCAGCTGGTGCGCGAGGAGTTGCCTCGCTGGGCCCGTATCGTGAAGGCCTCTGGCGCCACGATCGACTGAGGGAGAGGGCGTCGTGAACATGGCCGCATTGCAGCCAGGGGCCTTGCAGGGCCTGCGCGTGATCGAGATGGGGCAGCTGATCGCCGGGCCCTTTGTCGGCAAGACCCTGGGCGACTTCGGGGCCGACGTGATCAAGATCGAGGCGCCTGTGACGGGCGACCCACTGCGCAATTGGCGGATGCTGCAGGACGGCACGTCCGTGTGGTGGCAGGTGCAGTCTCGTAATAAGCGTTCGATCGCCCTGGACCTGCGCCAGTCCGAGGGGCAAGCGCTGGCCCGCCAACTGATCGCGCAGGCCGACGTGCTGATCGAGAACTTCCGGCCCGGCACGCTGGAAGGGTGGGGCATGGACTACGAGGCCCTCTCGCAGGACAACCCGGGCCTGATCATGCTGCGCATCTCCGGCTACGGGCAGACCGGGCCCTACCGCGACCTGCCCGGGTTCGGCGCCATCGGCGAGGCCATGGGCGGGCTGCGCCATCTGACCGGTGAAGCGGGGCGGGTGCCGGTGCGCTGTGGGATTTCCATCGGCGACACGCTGGCGGCCCTGCACGGGACCATCGGCGTGCTCACCGCGCTGCACCACCGGCAGGCGCATGGCGGCAAGGGGCAGGTGATCGACGTGGCGCTGCACGAGGCGGTGTTCAACGTGATGGAGAGCCTGGTGCCCGAGTACAGCGCGTTTGGCGCGGTGCGTGAACCGGCCGGGTCGGCGCTGCCCGGGATCGCGCCGTCCAACGCCTACCGCTGTCAGGACGGCGTGGTGCTGGTGGCGGGCAATGGCGACAGCATCTTCCGGCGGCTGATGACGGCGATCGGGCGTGACGACCTGGGCAACGACCCGGCGCTCGCCCAGAACGCCGGACGCGTGGCGCGGGTGCAGGAGATCGACGCGGCCATTGAGACCTGGACGCATACGCGCAGCGTGTCCGAGGTCTTGCAGGTGCTGGGCGAGGCCCGTGTGCCGGCGGGTCGGGTGTACACCGCCAAGGACATCGTGGAAGACCCGCATTACCGGGCCCGCGACATGATCCTGAGACAGACGACGCGTGATGGTCACGAGATCGAGGTGCCCGGCGTGGTGCCCAAGCTGCTGGGGACGCCGGGGCAGGTGCGCAGCGCCGCGCCCCGTCTGGGCGAGGACACCGACGCGGTACTGTCCGAGATGGGACTCGATGCAGCCGCGATCGCGCGTCTGCGGGAAGGGAAGGTGGTGGCATGAGCGCGTCGGGAGTCTGGCAAGGGGTGGGTCGTCGTATCCACCTGCAAGAGGTTGGGACGCGCGACGGGCTGCAGGCCGAGCCGGTCTTTGTCGAGACTGCGCAGAAGGTGGCGCTGGTGGATGCGCTGTCGCAGGCGGGTCTGTCCAAGATCGAGGTGACCGCCTTCGTCTCGCCCAAGGCCATACCGGCTCTGCGCGACGCGGAGCAGGTGCTGCGCGAGATCCAGCGCGTGCCGGGCGTGGTGTACAGCGCGCTGGTGCCCAATGTGCGCGGCGCCGAGCGCGCGGTGGAATCGGGCGCGGACGAACTGAATCTGGTGATGTCCGCCAGCGAGAGCCATAACCTGTCCAACCTGCGCATGACGCGCGCGCAGTCTTTTTCGGCCCTGTCCGACGTGGCGCGGGCGGTGCAGGGCAGCGGGGTGGCGATCAATGTGTCCTTGTCTTGTGCCTTTGGCTGCCCGATGGAGGGCGACGTGCCGGTGCAGGAGGTGCTGGACTGGTGCAGCCGCTATGTGGACGCGCTGGGCGCGCGTGGCGTGACGCTGTGCGACACCACCGGAATGGCCTATCCGACGCAGGTGGCCGCGCTCACGCAGGCCTTCCGCGCCCGCTGGCCCGGGACCGAGCTGACCCTGCACTTTCACAACACCCGGGGCATGGGGCTGGCCAATGTGCTGGCGGCCATCGACGCCGGCGCCGACCGCTTTGATGCATCGCTGGGCGGGATCGGAGGCTGTCCCTACGCGCCGGGCGCGTCGGGCAATGTCTGTACCGAGGAAATCGCCCACGCACTGGGGTTGATGGGGTACGACACCGGGGTGGACCTGGGGCGCCTGATCGACGCGGCGGCGCGCCTGCCCGAGCTGGTGGGCCATGACGTGCCGAGCCAGGTGCTCAAGGCGGGCCGGCGGCTGGACCTGCATCCGCGCCCGGTGGATTTCGAGGACATCGCGGCGCGGGCTGCGGGGCGCTGAGGACTGCTGACGGTCGTCAACTTGGGGTGTCAACGCGTGAAGACACGCGGTGGCCATGGTGCTGATGGGGCTCCAGCGGACCGCTTTAAAATGGAACGGTGCTACGCGTCGGGCGGCGCTCTCTCTGCGCCGTCCGCCTACCTTTTCCCTCTACCTGTCTGTTACCTGAGCACCCCTACCATGAATACCCACGCCTTGCCCCGCGCCGTCGCTCTCGTGGACGCCCGCTACCTGCGCTGGCTCGCTCGCCTGGAGGATCCCGACGGCGGCACTGCAGCGCCGTTGTCGCGCGACCGTGTCGCCGACGCCTTCCAGCACGTGCTTGGGCGCGCCGGGCTGCGCACCCACCTGCTACGCACCTACTGGTACACCGACGTGGACGACCAGGCCGTGGTCGACGACCAGGCCCTGCGCCTGGTGCCGGCGACCGATACCGACGGCAACACCCTGGTGCGGCAAATGGCGTCCGACCTGCAGGCCCTGGCGGCCTGTGGCCGCATCGACATCGTCGTGATCGCCAGTGACGATGACCGCCTTTGCGCGCCCATGGAAGCCGCCAAGATGGCCGGCCTGACCGTGTGCCTGCTGGCGGACGAGCGCGCCGAGTCCATGCCCCGGCTGATGCAACAGGATCCGAACTGGGCCCGCCTGCTGCGCGAGGCGGACCGCCGCCTCGTGATGCGTTCCTCTGACTTGGCGCAAATCCTGGGGGCAGGTTTGGACCCGGACGGTGCGCTGTCTGAACAGGGCAAGCGAGATGAGGATCTTGAAGCCGCCATGCAAGCCGTCGTCAACAGTTGGTGGGGGTCTGTGTCCCACGATGACCGCGAATCCCTGCGCGACGAGCTGCCCGCCCTGCGCGGCGTGCCCCCTGAAGTCGACCGCGAGCTGCTCCTTCGCGGAAAGAACGCGCTCAATCGCAGCCTGAACTTCCACGAAAAGCGCGTGCTGCGTGAACACGCGCGCCGGGTGGCGATGGCGTGAGGGCCGGGGCCCCCACGGGACTCGGAATCAATCCGCCGTGATCCCCGCGCTCTTGATCGTCTTGGCCCAGAACTCGGTCTCCTGCTTGACCATCGCGTCGAGCGCGTCGGGCGGCAGGTAGCGCAGTTCGATACCGGCGGCGGCGGCGCGGGTCTTGGTCTCAGGCTGGTCCAGCGCCTGCTTCAGCCCCGAGGTGAGTTTCTGGATCACGTCGGCCGGTGTGCCCGCAGGCGCGAACACCGCCACCCAGGCCTCCAGCTCGAACCCCTTGAGGCCAGCCTCGGTCGTGGTCGGCACATTGGGCAAGCCCGGATGTCGCGCCTTGCCGGTCACCGCATAGCCCTTGAGCTTGCCCGCCTGCACGTGCTGCATCACCGAGGGCGGCGTGGTCATGAACACCTGCACCTGCCCCGAGAGCACGTCCTGGACCGCCGGACCCGAGCCGCGATAGGGGATGTGGACCATGCTGGTGCCAGTCTGCCCCTTGAACATCTCGGTGCCGATGTGCGAGAGCGAGCCATTGCCCTGCGAGGCATAACTGAGCTTGCCGGGGTTCTTCTTCACGTAGGCGATGAACTCGGACAGTGTGTTCGCCGGCACCGAGGGGTGCGCGGCGATCACGTTGGTGGCCACCGTGATCAGGGCCACTGGCGCGAAGTCCTTCTGCGCCCAGGGCAGCCGGGGCGTGAGGGAGGGGTTGCCCACGTGGTAGGCCGAGTACGAGATCAGCAGCGTGTAGCCGTCGGCAGGCGAGCGCGCCACATGCCCGTAGGCCACGTTGCCGCTGCCGCCGCCGCGGTTGTCGATCACGACGCTCTGGTTCAGGATCTTCCCCAGCGGATCGGCCACCAGGCGCGCCGACGAATCGACCAGCCCCCCTGGCGGATTGGGCACGATCAGGGTGACAGGCTTGGCGGGGTAGGCCTGCGCGAAGGCCGCACTCGCCAGCAGGCTGGTGGCGGCCGCGGCCATCATGGCGGTCGCGCGGCGCAAGATGGGGCGCAGTAAGGTGCGTCGGGTCATGGTCTGTCTCCTGTGTCGTTATGGGGCCAGGGCGCGCGACCCGGTAGGATCCGCTCGCCGTGCAGATTCAAGACCTCCTATTCTCTCAGGGCTTCGGTACCCGACGCGTCTGCGCGGGTCTCGTGCAGCAGGGGCACGTCACTGTCAACGGTCAGCCCTGCGCCGATGCTTTCGCCGATTTCGAGCCCGAGGGCCTGGCCTACACCGTCCAAGGGATCCCCTGGACCTACCAGGCCAAGGCCTACGTCATCCTGCACAAGCCCGCGGGCACTGAGTGCTCACAGAAACCCTCCACCTACCCGAGCATATACACCCTGCTGCCCGCGCCCCTGCGACAGCGGCCCACCAAGGGCGCAGTGGAGGGCGTGCAGGCCGTGGGACGCCTGGATCAGGACACGACCGGCCTGCTGCTTCTGACCGATGACGGCGCCTTCATCCACCGCATGGGGTCACCCAAGCACCATGTGCCCAAGGTCTACGAGGTGGGCACCCGACACCCCGTGGATGCCAGGCAGGTGCAGCGCCTGCTGGAAGGCGTGGTACTCGATGACGACCCGCGCCCGGTGCGTGCCGCGGCCTGCGAGGCCACTGGCGAGCGCGCCCTGCGCCTGACTCTGACCGAGGGCAAGTACCACCAGGTCAAACGCATGGTGGCCGCCGTCGGCAATCGGGTCGAGTCCCTGCACCGATCCCGCATCGGGGGGCTGTCGCTTCCGCCGGACCTGGCGCCAGGGCAGTGGCGTTGGATGGCCCCCGCCGACCTGCAGGCCCTGCGCGCCTGACCCCACACCCACAAAGAGTTACCCCGGCGGCCCAGGGGCAGGGGGCTACACTTGAGGTTCCTTAGAAAGCCCTGTTCGTGAACCGTTTCTTGCGCAAGTGGGCCCTGGGTCTCGCGTCGGCCGTCCTGGCCCTGGCAGCGTCGGCCCAGACGGCCAAACCAGCTTCATCCCCGGCCCCCTCGGCTCCTGCTGCTTCCCTGGCCCCGATCTTTGTCCTGAACTCCCTGGACGCCAACGTCAGCGTCATCGACCCGGCCACCTGGCAGGAGACGCAGCGCATTCCCACAGGCAAGGAGCCGCACCACCTGTACCTGACCCCGGACGAGAAGTCCGTGATCGTCGCCAATGCGGCGGCCGACACGCTCACCTTCATCGACCCCAAGACCGCGCAGGTGCAGCGCACACTGCGGGGCATCCTCGATCCCTACCACCTGCGCTTCTCGCCCGACATGAAGTGGTTCGTCACGGCAGCCAACCGCCTGAACCATGTGGACATCTACAAGTGGGACGGCAAGGAGCCGCAACTGGTCAAGCGCATCCCCACCGGCAAGACGCCCAGCCATCTGTGGATCGACACCAAGAGCACCACCGCCTACGTCACCATGCAGGACAGCGACGAACTGGTCGGCATCGACCTGGCCACGCAGGTCCTGAAGTGGCGCGTCAAGACCGGCGCGATGCCGGCCGACGTCTATGGCACCGCCGATGACAAGCACCTGCTTGTCGGCATGACCGGCGCTGACTTCGTCGAGGTGTGGGACGTGAGCGGCAAGGAACCGCGCAAGGTCAACCAGATCCAGACCGGCGCGGGCGCGCACGCCTTCCGCGGTGCAGGTGACGGCCGCCACGTCTACGTGAGCAACCGCGTGGCCAACACCATCAGCAAGATCGACCTGCAGTCCTTCACCCGCGTGGACAGCTTTCCGGCGCCCGGCGGTCCGGACTGCATGGAAGTCATGGCCGGCGGCAAGCTGCTTCTGGTCAGCTCGCGCTGGGCCCGCAAGATGACGGTCATCGACACCGAGACGCGCAAGGTCGTGCGCCAGGTCCCGGTGGGCAAGTCCCCCCATGGCATCTGGACGCTGGATCACGCGCGCCGCTGAGGCCTTTGCAGGTCTGTGCCTCGCGTCCGCGGCTTCTGCGGCGTCCCCCGACGACTGCCGCAAGCCCCTGTACCTCACCTTCGACACCGGCCACATGGCCGTGGCGCCGCTGATCGCCGACGTGCTGGCGCGCCACCAGGTGAAGGTCACCTTCTTCGCAGCGAACGAGGCTACGCAGACCGGCGATGGCAGCCTGGGCGAGCACTGGGCGCCCTGGTGGAAGGCGCGTGCCGCCGAGGGCCACGAGTTCGCCTCGCACACCTTCGACCATGTGTACTGGCGCGCCGACGTGCCCGGTGACCCGCCGCGTTTCAAGGTGCGCGCCTCCGCGGGGCCGCGCGCCGGGGTGACCGAGACCTGGACCGCCACCCAGTACTGCGCCGAGATCGACCGCGCCACTGCGCGCCTGGCCCAGGTCACGGGCCGCAAACCTCTGCCGCTGTTTCGCGCCCCGGGGGGCAAGACCTCGCCCGCCTTCCTCGCGGCCACCCGCGCCTGCGGCCATGCCCACGTGGGCTGGGCTCCCGCAGGCTTCCTGGGCGACGAGTTGTCGAGTGAAACCCATCCCAATGAGCAGCTTTTGAAGAAGGCCCTGCGCGACGTGCGCAGCGGCGATATCCTCGTGGCCCACCTGGGAATCTGGTCACGCAAGGACCCCTGGGCCCCGGCGGTGCTTGAGCCGCTGGTCACAGGCCTGAAGGCGCGGGGCTTTTGCTTTCGCACCCTGCGAGACCACCCGGATTACCGCGACTGGATTGCCGCGCGCAGCGGCCCACCGCGCTGAGACGACACGATGATGGACTGGATCGACTCGACCTTCGGCCTTGGGCAGCAGTGGCTGTTCGAGACCTTCGTCAGCCCCACGATGTTCTCGCTGGGTCTGGGCAACCTGCTGGAGGACGGCTTCGCCGCCACCGGCTGGCTGCTGGTGGGGCTGCTGCAATTGGTCGTGATCGTGGGCGTGATCGGGCCGCTGCAACGCTGGCGGCCGGCCGAGCCCGTGGCCGACCGCGCCGCCATCCGCACCGACATCGTCTACACGCTCATTCACCGTCTGGGCCTGTTTCGCGTCGGCCTGTTCTTCCTAGTGCAGCCCCTGTTCGATGCGCTTTTCGGCGCGTTGAGCGTGGCCGGCATCGGCACCTTCCACCTGGACCAGGCGTGGCCCGGCGTAACGGACATCGCCTGGGTGAGCCTGCTGATGTACCTGGTGATCTTCGACTTTGCCGATTACTGGATCCACCGCGGGCAGCATGGCCTGCACGCGTGGTGGCAGCTGCACGCGCTGCACCACTCGCAGCGGCAGATGACGATGTGGAGCGACAACCGTAACCACCTGCTGGACGACCTGATCCGCGACAGCCTGCTGGTGCTGCTGGCACTGGCGATCGGCGTCGCGCCCTCCCAGTTCGTGGCCATCGTCGCCATCACCCAATTGAGCGAGAGCCTGCAGCACGCCAACCTGCGCCTGTCCTTCGGCCGCATCGGCAGCCGCCTGTGGGTCAGCCCGCGCTTTCACCGGCTGCATCACAGCATCGGCATCGGCCACGAGACCGCAGGCGCCGGCACCTTGGGCGGCCACAACTTCGGCGTGCTCCTGCCCTGGTGGGACATGCTGTTTGGCACCGCCAACTTCGAAGACCGCTACGACCCCACCGGCATCCGCGACCAGGTGGAACAAGGCCGCAACTACGGCCGCGGCTTCTGGGAACAACAATGGCTGGGGCTCAAGCGCCTGGCCGGAAAAGCATGACCGCAAGCACTCCTTCTTCCGCAGGCCACGAGTTCGGCCTGGTCATCGTGGGTGACGAGATCCTTTCGGGCAAGCGTGCGGACAAGCACATGCCCAAGGTGATCGAGCTGTTGTCCGCGCGCGGCCTGCAGCTGGCTTGGGCCGATTACGTGGGCGACTCGCCTGAGCGCATCACCGCCACGCTGGCGCGCGCCTTTGACGCGGGCATGCCGGTGTTCTCCTGCGGCGGCATCGGCGCCACGCCCGACGACCACACCCGCCAGTGCGCCGCCAAGGCACTGGGCGTGCCCCTGGCCCTGCACCCCGAGGCCGCAGCCCTGATCCGGGAGCGCATGCAGGACGTGGCGCGCGAGCAGGGCGTGGCCTACGAGCCCGATCGGGCCGACAACCTGCACCGCCTGAACATGGGCGTGTTCCCTGAAGGCGCGCGCATCATCCCCAACCCGTACAACAAGATCGCCGGCTTCAGCGTGGCCGACGTGCACTTCGTGCCGGGCTTTCCGGTCATGGCCTGGCCCATGATCGAGTGGGTGCTGGACACGCAGTACCGGCACCTGTTCCGGCAGCAGGCCTACCTGGAGAAGTCGGTCATCGTGTTCGGGGCGGTGGAGGCGGCCCTCACCCCCCTGATGGAGGAGGTCGAGCGCGACCACCCCGCCATCAAGGTCTTCAGCCTGCCCAGCGTGGACCACCCCCAATGGGGCCGCCACATCGACCTGGGCGTGAAGGGGCCGCCCGAGGCGGTGGAGCCGGCCTACCAGCAACTGCGGCGCGGCTTGGCCGAGCGCGGAGCCGAGTTGGGCCCTGAATTGGTGCGCTCCTGAAGAGCACTCGTCTGGTGCAAAACGCTCAATGCACCAAAAGTGTGCATTAAGCGGGGCCGTGCCTGCTCAACTTCGGCGACAATTGCGGGTTTTGCGGCGCAGTTGTGCGCCCCGGGCGTGGCACAGAACCTGCAAACGCCCGACACCATTGATCAACAACCATCGAAACCAGGAGAACCTGATGGCATCCAAGACCGTCGCCGACGTGATGAAGATGGTGAAGGACAACGAGGTCAAGTTCGTTGACTTCCGCTTCACCGATACCCGTGGCAAGGAGCAGCACGTGACCGTGCCGATTTCCGCCTTTGGCGAGGACAAGTTCGCCTCCGGCCACGCCTTTGACGGTTCGTCCATCGCCGGCTGGAAAGGCATCGAGGCCTCGGACATGCAGCTCATGCCCGACCCGAATACCGCCAACATCGACCCCTTCTTCGAAGAGACCACCCTGTTCCTGCAGTGCGACGTGGTCGAGCCCAGCGACGGCAAGTCCTATGACCGCGACCCGCGTTCCATCGCCAAGCGCGCCGAGGCCTACCTGAAGGCCTCCGGCATCGGCGACACCGCCTACTTCGGTCCCGAGCCCGAGTTCTTCATCTTCGACGGCGTGCGCTGGAGCAACGAGCCCGGCAACGTGATGTTCGCCATCGAGGAATACGAAGCGCCCTGGAACAGCGGCAAGCAGCTCGAAGGCGGCAACCGCGGCCACCGTCCCACCGTCAAGGGCGGCTACTTCCCTGTGCCCCCGGTGGACAGCACCCAGGACATGCGCGCCGAGATGTCCCTGATCCTCGAGTCCCTGGGCATCCCGGTGGAAGTGTTCCACCACGAAGTGGCCGGCGCTGGCCAGAACGAGATCGGCACCAAGTTCAGCACGCTCGTCGAGCGCGCCGACTGGACCCAGGTCCTGAAGTACGTGGTCTGGAACGTGGCGAACGCCTACGGCAAGACCGCCACCTTCATGCCCAAGCCCTACGCCGGTGACAACGGCTCTGGCATGCACGTGCACCAGTCCATCTGGAAGGACGGCAAGAACCTGTTCGCCGGTGATGGCTACGCCGGCCTGAGCGACCGCGCCCTGTTCTACATCGGCGGCATCATCAAGCACGCACGCGCCCTGAACGCCATCACCAACCCCGGTACCAACAGCTACAAGCGCCTGGTCCCTGGTTTCGAAGCTCCGGTGAAGCTGGCCTACAGCTCGCGCAACCGCTCGGCCTCCATCCGCATCCCCTTCGTGGCCAACCCCAAGGGCCGCCGCATCGAGGCGCGCTTCCCCGATCCTTCGTCCAACCCTTACCTGTGCTTCTCGGCCCTGCTGATGGCTGGCCTGGACGGCATCGAGAACAAGATCCACCCGGGCGAGGCCGCGACCAAGGACCTGTACCACCTGCCGCCGGAAGAAGACGCGCTGGTGCCGACCGTGTGCCACAGCCTCGACCAGGCCCTGGAGTACCTGGACAAGGACCGCGCTTTCCTGACCAAGGGCGGCGTGTTCACCGACTCCATGCTGGACGCCTACATCGAGCTGAAGATGCAGGAAGTCACGCGCTTTCGCATGGCGCCGCACCCGGTCGAATACGACATGTACTACAGCCTGTGATCGCCACCGGCGGCCGGGCTGCCGGCTGCCGATGGAATGCACCCCGAAGGGACGACGCGAGTCGTCCCTTTTTTCATTTCCGTGCCGCCGTCGCCCTGCCGCCACCCTTGCCGACCCCGCTGACCAGGATGCATACTGAAGAACTGGATTCAGGGGGTATATCCGCATGAAGTATTCGTTCTTCCTCGTGTGGGGGCTGGCGCTGGTGCCTGGGCTCCTCCAGGCCCAACCGACCCAGGCCTCGCGGGTCTACCGCTGCGGCAACCAGTACACCAACACCCCCACGGAGGCCCAGGCGCCGGGCTGCAAGCTGCTGGAGGGGGCATCCGTCACCGTGGTGCAGGGCGTGCGCCCTGCGGTGGCCGCTGCGCCCCCGGCGGGCCAAGGGACCGCGGGTGTTTCCGGGCCGGTCGCCTCGCTGCGCGTGGACAGCGCCGAGCAGCGCGCTCGCGACGCCGACGCCCGCGCCATCCTGGAGGCTGAACTGCGCAAGGCGCAGGCCCGCCAGGGCGAGCTGCTGCGGGAGTACAACAACGGCGAACCCGAGAAGCTCGGCCCCGAGACCCGCAACTACCAGAAGTACCTGGACCGCGTGGCACACCTGAAGGCGAGCATCGCCCGCAACGAAGCCGATATCGAGGGCCTGCGCCGCGAGCTCTCGCGCCTGACTGCGTCAAAATAAGGCGCTTGAACCCCGCCGCGCGTACCGCCGCCTTCTCGTCCTTCGATCTGCTGGCCACCTTGGTGGCGGTGGTGTCCGTTCACGGCAAGGTGATCTTCGCCAACGCCGCCCTGGAAGGCGCCCTGGGCACCTCGCGCCGCCACATCGAGGGCTCCTTTTTCCCGGATGCATTTACCGACCCCCAGCTGCTGAAGGTGGCCCTGCAGGGCGCGCGCAGCAACGACTTTGCCGTGCTGCGTTATGACGCGGTTTTGCTGCCGTCAGGTGCCGACCCCATGCCGGTGCATGTCGTACTGGCCCAGACTGAACGCGTGGGCGAGGTCGTCATCGAGATGCTGCCCGTAGCGCAGCAGGCCCGCCAGGAGCGCGAGGAGCGCCTGATTGACCAGGCCCAGGCGAACAAGGAGCTGATTCGCAACCTGGCCCACGAGATCAAGAACCCGCTGGGCGGCATCCGCGGCGCGGCGCAGCTGCTGGAGATGGAGATCGAGGGTCGGGACCTCAAGGAGTACACCCAGGTCATCATCCACGAGGCCGATCGCCTGCAGACCCTGGTCGATCGCCTGCTCGCGCCTCACCGTCGCCCCCATGTGGTGGGCGACGTCAACATCCATGAGGTCTGCGAGCGGGTGCGGTCCCTGATCCTGGCCGAATTCCCCCGTGGCCTGCGCGTGGTGCGTGACTATGACACCTCGCTGCCCGAGTTCCGGGGCGACCACGAGCAGCTGATTCAGGCGGTCCTGAACATCGCCCATAACGCCTGCCAGGCGCTGGCCGAGCGCATCGCCGCGGGCGACGCCGAGCTGGTGTTACGAACGCGCATCGCGCGCCAGGTCACTTTCGGCAAGCAGCGCTATCGACTGGCACTGGAATTGCATGTCATCGACAACGGACCGGGAGTGCCCCCGGAACTCCGGGATCGCATCTTCTACCCCCTGGTATCCGGGCGGGAGGGCGGCTCGGGTCTGGGGCTGACGCTGGCGCAGACGTTCATTCAGCAGCATCACGGGCTGATCGAATGCGACAGCGTACCGGGACGAACGGATTTCAAGATCCTGGTTCCCTTGCCCTGAAACGAGACATGACACCCGAGGTAGCAACGCCGATGAAGCCGATCTGGATCGTTGACGATGACCAATCCATCCGCTTCGTGCTGGAGAAGGCGCTGCTGCGCGAGGACATGCCCACGCGCAGCTTCACCCACCCGCGCGAGGTGCTGCAGGCCCTTGAAGCCGGTGGCGAGGACGGCGGCCCGCAGATCCTGGTCAGCGACATCCGCATGCCGGGCGGATCGGGCCTGGACCTCCTGACCCAGGTGAAGGCCCGTCACCCGGGTCTGCCCGTGATCATCATGACCGCGTTCTCCGACCTGGACAGCGCGGTCTCCGCCTTCCAGGGCGGTGCCTTCGAGTACCTGCCCAAGCCGTTTGACCTGCCCAAGGCCATCGAGTTGATCCGCCGCGCGGTGCAGGAAAGCCAGCGCGAGCAGGTGGCCGAGGAGGGCCTGAACGCCACTCCCGAGATGCTGGGGCAGGCGCCTGCGATGCAGGACGTGTTTCGCGCCATCGGACGGCTGTCGCAAAGCAATGTGACGGTGCTGATTACCGGTGAGTCCGGCTCGGGCAAGGAACTGGTGGCGCGCGCCCTGCACAAGCACTCGCCGCGCGAGAGCGGTCCCTTCGTCGCGATCAACACGGCCGCCATTCCCAAAGACCTGCTCGAGTCTGAGCTGTTTGGCCATGAGCGCGGTGCCTTCACCGGGGCCCAGACCATGCGCCGCGGCCGCTTCGAGCAGGCCGAAGGCGGCACGCTGTTCCTGGACGAGATCGGCGACATGCCTTTCGATTTGCAGACGCGCCTGCTGCGCGTGCTGTCCGACGGTCACTTCTACCGCGTGGGCGGGCACAACGCGGTCAAGGCCAATGTACGCGTGATCGCCGCCACCCACCAGGACCTGGAGCAACGGGTGAAAGACGGTGCCTTCCGCGAAGACCTGTTCCACCGCCTGAACGTGATCCGCCTGCGCCTGCCCGCGCTGCGCGAGCGTCGCGAGGACGTGCCTATGCTGGCGCGTCACTTCCTGCAGCAGTCGGCGCAGCAGCTGGGGGTGGAGCCCAAACGCATCTCGGACGCGGCGCTGGCGCGCCTTTCGGCGTTTGCCTTCCCGGGCAACGTGCGACAGTTGGAGAACATCTGCCACTGGCTCACGGTGATGGCGCCGGCGCAGCTGATCGAACCCAAGGACCTGCCGCCCGAGGTACTGGTGGCCGGGGCTGGAGATGTCAGTGCCGTGGCCGAGCCGGCACAAGCCACGCCCGCTGTCAACGGCTCCTCGCACGCGGTGACATCGGCTTTGGTGGCGCCTGGAGTTCCCTTGGGGGTGCCTGCCGGTGCATCCATGGGCCTGGGCGGTGCGCCGGGCACCGATTGGGAGAACGCGTTGCAGGCCGAGGCTCTGGCCCTGCTCGCCAGCGGCCGCACCGACGTCTGGGACGAATTGAGCCGGCGCTTCGAGTCGCGCCTGATCCTCAGTGCCCTGAGCAACACGCGCGGGCGTCGCATTGAGGCGGCGCAGAAGCTCGGGATCGGGCGCAACACCATCACCCGCAAGATCCAGGAACTGGGCCTGGAGTGAGATTCAGAGTTCGATCGTGACCGGCGCGTGGTCGCTGGGCTGCTTCCACTTGCGCGGGGTGCGGTCGATGATGCAAGCGGTCACAGCGGGACGCAGGGCCTCGCTGACCAGGATGTGGTCGATGCGCAGGCCGCGGTTCTTCTGGAATCCCAGCATTCGGTAGTCCCACCAGCTGAAGGTCTTCTCGGGGTGCTCGAACAGTCGAAAGCCGTCGACCAGCCCAAGGGCCAGCAAGGCCTGGAAGTGTTCGCGTTCCTCCCGCGTGTGGTGGATGGTGCCAGCCAGGCCCACCGGGTCATAGGAGTCACGGTCTTCGGGGGCGATGTTGAAGTCACCGAGCAGCACCAGGCGCGGATCGCGTTGTAGCTCGCGAGCGACGTAGGCCTGCAGGCCCTCGAGCCACTTCATCTTGTAGGCGAATTTTTCGCTGCCGGGTTCCTGGCCGTTGACGAAGTAGCCGTTGATCACGCGCAGCGGACCATGCTGCGGATGATCGATCGTCGCCGCGATGACGCGGGACTGCTCGTCTTCGAAGCCCCCGATGTTGCGTGCTACGTCCGTCAGCGGGGTGCGGCTGATGATGGCGACACCGTTGTAAGTCTTCTGTCCGAACACCGCGCAATGTGGGTAGCCCGCATCGGCCAGGGTCTGCAGGGGAAACTTGTCGTCGGTGAGTTTGAGCTCCTGCAGGCACAGGACGTCCACCGGGTTGGCGGCCAGCCACTCCAGCACATGGGGCAGGCGGGCAGTGAGTGAGTTGACGTTCCAGGTGGTGAGCTTCATCTCGGTCGGTTCAGGCATCTGCGGCCAGATGTTCACAGCGACGGAAAGTGACAAACGCGTAGCGCAGGCCGCTGTCGTCGGTGTGCGAATGGCGTTCTGCCTCGACCCAGTGCGGATCCAGCGTGGGGGCGTAGGCGTCGCCTGGGTAGTCGCGATCGATCTCGGTGACCTCCGCCACCTGCGCCAGGGGAAGGGCCTGGGCGTAGATCTCAGCCCCTCCGATCACCCAGGCGGTTTCGGTGCCGGTGCACAGGTCAAGCGCTTCCTGCAGCGACCCGGCGCGTGCGGCGCCGGGCGCCTGCCAGTCACCCTGGCGGGTGACGACGATGTTGGTGCGCCCCGGCAGCGGCCGAAAGCGCGGAGGCAGCGAGTCCCAGGTCTTGCGACCCATGATCACCGGGCAGCCCTGGGTCTTGGCCTTGAAATGCGCGAGGTCGGCGGGCAGGTGCCAGGGCAGGGTGCCGCCCGCGCCGATCACGCCGTTGCGGGCGCGGGCATAGATCAATCCCAGCTTCATGAGCCTCAGACGGCCACTGGTGCCTTGATCGCGCCGTGGCACTGGTAGTCCAGTACCTCGAAGTCTTCGTACGCGTAGCCGAAGATGGAATCGGGCTTGCGCTGGATGTTCAACACCGGATACGGGTAGGGCGCGCGCGAGAGCTGCAGCTCCACCTGCTCGTGGTGGTTACTGTAGATGTGGCAGTCACCACCGGTCCAGATGAAGTCGCCCACGCCCAGGCCGCACTGGTGCGCCATCATGTGAGTGAGCAGCGCATAGCTGGCGATGTTGAACGGCACGCCCAGGAAGATATCGGCGCTGCGCTGATAGAGCTGGCAGGACAGGCGGGCCGGCTCGCCCGCCACGGGCGAGGGCGCCACATAGAACTGGAAGAAGGCATGGCAGGGGGCCAGCGCCATCTTCGGGATGTCGGCCACGTTCCAGGCGCTCACGATGATGCGGCGCGAGTCCGGGTTGGTCTTGATCGTCTGCACCGCCTGCGCGATCTGGTCGATGTGGCCGCCCTCGGGCGTGGGCCAGCTTCGCCACTGCACGCCGTACACCGGGCCGAGGTCTCCGTCTTCACGTGCCCATTCGTCCCAGATGGTGACGCCGCGTTCACGCAGCCAGTTGTTGTCGCTGGACCCCTGCAGGAACCACAGCAGCTCCTGGATGATGGAGCGAAGGTGCACCTTCTTGGTCGTGACCAAGGGGAAGCCCTCGTTCAGGTCGAAGCGCATCTGGTAGCCGAAGACGCTGCGCGTGCCGGTGCCGGTGCGGTCGGTCTTGGCCACGCCCTGCGTGTAGACGTGGCGCATGAAGTCTTCGTACTGGGAGCGGATGGGGCGGGTCATGGTCACTTCACTCACGGCAAACGGCGTGGCCCGTCACTCGGCGGACGCGCCAAATCATACGCGCACCACCCGCCCCGGATTGAGCAGGTTTCCCGGGTCCAGCGCCTGCTTGACCGCGCGCATCAGCCCCAGGGCCACCGGCGACTTGTAATCGGGCAGGGTGTCCACCTTCAGGCCCCCCACGCCGTGCTCGGCGGAGATCGAGCCATCGAACTTGTGCACCTGCTCGTACACCAGCGCGTTCACCCGGTCTTCCTGATCGCGCAGGAAGGCGCGGGCGTCGCCGCCCTCGGGGGCCTGCACGTTGTAATGCAGGTTGCCGTCACCCAGGTGGCCGAAGTTCACGAGACGCACGCCGGGGACCTCGCGTGCCAGGCGTGCGTCGGTCTCTTCGCAGAAGGCGGGGATGCACGAGATCGGGATGGAGATGTCGTGCTTGATGTTCAGGCCCTCTTCGGCCTGCGCCAGGGGGATGGCCTCGCGTACATGCCAAAGCTCGCGCGCCTGGGCGATGTTCTCGGCGATCACGGCGTCGGTGGCGCAGCCGTCTTCCAGGGCGGCTTCCAGGAGGGCCTCAAAGCCCGTACGGGCCTCCTGCTCGCTGCCCTGGTCCGCGTTTTCCAGCAGGACGCCGTAGGGGCTGGCCTGCGAAAAAGGCACGCGCAGCGACGGGAAGTGCCGCACCACCAGGCTCAGGGCAAAGCGGCCCATGACCTCGAAGCCAGTGAGGCCTGAGCCGATGCGCGCGCGGGCGATCTCCAAGAGGCGCACCGCCGCTTCCATGGAGGGCACGGCGGCCCAGGCGGTGAGCGTGGCGGCGGGCTGCGGATAGAGCTTGAGGGTGGCCGCGGTGATGATGCCCAGCGTGCCCTCGCTGCCGATGAACAGGTCTCGCAGGTCGTAGCCGGTGTTGTCCTTGCGCAGGCCGGACAGGCCGTTCCAGACCTCGCCCTGCGCCGTCACCACCTCCAGGCCCAGGCACAGATCTCTTGCGTTGCCATAGCGCAGGACCTGCGTCCCACCCGCGTTGGTGGCGAGGTTGCCACCGATGGTGCAACTGCCCTCGGCGGCCAGGCTCAGGGGGAAGAGGAGGCCGGCCTCACGCGCCGCTTCCTGCACCGACTGCAGCACGCAGCCGGCCTCGGCGGTGAGGGTGAGGTTGGCAGGGTCGATCGCGCGGACCGTGTTCATGCGCTGCAGGCTCAGGACGACCTGCGCGCCGGAGGCATCCGGAATTCCTCCCACCACGAGGCCGGTGTTGCCGCCCTGCGGCACGATGGATACACCCGCTGAGGCGCAGGCTCGTACCACCGCCGCGACCTGTTCGGTGGTGGCCGGCCGTACAACGGCCAGCGCCTTGCCCCGCGAGCGCTTGCGCCAATCGAGCTCCCATGCGCTGAGGTCGCCTTCGTGCAGGACGTTTGCAGCGTCTACGATGCCGGCCAACTGCGGGATCAGCGCGTCTTTCACGTCAGCTCCCGGCCGCCTCACGTGCCGCACGAAAGCGCAGGCGCACATGTTGCGCGCAGGCCGCGAACAGCATCAGGCACAGCACGATCTCGGCCATCGCCAGGTAGGAGGAGGGCGGCTGGTCGCTCCAGGCGCGCACCACGCCCTCGGTGAAATAGATCCACACCAGCAGGCTTACCCACCGGTAGGTGTACAGGCGATGCCGCAGCAGTCCGGCCAGCGGCAGGCACAGGGGCAGCACCTTGAGCGCCACCCAGGTGCCGCCGGGACGTAGCGGCGCCAGCCACAGCTCCCAGGCCAGGCCCAGCACGATCAGCCCCAGCAGGCTACCCACGGCCAGGCGGCGGATCACGAGCAACTCGGGAGAGGCAGGGCGGGGCGTGACGGCTTCGGGGTTCGCTGGGGGGGGCGCCTCGGGCGCGTCGGGTGGCATGGCGTGCGCAGGGGGCGTGGGTGTGGACATGGGCGATGGCATCATAGCGGCCGATGAATGTCCGGCTCGTCCTCCTGCAGATTGCCCGTTTTCCCTGGCGGTCTGCCGCCCGCACGCTGGGCGAGCGCCTGCGCGAGGACCGCTTGGGCCTGTCCGCCGGCAGCCTGACCTTCACGACCACCATCGCGCTGGTGCCTTTCTTCACCGTGGTGCTCGCGCTGTTCACCGCCTTCCCGGTGTTCGGCAAGCTGCAGGGGGCGGTGCAGGCCTGGCTGGTGCAGAGCCTGGTGCCCGACGCCATCTCGCGCCAGGTCCTGGGCTATCTCACGCAGTTCGCGGGCAAGGCCAGTCGTCTGGGCGCGCTGGGCCTGGTGTTTCTGTTCATCACTGCGCTGTCCCTGGTGCTGACCATCGACCGCACCCTCAATGGAATCTGGCGCGTGCGCCGGCCCCGGCCGCTGGCGCAGCGGGTGATGATGTACTGGGCGGTCATCACGCTGGGCCCGCTGCTGCTGGCGGCTTCCCTGAGCGTGAGCTCCTACCTGCTTTCCGCCTCGCGCGGGCTGGTGTCCAGCGTGCCCGAGGTTCTGCGCGTGCTGCTGGACGTGGGCGAGTTCGTGCTGCTGGTGGTGGGCCTGGCAGGCCTGTACCTGTATGTCCCCAACACCCCGGTAAGCCGCGCGCATGCCTGGATCGGTGGCCTGTTCGCGGCGCTGGGCATCGAGATCGCGCGGCGCCTGCTGGCGGCCTACATCGGTGCCGTGCCCGCGTATTCGGCGGTCTACGGCGCCTTCGCGACGGTACCTATCCTGCTGGTGTGGATCTACATGGGGTGGCTGGTGATCCTCCTGGGCGCGGTGCTCGCCGCCTACCTGCCCAGTCTCACCGTGGGCCTGCACCGTCGGCGTGAAAACGGACCGGGCTGGCAGTTCGAGGTGGCGCTGGACGCCCTGCGCGCCCTCGCCGGGGCACGTGACCACCCGCGGCGTGGCCTGACCCTGAACGAACTGACCCACGCCCTGGACGTGACCGACCTGCAGCTGGAGCCTGTGCTGCACACCCTGCTCACGTTGGACTGGGTGGGGCGGCTGGACGAGTCAGGGGGCGGCGGCCCGGCGCGCTACGTGCTTCTGGCCGACCTGCCGACCACTACGCTGGAGCCCCTGGTCCAGGCCCTGCTGCTGCCCGCCTCGCAGGCCACCGCCCGCCTTTGGCAAAGTGGCCGCCTGACCGGCCTTGCCCTCAAGGACGCCCTGTAGGCGCCGGCGGCAGGAAGCCGCGCAGGGCGGACAGCACGCCCTCAGGCGCCTCGGTCATGAGGCTGTGCCCCGCCTCCAGCATCACCGTGCGCGCCTGCGGTGCCCGGTCCTGCAGCGCGCGCGCCGCCTTGGGCGAGGTCATCGCGTCGCGCCTCCCCAGCACGAACAGGACCGGGCAGCGTACCGCGTCCATCGCCGCTTCGCCGTTGCGGTAGTCGTCGCAGGCCTTGAAGCCGGTGTGGAACAGGTTCACCCGCGAGTTGCTGGCGAGGATGCGCCGCATCAGCGCGCGTGTGGCGCCCGGCACCCAGGTGCCTGGGCCCAGCGCCGAGGGCGGGGGCGCCAGCAAGGCATGCGAAAAGGCAGTCACACGCTCGATGGCCCGCTGTGGGTCGTTCAAGGATTCGTCCAGCAGCGCCGGCGACACCCGCATCGGATAGGCCGTGCCCACCAGGGCCAGGTGGGTGGCGCGCTGCGGTGCCTGGGCCGCGGCCTCCAGCGCGGCGAGCGAGCCGAAGCTGTGGCCCGCCAGGGCGGCCTGCTGCACGCCCGCCGCATCCAGCAGCGCCAGCGCAAACTGCGCGGCCTCCTGCACGCTACGGGGCGGCTCGCCCGCGCTGTAGCCGTGCCCTGGCAGGTCGGGCGCCAACACGTTCCAGCCGTGGTGGGCGAACCAGCGGCTTTGCAGGATCCAGACGCAGTGCGCATTGAGCACGCCATGCAGCATCAGCACCGTGGGACGGGCCGGATCGAAAGGCCGGCCCCCGGTGTAGCAGTAGGTGCGGTGGCCGTTGACGGTCAGTTCCATGGCGGCCTCCTCACGCGAGCTTCTCGGCGGCCTTCAGGGCGCGCTTGAGGTCGTCGATCAGGTCGTCGGCATCCTCCAGCCCGATGGACAGGCGGATGGTGCCCTGGGTGATGCCGGCGCCGGCCAGGGCATCGTCGTCCATGCGGAAATGCGTGGTGCTGGCCGGGTGGATCACGAGGGAGCGGCAGTCGCCCACGTTGGCGAGGTGGCTGAACACCTGCAGGGATTCGATGAAGGCCTTGCCCTGCTCGCGGCTGCCCTTGATGTCGAAGCTGAAGACCGATCCCGCGCCCCGTGGCAGGAGCTTTTGCGCCAGCGCGTGGCTCGGGTGCGAGGGCAGCAAGGGGTGCCCGACCCGCGCCACGAAGGGGTGGGCCGCCAGGAACTCGACCACCTTGCGGGTGTTGGCCATGTGCCGCTGCATGCGCAGGGGCAGGGTCTCGATGCCTTGCAGGATCAGCCACGCCGTGTGCGGGCTCATGCAGGCGCCGAAGTCACGCAGGCCCTCGCGCCGCGCGCGCAGCAGGAAGGCGCCGACGGTGGATTCCTCGCTGAACACCATGTCGTGAAAGCCCGCGTAGGGCGCGGCCAGCTCGGGGAAGTGCGGCGAGGCATGCCAGTCGAAGCTACCCCCGTCCACCACGATGCCGCCGATCACCGTGCCGTGGCCCGAGAGGAACTTGGTGGCCGAGTGGTACACGAGGTCCGCGCCCAGCGAGAGCGGCTTCATCAGCCAGGGCGAGGTGAGGGTGGCGTCGACCAGCAGGGGCACGCCGGCCTCGTGGGCGATGGCCGATACCGTGGGGATGTCCAGCACGTCCAGCCCTGGGTTGCCCACCGTCTCGCCAAACAGCAGCCGGGTCTCGGGCCGGATGGCGGCGCGCCAGCCGTCGATGTCACCGGGCGCGACGAAGGTGGTGGTGATGCCGAAGCGGCGCAGGGTGTAGTGCAGCAGGTTGTGCGAGCCGCCGTACAGGGCCGAACTGGCCACGATGTGTGAGCCCGCGCCCATGAGGGTGGCCACCGCCAGGTGCAGGGCCGCCTGCCCGCTGGCTGTGGCAATGGCACCGATGCCGCCCTCGAGCGCGGCCACCCGCTGCTCCAGCACCGCGTTGGTGGGGTTGCTGATACGGGAGTAGACGTGGCCCGCGCGCTCCAGGTTGAACAGCGACGCGGCCTGCTCGCTGGACTCGAAGACGAAGGACGTGGTCAGGTGGATGGGGACCGCCCGCGCACCGGTGGTGGGGTCCGGCGCGGCACCCGCGTGCAGTGCAAGTGTGTCGAAGCCGGGGTCGGAATAGCCGGACATGGATCGAGGCCTCCAGGGTGTTGGAACTACCGCAAATTGTGGGCTATATTGGACCGACCCCGTCAGGCGGCGCGCCCGCCCAGGAGACCTCCCATGAAAGTCAGCGACATCCTCCGCGTCAAGGGCAACACCCTCTACACCGTGGGCCCCGAACAGGCCCTGGCCGAGGCCATCGAGCTCATGGCCGACAAGGACATCGGCTCGCTGGTGGTGATGGAGCATGGCGATCTGGTGGGCATGCTCACCTTCCGCGAGGTGATCCAGTGCATCGTGCGAAACGGGGGAGCGGTGGGCGGCACCCGCGTGCGCACGGCCATGGACGACCACCCCCTGACCTGCACCGCCGAGACCGAGCTGGATGAAGTGCGACGCATGATGCTTGATCGCCATGCGCGCTACATGCCGGTCATGGAGCGCCGCATGCTCATGGGCGTGATCAGTTTCTACGACGTGGCCAAGGCGGTGGTCGACAGCCAGAACTTCGAGAACCGCATGCTCAAGGCCTACATCCGCGACTGGCCTGCTGGCGAAGACGCCGAACCCACCGCCAAGCTCTGAACGTTCCCGCCCGCCGCCAGGCGGGCCTTTGCCCTCTGGGATAATCGCGCCCCATGAGCGGCAACACCTTCGGCACCCTGTTCACGGTCACCAACTTCGGCGAGTCGCACGGTCCGGCCATCGGCTGCGTGATCGACGGGTGCCCCCCGGGCCTGCCCCTGTCCGAGGCCGACATCCAGCCTGACCTGGACCGCCGCCGCCCCGGCACCAGCCGCCACGTCACCCAGCGCCAGGAGGAAGACCGCGTCGAGATACTTTCCGGCGTGTACGAGGGCGTGACCACCGGCACCCCCATCGCCCTGCTGATACGCAACACCGACCAGCGAAGCAAGGACTACTCCGAGATCGCGCGCAGCTTCCGCCCCGGCCATGCCGATTACACCTACCTGCAGAAGTACGGCGTGCGAGACCCGCGCGGCGGCGGCCGCTCCTCGGCGCGACTGACCGCCCCGATGGTGGCGGCAGGCGCGGTGGCCAAGAAATGGCTGGCCCTGCGTCATGGCACACAGTTCCGGGGCTGCATGCAGCAGATCGGGGATCTGGAAATCGGCTTCGAGAGCTGGGACCATGTTCCGAACAACCCCTTCTTCGCCCCAGTGGCCGACGTCTCGGCGCTGGAGGCCTACATGGACGCCCTGCGCAAGGCGGGCGACTCCTGCGGCGCGCGTATCCGCGTGACCGCCACCGGCATGCCGGTGGGCCTGGGCGCGCCGCTCTTTGACAAGCTCGACGCCGAGATCGCCTACGCGATGATGGGGATCAACGCGGTCAAGGGGGTGGAGATCGGTGCCGGTTTCGCCAGCGTGGCCCAGCGCGGTTCCAGCCACGGCGATTCCATCACGCCGGCGGGCTTTGTAACCAACAACGCCGGCGGCGTGCTGGGGGGCATCAGCACCGGCCAGGATCTGGAGGTGTCGATCGCGATCAAGCCTACCAGCTCCATCATCACGCCCCGCGCCAGCATCGACATCGACGGCCAGCCCACCGAGGTGGTGACCAAGGGCCGCCACGATCCTTGCGTGGGTATCCGCGCCACGCCCATCGCCGAGGCCATGCTGGCCCTGGTGGTGATGGACCACGCGCTGCGCCATCGCGCCCAGAACGCCGACGTGCGTGCCCCGCTGGCGCCTGTGCCGGGCCGCGCCGCCTGATGCAGTCTGCCGAGCCCGCCGGGGCGCGGCAGGTCGCGCCGTTCGCGGTCCTGTCGGCCAGTTACTTCGCGCACATCGGCTTCTTCAATCCCTACCTGCCGCTGTGGCTGCAGCACCTGGGATTCCCGATCTTCGTGATCAGCCTGCTGGCCGCGGTGCAATCGGGCACGCGCATCTTCGCGCCCTATGTCTGGGGCATGCTCAGTGACCGCACTGGCGAGCGCGTGCGCCTGCTGCGATGGAGCGCCTTCGTGGCGCTGGCCTCGTCGCTGGGCCTGTGGTGGAACGGCGGTCCGCTGTGGATCGGCGTGGTGCTGCTGGTGCTGTTCACGCACACCAGCTCCATGATGGCGCTGACCGAAGCGGCCATGGCGCACCTGGTGGCGGGCGACTGGGGACGCTACGGACGCATCCGGCTGTGGGGTTCGATCGGCTTCATGGCGACGGTGTTCGTCGCGGGGGCGTGGTTCGAGCATTTCGGCATGGGGCACTTCCCGGCGTGGACTCTGCTCACGTTGGCGGCGGTGCTGGCTGGCACCCTGTGGCTGCCCGATGTCCGGGACAGGCCGGCCGACGCACATGCCGCGGGCGAACCCGTCGGCCCGGTGCTGCGCCAATCTGCGGTGCGCTGGTTCTTCGCGACGCTGTTCTTCCACGTCACGGCGCACTTCTCGATCTACGCCTACTTCTCGCTCTATCTGGATTCGCGGGGCTACAGCAAGGCCACCATCGGCGCGCTGTGGGCTGTTTCGGTGGTGGTGGAGGTCGCCTGGTTCTTCCTGCAGGGGCGGCTGATGCGGTTCACCCGCATGTCACGCTGGCTTCTGGTGTGCTCCCTGGCCGCTGCGCTGCGCATGGCCCTCATCGCGGGCGCCGCCGACTGGGTCCTGGCGCTGGTCCTGGCGCAGGTGCTGCATGCGATGACCTTCGCCGCGCACCACACGGCCAGCATCGCGATGGTCACGCACCATTTCCCGGGCCGGTTGCGCGCGCGCGGGCAGGCGCTGTTCACCGTGATCGGCTACGGGCTGGGGGGCGTGCTGGGGGTGCTGGCCGGCGGCGCGCTGGTGGCCCGCATCGGCTACGAGGCCCTCTACGGCGCGGCGACCGTGCTGGCCCTGCTGGCCGCCGCATGCGCCTGGCAGATGGGACGGCTGGAGCGGGCCGGGGACTACCAGCCGGCATCCGGCGCCTGAGGCCGCAGACTGGGGCCCGCGCGCTGGCGCCTGCTCAAGGCTTGCGGGCCAGCGTCCGCTTCACCTCGCGACCCAGTTCGATCACCGCCATCGCGTAATAGCTGGACTGGTTGTAGCGGGTGATCACGTAGAAGTTTTCGGTGCCGGCCACGTAGCTGCTCGCGGCGTCGCCGTTCTGGAGTTCCACCAGGGCCAGCGGGCCGGCGTGCTGCAGGGCCTCGCCCTCCAGCACCGCGCCCTTGGCGGTGAAGCTGGCCACGCTGAAGGTGGGCAGGATGTCCGGTGCGAGCAGGGTATCCATGTCCGCGCGGTCGGTTTCCAGGCGCACCGGGTAGTGCGTGGGCATCCCGGTCTGCCAGCCGTAGCCCTTGAAGTAGGAGGCCACCGAACCGATCGCGTCGACGGCGCTGCGCCGCAGGTCGATACGGCCGTCGCCGTCGAAGTCGACCGCCCAGCGAACCCAGCTCGTGGGCATGAACTGTGGCAGGCCCATCGCGCCCGCGTAGCTGCCCAGGGGCATGAGCGGGTTGCTGCCGGCGCGGTGCGCCAGGGTCAGCAGCTGCTCGAGCTCGCCTCGGAAATAGGCGCTGCGTTCCGCCGCGCGCGGGTGGCTGGCGGGGTGGTCGAAGGACAGGGTGGCCAGGGCGTCGATGACGCGGAAGGTCCCCATCTGCTGGCCGTAGATCGTTTCCACGCCGATGATGCCCACGATGGTCTCGGCCGGTACCCCGTACTCCTTTTCCGCGCGCTCCAGCGCCGCGCGGTGCTGCTGCCAGAAACGCACGCCCGCCGCGATGCGTGAGGGGTCGATGAAGCGGCTGCGATACACAGCCCAGTTCTTGCGCGCGCTGGGCGGAGGCGGCTGCATCAGGCGCTGCACCACCGGCAGCAGGCGCGCCTGGGCAATCGCTTCGCGGGTCCAGGCCGCATCCAGTCCCTGCCGCTGGGCGATTTCGTCGGCAAAGCGCAGGGCGTCCTCGCGGCCCCGGTAGGGAACGCCTGCGGATACCGCGGCACCGGCGGGGGGCATGGCGGCCTTGAGCTTGGTGGCCGATGCCTTCGCGGACGAGGCCTTCGCCCTGGGAGCCTTGGCGGTCTCGGGCGACTTGGTGACCGGGCGGGCCGATGCGCTGTCGGCTTCAGGGGAGGGCGCTGGGGCGGAGGGGATCTGGGCCCGGGTGGCCGGGGACAGGGCGATGCCGGCGAGGGTCAGGCAGGCGAGGAAGGCGCGGTACATCAGTGACACAACATCCGAAGGACCGCATTCTCGCCGATGCGCCGCGCGCAGCGAGGGCACGCCGTGCGTGCGCGCGTGTCCGCTTGTGACGGCGCCCGGGGTGGCTGCACCCGGGACCGCGTGTTAAGCTGACCCGCGCACCTCCAGCCGCCTGCACCGCACTGCATGACCGCCAAGAAGACCGGCTACTTCACCCATCCCGACTGCCGCCGCCACGACATGGGCCAGGGGCATCCTGAGTGCCCGCAGCGGCTCGACGCCATCAACGACCGCCTGCTCGCTTCGGGCCTGCTGCCCCTGCTGGAATCCCGTGAGGCGACGCCGGCAGCCACCGCTGACCTCGAGCGCGCCCACGAGCGCCCGTACCTGGCGGCCCTGCACGGGCTGGCGCAGGAGGTGGGCGAGCAGATGCTGGCCGGTGGCCCGGACCATGCGCACCTGGATGCCGACACCGCGATGAACATCCACACCTGGAGCGCCGCCTTGCGCGCTGCAGGCGCGGCCCTGGCCGCCACCGACGCGGTGATCGCGGGCGAGATTGGAAACGCCTTCTGCGCCGTCAGGCCTCCGGGTCACCACGCCTGCCGCGAGCGGGCCATGGGCTTTTGCTTCATCAACAACGTGGCCGTTGCCGCACGCCACGCCCTGGACCGTCACGGCCTGCAGCGGGTGGCGGTGGTCGATTTCGATGTGCACCACGGCAACGGCACCGAGGACATCCTGGCGGGCGACGAGCGCGTGCTGATGGTCGGGATCTTCCAGCACCCGCTGTATCCCTTCTGCGGAGAAGTCCCGCGCGGGGAGAACATGGTGAACCTGCCTGTGCCCGCCTACACCCGAGGCCCTGAGATCCGCGCCCTGATCGAGCGCGAGTGGATGCCTCGCCTGGAAGCCTTCCGACCCGAGATGATCTTCATCAGCGCCGGTTTCGACGCCCACCGCGACGACGACCTGGGGCGTCTGGGCCTGCTGGAAGACGACTACGCCTGGATCACCCGCCGCCTGCGCGAGATCGCCCGCCGGCACGCGGGCGGACGCATCGTCTCCTGCCTGGAGGGCGGCTACAACCTGGACGCCCTCGGCCGCAGCGTCGAGGCCCATGTGCGCGAATTGGCGGAACTGGCATGAACACCTTCGACACTCTCCTTCGGGGCCTGGCCCACCCGGGCGTCGCCTGGGAAATCGCGATCCTGGCCGCCTGTCTGCTGACCGCGTTGGCGGTGTCCTGGGGCGCCGGGCGCGGCAAGGGCGACCAGTCCGTGTGGTTCGGGCGCGGCGTCGTCGACGGACTGCTCTTTCCGCTGCTGGCCCTGGTCCTGACCTACGGCGCCATGCTGCTGCTCGCCCCGAGCCAGCCAGTGGCCCTGCTGCGTATCGCGGTACCAGTCCTGGTGTCGTTGGCCGGCATCCGCTTCCTGGCGCGCGTGCTCACCGTCGTCTTTCCGGCCTCCGGCATGGCCCGACTGGCCGAACGCCTGTTCTCCTGGCTGGCGTGGCTGGGCGCGGTGTTGTGGATCGTTGGACTGCTGCCTGCCGTCACGCAGGAAATGGACGCCATCCGCTTCACCTTCAGCAAGTCCCGGGTGAGCCTGCTGGACCTCGCCGGCGGCGTGCTGTCGGCCGGCGCGGTCATGGTGGTCGTCCTGTGGGTGTCGGCGGTACTGGAGCGGCGGGTGCTGCAACAGGCGGTCAGCGACCTGTCCCTGCGCAAGGTGGCGGCCAATACCGTGCGCGCGACGCTCTTGCTGGTGGGCCTGCTCCTGGCGCTGTCCACCGTGGGCGTGGACCTCACCGCGCTGTCGGTGCTGGGCGGCGCGCTGGGCGTGGGCCTGGGCTTCGGCCTGCAGAAGCTCGCGGCCAACTACGTCAGTGGGTTCGTGATCCTCTTCGAGCGCTCCCTGCGCATTGGCGACATTGTGCGTGTCGACAACTTCGAGGGCGAGGTCATGGACATCAAGACCCGCTACACCCTCATACGTGCACCCAACGGACGCGAGTCCATCGTCCCGAACGAGAAGCTCATTACCGAGCGGATCGAGAACCTCTCGCTGGCCGATCCGCGTGTCCTCCTCACCTCCGAAGTCACCGTGGGTAATGACAGCGACGTGGACATCGTGCAGAAGGTCCTGGTGGACGCGGCGCTGGCGGTGCCACGTGTCCTGCGCGATCCGGCGCCGGCGGCCCGCCTCGTGCGCCTGGGCCCCGACGGCCTGGAGTTCAGCCTCCTGTACTGGATCGAAGATCCGGTGAACGGGCAGCTTAATGTGCGCTCGGACACCAACCTGCAGGTCCTCAGGGGCCTGCGGGCCGCTGGCATTGATTCCCCCATCCCTCAGCGGGTGGTGCAGATGCGCCCCGCAGCGCCAGGATAAAAAAGAACGATCGTTCTTTTTTGAAGATTGCTTCCCGGAAAACCCTCGCCGCCGCCGGCAGCGATGCTGCACCGCATAAAATCGCAGTTTACGTAAACGTCAATTCAAGCCCCAAGGAGCGCCCCAGCATGAAGGCCCTGGTCCCCGTCAAGCGGGTGGTGGATTACAACGTGAAGGTCCGCGTCAAGTCGGACAACACGGGTGTGGACATCGCCAACGTGAAAATGAGCATGAACCCCTTTGACGAGATCGCCGTCGAAGAGGCCGTGCGCCTGAAGGAAAAGGGCGTGGTGACCGAGGTCATCGCCGTCTCCTGCGGCGTTGCGCAGTGCCAGGAGACCCTGCGCACCGCCATGGCCATTGGCGCCGACCGCGCCATCCTGGTCGAGACCGACGTCGAGCTGCAGCCCCTGGCGGTGGCCAAGCTGCTCAAGGCCCTGGTCGACAAGGAGCAGCCGCAGCTGGTGATCCTGGGCAAGCAGGCCATCGACGATGACTGCAACCAGACCGGCCAGATGCTGGCGGCCCTGGCCGACCTGCCCCAGGCGACGTTTGCCAGCAAGGTCGAAGTCGAGGGCGGCAAGGCCAAGGTCACGCGCGAGGTCGACGGCGGCCTGGAGACGCTGTCCATCAGCCTGCCGGCGGTGATCACCACCGACCTGCGCCTGAACGAGCCGCGCTACGTGACGCTTCCCAACATCATGAAGGCCAAGAAAAAGCCGCTGGAGATCGTCAAGCCCGAGGACCTGGGCGTGGATGTGGCTCCCCGCATCAAGACCCTGAAGGTCACCGAGCCGCCCAAGCGCTCGGCTGGCATCAAGGTGGCCGACGTGGCCGCCCTGGTAGACAAACTCAAGAACGAAGCCAAGGTGATCTGACATGGCCGCCCTCGCAAACATCCTGGTTGTAGCCGAACACGACCACGCGTCCCTCAAGGGCGCCACCCTCAACACCATCACCGCGGCCAAGGCCTGCGGCGGCGACGTGCACGTGCTGGTTGCCGGCCACAACGCGGGCGCCGCAGCGGCCGCCGCCGCCCAGGTAGCGGGCGTGGCCAAGGTGCTGCACGCCGATGGCGCGCAGTTCGCCCACGGCCTGGCGGAGAACGTCGCGGCCCAGGTGCTGGCCCTGGCTGGCGCCTACAGCCACATCCTGTTCCCGGCCACCGCCAGCGGCAAGAACGCCGCCCCGCGCGTGGCCGCCAAGCTGGATGTCGCGCAGATCTCCGACATCACCCGCGTGGACAGCCCCGACACCTTCGAGCGCCCGATCTACGCAGGCAACGCCTTGGCCACCGTGCAAAGCGCCGACGCCACCAAGGTAATCACCGTACGCACCACCGGCTTTGACGCCGCGCCCGCCACGGGCGGTTCCGCCGCGGTGGAGGCCGTGAATGCCGTCGCCGACAGCGGCAAGAGCCAGTTCGTGGGCAGCGAGATCGCCAAGAGCGACCGGCCCGAGCTGACCGCCGCCAAGGTCATCGTCTCGGGCGGCCGCGCCCTGGGCAGCGCCGAGAAGTTCAACGAGGTCATGACCCCGCTGGCCGACAAGCTGGGCGCCGCGCTGGGTGCCTCGCGCGCCGCGGTCGACGCAGGCTACGCCCCCAACGACTGGCAAGTGGGCCAGACCGGCAAGATCGTCGCCCCGCAGCTGTACGTGGCTGCCGGTATCTCCGGCGCCATCCAGCACCTGGCCGGCATGAAGGATTCCAAGGTGATCGTGGCGATCAACAAGGACCCCGAGGCGCCGATCTTCAGCGTCGCGGACTACGGGCTGGAGGCGGATCTCTTCGCCGCCGTCCCCGAATTGACCAAGGCCCTGTAAGCCCCCCGGAAGGACCCCAAGGCATCGTTCGCGATGCCTTTTTTGCATCTGCAGCCGTTGGAGACAAGGACATGAGCTACCGCGCCCCCCTCAAGGACATGCTGTTCGACATCCGCCACCTGGCGGGCATCGACGAGATCGCCAGGATCCCGGGCTTCGAAGATGCCGGCTTCGAGACGGCGCAGGCCGTGCTGGAGGAGTGCGCGAAGTTCAACGAGGAAGTCGTCGCTCCCTTGAACTGGGAGGGTGACCGCAACCCTTCGTCCTGGAAGGACGGCGTGGTCACCACCACCCCCGGCTTCAGGCAGGCCTACCGACAGTACGCAGAGGGCGGCTGGCAGGGGCTGCAGCATCCGGCCGATTTCGGCGGCCAGGGTCTGCCCAAGGCCATCGGCGCGGCCTGCGGCGAGATGCTCAATTCCGCCAACCTCAGCTTCGCGCTGTGCCCGCTGCTCACGGACGGCGCGATCGAGGCGCTGCTCACCGCCGGCTCCGACGACCTGAAGGCCACCTATCTGCAAAAGCTGGTGACGGGGGAGTGGACCGGCACCATGAACCTGACCGAGCCCCAGGCCGGCAGCGATCTGGCGCAGGTGCGCACGCGCGCCGAGCCCCAGCCCGATGGCACCTACAAGGTCTTCGGCACCAAGATCTACATCACCTACGGCGAGCACGACATGGCGGACAACATCGTCCACCTGGTGCTGGCGCGCGTGGCGGGCGCGCCCGAGGGGGTCAAGGGCATCAGCCTCTTCGTGGTCCCCAAGGTTCTCGTGAACAAGGACGGGTCGCTGGGCGCGCGCAACGACGTGCACTGCGTGAGCATCGAGCACAAGCTGGGAATCAAGGCCTCGCCCACCGCGGTGCTGCAGTACGGCGACCATGGGGGTGCGATCGGCTACCTGGTGGGCCAGGAGAACCGCGGCCTCGAGTACATGTTCATCATGATGAATGCTGCCCGCTACGCGGTGGGCGTGCAGGGCATCGCCGTGGCCGAGCGTTCCTACCAGAAGGCCGTGACCTATGCGCGCGAGCGGGTGCAGTCGCGACCCGTGGATGGCTCGATCAAGGCCAGCGCCCCCATCATTCATCACCCCGACGTCAAGCGCATGCTCATGACCATGCGCGCCTACACCGAGGGCTGCCGCGCCATGGCTACCGTGGCGGCCGCCGCCTACGACGCGGCCCACCACCACCCGGATGCCGACGTGCGCAAGCAGAACCAGGCCTTCTATGAGTTCATGGTGCCCCTGGTCAAGGGCTACAGCACCGAGATGAGCCTGGAGGTCACCTCACTGGGCGTACAGGTGCACGGCGGCATGGGCTTCATCGAGGAAACCGGTGCCGCCCAGTACTACCGCGACGCCAAGATCCTCACCATCTACGAAGGCACCACCGCCATCCAGGCCAACGACCTGGTGGGCCGCAAGACAATCCGTGATGGCGGTCAGACCGCCCGGGCCATCGCGGCGCAGGTCGAGAAGACTGAGATCGAACTGGCACGCGACGGCGACGACGGTGCACGCGCCATCCACAAGCGGCTGGTGGCTGCGCGCAAGGCCTTCCTGGACGTGGTCGATTTCATCGCCGGCCAGGGCCAGGCCTCGCCCAATGCGGTCTACGCTGGATCGGTTCCTTACCTGATGCTCGCGGGCAACCTGGTCGCGGGCTGGCAGATGGCCCGCGCCTATGTGGCGGCCCAGGCCGCGGCGGCGCAGGGCGAGGACGTCGCCTTCATGCAGGCCAAGATGACCACCGCGCGTTTCTACGCCGACCACATCCTGGCCAAGGCGCCCGGCCAGCGTGACAGCATCGTCGAGGGCGCGGACAGCGTGACCGCGATGGCGCTGGAAGCCTATTGACCGAAAGCCACTGATGTCCCGCCTGCCCGCTCCCCTGCAGAAGCTGCCGCTCCCGATCATCGGTTCGCCCCTGTTCATCATCAGCAACCCCAAGCTGGTGATCGAGCAGTGCAAGGCCGGCGTGGTTGGATCGATGCCGGCGCTCAACGCCCGGCCCGCCTCCCAGCTCGATGAATGGCTGCACGAGATCACCGAGACCCTGGCCGCCTACAACCAGGCCAACCCAGACAAGCCCGCGGCGCCCTTTGCCATCAACCAGATCGTTCACAAAAGCAATGACCGCCTCGAGCACGACATGCAGATGGTGGTCAAGTACAAGGTGCCGATCATCATCACCTCGCTGGGCGCGCGTACCGACGTGAACGACGCGGTGCACAGTTATGGTGGCGTGGTGATGCACGACATCATCAACAACGCCTTCGCCCGCAAGGCCATCGAGAAGGGCGCCGACGGCCTGATCGCGGTGGCGGCAGGGGCGGGCGGACATGCGGGCACCAAGAGCCCCTTTGCGCTGGTGCAGGAAATCCGCCAGTGGTTCGACGGACCGATCGCGCTCTCGGGTTCGATTGCCACCGGCGGGGCGGTGTTGGCCGCCCAGGCCATGGGGGCGGACTTCGCGTATGTCGGCTCGGCCTTCATCGCCACGCACGAGGCCCGTGCGTCCGATGCCTACAAGCAGGCCATCGTGGACTGCAACAGCGACGACATCGTCTACTCCAGCCTCTTCACCGGCGTGCACGGCAACTACCTCAAGCCGTCCGTGCGCGCCGCGGGCCTGGATCCGGACAACCTGCCGGAGTCGGATCCCAGCGCCATGAATTTCGGTGGCGACGCCAGGAAAGCCTGGAAGGACATCTGGGGCTGCGGCCAAGGGATCGGTGCGGTGACGGCTGTCACGACCACCGCCGATCTCGTGGCACGCCTGGCGCGCGAGTACCGCGAGGCCAAGGCGCGCGTTTGTGCCTGACCTGCAGCCGACCGGTTCTGGCGCCGGACGGCGCGCTATTTCAGAGGCTGAAGAGCCCAAAAGCTGAGAGCGTCATTGAGGGTTCGCAACCTGGCATCCCTCAGGTGGTGCCGCGCGGCACCATCCTCTTTGACACTCAGGAGCTGAAGAACCCCTTGAGCTTGTCCGCCCAGCTCTCCTCGCTGGGCGAATGCTTTCCCCCGCCTTTTTTCAGAGACTCGTCCAGATCCTTCATCAGCTTGCGCTGGTGCTCGGAGAGCTTCACCGGCACCTCCACGCTGATGTGACAGTACAGGTCGCCCGGGTAGCTCGAACGCACGCCCTTGATGCCCTTGCCACGCAGCCGGAACTGCTTGCCGTGCTGCGTGCCCTCGGGGATGTCGATCGCCGCCTTGCCCGCCAGGGTGGGCACCTCGATCTCGCCACCTAGCGCGGCGCGGGTGATGCTGACCGGTACCACGCAGTGCAGGTCGTCGCCGTCACGCTCGAAGAGGTCGTGCTTCTTCAGGCGGATCTCGATGTACAGGTCGCCTGGCGGACCGCCGTTCATACCCGGTTCGCCGTTGCCGGCGCTGCGTATGCGCATGCCGTCGTCGATGCCGGCGGGGATCTTCACCTCCAGCGTCTTCTGTTTCTTGATCTTGCCCTGGCCCAGGCAGGTGGTGCAGGGCTCGGGAATGATCTTTCCCGTGCCGCGGCACTGCGGGCAGGTCTGTTGCACGCTGAAGAAACCCTGGCGCATCTGCACCACGCCCTGGCCGTGGCAGGTGCTGCAGGCCTTGGCCTGGGTGCCTGGGCGCGCGCCGCTGCCGTGGCAGGTGTCGCACGACTCCCAGGTGGGGATGCGGATCTGTGCCTCCTTGCCGGCGGCTGCTTCTTCCAGCGTGACCTCCATCGCGTACGACAGATCGCCGCCGCGATAGACCTGGCGGCCACCGCCTCCGCCACGCCCCCCCCGGCCCTGGCCGAAGATGTCGCCGAAGATGTCGCCGAAGGCCTCGGCAAAGCCGCCGAAGCCCTCGGCGCCCGGGCCGCCGCCACCGCGCATGTTCGGATCGACACCCGCATGGCCATACTGGTCGTAGGCCGCGCGCTTCTCGGCGTCGGACAGCATCTCGTAGGCCTCCTTGGCCTCCTTGAACTTGACCTCGGCCTCCTTGCCCGAATCGCCCTGGTTGCGGTCAGGGTGGTACTTCATCGCGAGCTTGCGATAGGCCTTCTTGATCTCGTCTTCCGAGGCGTTCTTGGGCACGCCCAGGACTTCGTAGTAATCGCGTTTCGTTGCCATGTTCTTGTGTCAACCCCTACAGCAAAAAAGCCGCGTGGACCTTCCCGCAAGGGGAGCCGGTCCGACGCGGCGTGCCGGTGCGCCGTGGCGCCCCGCGATCAGCCTTTCTTGACCTCTTTCACTTCGGCGTCGACCACATTGTCGTCGGCCGGCTTGGCGCCCGCTGCGGCCTGTCCCGCGTCCGCCCCGGGGGCGCCGCCGGCAGCCGCCTGGGCGGCCTGAGCCGCCTGCATGTCGGCGTACATCTTCTCGCCAAGCTTCTGACTCACGGCCATCAGCGCGTTGGTCTTCTCCTCGATGCGGGCCTTGTCCTCGGTAGCCAGGGCCTCCTCGACTTCCTTGATACCCGCCTCGATCTTTTCCTTCTCGCCGGCCTCGAGCTTGTCGCCGTACTCGGTCAGGCTCTTGCGCACGCTGTGCACCAGGGTCTCGCCCTGGTTGCGGGCCTGCACGAGCTCGAGCTTCTTCTTGTCCTCGGCGGCGTTGAGCTCGGCGTCTTTCACCATCTTCTGGATCTCGTCCTCGGACAGGCCCGAGTTGGCCTTGATGGTGATCTTGTTCTCCTTGCCGGTGCCCTTGTCCTTGGCGCCCACGTGCAGGATGCCGTTGGCGTCGATGTCGAAGCTCACCTCGATCTGGGGCAGGCCGCGCGGCGCGGGTGGGATGCCCTCGAGGTTGAATTCGCCCAGGAGCTTGTTGCCGCTGGCGATCTCGCGCTCGCCCTGGAAGACCTTGATGGTCACGGCCGGCTGGTTGTCATCGGCGGTGGAGAAGGTCTGCGCGAACTTGGTCGGGATCGTGGTGTTCTTGGCGATCATCTTGGTCATGACGCCGCCCAGGGTCTCGATGCCCAGGGACAGGGGGGTCACGTCCAGCAGCAGGACGTCCTTGCGGTCGCCCCCGAGCACCTGGCCCTGGATCGCGGCGCCCACGGCCACAGCCTCGTCGGGGTTGACGTCCTTGCGCGGCTCCTTGCCGAAGAACTCCTTGACCTTGTCCTGTACCTTGGGCATGCGGGTCATGCCGCCCACCAGGATCACGTCATGGATGTCGGACACGCTCACGCCCGCGTCCTTGATGGCGGTGCGGCAGGGGGCGATGGTGCGCTCGATCAGTTCGTCCACCAGGCTCTCGAGCTTGGCGCGGGTGAGCTTGATGTTCAGGTGCTTGGGGCCCGAGGCGTCGGCCGTGATGTACGGCAGGTTCACGTCGGTCTGCGAGCTGTTGGACAGCTCGATCTTGGCCTTCTCGGCGGCTTCCTTCAGGCGCTGCAAGGCCAGGACGTCCTTGGACAGGTCGACGCCTTGCTCCTTTTTGAACTCCGCGATGATGTAGTCGATGATGCGCTGGTCGAAATCTTCACCGCCCAGGAAGGTGTCGCCGTTGGTGGACAGCACCTCGAACTGCTTCTCGCCATCGACGTCGGCGATCTCGATGATGGACACGTCGAAGGTGCCGCCGCCCAGGTCATAGACGGCGATCTTGCGGTCGCCCTTTTCCTGCTTGTCCAGGCCGAAGGCCAGGGCCGCCGCGGTGGGCTCGTTGATGATGCGCTTGACCTCCAGGCCAGCGATGCGGCCGGCGTCCTTGGTGGCCTGGCGCTGGGCGTCGTTGAAGTAGGCCGGTACGGTGATGACGGCCTCGGTCACGGGCTCGCCCAGGTAATCCTCGGCGGTCTTCTTCATCTTGCGCAGGACCTCCGCAGAGATCTGCGGGGGCGCGAGCTTCTTGCCACGCACGCCGACCCAGGCGTCGCCGTTGTCGGCCTGGGTGATCTCGTAGGGCATGAGGTGGATGTCCTTCTGGACTTCCTTCTCCTCGAACTTGCGGCCAATCAGGCGCTTGACGGCATACAGCGTGTTCTTGGGGTTGGTGACCGCCTGTCGCTTGGCCGAGGCGCCCACGAGGATCTCGCCGTCTTCCTGGTAAGCGACGATGGACGGGGTGGTGCGGGCGCCCTCGCTGTTCTCGATGACCTTGGGGGTGTTGCCCTCCATGACCGAGACGCACGAGTTGGTCGTGCCCAGGTCGATGCCGATGATCTTGCCCATGTCTGTTCTCCTGTAGGGGGTGGCCGTGCGGCCGATTCAGTGATCTTGGAAGCTAGTTGCGGCTCGCCGGGGCGGTTTCAAGCCCGGGGGCGCAAGGCGGGATTCATTGGGGGGCTGCTACGGTCACCAGGGCGGGGCGCAGCACGCGCTCCGCGATGGAGTAACCCTTTTGCAGCACAGTCACCACCGTATTGGGCTCCTGCTGGCTGCCCTCCGGGCGGGGCACCATGGAGATGGCCTGGTGCTGGTGCGGGTCGAACTTCGTGCCGGCGGCGGGGGCGATCTCCATCACCTTGTTGCGTTCCAGCGCGGATTTCAGCTGGCGCAGCGTGGCCTGCGCTCCCTCGCGGATCTGCTCGGGGCTGGCGTCCTGGATCGCCAGGCCGGCTTCCAGGCTGTCGGCGACCGGCAGCAGGCTCTCGGCAAAGCTCTCGACGGCGAACTTGCGGGCCTTGGAAATCTCTTCTTCCGCGCGGCGGCGAGTGTTCTGCATGTCGGCCTGGGCCCGCAGGTATTGCTCGGCCAGTTCAGCGTTCTTGGCCTGGAGTTCGGCCAACTCGGCCTGCAACTCGGTGCCCGGGTCGGCGCCAGCAGGGGCGGGGGTGTCGTGGCCCGCAGGCACGGCAGCCGCCTCGGGCGCGGGGGTCGGTTCGTGGGAGGTGTCGGACATGTTCGCAGTGCAGGTCAGTGGGGCCTGCGCGAGGCACCCAAAAGTATCTGTCCGGGCATGTGGGGACGGCCGGGCGGATTTCAAGCCCAGCGCCCGTGCAGCCCCTGTCGGGGGGGACGGCCCGCGCGGGGCCGCCCGGGGTCAGTCGGTCCCGAGCAGTTCGACGTCGAACTTCAGGGTGGCGTTCGGGGGGATGACACCGCCCGCGCCGCGGGCGCCGTAGCCCAGTTCCGGCGGAATGATCAGGGTGCGCTTGCCGCCCACCTTCATGCCGGCCACGCCTTCGTCCCAGCCGCGGATCACCATGCCCGCGCCCAGTGAGAACTCGAAGGGATCGTTGCGGTCCAGGCTGGAGTCGAACTTCGCGCCTTGCTGGCCGTCGTTGTACAGCCAGCCTGTGTAGTGCACCTGCACGTACTGGCCGGACTTGGCTTCGGCGCCAGCACCGGTCACGGTGTCTTCGTACTGGAGGCCGGAGGGGGTCTTGTTCATGGGGAGTCCGTGGTTAAAGCGCGCAAGTGTATCCAGAAGCCATTTCCTGCAGGCTCGGTGCCGCGTCTGGCTCGCAGTCCCTGCGAGCCGCCATTTCGACGCACATCAAGGACCTCGTGTCGGTTGGAAGGTGAGGCTCGGCGGACGCAGTCGCTGTACACACGATTTTTCAATTTCGTTCGGTGCAGCCTCTTTCTCTTTGTAGAGCGCTCACCTACATTGAAGAAAGTCACACGCCGACGCAGGCATGCAGGCGCGCGGAGTCTGCTGCCACCGAGGCCGCGACGCATGACGACGGCAGTTGCGCAGTGCGCTGTCGGCCATGCAGGCAAGGAGGTTTCATGGACGTGATTCGCAATTTCCTCGCGCGCTACGAGCACACCCGCGAAGAGGAAATGTCGCTCGAGGACTACCTCGAGCTGTGCCGGCGGGACCCGCTGGCCTATGCCACCGCCGCCGAGCGCATGCTGGCTGCGATCGGCGAAGCCGAGATCATCGATACCCGTCACGACCCGCGGCTATCGCGCATCTTCGGTAACAAGATGGTGCGCATCTACCCCGCGTTCAGGGATTTCTACGGACTGGAAGAACCCATCGAGCAGGTGGTCTCGTGCTTCCGGCACGCGGCCCAGGGGCTGGAGGAGAAAAAGCAGATCCTGTACCTGCTGGGGCCGGTGGGCGGGGGCAAGTCGTCCATCGCCGAGCGGCTGAAGTCGCTGATGGAGCAGATTCCGTTCTACGCCCTCAAGGGTTCACCGGTGAACGAATCGCCGCTGGGCCTGTTCAACAACGCCGAAGATGCGCCCCTGATGCAGCAGCAGTACGGCGTCGCGCCGCGCTACCTGCAGCGGATCATGTCGCCCTGGGCGGTGAAGCGGCTGGAGGAATTCGGCGGGGATGTCCGCAAGTTCCGCGTCGTCAAGCGCCATCCCAGCATCCTCAAGCAGGTGGCCATCGCCAAGACCGAACCCGGCGACGAGAACAACCAGGATATCTCGTCCCTGGTCGGAAAGATCGACATTCGCAAGCTCGAGGCCTACGCGCAGGACGATCCCGACGCCTACAGCTACTCGGGCGGCCTGTGCCTGGCCAATCAGGGGCTGCTGGAGTTCGTGGAGATGTTCAAGGCGCCGATCAAGGTGCTGCATCCGCTGCTCACGGCCACTCAGGAGGGCAACTTCAAGGGCACCGAGGGCTTTGGCGCAATCCCCTTCGACGGCATCGTGATGGCCCACTCCAATGAGAGCGAGTGGAAGGCCTTCAGGAACAACAAGAACAACGAAGCTTTTCTCGACCGCATCTATATCGTGAAGGTGCCTTACTGCCTGCGGGTGACCGAGGAGGTGAAGATCTACGAGAAGCTGCTTCGCAACTCGTCGCTCAAGGACGCGGTCTGTGCGCCGGGTACGCTGCGCATGATGGCCCAGTTTGCTGTGCTGACGCGCCTGAAGGAGCCGGAGAACTCCAGCATCTTCTCCAAGATGCAGATCTACGACGGCGAGAACCTCAAGGACACCGACCCCAAGGCCAAGAGCTACCAGGAGTACCGCGATTACGCGGGGGTGGACGAGGGCATGACGGGCATCTCCACCCGCTTCGCGTTCAAGATCCTGTCCAAGGTCTTCAACTTCGACTCCAACGAGATCGCCGCCAACCCGGTGCACCTGATGTACGTTCTGGAGCAGCAGATCGAACGCGAGCAATTCGCGCCAGAGACCGAGCAGAAGTACGTCGCCTACATCAAGGAGCACCTGTCGGCGCGATACGCCGATTTCATCGGCAAGGAGATCCAGACCGCCTACCTCGAGAGCTACTCCGAGTACGGTCAGAACATCTTCGACCGCTACGTGACCTATGCCGACTTCTGGATCCAGGACCAGGAGTACCGCGACACCGACACCGGCGAGATCTTCGACCGCGGGGCGCTGAACGCGGAGCTCGAAAAGATCGAGAAACCCGCCGGCCTTTCCAACCCCAAGGACTTCCGCAACGAGATCGTCAACTTCGTGCTGCGCGCCCGTGCCAACAACGCGGGCAAGAACCCGCTGTGGACCAGTTACGAGAAGCTGCGCACGGTGATCGAGAAGAAGATGTTCTCCAATACCGAGGATCTGCTGCCGGTGATCAGCTTCAACGCCAAGGCCAGCGCCGACGAGCAGAAGAAGCACGAGGACTTCGTGAACCGGATGGTCGAGAAGGGCTACACGCACCGGCAGGTACGCCTCTTGTGCGAGTGGTACCTGCGCGTTCGTAAAAGTTCGTGATGCATCAGATCATCGATCGCCGCCTCGCGGGCAGGAACAAGTCCATCGGCAACCGCGAACGTTTCCTGCGCCGTTACCGCGAGCAGATTCGCGATGCGGTACGCAAGGCAGTGGGTGACCGCAGCCTGCATAACGTCCAGGAGGGTGCCGACATCACGCTGCCGCGGCGCGACGTGTCTGAGCCCGTCTTTCACCACGGGCCCGGTGGCACCCGCGAGATCGTCCACCCCGGCAACCAGGAATACGTGCGCGGTGACCGTATCGCCCGGCCTTCCGGAGGCGCGGGTGGGGCGGGGCAAGGCGAGGCATCGCCAGACGGCGCGGGCGAGGACGACTTCACCTTCCGCATCACGCGGGAGGAGTTCATGAACTACTTCTTCGACGACCTCGAGCTGCCACGCCTGCTGCGTACGCAGCTTCTGGCCGATGCACCCGAGTGGAAGTCACGCCGAGCGGGCTTCGTCTCGGAGGGCAATCCGACCAGCCTGCATGTGGTGCGCTCCATGCGGGTAGCGCTGGGGCGGCGTATCGCCATGGGGGCGGAAGCCCGGCGCCGGCTGAAGGCGTCGCAGGACCAACTGGCATGGCTGGAGTCCCGGCCCGAAACGCCCGCGGGAGAACTGGCCCGTACGCGTGATGAAGTGGCTACCTTGCGCCAGCGTGTGGCCCGCATCCCCTTCCTGGACCCTTTTGACCTGCGCTATCGGCACCGTGTGCGCGAACCGGTCCCGAGCAGCAAGGCGGTGATGTTCTGCCTCATGGATGTCTCGGGCTCCATGGACGAAGCGCGCAAGGACCTGGCCAAGCGATTCTTCATCCTGCTGTACCTGTTCCTGTCCAGGCACTACCAGCAGACCGATGTGGTCTTCATCCGCCACCACACGCAGGCGGACGAGGTCCCGGAAGAAGAGTTCTTCCATGCCACTGAGAGCGGTGGTACCGTGGTGTCCAGCGCGCTGACCCTGATGCACGAGATCATCCGCGACCGCTACATGGGGCAGGCCTGGAACATCTACGGCGCGCAAGCCTCGGACGGCGATAACTGGCAGCAGGACTCGGTCAAGTGCCGCGATCTGCTCGAATCGCGCCTGCTGCCGCTGGTGCGCTACTTCGCCTATGTGCAGGTGGCCGACGAAGACCAGAACCTCTGGGAGGAGTACAGCCGGGTGTGCGAGGGCTATCCCCACTTCGCGATGCAGAAGATCACTGCGCCCTCCCAGATCTTCCCGGTGTTTCGTGAACTGTTTCGCAAGAGTCCGGCAGGGACGGCCGCATGATCGACCACGCGCCCTCACTGCCCTTGCCGCCTGCGCCCCCAGGTGCCGCGGGCGCGCCGGGGGCTACGCGTGGGCCGCAGCTTCCCAGCGGCTCGGACTGGTCCTTCGACCTGATCGACACCTACTACGAAGCGATCGCCGCAACCGCCCGCGACTTCGGTCTGGAGACCTACCCGGTGCAACTGGAGATGATCTCCGCCGAGCAGATGCTGGACGCCTATGCCTCGGTGGGCATGCCAGTCAACTACCGCCACTGGTCCTTCGGCAAGCAGTTCATCGCCAGCGAAAAGCAGTACCGCCGCGGGCACATGGGCCTGGCCTACGAGATCGTCATCAACGCCGACCCCTGCATTGCCTACCTGATGGAGGAAAACACCCTGCCGATGCAGGCCCTGGTGATGGCGCATGCCTGCTTCGGGCACAACTCCTTCTTCAAGGGCAACTACCTGTTTCGGATGTGGACGGATGCCAGCTCCATCGTCGACTACCTCGTCTACGCCAAGGGCTACATCGCCGAATGTGAAGAGCGCCATGGCGTGGACGCGGTGGAGGAGGTGCTGGACGCCTGCCACGCCCTCATGAACTACGGCGTGGACCGCTACCGGCGGCCGCAGAAGATCTCGCTGGTGGAAGAAGAGGCGCGCCGCAAGGAGCGCGAGGCCTACCTGCAGCAACAGGTCAACGACCTGTGGCGCACCCTGCCGCCCGCGCCGGGCAAGCAGGCGCGCAAGGAGGCCCGGCGCTTTCCAGAAGAACCGCAGGAGAACCTGCTGTATTTCATCGAGAAGAACGCGCCGCTTCTGGAGCCGTGGCAGCGCGAGGTGGTGCGCATCGTACGCAAGATCGCGCAGTACTTCTATCCGCAGCGCCAGACCCAGGTGATGAACGAGGGCTGGGCTACGTTCTGGCACTACACCCTGCTCAACACCCTTTACGAGCGAGGGCGTCTGGCCGACGGGTTCATGATCGAGTGTCTGGCCTCGCACACCAACGTGGTGTTCCAGCCGCCTGTGTCGGACCCGCGCTATACCGGCATCAACCCTTATGCGCTGGGTTTTTCGATGTTTGGCGACCTGCGCCGGATCTGCGAGTCGCCCTCCGACGAAGACCGAGAGTGGTTTCCCGGCATCGCCGGGTCTGACTGGCGGGCCACACTGGACTACGCCATGCGGCATTTCAAGGACGAGAGCTTCATCGGACAGTATCTGTCGCCGCGTCTGATGCGCGAGCTGCGCCTGTTTGCGATCGTCGACGATGCTGCACGCACCGAGCTGGAGGTGTCCGCCATCCACGACGAGACCGGCTACCGGCGCGTGCGCGAGGCGCTGGCGCGTCAGTACGACCTGAACTTCCGCGAGCCCGCGATCCAGGTCTGGAACGTCAACCTGCGCGGTGACCGGTCATTGACGCTGCGACACCAGCGGCAGGCCGGCCGGCCGCTGGATGGCAGCGCCGAGGAAGTGGTCAAGCACGTGGCCCGCCTGTGGGGCTTCAAGGTGCGCCTGGAGAGCGTGGATACTCACGCACGGGTGGCGCAGCACTGGGAAGTCTCCCCGTCGCCACCCGCCGGGAACTAGGCTCAGGCTTCGCCCCAGACCTCGCGCGCGGTGTCGATCACCAGGCGCAGCTTGGTGCGCTGATCTTCGACGGCGATGTTGTTGCCGTGGACCGTGCTGGAGAAGCCGCATTGCGGCGACAGGGCCAACTGCTCCATCGGTGCGTACTTGGCGGCTTCGTCGATGCGGCGCTTGAGGTCGTCCTTGCTTTCGAGCTGGCCGAACTTGGTGGTGACCAGGCCCAGCACCACGGTCTTGCCCTTGGGCAGATAGCGCAGGGGTCGGAAGTCGCCCGAGCGGTCGTCGTCGTACTCCAGGAAGTAGGCGTCGATGTCCATCTCCTTCAGGAGCGCCTCGGCTACCGGCTCGTAGTTGCCAGCGGCGGCGTGGGTGCTCTTGAAGTTGCCGCGGCACAGGTGCATGGCCAGGGTCATGCCGGCCGGCCTCTGGGCCACCACCTTGTTCACGAACTCGGCATAGCGGTGCGGCAGCTCGTTGGGGTCGTCACCGCGCTGGCGGGCCGCCTCACGCATCTTCTCGTCGCACAGGTAGGCCAGATTGGTGTCGTCCATCTGCACATAGGTGCAGCCGGCAGCTGCCAGGGAGCGCAGCTCGTCGCCATAGGCCTTGGCCACGTCGTCGTAGAAGACGGGGTCGAGTTCGGGATAGGCCTCGCGGCTGATGCCGGCACGCCCGCCGCGGAAATGCAGCATGGTGGGCGAGGGGATGGTGACCTTGGGCGTGAAGCCCGCGCCCACCTGGCTCTTGAGGTACTGGAAGTCGGCCAGCTGGATGTCCTTGGCATGGCGCACCTTGTCGATCACACGGATCACGGGCGGGGCCAGTTCCTCGGTGCCATCAGGCTTACGGATGGTGACCGGGATGTCGGTCTTCACGCCACCCAGTTGCTCCAGGAAGTCGATGTGGAAATAGGTGCGGCGGAATTCGCCGTCGGTGATGGATTTCAGGCCCAGGTCCTGCTGGAACTTCACGATCTCGGCGATGGCCTTGTCTTCGACCGCGCGCAGCTGCTCGGCGCTGATCGCGCCCTTGGCCTTTTGCTCGCGCGCTTCCAGCAGGTATTTCGGGCGCAGGAAGCTGCCGACGTGGTCGTAGCGGGCGGGGATCTTGTTCATGGGGTGTTGTCTCCGGGGAAGTTCAGTCAGTCGTGAAAGAAAGCCCAGTGATGCTACAGGTCCAGCACCAGCAGGGGCGACCTGGCGCGCGAGCAGCAAGGCAGGAACTGGTCGTTGTGGGCCTTCTCGTCGTCGGTGAGGTACATGTCGCGGTGGTCGCACTCGCCCTCGAGCACGCGCGTGAGACAGGTGCCGCACACGCCCTGCTCGCAGGAGACCAGCACCTCCACGCCCTGCTCCTGCAAGGCCGCGACCACTGTCTTGTCCGCAGGCACGGTGCAGGTCTGGCCGGTGCTGGCGATGCGCACCTCGAAGGCCTTATCACCCGACGTGTCCTGCGGCGCGGCGCCAAAGTACTCCAGATGGATATGGTCTGCGGGCCAGCCCGCGGCCTTGGCGGTGCTCACCACGAAGTCGATGAAGCCGGTCGGGCCGCACACGTAGAGGCGGCTATCCGAGGGCGCAGCGGCCAGGGCCGCCGGCAGGTCCAGCTTCTGTGCGGCGTCGCCGTCGTCCAGGTGCAGGCGGGCGTGGTCGCCGAAGGCGGCCACGCTGTCCCGGAAGGCGGTGCGTGAGAGGGACCGCGTGCAGTAATGCAGGCGGAAGTCGCGGCCGGTGGCGACCAGCCGCTGCGCCATGCAAAGCAGGGGCGTGATGCCGATGCCGCCTGCCAGCATCAGGCTGAAGGGCGCGGCCACGAGCGGAAAGTGGTTGCGCGGCGCGCTGATGGTCAGGGTGTCGCCTGGCTGCACCTTCTCGTGCATAGCGATGGAGCCACCCCGTGAGGCCGCATCCCGCAGCACGGCGATCCGGTAGCGGTGCGTCTCCTGATCGTCGTTGCACAGCGAGTACTGGCGCACGAGGCCGCCGGGCAGGTGCACGTCGATGTGCGAGCCGGCGCTGAAGGCGGGCAGGGCGCCGCCATCGGCACGGGCGAGCTCGTAGCTGCAGATGCCTTCTGCCTCTACGCGGCGCGCGAGCACCTGCACTTGGATGTCTGACATGTCTGCCTCAGGCCGCTTTTTTCTGGGGGACCTCGGCCGCCAGGAGGCGATCGATGATCCGGCGGGACTGTACACCGCCCGCATCGATATTCAGCATCAGCAGACGCCGGCCCGGATGGCGTTCGAGATTGCGTTGCTGCGCCTCAAGCACCTCGGTGTCCTCGCAGAAGACCTTGCCCTGGCCCTCGCGGATCTGGGCGGTGAGGCTCTTGTCCTTCACATTGAAGTTGCGCGCCATTCCCCAGAAGTACCACATGGTGTTCTCGGTCTCGGGGGTGATGAAGTCCACCACGATGCTGGAGGCTTTGTACTTCGGGTCGGCCTCGTAGCCGCCGCGACCGGCCAGGGCCACGCCCACCTCGATCATCACGTGACTGGGGGGCGTGAAGCGGCAGATCTGCCAGCGGTCCACTGGCTGGTCGTCGGGCAGGCCGTTGGCGCGCAGGTTGGCCCGCCAGAAGGGTGGGGGCATCACGTTTTCCATGAAGCGGCGCGTGACCACCTGCTCGCCCTCCGTCTTCGTGATCACCGGCGTTTCGTCGATCTCCTTTTGCCCGATGCTGGTGGCGTGGACGTAGGTCTCGTGGGTCAGGTCCATGAGGTTGTCGATCATGAGCCGGTAGTCGCACTTCACGTGGTACAGGCCGCCGCCGTAGGCCCACTCGGGGTTGTCGGCCCACTCCAGGGGGTGGATGGTGGCCGGGTCGGCCAATGCAGCGTCGCCGGGCCAGACCCAGATGAAGCCGTAACGCTCTACCACCGGGTAGCTGCGCACCTGCGGAAAGCCGCCCACGCGCTGCCCGGGCATGGCCACCGTCTTGCCGTGGCAGTCCATCGTCAGGCCGTGGTAGCCGCACACCAGCTTGCCCTCGCACACCCGGCCCTTGGACATGGCGGCGCCGCGGTGGGGGCAGAAATCCTCGACGGCCGCCACGCGGCCTTCGTCGCCGCGAAAGAAGGCGATGGCTTCGCCGCAGATGGTGCGCCCCAGGGGCTTGCTGTCGATCTCGTCCGGGGTGCAGGCGACATACCAGGCGTTCTTGGGAAACATGGCGGGCTCTTGGGAAGGAGGGCAGAGGGGCCGGATTATGGATCTGAAATACTCAATGTATACAATATGAAAGGGCAAACCCTTTATTTTGGTCAGATATCGCGCCTTTCAAGCTGTTTACTCAGACAGAATCGACTACATTGCATACATGAAGAAAATCCTGGCGCACGAACCTCCAGCGGGTGACGAGTCCGCGCCTTCGGGTTCGCAGGCCGTCAAGGCGCAGCTGCGGTTGCGCGAGATGGTGCTGGCCGGCGAGTTGCCGCCCGGCGCGCGCATCGCGGAGCTCACCCTGGTCGAGCGCCTCGGGGTCTCACGCACCCCCATCCGCGAGGCCCTGATGCGCCTGGAGCAGGAGGGTCTGCTGGAGTCCCTGCCGCATGGTGGCTACGCGGTGCGCACCTTCACCGAGCGCGACGTGAATGACGCCATTGAACTGCGCGGGACCCTGGAGGGCCTGGCGGCGCGCCTGGCCGCTGAACGCGGAGGATCGCCCGGCGTACTGGCCGAAGCCCATGACTGCCTGGCGCAGATCGACGCGGTGCTGGCGCGGCCGGCCCTGGACGACGAGGCCTTCCACCGCTATGTGGCCCTGAATGAACGATTCCATGTGCTGCTGTGCGAGATGGCGGGCAGCGACACCATCCGCCGCGAGATCGAGCGGGCAGTGCGCCTGCCCTTCGCCTCGCCCTCGGGCTTCGTGGTGATGCAGGCCAATTCGCCGCGGGCCCGCGACATGCTGATCGTGGCCCAGGACCAGCACCGCCAGGTGCTCGACGCCATCGCCTGCGGCGAGGGCGCGCGTGCCGAGTCCATCATGCGTGAGCATTCGCGACTGGCGCAACGCAATCTGCGCGAGGCCGTGCAATCGCGCACGCTCGAACGCATGCCCGGCATGCGCCTCATCCGCCGGCGAGCCTGAGCACGAGCCGCTTGCAGCGAATCAAGCACAATCCCGCCGTTCTGTCCCAAAAAGCACCCAGAGCTTTCCGTCCTGAAGGAGACCCCATGAAGAAACGTACCCTGATCCAAGCGGCCGTGGCCGCCCTCGCGCTCTGCGCTGGTGGCCTGGCCCAGGCGCAGCAGCAACCGTTCAAGATCGGCCTGATCCTGCCCATGACCGGGCAGCAGGCCACCACCGGCCGCCAGATCGAGGCTGCCGCCAAGCTCTGGATGGCGCAGAACGGCGACACCGTCGCCGGCCGCAAGATCCAGTTGATCGTCAAGGACGACACCAGCGTGCCGGACCAGACCCGCCGCCTCGCGCAGGAACTGATCGTGAATGACAAGGTCGACGTGCTGGCCGGCATGGGCATCACGCCCTCGGCCATGGCCGTCGCGCCCCTGGCTACGCAGTCCAAGACGCCGCTGGTGGTGATGGCCGCCGCCACCTCCGCGATCACCGAGGCGTCGCCCTACATCGTGCGCACCAGCTTCACGTTGCCCCAGGCCTCGGTCGCCCTGGCCGACTGGGCGCCCAAGAACGGCCTCAAGAAGGTCGTGACCCTGGTGACCGACTACGGCCCGGGCATCGACGCCGAGAAGTTCTTCAAGGATCGCCTCCTGTTCAACGGTGGCAACGTGCCCGAGTCCCTGCGCGTGCCGCTTCGCAACCCCGACTTCGCGCCCTTCCTGCAGAAGGTGCGTGACATCAAGCCCGACGCCCTGTTCGTGTTCGTGCCCTCCGGCGCCGGCGCCGCGGTAATGAAGCAGTTTCTGGAGCGCGGCATGGACAAGGCCGGCATCAAGCTCATTGGTACCGGCGACGTCACCGACGACGACCAGCTCAATGACATGGGCGACGGCGCCCTGGGCGTGGTCACCTCGCACCACTACTCCGCCGCCCACCCCTCGGCCGCGAACAAGAAGTTCGTCGAGGCCTTCCAGAAGGCGAACAAGAACATGCGTCCCAACTTCATGGCCATGGGTGGCTATGACGGCATGCGCGTGATCTACGAAGGCCTCAAGAAGACCGGTGGCAAGGGCGGCGGCGATGCGCTGCTGGCCGCCTTCAAGGGCCAGATCTTCGAGAGCCCGCGCGGCCCGGTCTACATCGACGCCCAGACCCGCGACATCGTCCAGAACATCTACCTGCGCAAGGTGGAAAAGAAGGACGGCCAGTTGTGGAACATGGAGTTCGACGTGATCAAGGACGTCAAGGACCCCGGCAAGACCCGCTGATTCGGGCTGACCCTTTGCCCCACACGCCGCCCGTGCCCACCGCCCGGGCGGCGTTCTCATCATGCTGACCATTCTTTTCGACGGCATCGCCTACGGCATGCTCCTGTTTATCCTGGCACTGGGGCTGGCGGTGACCATGGGCCTGATGAACTTCATCAACCTGGCTCACGGCGCCTTTGCCATGGCCGGGGGCTACATCACCGTGCTGCTGATGCAGCGTGCTGGCGTGCCTTTCCTGGTGTGCCTGCCGCTGGCCTTCCTGGGCTCGGCGCTGCTCGGTGCCGTGCTGGAGCGCACCCTCTACCGGCCCCTCTATAACAAGCCGCACCTGGACCAGGTGCTGTTCACGATCGGCCTGACCTTCATGGCGGTGGCCAGCGTGGATTACTTCGTGGGCTCCACGCAGCAGATCGTGCAGCTGCCTGAATGGCTCAAGGGCCGCACCGAGATCGGCAGCGGCGCGCTCACCCTGGGCATGGGGCATTACCGCCTGTTCATCATCGTCGTGTGCGCCGCGCTCACGGTGATACTGCAGTACGTGCTGGCCAGGACCCGCTTCGGCAGCCGCCTGCGCGCGTCGGTCGATGACCAGCGCGTAGCTGCGGGCCTGGGCATCAACGTCAACATGGTGTTCCTCTCCACCTTCGCCTTCGGCAGTGGCCTGGCCGGCCTGGGCGGCGCGCTGGGCGCCGAGGTACTGGGGCTGGACCCGAGCTTTCCGCTGAAGTTCATGTTCTATTTCCTGATCGTGGTGGCCGTGGGCGGCACGTCCTCGATCACCGGGCCGCTGCTCGCCGCACTCCTACTGGGCATCGCCGACGTGGCGGGCAAGTACTACATCCCCAAGATGGGGGCCTTCATCGTCTACACCCTCATGATCGTGATCCTGATCTGGAGGCCACAAGGCCTGTTCGTTCGCCAGGGAGGCAAGGCGTGAACGATTCGCCGACTGCCGCCGCTGCGCGCCGTTCGCTGCTGGACGCCGGCCGCTGGCGCGCCTGGGAGCCGTTGCTGTGGCTGGCCTTCTTCGCCTTGCCGCTGGTACTGCCCAAGCATGCCGCCATCGTCAACGAGATCGCCATCGTGGCGCTCTTCGCCATCTCGCTGGACCTGGTGCTGGGGTACACCGGCATCGTCTCTCTGGGGCACGCAGCCTACTTCGGCTTTGGCGCTTACAGCGCGGCCCTCTTTGCCAAGCACGTCATGCCCGACCCGCTGGTGGGCCTGGCGGTGGCCATGGCTGCCACCACCTTGCTGGGGGCGCTGGGCAGCCTGACCATCCGCCAGGGCACGGACCTCACGAGACTGATGGTCACGCTGGGCGCGGCCCTGATCCTGCTGGAACTGGCGAACAAGCTGGACTGGCTGACCGGCGGCGCCGATGGCCTGCAGGGCGTGGTCATGGGACCGGTGCTGGGTCGCTTCGAGTTCGACCTGGCCGGGCGCACCGCGGCGTTCTACTCCATCACCATGCTGCTGGTGTTCTTCATCCTCGCGCGCCGCTTCGTGAATTCCCCCTTCGGCGCCACGCTCAAGGCTGTTCGCGACAACCGCCTGCGTGCCATGGCGATCGGCATCCCGGTCACCCAGCGCCTGACGGTGGTGTACATCGTCGCGGCGGCGGTCGCCGGAGTGTCTGGCGGCCTGCTGGCGCAGACCACCGGTTTCGCGTCGCTGGACGTCTTCGACATGCACCGCTCCGCCGACGTCATGCTGATGCTGGTGATCGGCGGCACGGGCTGGCTGTGGGGTGGCGTGTTCGGCGCTATCGTCTTCAAGCTGATGCAGGACATTCTCTCGGCCATCACCCCGCAGTACTGGACCTTCTGGCTAGGGCTGTTCCTCGTGGTGCTGGTGTTGGTGGGGCGTGACCGCCTGCTGCGGCCCTGGACCTGGTTCACGCGGGGTTCGGACCCGGGGGCCTCGCCATGAGTGCTTCCGATACCCCCATCGTGCTGTCCGCCCAGGGTCTGGTGAAGCGCTTTGGCGGCATCACCGCCACCGGCAACGTGACTCTGGACCTGCATCAGGGCGCCCGCCACGCGCTGATCGGCCCGAACGGCGCGGGCAAGACCACCCTCATCAACCTCCTCACGGGCGTGCTCGAGCCCACCGAGGGCAAGATCGTCCTCAATGGCGAGGACATCACCCGCCTGGCGCCGCACCAGCGTGTGCGACGCGGCATGGTGCGCACCTTCCAGATCAACCAGCTCTTTGCGTCCATGACACCGCTGGAGACCCTGGCCCTGGTGATCTCCCAGCACCGGGGCCTGGGCAAGCGCTTCTGGCAGGCGCTTGGCGCCGATGCGGGTGTCACCGAGCGCGCCTACGCGCTGCTCGAACACTTCCACCTCGCCGAGGTGATGGACCAGCGCACCGAGCACCTGGCCTACGGCAAGCGGCGCCTGCTGGAGATCGCCATCGCCCTGGCCTGCGAGCCGCGCGTGCTGCTGCTGGACGAACCCGTGGCCGGCGTGCCCGCCGGCGAGCGCGAGGAGATCCTGGCCACCGTCGCGGCCCTGCCGTCCGACGTCTCGGTGCTCCTGATCGAACATGACATGGACCTGGTCTTCAGTTTTGCCAAGCGCATGACGGTGCTCGTGAACGGCAGTGTGCTGACCGAAGGCGACCCCGAGCAGATCGCGGCCGACCCGCAGGTGAAGGCCGTGTACCTGGGCCACGGCGAAGACGCACACGGCGCACACGAGGGAGCGCACCATGGCTGAACTCCTGAAGGTCGAACGCCTGTCCGCCGGCTACGGTGAGGCCGTGGTGCTACAGGACGTGTCCTTTTCGCTGGAGGAGGGCGCCACCCTGGCGCTGCTTGGGCGCAACGGCACGGGCAAGACCACCCTGATCAACACCCTGGCCGGCGCGACGCGCCAGCACGCGGGCAGCATCACGCTCGGGGGCGTGGCACTGCACAAGCTGGCTTCGCATCAGCGCGCGGGCGCGGGCATCGGCTGGGTGCCGCAGGAGCGCAACATCTTCAAGTCGCTCACGGTGCACGAAAACCTCGTCGCGGTGGCGCGCCCCGGCAAGTGGGCGCCCGATGATGTCTATGCGCTGTTCCCGCGCCTGGCCGAACGCAAGGGCAACCTGGGTACGCAGCTCTCGGGCGGCGAGCAGCAGATGCTGGCTGTGGGCCGCGCGCTGGTGGTGAACCCGCGCCTGCTGCTGCTGGACGAGCCGCTGGAGGGCCTGGCCCCCATCATCGTCGAGGAGCTGCTGCGGGCGATCCGACGCATCACTCGGGAAGAGGGCCTGTCGGCCATCATCGTGGAGCAGCATCCGCAGGCGATCCTGGCCGTCTCCGACCAGGCGGTGGTGCTCGATCGCGGCACCATCGCCCACGCTGGCACGGCGCGCGAGCTGCGCGAGGATCCCGCCCTGCTCGATCGCTTGCTAGGTGTGGCCCGATAGGCTGCGCCTTTCAAATCCAACAACCGACAATCATCCACTACAACCACACGCACCGAGGAGACCCCCCGATGACGCAACGCCGCACCTTCCTGCAGCACTTCGCTGCGCTCGCCGCCTCAGGCGTGCTGCCACTGGCCGCCCAGGCCCAGGCGCCGGCGCCCTTTCCGCGCAAGGCATTGCGCATCGTGGTGCCCAATGCCCCGGGCGGTGCGGCCGACATCACGGCGCGCACCATCGCCCAGGCCATCTCCGGTCCGCTGGGGCAGTCGGTGGTGATCGAGAACAAGGTCGGAGCGGGCGGTATCGTCGCCGGCGAACTGGTCGCACGCTCCGACCCCGATGGCCACACCATGCTGCTGGTGTCCAGTGGCACTGCGGTCAGTGCTGCCCTTTTCAGGCAGCTACCCTTTGACACGCTGGCCGATTTCGCGCCGGTATCGCAGCTGGCGAGCTTCGACCTCGCGCTGGTCGTTGCGGAGAACAGCCGCTTCAAGACCCTGCCCGATCTGCTCGCGTTCGCTCGCGCGAATCCGGGCAAGCTCAACGTCGGTACGCCGCAGGTGGGCACCACCCAGAACCTGGCCGCCGAGCTGTTCAAGTCGACCGCTGGCATCGACTTCCAGGTGGTGCCGTTCAACGGCACGCCGCCGGTGATCACCGCGCTGCGCGCGGGCGAAATCGACGTGGGCCTGGACATCGTCGGCCCGCTGATGGCGCAGATCAACGCCCGGGCCCTGCGCCCGCTGGCCCTGCTGGGTGACAAGCGCAGTCCCGCCATGCCCGACGTGGCCACGGTGCGTGAAGCCGGCGGCTCGCTTGCGAGCTTCAACGTCACCTCCTGGAACGGTCTGTCCGTGCCCGCCAAGACACCGCCTGCCGCCATCGCACGCCTGAACGCCGTCATCACCGCCGCCCTGGCACAGCCCGACGTACGCCAGAAGCTGGCCGAATTGAGCCTGTTCGCGCAAGGCAGTACCCCGGCGCAACTCGGCGACCACCTGGCCAACGATATCCGCCGCTGGTCGGACGTGATCGCACGGGCCCGGATCCCCCGCCAATAAATGCGGCGCGGTATGGCCATGCAGTTGCAACGTATCGGGCTGGTCGGCTATGGCGAGGTCGGCAAGGTGTTTTCCTCCGGCCTGAAAGACAAGCCGGGCGTCACCGCCGCCGGCGCCTGGGACCTGAAGTTCGCTCAGGGCGAACAGGCCGCGGCCGAACGAGCGCACGCCGCGCAGGCGCAGGTGCAGGCCCACGCGTCCATGCAGTCGCTGTGCGAGTCCAGTGACTTCGTCATCTCGGCGGTCACCGCCTCCAACACCCTGGCCGTGGCCCGGGAGGCGGCGCGCTTCCTGCGGCCTGGCACGGTGTTCCTGGACCTCAATTCCGCGTCGCCCGGTACCAAGCAGCAGGCCGCCGCCGCCGTGGACGCCGCAGGCGGCCACTATGTCGAGGCGGGTGTCATGACCTCGGTGCCACCGTACGGCATCCGCGTGCCCATGCTCCTGGGCGGCGCGCGCGCGGGCGAGTTGGCTCAATTGCTCACGGGCTGGGGTCTGGACGCCAAGGCCGTGTCGGAAGAACTCGGTGTGGCCAGCGCCATCAAGATGTGCCGCAGCATCATGATCAAGGGCCTGGAGGCACTGGTGATCGAGAGCTACACCACCGCGCGTGAATATGGCGTGGAGGACCATGTGCTGCCCACGCTGGCCGAGACCTTCCCCAGCATCGACTGGCCGCAGCAGGGCGCCTACTTCTTCAGCCGCGTCGTTCAGCATGGCAAGCGGCGTGCCGAGGAAATGCGTGAATCGGCCAACACCGTGCGCGAGGCGGGGTTCGAGCCGCTCATGACGGCGTCCATCGCCGACAAGCAGCAGTGGGTGACCGACCAGGCTGCCGCCGGGGTGTTCCAGGGCGTGGCCAAGGACGCGCGCTGGCAGGACTATGCCGACCGCCTGATCGCGGCGCGCAAGGCCTGAGCCGGATGTACGGCGTCCTCTCGGTCACGGCACCCATCTACCTGCTGATCGTGGCGGGCTTCCTGGCTACGCGCTTCGGCCTGTTCGAGCGCGCCGACATGCGCGTCTTCGGCAAGTACACGATCAACCTGGCCCTGCCGGCTTTGCTTTTCAATGCGCTGTCGCAGCGGCAGGTGGGCGAGATCCTGACCCCGTTGTTCATCGCTGCCTACCTGGGCGGATCGCTGATCGTGATGGTGGCCGGCATCGTATGGGCCCGACGGGTGGCCGGCAAGGACTTGCCCCTGAGTGCCGTGATCGGCATGGGCATGGCCTGCCCCAACAGCGGCTTCATCGGCTTCCCGCTGGTGGCCCAGGTCTTCGGGCCGAGCACCGCCGGCGTCGCGCTGGCCCTGGCGATGTTCGTCGAGAACTTCTTCCTGATTCCGATCGCCCTGGCCATCGCCGACAGCGGGGGCGGGGAGGGCGTGCAGGGCTCGCGCCTCGCACGCTGGCGCGTCGCGATGATGCAGTCTTTGCGCACCGTGGTGCGCAACCCCATGATCCACGGTCTGGTCCTGGGCTTCCTCTTCTCTCTGCTGCAGTGGCGCCTGCCCGAGCCGATGGCACGTGCCGTCGGTCTGCTGGCAGCCTCGTGCTCCGCCATCGCCCTGCTCGTGATCGGTGGCTCGCTGGTGGGCCAGTCGGTCCGCGGCGTGTGGCGCGACATCAGCCTGATCCTGGTGGGCAAGCTGCTGCTGCATCCGCTGGCGGTGCTGTTGCTGGTGATGCTGCTGCCACCCATGCCGCGCGAGCTGCAGGTGGCGGTGGTGATGATGGCAGCGGTGCCTCAAATGGGCATCTATCCGATCTTGGCGCAGCGCTTCGGGCACGACGGGCTGGCGGCGTCCGCGCAGCTGGCGTCCACGGTAGTCTCGTTCTTCACACTCACAGCCTTGCTGTGGGGCCTGGCGCCGACGGTTTAGCGCCCCTTCCCGTTAGCCTTCCAGGACCGAGGCCACGGTGGCCCGTATCAGGTCCTGTGTGGATTTCTGGGTGAGGGTGGTCGGGCGCTGCGTGCTTACCGCCATCGAGAGGCGGCTGCGCAGGGGCGGCGAGCCGATCGGCCGCATGGAGAAGGCGCGCGGGCGCCCGGAGGTCTGCACCGCGTTGGCGGACAGGATGGCGCTCACGCCCCCGCCGGCGACCAGTTCGAGGATGGCCGCCACGCCATCGACCTCCATGGCGATCGTCGGGCGCAGGCGCTGGGCGGCCAGGGCCGACTCCACCTGCATGCGGATGGCGTTGGGGCGGCTGGGAATCACCAGCGGCACGCGGGCCAGCTCGCGCAGGGACAGGGCCTCGTGCGCCGGGGCCGAACGGCGCGTCGGCCGCGCCTGCACCAGGTACAGGTCTTCCTCTAGCAGCGGCGTCAGCTCCGTGTCGGGCGAGGGGCTGGCGTTGTAGAGCAGGGCGATGTCCAGCCGCCCCGAGGCCAGCGACTCCTGCATCGGCGTGGACAGGGCCTCGGAGATGGATAGCGTGGCCTCCGGCATGGCCTGGCGAAAGGCGTGTATCAGGGGCACTGCCAGCAGGCGGGCGATGGTCGGCGGCAGGCCCACCACCACCCGGCCCGCCAGGGCGCCGCGTACCCGGCCCAGTTCTTCGCGCGCGCGCGCGACCTGGTGCAGGATGCCGCGCCCGTGCTCCAGCAGCAGCTTGCCGGCCTCGGTGGGCACGGCGCCGCGGCCATTGCGCACCAGCAGGTTCTGGCGCAGCTCCACCTCCAGCAGGCGTACCTGCCGACTCAGGGCGGGTTGGGCCACGCCCAGGGCCGTCGCGGCCCGCGTGAAGCTTTCCAGCTCGGCGACGCGCACGAAGTACTCCAGCTGCTTCAGGTCCATGCGGGGGTGGGGTTTGACTTCGATGAATAGCGTTAGCCTAATTATGCCATTTTGATATATCTGATAGTGCGCCGCGGCGCTTTCCCGCAGTGAGCGCACCCCGGACAATCCCCCCCATGCAGTCGTCCGCCGTCCTCCCGAAGTCGCCCCTGCGCGGAATTTCCTCCATGGCGACCCGCCAGTTGCTGGCGCAGCTCACGTCCGACTGGCAGCGTTCCTGCGGCCTGCAGGCGGTCTTCGAATCGGTCGGCGGTGTCGACGCCGCCAAGCGGGTACAGGCTGGCGAGGCCTTCGATATCGTGGCCCTGGCTTCGGATGCGATTGAAAAGCTCATGGCCGCCGGGTGCCTCATGCCGGGCAGCAAGGTCAATCTGGTGCGCTCAGGCACTTCGGTGACGGTGCGCGAAGGCGCGTCCCTGCCGGACATCGCCAGTGAGGCGGCCGTGAAGGCTGCCGTGTTGGCCGCCCGCAGCGTGAGCTATTCCACCGGCCCCAGCGGCGTGGCGCTGGCCAGGCTGTTCGAGCGCTGGGGCATTGCCGACCGGATCAAGGACCGCATCGTCACGCCAGCGCCGGGCACGCCAGTGGCTTCGCTGGTGGCCCGGGGTGAAGTCGAACTGGGCTTCCAGCAACTGAGCGAACTCCTGCACGTACCGGGCATCGCCATCGTGGGACCGCTGCCGCCGGCCATCGCCATCGACACCATCTTCTCCGCCGCCATCGGCCGCGACTCGGCCCGCGCCGAGGATGCCCGCGCGCTGCTGGCATACATGGCCTCGCCCGAGGCGGCCGACGCCAAGCGCCGCCAGGGCATGGACCCCGCCTGAGCCCAATCTCATTCAAGCAGTACCCCAGGAGTACCCCCATGATCATCGATTGCCACGGCCACTTCACCACGGCCCCCAAGGCGCTGGAAGACTGGCGCAACAAGCAGATCGCCGGCATCAAGGACTCCTGCGTGATGCCGAAGGCGTCCGACCTCAGGATCAGTGATGACGACCTGCGCGAGGCCATCGAGACCAATCAGTTGAAACTGATGAAGGAGCGGGGCAGCGACCTGACGCTGTTCTCGCCGCGCGCCAGCTTCATGGCGCATCACATCGGCGACTTCAGCGTCTCGTCCACCTGGGCCGCGATCTGCAACGAGCTGGTGTTCCGCGTGAGCCGTCTGTTCCCGAACCACTTCGTGCCGGTCGCCATGCTGCCGCAGTCGCCCGGCGTGGATCCGGCCACCTGCATCCCCGAGCTGGAGAAGTGCGTCAAGGACTACGGCGCGGTCGGCATCAACCTGAACCCCGACCCCTCGGGCGGCCACTGGACCAGCCCGCCGCTCACGGACAAGCACTGGTACCCGATCTACGAAAAGATGGTGGAGTACGACCTGCCGGCGATGATCCACGTCTCGACCAGCTGCAACGCGTGCTTCCACACCACCGGTGCGCACTACCTGAACGCGGACACCACCGCCTTCATGCAGCTGGTGCAGGGTGACCTGTTCAAGGACTTCCCGACGCTGAAGTTCCTGATCCCGCACGGCGGCGGCGCGGTGCCTTACCACTGGGGTCGTTTCCGCGGCCTGGCACAGGAGCTGAAGAAGCCCCTGCTGTCTGAGCATGTGATGAATAACGTCTATTTCGACACCTGCGTCTACCACCAGCCTGGCATCGATCTGCTCAATACCGTGATCCCGGTCAAGAACGTGCTGTTTGCTTCGGAGATGATCGGTGCGGTGCGAGGGATCGATCCGACCACCGGCCACTACTACGATGACACCAAGCGCTACATCGAAGCCAGCAAGATCCTCAGCGCTCAGGACAAGTACGCCATCTACGAGGGCAACACCCGACGCGTGTTCTCGCGGCTGGATGCGCGCCTGAAGGCCGCCGGCAAGTAAGCCGAACTCGAATCCAAACCAGACCGAACCCGAAGGGACCCACACCATGTACGAACTCGGCGTTGTCTATCGCAACATCAAGAGGGCCGACCGCGCGACGGCCGATGCCCTGGCTACCCTGGGCTCAGCCACCGTGCACGAGGCCATGGGCCGAGTGGGCCTCATGAAACCCTACATGCGCCCCATCTACGCCGGCGCGCAGGTCTCGGGCACCGCGGTCACCGTGCTGCTGCACCCGGGTGACAACTGGATGATGCATGTGGTCGCGGAGCAGATCCAGCCTGGCGATATCGTGGTGGCGGCCATCACCGCCGAATGCACCGACGGCTACTTTGGCGACCTGCTGGCCACCTCCTTCCAGGCCCGCGGTGCACGTGCCCTGGTGATCGACGCCGGCGTGCGTGACGTCAAGACCCTGACCGAGATGAAGTTCCCGGTCTGGTCCAGGGCGATCAGCAGCAAGGGTACGATCAAGGCCACCCTGGGCTCGGTGAACATCCCGGTGGTGTGCGCCGGCATGAGCGTGAACCCTGGGGACGTGATCGTGGCCGACGACGACGGCGTGGTCTGCGTGCCCGCCGCCCTGGCCGCCAAGACCCTGGAGGCTGCCCGCGCCCGTGAAGCCAACGAAGGCGAGAAGCGCGCGAAGCTGGCCTCGGGCGTGCTGGGGCTGGACATGTACAAGATGCGCGAGCCCCTGGAAAAGGCGGGTCTGCGCTACATCGACTGACCCGGGGCCCGCACGATGTCCCAATACATGTCCAAGCCCATGTCCAAACCTACTACGGGCGATTTCACCAAGACCCCCGGCTGGCTCGACTGGTACACCGGCCCGAGCAAGCCGCAGTTCAAGCTGCCCCCGGGGAGCGTCGACGCGCACTGCCACGTGTTCGGACCCGGCGCGCAGTTTCCCTATGCGCCCGAGCGAAAGTACACGCCCTGCGACGCCAGCTGGGAGCAGCTCTTTGCGCTGCGTGACCACCTGGGGTTCGAGCGCAACGTGATCGTGCAGGCCACCTGCCATGGCGCCGACAACCGTGCCCTGGTTGACGCACTCCAGCGCTCCAACGGCAAAGCCCGTGGCGTGGCCACCGTCCGGCGCAGCGTGACCGACCAGGAGCTGCAGGCCATGCACGCGGCCGGCGTGCGCGGCGTGCGCTTCAACTTCGTCAAGCGCCTGGTCGACTTCACGCCCAAGGACGAACTGATGGAGATCGCCGCGCGCATCGCCCCCCTGGGCTGGCATGTGGTGATCTACTTCGAGGCGGTGGACCTGCCCGAGCTGTGGGACTTCTTCACTGCGCTGCCTACCACCGTGGTGGTGGACCACATGGGCCGCCCCGACGTGAAGAAGCCGATCGACGGCCCCGAGTTCTCGCTGTTCCTGAAGTTCATGCGCGAACACGCCAATGTCTGGAGCAAGGTCAGCTGCCCCGAGCGCCTGTCCGTGAGCGGCCCGCCGGCGTTGAATGGCGAGCGCACCGCTTATCGCGACGTCGTGCCCTTCGCCCGCAAGGTGGTTGAAGAATTCCCCGACCGCGTGCTCTGGGGTACCGACTGGCCACACCCGAACCTGAAGGACCACATGCCCGATGATGGCCTGCTGGTGGACTTCATCCCCCACATCGCCACCACCCTCGAGTTGCAGCAGAAGCTGCTGGTGGACAATCCGATGCGTCTGTATTGGAAAGACTGAAATGGCCTTGGAAAAACCCTATCTGGACGTGCCCGGCACGACCATCTTCGACGCCGACCAGAGTCGCAAGGGCTACTGGCTGAACCAGTTCTGTATGAGCCTCATGAAGGCCGAGAACCGCGCCCGCTTCAAGGCCAACGAGCGCGCCTACCTGGATGAATGGGCCATGACCGAGGACCAGAAGCAGGCGGTACTGGCGCGTGACCTCAATCGCTGCATCAGCCTGGGCGGCAACATCTACTTCCTGGCCAAGATCGGCGCCACCGACGGCAAGAGCTTCCAGCAGATGGCGGGCAGCATGACCGGCATGACCGAGGAGGAATATCGCAACATGATGATCAGCGGCGGCCGCTCGGTCGAGGGCAATCGCTACATCGGAGAAAAAAGATAATGGCGCGCATCACCTCCAGCGTGTACACCTCGCATGTGCCGGCCATCGGCGCGGCCCTGGACCTGGGCAAGACCGCAGAGGCCTACTGGCAGCCGCTGTTCGCAGGCTACGAGCCCTCCAAGCGGTGGATGAAGGAGAACACGCCTGACGTCGTCTTTCTCGTCTACAACGACCACGCCACGGCCTTCAGTCTGGATTTCATTCCCACCTTCGCCATCGGTACCGCCGCCGAATTCATCCCGGCCGACGAAGGCTGGGGTCCACGCCCCGTGCCCAAGGTCATCGGCCACCCCGAGCTGGCGGCGCACATCGCGCAGTCCGTGATCCAGCAAGACTTCGACCTGACCATCGTGAACAAGATGGACGTGGATCACGGCCTGACCGTTCCCCTGTCCCTGATGTTCGGTCAGCCCCAGGCCTGGCCCTGCCCGGTGATCCCCTTCGCGGTGAACGTGGTGCAGTACCCGGTGCCGTCGGGGCGCCGCTGCCTGAACCTGGGCAAGGCGATCCGCAAGGCCATCGAGACCTTCGACCAGGACCTGAAGGTGCAGATCTGGGGCACGGGCGGCATGAGCCACCAGTTGCAGGGGCCGCGCGCCGGCCTGATCAACAAGGAATTCGACAGCCGGTTCCTGGACCGCCTGATCGCCGACCCCGAGGGCCTGGCCGACGTGCCGCATATCGACTACGTGCGCGAGGCTGGCTCCGAGGGCATTGAACTCGTGATGTGGCTGATCGCTCGTGGCGCGATGGGCGACGTGGCCGGCAAGGCGACGCCGAAAGTGAAGCACCGCTTCTACCACGTGCCCGCATCCAATACGGCCGTGGGCCATCTGATTCTGGAGGACAGCAAATGACGATCAAGGTAGCCCTGGCGGGCGCGGGTGCGTTCGGTGTCAAGCACCTGGACGGCATCAAGAAAATCCCGGGCGTGGAGGTGATCTCCCTGGTCGGCCGCGAGCTGGCCAAGACCCAGGAAGTGGCGGACAAGTACGGCATCCAGCATGTCACCACCGACCTGGCGCAGTCGCTCGCGATCAAGGAGATCGACGCCGTTATCCTGTGTACGCCCACCCAGATGCACGCCGACCAGGCCATCGCCTGCATGAAGGCCGGCAAGCACGTGCAGGTCGAGATCCCTCTGGCCGACAGCCTCAAGGGCGCGCAGGAGGTGGTGGCGCTGCAGAAGCAGACGGGTCTCGTGGCCATGTGCGGCCACACCCGCCGCTTCAACCCCAGCCACCAGTGGGTGCACAAGAAGATCAAGGCCGGCGAGTTCAACATCCAGCAGATGGATGTCCAGACCTATTTCTTCCGCCGCACCAACATGAATGCGCTGGGCCAGGCCCGCTCCTGGACCGACCACCTGCTGTGGCACCACGCCGCGCACACGGTGGACCTGTTTGCCTACCAGTGCGGCAGCCCGATCGTGAAGGCCAACGCGATCCAGGGCCCCATCCACCCGACGCTGGGCATCGCCATGGACATGAGCATCCAGCTCAAGGCCGCCAATGGCGCGATCTGCACCCTGAGCCTGTCCTTCAACAACGACGGCCCGCTGGGCACCTTCTTCCGCTACATCGGCGATACCGGCACCTACATCGCCCGCTACGACGATCTGGTCAATGGCAAGGAAGAAAAGATCGACGTGTCCAAGGTGGATGTCTCCATGAACGGCATCGAGCTGCAGGACCGCGAGTTCTTCGCCGTGATCAAGGGCGGCCGCGAGCCCAATTCCAGCGTCGCGCAGGTGCTGCCCTGCTACGAAGTGCTGCACCAGCTCGAGCAACAACTCGTCTGACCATGCAGCAACGCCAACTCGGTCCCTTCCAGGTCAGTGCCATCGGCCTGGGCTGTATGAACCTGTCGCACGCCTACGGTGTCCCGCCCGATGAGGCGCAAGGCGCGCGCTTGCTGCTGGCGGCCCTGGATGCCGGCGTGACGCACTTCGACACCGCAGCCCTGTACGGCTTTGGCGTCAATGAGGCGCTGGTAGGCAAGACCCTGAAGGCGCACCGCCACCAGTTCACCCTGGCTACCAAGGGCGGGATGGCGGGCGTGCCGGGGCCTGATGGAAAACCGGTCCGTGTGATCGATGGCCGGCCCGAGGCGATCCGCCGCAACTGCGAAGACAGCCTGCGCCGCCTGCAGGCGGAGGTGATCGATCTGTACTACCTGCATCGCTGGGACAAGAAGGTGCCGATCGAGGACAGCGTGGGCGAGATGAGCCGACTGGTCCAGGAGGGGAAGATCCGCACCATCGGCCTGTCCGAGGTGTCGGCTGCCACGCTGCGGCGCGCGCATGCGGTACACCCGATCACCGCTTTGCAGACCGAGTATTCCCTTTGGACCCGCAACCCCGAGATCGCGGTGCTGAAAGCGTGCCGCGAACTGGGCGTGACCTTCGTGGCCTTCAGCCCGGTGGCACGTGGCTTCCTGTGCGACGCGGTGCATGACGTGTCGGCGCTCGACGCCAAGGATATCCGCCGGGGGATGCCGCGGTTTTTCTCCGAGAACTACGCGGCTAACCTGAAGCTGTTGGACGGCTATCGGGCGCTGGTCCGAGAGGCGGGCTGCACTCCGGCGCAACTGGCCCTGGCCTGGCTGCTGCACCAAGGCCCGGACATCCTGCCGATCCCGGGCACGACCCGGGTGGAGCACCTGCAGGAGAACCTGAGGGCCGAGCGCGTCGCGCTCAGCGCCAGCCTGGTCCAGCGCCTGCAGGCGCACCTGAACGACCAGACGGTGACGGGTCACCGCTACTCGGATCAGGCGCGTACCGAAGTGGATACCGAGGAGGCTTGAGCGGATCGCATCCGTGCTTGCGGTTCCCCAGAAAAAAACCCGGCTACGCCGGGTTTTTTCTTGGTCAGTGAGGCAGATTCACAGCGAGTCGATGAAGCTACGCAGCTTGTCCGACCGGCTCGGGTGCTTCAGCTTGCGCAAGGCCTTCGCCTCGATCTGGCGAATGCGCTCGCGCGTCACGTCGAACTGCTTGCCCACTTCCTCCAGCGTGTGGTCGGTGGACATCTCGATGCCAAAGCGCATGCGCAGCACCTTGGCTTCGCGCGGAGTGAGACTGTCCAGGATGTCCTTGACCACATCGCGCAGGCCGGCCTGCATCGCCGCCTCGATGGGGGCAGTGTTGTTGGTGTCCTCGATGAAGTCGCCCAGGTGGGAGTCGTCGTCGTCCCCGATCGGTGTCTCCATGGAGATCGGCTCCTTGGCGATCTTCATGATCTTGCGGATCTTGTCCTCGGGGATCTCCATCTTGGCCGCCAGGATGCCGGCGTCGGGCTCGAAGCCGAACTCCTGCAGGTGCTGGCGCGAGATGCGGTTCATCTTGTTGATGGTCTCGATCATGTGCACCGGGATGCGGATCGTGCGGGCCTGGTCCGCGATGGAGCGGGTGATGGCCTGGCGGATCCACCACGTGGCGTAGGTCGAGAACTTGTAGCCGCGGCGGTATTCGAACTTGTCCACCGCCTTCATGAGGCCGATGTTGCCTTCCTGAATGAGGTCCAGGAACTGCAGTCCGCGGTTCGTGTACTTCTTGGCGATGGAGATCACCAGGCGCAGGTTGGCCTCGATCATCTCCTTCTTGGCCTCGCGCGAGGCGCGCTCGCCGTCGTTCATGCGCTTGTTGATCGCCTTGAGCTCCAGCAGCGGCACGACCACGCGGGCCTGGATGTCGCCCAGCTTCTTCTGCAACTCCTGGATCGGTGGGACGTTGCGCGCCATGATCGTGCTCCAGGGCTTGCCTGCAGCGGCCTGTTTCTCGACCCATTTCAGATTGAGCAGGTTGGGCGGGAATTCCTTGATGAATATCTCGTGGGGCATACCGCACTTGTCCACGATGATGCGGCGCAGCTCGCTCTCCTTCCTGCGCACGCCATCGACCTGGGTGCGCACCATGTCGCACAGCTTCTCGATGGTCTTGGCCGTGAAGCGGATGGTCATCAGCTCCTCGGACAGGGTGGCCTGGGCCTTCATGTAGGCCGGGGTGCCGTAGCCTTCCTTGTCGTAGACCTTGTGCACCTTCTCGAAGAGGGTGGCGATGCGGTCGAAGCGCTCCAGGGCCTGGGTCTTGAGCTCCTCGAGCTTCTTGGTCAGGGCCTTGGAGCCGCCGTTGCCGTCGTCGTCGTCGTCGGCATCGAATTCGTCGAAGTCTTCTTCGGCGACGTAGTCGTCGGCCTCGTTGGGGTTGGAGAAGCCATCGACCACGGTGGAGATGACCACCTTGCCCTCGCGGATCTCGGCCGCCATGCGCAGGATCTCGGCGATGGTGGCGGGCGAAGCCGAGATGGCTTCCATCATGGCCTGCAGGCCGCCTTCGATGCGCTTGGCGATCTCGATCTCACCCTCGCGGGTGAGAAGTTCGACCGTGCCCATCTCGCGCATGTACATGCGCACCGGGTCGGTGGTACGGCCGAACTCACTGTCTACGGTGGACAGGGCGGCTTCGGCCTCTTCCTCGGCTTCTTCGGCGGTAGCGACCGTGGGCGTGGTGTTGTTCAACAACAGCATCTCGGCGTCGGGCGTCTGCTCGTAGACGGCGACACCGAGGTCGTTGAGCATCGTGACCACGACCTCGAGGGTCTCGGCCTCCACCAGCTTCTCGGGCAGGTGGTCAGTGATCTCACCGTGGGTGAGGTAGCCGCGGGTCTTGCCCAGGGTGATCAGGGTCTTCAGGCGCTGACGGCGCTTGAGCATCTCTTCTTCGGTGAGGATGGTTTCATCCAGGCCGAATTCCTTCATCAAGGCGCGTTCCTTCGCCTTGCTGATCTTCATGCGCAGGGGCTTGGCCTTTTCGGTGACCTCGACCGAGGCTTCGTCGGCGAACTCGGCCTCCATGTCGGGCACGTCGTCCTCGTCGCCGCCGGGTTTGGCGGCGGCCTTGGGCTTGCGTCCGCGCTTGGCGGGCGCCTTGGGCGGGGCCTCGGACTCGGCAGCGGCGGCCTTGGGCGGACGGCCGGGTTTCTTCTTCAGGGCCTCGGCGGCTGCAGCGGCTGCGGCGGCTTTGGCGGGTTTCTTGGTCTCTCCCTTGGCAGCGGGGGTCTTGCTGGTCTTGGCGGAGGCTTTGGTGGCAGGCACGGGCTTGGCTTTCGTTGCGGGCTTGGCAGTCGCCTTGGCCTTGACCGCAGGCTTGGAGGCCTTGGGCGCGGGCTTGGCGGCGGGCGAAGCGGGTTTGATCACTTTCTTCGCAACGGGTTTCGCAGCCGGTTTGCTGGACTTGGCTGTCTTTTTGGAAGCTGGCATGGACGAGTACCTCGGAACTGCAACTACAGAAGGGACACGGGTGCGCCACGAAACCCGGCGCAAGAGACGAGCGGCCACTGCCTGGACCGGGGTCCTGGCTGCAGCTGACTCAGGGGCAAGATGGGAGGGCGAACATTTGGGATACAGCCCTTGCGGTAAGGTGGCCCAACATCCTTGATGTCTCTGCGCTGTGTGCCACAGCGGCACAGCGGGCCGGATCCGGAGGTACTGCTGTCGCTCTTGCCGATAGCAAACCCTAAATTATACCCGTTTTCCGCTGTGACAATGGGACTAACCCGCAGGCCGCGAGCGGGCGACGAGTTCGCGCAACCTTTCGTATGCCTGGGGGTCGGTGGCGGCGCGGGCCGACAGGGCCTTCATTTCCTGCGCCATGCGCTGGTGGTGCTCCAGCGTGAGGATGTGGCCGAGCTCGCCGGGGTCAGCCTCGATGTCGGCCGGCAGGCGGGCCATCAGGCCCAGGGCAAAGGCCTCGTGCTCGTGCCCCTGCAGTTGCTGGCGCAGCGTGTCCCAGGGCTGCGGGCCGTGGTCCTGCGTGCGCGCATCCAGCCAGGCGAACAGCGGCCCGTAGGGCGCGGCCAGTTCGCACAGCAGGTGATGGTCGTCGTTGGACAGGCGGTCCCAAGCTGCGGGGTCGGCCAGCAGGATCTGCAGCGCCCGGTCGGCGCGGCCCGGCGGCAGGGTGCGGCCCGGGGTGCGCCGGGGGGCGGGCATCGCGTCGGACCGGCGGCGGGCGGTGGTGGTGCCTGTGGAACGGCCACTGCCTGGTCGCTGGCCGTTCCAGAGGCTGTCCAGTTCGCGGGCGTCCAGTTGCGCGCGGTCGGCCAGTTCGGCCAAGAGCTGTCGCTTGAGGGCGCCATCGGGCAGCAGGCTCCACAGGGGCTGAGCGTTCGCCATCATGTGGGCTCGGCCCTCGGCGGTGGTCAGGTCGCAGCCCTCGCGCGCGCTGTCCACCAGGAAGCGTGACAGCGGCGTGGCGTCGCCGATGTAGCGAGAGAAGGCATCGGGGCCGTGCGCGCGGATGTAGCTGTCGGGGTCGTGCTCGGGCGGCAGGAACAGGAATTTCACCGAGCGCACGTCGGTGGCATAGGGCAGGGCGCCCTCCAGTGCCTTGCGCGCAGCGCGCCGGCCGGCGGCGTCACCGTCGAAGCTGAAGACCACGCTATCGGTGAACCTGAACAGCTTTTGCACGTGGTCGGTGGTACAGGCGGTACCCAGCGTGGCCACCGCATTGGGAAAGCCCAGTTGCGCCAGGGCCACCACGTCCATGTAGCCCTCCGTCACGAGCACGAAGCCCTTTTCTCTCAGGGCCTGGCGCGCTTCGTACAGCCCATAGAGCTCGCGGCCCTTGCTGAAGACAGGGGTCTCGGGGGAGTTGAGGTACTTGGGTTTCTCGTCACCCAGCACCCGGCCGCCGAAGCCGATGCACTCGCCCTTGACGTTGCGGATCGGGAACATGACGCGGTCGCGGAAGCGGTCGTAGCGCTTGTCGTCGTCTTCATTGACGATGACCAGGCCCGATTCGACCAGCAGCGGGTCATCGTACTGCGGGAAGACGCTGGCCAGGCTGCGCCAGCCCTCGGGCGCGTAGCCCAGGCCGAACTGCTTCGCGACTTCACCCGAGAGGCCGCGGCCCTTGAGGTAGTCGATGGCGCGCGGCGAGCTTTTCAGGTGCTTGCGAAAGGCTTCGCCGGCCTTCTCGAGCACGTCGGTGAGGGTGGCCTGCTTCTCTCGCTGCTGCGCCGCCAGCGCACGGTCCTGGGGTGAACGGTCATCTTCGGGTACCTGCATGCCGAACTGGCCGGCCAGGTCCTTGACCGCCTCGACGAAGCCCATGCCCGCGTGTTCCATGAGGAAGCCGATGGCGTTGCCATGCTTGCCGCAGCCGAAGCAGTGATAGAACTGCTTGGTGGGGCTGACGGTGAAGGAGGGCGACTTCTCCGAGTGGAAGGGGCACAGGCCCGAGAAATTCGCGCCGGTTTTTTTGAGCTGGACGTAGCGCCCGACGATCTCGACCACGTCGGCGCGGGCGAGCAATTCCTGCAGGAACGAGTCGGGGATGGCCATTTCAGACGGGATTATTCACCCATCACCACACCCTCGCGCCGCGGGTCCGCGCCGCCGAACCAGCCCCCGGGTACGCGCGTGATGGCCTGCAGGCCGCTGGTCATGGCCTGTTCGCGTACCTCGGCGCCGCGCCGGCGCAGGGCCTCAACCGTCGCTACGGGGAAGCGTTTTTCCTCGAGCAGCGTCGGGCCGTTGTTCGACGCGAAGTTCGGCAGGTTGATCGCCTGCTGCGCGTTCAGTCCCCAGCCCAGCGTGCCCACCAGGGTCTTGGCGGTGAAGTGGATGATCAGCGCGCCGCCAGGGCTGCCGCCCGTCATCACCAATTGCCCGGTGGCCTTGTCGAAGACCAGCGTGGGGGCCATCGACGAGCGCGGGCGCTTGCCGGCCTGCACGCGATTCGCGATGGGCCGGCCCTGGGCGTCGGCGGGTGCGAAGCTGAAGTCGGTGAGTTCGTTGTTCAGGAGAAAGCCGCCCTTGCGTGTGGGGTCGGTGGTCACCATCTGGCGCGCGCCGAACTGGTCTTCGATGGTGGTGGTCATGGCCAGCGCCTGACCGTAGCCGTCGACGATGGACAGGTGCGAGGTGCCGAACTCGAGTTGATCCGGCATGGGCGCGAACGATGACTTCTCGCCGCCGGGTGTGCCGGGCCCGGCCACCTTCATGCTCTGGTTGCCGATCAGGCGCGCGCGCGCCGCGAGGTAGGCAGGATCGAGCAGGCTGTGCCAGCTGCCCGCGGGCGGTGTGACGAAGTCGGGGTCGGCCACGTACTGCGCGCGGTCGGCGAAGGCCAGGCGCGCGGCTTCGGTGTACAGGTGCAGCCAGTCGGCTGGGGGCAGGCCATCCTGCAAGGGCAGCTGCGCGGCATTCGTGTGCGCGAGGATGCCCAGGATCTGGCCGATCGCGATCGCGCCCGAACTCGGTGGCGGAAAGCCGCACACCCGCCAGTCGCGGCCGCTGGCGCGCCAGTCATGGCAAAGAGGCGTGCGTTGCTTGGGCTGGTAGCCGGCCAGATCGGACATCGACAGCATGCCGGGATTGGCCGGGTGACTGCGCACCTTGGCGACGATGGCCTGCGCGATCTGGCCTTCGTGCAGGGCGCGCGATCCGTCCGCCGCGATGCGGCGCAGGACGGTCGCGAGTTCGGGGTTGCGCAGCACGGTGCCCACGGCGTGGGGCTCGCCGTCGGGCCGGTAGAAGTAGGCCGCGGCCACCGGGTCCTTTCTCAGGTGGGCGTCGTTGCGAAGCAGGGTGTGCAGGCGTGGGCTGACCGGAAAGCCGCCTTCGGCCAGCGCGATGGCAGGCTGCATCAGTTGCGCCCAGGGCAGCCGTCCGTGCTGGCGGTGCGCCACTTCAAGCATGCGTACGGCGCCCGGCACGCCCACCGATCGGCCACCGACCACGGCGTCATAGAAGGGCAGGGGCTTGCCGTCGGGACCGAGAAAGAGTTTTTCGTCGGCCGCAGCGGGCGCGGTCTCCCGGCCGTCGTAGGCCTGGACGTCCTTGCCGTTGAAATGCAGCAGGAAGGCCCCGCCGCCGATGCCACTCGATTGCGGCTCCACGAGCGTGAGCACCATCTGCACGGCGACCGCCGCATCGATCGCGCTGCCTCCGGCCTTGAGCACCTGGTAGCCCGCGTGGGAGGCCAGCGGGTTGGCTGCGGCCACGGCGAAGCGGCGCACGGACCAGCCGGCTTTCTCGGTGGTGCCGGAGGCGGCCTCGGGCAGCAGCGGGGGCTGGTACGTGAAGGAGGGGGGCGAGGCGGGTGCGGCGGGCGGGGCGGACGGAGCAGGGCCCGGCGAGGTGCTGGTGCAGGCGGCCAGCACGGCGCTGGCGAGCACGAGGCTGTGACGTAGCAGGGGGATCAGGCGAGGGGGCATGGCGGCGTCCAGAAAGGGAGCCGACATGTTAGCCCCGGCCGAGTCATGCCGGGGCCGGTGCGCTCAGCGCGGCGCGAGGCGGATGGCGCCGTCCAGGCGAATGACTTCGCCGTTGAGCATGTCGTTCTCGAAAATGTGGCGCGCGAGCTTGGCGTAGTCCTGCGGCGTGCCCAGGCGCGAGGGGAAGGGCACGGCGGCTGCCAGCGCGTCCTGGACGTCCTGGGGCATGCCGAACATCATGGGTGTGCCGAAGATGCCGGGGGCGATGGTCATGTTGCGGATGCCGTTGCGCGCGAGGTCGCGGGCGATAGGCAGGGTCATGCCCACGACGCCGCCCTTGGTGGCGCTGTAGGCGGCCTGGCCTATCTGGCCGTCGTAGGCGGCGACCGAGGCGGTGTTGACGATGCAGCCGCGCTCGCCGGTGGGCTCGGGTTCGTTCTTGCACATGGCCTCTGCGGCCAGGCGGATCATGTTGAAGGTACCGATCAGGTTGACGGTGACGACCTTGGTGAACACGCCCAGGTTGTGTGCGCCGTTCTTGCCCACGGTCTTTTCGGCGGGGGCGATGCCGGCGCAGTTCACCAGGCCCATCAGCTTGCCCATGGAGACGGCCTTGGCGACCACGGCCTGGCCGTCGGCTTCGCTGCTGACGTCGCACTTGACGAAGGCGGCGCCGATTTCCTTGGCGATGGCCTCGCCCTTCTCGACCTGCATGTCGGCGATGACCACCTTGCCGCCCGCCTGTGACAGCATGCGCGCCGTGCCTTCGCCCAGGCCCGAGGCGCCGCCGGTGACGATGAAGACCTTGCCGCTGATTTCCATGTGAACTCCTGAAGGATGTGCCGTTGACGTAAACGTCACATTATCGTTGCTTCCTTACTTGAAACCCACGCGATCGAGCATCTGCTGCACCTTGACGGTGTTGGCGCCGATCGTGGACAGGGGGATGGTCTCGGCCTTGAAGTTGCCAGCGCTCATCGCCGCGAGTGCCGGGTTGTTCACCTTCGCGCCCTTGGCGGTGGGCCATTCGTTGTTGCCATCGGCAAAGTAGGCCTGAGCCTCGGGGCTGGCCAGGTACTCCAGGAACTTCACAGCGGCGGCGGTGTTCTTCGCGTGGCGGGCCACGGCGCCGCCGGCGATGTTCAGGTGCGTGCCCCAGCTGGACTGGTTCGGGAAGACCACGCCGACCTTTTCCATCAGCGCCTTGTCGCCCGGGTTGGCGGAGCGCAGCAGGCGGGCGATGTAGTAGGTGTTGGTGACCGCGATCTGGCACTCGCCGGCGGCGACAGCGCGGATCTGGTCGGTGTCGCCGCCCTTGGGGTCGCGCGCCAGGTTGGCGACGATGCCCTTGAGCCAGGCCTCGGCCCTTTGCTCGCCGATGTGCGAAGTGACCGCGCCGAACAGGGAGAGGTTGTAGGGGTGCGAGCCCGAGCGGATGCAGACCTTGCCCTTGTTCTTCGGGTCGGCCAGTTCCTCGTAGGTGTCAATGTCCTCGCGCTTGACCTTCACCTTGTCGTAGACCACGACGCGGGCTCGCGTGGAAAAGCCGAACCAGGCCGAGCCCTCGGCGGTAGGGGCGGCGCGGTACTGGGCGGGCAGGGCGTCCTCCAGCACCTTGGACTTGACCGGCCTGAACAGGCCATCGGCCTCGCCCTTGTGCAGGCGCGCGGCATCGACCAGCAGGATCACGTCGGCGGGCGAGGCCGCGCCCTCGGCCTTCAGGCGTGCCAGGATGCCGGCGTCGTCGGCGTCCACGCGCTGGATGCGGATGCCGGTGGCCTTGGTGAAGTTGGTGTACAGGGCCTCGTCCGTGGAGTAGTGGCGGGCGGAGTACAGGTTCAGAACCTGCTCCTGGGCGGCCGCAGGGGTGGCGGCCAGAATGGACAGGAGGGAGAGGGCGGCGAAGGGGCGGCGGGTCATGCGATGTGGCTCAGGCCGGAAGTGGAGGTGCTGACCAGAGCATAACATAAACGCGAATCATTCTTGTTTAAGATGGATTCGCGGTGATGCCGGGCGCTCGCTGGCATTGTCAGAACAGGCGCCCGACGGAGACTTCCGGCGCCAAGAAAAAAGCCCCAGTCTTGCGACTGGGGCTAAGGGATCCCTGAACCTGTACAGGTGTCGAAAGGACCCGAGGAGACAACCTGAAGGACCCCTGCAAAGGCAAGGCGTCGAGGTCTAGGTAACGGGCCAATTCCCGGAGTTCCCGGAAACTGGCGCCGAAGGATCAGCGCTTGGCGCGAGCGGTCGTCTTGGCGGCGTTCACGGCCGTGTTGGCAACGGCGTTGAAGTTGGCTTCGGCGACTTCGGTGGCCTGCTTGACGGCTTTCTGGACGGACTCCAGGGCGTTGTTGCCGGCGGCGACAGCGCTCTTGAACACGGCGACGGCGGTCTCGCTGCCGGCGGGGGCGTTCTTGGCGGCGTTGTCCACGACCGACAGGAACTTCTTCTGGGCGTCAGCGGCCTGGGCTTCGAAGGTCTTGCCGAGCTCGGCGCCGGAGGCGGAGGCGATCTCGTACAGGTGACGGCTGTAGGAGGCGGTCTTCTCGGCCAGGGGCTGGAACAGGGAGGCCTGCAGCGCGAGCAGCTCTTGCGCGTCCTTGACGGACAGCATGGCTTGGGTGGTGCCGGCGGCTTCGGCCAGGGCGGCCTTGGAAGCGGTCAGGTTCAGCTCAACCAGTTTCTCGACGCCTTCAAAGGCCTTGGTGGTCAGGCCGAAGAGGGTTTCGAGGTTGGCCTTGTGGGAAGCAACGATTTGTTCAGCGGTCAGCATGGTGAGGATCTCCGTGGAAAGGTGAGGGTTGGTCTCGGTGTGCTGCCCGCTCCGGACCGGAGGCCGGCCTGTTTTGTTGCGTTGCAGCATGGGCTGAAGTATAGGGGCTTGCCAGAGCCTTGCAAGTGTTTTTTGTTGCGCTGCACCAAATTAGGGGTGTCCACCTAGAAAACCGGGGTTTGGGCCCCCGGCCACAATCGCAGGATGCAGGTCTTCTACGCCACCCAGTTCGTCCTGCACCTGCCCCCGGGGCACCGTTTTCCCATGGCCAAGTACCAGATCCTGCGGGACAGGTTGGCGGCCGATTTCCCGGACGTGCGCCTGATGCAGGCCCCGGCCGCCAGCGACGGCGAACTGGCCCTGGCCCACAGCCCCGCCTACGTGAAGTCGATCTCGGACGGCTCGGTCGACCCGCGGATCCTGCGGGAGATCGGGTTTCCCTGGAGCGAGGCGATGGCCGACCGGGCCCGCCGCTCCGTGGGGGCGACGATTTCGGCGTGTCGAGCCGCCTTGCGGGAAGGGGTGTCGGCCAATATCGCCGGGGGCACCCACCACGCCAGCGCCGAAAAGGGCGGGGGCTTTTGCGTGTTCAACGATGCCGCGGTGGCCGCACGCCTGATGCAGGCGGAGTGGGGACGCGCCGGGCGCAAGCCCCTGCGGGTGGCCATCGTGGACCTGGACGTGCACCAGGGCAACGGCACGGCCAGCATTTTCCGCAACGACCCGAGCGTGTTCACGCTGTCGATGCATGGCCAGAAGAACTTCCCGTTTCGCAAGGAACCCAGCGACCTGGACGTGGACCTGCCGGACGGGTGCGCGGACGAGGCCTACCTGCAGGCGCTGGAGCAGGCCCTGGACGAACTGGACCGGCGCTTTGACCCGGGCCTGGTGATTTACCTGGCCGGCGCCGACCCGCACGAGGGCGACCGCCTGGGGCGCCTGAAACTGACCTGGGACGGTCTGGAGGCGCGGGACCGGCGCGTGTTCGAGTGGGCTTGGCAGCGGGGCCTGCCCCTGGCCTTCGCGATGGCGGGCGGCTATGGCCTGCGCATCGAGGATACGGTGCATGCGCAGGTCAACACCTACCGCGTGGCGAACCAGTACTGGCGCCGCTGGCAGAATCGGGCGCGATGAGCAGTGCCCCGCCCCCGACCGCGCCGCGCCCCCGGCCGCACGCGCGCAGCGACTACAAGGTCTTTCGTGCCATCGGCACCCGCTGGGAAGACAACGACGTGTACGGCCACGTGAACAACGTGGTGTATTACAGCTGGTTCGACACCGCGGTGAACGCCTACCTGATCGAGCAGGGCGCCCTGGATATCCACGACGGCCGCACCATCGGGCTGGTGATCGAGACCCAGTGCAACTATTTCGCGCCGGTAGCCTTTCCGCAGACGGTCGAGGCCGGTCTGCGGGTGGCGCATGTCGGCACCAGCAGCGTGCGCTACGAGGTCGGCATCTTCGTCGCCGGACAGGACCTGGCTGCGGCCTGCGGACACTTCGTGCACGTCTACGTGGACAAGGCTACACGCCGGCCGGTGAGCCTGCCGGACCCCCTCAAGAAAACACTGGAGACCCTTCAATGAGTACCCCACAAGTGACCGCCCGCGTGCCCGACTCGCACAGCGTGGACCTGGCGATCGAGAGCCGCTTTTCGGCCCGCGCCTTCCTGCCCAAGCCGGTGCCGCGCGAGATGCTGGAAGACATCCTGAGGGTCGCCAGTCGCGCGCCCTCGGGCACCAACACGCAGCCCTGGACGGTGTACGTGCTGCAGGGTGCCAACCGCGACGCGCTGGTGGAGAAGGTTTGCGACGCGCACGACGCGCTGCGGGCCGACCCTGCGCTCGCGGAAAAATACCGTGAGGAATACGACTATTACCCCAAGACCTGGATCTCGCCCTATATCGATCGCCGGCGCCAGAACGGCTGGGCCCTGTACGGGCTGCTGGGCATCGGCAAAGGCGACAAGGACAAGATGCACGCGCAGCAACAGCGCAATTTCCGCTTCTTCGACGCGCCGGTGGGCCTCATGTTCACGCTGGACCGGAACATGGGGCGCGGCTCGCTGATGGACTACGGCATGTTCCTGCAGAACATCATGGTGGCGGCACGCGCGCGCGGGCTGCACACCTGCCCGCAGGCCGCGTGGAACGACTTCTCCAGCCTGATCCTGCCCCACATCGGCGCCGGCGAACACGAGATGCTGGTGTGCGGCATGTCCCTAGGCTGGGCCGACGAATCGGCGGTGGTGAATGAACTGCACACACCGCGCGAGACGGTGGCGCAGTTCACGCGCTGGCTGGACTGACAACGAAGACTCAAGGAGACCTGACCATGACGGCTCAACGCGCCGCACGCGCCGGCATCGCCCTGCTGGCACTGCTTCCCTCTTTGGCCCTGGCGGCGGATGTCGACGGCAGCCAGCTATCGCCCCTGTGGGGCGTGCCCTTTGCCGGGATCCTGTTGTCGATCGCCCTGATGCCGCTCTTGGCGCCCCACTTCTGGCACCACCACTACGGCAAGGTGGCGGCGGCCTGGGCGCTGGCTTTTTTACTGCCCTTCGCTGTCATGTTTGGTGCTGGCCAGGCCGGTGTGGCGCTGGTGCACGTGATGCTGGCGGAGTACATCCCCTTCGTGATCCTGCTGACCGCGCTGTTCACCGTGTCGGGTGGCATCTACATCCACGGCAACCTGCATGGCAGCCCGGGGCTGAACACCGCGATCCTGGCGATCGGTGCGGTGCTGGCCAGCTTCATGGGCACCACCGGTGCCTCCATGCTCCTGATCCGGCCCCTGATTCGCGCCAATGACAACCGCAAGCACAAAGCGCACGTGATCGTGTTCTTCATCTTCATCGTGTCCAACATCGGTGGCTCGCTCACGCCGCTGGGCGATCCGCCACTGTTCCTGGGTTTTCTCAAGGGGGTGTCGTTCTTCTGGACGGCCACCACCCTGCTGCCCGAAACTTTGTTCATGCTGGTTACGTTGCTGGTGATCTTCTACGCGCTCGATTCGTACTACTACCATCGGCGCGAGGAGTTGGAGCCGCGTGACCCCACCCCGGACACACCGGCCATCGGCTTTGACGGGGGCCGCAACTTCTGGCTGCTGGCCGTGATCATCGGTCTGGTGCTCCTGAGCGGTGTGTGGAAGTCGCCGGTGTCCTTCAACATCGCAGGCACCGAGGTGGGTTTGCCCGGGCTGGTGCGTGACCTGGGCCTGGTGGCGGTGATCCTGGCGTCGCTCAAGCTCACGCCGACTTCGGTGCATGCGGACAACCAGTTCTCGTGGGCCCCGATGCAGGAAGTGGCCAAGCTGTTCGCGGGCATCTTCCTGACCATCATTCCAGTGATCGCGATGCTGCGCGCCGGTGCCGAGGGGCCTTTCGGCGCAGTGATTTCCGCAGTGACGCGGCCCGATGGCACACCTGACCCGGCGGCCTATTTCTGGGCCACCGGCCTACTGAGTTCTTTCTTGGACAACGCGCCGACCTACCTGGTGTTCTTCAACACCGCCGGGGGCGACCCCCAGGTCCTCATGACCACGCTGGCGCCAACGCTGGCCGCGATCTCGGCGGGTGCGGTGTTCATGGGTGCGAACTCCTACATCGGCAACGCCCCCAACCTGATGGTCAAGGCGATCGCCGAGGATCGCGGGGTGCGCATGCCCAGTTTCTTCGGCTACATGCTTTGGTCATTCGGCATCCTGGTGCCGCTTTTCATTGTCGTTACATGGATCTGGTTCCGATGAACAAACCCAAAGTCCTGGTAGCCCGGGGGATCTTCCCCGAGACCATTGCCAAGCTCAAACAGCATTTCGAGGTGGAGGACAACCCGTCCGACACCATCTGGCCGCGAGAGGAGCTGATCGCGCGCCTGCAAGGCAAGGCGGGCGTCTTCACCACCGGCAGTGAGCGCATCGACGCGCAGTTGCTCCAGGCCTGCCCCGGGCTGAAGATCTGCGCCAACATGGCGGTGGGCTTCAACAACTTCGACGTGAAGGCGATGACGGCCGCCGGCGTGCTGGCCACCAACACGCCCGACGTGCTGACCGAGACCACCGCCGATTTCGGCTTCGCGCTGCTCATGGCGGCGGCGCGGCGCGTGGCCGAGTCCGAGCACTTCCTGCGCGCGGGGAAGTGGAGCAAGTGGTCCTACGACATGTTCGCGGGCAGCGAGGTGCATGGCAGCACGCTGGGCATCCTGGGTATGGGCCGAATCGGCCAGGGCATTGCGCGCCGCGGCGCGCACGGCTTTGGGATGAACGTGATCTACCATAACCGCAGCCGCCTCTCGCCCGAGCTGGAGTCGCAGTGCAAGGCCCGCTACGTGTCCAAGGAGGAGCTCCTGCGCGCTGCCGACCACCTGGTGCTGGTGCTGCCGTATTCGGCCGAATCGCACCACGCGATCGGCGCCCAGGAGATCGCGCAGATGAAGCCCACGGCCACCCTGGTGAACGTGGCGCGCGGGGGCATCGTGGACGACGCGGCGCTGGCCCAGGCCCTGCGTGAGCGCAGGATCGCGGCCGCGGGCCTGGACGTGTTCGAGGGCGAGCCTCAGGTCCACCCCGATCTGCTGACGGTACCCAACGTGGTGCTCACGCCCCACATCGCCAGTGGCACCGTGGCCACCCGCCGCGCGATGGCCGACCTGGCGGCTGACAACCTGATCGCCTACCTCACCACCGGCAAGTCGGTGACGCCCGTGAACCCCGAAGTGCTGGGGTCGGCTTGAGCGGGGTGTGGTGGATCCTGGTGGCCCTGGCGGCGTGCAACGCCGTCCTCCTGATCGTGCTGCTGCTGCGGCGCCCGGCGGCCGACGAGGGTCTGCGGGCCCAGCTGCTGGAGGCCAACGAGCGCCTGGAGCGCGAGCTGCGACGGGAGATCAGTGATTCCTCACGCGGTGCGCGCCAGGAACTGACCCATAGCCTCACCAGTTTCCAGGAGGCGCTGGTGCGCCAGGCCGGCGAGGCCACACGCACCCAGAACGCGCAGATCGACGCCTTCGGGCAGCAGCTGGCCCTGATGCAGAAGGGTCTGGGCGACACGCTGGCGCAGCAGCTGCAGTCCCTGAGCGATGCAAACGCGCGGCGCCTGTCCGAGGTACGTGGCACGCTGGAGGCGCAGCTGGCGCTGTTGCAACAGACCAATGCCGCCAAGCTGGACGAGATGCGTCGCACGGTGGATGAAAAACTGCAATCCACGCTGGAGGCGCGCTTCACCGAAAGCTTCAAGCAGGTGGCTGACCGGCTGGACCAGGTGCACCTGGGCCTGGGGCAGATGCAGACGCTGGCCCAGGGCGTGGGCGACCTGCAGCGCGTGCTGACCAACGTGAAGTCGCGCGGGATGTTCGGCGAGGTGCAGCTGGAGGCGCTGCTGGAGCAGGTGCTGACGCCGGAGCAGTACGCCAAGCAGGTGGAGACCAAGCCGCGCAGCGGGCAGCGGGTGGATTTCGCGGTGCGCTTTCCGGGACGCAGCGACGACGGTGCGCCGGTGTGGCTGCCGATCGACGCGAAGTTTCCGCGCGAGGACTACGAGCGCCTGCTGGAAGCTCATGATCGCGCCGACGCGAACGCCGCTGACGCCGCAGCGCGCGCGCTGGAAGGCCGCATCCGCCACGAGGCCAAGACGATCAGCGAGGCCTACGTGGCCCCGCCGCACACCACCGATTTCGCCATCCTGTTCCTGCCGGTGGAGAGCCTGTACGCCGAGGTGCTGCGCCGCCCAGGAATCATGGACGCCCTGCAGCGAGATTACCGCGTGACGCTGGCGGGTCCCACCACGCTGCTGGCGATGTTGAACAGCCTGCACATGGGGTTTCGCACGCTGGCCCTGCAGGAGCAGGCGTCCGAAGTGTGGAAGGTGCTGGGCGCGGTCAAGACCGAATTCGAGCGTTATGGCGAATGGGTGGTCCGTATCAAGGACCAGGTGCAAAAGGCCGCCGACACCCTGGACAAGGCCGACACACGGGCACGCCAGATGCGCCGTGCCCTCAAGGGCGTGGAGGCGCTGCCCGAGGCCCAGGCCCAGGCGCTGCTGCCCGCGGCCGACGACGGTCCTGACGAGCCGGATGCCTGAGCCCCCATGGGACTTTCGGGCGAACTCGCGCGGCTGATCACCGGACAGGTGTTCCTGCACGCTTGCATGGCGGGCATGCGCATGGCCTCGCCGCTGCTGGCACTGCGTGAGGGCTATAGCGCGGTGGCAGTGGGCGTGCTGCTGTCGCTGTTCGCGCTGGCGAACGTGTTCCTGGCCTTGCCGGCCGGCCGCTACACCGACCGCCATGGCGTGCGCCGCCCGGTGGTGCTGGGCGTTGCCGTGGCCACGGGGGGCGCGGGACTGGCGGCCTTGTGGCCGGTGTTCCCCGTGCTGTGCCTCGCCGCGGTGATGACGGGCGCTGCCACAGGCGCGGTGGTCATCGCGCTGCAGCGGCATGTGGGACGCATCGCCGAGGGCCCCACGCAGCTGCGGCAGGCCTTCTCCTGGCTGGCGATCGGACCGGCCATCTCCAATTTCATCGGCCCCTTCCTGGCGGGTGTCCTGATCGACAGCGGGGGCTTTCGCCTGGCCTTCCTGTCGATGGCGCTGCTGCCGCTGGTGTCCTGGTTCTGGGTGCGCGCGGCGCGCGAGCTGCCCGTGGTGCAGGCGCCGGTCAGCGCGCAGCGCGTGACCGCCTGGAGCCTGCTGCGCGAGCCGGGCTTTCGGCGCCTGATCCTGGTGAACTGGGTGGTGGCCTCGTGCTGGGACGTGCACACCTTCCTGGTGCCGGTGCTCGGACACGAGCATGGCCTGTCGGCCTCGGTGATCGGCTCCATCATGGGTGCGTTCGCGGTGGCGGCGACGGCGGTGCGCGTGTTGCTGCCGATGCTGGCGTCACGCGTGCGCGAGTGGCAGGTGATCGTGGTAGCCATGGGCGGTTCCGCCCTGATCTTCGCGGTGTATCCGCTGGTGCATTCATCCCTGGCGATGGGGGGCTGCTCGGTGCTCCTGGGGATCGCGCTGGGGTCGGTTCAGCCCATGGTCATGAGCACCCTGCACCAGATCACGCCTGCCCACCGTCACGGTGAGGCGCTGGGCCTGCGTCTGATGTCGATCAACGTGTCCAGCGTGCTGATGCCGCTGCTCTTCGGGGCCGTGGGCGCGGCCATCGGGGTGGCGGGCGTGTTCTGGGCGGTGGGTGCCGCGGTGGGTGCGAGCGTGCCGATGGCGTCGCGCCTGCGCGTTCAGACGGGCGCGCCGTGAAGGGTACCGGCCCTCAGGCGGGCAACTGGTAGAAGGCCCGGATCAGGGACCAGGCCTGCTCGGGGTCGTCTGCGTACTGGAACAGGGACAGGTCGGGTTCGGAGATGACGCCCTCCTCGAGCAACGCGTCGAAGTTCAGGAGGCGCTTCCAGTAGTCGGATCCGAACAGGACGATGGGTACCTGCTTGGACTTGCGCATCTGCACCAGGGTGAGGACCTCGAACAGTTCGTCCAGCGTGCCGAAGCCGCCGGGAAATGCCACCAGCGCCTTGGCACGCATCATGAAGTGCATCTTGCGCAGCGCGAAGTAGTGGAAGCGGAAGGACAGGGCCGGCGTGACGTAGGGGTTGGTGGCTTCTTCGGTGGGCAGCGCGATGGACAGGCCGACGCTGGCGCCCTGCGCCTCGTGGGCACCGCGGTTGGCCGCTTCCATGATGCCGGGGCCGCCACCAGTACAGATGTACAGCTTGTCCTCTGCGGCCTTGCCCGCGCTGTAGCGCGCCACCAGTGTGCCGAAGGCGCGGGCCTGCTCGTAGTAGCGGGCGTTGCGGACCGTCTTCTGCGCGCGGGCGATGACAGCGGGGTCGCCACCCGCCTGTGCCGCCTGCAGCAGGGTGTCGGCCTCCGCCTGGCTGCGAAAGCGCGCGCTGCCGAACACGACGATGGTGTTCTCGATCCCGCGCTGCTGCTGTTCGAGGTCGGGCTTGAGCAGTTCGAGCTGGAAGCGGATGCCGCGCGTCTCGCGCCGCATCAGGAATTCGGGGTCGTTGAAGGCCAGGCGGTTGGCCTCGGGGTGCAGGGGCAGGCCGGCGTCGGCGTGAGCCCTGAGGGTGGCCCAGGCGTCGGCCAGGCTGCGGTCGTGGAGGTTGTGCGGCGAGGAGGTCATGCGGTCATTCTGGGGGCAAGGATGCGGTCTGCATCATGAGCCACTGCAGCAGGCGGGGTTTCGCGGCGGACAGGCCCTTGTAGGCCAGGACGGCCTCGCTCATGGAAGCCAGGCTGTCATGCAGGCGCCGCGCCCGGGCGATGGTGTCCACCGCCCGGGCCAGGGGCTGCAGTTGCACGCGGATGGTGAAGATGGCCTGGCGGGTGCCGCCGCCCACCGCAAAGAAGGTCTGGCGCTCGGTACGCAGCCAGCAGCCGGACACGAAGGTCGCGGGGTCGTGCGTATCAGGCCAGGCCGCGGGCGGATGCCGCCGCGGGTGCTGGTCGTGCCGCGAGGAGGGGCTGATGCTCCAGACCCGGCGCTCCCATCGTCCGCCGCCCGTGACCAGGGCCACCAGCGGGCGGGTTGCGGTCTGCAGCAATTCGGGGTCAGCCACCGGGGCATGGACGGCGGCCAGGGGCAGCCCCAGCTTGTCTTCAGGAGCCCAGTGCGAGGGCGTGCATACGCACAGCCAGGGCAGGGTGCCACCTTCACCTTCGAGCACGGCGAAATCTTCCTCGAAGGCCAGTTCCAGCGGGGTGCCGGCGTCCAGCGCGCCGGCGATGCCCTGGGTGCGGGCCTGCCGGTGGATGGCGGCGAGGGCCGGGGCGGGGTCGAAGCCCGGCACGGCGTGGCGCGAATGACCAGCCTGCATCACCCGCCGCTTCTGCGTGAACAGGGGATGTGAGGGCGCCAGCGGGGTCAGGTGCGACGCATCCTCGGGCAGGCGCGCAAGCCCCGGCTGCATGCGAAAGGGAACCGGAATCTGAGCGAAGTCGAAGGCCGTCGGGTCCGTCACGGGCAGGTCGTTCAAGGGTGGGCGAGGGCTGTGATCAAAAGAGAAAGGCTCCGCGCGGGAGCCCTCTTGTACTCGAGTGCGGCATCGGCCGCCAGGAGTGTCAGACGCGGCGGCGGTACTCGCCGGTGCGGGTGTCGATCTCGACCTTGTCGCCCTGGGCCACGAAGATCGGTACGCCGATCTCGAAGCCCGTGGCGATCTTGGCGGGCTTGAGGACCTTGCCGGAGGTGTCGCCCTTGACCGCGGGTTCGGTCCAGGTGATTTCGCGCTCGACGCTGGTGGGCAATTCGACGGAGATGGCCTTGCCCTCGTAGAAGACCACTTCGGCGGCCATGCCGTCTTCGAGGTAGTTCAGGGCGTCACCCATGTTCTCGGCCTCGACCTCGTACTGGTTGAATTCGGTGTCCATCCAGACGTACATGGGGTCGGCGAAGTAGGAGTAGGTGCACTCCTTCTTGTCCAGGACGATCTGGTCCATCTTGTCGTCGGCCTTGAACACGATCTCGGTGCCCTGGTTGGCCAGCAGGCTCTTGAGTTTCATGCGCACGGTGGCGGCGTTGCGCCCGCCGCGGGCGTATTCGGTCTTGAGGACCACCCAGGGGGCGCCGTTTTGCATGATGACGTTGCCGGCGCGGATTTCTTGAGCGATTTTCATGGCGTGTGTGATGCAGGTTGCGCCGCGTGGAGACCGTGCCTGAAACAGGGGCGCCGCGGCGGGGGGCCCGCGCTCGCCTCATGGTGCCAAGGCGGCGCCGGGGGTTGTGCGGGACAAAACCCGAGATTTTAGCGCCTTTCCCGCAGTGACCCGGTCACGCTAAGTCACACTTAAGTCGTCCGCGGTCACGCTTGCGTCATGAACTGGCGCCGTCCCCTGATTTCCGTCGAAACCCTGGTCGCGGCCGCTACCCTGTACCTGCTGGCAGTGGCCAACGGACCCTTCTGGCGCGCCGCGATGGCGGGCCGCGACCCGGGCAGCCTGCGCGACGCGGGATTTGCCCTAGCCCTGGCCGCCCTGGTGGGCGCCTTGCACTTTGTCGCCCTGGGGCTGCTGTCCACGCGCCGGACCGTGCGGCCCCTGCTGGCGCTGGTGGTCATCGGCGGCGTCGCGGCGGCCTACTACATGGACCGCTACGCGATCTACCTGGACCGGGCGATGGTGCGCAACATCCTGGCCACCCACTATGACGAGGCCATCGAGCTGTTCAGCCTGCGCATGGTGGGTCATGTGCTGCTGTGGGGCGTGCTGCCGGCCGCCGCCCTGTGGTGGCCGCAGCTGAAGCCCCGCACCTGGCAGCGGGCGCTGGGCCTGCGCGCAGCGTGGATGGCGGGCGCCGTGGTGATGGCGGTGGCGGCCATCCTGCCGGTGTTCGCGGATTTCGCGAGCCTCATGCGCAATCAGACGGAAGTGCGCCACCTGGTGACGCCGGGCAATGTGGTGGCCGCCCTGGCGGGCAACGCCTGGGGCCGCAGTGCCCGCGCGCCCGCGGCCCTCACCGCGGTGGCGCCCGATGCCGCACTGGCGCCCGAGTGGGCGCAGCGTGCGCGGCCCACGCTGTTCGTATTGGTCGTGGGCGAGACGGCCCGCGCACACAATTTCTCGCTTGATGGCTACGAGCGCGATACCAACCCCCAGCTGGCCGCCCGTGGCGTGGTGAACTTTCCCCGCGTCACGGCCTGCGGCACCTCCACCGAGGTGTCGCTGCCCTGCATGTTCTCGCCGTTCGGGCGCCGCAATTACGACGAGGACCGCATCCGCTCGCACGAGTCCCTGCTGCACGTGCTGGCGCGGGCCGGCTTTCAGGTGCAGTGGCGTGACAACCAGTCGGGGTGCAAGGGCGTATGCGACGGCCTGCCCTTGGTGCAGCTGTCCAAGGCCCAGGTCGAGGGCCTGTGCCCCGAAGGCCAGTGCCTGGACGAAGTGCTGCTGCACGGGATGGACCGGGTGTTGGCTGACGCGCGCGGCAACCTGTTCGTGGTGATGCACCAGCTGGGAAGCCATGGCCCGGCCTACCACCGGCGCTACCCAGCGGCGATGCGCCGCTTCTCGCCGGCCTGCGAGAAGGACGATCTGCGTCTGTGCACGCCCGCAGAGATCCGTAATGCCTACGACAACAGCATCCTCTACACCGACCACTTGCTGGGGCACGTGATCGACTTGCTCAAGGCCCGTCAGGACCGCTACGACACTGCCATGCTCTATGTGTCCGACCATGGCGAGTCCCTGGGCGAAGGGGGCCTGTACCTGCATGGGATCCCGTACCGGCTCGCGCCCGACGTGCAGCTACAGGTGCCGATGGTGGCCTGGCTGTCGCCGGCGTTCCGGCAGTCTTTCGGCGTGGACGAGGCCTGCCTGCGGCGCGAGGCGCAGCGGCCGGTGAGCCACGACCACCTGTTTCATTCGGTGCTGGGTCTGCTGGACGTGAGCACGAAGGCCTATGAGCGCAGCCACGACGTCTTCGCCCCGTGCCGCACGCCGGTGCAGGCGCCCGCCAGCGCCAGCGTTCGGGTCAGGCCGCCGGAAAATGCACACTGACCTGCAGCCCGCCGCCCGGCGCGTCGGCCAGTTCGACCTGCGCGCCGTGGCTCTGCGCCACGGCCCTCACGATGGCCAGTCCCAGGCCACTGCCGTAGCCGCGGGCGCCGGCGCCGCGGAAGAACCGGTCGAAGACCCGCGCGCGCTCGGCTGCCGGGATGCCGGGTCCGTTGTCGGTCACCAGTAGGGCCGGATGTCCCTGGAGGACCATGGCCGCGACATCGATGCGCCCGCCCCGGGGCACCTGGCGCAGCGCGTTTTCCACGAGGTTGTCCAGGAGGACGGACAGCTGCTGCGCGTCGCCGCGTACCAAAGGCGTAGCCTGGCTGGTTGCGCCCAGGTCGATGCCCGCGGCCTCGGCCTGGGCACTGAAGCGGCTGACGGTGTCGCGTACGAGCGAGGCCAGGTTGACCGTGACGAAGACGGGACGCGGTGCATCCGGCGAGACGCGAGACAGCTGCAGCAAGCGCTCGACCAGGTGCTGGGTGCGGTCGATGCCCTGGTGCAAGTCGGCGAGCGCCGCGTCGCGTTGGTCGGGGCCAGTGGCGCGCTCGACGGCTTGCAGCTGCAGCCGCAGCGCGGTGACCGGTGTGCGCAGCTCGTGCGCGGCGTCGGCCACGAAGTCACGTTGCTGGGACAGGGCCTGCCCCAGTCGGCCCATGAGGTCGTTGACCGCGTCCACCAGCGGGGACAGCTCGACGGGCTGGCTGCCCAGCGCGATCGGATGCAGTGATTCGGCGCTGCGCGCTGCCACCTGGGAGGTGGCTTGGGACAGCGGCCGCAGGCCGCGGCGCAGGGCGAACGTCACCAGCACCCCCACCAGCAACAGGATCCCCAGCGAAGGACCGACCAGCGCCGAGGCGGTCTCGCGTGCCAGGGTCTCGCGCTCGCTGGCGCGCTGTGCGGCCTGGACGATCGCGTCCTCCAGCACCACGGTGTAGAGGAACCAGCGCTCGCCCCCGGCGCGCACCTGCGACAGGCCGCTGCGCGATAGAAAGGGCAGGGGTACCGACGGATCCGAGATCGCCTGCAGCCGGCCGTCGCGGGACCAGATGGCGGTGACGAACTCGAAGCTGCCGAACTCCTCGTAGACCTTGGGCAGCTCCTGGGCCAGGCGGGTGGGCGCCGTTCCCTGGACGCCGCGGTGGTTGACCACGGCCAGGGCAACCTGCTTGAGGTTGTCCTCAAAGACTTCTTCCATTTCCTGTTTGAGCACCCACCAGGTGGCCGCGATGAGGAGCGCCGTGCTCACGGCCAGCGCGCCCAGGACCCAGCCCAGGACCTGCTGGTGGATGGAGCGAACCACCCTCATGGCGCACGCTCCGGGGAAGGCGGCGGCGGGGCGACGACCTTGTAGCCTACGCCGCGCACGTTGCGGATGGTGTCGGCCCCCAGCTTGCGGCGCAGGTGGTGCAGGTGAACTTCAATGGCGTTGCTGCCCACCTCTTGCTGCCAACCGTACAGGGCGTCCTCGAGCTGCTCGCGCGAGAGGACGGCGCCGGGGCGCTGCATGAGCGCGTGCAGGAGGGAAAACTCGCGCGTGGACAGGCTGACCGGGTCGCCGTGCAGCTGAAGCTCACGCCGCACCGGGTCGAGGGTGAGGCCTCCGCATTCGAGCACCGGTGTCCCGCTGCCGGCATGGCGCCGCGCCAGGGCGCGCAGGCGCGCCACGAGTTCGTCCAGGTCGAAGGGCTTGAGCACGTAGTCGTCGGCGCCGGCGTTCAGGCCGGCGATGCGGTCGGCCACCGCGTCCCGCGCCGTGACGACCAGCACCGGCAGGTGGTCGCGGCGGGCGCGCAGTTCACGCAGCAGCACCATGCCGTCCTTGCCCGGCAGGCCCAGGTCCAGGACCGCCAGCTGGTAGACGCCGTTGGCCAGGGCGCGCTCCGCGGACGGACCGTCCGTGACCCAGTCCACGGTGTAGCCGGCCTCGGCCAGGCCCTGTTGCATGGCCGACCCGATCATGCGGTCGTCTTCAACCAGCAGCAGCCGCATCGGATTCCCGGGGGAGCAGCAGGGACAGGCCCCAGGCCCAGGTCCAGCAGATCCAGGCCGTCCAGAGGGTGTGGCTCATGAAGTGCGCGCCGCGCAGTTGCTGCGCGATGCCCAAGGCCAGTCCGGCACCCAGTCCGCCCCAAAGCCACAGGCGGGCCTGCGCGGACCCGCGCGGCCAGGCGAAGAAGCCGGCCATCCAGGCAAAGCCCGCCGAGGCATGGCCGGCGGGGAAGCAGTGACCGGGACCGCCATCGGCCAGGCGCCATTGCCAGTGCGACACCCACGGGGCGCCGCCGCCGAAAGCGGCCAGGTTCCAGGGGCAGCTCGTGTCGCTCAGGCGCTTGAGGCCGGAGACGAGCACCATGCCGCCGATGACGGCAGCCAGCAGCCACAGCCGACGCGCGCGCGTGAGCGCGCGCAAGGGGCCAAGGGGCCACACCACGGTCGCGGCAAGGGCCACCAGCATCAGGCCCGCCAGCGCCCGCGCACCCTCGTGCATTACCTGGGTCAGGAGCCAATGGTCACGGGCAGGAAATCCGTCGGGGGTGGCCGCAAGGCGCGCCAGCGCGAGGTCCGCGCCCGACAGGTCCCAGGCGGCCAGGCCGAGCAGGCTCAGGGCCGTGGCCAGGGCGAGAGGGGAAAAGGGGTGGAGAGGACGCAAGTGAGCGCGCGTGCTGGGGCGTTGGCACGGATTATCCCCGGGCCGTCCAGGCCTTCGGGTCGGCCATTTGCAGAAGGTGGGTCACGAGGTCTGGCAGCGCCGGCAGCGTGTGTGCAGCAGGCGCGGGAGGGCGCGCCTGCGTGAACGGATCCAGGAGGTCCGGCGGCGTGCCCGGGCCGTTCCAGGCGCGGTGCAGCTCGCGCCAGCCGGCGGGGGCCTGCAGCCAGTCCAGGAAGGCCTCGAGCTTGGCGCGGTGCGCGCCGTCGTCCTGCGGATAGAGCTGCCAGACGAACGGGCGCTGCGCCCACAGGGCCCGCACCAACGAGTCCTCCCCGCGCACGAAGTTCAGGTCGCAGGCCCAGAGCAGGTGGTCGTACTCCCGCTGCGTGAAGTAGGGAAGGTGGGTGATGGACAGGTGACCGTGCGTGGACAGCCCAGGCAGGACCGCCTCGAGCGCGGTGCGCGCACGCCCCGGCGTGACCAGCAGGCGGGTGGGCTCGGGCGCGGTGCGCCAGTGTTCCAGCATGGCGGCGAGCGCTGGCGGCTCGTAGCAGAAGAGACTGACCAGGCGCTCGCCCTGAGCAGGGACGCCCACCGAGGCGAGCCAGGCGGCGCGGTCGAAGGCGGCGCGGCGTGCCTCGAAATCTCCCTCGCGGATCAGCCCCCCGGTGCGCGCGGTGAAGCCGGGGTAGCAGAAACGCTTGGACAGGCCGGTGGCCGGACCGCTCAGGACCGGTGAGACCAGGCCGTGGGATCGCTCCACGTAGGGTTCGGCCGAGAGGTATTCGAGGTTGATCCAGGCGGGCTGGCGCCCGCGCGCGCGCGTGGCCTGCGCGAGGGCGGCCAGGAAGGACGGGTGCGGGTCGCAGCCAAAGGCCTCGATCACTGCGTCACCGGGCTCGGGCGCGGGGGCTTGCGACTGCGGGTCCCAGGGCAGGACCTGCACGCCCGTGTGCCCGCCCTCCCGCGCGCCAGGCGCCATCCAGGCCAGGGCCGAAGGCTCGTCCACCCACAGGCGCACCGCCTCGCCCCGGGCGGCCAGTTCGGCGGACAGGCGCCAGCAGACCCCGAGGTCGCCGTGGTTGTCGATGACTTTGCAGAAGATGTCCCAGCGCATGGCCCCCGGATAATACGGAGCATGTCCGACGTGCCATCCGGGGCGAGCGCCGCGCCGCCCCCCGAGACGCATCCGCCGCAGCTGCTCGCCGAAGTGGCGGCGCTGCCGCACCTGCCGGGGGTGTACCGCTACTTCGACACCGCCGGTGGCGTGCTGTACGTGGGCAAGGCGCGTGACCTGAAGAAGCGTGTATCCAGCTACTTCCAGAAGAACCACGCGGGCACGCGCATAGGCCTGATGGTGGCGCGCATCGCCCGCATGGAGACGACGGTGGTGCGCTCCGAGGCCGAGGCGCTGCTTCTGGAAAACAACCTGATCAAGGCGTTGAACCCTCGGTTCAACATCCTGTTTCGGGACGACAAGAGCTACCCCTACCTGAAGATCACCGGGCCGTCCGATCCCTATCCGCGCATGGCGTACTACCGCGGCGCCACCGACCGAAAGCACCACTACTTCGGCCCCTACCCGAGCGCCTGGACGGTGAAGGAGTCCGTGCAGTTGCTGCAGAAGGTGTTTCGCCTGCGCACCTGCGAGGACACGGTGTTTGCCAACCGCACCCGGCCTTGCCTGCTCTATCAGATCAAGCGCTGCTCCGGGCCCTGCGTGGGCAAGGTCACGCCCGAGGCCTACACCCACGATGTCGACAACGCGCAGGCCTTCCTGCGTGGAGAGACGCAGGAGCTGATGGACAAGCTGGAGGCGCGCATGATGGCGCACGCCGAGCTGCTGGAGTTCGAGCAGGCCGCCGAGGTCCGCAACCAGATCAGCGCGCTGTCTCGGGTGCTGCACCAGCAGTCGGTCGAGGCCACCGACGACAAGGACGTGGACATCCTGGCGGTGAAGTTGCAGGGCGGTAAGGCCTGTGTGAACCTGGCGATGGTGCGCGGAGGCCGGCACCTGGGTGACCGGCCGTATTTCCCGAGTCATGTGGAGGACGCGGTGGCGGTGCACCAGCTGGAGGGAGACGAGGACGCGTCCGTGCAGGCATCGCCGGTGGAGATGCAGGTGCTGCAGGCCTTCATCGCGCAGCACTACATCGGCATCGCGGTGCCGCCCACCCTCGTCACCAGCCACGCGGTGCCCAAGGACCTGCTGCAGGCGCTGTCCGCGCAGGCCGGCGTGCGTGTGACCGCGGTGCACCAGCCGCGTGAGCAGCGGCGGCTGTGGCTGGAGATGGCCGAGAAGAACGCGGCGCTGCAGCTGGCGCGCCTGCTGGCGCAAGAGGGGTCGCAGCAGGCGCGTACCCGTGCCCTGGCCGAGGCGCTGGATCTGGCGCCCGACGATCTGGATGCCCTGCGCATCGAGTGCTTCGACATCTCGCACACTGCGGGCGAGGCGACGCAAGCTTCGTGCGTGGTGTTCCACCACCACCAGATGCAAAGCGCCGAGTACCGACGCTACAACATCGAGGGCATCACGCCCGGTGACGACTATGCGGCCATGCGGCAGGTGCTGATGCGGCGATACGCGGCCCTGGCCGAGGCCGGGCGGGACTCGCCTGACGCGACCCCGCCCGAGGAGGTGCCAGCACCGCAAGACGAGGCTGGCGCCGGCGGCGATACGCCAACCGCCACGCCGCTGCGCCGGCGTGCCGCCCGGGGCTCGGGTGGCGCCGCTACCCGTCTGCCGGACCTCGTGCTGGTCGATGGCGGAAAGGGGCAGGTGAGCATGGCGCGCGAGGTCTTCGCGGAGCTGGGTCTGGACCTGTCGGTGATCGTGGGCGTGGAAAAGGGCGAGGGCCGCAAGGTGGGTCTGGAGGAACTGGTGTTCGCCGATGGCCGCGAGAAGGTGTACCTGGGCCACGATTCGGCGGCCCTGATGCTGGTGGCACAGATCCGCGATGAGGCGCACCGCTTCGCCATCACCGGCATGCGCGCGCGCCGCGACAAGGTGCGGGTGGGTGGCAGCCGGCTGGAGGACATCCCCGGCATCGGCGCGAAGAAGCGGGCTCGGCTGCTGCAACGTTTCGGCGGCATCCGTGGCGTGGCCGATGCGGGGGTGGACGATCTGGCCACGGTGGAAGGCATCTCGCGCGAGCTGGCCGAGACGATCTATCGGGCGCTGCGCTGAGGTCGCGCCCGCCCATGCCAGAATCAGGGAAATGTTCTTCACCATCCCCACGATCCTGACCTGGACACGCATCGTCGCCATTCCGCTGATCGTGGGGGTGTTCTACCTGGGGCTGGAGCCCCGCATCCAGAACCTCGTGGCCACCGTGATGTTCGTGGCCTTCGCCCTGACCGACTGGCTCGACGGCTACCTGGCGCGCCGCCTGAACCAGACCTCGTCCTTCGGCGCCTTCCTGGACCCGGTGGCCGACAAGTTCCTCGTGTGCGCGTCCCTCCTGGTGCTGGTGCACCTGGGGCGCGCGGACGTATTCGTGGCGCTGATCATCATCGGCCGCGAGATCGCCATCTCCGCGTTGCGCGAGTGGATGGCGCAGATCGGCGCATCACGCAGCGTGGCGGTGCACATGATCGGCAAGGTCAAGACCACCGTGCAGATGGTGGCGATTCCCTTCCTGCTGTTCGACGGCCGCCTCCTCGGACTGATCGACACCCGGGTGTGGGGCACGCTCCTGATCTGGGTGGCTGCGGTGCTGACGGTGTGGTCCATGGTCTATTACCTGCGCAAGGCGCTGCCCGAGATCCGCAAGCGAGTGCATTGAGTGATGGGGAACTCGTCACCGACGCAGGAGCGGCTGGTGCAGGCCATGCCCGCCGTGTTCGTCCTGATCTGGAGCACCGGCTTCATCGTGGCGCGCTACGGCATGCCGCATGCGCCGCCCTTCACCTTCCTGGAGATGCGTTATGCGCTGTCGGCGGCATGCCTGCTGGCGTGGGCGCTGCTGGTCCGGGCCGCATGGCCACGGGCCTGGGGGCAGTGGGGCCACCTGGCCGTGACCGGCGTGCTGATGCAGGCCTGCTACCTGGGCGGAGTCTGGGCCGCCGTGAAGCACGGCATGGGCGCGGGCCTGTCGGCCCTGGTGGTGGGACTGCAGCCGGTGCTGACCGGCCTGTGGCTTTCCGCGTTGGGCGGTGAAGTGACACGCCGCCAGTGGGTTGGCCTGGCGCTGGGCCTGTGCGGTCTGGTGCTGGTGGTCTGGCAGAAACTGGGCCTGGGTGAAGTCAGCGCGGTCAACCTGTCCCTCGCGGTGCTGGCCCTGGGCGGCATCACCGCCGGTACGCTTTACCAGAAGCGGTTCGTGCAGCCCTGCGACGTGCGCGTGGCGGGCCTGATCCAGATGCTGGCCGCGCTGGCCGTCACGATGCCACTGGCGATGCTCGAGACTGAGGCGCCCAGGTGGTTCACACCCGCGGGCGCGCTCAACGCCGAACTGGCGGGTGCACTGGCCTGGTCGGTGCTGGGGCTCACGCTAGTGGCCAGCTCGCTGCTTTACCTGATGATCGAGCGCGGTGCGGCCACCCGCGTGGCCAGCCTCATGTACCTGGTGCCGCCCTGCACGGCGATTACGGCCTGGGTTCTGTTCGACGAGCCGATCACGGCGCTGACCGTGGTCGGCGTGGCCCTGACCGCCGCGGGTGTGAGCGTGGTGGTGCGCAGCCCCGCCCCGCAGAACGCCTGAGTGCGGTGCCGCTTGCAGGCACAATCCGCCCCCATGCTTGAACAATTCCACCGTTTCGAGGTGCGCCGCGGCGACGTGCGCCTGGCCTGCGCGAGGGCGGGGCAGGGCGAGCCGCTGCTGCTGATGCACGGGCACCCGCAGACGATGGCGATGTGGCATCGCGTGGCGCCACAACTGGCGCAGCATTTCTGCGTGGTGATGATGGACCTGCGCGGGTACGGCGACTCGTCCCGTCCCGAACCGGGTGAGGACAACGTGGCGTATTCGCGCCGCGAGATGGCACTGGACGCCTTGGAGGTGATGCAGTCGCAGGGCTTTGGGCGCTTCCAGGTGCTGGCCCATGACCGCGGTGCGCGCGTGGCCCACCGGCTGGCGGCCGACCACCCGCAGCGGGTGGAGCGCCTGATGCTGCTGGACATCGCGCCTACGCTGGCCATGTACGCCAACACCAGCGAGTTCTTCGCGCGAGCCTACTGGCACTGGTTCTTCCTGATCCAGCCCGCGCCCCTGCCCGAGACCCTGATCGAGAACCACCCGGTGGTCTACCTGCGCAGCGCAATGGGTTCGCGCTACGCAGGGCTGGCAGCCTTCGATCCTGCGGCCATGGCCGAATACGAGCGGTGCATCAAGCTCCCAGGATCGGCCCGGGGCATCTGCAGCGACTACCGCGCCAGCGCTGGCATCGACCTGGCGCATGACCGCGTCGACGTGGGCGCCGGCAGGCGTCTGTCGCAGCCCCTGCGCGTGCTGTGGGGTGATCACGGCATCCTGGGCAAGTGCTTCGACGTGCTGGGCCTGTGGCGCGAGCGGGCCGCTGACGTGAGCGGCCGCGCCGTGGACAGCGGGCACTATCTGCCCGAGGAGGTGCCGCAGGTGGTACTGGACGAGGCCTTCGGATTTTTCAGGAAGCAATGACATGAGCAAGAAACGCATCGCCGTGATCGCCGGGGACGGCATCGGCAAGGAAGTGATGCCCGAGGGCATCCGGGTGATGGAGGCGGCGGCCACCCGGTTCGGCATCGACCTGCACTTCGATCACTTCGATTTTTCCAGCTGGGATTACTACGAGAAGCACGGCAAGATGCTTCCGGATAACTGGAAGGACCAGATCGGCAGCCACGACGCGATCTACTTTGGCGCGGTGGGTTGGCCGGACAAGATCCCGGACCACGTGTCGCTTTGGGGCTCGCTGCTGCTGTTCCGGCGCGAGTTTGACCAGTACGTGAACCTGCGCCCCGCGCGCCTGATGCCCGGCATCGTGGCACCGGTGGTGCGCCGCGACGGTAGCCGCCGCGAGCCCGGCGAGATCGACATGTACATCGTGCGCGAGAACACCGAGGGCGAGTACTCCAGCATCGGCGGACGCATGTACCCGGGCACCCCGCGCGAGATCGTGATGCAGGAGACGGTGATGTCGCGCGTGGGCGTGGACCGCGTTCTGAAGTTCGCCTTCGAGCTGGCGCAGTCGCGCCCGAAGAAGCACCTGACCAGCGCTACCAAGTCCAACGGCATCGCGATCACCATGCCCTATTGGGACGAGCGCGTGGCCGAGATGGCCAGGGCCTATCCAGGCGTGAAGCTGGACAAGTTCCATATCGACATCCTGACCGCGCACTTCGTGCAGCGCCCGGATTTCTTCGACGTGGTGGTGGCCAGCAACCTGTTCGGCGACATCCTGTCGGACCTGGGTCCCGCCTGCACCGGCACCATCGGCATCGCGCCCAGCGCCAACCTCAACCCGGACCGAACGCACCCCTCGCTGTTCGAACCGGTTCACGGCTCGGCCCCCGACATCGCGGGCCGGCAGATCGCCAACCCGATCGGGCAGATCTGGTGCGGCGCGATGATGCTGGAGTTCCTGGGCCACAAGAACGCCCACGATGCGGTGCTGGCCGCCATCGAAAAGGTGCTCGATCCGGCCAGTGGCGGACCGCGCACACCGGACATCGGCGGCAAGGCGAGCACCAGTGACCTGGGCCGCGCGATCGCGCAGGCGCTTTGAGCGATCAGGTCCTGTTGGATTTGACCGGAGATTACAATCGCGGCCCGCTGCCGATATCCGTCTCAGGCCGTATTGACAGCCACTGGAGCCGTGGCTCTAATCAAAAGCACCGAATAAAAACTGGACATCAACCTATCTCTCACCGAGGGGCCCCTGTGAACAAAACCGAACTGATCGAGCACATCGCAAAACACGCCGACATCTCCAAGGCCGCAGCCACCCGCTCGCTGGAGTCCATGATCGGCGCCGTCAAGACCACGCTGAAGAAAGGTGGCTCGGTGTCTCTGGTGGGCTTCGGCACCTTCGCCGTCGGCAAGCGCGCCGCGCGCAGCGGACGCAACCCGCGTACCGGCGCTACCATCAAGATCAAGGCAGCCAAGGTGCCCAAGTTCCGTCCGGGCAAGGCCCTGAAGGACGCACTGAACTGAAGGATCCGGCCAGGGGTGCTTAGCTCAGTTGGTAGAGCGGCGCCCTTACAAGGCGTAGGTCGGGGGTTCGAACCCCTCAGCACCCACCAACCCTGACCCGGCAACCTTCAACGAATGCCCGCCACCCGGCGGGCTTTTTCTTTGGGCCGCGGCCGCAACGGTTACCTTTTGTTGTTTGTGTTACAAAGATCTCCGGTAGGGCACGTAAGGCTACGGATTTCCTACGAATAGCGGTGTCTTGTTTCCGTCTTTTGCGGGTCGCGCTCTAAGCGGGCACGATACATCCGATCACGAGTTGCAAAGTATGGATAGGCGGTTTGTAGTTCGAACAGGCTATTTCAGAACGAGATTGGCTTCAAACGTCCGCTATCGCACCGCTCTCGCCTAGAACCAACCCGCCTGAGATGCACGCTTCGTCCGCCACCCCGATCATCGGCAAGAGCGCCCACACGCGCACGCTGCTGGACCTGATCAAGGTGCTGGCGGGCTCGCATTCGACCGTCCTGATCACGGGTGAAAGCGGCACGGGCAAGGAACTCGTCGCGCAGGCGCTACACCGTCAGAGCCCGCGGCGCCAGGCGCCTTTCGTTCCGATCAACTGTGGCGCCATCCCCCGCGACCTGCTTGAAAGCGAGTTGTTCGGCCACCGCAAGGGCGCGTTCACCGGTGCGGTGAGCGACCGGGTGGGCCGCTTCGAGATGGCGCAAGGTGGCACGCTGTTCCTGGACGAGATCGGCGACCTGCCGTTGGATATGCAGGTCAAGTTGCTGCGTGTGCTTCAGGACCGCTGCGTGGTGCCGGTGGGGGCGACCCGCGCGGTGGCCATCGACGTGCGCGTGATCGCCGCCACCCACAAGAACCTGGCACAGGACGTGGCGCAGTCGCGGTTTCGCGAGGACCTGTACTACCGCCTGAACGTGCTGCCGTGCCACACCGCGCCGCTGCGCGAGCGGCAGGATGACATTCCCGACCTGCTGGCGTTCTACGCGCAGCGCCACGCGCAGGAGGGGCTGGCGCCGATCGGTTTCGACGACGAGCTGATGCAGGCCCTGATGGACTACCCCTGGCCCGGCAACGTGCGCGAGCTGTCCAACCTGGTGGACCGTTTCACCACGCTGTTCCCCGGGCAGCGCGTGCAGCTGGGCGCGATCCCGGTGAGCATGCTGCCGCCGGGTCTGGTGGTGCGCCCGGCGCAGGCCCTTGCCGACCGTCTGCCCCCGGTGTCGGCCGCAGCCGACGACATGCTGCTGTCGATGCTGGACCGCCCGGTCCAGGGGCCGGCCTTCATGCCGCTGGCGACACCCTCGGGCGAGGACGGCGACGCGCTGATGGCGCACGTGACGGGCAGCGTGCCGCAGCTCGAGCCGCCGCAGGGCGAACTGCCCACGCCCAACGTGGTGGAGGAGATCGTGTGCCTCGCCCAGGGTATCGTGAGCCTGCCGCCCGACGGGCTACCGCTGAAGCAGCAGCTGGTGCGCATCGAGCGCAGCCTGATCGAGCAGGCGCTGCAACGCACGAACGGCAACGTCTCACAGACCGCGCGGCTGCTGCACCTGCAGCGCACCACGCTGATCGAGAAGATCCAGAAGTACGAGTTGCGCGTGGGCGAGGTGCGGACCGGCTAGTTGGCCCGCGGGGGGGCCACGACGATGGCGCCGCTGCTGTTGGTGGTCGTGCCCGGCGTGGCGTTGGGGCTGACCGGCGGCTGCACCCGCGGGTACTGCAAGGCCCGCTCACGCTCACGTTCGGCACTCGCATTGGCGTTCGCGCTGCCGGCTGCTGCCGCGGCATTGCGCTGCATCGCCTCCAGGTAACGCTCACGCTGCAGTGTCACGAGCGCCTGCACCTCGCGATTGAGTTTCTCGACGTTGGCGGTGGCGCCCTTGAGGGCCTGCACCTCGCGGCTCAGGGCCTGCACTGCTGCGGACTGCGCCTGCAGCCGGGTGCTCAGCCCCTCGAACTGGCGGGCGAGGTTCTGGTTGCCTGAGGCCACCTGTGCGGCGGTCTTGACCGGGATCTGGCTGGCCAGGGTCTCGGACTGCTTGGCGCTCTGGTCCAGGCGGGTACCGACTTCGCCGGTGGCACGGGCCAGCACCTCGACCTGCCCGGCGAGCTTGCCCACCGATTCGTTGATGGTCTCCAGCGAGCCCAGGCCCTCGTTCAGGGCGACGGCGCGCTGGGCCACGGCCAGCAGGGTGGCGTCCAGCTGGTTGATGCGGCTGTTCATGCGGATGCCGGTGACGACGATGAACATCAGCGCCAGCAAGGTGACCAGCGTGACGATGCCCATGACCACGTAGCTTTGCCTGCGGACGCTCGATTGCGTCGCCTGCAGTGCGTCGGTGGTGCGATGCAGGTCGGCAGTGACGCTGGCGGCCGCCTGGGCACCCCGGCTGGCGAGTTCGGCGGCATCCAGCACGGCGCCCGCCAGCTCGTCCATCCCCGCCAGTGAAGGGGCTACGGCATGCCCGGTCCCGGCGGGCGCCTGTTCAGGCGTCGGCTTGACGGCGGCCTCGGCCGCGACGGCTGCAGGCTCAGGCTGTACTACATCGGCGAGCACCGGGGGCTGCGCGGCCGGGCGAAAGTCTGGGTCAACGGGCGTGACGGACGCTGTCGCCTCGGGGGGCGGTGTGTTTTCGCTGGAGTCGGGGGTGGCGGGTGCGTTCATGGCGGGCTCTCCTGGATCAGCGGGCACGGCGGCCCGCGGGGGGCAGGCCGTCGAGGTCACTGCGCACGGCTTCGTTGCGCTGGCGCAGTTGGTCAAGGCGTTGACGGATGGCGTCGCTCAAGCCTGTCGCCGGGGCGGCCGCAGAGGCCTGCGCCGTGTTCTGCGGTTCCGACGCCGGGGGCAGTGTCTCGCTTGCGGTCGTTGAGCGCTTGGCGCCAGCGGCTTCCTCGCCGCGACGCAGCTTAGCCATCAGGCGGGCGGCCAGGCCTGAGGTCGGGTCTTCATCACGCGGCCGCGCGGTCTCGCGCGTGGCCACCTTGCTGCCCGGCTTGAGGGCCACGGTGTGTGGCTTGCCGCTGCCGATCACGGTGGGCGGTGGTGGCGGATTGGGGGCGGCGCTCATGACCGGGCTCGAAGGGCGACCGTGGCGCCAGCGGGAACGACAGAGGGTGTGGTGGTCACCGGACCCGCGGGCTTGGAGGCGCGCTGGACCGACGGCTGGATCGACAGCCACGTAGCCAGGGCTCCGGCCAGCGCAGCGCTCAGGACGATGCCGCTGACCAGCACCACGCGGTTGCGGCGGGCGGCGGTGTCTTCGGGCCGTGCCTGAGCCGGGGCGTTGCGGGATGCAGTCTTGGAGACCGTCCTGGCGCTTGGCTTGGCGCCCGGTTTGGGGCCTGGTTTGGCGCCCTGCTTGGCCAGGCCCTTGGCCGCCTGAGCGGCCGTGCGGGCCAGGGGCTTGGCGGGTTTGGCCGCCGCGGCCGTCTTGCGCGCAGCATGTCCCTTGGCAGCGGTCCGGGCAGCCGGCGCGGGCTCGGGGCGGCGCCAGAAGGCCCAGCGCCAGGGGCGGCGCGCGGGCTTCTCTTCGGCGGGCTGAGCCCAGGGCGGCAGCACGTCGGGTGATTCACGCAGGGCTTCGCGCAGCGCCTGGCGCGAGGCCTCGGTGCTGGCCGAGGCCGGCATGCCCGCTACCGGGATGCGCCAGTGCAGGGTCTGCGCGCCCAGCGCCTGCAGGTTGCCGGTGACGGCGAAGTCGCGGTCCTGGATCAGTGCGATGCGCAGGTTGGCGCCGGGCAGGTCGTTGACCAGGCGCACGAGCAGCGCGAACTCCGCGCTGGACAGCGTGGGGCTGTCGTGGACCACGAACACATGCACCGGCTGCTGCGCGCTGTCCTTGCGCGTGACCACATCGGACAGGGGGCGGTCGGCCAGCAGCTCGTTGACCTGCTGCACCAGCTTGTCGCAGCTGCCGGGCATGTGGGCGACGACCCTGACGTGATCGTGCTGGCGCAGGTCGCGCACCAGCAGGCGGCTGTAGTGGTCCAGCGCCTCGTTGGACGCGCTGGACAGGGCGATGGGGCGGCGGCCCTCGAGCAGGGCGCGTACCAGCGCCTGCATGCGGCTTTCGTCCTCGGTGCTGTAGTAGCCATTGGCTTCCGGCAGCGGCAGGGGCGGGCTGGAGGAGTGCGACAGGGCGTTCATGGCGGTGGGCGGGACAGTTCAGGCAGGAAAGGTTTTCAGGCGGGAGTGGCCGCGGCATCGGCCGCGGTTTCGGTTTCGGTTTCGGTTTCGAGGCGGCGGCCGTCGGCGTCGAAGCGCATGGATGGAGGCACCACCGGGTGCGGGCGGCGCATGCCCGCGCGGCCCGGCTGCGCGCCCTCGAGGCTGAACACGTAGGCGATGACCTGGGCCACCGCGTGGTAGAGGGCCTCCGGCACAGGATGCTCGGCCTCGGTCGTGAAGTACAGCGCACGCGCGAGCTCGGGCGCGGCGAACAGGTGCACCCCGGCGTTGGCCGCTTCCTCGCGGATCTTGGCGGCCATGAAGTCGCTGCCCTTGGCCACCAGGACGGGGGCGCCGTTGCTGGTGGGGTCGTACTCGAGGGCCACCGCGAAGTGCTCGGGGTTGGTGATCACGACGTCGGCGTCCTTGACCCGTTTGAGCATGCGCGCGTTGGCCATCTCACGCTGGCGCTTGCGGATGTGGGCCTTGACCTCGGGGCGGCCCTCCATGTCCTTCATCTCGTCCTTGATTTCCTGGCGCGTCATGCGCATGCGTTTCATGAAGCTGTAGCGCTGCCACGGCACGTCGATGAGGGCGATCAGGGCCAGGGCCATGGAGACCACCAGCGCGCACTGCAGCAGGAGCGTGGCTGCAAGGGCCATGGCGGGCTCCAGGGCCATCTCCCCGATGCGCAGAATATCGTCCATGCGCAGGGCCAGGCACAGCCAGAGCGCGCCGCCCACCAGGGCGAACTTGAGCAGGGCCTTGGCGAGCTCGACCAGCGCGTTCAGCCCGAACATGCGCTTGAAGCCCGCCAGGGGACTGAGCTTGCTGGCCTTGGGCGCGGCGGCCTCTGGCGAGAACATGAAGCCGCCGGACAGGCCGGCCGCCGTGATGGCCATGAGCACGGTGACGAGCATCACCGGCAGGATCACCAGGAAGCCCTGCAGCAGCTGATCCCCGAAGGTGGCCAGCATGAGGGAGGGCGTGTCCAGGGTCTTGCGGTCGAAGGTGAAGCCGCTGGCGAAGCCAGTGGTGAGCCGCTGCGCCATCCAGGTGCCCGACAGCAGGATAGCCAGCAGCGCGCCGATGACGACGGCCGCCGCCGGCGCCTCGGTCGAGCGGGCGGTCTGACCTTCCTTGCGAGCCTTCTGCAGGCGTCGCGCGGTAGGTTCTTCAGTCCGTTCCTGACCGGTAGCCTCAGCCACGGGGCACCCCCAGGAGTTCGCGCACGACGGAGAAGCCCTGCACCCACAGCCAGTCGATGCGGCCGACGATGCTGCCCATGAAGGCCAGCAGGACGATGAAGCCGACGGCTACCGAAGCCGGGAAGCCCACTGCGAAGACGTTCAGGCTGGGCGCGGCGCGGGTGATGAGACCCACGCCCATGTTGATGAACAGCAGGGCCACCATGACGGGCAGCGCCATGAGCACGGCGCCCAGGAACATCATGGAGCTCCATCGCATCAGCAGGCCCAGGCTCTCAGGCGAGAAGATGCTGGTGCCGATCGGCAGGGTGTTGAAGCTCTCCAGGATCAGGCCCAGCAGGATCACGTGGCCACCCGCGCCGACGAAGATCAGCGACCCCAGCACGATCAGGAACTGGGAGATCACGGGCACGTTACCCATGTTCGGGTCGATCAGGTTGGCCATGGCCAGACCCATGGAGGTGGCGATGGCCTGGCCGGCCACGACCATGGCGGCCACCACCACCTGCAGGATCAGTCCGGCGATGGCGCCGATGGCCAGTTGGTTGAAGACTTCCTTGAGCCCGGCGGCCGAGGCCGGGTCGATCACCGGCCAGGTGTGCAGCGGGTAGACCAGCCAGGCCAGCACGATGGCCAGCAGGATGCGCAGGCGCAGGTTGAAGGCGCGCAGGGCGAAGACGGGCGCGGTCACCATCAGGGCCGAGATGCGCAGCATCGGCCACAGGAAGGTGTAGAACCTCGCCACGACATCAGCAGCCAGCAGCTCCATGGCCTGGGCCTCACGCGTCGGTCAACTGAACAGGGCCGGGATGCGCTGGAAGATGGCGCGGGTGAATTCCACCAGCGTCCCCAGCATCCAGCCGCCGAAGAGGAGGGTCGCCAGACCCAGGGCGATGACCTTGGGGATGAAGCTGAGCGTCATCTCGTTGATCGAGGTGGCGGCCTGGATGATGCCGATCACCACGCCCACGATCAGGGCCACGCCCAGCAGGGGCGCGCTGACCAGCAGCGTGGCCCACAGGGCCTGCCGTCCGATGTCCACGACCATGGCTGAATCCATTGCTCGACTCCGTTCTTGTTGTCTTTGCGGGGGCTAGGGCATCACGAAACTGGAGGCCAGCGAGCCCATGATCAGTGACCAGCCGTCCACCAGCACGAACAGCATCAGCTTGAACGGCATGGAAATCATCATCGGGGACAGCATCATCATGCCCATGGACATGAGCACGCTGGCCACGATCAGGTCGATCACCAGGAAGGGGATGTAGATCAGGAAGCCAATGGTGAAGGCGCTCTTGAGCTCCGAGGTGAGGAAGGCCGGCACCAGGGTCATGAAGGGGATCTGCTCGGGGCTGGTGACCGCGCCCTTGCGTGCGATTTCCATGAAGACGGCGATGTCGTCTTCTCGGGTCTGTTTGAGCAGGAAGGCGCGCACCGGTTGCTCCGCGGCGCCCAGGGCCTGCTCGAAGCCCAGCTTGCCGTCCATGTAGGGCAGCAGGGCGTTGCGGTACACCTCCTCGAAGACGGGCGACATCACGAAGAGGGTGAGGAAGAGGGCCAGGCCGGTGAGGACCAGGTTGGGCGGGGTCTGGCCCGTGCCCAGGGCCTGGCGCAGGATGGACAGCACGATGATGATGCGCACGAAGGCGGTCAGCATGAGCACCGCCGATGGCAGCAGCGTCAGCGACGTCATCAGCGCCAGCAGCTGCAGGCTCAGGCTGTACTGCTGGCCTTGCGGGGTCTGCGTGACGTTGACGCCAGGCAGGCCGGGTACGGACGCGGTGGCCGGGGCGGCCCAGACCAGCGCGGGCAGGGCAGCCAGCACCAGGACGGCCAGAAGCGCCAGCCAGCGCAGGTGGCGGGAGTTCACTGTCCGGGCTCCGGCGGGAAGGTGGACGGCGCCTGCGGGGGCAGGGGTGCCGAGGGATCGGTGGCGCGCCAGCTGCCCAGGGGCGTGATCTGTGCGGGGGTGATGCCCACCAGCATCTCACGGCCGTCGCAACGCACCAGCGCGATCTTGGATCGTGCGCCCAAGGAGAGCGTCTCGACCACACGCAGGCGCTGGTCGCGGCGCGAGAATGTGGGCGACAGCTGCAGGCGCTTGAGGGCCCACAGCAGGCCCAGCAGCAGGCCCACCACCAGCGCGAAGCTCAGGAGGTACTGCACGACGCCGCCCCAAGAGGAGTTCATGGCCAGGCCTTGGTGGTGCTTCGGATCAGAGGGACTCGAGGCGCTCGCTGGCGGGCACGACGCGGGTCAGGCGGATTCCGTAGCGTTCGTTGACCAGCACCACCTCGCCCTGGGCGACGACGGTGTTGTTGACGAGCAGGTTCAGCGGCTCGCCGGCGATGCGATCGAGCTCGACCACGCTGCCTTGCGTCAGGCGCATCAGGTCGCGGATCTTGATGGTCGCGCGGCCGACTTCCACGGACAGGGTGACCGGGATGTTCTGCAGCACGTCCGGGTGGATCTGCTTGCTGGGGTCGGCCGTCTCGGTCACGGCGTTTTCTTCGGTGGTGCTCATGGCATCGTCCTTCGGGAAATTCGGGGCTCAGTGCTCGGGGCTGGCGGGTGCGGGGCTGACGGGTTTGACCATCATCACCGCGGCGTTGGTGCCCAGGGACCCCACCTCGACCTCGAAGACCGGCTTGTCGCCCACGGTCATGCGGGCGTGGTCGGACTTGCGGAAGGGGAGGGTGTCGCCCACCTGCAGGTTCTTGAGCTGGGCCATCGTGATCTCGAGCTTGCCCAGGGAGATCTGGGCCTCGACGCTGGCGTCCTGCACGGCGTAGGCCAGCTGGTCGCGCCAGATCTTGTCGGATTCCTCGTTGCCGTCGCCGCTTTGCAGGCGGCTGCGCAGCAGGTCGCGGATCGGCTTGAGCGACATGTAGGGGATCACCATGTCGATGAAGCCGGCGCTGGAGGTACTGGACTCGGCCTCAAAGCGGCTGAGGACCACCAGGTCGTTCTCGTCGGCGATCTGCGCGAACTGGGGGTTGATCTCGGAGCTCACGTGCTCGAACTCGATCGAGGTGAGGGGGCCCCAGGCCTCCTTGAACGATCGGAACAGGATCTGCAGGATCAGCTTGATGATGCGGTTTTCGGTGGGCGTGAACAGGCGGCCCGGGGGCAGCTGACCTACGCCGCGGCCGAAGCCGCCGAAGAAGCTGTCCAGCGAGCTGAAGATCACGGCGGGCTCGATGACCGCCATGGAATAACCGCGCAGCGGATTGACCCGCAGGATGTTCACGGACAGCGGCGCGCGCAGGTCCTGCAGGTAGTCGCCGAAGCGCATGATCTGCGCCCGCGTCGGGTTGATGCGCGGGCTCACGCGCAGCACCTCGAGCATGCCCAGACGGAACAGGCGGATGAAGCGCTCGTTGACCATGTCGATGGACACGAGGTTCACGCCCAGGCTGCTGTCCTCCGCGGCCAGGTCATGGCGCTGAACGGACAGGCCGGTGTTGTAGCCGTCTCCCTCTTCGGGAGGGGCCGTGCGCACGGATTCCGTGAGCGCGGCGAGCTCCTCGGGGGACAGCAGGGGCTGGGTGGCCATGGGCGGGTGCCTGGAGGGAGCCGGTGAGGGCTTACTGGACGATGAAGTTGGTGAAGTGGATTTCCTCGATGCCGCCGAAGTCCTCGAACTTCTGCAGCGTCGTGTTCATCTCGTCACGGATCTTCTCGGCCAGGCGCTTGCGGAAATCAGGCTGATCAATGTCCTCGGCCTTGGTCTGGCGCATCACGTCCAGGGCCACCGACCGCAGGGCGAATTCGTGCTTCTTGATGTTGGCGATGACGCGGTCGTCATAGCGCGTCATCAGCGCCACCTTGACCTGCATGATCTTCTTGGACCCGGTGAGGTTGGCCACCATGTCCTTGTCCATCTCGTGGTAGCGGTACTCGAAGCGCTGCATCTCGGCAGGCGTCTTGGAGACGGGCTTGGGTGCGCTGGCACCGGCGGCGGGCTTGGCTGCGCCTTCGCCTTCCTTTCCGCCCTTGGCGTCGCCGCCGTGGCCGTCCTTGGCGGCGTCGCCGCCCTTGCCATCCTTGTTGGAGGCTTCCATGGCGGCCAGGGCCGCGGCGGCGGCCTTCTTGTCCTTGCTGTCAAAGAAGCCGGTGGCGAACAGCGTGCCGGCGACGGCCGCAACCAGCAGCACCAGCAGCACCACCCCTGCGACGATGATCATCAGGATCGGACTTTTCGGTTTGCTCTCTTCTGCTTCGACGACTTCTTCTGCCACTTTGCGTACTCCTTATTTCAGACCAGCACGTCCCAGCCGGATTCTCCCGCGCCGCGCAGCCGCGGCGTGGAAGCCGGTGCGGCCGCGGCAGTGACGCTGCGATCCGCGCCTTCGTCGCCTTGCGGCGCACGGGCGTGCCGGGGTGTCGGATTGTCGCCAGTGTGCTGGCTTCGTCCGCTTCCGACATTGAGCCCCGCAATGTCCATGCCAGCGCCTGCCAACACCTCGCGAAGGCGGGGCAGGCCGTCGTTCAGGAGGTCCCGCGTGACCGGGTTGGTGGCGCGGAAGGCTGCGTCCAGGGCCCCGGAGCGCAGGCTCAGGTCCACCTCGACCTCGCCCAGTCGGGCGGGCCGCAGCAGCAGCCGGATCTCCCAGTTGCCCCGTTCGACCTGCGCGATCACGCGCTGGGCCAGGGCCTCGCCCAGGCGCTGGCTCAGTTCCTGGTAGCCGGCGGCGCGCTGGGCTGGGTTGGGACCGGGGGCGCCGTCGTCGGCCAGGGCGGCGGCGGGCGCAGGGCTGCCCGGTGCGGCGCCAGCGCCCGAACCCGTGCCCGTGCCTGCGCCCCCACCCGTGCCCCCACCCGTGCCCGCTGCGGTGCCAGCTGCGGTGCCCGTGCTGGTCCCGCTTGCGGCGGGCTCGTCCCACAGGGCTTCCAGGCCCGGCTCGATGTCCAGGCTGAGGATTTCCACCGGCGTGCCGTTGCTGGCGTTCGATAGTTTGAAAGTATCACTTGCGCCGTCCGGGCGGATGCCCCGGGCCGCGGCCGCTAGGACCGGCATCAGCGAACTCGAAAGCGCGGTGATGGCCACCTGCGCCGGGTCGGCCGCGTCCGCCGGGGTGCTGCCCGCAGCCAACCGGGCCTGCTGTTGCAGCCAGCCGGCGGTACCGGTGGTGGTGCCGGTGGCGGTGGCGGCCAGGGCGGCCGCCAGTTCGGCATCGGCAGGCGCGCCGGCCGCGCTGGCGGGGGTTTGAACCGCCAGCAGGGCGGGCCCGACCAGCCCGGGCGCGGCCAGCCCGGGCCCGGCCAGGACCGGCGGTGCCGCGGCGGGTAGGGCGCCGGCGGCAGGGGTGGCGGCATCGGCCACCGTCGCGGCAGCCGCCGCGCCCGGCAGCACCATGAAGCCGGCGGCGCCCGGCAGGACGGACAGGGACGAGGCCTGCACCATCGCCTGGGCCGCATCGGAGAACAGCCAGGCCACCACCTCGTCGTCCAGGCCCTGGGCCCGGGCGAACTCGGCCAGGCTGTCGCTGTCGGGGCTGCCGGCCGGGGAGGTGATCACCTCCAGCTGAGGGCCCAGCGCCAGGGTCTGCAGGGGCAGGGTGCCTGCGTGCAGGGGCAGGGTGCCTGCGGCAAGGTTTTGCCCGGCGGGCAGGGCCGCCTGGGCCAGCGCAAGCTGGCCGGCAAAGGACTCGCCGCCGTCGGGCGCCCCGGACGCCCCGGGGGCGGCTGCCTCGCCGGGGGCGCCGGCGCTGGGCGTATCGAGGGTGAGTGGGGTCGTGAGCATCTGGGTTGGCACCGTGCGTGGACTGGAAATTAGCGGCCTCGCAGCCGCGGATGCCGAGCCTGTCTGCAAGAACCGTGACCGGAGAGAACTTGCCGCCCGGCCCGGCCCGGTGTGTCGGGTGCGGGTGGCACGGACTTTGCGTGAACGGGTCGATTCCTGCGCATTTCACGCCAATGAACCTCGCTTCACTGTCAACGATCCGACAGGGCCTGTCCTCCTACGACAGGTCGGGCCTGGCCATTCCGGCGGTGGTGATCCTGATCATCGCCATGCTGGTCCTGCCGCTGCCGCCGCTGCTGCTGGACGTCCTGTTTACTTTCAACCTACTGGTGGGCCTGGTGGTGATCATGATCGCCATCAACACCAGGAAGCCCCTGGAGTTCTCGTCCTTCCCCTCAGTGCTGCTGTTCGCCACCATGCTGCGGCTGGCGCTGAACGTGGCCTCGACCCGGGTGGTGCTGGTGCACGGGCACGAGGGCCACGACGCCGCCGGCAAGGTGATCGCCGCCTTCGGCGAGTTCGTGATCGCCGGCAACTACGTGGTCGGCTTCATCATCTTCGTGATCCTCACCATCGTGAACTTCGTGGTGGTGACCAAGGGCGCCAGCCGCGTCTCCGAGGTCAACGCCCGCTTCACCCTGGACGCCATGCCTGGCAAGCAGATGGCGATCGACGCCGACCTGAACGCCGGCGTGATCGACCAGGAAACCGCCAAGCGCCGGCGCGAGGAGCTGTCGCAGGAGTCGGACTTCTTCGGCTCCATGGACGGTGCCTCCAAGTTCGTCAGCGGTGACGCCATCGCCGGCATCCTGATCCTGTTGATCAACCTGATCGGCGGCTTCGCCATCGGCCTGGGCCAGCACGGCATGCCCCTGTCCGAGGTGGGCCGCGTCTATACCCTGCTGGCGATCGGCGACGGCCTGGTGGCCCAGATCCCGGCGCTGTTCCTGTCGCTGGCCACCGCCATCATCGTCACGCGCGTGACCACCTCCGAGTCGGTCACCGAGCAGGCCGCCTCGCAGCTGGCCAATCCCTCCGCCCTGTTCATTGCCGCCGGCATCCTGGGCCTGTTGGGCCTGGTGCCGGGCATGCCGCACGCCGTCTTCCTCACGCTGGGCGCCGCCGCTGCCGCGGTGGGCCTGGTGATGGTGGACCGGCGCGCAAAGGCGGGCACCGCTGCCGCGGCTGCCGCTGCACCCGCCACCGATGCGCCCAAGGAACTGGACTGGGACGACGTGGAGTCGGTGGACCTGATCGGCCTGGAGATCGGCTACGGCCTCATCCCCCTGGTCAACCCGGACACCGGCGGCCAGCTCATGACCCGGGTCAAGGGCGTGCGCAAGAAACTCTCTTCGGAGCTGGGCTTCCTGGTCTCGCCGGTGCGTATCCGCGACGTCCTGAGCCTGGAGCCAGACAGCTATCACATCGTGCTGCACGGCGTGGTGCGCGCGCGCGGAACGGTCAAGGCCGGCCGCGAACTCGCCATCAACCCCGGCAGCGTCTACGGCAAGCTCGAAGGCACCACCACCCGCGAGCCGGCCTTCGGCCTGGAGGCGGTGTGGATCGACCCGAGCCAGCGTGACATGGCCCGCACCCTGGGCTACACCGTGGTCGATGCGGCCACCGCCATCGCCACCCACATGAACAAGGTGCTGCGTGACAACGCCGCCGAGCTGCTCTCGCACGACGAGACACAGAAGCTCCTGGACAAGCTGGCCGCGCGCCACCCCAAGCTGGTGGAGGAACTCGTGCCGGGCAAGCTGCCCCTGGGTGTGGTCACGCGCACGCTGCAGAACCTCCTGATCGAGGGCGTCCCGATCCGCGACATGCGTACCGTGGCCGAGGCCCTGCTGGAAGCCAGCGCGCGCACGCAGGACCCCGACATCCTCACCACCATGGTCCGTCCCAAGCTGGGGCGGATGATCGTGCAGACCCTGCTGGAGAACGGCGACACGCTGCAGGTCATGACGCTGGCACCGCAGGTCGAGCAGCTGCTGCACAACGTGCTGCAGCAAAGCGCGCCCGGCGTGCCGCCGGTGCTCGAACCTGGCATGTCCGAGAGCCTGTTCACCGCACTGCGTGACAGCGCCCGACAGGTCGAGGAGACCGGCGTGGCCGCCGTGCTGGTGGTCTCGCCCTCCATCCGGCCATGGCTGTCGCAGGCTGTGCGCCATCGCATCGCCGACCTCACCGTGCTGTCCTACAGCGAGATCCCGGACGACCAGGCGGTCAAGGTGGTGTTCACCGTCGACGCCGAGTTCAAGTCCCAACGGCAAGCCGTTTCCTGAAAGCCCTGAGCCATGCAACTCAAACGCATCCTCGCCAAAGACAACCGCACCGCCATGGATCTCGCCATGGCGCGCTACGGAAAGGACGTGCTCGTCGTCTCCAGCCAGAACGTGGCCGGCCAGGTCGAACTGGTGGTGGCCCTGGACGTGGCGCCGGCGCCTGCGCCCGCGGCCTCGGCCGGACCCAGTGCCTTCACGCAGGCCTTCCGGCGCGCGCTCGGTCCCATGCCTGAGCCCGAACCGGAGTTCGAGGAGGAGCCGGTGCAGACCGCCGCCGAGGTGCTGGCCGCACGCAAGATGGCCGCAGCCCGCGCGGTGGCCGTCGCCGAGGCACTGACCGCGCCGCAGGCAAACCCTGCCCGCGCGCCTGCCGCCGCGCCGGTGGCGACCCCCGCGCCTGCCGTGGCCGCCGCACCCGTGGCGGTGACGCCCGCCGCGCCCGCAGCCGACGACCGCGGCCGCGAGGTGGTGGACCTGGTGCGCCGCGAGATCGCGGCGTTGCGCAAGGAATTCGCCCTGGGCCGCCAGGTCCAGGCCTGGCAGGACGGCCGCGCCTGGGCACCCGGCGTGCGCCCCGTGATCAATGCCTTGCAGGAGGCCGGCATGCCGGCAGGCCTGCGCGCGCTGCTCTCTGACGGCCTAGAAGAAGCGCAGGACGCACAAGGCGCGCTGGCTGCCATGCGCGAGGTGATGGAAGGCGCCCTGACCGGCATGCCCACCGCCACCATCGGCCGCGGCCTGCACGCCATCTGCGGCCCCTCGGGAGCAGGCAAGACCCTGATGGTCGCGCGCCTGGCGCGCGTGGCCGCCCTGCACCTGTCGCCGCAGCGCGTGGCGATCATCGCCTTCAACGACGCCCGCAGCGGTGCCTGGAGCCAGACCCGCGTGCTCGCGGCGCAGGCCGGCGTGAACTGTTGGCGCGCCGGCGACGTGGCCACGCTACGCCTGCTGGTCGAGGAACTTCGTGAGCGCACCGTGATCCTCATCGACACCGCGGGGGCTGACCCGCAGGCGCAGGCGCAGATGCTGCGCGAGGCGCAACTGGGCATCGAGAACCACCTGCTGCTGCCCGCCGACGCCTCCATCGGCAGCGTCAAGCGCCTGCTCGCGCAGGGCGAGGCCTGGAGCAGCCTCATGGTGGGCAAGGTGGACGAGAGCCACTCCCCCTGGCCGCTGCTGCAGGCCCTGTGCGACCAGCGCGTGCCGGTGTCCTGCATGGCTGCTTCGGGCGACGTGCAGGCGCAGGCCCGGCCCTTCCAGGCGCGCAGCCTGCTGGACGCCGCTTTCGCCCGCCTGGGCAGTGACCTGGCCACCGACGGGTACGAGGCTGCATCGGGTACGCTTCGGGTTGTGCCTGCTGCACGCCCCGCTGTAAACGCCTCCTCCGAAAGCCTCGCATGAACCTTCCTCTGCGCACCCCTCAGGTCATCGGCGTTGCCAGCGGCAAGGGCGGGGTCGGCAAGACCACCGTCGCCGTCAACCTCGCCGCCGCCCTGGGCCAGCGTGGCCACCGCGTGCTGCTGCTCGATGCCGACCTGGGCATGGCCAACGCGCAGGTGGCCCTGGGCGTGCGCAGCCCCCTGAATATCAGCCACCTGCTCTCGGGCGAGAAGAAGCTGCACGAGCTGCTGGTGGACGCGGCACCTGGCGTGCAGCTGGTGCCCGGCGCCTCGGGCCTGCGTGACATGGCCGCCCTGGACATGAGTCAGGTGGCCACCATCATCCATGCCTTCGACGAGCTGCAGGAGCCGGTGGACTACCTGATCGTCGACGTGGCCGCGGGCATCTCGCCCTCGGTCCTGACCTTCATGGCCGCCTGTCAGCGCCGCATCGTGGTGCTGCAGGACCAGCCTGCTGCCATCGCTGACGCCTACGGCCTGGTCAAGGTCATGACCCAGGACCAGGACCTGGAGGAGATCTACCTCGTGGCCAACGCGGTCCAGGGCGACGCGCACGGCGAGCAGCTGTCGAAGTTCGTCAATGACGTCACCGCCAAGTTCCTGGGCCGCACGGTGAAGTACCTGGGCTGCGTGAGCGCCGACGAATCCGTGCAGCAGGCCCAGCGCAAGTACCGCAGCGTGGTGGACTTTGCCCCCAGCAGCCGCGCCGCCTCTGACCTGCGCCGACTCGCGCAGGCCCTGGAGAAACTCGCGCCGCTGCAGGAGCCCGGCGGCCAGATGCAGTTCTTCATGGAGCGCATGCTGCAGGCGCAGCAGGCCGCGACCTGAGGCCACCCGAACACGCACCCGGACACGCCACCCTCATGGAAGCCGCACTCGAACTGTACGAAAGCAGCAAGGGCCGCCAGGAGCAGCTCGTGCTCTCGCACATGCCCATGGTCAAGCGCGTGGCGGTGCACCTGCGCGGGCGCATCCCGCCGCTGCTCGATCTGGACGAACTGGTGCAGGTGGGCATGCTGGGACTGATCGAGGCGGCTCGCGGCTACGACCCGCGCCGTGGCATTCCCTTCGAGAACTTCGCACTGAGCCGCGTGCGCGGGGCCATGCTCGACGAAGTGCGTCGCGTCTCCGACCTCACGCGTTCGTCCGTCGCCTTCAACAAGAGCGAAAACGCCGCCGCCCACAAGCTGGTGGCCGAGCTCGGTCGCCTGCCCACGCAGGGCGAGCTCGCGCAGTCCATGGGCAAGGACATCGGCACCTACCACCGCGAGCAGGGCCAGGCCTGGCGCAGCGAGACCTTCTCCATCGAGGAGGTGAGCGAGGAGGTGATGAACATCGCTGCGGAGAACGCCACCCAGCCCGAGGCGCAGGTCGAGCGCGCGCAGATGCTGCAGGCCCTCACTGGCGCGATCCAGGAACTGCCCGAACGCGACCAGTTAATCATTTCGCTGTACTACGTCGAAGAACTCAATCTGAAGGAGATCGGTGAGATACTTGGTGTGACAGAGTCGCGGATCAGCCAGTTGCTCACCGCCATCGCCAAGAAGCTGCGCGCCATCCTGCAGCCGGCGGTCCAGGGCTCGAAGCCCCAGTAAGAGTTGCCCGGAGCGGGCCGATCGAGACCACATGTTCAAGATTTTCAAGAAACCCGAGGACGACGAGCGCGCGCGCGCCGTGGCCGCCTACGAGAAGGCGGTGTCACTGACCAGTGACGGCCACGAAGCGCGCAGCCTTCGCCTTCGTATGAGCATGTTGTGCCGCGCCCACCTGGACAAGACCTTCGTCGCCGGCGCGCAGGCCATGGAGGCCTACGAGGCCGCCTGCATGGTGGCCATCCAGCAGGCCAAGCCCCAGCCCGATCCGCCGCAGGCGTCCCTGTTCCAGGCAGTCAAGTCCACCTCGGGCGCGGTACAGGTCTACCTGCCCAAGGAATTCGCCGATGAGGCCTTCGCCATCGGCATGCTCTATCAGAAGACAGAACTCACCGCCGAACAGGCGATCGAGGCCGCCCAGCGCCTGGCCGACCGCATCGCCTACGACGCGCTGAAACTCACCGCGCCCTTCACGGCACTTCAGTTCCTGCGCGACGAACTCGCCGCTGAAGCCGAGGCTGCCGCTCAGGACGGTGAAGGCGACGGCGAAGGCGACCCGAACGGTGAAGCGGGCGAGGGCGTCTCGGCTGCACCCAAGGCCTGAGACCGGGCCCGCCGTCCTTGGCCACGGACATGTTCACCCTCACGCTCCTGCTCCTGATGGCGGTGGCCATCGCCGTGCTGGTGGTGCTGGTGATCTACCTGGTCGACCGCTTCAACGGCCTGGAACGCGACACCAAGCAGATGCTGCAGAACCTGCAGCAGCAACCGCAGGGGAGCAAATTCTCTGGCCCCTATGCCGGGCTTTCAGGCAAGGCCCTGTGGGACGCGGTGGCGGGCGACCCGCCCGAGGGCATGGACGAACTGATCCTGGATGGCCTGCGCAAACGCTATCGCCTGCTTCTGGGTGAACACATAAGTTTCATCTTCAGCGAGGGCGTGTCCGACCAAAACAAGGGCTTTGACGCCGTGCCCTCCAACACCCGCACCGTGCGCACGCCCCGCACCCAGGTCGAATCCTGGCTGCCCCCCGAGGCGGTGGAGGCCATCTACCGCTGCGGCCAGGGCTACGCCCGCTACGACCCGGCCGAACTGCCCGCCCTGCGCCAGAACCTGGATCAGGTGTGCGCCCAGTTGCACATGCAGACGGCGCTGGAGATGCTGCAGCCGCCCTCCAGCCTGCTGATGCCGCCGCGGCCCGACCTCGACGCCGCGCCGACCGCTGGCGAGACCCCCGCCTAAATCAGGCCCCGGGCCTAAAGTCCCGGCCGTAACGTCCGATTCTCCGTGGGAGCGAATGCAATCCACGTAGAAAGAGACACCATGCGCCTGCACAAACTTGCCTTCGACAGCTACGGCGCCGTCCAGGTTGCCACCGGCGTGGCCACTGCGGACAGCGCGAAACTGATCCTGATGCTTTTCGACGGCCTGCTGGAGAGCCTGGCTGCTGCACGCGGGCACATCATGCACGGCAACATTCCCGAAAAGGGTAAGGCCATCGCCCGCAGCACCCGCATCATCACGGGCCTGCAGGGGGCGCTGGACTTCGAGCGCGGGGGCGAGCTTGCGCAGAACCTGGACGAGCTCTACGCCTACTGCACCCGCCGTCTGCTGCGCGCCAACGCGCACAACGACGTGGAGATCGTGGACGAAGTGCGCAGTCTCATGGGCGAGATCCGTGATGCCTGGACCTCGCTGCCGGGCCTGATGCCGGGCCGCGTCGCCAGCCAGGCCGTGAACTGACCCACCAGCCGCACCACCAGGACACCGCCATGAAGACCCCGCTTTTCGCCGCTGCCCTGCTCGGTCCCTTCCTGGCCGGCTGCGTGACCCTGGGCCTCGCGCCCGTGGCCGAGGCCAACCCGCCGGCGGCTGCGGCAGCGCCCGCGCCGGCCCCGGCCCCGGCCCCGGCGGCCAGCCTGATTGCTCCGATCGTGGAAAAGCGCGAGACGCTGGTCGCCACCGGTTACGCGGTGATCAGCGTCCAGAACCACAAGTTGCCCGCGCAGCAGCGCCTGATGGCGATCCGCGCGTCCAAGTTGGATGCCTACCGCGCGCTGACCGAGCAGGTCTACGGCCAGCACCTGGACGCTTCCACCACCGTAGCCGACATGGTGGTGATGAACGACACCTTCCGCACCCGCGTCGAGGGCGTGGTCTATGGCGCGGTGCTCGTGAGCATCACGCCGGTGGGCGACGACACCTACGAGACCACGCTGTCGCTGGACCGCCAGGTGGTCAACGACCTGCGCGCCCTGTACCTGGGCCAGCTGGCGGCGAGGCGCAAATGATCCGCCGCGGCTGGCTGCTGGCCGGCTGCCTGGCCGCCGCCTTCGCCGCGCAGGCGCAGCCCGCGCCGGCCGCTGCGCCCGCAGCCCAAGCCGCACCCGACCCCGAGCGCCAGCTGCAGGCGATCCGCGACGCGCTCGTGGAGAAGACCCTGTCAGCGCCGGTGCGCGTGCAGTCCTTCGGCTGGATCGACACCGAGGGCCGGCTGCACGAAAGCACCCAGTTCACCTCCGACACCCGCGTGCGCGGCGTGCGCGTGCAGGCCTACGTCGAAGACCCCACTGCGCCGGTGCGCGTGCAGGTGGACACCAGCGTGCTGCCTGCGGGCGTGGGACGCGAGGCCGACCCTCAGCGTTGCCAGGTACCCGCGCGCCGCTGGCGCCAGGCCCTGCATGTGGAAGCCGCGAGCCCCGAGGAGCGTGCGGGCGGGCACGCGCTGGTCGCGCTTTCGCGCGAGATGGAACGCGCCTTCCTGGAAGCGGCGAGCGGCTCGCGCCGGTGGGTAGCGCAGCGCCGTCCCTACCAGCCCGCCACCGCCTACGAGCAGGCCCTGGTCGGACGCGAGGCTGACCGTACCGAGTGGCTGGTCCGCATCGAACTGGAGCCGGGCGATGGCCTGGTGCAGGCCCGCATTGAGCTGGCACCGCTGTCTCAGCCCGCGCCCCGGCATCAGCTGCGTCTGGTGCTGCCCGGCGTGGACACCGGAGTCGGCCGTACCGCCACCCTGGATCCGCACGCCCTGCGGGCCGCCATGTCCGGCGCGCTGGCCACTCTGGAGCGCCAGAGCGCCTGCGAGCCGCTGTGGTATTCCGTGGCCGCCCAGGGCGACCGCCTGCACCTGCGCGAAGGCGCCGCCCATGGCCTGCAACCGGGCGACCGCCTGCTGCTGGTCGAGCGCCAGCACCTGCCGGGCCGGCTGCTGGAGCCGGGCGCCGCGCGCGGCCTGGCGCTGGTGCAGGTCGAGGCGTCTGCGGCCCACGGCACGGCGCTGCGCTGGCTGGCTGGCCACCGGCCCGCCCAGGCCGGAGACTGGGTGGCGTTACCCCTGTAGCGCGCCGCCACCCGTATGAGGAGACTGGATCCATGAACCGCATCGCCCACCCGCTGTCCCGTGCCCTGGCCGCCGCAGCCTGCGCCGGCATGGCCCTGACCGCATCCCCCGCAGCTGCCGCCGACGCGCCCGCGAAACCTGCCGCTGCTGCTGCCGCTGCCGCCGCACAGGGCGCAGCCAGCATGCCGGCGGCTGCCACTCCCCGCGCCGCCAGGGCCGACGCGCCGCCCACCCGCCAGGCGCTGGAGACCCTGCTGGGGGCGCTGCCCGCGCCCGCCCAGGCCGAAGGGCCGCCGCGCCAGCGCACCACCGCCCAGCGCGGCGAGACTCTGGATGCAGCGATCCGCCGCACGATGGGTGACATGCCTTTCAAGGAGAACTTCCTGCGCGGCGTGTTCCTGGAGCTCAATGCCGGCGCCGTGCAGCCTGGCACCACGCGCCTGATCGCGGGCGCGCAGCTGCAGGTGCCGCACCTGGAAGACCTGCGCAGCCACCTGTTGCGTGTGCTCGGGCCACAGCAACCGGTGGCTTCGCAATCCACGGCGAATGCGGCAGCCCAGGCGGCGGCCGACAAGCGGCACTGGGTCCGCTTTCCCTGAGACCTCGCAGGCGCGCATGATCAGCGGCGCCGACCTCACGCCCCTGTCCAGTCGGGTGGGGCCCATTTACCTGGAGGGGCGGCTGCCGATCTTCGAGGCCCCGGCCGTTGCCGCCCTGGGGCTGCGCGATGGCCAGGTGGTGCGCCCCCTGGTGGAAGCACGAGACGGCCAGCTGCAGCTGCTGCTGCAGGGGGTGCTGATTCCTGTCCCGCCCCAGATACGCCTGCTCGCAGGAGAGCGTCCGGCCTGGATGGTGCGCCTGGATGCCCAGGGACGCGCGACCCTCGTGCCCCTGGGCGATGCCGCACAAGCGCCGGACGCGGCCCCCGCGACGCCCGCCACCGCCGGCCGGCTGGAGCAACTGGCCCTACGCCCGCCGGCCCTGAGCGGCCTGGCCGCCCTGATGCAGCCTGGCGCGCTGGCGGCCCTGTTCCAGGCTGCGCCGCAGGCCGAGGTGGGCGCGCAGATCGCGCAGTTCCTGCGGCCCTGGATCCACACCAGCCAGATCACTCCCGACGGCCTGCGTCGCGCGCTACGCCAGGGTGGCTGGACGCAGGAGGCGGCGCTGGCACGCGGCGACCGCACGGCCACTACCGGCGTACCGGACACCAAGTCACTCCTGCGCACGCTGCTGGCCGAATGGACCCAGGCGCCGGCGGCTACCCGCGGGTTGCTGCAGGACGCACTGGACGACATCGAATCGCGCCAGTTGCAGTCGGTGGTCGATCCCTCGGCGGGCCGTGAACTGGCGCTGGCCATGCTGCTGCCCTTTGCCGACGCCGAGCCAGTCCATGTGCGCTGGTCACGGGCGCGTGAGGGCCATGAAGGCGGTGCGGGCGGGGAGGGCGGGCCGGCCCCGTGGGTGGTGGACCTGCACACACGCAGCAGCGAGATGGGCGAGGTCTGGCTGCGCACGCGCATCAGCCAGCGCACGCGGGTGGAGCTGGTGATGTGGGCGCAGCGGCCTGAGCTCGCCGCCCAAGCGCGTGCAGCCACGCCCAGCCTGGTAGCTTGGCTGAACGAGGCGGGGCTGCGCATGGTGAGCCTGCAGGTGATTCACGGGGAGCCGCCGCCGGGGATCGAACCTTCTGGGCCTGCCACCGGGGGGGATCCGGGGCGGCTGGTGGACGTGAGCGCATGAAACCATCCCAGTCCACCCGTGGCGTGCGCGAGGCCGTGGCCCTGGCCTACGGCGAGCGGTCTGCGCCAGTCGTGACCGCACGCGGGTACGGCGAGGTGGCCGAGCGCATCGTGCAGGAGGCGCAGCGCCAGGGTGTGCACGTGGCGCAGGATCCCGCGCTGCTGGCGATGCTGTCGCAGGTCGATATCGACCAGGAAATCCCGCCCGAGGTCTATACCGCGGTGGCCGTGGTGCTGTCGTGGGTCTATTGGCTGCGAGGCATGCAGCCGGGGGACGAGAAAAAAACTCAGGCTTCGCTGTAGGCGCGGCGTCCGCCGCGGCGGGCGACCTGACCCATGCGGTCGTACAGGTCGACGGAATCGGCGGGCTCGGTCACTTGCAGCGAGCGCAGGGTGGCGCCCACCACCTCGATCTGGCGGGTGATGAGGAGTTCGTTGCGGCGGTGGCTGGTGCGGCACTGCGCCAGGATCTCCAGCACCTCGTTCCAGGCGGGGGGGGGCTCGGGCAGGGCGCCTACGTCGCGCGAGGTGGCCTGCAGGGACTCGAGCAGGGCGACCTTGTCGGCCTGCAGGGTTTCGATGCGGTCGAAGGACTGGGTGCGCAGGGCCTCGAATTCCTCCTGCAGCAGCGCGTCCAGGCGCTGTACGTGCGCCTGGGCGGCCTGCAGGTCAGGCATCACGGGGGCGGGGGCGGTCTCGGCGGTCTGCACGGAGCGGGGAGGGCGTGGGCTTTAGGCCGCGATCACTCGCGGATCATCTGCTCCAGGGCCATGAAGTTCTCGGCGATGCGGCGCGGGTCGATCGGGTAGTTGCCTTCCTCGACCTGTTTCTTGATCGCCTCGACCTTGGCGCGGTCGAACTCCGGCTCCGAGGCGGCCAGGCGGGCGGCAGGGCTCAGTTCCAGCTGGTCGTCCGCCACGGGGGCGGCGGCGCGGGCTGCGGCAGTGGCCGATGGGTCGGCAGCCTTTTCGGCCTCGTCTGCCTTCTGGGCGCGGTCAGCGGCCTGGCGCTCCACCGAGTTGGCGGACGCCATGCGGTTCCATTGCGTGATCGGGTTGGTCATACGGACTCTTTCTGCGGCCCGACACACAAGGTCAGGCTCGGCTTGTCTGAGGAATCGGCCTCTGCTTGGAAAACTTGAGGGCGCATGGCCGATTATCCGTTCCGGACCCCTTTACCCGTGCAATAGAGTTATTAGGTATTACTGCAGCAGCTTCAGGACCGTCTGCTGGTCCATGTTGGCCTGGGCCAGGACCGCGGTGGCGGCCTGCTGCATGATCTGCGTGCGGGCCAACTCGGTGCTGGCCTTGGCGTAGTCGGCGTCCTCGATCTGGCTGCGCGAAGCTTCGGTGTTCAGGGACACATTAGACAGATTGTCCATGATGTAGTCCAGGCGGTTCATCACCGCACCCATGACGGCGCGGTTGCCGTTGACCTTGTCCAGGGCCACGTCCAGCTTCGCCAGCACCGCCTGGGCGTCGGCCACGGTGTCAATGCGGTTGACACGCTGTGCCGTGTCGGACAGTTCCACGTCGCCGGTGATGCCTCCAGTGATCGGGCCCTTGCTGCCGTAGTCGGCAAAGTCGATGTGGATCGTCTGCGTCGCGCTGGCGCCCACGTGGAAGGACAGGCGGCCGGTGCGCGGGGGCGACATCTTGCTGGTGGACTCGTCCACTTCGCCGCCGTAGGTGCCCTGCTGGAACTTCAGGGCATCGAAGTCGCCGTCGCTGTTGAAGCCGTTGGCGCCGGGGGCCAGCGTGAAGGCCTTGTCCGAGCGCAGCAGGACCGATCCGTAGACGGTGCTGGCGTCATCGCTCGTCTTGCTCGCGCCACTGATGCCGGTGGCTGCCGAGCCTTCCAGGCCCAGCTCGGAGGCGTCCCAATCGTCGCTGTCGAACCATACCGACAGGTTGCGTCCGTCGGGCGTGGAGAGCATCAGGCGGCCGTCGCTGGTCTTCTCGGCCAGGACGCCGTGCGTGCCGCCCTGGAGATTGATCGCCGTGATGACCCTGTTCAGGCGGGTTGTCGTGTCGTCGTCCTCGGACAGGTCGATCCGCACGGGCTCGCCGTTCAGGTAGACCGTGGCCGTCCCGCCCTGAGTGATGGTGGGTCCCTCGGTAGCGACGGTGCTCGCCGGTGCTACGCTGGCCTGCACGCCCGTCTGCGCGGCGCTGGCGTTGATCGCGGCGGCGATGGCGATCGCGCTGCCGGTGCGCGAGCTGGTGGCGGCTACCACGGAGCTGCGGGTGTCGTCCTGGGCCATGGCGCCGCGGATGGCGATGCCGTTGATGCTCAGGTCGCCGTCGCCCAGCGTCTTGATGTCATCGGCGTCCGCTACTACGTCGCGCACGCCGGAGGTGTAGACCGAGGTGTTTTCGGTGTAGTTGCCCGGACGGATGCCGGCCCGGCTCCAGTCGGTGGTGGACGTGGTGGTCACCACAACTGGCCCCTCGACGGTGCTTTCCAGGGAATAGGAGCCGATCTGCAGTCCTTGACGCAGGCCCGTCGCGGCCGAGAAATCCTCCGTGTCGCTGTCGGTGTTGAAGGACAGCTCGATGTTGCGGCCGTCCAGGGCCTCCAGACGCACGCCCTCGGCGTCGCTGTTGGTGTTGATGGCCACCACGCCGGTCTGGGCGCTGATGGCGTTGATGGCGTCCACCACGGCGGCGCGGCTCTCGCGCACGTTGTTCAGCGTGGTGGTGATGCGGGCCGAGGTGTAGCCGTTGATGGTCACCGTGCCGGAAATGGGCTCGCCGCCCACCATCTGCGCGCCGGTCATGACGTTGGTTTTGACCACCGCCACCACGCCGGTCTGGGCGGTCTTCTCGTTGATCGCGGCTGCTCGGGAAATCGCGCTGGCGCTGACCGAACTGCCCGCCGATACCGTGTCCGCGAGGCCGTCGGCGATGCCGATGGTGATGCCGTTGATGATGATGTCGTTGGCCTGCATGGCCTCGACGGTGGGCATCTTGGTGGACAGAATGATCGTCTCGCCGGCGTAGTCGGCGTCGGAGTCGTCTTCCCTCACGGTCTGTGTCAGCACCACGTTGCCATCGACCAGTCCGGACGCCGCCTTGATCGTGATCTCGTTGCCGACCACGGTGATCCAGTCCTCGACGTCAACGTCATCGGGAGGATCCATCAGGTCGATGATGGTGCCGTCGGGCTTGGTGAAGGTCGCCGAGACGTCCGGGACCACCCGCAACTGGCCCGCCATGGTGAATAGGCCTGGACCCGAGACGGACACCTTGTTGAGGGCTTCGCTGGTGGTCGTAATTCCGGCCTCGAAGGTGTCGGATGCGACAAAATTTCCCGACGATGCAACCTTGTATACCGGCCGCTCGCCCACCCGCTCACCGGCCGTTCCGTTCAGGATGGGGAAGCCGTTCCACTGCGTGAACTCGGAGATGCTCTGGATCTGCTGCTTCAACTGCTGGAATTCGAGGTCCAGGTAGCCGCGCTGGTCTTGCGCGTTGGTGTCGTTGATCGCCTGCACCGCCAGTTCGCGCATGCGCTGCAGCATGTCGGTGATGGAGGCGGTGGCGCCTTCTGCCGTCTGGATTAGGGACACCGCGTCGCCTGCGTTGCGGATCGCCATGTTCAGGCTGCGAATCTGCTGCGACATCCGGTTGGCGATCGCCAGGCCCGCGGCGTCGTCGCGTGCGGAGTTGATTCGCTTGCCGGTCGAAAGCTGCTGCATCGCCGTGGTCTGCTCCCGCCCGGAAACCTTCAGGGCATTCTGGGTGTATAGCGCTTTGACGTTGGTGTTGATGACGGACATGTGGAACCCCACTCAAAAACTGTTCTGTTGGATCGTTTTAACGATGTGGCAAAGGCTTGCCGGCGATGGCGGACTGGCCTTGCCGCTGGACATTTATTGCCGCTGCTGGATGGGGCCGACGAATGCCGACACTTCCCCCAGCAGGTCTTTCAATTCGGCCGCTTCGCGCTGCAGGTCAGCGCTGTGCGGGTGATAAGTCAAGCCGATCCTGGCGATGTGCAGGGCCTCGAGCGGCTCGCACTGGCAACGCAGCGTGCGTGTGAGCAGGTTCCAGGTGAACTCGGTCACTTGAGGATCGCCCTGGATGGCGATCAGCTGGCGCAGGTAGTCCTCTGCGCGCGCCCAGTCCTGGTGGAGATTTGCCATGAGGCCCGCCATCGAGAGGATGTGCGGGTCAGTGGGGTACAGGGCAAGGCCGGCTTCGCACAGCGCGTCGGCCAGGCCGATCTTGTCGTCGCCGACCAGGGCCGCAATTGCTTCGCGGAATTCGCTTGCAGTGAATTCCGACAACTCGCGGTCACTAAGCATCCGGCCCCGGGAGGCCTGGGATACGAGGTTCTGTGCCAAAGCGTTCATGCAACTGTCTCCGAAATTGGTGTCGAAAAACCGTCTTCGAACGTTGAAGCGGATCGACTCGCGGACTTCGTTGCAAATGCTGTGCCAGCGACGGCCTTCTTAGGGCAACCTGTTTTTGTGATTACTTAATCGGAGTTGGCTGACTCAGTCAGCCGGGTGGCAAAGTGCTGCTTGAAAGGCTAGTCGTCAAACCGACAAAGGGTGCCCGGACTGCCACATGTACGGACTTTGAAATTTAATCAACGGCGGAATATAAACTTTTAGAAGTATCAATTAGATATTGACAGATTAAAAGTATTAAATTTAGCGGGAGTGACCGGTTTGGCGCGATCAACCTACCCAAGGCGCCCTGCGTATCCCAACTTCAGGAGCCGAATTCTCCCGGAAGGCCCTCAGCCGTGAAATGATCCGAACCCGTGGGTTCTGAACCTAAGGAAAACGGCCTGGCGTCTGCCAGGCCGTTTCCTCCAAATCAACTCACATTGAGCGCCTGAATTTGATCAGAACTCATCGCGCCGAGCTGTGCAGCGGTCAAGGCACGAGCCTGAGTTGACGTCCATGCCGCCAGCTGCGCGGTGGTCATGGCGCTCACGAAGGATGTGTTCAAGCCATTAATTTGCTTGGTGGTCATGGCGGACACATCTTCTGTGTCCAGCGCCTGCACATCGCCCGAATCAAACTGGTTGAGCTGGCTAGCGTAAAGCTTGTTCACCTGATCGTCGGTCAACGCCTCGACTTGATCGGAGGTGAGATGAGCGACTTGAGCCGTCGTCAGGCGCTGGATCTGACCCGATTGAAGTGCCTGAATTTGCTCGGTGCTCAGCTCGCCAATTCGACCGGTGGACAGCTGTGCAATTTGGTTGCCAGTGAAGGCCTGAATCTGGCTCGTTGACAAAGACGTGAACTCATTGGCGTCGAACGCTTGAATTTGAGCATAAGTCATCACGGCAATGTTGCTGGCGCGGATCGAGCGCAACTGTTCGGTGTTAAGTGCCCGTACGAATTCAGTGGAAAGATTCCTGACCTGCTGACTGGTCAGGGCATCGATAACCCCGGTACCCAGGGACGCCATGACACCGGTGTCCGTGTTGTCGATCGCGTTCAATTGTGCCGCAGAGAGGACGGCTATCTGATCCGCCGTGAAAGCCCCCATCTGATCCGAACTCAGGGCATTGATCACGGCCGAAGAAAATCCGGCCAGCGCTTGTGGCGAAATATGTGGAATCAGGCCTTCATCAAACAAGCCAATGACGTTACTCGAATCGAGTCTGCTGATCTGCGTTGCAGTGAAGCCCAGAACTTGATCCGAGGTCAGATGGGTCAAGTTATTGCCGACCAGCTGATTGAGCTCAGCAGTCCCAAAGGCACTGATTTGGCTCGAGGACAGGGCTTGGACCTGACTGCTTGCCAAATTCTCGATAAAGCCTGTGGACAGCCGGAAAATATGTGAGGTGGCGAGGTTAGAAATGACATCGGATGTCAAGTCATCCAGGCTGTCCGTGTTGAAAGCGTTGACCTGAGCCGACGACATCGCATTGACCTGATCTGAAGTCAGAGTCGCAGCTTGTGACGCACTAATACTGGAGAGCACGGCGGTGCTCAGCCCCTTGACCTGGTTGGAGTCAAGCTCAGAGATATGGTCCTGATCAAAACCCTCGAACTGACTGGCCGTCAGGTACGAAAGCTGCCGCGACGTGAATCCGGCCAACTGGGCGGTCGCATCCATTGCGGCGAAGTCATCGGACTCCAGAGCCCCGAACTGGGTGGAGGTCAGTCTCGCCAGCTGGTCACTCGTCAGCACGGAGATCTGGGTCGAATCCAGGGTATCGATAAAGGTGGTGCTGAGCCGGTTGAACTCCACCGTATCAATGTCCGACACCTTGTCGGACAGTGCAAGCATGCTTTCAGTGTCCAGGCTGTTGAGCTGTTCAGCCTTCAAACCAGCTACCACATCTGCACTCAAAGCAGATGCCTGGACCGAGCTCAGGACGGCCATCGACGCCGTGCTCAGACCTCGCGCTTGTGCGCTGCTCAAAGCAGCTATTTGTTCGGTACTAAAGGCCTCGAGCAGCGCGCTGTCGATCGCGCGCATGTGAAAGGACGTCAATCCCTCAATTTGTTCTGTAGACAGCGCACTCACATCTTCGGTACCCAGCGCATTGAGCTGAGCACTGGTGAGTGCCGCGATTTGCGCCGATTCGAAGAACTGCACTTGATCTGAAGACAGGTCATCGATGAAAGACGTTGCCAGCCCGCGAATTTGGGCGGTCGTGAGTGCTTGCAGAGCTACAGAGCCAAGGCTCTGAATCACATCAGACTCCAGGCTACTGAGCTGGCTGCCACTAAAAGCACGGATCTGGTCAGCATCGAGCGCAGCAACCTGATCGCTTTGCAAGACGGCCGCCTGGGCCGTGGTCAGCACCCGAATCTGGTCGGTGGTAAGCCAAGAGAGTTGATCGCTCGTCAGTGCCTGTATTTGAGAAGTGCCCAAACTGCTGATTTGAAAGCTGCTCAACGCTTGAATTTGATCCTGGTCCATCAACACCAGGTCTTCGGTCTCAATGGCGCGCACCTGTGCACTGCTCATCGCCTGGACCAGTCCTGTGTCCAGCGAAGGCACTTGATCGGTGCTGAGTGCGGCGATAAAGTCTGTGCTCAGGCCCTTCAGCACATTGGTCCGAAGCGCATTGATATCTTCGGTGTCAAGCGACGCAACTGCCGCGGCCGACAATCCATTGAGTTGACGAATGCTCAGTGCTGCGACCTGCTCGGAGTCCAAAGCCTGGGCTTGGTCAGACTCGAGGTACCCCATTTGTGCCACAGATAAGCCACGGAGCTGGGCAGTCTCCAGGACTGCGATCTGGGCTGTGGACAGCGCCTTAACCTGGTCACTGTCAAGCGCAGAAAGCTGAACCGCTGTGAGTTTGGTCAGAACTGATGCGTCCAAATTCGCGATGTCATCAGACTCGATCGCCCGGATTTGGGCCGTAGTCAAGGCCCGAATTTGGGTACTCGACAGGCTGTTGATCTGCTCCGAGGTCATCCCTTGGATCACGCCGGTTGACAGCCCTCTGATCTGCACGGCACTGAGAACACCCAGATCCTCTGTCTCCATGGTCAAAAAGTTGTCGCTCGAGATGTAGCCAAGCTGAGCGCCCCTCATAGCCTGAACTTGATCGGAAGTCAGCCACTGCACCTGCTCACTGGTGAGATTGCCAATGAAGTTACTGTTCAATCCCCGAACTTGCGCAGTGGTGATCGCTTGGATCTGGTCTGAATCAAAGGCTGCGATGACATCAGAATTGAAGCTGTTGAGTTGAGCAGCGGAGAACTGCTGCATGTCGTCTACATCAAACTGGCCGACATTGCTCGTGGTGAAACTGCTAATTTGCGCTGTCGACAGCGCTTTGATCTGAGCTCCCTGCAGAATGCTCAACTTGTCGTACAGGCCTTGGTCTTCCGCGGCCAAGGCAGTGGCATCCAGTGCCCTGATCTGGCTGCCCGTGAAGACCGCGAAATCCTCAGTGTCGGCCGCCGCCAACTGCGCGCTGGTCAGCGCATTGACCTGCGCAGTGGTCATGGCCCTGAAGTCAGCCGTGCTGAGATCCTTGATCTGTTGGGGTGTGTACTGCGCAAGAACAGCGGGCGATATTCTGGAATTGATGATCATGGATGCTCCTGACTTGCTGTGAATAAGGGGGGGTCCTCAGTACGACGGCACCACAGCCCCAACGGTGTTGTCTCAAGCCTTGTGATACCTACTGATTCGGCGCAGCTTGAAAATTCTTTACAGGCTGCGACTGGGATTTCAATGAAGAGCCGGCAAAAATTTGCCGGGTTAGTCACAAATCACTCAATCCCGAGGGCCGGGAAGATAAACAGCCCTCGATACACCCTTCAGCTCAGCCAAGACACGGGCGCTGCCATCGCCCGAGCGGTTCCTTCCAGCCGGTTCTAGCCAGGCTCCAGACCCGGCACATCATTGCCGCTGCGGACTCCAGAAATGAGTCCAGTAGCTGCGGCATCAAACTTGCTTTCCCCCGGGCGATCTCCAGGAACTGCCATGAACGCGCCAAGAGAACCTATCGACTTATCGGCCAAACCGGGCCAAAACTTGAGTCTGGTCGAACTGCTGCAGCAAACCGAAGCCCTGCAGAAGCAAGGGCAGATTCAGCAGGCTGCTGAACAATATTTGTTGTGGCTGGCCGACTCGAAAGATCCGCTGAGATACGCGGCCCTTTTTAACCTTGCTTCCATTCAGCAGCAATTGGGGGAGTACCCGGCCGCGGAGCGAGCCTTTCAGGAAGCACTGGCCTTGCACCCGGCTTTCGGTCAGGCACACATCAACCTGGGGTTGATGTACGAACGCACAGGCCTCAAAGACAGGGCCCTCCAACAGTGGAACACCTTTGCCAGCCAGCGCTTCCTGTCGACCAAGCCGGACAAGAGTTTGCTTTGCACCGCCCTGAACCATATCGGACGTCTGCAAGAAAACGAAAAAGCCTATGACCTGGCAGAGCGGGCCTTGCGCGAGAGCCTGACGCTCAATCCGGATCAGCCAGGGGTGGTTCAGCATTGGATTCATATTCGACAAAAGGCCTGCATGTGGCCGGTATACGAGCCCCTGCCCGGACTGCCGCTGCCGCGCCTGATGCGCTATACCTCTCCCCTGGGCATGCTTGCTCTGACGGACGACCCGGCGCTGCAACTCCTGACGTCGCAAAACTTTGTTCAGCGGATGTACAGCAGCGAGCGCGATAGGCTGACCCGTAAAGACAAGGTGTCAGACGGCCGGCGCAAGGTGGGGATCGTCTCAGCCGACCTGCGCGAACACGCCGTAGGATTCCTGCTGCCGATGTTCCTCAAGGGCAGGGATCGCGATGCCTATGAACTCTATGCCTACGATTTCACGAAAGACGAGCGCACAGTACTGCGGCAGGAACTCAAGCGAAGCTTTGACCATTTCATTGACATCAGTTCATTGAGCGATCGCCAAGCAGCCGAGACAATCGCTGAAGACGGCATCGATATCTTGATCGATCTGCACGGGCTTAGCGCCCACGCCAGGCCGGGCATCTTCGCGCTCCGACCCGCTCCGCTTCAGGGGACCTACCTGGGCTTTATCGGCCCCACCGGAATGCCCTGGCTCGATTTTGTGATTGCCGATAAGGAAGTGATTCCGCCGGAGCTGGCGTTGTACTTTACCGAGACGCCGGTACCGATGGATGGCTCCTTCATACCCCTGGATCAGCGCCAGGTAGCGCTGCCTAAAGTTACCAGAGCAGACTTGGGACTGCCTGCTGACGGGTTTCTCATGGCGGCCTTTGGCAACGTTTACAAGATCACGCCCGAGATGTTCACGACCTGGATGAATGTCTTGCATCGATTGCCTCAGGCCATCTTGTGCCTGATCGATGACAACCCGGTGACCGTCGGCAATTTGCGCGCTGCTACACAGCGGGCAGGCGTGAACCCCGACCGGATTCGATTTTTGCCGCGTGCAGAGCATTCCGTGTTCTGTGCGCGCCTGCGATTGTTTGATGTTTTTCTTGACACCTACCCCTATAACTGCGGGTCCACATCCAGCGATGTGGTCAATGCCGGGGTGCCGATGGTCAGCCGCTATGGCCGCACTATGGTCTCGCGTATGGGTCTAAGTATTCTCAAGCAATGCGGCCAGGAGGATCTCGCAGTGACTTCCTTCGCGGCTTATGAGGACAAGGTGGTGGAGGTTGCGCTGCGCCGCCAGGCCCAACCGGATCGCAAGTTTGCGGCCTGCGTCGGCTCCATGTTCAACCAGGCCATGGAGCGCTTGTTGCAACTCCATCAGAACTCGGGAGTGGAACTGGCGGCCCAGGCGCCCGCGTCCCCCGGCACAACCATCCAGCAGATTCGGTCGACCACCCGCCCTTCCTTGTCTCTCTTCATCCACCCCATCGATCTGCGGACGGCATCGGGCCAATTGGCAGGCAGCGTGATTAATCAGGAGCCGCTGGAGTGCAGGGCTCACCTTCAAAGTCTGCGGCATTACCTGCTGAACAGACCACTGGCCGAAGAGGGCCTGTATGGTTTTTTCACTGACGAAGGGCTTACACACATCGGACTGAGCCACCGTCACTTGGAAAACGCAGTCCTGCAACACGGCCCCGGAACCGACATCCTAGTGTGCAGCCCCTGGTGGGATCTGAGCGCCTTGAGTCTCAACCCCTTTCTGCTAGCCGAAGCGCGGCACCCCGGTGCCGCCGCAGCAGCGCAGCAACTGCTGCATGAAGTCGGGCTGGAGAAGACGCTGAGCACCTGGGGAGCCTGCACGGAGTCCAGCTTGCAGGGTCTGCATTTTGTAGCCCGCCCGAGAGTCTGGCTGCGATGGATCGAGATAGCCGATCGGCTTATGAACCACGCACACCCTGGCATCCAAAAGCACTGCAATGTGGTCTACCAGTTACTGGGTAATCTGCTGGTTATTGACGGGCGATTCCGTGTCAAAGCCATCGACGCCTTTTCTCAGCCTCCTTGGGATCCAACGGCTCAATCGCAGCGTCGGCTCGCACTGACCTGTAACGCTCTGAAGGGCATTTACTCACAAACGGACAATCGAGATTACCTTGACGAATATGCCAGGCTGATCCAGCGAGCCGGAGCTGAGGCTAAAAAGCCACCGGAGGTTGTCACCGAAACACCAATCGACCCCCGAAGGACTTGATGATGAAATTGCTTCACGTAGGTTGCGGCCCCAAGAGCAAGGCCCACACCACCCCGGGCTTCATGGCCGATCACTGGTCCGAAATTCGGCTCGACATCGATCCGGGGGTCGCTCCCGATGTCAATGGGACGATGACCGACATGAGGGCCGTGGAGTCAAGCTCTGTGGATGCGGTTTTTTCGGCCCATAACATTGAGCATCTGTACCCGCATGAGGTTCCACAGGCCCTGTCTGAATTCCTCCGAGTACTATCCGATGATGGATTCGCGGTGATCACTTGCCCCGATTTGAAGTCGGTGTGCGAACTCATTGCGCAGGACAAATTGACGGACCCCGCCTACATCGCACCGGTGGGCCCAATTGCGCCACTGGACATTTTGTACGGGCACCGGCCAGCCATGGCCCGAGGAAATCTTTATATGGCACACCGCTGCGGATTTACACAGAAGGTGCTGACGGCCACCCTCGCAGCAGCCGGATTCCGCTCTGTTGCCACAGCTTGTCGGCCATCATCCTTCGATCTCTGGGCCCTCGCCTCCAAGCGCGAGCGAAATGAAGCCGAACTGCAACAGCTCGCCAGAGAGCATTTTCCGGGGAGCTTGAGCGATATTGCTAATTGACGTGTTTCGGGATTTTGTGTGTTCCAATTAAAAAACCCGGGACATCGTCCCGGGTTTCTCTATTCAGCCTGAAATTACTGGAGCAGCGTCAGCACCGCCTGCGGCTGCTGGTTGGCCTGGGCCAGCATGGCCGTAGCCGCCTGGTTGATGATCTGCGTACGCGCCAGTTCTGCACTGGCGGCCGCGTAATCGGTGTCCTGGATGCGGCTGCGCGAGGCGGACAGGTTGGTTGCAAGGTTGCTAAGGTTGTCCGCCATGTAACCCAGACGATTGATATGGGCGCCAGCCTCAGCGCGTCGCGTCGTGACGGTGGCGATATATGCTGAGATGTCGGAGGCCCCAGAGTCGCTATCCGGTGTGTCGTCCAGTTCCGACAGCTCAAGATCTTCATTCTCCGACCCAATCCCGTCGGGGGTGATGCCCAAAGTGGTTTCAGTAGCGACGTCCAAACCGTTCCATTTCGCACCGGTCGTGACGCTTTCAATCCCCGCAGCCAGTGCGGTCATCTCGGCCTCAATGTCGGCCACCTGATCCGTGTCGAAGGTGCCGGTTGCTTTCTGGACGGCCAGCTCGTACATACGCTGAGCCATGTTGCCGATTTCGTTCAGCGAGCCCTCTGCCGTTTGCATGAAGGAGATGGCATCGTTGATGTTGCGGACAGCCATCTGGCTGCCACGAATCTGGCTGGTAAGTTTTTCTGAAATTGATACACCGGCTGCGTCAACCTGCGCCGAGTAGGTGCGCTTGCCGGTCGACAGCTGGTTCATGGCCACGCTCATATGGCGCTCATTGGTCTGCAGAGCAGCCTGCGCGAACATCGACTTCACGTTGGTGTTGATCACTGACATGTTGCTTCTCCTTGAGGGCAGTTCACTAAGGGCGGGCAGGAGGGTCTTCCGGATCGCCCTGCCTTAATAATCACAGCGGACCGGTTGGTTGCTGTTGATGGATGAATCGGGTTTTGCGGCTTGACCTTTAGCGCTTGCGGCAAAAAAGTGGCAAATTTTTTCCGGCGGTGGCAATTCCTTACCTCACATTCACTGGACTGCGTTGAACAGCAGGCCCTTCATGTCCTCGATGCTGTGCGCTAGGCGGACCATGTCTTCCGTCGGGATCTGCCGCACCAGCTCACCGGTCTTGAGGCTGCGGACGGTAACGATCGCGCGGTCGATCCTCTCGTCGATGCTGAAGCTCAGGTCACGCCCCTTGCTTTGCATTTGCTCGTTGAGGCGGGAGACCGCCTCCTGAAGGTTCTTGCGCAGTTCTTCCGAACTAAATCCAAGATCAACCTTTTCCGGGTGATGCAGTTGGAAGTGCGCCACCTTCGGAGCCGCACGGGCTTCGGTCACAGGTGCTGCGGTGGCAATCTCGCGAGCAGCGGCATTGCCAGCCGCAGGGGCCTGCGCCGGTGTCGTGGCTTGCGCCGGCGCGTTCGCGCCTCCGTTGATTTGAATGCTCATCCCGACTCTCCTTGATGGTCACGGGCCAGGCCCGAAACATCGCAGCCGCCCAGGGCCTATGCAGCCCAGGCGGATGTGTGGGTGAAGAATCGGAAGGAGGGCGGTAAACTTTAGCCGCTGGCAAGTATTGGCCGTAACGTCTACTTAACGCTTATAGGCGTTGGCCAAGCCCTCGAAGGTGCCTTTCAGGCTATCTCGCAGGCTGTTGCTGCTGCCCACCACGGATTCCATGGTGGCGAATTGCTGGGTGTAGCGTTCCAGCAGCTTCTTCATCTGGTCTTCCAGCTTTTCCAGATCGGCCTTGTAGCGTTTGACCTGGTCCTGGGCGCTGAGGGTCTGTTGCTGGACGATACCGGTGGTGCGCATCATGGCGTCTAGTTTCTTGAAGGCGTCACCCGCCACGCCGCCAGCCGCAGGGCTGAAGATGCTCTGGTTGCTCACGTTGGCGGTGAACATCTGGGCCACTTCAGCAAAGTTGTCCTGCAGACGGGCGGCCAGCCTTTCCTTGTCCAACTGCAGGATCCCGTAGCGGTCGAAGCTGAGTCCGACGTCACGGGCGGCCTTGACCACCGTGCCGGGGGAGCTGGATTGGGCGATCAGCAGCTCACGCACCTGGGTGCGGATCGTCCGCAGGAAGCTGTCGTTGGCCAGCGCGCCGCCAAATTCTTCAACCTCGCTGTCCCGATCGCCGAGGACCTTGAGGTTTTCCTCGAACTCGTTGTAGGCCTTGACCAGGGCTTCCACCTTGGCGGTGATACCGCTGGTGTCCCGGCTTAGGTCGACCCGTGCCGACCCCGTGGTCGGGGCATAGAGGTTGAAGGTCACGCCTTCCACCACGTCGGACACGGTGTTGGTGCTGCGGGTGACCGCCACGCCATTGACCGTGAGTTGCGCGTCCTGCGCGGACTGCAACCAGTTGCTCGCGTTTTGCAGTACGGGTGGGGCGCTGTTGTCGTAGACGGGCAGACCCAGATCGACCGCATCGCTGCTCAGACTGAAACCCTGGGTGGCGCCGTTGGTGCCGGTGATGACGATCTTCCAGGGGGTGGCGCCGCTGGTCTGGATCAATTGGGCGGTCAGGCCCTTGCCTGCGGCGTTGATGGCGCTCACGATGCCGGCCGGCGTCGCCGTGGTGACGGAGATCGTCTCTGCGGTGGCGCCGTTGACGGACAGGGAAAGGTCAAAGGCACTGCCGCCGTTCAGGGTGGTAGTGGTGGTGGCAAAGCCCTGGGTAGTGACCCGTTGGGCCTGTGCGATGGCCTGCACATTGACCTGGTAGCTGCCCCCCGAGGCGGATGCACTCGCCGTCAGCCCGAAGCTGGTCGCTTGGGTGTTGGTCGATTGCAGTGAGGTGAAGTCGCTCAGGTCGTTGAGGGCGGCGTAGGCGTTCTTCAGCTCATTCAGGTTGTAGCGGATGACCCCGTAACCCGAGATGCGGGCTTCGGATCGGGCGATCTTTTCGTCGATCAGCGCCTTGGCGGGTGCCCGGGTGGCCTCGACCAGGTCCTTGGCCAAGGCCTTGGAGTCGATGCCAGAGCCCGCGCCTAGCGCTTGGACGAAGTTGGTAGAGGTCATTCAGGCTCTGTGGATTCAACGAGTCAGTATCGGCAGCCGTCGCCAAAACTTAACGCAGGTAATCAAATAGATTCAACTGCGACACCTTCGCAAAGCTGCTCATCGCCGCTTCCAGCGACAGCATCTGTTTGTTCATGCGGGTGACGGCCTCGGTGTAGTCCAGGTCTTCCACGTCCGAGAGGGTGGTCTTCAGGCGCAGGATGGTCTGGTCGATCAGGTCCTGCTGCGACTGCACGTTGTTCTGGTCGGCCCCGGTCTCGGCCAGTCCCAGAGAGAGGTTCTGCTGCAGGAGGTCCATCTCGGCCATGCCGCGCTGCAGGTTCGGCTGCGATCCGGTCTCCACCGCGGCGATCAGGTCGTCGATGGCGTCGAAGAAGCCCACGCCCTGGGGGCCGTCGGCCGTCTCGCGCACCACCCGCCCGAAGACGTCGGTGCCCGAGCGGTTGTACTGCTGCAGGCGCTGGTCACCCGAGGTGATGCGCACCGGCGTCTGGTCGCCTTCGTAGGTCACGCGGCCGTCCACCTCGGCAAAGGCGGCGCCGCGGGCGCGGGTGCCCGAGAACACGGACTGGCCCTGGTCGTCGCGGGCGTTGACCACCCCGAGCATCTGCTCGCGTAGGGATTTCAGTTCGATCGCGATCACCGCCCGGTCCGAGGGGCCGTTCGTGTCGTTGGCGGCCTGGACGCTCAGTTCTTTCATCCGCATCAGCAGGTCGCTGCCTTCGCGCAGGGCGGCTTCCTCGGCCTCGTAGCGGCGCTGGACGGTCTGCAGGTTGGCGGCCAGGGTTTCCTGGCGGGTGAGGGCGGTGCGCAGGCGCTCGATCACCATGGCCTGCTGCGGGTTGTCGCTGGGCGCCACCAGCTGCTTGCCGGTGGCCATCTGCGACTGGGTGGCCGCCACCCGGTTCTGGGCCTGGCTCACCTGCTGCGAGGCGCGGTCAAAGAAGTAGGAGGTAGAGACTTTCATGGCAGCGTGCAGACTCAACGGATGTTCAGCAGGGCGTCGAACAGGGTGGTGGCCGTCTGCATGACCCGGGCATTGGCCTGGTAGGCCTGCTGGTAGCGGATCAGGTTGGCGGCTTCCTCGTCCAGGCTCACGCCGGCTACGGCGTCGCGCGATTCGATGGCCTGTGTGTGCACGACGGACAGCGCCTCCCGGGCCACCGAGGCCTGCTGGGCCAGCTTGCCGACGCTGCTGCTCTGCTCCAGGTAGGACTCGGTGATGGTGTAGCCATTGGGCTGGGTCTTGAACTCCAGCTCGGCCATCAGCACGATGTTGCGGTTGTCGCCGGTGCCGTCCTGGTTGCCGTCGATGCGGAAGCGGTCGCCGGCCATCGGGGTGTCGTTGAACGCGATGCGCAGGCCGCGGTAGGTGATGGCGCCCTGCGCGGGGTCGTAGGTGCGCTCGGCCAGCACGGTGCCGGTGGTGATGTCGGTCAGGGTGTAGCGGTTGCCGTCGCCGAAGTCGATGCGGAAAGGCTGCTCGCGCAGGGCCTGGACCGCATCGAACTCGGGGGTGGCCACGCGGGCGGAGAGCTCGGCGCGTCCATCGCCGGTGGCGAAGAGGACCAGGTCTTCTGGTGTCTTGCCGTCCCAGTACAGGTGAGTCTTGAAGCCCAGCTGGGCCAGGTCGGCCGGCGTGCCTGGGGTGCCGAAGCTCAGTTCGACGCTGCGCGTGGTGTTGGTGGCGGTGAGCACCAGGCTCTGGGCGCCGTCCTGCTCGGCCACCGAGGCCTTGACGCCGGTCTGGGGCGTGTGGGTGTTGAGCCAGTTGGCCAGGGCCTGAGAGGTACGGTTTCCGCTGTAGGCGGTCAGGGCGACGCCATTGAGCACGAGCGCGCCGGCCGCGATGGCAATGGTTTGGGCCGGGAGGGCGTCGTCATCGAAGTTGAACTGGCTCTGAAGCTGGGCGGCCACCGCCTGCTCGCCGATCTGGCGGTGCGGGTTTTCGCCGCCCGTGTCGTAGACCGGTGTCGTGAGCGGGCGGGCTCGTACCCCGATGGCGTAGCTCGCGCCGAGGTAGCCTTCCTCAGGCTTTGCGTTGAGGTACTCGGCGCTGTAGCTGGCGCCCTTGACGAGGCTGCCGGACCCCAGGAGCAGGTCCTGCTGCTGAGACGTGAGGGGAGAGCCCAGCAGGTGCCGTCCGTCACGGGTCATCAGCTGCGGCCACTGGCCCGCAGCGGTGTCCAGTACAAGGACGGCATCCTGGCTGCCGGCCGGCAGCGTGGCTAGCGAGCGAAAGCCGGTGACGTTGAAGCTCAGCGGGTCACCCGGGGCGCGGTCGGGTGCCTGGGCGGTGGGGGTGTACAGCGACGCCAGGGTGGGCGGCTGGGCGTAGGTCTCGGGCTGCAGCGACCAGGTGGCCTGGGCGGTGCCGACGTTCAGGTCGTGGGCCACCACCCGGAAGGGGCCGGCGGCGGCCACGCGCTGCGGGTCGTCGATCAGGGCGGCCAGCCCTCGCGCGGCCGAGACACCGGCCGGCTCCAGGCCGAACAGGGCCTGGCCCGGTCGGCCCAGGGCGTCGATGCCCCCGGCATGGATGGCGTTGGCCTCGGTCATGAGCAACTGGGCCAGTTCGTCCAGCTTGGCCTGGGCCGGGCGCAGGACCTGGTCCCGCACGCCCATCAGCCCACCAAGCTCGCCGCCGGAAACGCCAGCAATCACACGGGCGTGCGGGCTGTTGAGGTTCAGGCTCAGCTCGGCCCGTCCCGAAGCGTCCACGGTATAGCCCAGGCGGTAGGTGGCATCGCCATTGACCACGACAGCACCCGTCCTGTCGCCGGTCTGGTCGTCCAGGGAATCGTTCAGGCTGACCTTGACCTGGCCGTTGGTGGCGAATTCGGTCTTGATGCGTGCGAAGGCCGAGAGCTCTCGCAGCAGGCGGTCTCGCTGGTCCAGGATCTCCGGCGGCTGGCGGTCCAGCGAGCCGTTCTTGAACAGCTGTTTGTTGACCAGCGCGATCTGCTCGGCGTAGGTGTTGATCCGGTTCACCGCGGAGGTCAGGCCCTCGCGGGTTTCGGTGTCGATCAGGTCCAGCTGGGTGGTCAGTTGCCGGAACCCGGACGCGGCGCCGTCGGCCTGACGCAGGAAGCTGCTGCGGGCGATCACCGAGGCGGGTTCCACCGCCAGGTCACGGGCCGCCGCGAAGAAGGCGGTGAGCGACCCGGTCAGGCCGGTGTTCTTGTCCGCCATCAGATCCATGATGCGGTTGGCGTACTCGACCAGCGGGCCCTGGGCTTCCAGGTTGCTGTTGCTGTTGCGCAGATTAGCCTCAATGAAGGCGTCGTACTGACGGCGCACCGCCTCCAGGCGCACGCCGGTGCCGATGAAGCTGTTGCCCATCTGCCGCGGCTGGTTGGAGGCCAGACCGACGTCCTGCCGGGTGTAGCCGTCCGTGCCGACGTTGGCGATGTTGTTGGAGACGGTCGACAGCGCCCGCTGGTAGGCGGAAACGCCGGTGCTGGCCAGGGAGAGAAGGTCGCTCACGGCTTAGCTCCCGGCAGGTTGCGGCCCGGCAAGGGCAGGGCAGGCGCGGTCAGGGGCAGGGCATAACTGGCCGCGGCGCGGGGCAGTGCCATCGGTGCGGGGGCCGCAGGCGCCGCCAGGGGCAGGGGCGAGGCCGCCGGGTGCAGCGGAAAGGCCCGGGCCTTGAGCGCGTCTTCGGTGCTGGGGACGGTCTGGGCTTGGCGGCGGGCCAGTTGCTTCTCGAGCATGTCGGCCAGGCCGACCCCGCCGCGACGGCTCATCTGCTGCGCGATTTCCTTGTCCATGAGGTCTTCATAGAGGTCGGCCGTGTCGCTTTCGGTCAGCTCGCTCTTGACGATGGTCTGGCGCATGGCCTTCAGGGTTTCCTGCAGGAAATGCGCCTCGAACTGCTCGGCGGCCTTGCGCAGCGCCTTGCGCTCGTTCGTCACCGCCTGGCCGCGTAGGGCGGTCAGGCTGGCGAAGTCGAGGTAGCCGGTGCTGGGCGAAAGGTCGCTCATAGCGGGTGTGTTTAGATGATCACCAGCTCGGCGCGCAAGCTGCCGGAGCTCTTGAGGGCTTCGAGGATGGCGATCAGCGCGGAGGGCGTGGCGCCGACCTGGTTGACCGCGTCCACGATCTGGCGCAGATCGACACCCGGCTGGAACAGGAACATCGGCCGGCGCTGCTCCTGCACGTTGATGGCGGCGTTCTGCACGGGCGTGGTCTGGCCCTGCGCGAAGGCGTTGGGCTGGGACACCTCGTTGGTGGCGGTGATGGCCACCGAGATCGTGCCGTGGGTCACGGCCGCGGCGCTCACCTTCACGTTGCGGCTGATCACCACCGTGCCGGTGCGGGCGTTGACGACCACACGGGCCGGCGGCTCGCCGGGCGTGACCTCCAGGTTCTCGATCATGCTCATGAAGGAGACGCGCTGCGACAGGTTCTCGGGGGCGCGCACGGCCAGCGACATGCCGTCGATGGCGCGCGCCGTGCCTTCGCCAAAGCGCTGGTTGATCGCGTTGACGATGGCCGTGGTCGTGGTGAAGTCCGAATCGCGCACGTTCATCACGATGTGGTCGGCCTTGTCGAAGGGGGTGTTGACCGCCCGCTCGACGATGGCGCCGCCGGGGATGCGCGCCGAGGTGGGCACGCCGATGGTGATCTTGGATCCGGCCTGGCTCTCGTCCACGCCGGTGGCGGTCAGCGCGCCCTGGGCCAGGGCGTAGATCTCGCCGTCCACGCCGCGCAGGCTGGCCAGTACCAGGCTGCCGCCGCGCAGGTTGGAGGCCTTGCCGATGGCGGAGACGTTCACGTCGATGCGCTGGCCGGGCTTGGCGAAGCCAGGCAGTTCGGCGGTCAGCATGACGGCCGCCACGTTCTTGACGTCCAGTCGCTGGGCGGCGGCGGTGGTTTCGAAGTCGGACAGCGGGCCGTCGATGGACACGCCCATGCGGCCCAACATGGCCCGCAGGCTTTGCACGGTGAAGGAGACGTCGGTGCCGTCTCCGGTGCCCTGCAGGCCCACCACCAGGCCGTAGCCGATCAGCTGGTTGGGTCGGACGGCGGCGGGCGAGGCCAGGTCCTTGACCCGGTCGGCCCAGGCACTGGTACAGGCACCGAGCAGCAGGGCGAAGGCGAGCAGCAGGCGGTTGATGAGGGGCATGGCGGACTCAGAAGGGCCAGAAATTGAGCAGGGCACGGGTGCCCCAGCCGGCGCGGCTGGCATTGGCGATGTCGCCGGTGCCGCGGTAGATGAACTGGGCGTTGGTCAGGCGGCGCGAGCGCACGGTGTTGTTGCGCGAGATGTCATCGGGCCGGATGATCCCGCTGACCTGGATGACCTCGGTGCCTTCACTCAGGGCCATCTGCTTCTCGCCGCGTACGACGAGGTTGCCGTTGGCCAGTACCTCGACCACCGTGACCGAGATCTCGCCCTTGAGGGTGGCGCCCTGACCGATGTCGCCGGAGCCACTGCTGGTGATTTCGGCTTCGTTCAGATTGATGCCGCCGAAGATACTGCTGCGTTTGGCCAGCTTGGCCGCGACGCCGGCAGTCACCACATCGTTGGAGGACTTGCGGCTGAGGTTGGCGCTCTGGGTGCGCTCGCCCTGGGTGGCTTCGTCCATCAGCACGGTGACGATGTCGCCGACACGCAGGTTGCGGCCACGGCCGAACCACTGGTCGCTCTGGCGACCGTTGTAGATGGCGCCGGTGGGCACGCGCGACTCGTCGACCGGGGCCGGGTAGACCGGGCCGAAGTCGGGGGAGTGCGTGAGCTGCTGCGGCGGCGCGATAGCGGCGCAGCCTGCGAGCTGCGCCAGGGCGGCACCCAGCAGCGCCAGCACCGTGAGACGGCGGCCGGTGCGCAGGCAGGGGAAGAGGAGGGCAGTGCGCATGGGCGGCCTTACATGTTGTTGTTCAGGTAGCGCAGCATGCCGTCTACCGCGGAGATCGCCTTGGAGTTGATCTCGTAGGCGCGCTGGGTCTCGATCATGTTGACCATTTCCTCGACCACGTTCACGTTGGAGGCTTCCAGGGCGCCTTGCTGGATCTGGCCCGCGCCGGCTAGGCCGGGGGCTCCCACCTGTGCCGGACCGCTGGCAGGGGTTTCCCGCAGCAGGTTCTGGCCCATGGCCTGCAGGCCGGCGGGGTTGATGAAGCGGGCGATCTGCAGCTGACCGACCTGCTGCGGCGCGGCGGCGCCCGCCACCTCGACCGAGACAATGCCGTCTCGGCCGACGGTGATGCTGTTCGCACCCGCCGGAATGGCGATGGGGGGCTGGAGCACCGCGCCGTTGGCGGTGACCAGCTGGCCCAGCGACGAGATCTTGAAGTTGCCGTCACGGGTGTAGGCCGTGGAGCCGTCGGACTGGCCGATCATGAAGAAGCCCTCGCCCTGGACCGCCAGGTCCAGCGCGTTGCTGGTGGTGACCAGGCTGCCCTGGGCGTGGGTTTTCTCGGTGGCGACGATGCGCACGCCAGTCCCCAGCATCAGGCCGGTGGGCGATTGCGCATCGGCCGTGACCTGAGAGCCTGGCTGGCGCAGGTTCTGGTAAAGCGCGTCCTCGAAGGCCGCGCGGTCACGCTTGAAGCCAGTGGTGTTGACGTTGGCCAGGTTGTTGGAGATGACCGACATGCGCTTCTGCTGCGCATCCAGGCCGGTCTTGGCAATCCACATCGAAGCGTCCATGGTGGGCTCCTGTCAATCAATGAAGTTCGGGGTCGGTCGGGCGTCGGGTATCTGGCATCAGGCGGTGCGCATCATGGCGGCGCCGGATTCGTCGATGTCCTTGGTCTGCTTGATCATCTTGATCTGCATCTCGAAGCTGCGCGAGTGGTCGATCAGACGGGTCATGGCCTCGACCGCGTTGACGTTGCTGCCCTCCAGGGCCCCGGACTGCACCACCGGCAGGTTGGGGCCGTCGGCGAAGTCGGCGCCATCGGGCTGGCCCAGCACCTTGAACAGGCCGTCCTCGCGGCGGCTCAATTCCACGTTCGAAGCGTCCTTCAAGCGCAGTCGGTCGATCTGCACCGGCACCTGCACGCCTACCTGGGCGGGGTCGGTGGCGAAGATCGTGCCGTCAGAGTTGATGCGGACGTTGAAGCCCGGCGGGATGTTGATCGGCCCGCCCTGGCCCAGCACCAGGTGACCCCCGCCCGTCTCCAGCTGGCCCTGCACGTTCACGCGCAGGTCGCCGCGTCGGGTGTAGGCGGTCTGGCCGTTGGCGGCCTGTACCGCCAGCACGGCGCGGCCGGCGATCGCGATGTCCATCGGCCTGTCGGTGGTCATCACCGGGCCCGGCGTCAACTGGATCACGTCCTTGAGCACGGGCTGCATCTGGTAGCGGGTGTCAAAGCCCTGGCCTTCCACCTTGATGGTGCGCAATGCAGTTTCGAAACTGCGCTTGAAGCCGACCGTCGACACGTTGGCCATCTCGTTGACCAGTGCGGTACGCACCATCGCCTGGGCATTGATGGTGCCGTTGGAGGTGAAGATCAGTCGGTCCATGGCGCGTGTCTCTCAGTCGGTGTTCAGCGGCCGGACTTCATCACGAGCGGATGTTGATGATGGCCTGGGTCAGGGTGTTGTTCGTCTCGATGGCCTTGGCGTTGGCCTGGAAGTTACGCTGGGCGGTGATCAGCTCGATCAGCTCCTGCGTCAGGTCCACGTTCGCGCGTTCGGTTGCGCCGGCGCGCACCGTGCCGAAGCCGGCAGCGCCCGCTTCACCCAGTGTCACCTTGCCGGACTGGCTGGTGGCCAGGTAGCTGGAGTCACCCAACTGGCGCAGGCCGGTGGGGGCAGTGAAGTTGGCCAGAATGATCTTGGCCAGGTTCTTCTGCGTACCGTTGGAGTAGTTGGCAGACACCAGGCCGTCGTCACCGATGTTCAGACCGATCAGGTCCCCCTCGGGTCGGCCGTTCTGGCTCTGGGCCAGCACGGAGAAGGGCGAGGAGTACTGGGTCGATCCGTCGTAGTTGATCGCGAACTGCAGCGTCGCACCGGTGTCGCCGATGGTCGAGGCCTTGAACTTGATCGATTCGACCGGCGACTTCAGGTTGCCGTCGGTGGAGAAGGTCAGCTCGCCCTTGTCCAGGAAGATGGCAGACCACAGGTCGGCGGTTTCCAGTTCGGAGAAGTCACCCGGGTCGGGGGTCTCCAGGCCATCGCGGTTCACGTACAGGGGGAAGCCGGCGGCGTTTCGGGCCTGCGGCGGCTCCACCCAGCGACTGGTGGTGCCACGGGCGCTTTGCAGGTCGGCCATGCCCCAGATGCTGTTGGCGGAGATCTTCAGGAAGGCGTCGTTGCCGGCATTGCCGGTGGTGAACTTGAAGAAGCTCTGGCCCAGGGCGTTCCTGCCCACATCGACCGTCACGCCGCTGACCGTACGGCCAAAGGAGTCGGCCAGCGAGTTGATGCGGAACTCCAGCTCCTTGCGGAATTCTTCGATGGTGTAATCGGCCTTTTCCGGCATGGTCACGATGCCGGTCACGTTGTTGACCGTCACCACGAACTCCTTGTTGCCGCCGTCGACGCGGAACTTGTTGTTGACGTTGATGCCGATGGTGTTGCCCTGAAGAACGGCTGGCTGCGAGACGATACCGCGCTGGGGCGTGCTGGAGGTCTCGGCGACCGCCGGAGGTTCGGTGGACAGGGGCAGGCCGAACAGCAGCTTGGCAATGGCCGAAGCGTCTGAGATCGAGACGCTGGAGGTGTCGCCCGTGGTGCCGGAGGAAATCTGGAACTTGCGCGCGGTGTCGTCAAAGCTGACCGTGATGCCGTAACGCTGGTTGTCCTTCGCTCGCACCAACTCGCCGCGCGGGATCATGTCGGCGACGTAGGCGCCCGTATCCGTGTCTAGGCGGGTCTCGCCGGTGGAGAGCTTGAAGATGCCGTTGGTGGTCGGGGACCCGTCGGCGTTCAGGGTTGCGGAGGTCAGCACGAGCACCGAGGGGGAGCTGGCCTTGAAGGTGAAGCTCTTGCGAACGGAGTCGTACCCGACACGGATTTCATGATCGCCAAGGGCCGCTCTTAATTTGGACTGCATCAGGGAGGACGCTTCGTTCGCGGTCAAGGTGGAGATGGTTTTTCCAGCGCCGAACCTTTCCTCTATCTCCGCGTCGGTGACATTGATGGTCTTGTAGCTAGTGGCGTCCGATGGGTTGGTGGATGGACTGCCAAAGGGCGGGACGATGGCGACCGCAAACAGGTTGGTGTCCGGGTCGGTGGCGGCCGACTTGAGCGCACTGAAGTCGAAGTAGCGCTCGTCCCCATAGGCCTTGGCGATGGCGTTGGTGATCTCCCGGGCGATCTCCACGCCGGTGTACTTCTTGGAGATGTCGGCATCGGAATCGATAAGGTGATTCAGGTTGATCGTCACGGGGTCGGCCGAGCCGTCCACGTTCAACGTGAACTTCAGCGCATTGGCCTGCAGGGTCAGATCGATCGTATCGCCCTCAGCAAGGTCTGCCGAGGCGGTCACGGAAAAGGTCTTCCCCGTCTCCACCAACAGCGTATTGTCGAGGGAGTCGTTGAAGGTGATGGTCCTCCTGTCCGATGACAGGGTTCCGACGAGCGTCACCTCGTCTCCATCTGGGGTCGTGAATGTGGCCGTGATAGCTTCATCAGCACCCACAGTGATCGCCAAATCCCCAGCCGTAGGCACCACGCCGCGAGTTGACACCGTGGCGTCGGCGTCGGCGGCAATCTCCACCGAGGGAGCGGGCGTACTCGCGATCGGACTGACACCCGGGTAGTTCAAGGGCACGAAACCGCTTTTCCAGTCGCTGATCAGCTGGGTAGACAGGGCTGCACCGGGGGCGGTGGCCGGGACGGACTGCTGCGGATTGCTCAGATCGTCCAGGTTGAACAGCTTGCTCACGCCGCCGTTGATCAGGGAGGGATTGATCTCGCTTTCCTTGCGGATCTCGCCGTACTTGTTCACGAACAGCTTCTCGTCGCCTTCGGATGCCTGGATCAGTAACTCCTCCAGCTTGGTGTCGCCGATGTAGACGTGTGTCTGCCACTTGTTGAAGGGGTCTTCTGGGGTGGCCACCTGGGTCTTGACGTAGTAGACCTTGGCCAGGTACTCGTTGCCCCCCTGGTCGAACACCGTCACAGCGGTGGTCAGGTTGTAGGTGTTGGGATCGTTGGGGTTGAAGGGGTTGTCGGCGATGACCTTGGCATCCGCTGGCAGGTTCAGGCCCAGCTCGATGTTGCGGGTCGGCAGTGCATCACCTACGGTGGAGCGGGGAATGATCAGTTTCTTGAGGTTGCTCAGGTCGGCCTTGCCGCTCGAGTCCACCGTCGCCGCCATCAGGGCCTGGCCCGCGGAGTTCACCACGGCGTACGAGTCGTTCAGGAGGAAGGTGCCGTTGCGGGTGTAGATGTCCTGCAGGCTGTCGGCCGACTTCAGGGGGAAGAAGCCGTCACCGGTGATCGCGATGTCCAGCGAGTTGGCCGAGAACTGAATGTTGCCCTGGCTGAACTCCTGCGACACGCGCTTAAGGGACACACCCTGACCGATGACCGAGGAGGCCTTCTGCAGCGGCGAGGTCGCGAAGATGTCGCCGAAGTCCGCACGCGAGCGCTTGAAGCCCGTGGTGCTGACGTTGGCGATGTTGTTACTGGTCACCGACAGCTGGGTGGTGGCCGCGTTCAAACCGGTCAGCGAGGTATAGAAGGACATGGTTCAGGTTCCTGCGGAAAAGTGCTTGAAGACGCTCTGGGGTTATCGGAATCAGTTGTCGATGCGCTGGACCTTGGACAGCGGGACCGACGAACCATCGGCCAGCTCGAGCAGGAGCTCGTTGCTGGCCGCGTTGAAGGACACGCTCGAGACGGTCGCGGGTGTGCTGATCGGGATCTTGCTGACCGCGCCGAAGACGTCCACGGTGGCCACCACGTTGTAGCGGCCCTTGGGCATGCGCTCGCCCTTGCTGTTGAAGCCCTGCCAGACGACATCGATATCGCCCGGCGCCTGGCGGCCCAGCGACTGGGTGAAGACGCGCGAACCCTTCATGTCGAACACATCCAGGGTGACTGCGCTGGCGCCCTTTTCGAGGGAGAGGGTGCCGCGTACGTTGGCGCCGTCGGCCAGTTCGGCGGTGCCGTCGGGCGAAGCCACCTTCTTGCCGATCAGGGAGGCCCCTGTCATCAGCTTGTCGGACTTCATGGCGGCTGCCATCGTCGCCAGCGAGTCGGCCATCTTGGTGGTGGCCTCCAACTGGGAGAACTGGGCGAGCTGGGCCACGAAGGCCTCGTTCTTCACCGGTTCCAGGGGGTTCTGGTTCTGCAGCTGCGTCGTGAACAGCTTGAGAAAGGCCTGCTGGTCCATCTCGCCCTTGTTGGGGGGCTTGGTGGCGGGCAGGGTGGACAGCTTGGCGCTGACGGCGGCGGGGGTGGTGATGGCCATGGTGTTTTCCGTTCAGGCCTCAGGAGCGCGTGATGTCCAGCGTGCGCATCATCAGCTGGCGCGCCGTGTTGATCACTTCCACGTTGTTCTGGTAGGAGCGGCCAGCGGCCATCATCTCGACCATCTCGGTCACCTCGCTCACGTTGGACTGGTAGACGTAACCGTTGGCATCGGCCAGCGGGTTGGTGGGGTCGGAGATGCGGCGTACGGGTGCCTTGTCGTCAATCACCTGGTGGACCTTCACGCCGCCCACATAGGGCGCGCCGGCATGGGTCATGGCGTCATCCACCAGGGCCTTGAAGACCGCGCGCTTGCCGCGAAAAGCGCCTTCCTCCGTGCTGGCGACCGAGCCGGCGTTGGCCAGGTTGGAGGCGGTGGCGTTCATGCGCGTGATCTGCGCGTTGAGCGCCGTGCTGGCCACGCCGAAAATGTTGTGCAGTCCCATGCTTAATCTCCTCGCAGGGCCTTGCGCAGGCCGCTGACCCGGTTTTCCAGGAAGTTCAGGGTCGCCTGGTAGTCGGCGGCGGCCTTACCGTATTGCGCCTGCTCGACGCTGACCTCGACGGTGTTGCCGTCGAAGGACGTGTTGAACGGCACGCGAAAGCGCATGTCGTCCGGGGGCAGCTCCTGGCCCGCGGTGAAGTGGGCCGTCTGGGTGGCCTGCATCGCAGTCTGCGACGAGCCGGCCTGCTGCAGTGCGACCTTGAAGTCGACGTCGCGCGCCTTGTAGTTGGGCGTGTCGGCGTTGGCGATGTTCTGCGCCAGTACTTCGAGCCGGCGCGCGCGCACCTGAAGTGCGGGCTCGTGCACGCCGAAGACGCGATCCAGGAAATTCATGGCAACTCCTCGCGCAGCACGGCATCCGCCGAGAGCAACTCGATGGGGGTGGCGGGCGTACGCTTTTCCGTCATGACGGCAAGCCACCGCAAAAGACATGCCAAGAGGGAGATCCGCTGTTTTGACACGGCCCACGCCGCGTGGCGTGGCGTATGACGCAGGCAGGGCGTACCGGGCGCGGCAAGGTCTTGCCGCTGCGCCATGAAATTGCCGCTGCCGGGGCGTGCGCGGTGGCCTACAGCGCGTCGGCGGTGTTCAGGCCGGTCACGACCGCGCTGATCTGGCGGCCTGACTCCTTGTTCTTCAGCTTGATCTGTTCACCCATGCGGCCATCCTGCAGGGCCTCCAGGCGTGCGACCACGCGAAAGCCCGAGGCGCTGCCGGCGGCCACCATCACCAGCTGGCCGCGGCGGACCATCAGCGCGGGGCGCAGGTCGTGGCTGCGGACGATGGAGCCATTGGGGACATCGCGCATGACTTCTGCGTTCAACGCGTCGTCAATCCTGTCCAGGACGTTGGTCGGCAGGTTGTGGGCCGGCATGTCCATCAGCACCAGTTGATCGGCGCTGACGCGGGTGCCGCGTTGCAGCAGGCCGGTGGTGACAACCACCTTGCGCACGGCGGTCTTGTCCTCCAGGCCTGCATTCGGGCTTGCGTTCGAACCCGCGCCCATGCCGGCCGCAACGGGGCGTGGCGTGACCGCGGCGGCGCCAGGCACCGGGGGCAGGGTGCGCATGAACAGTTGCCAGGCCAGCGACTCGCAGCGCACGCGCACCGTCTCCTGGCTGGCGAAGGGGAAATCGATCCGCAGTCCGGCGGTGCACGGCTTGATCTGCAGGCGCGGGTCCAGGGGCGCCAGGCGGATGGTGGACGGATCCACACCGTGCTGCGTGCCGATCCACTGCGTGACCGCCCGGGCCAGGGCCTGATCCGGCGTGGCCGCGTCGGGCCAGGGCACAGGCGCGTTCGCGTCCGCCGCCTTGGCCAGGACGGTCAAGGGTCCGCCCAGGAGGGCGGCCGCGGACAAGGCCAACGCGCCCGCCCAAGGGCGGCACAGGCCTTGCGAAAAGGGACGCTGGGGGCGCTGGGAATCCGACAGATCGAGTTTCATGGTGGGGTAACCAGCAAAAACAGGACCAGCCCCTGCGGCCCCCCAGACCCTCGCAAGGCTGTCGGAACCCCGGCAAGCCGCATCGAGTTTCCGACAGCGGCAAGCAGCGGCAGATCGCTGCCGTGATTTCCAAAGGATTAAAAGAGTCTGCGTTAGTAATACGAAGAAATGATTTTGACTGCTGGCACGAGGGTTGCGCTAAGGGTGCGCACAGATCCCACCTGGAGAGTCCTCTTGACCACCGCCGCCACCATCGCCGAACCGCAGGGTGCCTTGCCGCAGGGTGCCTTGGCACCGGCCCCGCCGCCGGCCCACGCGCCTGCCCGGGCCGCGGTGCCGCGCCGTGCCGTCTTCGTCGACCCGGCCAGCCAGCACCTGCTGGCCCTGGCCCAGCGCGTGGCCGCTGCCGACGTGACCACCCTGCTGGTGGGTCCGACCGGCGCCGGCAAGGAAGTGATGGCCCGGGTGCTGCATGAATCCTCCGCCCGCCGTGCGGGCCCCTTTGTCGCCATCAACTGCGCGGTGCTGCCCGAGCAGCTCATTGAGAGCCAGCTCTTTGGCCACGAGAAGGGCGCCTTCACCGGCGCGCTGCGCGCCCACAAGGGCCTGTTCGAGCAGGCCGAGGGCGGCACGCTTTTCCTGGACGAGATCGGCGAGATGCCCTTTCACCTGCAGGCCAAGCTGCTGCGGGTGCTGCAGGAGCGCCAGGTCACGCGCCTGGGGTCGGAGACCCCGGTGGCTGTGAACGTACGCCTGGTGGCCGCCACCAACCGCGACCTGCGCCAGGCCATCGCTGCGCGCGAGTTCCGCGAAGACCTCTATTACCGCATCGCCACCTTCCGCCTGCGCCTGCTGCCCCTGTCGCAGCGCCCTGGCGACATCCTGCCGCTGGCCATGCAGTTCGTCTCGCAGCACCGCTGCCCGGGCGAGCACTGGCAGATCACGCCGCAGGCCCAGGAGATGCTGTTGCAGTACGCCTGGCCCGGCAACGTGCGGGAGCTGGAGAACGTGATGCGCCGCGCGGTGGTGATCAGCCCCGACGGCGTCATCGGCCCGCAGCAGCTGATGTTCGACGACTGGCTGGATGCGGGTGAGGCCGCGGCTGCGCCTGCGCCGGCAGCTGCCATGCAGGCGCCGTCCCTGCTTGCGCAGTCCGCACCTGCCTACCCGCAGGCCGCGTACGGCCATACCGCCGGCCTACCGCAGGCCCAGCCCACGCACGCCACGAACGCCACGAACGCCGCGGCGGTCGACGCCGGCGTCTCACCGGCCTCGAGCGCGCTGCCTGCCGACCTCCAGAGCGCAGTGCGCCACAACGAGCACAGGATCATCCTGGCCACCCTGGCCGCCACCTCCAGCCGCAACGAGGCAGCGCAGCGCCTGGGCATCAGCCCGCGCACGCTGCGCTATAAGCTGGCGCAGCTGCGGGCCCAGGGCCTGGCCGCGCCCGCGGACCTCCAGGGGAGCGCCGCATGATCGAACGCGCCACCTCCGTCGCCAACATCCAGTCGATGCTGCAGACCATGCGCGCCTTGCAGGCCCAGGCCGCAGGCGCCGAGGTGCAGGCGCCTGCCGCGCCTGCAGCCAACGGACTGCAGGCCCTGCAAGGGCCGCAGGGCACCGGCAAGGCCGCCTTCACCGACCTGGTCAAGGGCGCGATCTCGCAAGTGAATGACGCGCAGGTGGCCAGCCGCAGCCTGCAGGACGCCTACGAACGCGGCGAGAACGTGCCGCTGACCGACGTGGTCCTGGGCATGCAGAAATCCTCCCTGGCCTTCGAAGCCACCTTGCAGATCCGCAACAAGGTGCTCAAGGCCTACGAGGACATCCTGAACATGCCGGTTTAACCCTTACCTGAAACGAGACACCCGCCATGGCCACTGCCACTGCCCCCATGCCCGCGGGCGCCGCTGCCGCCGGTGCCGCACCGGCTGCAGGCGCGCCCGCCGGCTCGCAGGCCCTCGTGCCCGCCGCCGCCGAAGGCGCCGCCGCGCCTGCCACCACGGGCGGCGCACTGGTGCCCGCCAGCGCCGGCAGCGAACTGGTTGCCGGCGTGCGCCGCGTGGTGGCGCAGCCCGCGGTGCGCCGTGCGCTGCCCGCCTTCATCGTCGTGATGGTCCTGATCGTCTTCGGCCTGGTCTACGCCTGGATGCAGGCCACGCCGCACCGCCCCGTCATGCCGGGTCTGTCCGACGCCGACCAGCAGGCCGCCTACGACGCCCTGCGCAACGCCGAATTCAAACCCCGGATCGATGCCCAGACCGGCCAGCTCACCGTGCCGGCCGATCGCTTTCACGAGGCCCGTATCTTCCTGGCCTCGCAGGGCCTGCCCAAGACTGGCGCCGTCGGCCTGGAGGGCCTGAAGGACCAGTCCTCCATGACCACCAGCCAGTTCATGGAGCAGGTGCGGGTGAACGCCGCGATGGAGCAGGAACTCGCGCGCACCATCATGCAGATCGGGTCCATCCAGGGCGCGCGCGTGCACCTGGCCACGCCGCGCCAGAGCGTGTTCGTGCGCGAACGCGTCGCGCCCAAGGCCTCGGTCGTCATCACCCCGCACCCGGGCCGCGCCATCTCCGCCACCCAGGTGCAGGCCATCGTGCACCTGGTCTCGTCCAGCGTCCCCTACCTTACCCCCGACAACGTGGCGGTGGTGGACAACCTGGGCAAGCTCATGACCGAGTCCGCGGGCGACCTCAAGCTGGGGTTGACCGCCGCCCAGAGCGCGCACAAGCAGCAGCTGGAGGACCTCTATCGCAACCGAATTCAGCAGATCCTCGCGCCCCTGGTCGGCGACGCCAACGTGCGCACCCAGGTGAACCTGAGCTTGGACTTCACCCAGATCGAGAGCACCACCGAAGATTTCGACAACCGCGACAAGGGCCCGCGCACCCGTTCCGAGGTGCTGGCCGAGGACAAGGGCCAGAAGCGCCCGGCCGAGGGCGTGCCCGGCTCCCTGTCCAACACCGCGCCGCCCGCGCCGGCCACCAACGCCAGCGCCACGGCCGCCGATCCGACCAAGGGCCAGACCGAGGGGCTGTCCACCAGCAGCAGCCGCTCCACCCGCAACTTCGAGCTCGATCGCACCGTGCGCTACGTGCGCAACGCCACCGGTGGCGTGCAGCGCGTGAGCGTGGCCGTCGTCGTGAACGAGCGTCCCGCGCCGGCGCCGGCCCCCGGGGCCTCGGCACCCGCGCCGAATGCGCCCAAGAGTGTCGCCTACACGCCCGAGGAACTTGAGCGCATGACCCAGCTGGTACGCGGCGTCGTCGGCTTCGACGACAAGCGTGGCGACCTGGTCTCCGTGGTGCCTGCCCGCTTCGAGCCGGACCTGCCGCTGCCGCCCACGCCCTGGTACCTGCAACCCGACGTGCATCTGGCCTTCAAGAGCGGCCTGATCGCTCTCCTGTTCCTGGCCTTCCTGTTCATCGTCGTACGCCCGATCATGCGAGCCATGTACGCCGACAAGAAGGCCGCCGAGGAAGAGGCCGAAGCCCAGAAGGTGCTGGCCGACGGTGAGCTGTCCGAGGAAGACATGCGCATGATCCAGCTGGGGGAGGGCGAGACCCTGGAGGAGATCAAGGCCAAGCTCAAGCCCAAGCGCTCCAGCATCTCCATCGACATGCTGGACACCGCCAACACCTACGACGACAAGGTCGCCCTCATACGCATGCTGGTGGCCGAAGATTCGGGCCGCGTGGCCAACGTGCTCAAGGGCATGATCAAGGTCTCGTAAGGACCGCCGGAGAACGACGATGGCCACCCAGAAAGACGAAGCCAAGGACGCCAAGCCCGCCGACCCCAAGGCGGGAGGCGACGGAATGCCCGTCGCCGAAGACTTCCTCATGACCGACGAACTGCGCGCGGAGCTGGACGCCCTCACCGGCACCCAGCGCGCGGCGGTGCTGATGCTGCTCCTGGGCGAGCAGCAGGCGGCAGAAATCATCCGCTTCCTGAATCCGAAAGAGGTACAGGCCCTGGGCGCCGCCATGGTGTCGGTGGCCGACCTGTCCCAGGAGGCGGTGAACGTGGTGCTCGACGACTTCGTCGCCACCCTGAAGAAGCAGACCAGCCTGGGCCTGGGCACCGGCGACTACGTCGAGAAGGTGCTCAAGCGCGCCCTGGGCGACGACAAGGCGGCCTCGGTGCTGTCGCGGATCATGCCGGGGCAGGGCAGCAAGGGCCTGGAGATCCTGAAATGGATGGACGCCCGCTCCATCGCCGACATGATCGCCGGCGAGCACCCGCAGGTGATTGCCATCATCCTGTCCGTGCTGGAGTACGACGTCGCCGCCGACGTGCTGTCCTACCTGCCCTCCGAGCACCGCGCGGAGATCATCCAGCGCGTGGCCAGCCTGGAGACGGTGCAGCCCTCCGCCATGGAGGAACTCGAGGCGATCATGAAGAAGCAGTTCTCCACGAACTCCTCGGCCAAGTCCTCCAGCTTCGGCGGCATCAAGGCCGCGGCCAAGATCATGAACTTCGTGAAGGTGGACCTGGAGTCCTCCATCATGGGCGGCCTGGAGCGCCTGGACGGCGACCTCAAGCTGAAGATCCAGGACAACATGTTCGTCTTCGAGAACCTCTCGGCGGTGGACAACCGCAGCATCCAGACCCTGATGCGCGCGGTCGAATCCGAGATGCTGATGGTGGCCCTCAAGGGCGCGCCCGACATCGTCAAGAACAAGTTCCTGGACAACATGTCCGGCCGCGCGCGCCTCATGTTCGTCGACGAGATGGAGGCCCGCGGTCCGCTGCGCATGGCCGACGTCGAGGAGGCGCAGAAGCAGGTCATTCGTATCGCCCGCAAGCTGTCCGACGCCGGCGAGATGATGCTGGCCGGCCGCGGAGACGACTTTGTCTGAAGCCTCCCGCCCGGGCTCCGGGGATCCCCCGCGCTGGGTGCCCAGCCCCCTGCTGCAGGGGGCCAAGGAGACGCCGCGCTTCCTGCGCGCCCCCTGGGACGCCGAGCACGCCCATGCCTTCGGGCCCTGGCGCATCGGCGCGCGCACCGACCCCGCGCTGCCCCCCGAGGACCCCGACGCCGCCACCGCGCAGGCGCCCCTGCCCGAACTGCCTGAACCCGACACCGCCAGCGCACCGCCGGCCGACATCCCGGTGGCGGACGACGCGGTCAGCGCCGAACGCCTGCGCGAGGCCGAAGCCGCCGCCCATGCCCGTGGTCTTGCCGAGGGCCTGGCCCAGGCCCGCGCCGAGATCGCCGAGGAACGCGCCCGCGAGAGCGAGCTGCTGCGGCATCTGACCATCGAGCTGCGCGCACTCACCGAAGATCCCGACCGCTTCTACGAACCCCTGCGCCGCCTGGCCCTGCACATCGCCGAGCAGCTTGTGCGCGGCGAACTCAGGTCCTCAGGCGCCGCCATCTCGCAGATCGTGCGCCAATGCCTGGAGGCGCTGGATGCGCCTTCGTCCAAGGTCGTCGTGTGCCTCAACGCTGAAGACGCCCAGGTGCTGCAGGCCCTGGCACCCGCCTTCCTGGAGGGCCTGCGCCTGCAGCCCGAACCGAACCTGACGCGGGGGAGCGTGCGCCTGCGCATGGACGACACCGTGCTGGAGGACCTGATCGAGCACCGGCTCGCGGCCCTCATGCAGCCGCTCATGATGCCTGCCAGCCGCGCCGGTGAATCCGTTTTGGTGCGCGAGCTGTCCCAGCGCGGCGAAGCGGTGGTGACCCCGGTGGCCGCCCCGCGCCGCGCGCGTGCGGGTGACGACACCGTCATCGATGCCACCTTCCTGCCAGTGGACGAACCGCCTGCGGCGGCACCGCCATCGGGCGACCCGTCATGATCGAATTCGCCCCTGAAGTCGAGCGACTGCTGCCGCAGCTGCGCGTCGAGGAGCCCCGCAAGAGCGGCACCCTGGTGCGTCTGGTGGGCCTGCGCATGGAGGCGCGCGGCATCATGGCGCCCCTGGGCGCCTGCTGCGAGGTCACCGACCCCTCGGGCCACCGCGTCGAGGCCGAGGTCGTCGGCTTCAACGACCAGACCCTCTACCTCATGCCCTTCTCCGAGCCCCTGGGCATCGGCCCGGGCGCCAGCGTGCGCGTGGTCTCCCACAGCGCCAGTGTCTGCCTGGGCAACGAACTGCTCGGGCGTGTCATCGACGGCCGCGGCAACCCCCTGGACGGCAAGCCCGCGCCGCGCTGCGACACCCGCCTCGCGTTGCAGGGCCGCCCCATCAACCCCATGGAGCGCGGCCCCATCACCCAGGTACTGGATGTCGGTGTCAAGGCGATCAACGGCATGCTCACGCTCGGCTGCGGCCAGCGCGTGGGTCTCGTGGCCGGCTCCGGCGTCGGCAAGAGCGTCCTCCTGGGCATGATGACCCGTTTCACCCAGGCCGACGTCGTCGTCATCGGCCTGATCGGTGAGCGCGGTCGTGAGGTCCAGGCCTTCATCGAGGAGTCGCTGGGCCCGCAGGGCCTGGCCAAGTCGGTGGTGGTCGCCGCGCCGGCCAATGTCTCGCCAGTGCTGCGCCTGAAGGCCACCCTGATGACGCACGTCATCGCCGAATACTTTCGCGACCAGGGCAAGAACGTCCTGATGCTGGTGGACAGCCTCACCCGCGTGGCGCACGCCCAGCGCGAGATCGGCCTGGCCGTGGGCGAGCCGCCCACCTCCAAGGGCTACCCGCCCTCGGTGTTCGCCCTGCTGCCCACCCTGATCGAGCGCGCCGGCGTGGGCCGTCACGGGCATGGCTCGATCACCGCCATCTACACCGTGCTGGCCGAAGGCGACGACGCGCACGATCCCATCGTGGACCTGGCCCGTGCATCGCTGGACGGCCAGGTCATGCTCTCGCGCCAGCTGGCCGATGCCGCCCATTACCCCGCCATCGACCTCAATGGCTCGATCTCCCGCCTCATGCCGGCGCTGCTGCCGCCCGAGGTTCTCAAGCGCTCCAACCGTTTCCGGCGCCTGTGGGCCCTCTACCAGCAAAGCCGAGACCTGATCCAGGTCGGCGCGTACGTGGCGGGCAGCGACGCCGAGCTGGACCAGGCCATCCGCCTGCGTCCCACCCTGGAGGGGTTTCTGCGCCAGGACATGAACGCCGGCATGGGCTACGCCGAGTGCATGGACGCGGTACGCACCATCGTCGGCGACTGAATGCACAAGGACCTGATGCCATGCTCGATACCGCCCTGACCCGTGACGCCTGGAGCCTGCTTGTCTATAAGGCGCAGCAATCCCTGGAGGCGCGCCAGCAGCAACTGGCCCAGGCCCGTGCCCGCCAGGTGCAGATCGAGGCGAGCGAAAAGCGCCTGGCCCACCTGCTGCAGGAGTACTGCGAACGGCAGCAAGCCAGCCTGTTTGGCGGTCAGCTCATGGCCGACAGCCTGAACGACCGCCAGTTCATCGCGCAGCTGCAGCGACTGCTTGATCAGGCCCGCCTGGCTTCCGCCGCGGCGGTGCGCCAGACCGAATCCGATGCCGCCGCGGTTGCCGACGCCCGGCGCGAACTGGAAAAGGCGGAAAAGCTGCGGGCCAAGGCCCGGTCCGAGGAACGCGCCCGTCAGGAGCGGCGCGCCCAGGCCAGGCAGGACGAATGGGCGATGATGCGGTTCGGGCGACAGGACGCCTGAAACTTCCCCTGCAGGAGGGCCCATGCAGTACCGAAGGCTCCAGCAAAGAACATACGAACTGCTCGAAGGCGGAGACGGCCCCGGCGACCGCGCCAGCCGCTGGTGCGACATGGCCCTGGCGGCGTTGGTCATCGCCAACGTCCTGGCCATCGTCCTGGACTCTGTGCCGGCACTGCACCGCGCCTGGGGGCCCCAGTTCGACGCCTTCGAGACCGCCAGCGTCGGCGTCTTCACCCTGGAGTACGCGTTGCGGGTCTGGGCGGCCGGCACGGCGCAGGGCAGCCCGCACGGGGGAGGCTGGCGGGGTCGCTGGGCCTATATCAGGAGCTTCCACGGCGTCGTGGACCTGCTCGCCACCCTGCCGTTCTACCTGGAGTTCCTCTTCCCGGACGCCGACCTGCGCGTGCTGCGCACCTTGCGTCTGGTGCGCGTATTCAAGCTGTCCCACTACAGTACCGCGATCGAGGACCTGTTCCAGGCGATCCGCGACGAGCGCCGCTCCTTCATCGCCGCCCTGTACCTGCTGCTGATCGCGGTGCTGCTCACGTCCTCGCTGATGTACTTTGCCGAGCACCACGCTCAGCCCGAGAAGTTCGCATCCATCCCCGATGCCATCTACTGGTCCCTGATCACCCTGACCACCGTGGGCTATGGCGACATCACCCCGGTGACCTGGGCGGGCAAGGTGCTGTCCCTCGTCACCGCCTTCCTTGGCGTGTGTACCGTCGCCCTGCTGACCGGCATCGTGGCCAGTTCCTTCGCCAACCAGATGGCGCGGCGCCGCGCGATGTTCGAGGCGCGCGCGCGGGCCTTCCTGGCCGACGGCCACATCTCCAGCGACGAACGCCACGTCCTGGAGCAACTGCGCAAGTCCTTCAACCTCTCGGCCCAGGAGGCCGACCGCCTCCTGCGCGAGGCGGCCGGCGAGGTGCAGCGCCGCGAGCACCCCGCGCACCCGGCGCGCGAGCCGCAGGATCCGGGTTCCGCGCGCTGAGGCCAGGCGAGCAGCCCACGGGCTGCCGGGTCAAAAAGTGGATAATTTGCGGCTTTGTCGCCGCCGGGCGCAGGAAAGAAAGTCCCCATGTTCGAGTTCGTTCGCACGCACACCAAGATCCTGCAGTTCATCCTGTTCCTGCTGATCTTCCCGTCGTTCGTGCTTTTCGGTGTCGAAGGCTATTCCCGCATGAATGACCGCGGGGCCTCGGTGGCCAAGGTCGACGGCAGCACCATCCACCAGAGCGAATGGGACGCCGCCCACAAGGCCGAGGCCGACCGCATGCGCGAGCAGTTGCCCATGCTCGATCCCAAGCTGCTGGACTCGCCCGAGGCGCGCCAGGCGACCCTGGACCGCATCATCCGCGACAAGGTCATCGCCGTAGCCGCGCGCGACGCGCGCATGGTCGTCACCGACGAACGCCTGCTGGCCGCCCTGAAGCAGGACCAGGCGCTGGCGGCCTTTCGCCGTCCCGACGGCAGCACCGACGTCGAGGGTCTAAAGCAGGCCCTGGCCCGCCAGGGCATGACCCCGCAGATGTACGACGAGCAGGTACGTACCAACCTCGCTCACCGCCAGATCCTCACCGGTATCAGCGTCAGCGCCTTGCCCGCGGCCGGCCCGGCGCAGGTCGCCCTGGGGGCCTACTTCGAGAAGCGCGAGGTACAGGTCGCGCGCTTTGACGCCGCCGAATTCGCCGCCCGGGTCACGCCCACCGACGCCGACATCGAGGCCTATCACAAGGCCAATCCGCAGCAGTTCCAGGCGCCGGAGCAGGCCAACATCGAATACCTCATGCTGGACATCGAGTCGGTCAAGAAGGGCATCACCCTCAATGAAGCCGACCTCAGGACCTACTACGAGCAGAACGTCGCCAGTAACGCCGCCAAAGAGGAACGCCGCGCCAGCCACATCCTGATCCCGGCGGCCCAGGCGGCACCAGCCGCTGACCGCGCGGCGGCCAAGGCCCGCGCCGAGGAACTCCTGGCTGCCGTGCGCCAGAACCCGGCCAGCTTCGCCGACCTGGCGCGCAAGCACTCCAAGGACGGCTCGGCGGCCAAGGGCGGCGATCTCGAATTCCTGGCCCGCGGCGCCACCGTCAAGCCCTTCGAGGACGCGCTCTTCGCACTCAAGAAGGGCGAGACCAGCGGCGTGGTCGAGACCGAATTCGGCTACCACATCATCCGGCTGACCGATATCCGCGCGCCGCGCCAGCGCACCTTCGAGGAGATGCGCCCCGAGATCGAGGCGCAGGTGCGCACGCAGCAGGCCCAGCGCAAGTTCGCCGAGACCGCCGACGCCTTCAGCAACGCCGTCTACGAGCAGTCCGACAGCCTCAAGGGCGTAGCCGAGCGCTTCAAGCTCGAACTGCGCACGGCCATGGGCGTGCAGCGCACGCCAGCGCAGGGCGCCGCGCCCGTGCTGGCCAATCCCAAGTTCCTCGGGGCGCTCTTCTCCCCGGACAGCCTCGAGAAAAAGCGCAACACCGAAGCCGTCGAACTCGCCCCGGGCCAGATGGTCGCCGGCCGCATCACGCAGCACGTGCCCGCGCGCACCTTGCCGCTGGACGAGGTGAAGGCCCAGGCCCGTGACCGCATGAAGGCGGCCCGCGGCGCCGAACTCGCGAAGAAGGCGGGGGCCGAACAACTGGCCGCCTGGAAGGCTGACCCTGCGTCTGCCAAGCTGCCAGCGGCGGTCGTCGTCTCCCGTGAAGACCCGGCGCGCCAGCCGCGCCCTGCGGTCGAGGCGGCCCTGCAGGCCGACCCTGCTGCCTTGCCCGCCTTCATCGGCGTGGACATGGGCGACGCGGGCTACGCCGTAGTGCGCGTGGTCAAGTCGATCACGCGCACCGCGCCCCCCGAGGCGATCGCCCGCCAGGAGCGGCAGCAGTACGGCCAATGGTGGTCGCAGGCCGAAGCCCTGGCCTACTACAACCTCCTGAAGACGCGCTACAAGGTCAAGGTCACTGCCGCGTCCCCGACCAAGGCTGCCGCCAACTGAGCGCAACACCCTGCCGCGTGAGGGGTGGCTTGCGCGTCACCAGCCAAGCGCTAGCGGGAACAGGCGCTCAGACGCCAGCGGACGCGCCATGAAAAACGGCGCCCGAGGGCGCCGTTTCATGTGTGTTCGTTGGGGTGGCTGATGGGACTCGAACCCAATCGTTAGGGGAAGAGGGGGGTTCGAGGGGGTTGTAAGTCATTGATTTTATTAGACCTTGGCCAAGTTACAACCCCGCAGTTCCCCAGGATTAGCCCACGGATTAGCCCATGGGCTAATCGATTTCGCGGGCCTTGAGCACGTCAAGTCTTCGCCAATTTAACCCCGATATCGGGCGCAATCGCCGCCTCAAGCCTGGCCAGCTCGCGATCGTTTTGATCGCCATCGATCCACTTGGCGTAGTGCTGGTGGAACATTTCGATCGAATGCCCGAGCTGCTTTGCGCACCAGGCTGGGTTCGCGCCGGCCATCAGCAAGGTTGTGGCGTAGGTGTGCCTCATGTCCACCGAGTACGGCCAGGGGCTGCTGGAGCACCTCAAGCCCTCGCCGGACGCGATGAGCCGGGCCGAGGCGCAGGTGTTCATGTAAAGCCAGGGCGAGCAGCTGCGGGCCGAGGTCGAGCGGGTGATGACCGAGAAGGACGGCGACGCCAAGTTCAAGGCCGGTATCGCGTTCGTGCAGACCCAGATCGCCGAGCAGTTGAACCAGGCGGGGAGGTTCACGCCGGAGGCGAACAAGGCCAACGCGGCGCTGGTGGCCAGTTTCTATGGCGTGACTGCGGCCAAGGTGGGGGTGACACCGGAGCAGTTGTTTGATCGGTATCCGCTGCGGGTGCAGGCGCAGAGGGTTACGGGCGCAGGGTCCCAGTACGACCAATACGAAGGCCCCTTCGGCCCGGTGCTTGAGAATTTCAGGGGGGACGCTCAAGGCGCCATCGCCCGGTTGATCGAGATGAAGACGGGCGAGGCTGTCGGTGCCTTGACCCACCCGGAGATTGGTGACATCGACCTTGTCTGGGGCGAGGAAGGCACCGCCGCAAGCGATGGCTACGGCCTGGCCAAGTTGGTGCGGTGGCACCCGGAGGTACTCAACGACTTGCAGGGTGTGATCAGCGCGATGCGTGTGGTGCAGCGCTCTGGAAATCGCGTCAAGCTGGAGTCAGCAGATCACCAGGCCAGTGTGCGGTTGACCTGGAACGACCAAGCCAAAAACTGGCTACTGACTGCCTTTGAAAAGCGAGACGCTCCCGGCACGACGACGGACACTGCCGGCACTTCGGGAGGGGATGACACAGCTCGCCCGACCGACGTCTCAGGCTTAATTGTAGATCAAAAGATTCAGCGCTTCTACCAGGCTGCAGCCCAGCAGACCAGCAACAACAGTGACCAGGAGAGAACCGAATCGGACGAAGAACGCTCCGATGACGTGGCCGAGGGCACGCAAGGTGATGTGCCCGAGAGTGTCGATGACGCCTCCACCCTGAAAAACGTCCTCAAGGTCGCCAAGAGTCGGATCTTGACCAGCAACGGCATGAAGGTGGGTAAAAACTTCGAGCTCGCCGAGCAGGCCTACGTGCACTACAAGCAGCACGGCCAGATGCCGACCAACATCCAGGCGGGCCAGGCACAAAAAGCGATCAATGAGTCGCTGGCGCTGTTCAACGAGCTCAAGACCGAGTGGGGGATTGACGACCTGCGGCGCTTCATGCTCACCAACTTCACAGTCGGTGAGATCTCGGCGATCAGCAAGGCGCTCAAGCCGGGGACGACGCGCCGGGAAATGCGGGCAAGGCAGCGGCTCTGGGAATGGCTGCACCAGCAGCGCCGCTAGCGGCTCAAATTCGGCACAGGCCACCGGGGGCGCAGGCGGTCAGGCCAGTGCAACCGGCGGGGCGGGCGGCCAAGCTAACGCAACCGGCGGGTCAGGTGGGGCGGGTGGCGTAGGGGGGCAAGCTAGCGTGTCCATGAATGGCGCGAACAACGCCTCTCAGTCCGTGACGGTGGGCGGCGACACCTACATCACCCACCGTGCTGCCAGCACCGCCATCGCGCCAGCCATCCCTCCGACGGCCAATTGCGCGTTGAGCGGGAGCGTCGGGGTTCAAGGGCTGTCTTTCGGCTTGTCCGCGGGGGGTGCCACCATCGACGAGAACTGCGCGGCCATCGAGGCGGCCAAGGCGGCGCATGTGTTGGGCAAGCCCGCTGTCGCACACGAAGTCCTCTGTGATATTCCCCGGGTACGCGAAGCCCGTCGGCGCGCTGGAGATCCCTGCGCCGCGGATCGGGATCGGCCCCAGGCTTCATCAACCGCGGTCCCGGAGTACACCGACCCGATCATCCGGCGCAGGCTCGGGTTGGCGCCACGGTAATGTAGGTGGGGGATAAGCCCGAGGGCGTGGCCAGTGAAGGCTTCAGCCGCGCCCCGGCAGATTCAGGGATGCGCGCAGGGCGTCGTTGATGCGGGTCTGCCAGCCCGGGCCGCTTTCTCTGAAAGCATCGAGCACGTCGGCGTCCAGGCGCAGCTTGATGGCTTGTTTGGGGGAGTCCGACTTCGGTCGGCCGCGCTTGACGAGCTTGTTGCCGATGTACTGGTCGGCTGTCTCGAACCACTCCTCGGTCAACTCCGGGGCATCGTCGGGGTCAACCCAGGTGCTTGGCGTAGAAGGTTTTTTCGCGGTCATTACATTTCCTCATGCTAATGATGCGGCGCACCTCGCCGCGCGGGGTCCACACCACGACAACCATCTTGGCATCCAGCCATCCGACGGTGAAGAACCTCTCCTCCCCGTAGTCCTCGCGCGTGTCCCGGTTGGTGTAGGTGTGGCTTTGAAAGACCTCACCTGCCCGGGCGAAGTCCAGGTCTCGCTCCACTAGCGTGCGCTCACGCTTGAGGGGGTCGAACTCGATTTCGAACAATTATTGTACCCCCCGAAAAGATCGGATTTTCGAGGGGTATGAATCGAAAGGCTTGCTGCTGGCTGTGGAGCGCCACGCACAGGGGCGGCGTCCAGTGAGCGCATCGGGCGCCTAGCCCTAGCTCATCTTTGATTTTTAGCCCAAATTTAGCCCACGGGGGGTAGTCTGAGAGGCTAAGTTGTTGATTTTAAAGGGAAAGTATGGGGTGGCTGATGGGACTCGAACCCACGACGACCAGAATCACAATCTGGGACTCTACCAACTGAGCTACAGCCACCGAAGAGACCACGATTATACGGGCCTTTGACGAGGGCCTTCCCGCCGAGAAGCCGCGCTGGCGGCTTCAGGGCATCACGCCGTACTGGGCCACCACGTCGGCCAGCTGTCGGTTGAAATCGGGCGCGATCCGCGCTCGCTCCAGGGCCTCGCGGGCGGGTTGCGTCATCCCCAAGGCCCGCAGCGATACGGCGATGCCTACCAACCACTGTGCCCGGTGCGGCTGTTCCTTCAGCGCCGCGGCGTATTGCGTGACCGCGCGATCGTGCTGGCCCCCGGCCTGCAGCAGCACCGCGTGAAAGGCACGGTAGTCGGCCGGGTAGGCCGTGGCCGGCCCCGCCTCCAGCGTCTCCAGTGCCGCCACGTGCTGCCCGGCCTGCACCTGCAGTCGAGCCAGTTGCATCCGCAGGTTCGTGTGGCCGGGCTCCAGCGCCAGTCCCTGCAGCAGCACAGCCTGCGCCTGCGGCCCCGAGCCACGTCCCGCAAGCAGGTTGGCCAGAAGCAGGCGGCTGTCATGGTGTGCGGGGTGGTCCTGCACGATGTCGCGCAGCCCGGCGATCGCTGCTTCCACCTGCCCCTGCCGCGCCTGCTCGAGCGCACCGTGTACCCGGTGCGCCAGCCGCTGCGCCGGACTGAGTTGCTTGTTGGCTTGGGCGCGTGGCACCGGCGGCTTGTCTGCCGCGCGTACCGTCGCAGCGCCCAGCAGGGCCAGGGCTGCTGCGGCCAGGGCCACGGCCCGCAGGCCCACCGGGTGCAGGCGCGGACTCATGGTGCGCTCCTTCGCGCAGCGGGCGCCGGCCAGAGCAGGGCATCGTCGTCCACGCGCCGCGCGGCGGACTCGATCGCATCCCGCCAGGGCCCGTTGTCTTCCACCACCGTCGCCCTGAGCATGATGACCAGCTCACGCTTGACCGCCTGCTGTTCCCCCTGGCTGAACAGAGCGCCCGCGCCCGGCACCTCGCCGGCGCCCGGCACGCGTGAGCGCTGGTCGCGCGTGCGTTCGGTCATCAGGCCGCCGATCACCACCATCTGGCCATTGCGGGCCCGCACCACGCTGTCGGTCTCGCTGATGCTGTTTACCGCAAAGGGCACGGAGATGGCGCTGGCCGAGGGCGCAGCGATCTTGAGCTTCTCCGTCACCGCATTCACCATGGAGTGCACGTGCAGGACGATGTCGCCGTCCTCGGAGATCTGCGGGGTCACGTCCAGCGAGATGCCGGAGAAGAAGGGTTGGTAGGTCAGCGTCGGCGGCGTGCTGACCGTAGCGTTGCTGTTGACGTTGGTGCTGCCTGCCGCGATGTTCGTCACGAAAGGCTCCTCCGCCCCGACCTTGAGCACCGCCTTCTGGTTGTTCAGGGTGGCGATACGCGGGCTGGACAGCACATGCACCCGGCCCTGCGTTTCCAGGAAGTTGAGCAGCGCCGAGAAATTGGAGAACTGCATCGCCACGCCCAGGCCGGTCGCGAAGGCGCTGCTGGCCGAGCTGGTCATCCCGATGCCCAGCAGGCTTCCCAGGGTGCTGTTCGGAGCCAGCTCGCCGTTCAGGTTCGCGCTGGTGGTGGTCGCGGTGCTGCCGCTCGTGGCATTGAGGATCTCGCCGGTCGATGCGCCCACCGAGAAGCGGTGGCGACCCTCGCGGAAGGCGGCCCAGTTGATTCCCTGCTGGGCGCCGGTGTTCAGGGTGACATCCACCACCTTCGCTTCGATCACCACCTGGCGCTCGATCGCCAGCTGCATGGACTTGAGCAGGGCCTGGACCGAGCGCAACTCATCCGGCATGGCCCGCACCAGGATCGTTCCGCTGGCGGGGTTGACGGACAGGGCGCGACCGCCAGGGCAGCCCTCGCCGCCGCGCTGGCGTTCAGCCACGACGGCATCGCCCGGGAAGGTCACGTCGGCGCGGCTGCCGCCGCCGCGCGCTGCCGTGCCGCTTGCGGAGGGCGCTGGGGCGGTGCCCGTGCCGCCCCCGGTGCCAATGGTGGCCTTGCCCACCACACAGCCCAGCAGGGTGCGCAGGGAATCTTCGGTCTCGCCCCAGATGTCGGCCTTGAACGAGCTGCTCAGTGCGCTGGCCTGCGTCGAAGCGAAGCCGGAGCCCGCGCCGGATCCGCCGCCCGCCGCACCGCCGCTTGCGCCGCCCGACGCGGATGCGCCGCCGATGACCTGCAGGTCGCTCACGCCCCGGCGCTGGCCCAGCACATAGTTCACCCGGAACAGCCTGCTGGCCATCGCAGCACGCTGCACATGGATGCGCGTGCCGTCGATCCGGTACTCGAAGCCGTAGGCCTCCCGGATCGCGTCCAGCGCCTCCTCGAGCGTCACGTTCTTCAGGTGCAGCGTCATGCGCTCCACCCCCGGCGTATTGGGCGCGCGCTGAGACAGCAACACGCTGTAACGCGTGTCTGCCACCAGCGTGGCGAACACCTGCTCCGTGGGCGCGTCGGTCAGCAGCAGGTCGAAGCGGGGCTGCATCTGCCGCTCCAGGGCCAGCGGCAGCCCGGTCGTCGCGGGCGGCAGCAGCGCCTCGATCACTCGTTGCGGCACGGCCGGCGCGCTGGCGGCCGTGGCCGCCGGTGGGATCCAGGCCTGCAGTTCCCGCTGGATGGTGCCCTGGGTACTGCGGTTCAGAGGAGGGTGCACGGCGCTGCAGGCCGACAGCAGGAGGACCAGGGGACCCGTGAGTACTGCTTTCATGGACGCTTTCTGCTTGGAGGAAGTGGGGTGAGGGTGGGGGGGTCGAGGCTGTCGCCATTGCTCAGCACCAGGCGGTAGGTCTCGATGCGGGCGAGGCGGACGTCGCCCAGGCGGTCGCCCTGGCGCAGCAGCTGTCCGTCGATGAGGGCCAGCCGCCGTTCGTCGCCAGCGATCACGATGCGTGTGCGCAGCGCCGGCCGCAGGGCGCCACCCGTGGCGTCCGTGCGCTGTGCTTCCAGCCAGGCCGCTGGCGGGCGGGTTGGGTCAGCCAGGGCGGGGGCGGCGCCGGCCCAGGCCAGCGCGGCCAGGGCCGCGTACCGGCAGGCTCGGTACAACAGGGGGGAGTGTTTCATTCCAGGGGAACCTGTGGGCTGGTGCTCAGCGTCTGCACGGTGGTGCGCAGGCTGACGAGCGACGGCGCGATGACGCTGACGGTCAACGACGGCCAGAAGTAGGGGCGCTCCTGTGCTTCGAGCCGCTGCAGGAAGCGCACGACATCGTCGTAGGTGCCCTCCACCGTCAGGTCGATTTCGTGCAGGTACAGGGTTGGCAGCGCCGGGGACGCGGGCTGCGCGCCGCTGGCGGTGGTCAGCGCCTGTGGCCGCAAGAAAGGCTGGGTCGGACGGGTCTGCAGCCCGCGCAGGGTCACGCCGCCGGTCTGCCCGATCAGGGATCGGGCCATACCGCCCAGCCCGGCTTCCAGGCCTGCCTTGTGCATCAGCATCCTGGCGTACTGCACGTCCTGCTGCAGGGCTTCGCGCTGCGTGCTGTGCGCCGCCGGCGGGTGGTCTGCGGCAGCAGCGGCCGGGGCAGCGGGCGCGGTGGCCGCCTGCCGCAGTTCGGTGATGCGCTCGCCCTGAGCTACCAGTTGCTGCCGCAGGGCCTGGGCCCGCTGCCGCTGCGGGTGTAACAGTCCAGTTTCGGCCAGAAAGGTCAGCGCCGCCAGCAGCGCCACCAGCAGCAGCGCCTTTTCGCGGACCGACAGGCTTTCGGCCCAGTCCTGCAGGCGTGCGGGCATCGCGAAGGCGGCCATGTTCAGTGGACCTTGAAGCTGATCGGCGCAGCGGCGGAGCCGCGCGCGCCGGTATCGGCGCCGGGTGTGCCGCCCTGGCGGGCCAGTTCGAGTGAACGCAGCTGCAGGCCCAGCGGCTCGAACTCGCGATTGACCCGGGCGGCGTACTGGGCGATGGCGGGTTCGCTCAGGCCCAGGCCGGTGAGTGTGAACCGGTCGCCGCGATGGCCCAGCTCGATCTGGGTCAGCCAGGTCTCGGGGTGGGGCACGCGTCCCAGCAGGGTGAGGAGGCCGGAGTAGCCGTCCGCACGCCCCAGAGGCCCTTGGCGAACCTCCTGGAGCAGGGCCTTGAATCCTGCCGCCTCGCGCGACAGGGCCTCGATCTCGGCTTCGGGCCCCCGGCTGCGTGCCGTGGCGGGGTTCCGTGCGGCGGCCTGTGCCTGCAGGTCGGCGATCTCCCGGGCCTGGGCATCGACCCGCGCCTGCAGGGCCTGCGCGTCCAGCCGCAGACCATTCCACCAGAACCCGCTGGCCAGCATGCCCGTGCCAAGCAGCAGAGCGACCCACAGCAGGTACCGGTCCCGCCGGGCCCGGGGCGGGAGCAGGTTGATCTGCTGACTCATGCGCGCGACCCTTCCTCGCGCAGGCAGGCGCCCAGCACGCGCCACAGGCGGGCCTGCTCGGCGGCCGAAGGGGCCTGTGCCTGCACGCCGAAATCCACCCATTGCGAGAGGTCCACAGGTTCCACTGCGTGTGGCAGGACCTGCGCCAGCCGGGGCACGAGGTCCCAATCGAAGGGCTGGGGTCCCACCACCAGCCGCGACACGCGCAGGAAGGGGTACTGACGGGCCAGGAAATCCAGCGACTGGCGATAGGGGCTGACCAGGCGCTCCACGATCCGGTCCCGGTCGGGTCCTTCGGCCTGGCCCATGTCTTTCAGCGGCTGGGCGATGAAGCGGTTCAGGTACAGCTCGCCCCGCCAGGTGAAGGTGAGCAGGGCGCCGGCAGGCTCGAAGCTGAGCATGGCCAGGCACTCGTCCGGGCGTTCGACGAGGGCCGCGATGTTGCGCTGGGCGGTTTCGGGGATGTCGACCACCGCCAGCGGGAGTCGGGCCGTATCGAACAGCTCGCGTGCCTGGTCGACTGTGGTGCTGCGGGACGCCACTGCGTAGACCTGTTGCGTTTCGTCCGCCTCGCGCGGCTGCGGAATGTCCATCCAGGCGATCGAGGCCTGTTCACGGGGGAAGTCGATGCGTGGCTCGAGCGCCCAGGCGATCCCGCCACGCATCTCGGACGGGGGCAGGGGAGGCTTGTCCATGACCAGCAGCAGGTAGTCCTCCCGGCCCAGCACCCAGACCCAGGGCAGGCGACCGGCCGACAGGGCCCGCGCCAGGGCCGAGACGGCCGGGGCGCTGGCCTGGGCCTGCGGCAGATGGTGGCTGGCCAGCACCTGGGGGCGTGCCGCCCCGGTCTTGCACACCACCGCCATCAGCCCATCGGCGGGACTCCAGTGGGCGGCGACATGGACCGCCCCCCGGGCCTTCCAGCCTCGCAGTCCGGGGAGCGCGCGAAGGCGATTCAAGTGACGCATCAGTCAATCCATAAATATGTGTGAAATCAGGAGGCGAATGAGTCTTAAGGTTTGAACTACACCCGCTTACATGTTTACTATTATCTTGCTTTTTACTGAAGCAATTTGTCAACTCTTTTTACTTAAAGGAACTATTCATGAAGCGGTTTGGCACGAAACACCTCATCCAACGCGGCTTTACCCTGGTCGAGCTGATCATCGTGGTGGTGGTGATCGGCATCCTGGCGGCGATTGCGATTCCGAGGCTCACGGATGTCACGGATGGCGCGACTGCCGCCAAGAACCAAGCGACCTTGCAGGCGGTTCGCACGGCGTGGTCGACGGCCGCCGCCAAGGCGGGCGCAACGCCGACGGTGCAACAGGTTCTGGACCAGGTCAGCCCGGCGTGCACCTACACCGCAGGGGAGACCACCGCGACCTGCAGTGGCCGGACGATCACTTTCACCGAGACGTCGGGAAAGGTCACTGACCAGTCTTCGATCAACTGATCCACGCACAGGCGCAGCCGTCTTGCACCCCACATCCACCCGTCGCGCCAGCGGCCACTCCCTGCTGGAGCTGACCGTCGTCGCGGCGGTGGTGGGCGTACTCGCCTCAGTTGCGGCAGTCGGTTTCCAGCAACCCTCGGGCCAGTACCTCACCCTGGAAACCGACCAGCTGCGCCGCAACCTGTCGCATGTGCAGATGCTGGCCATCAGCCGGTCCCAGCGCATGAAGCTCAGCGCCAACGGCGACCACTACGCGGTGCAGGCCTGCGAGAGCAGCGCCTGCACTGCCCCGGTGACCCTGACCGATCCGGCCACGGGCCGCCCCTTCACCGTCGCGCTCCAGAACGGCGCGCGGATCACCAGCGCGGCGCCGCTGTACCTGGACACCCTGGGTCGGCCTGCCTCCGCCACCGGCGTTGTGACCAGCGACCCGGCGGTCCGCTTTCAGCTCACGCTGGACGGGCGCACCACGCAGGTGGACGTGGCGCCGCTGACGGGCGGGCTGCGCGCGACCTACTGAGCCGGGGCGCAGCGACCATGCGGACCCGCCAGCACGGCGTGACTCTCATCGAATGCATCATGGTCATCGTGCTCGTCAGCGCTGGCTCGTTGGGGGTGGTGGGGCTGTTCAGCACCGCCCTGCGCGCCCTGACCTCCGGCGAGGACCTGCAGGCCGTGAGCCAGTTCGCGCAGGCCTGCGCCGAGGAAGTCCTGGCCTCGCACCACAAGGCTAACCTGGCGGCGGCGGCCACCCTGCCCGCGCTGTGCACGGGCACGCGCACCGGCTACACCCGCATGGTCACCGTCAGTGCGTCCTACCAGAACCAGGCCGCCCGGCCGTGGTGCCCCAGCCAGGTGAGTTGCCGCGATGTCGCGATTGATGTCACGAGCACGCTCAACCCCACCCTGGGCACCCGCATCGACCTGATGCTCGCCGCCTACTGAGAAGACAGCTCGACAAGGGGACCCCGTGCAGTACCGTTCGCAGTCGCAGTCGGGCTTCACCCTGGTGGAGCTGGTGATCGCCATCGTCCTGATCGGCATCATGGCCGCGATGCTGGTGCCGCTGGGCGCCGGCGCGGCGCGGGCGCACCAGGGCACCCAAGCGCGCCTGCTGGCACAGGACACGCTGCGCTACGCCGTCGAGCGCATGGCCCGGGAGCTGCGCGAGGTGTCGTACGACCCGGCCACCGGCTTTGCCTTCGTAGGGGCGCTGCCAGCCACCCCGGCCAGCCAGGTGAGCTTCACCCGCCGCTACTACGAGGAGACGGGTACCGCATCGGCGCAGGCCACGCTGCAGTTCCTGCAGTCCGGGTCCGAGCTGCGCATGGGCGACAGCCGCTATCCGGCCCTGGGCACGCAACTGCTGTGTGACAACGTGGCTAGCCTGCAGCTGAGGTTCCTGAATGAGGCCGGCCAGGTGCTGGCCGCGCCTGGCCCCCTGAACGTGTACGCGGTCGAGATCGCGCTCACCCTGAACAGCGCCGGGTCGGACCTTGCGCAGGTGACCCGGGTGCAACTGAAAAACCGCCAGAGGACATGAAGTCCTGTGCAAACATCGCAAACCTGCATCCCGCCGGCCCCGCCCAGCGCCAGCGCGGCGCCGTGACCCTGGCGGCCGCCCTCGCCGTGATCCTCATGATCGCGGCCGCCGTGATGTCCATCCTGGCCCATTCGGGCTCCACGGTCATCGACGCCTCGGAAGCTGAAAAGCAGACGGCGGCCCTGTTCCTGGCGGAAAGCGGCGTGGAGCGGGCCCAGGCAGCGATCACGAAGTCCATCGTGAGCGACAGCGGCTACCAGGACACCACCTGCACCGGCCTGGTCACCGGCAGCCGTATCACGATGGGACGCGGCACCTTCGGCTACGACGCCGCCACCTCGGTGCCGCCCGCCTGTGGTGGCTACAACAGCCCTTGCACCGAATGCAACTTCGTCGTGAGCGGCCAGGTCGACTCGGCACGCAGGCGCGTGCGCTCGCAGATTCAGGCCACGTTCAACCAGGGGGTGCACGGGCATGGCGACCAGTTCACGCTGCAGATGAATTCCCTGCGCCCGGGTGGCGCCGCCCTCTCCAACCTGGCCTACCGGGCCACCGCGACGCTGGCCACCGACATCTCCTCCAACGCCAGCGTGGGCGCCTGCGTCAACACTGGCGGCGCCTGCGACATCTCCGCGTACGGCTGGGACCTGCAGCGCACCGGCACCAACAACGTCAGCAACATGGGCGTGTATGCCCCGGTCAGTGCCAGCGGCTACCAGACCCTCACCACCTCGCTGATCACCAGCTCGAAATCACCGGCGGCGCGCAACTACGTGCACACCGGCATCTTCTTCTACCCCCTGGTCACCGGCTCTCTGGTGGACTTCAAGGGCCGCTATGCGGCGACCGGGGGAAACAGCCCGACCGCCTCGACCTCCCAGACCTCCGGGACGCTGCCAAGCACCTGGCACTGCGGCGGCACGACCTCGGCGACCGCCGCTGAATCGGACACCCTCGTCTACGGCTTCAGCTCCAAGCCGGTGTCCGCGGCCCGGCAGCTCGACGGCGTGCGCTTCGGGGGGGTCCAGGGCCTGGGTGGCGTGCAGATGCGGCGCATGGTCAACCTCACCGGCATGGAGGGCGACTTCCTGTACTCGCAGATCTGGTTCACCTGGAACCGAGCCTACAGCACCAGCGCGACGGCCGCGGGGGCCGGCACCACGATCACCCTGTCCCCCGCCACCAGCGCCCTGCCTGCGGTGGGCACCACCTTGGGGGTCCGCGCGGGTACGGGGGCCTTCGGTTCGGCGGACCTGACGGGCAGCGTCAGCGGCAACGTGCTGACGGTCACCGCCGTTTCGTCCGGCAGCCTCGAGGTGGGCGACGTGCTGTACGGCCGCTACCTGGCGCCGGGCGCGCGGGTGACGGGGCGGCTCACGGGTACCGGTGGGACGGGCACCTACAGCGTCTGCACGCTCACGCAGGGCAGTTCGTGCGCTGGCCAGGAGGCGCCCCCAGGCCCCATCACCGCGCGCGTCGGCGTGGTCTCCACCGGCGCGTCAGGCACCTTCGTGGTGTCGCGCGCGCCGACCACCGCCCTCTCGGGAGCCACCCTGTGTGGCGGCGTCTGCGCGCTCATGTACGGCGCGTCCGGCGCCTCCACCCGCGACTTCGGCCTGGCCAACATCACCTCGGGGGACGACTGGGCCTCCGGGTTCCTGTGCCTGGCCGGCGTCGATCCCTCCTCCGTCCAGATCCTGGGCTACACCACCCTCAAACGCACCTATTGGGCCGAACCTGTCCAATGAACATGCCCACCGATACCCCACCGTCCGACCCGCACGCGCAGGCCCAGGCCCAGGCGCGCCTGCTGGGCCTGCCCTTCGTCGACCTGCGCCAGTTCGCCGTCCCGCCGGAGATGGCGGGACTGCTGGCCGAGCGCCATGCCCAGCGCCTGCGGGCGATCGTCCTGGAGGACCTCGGCCACGAGTTGCGCGTGGGCCTGGCCGATCCCATGGACGTGCGGGTGCAGGACGAGCTGTACGCCCTGCTGCGCAGGCCCCTGGACTTCGTGGTCATCACGCCGACCCAGTGGCACCGCGCCCTGGACCGGCTGTACCGCCGGCCCGAGCAGCTCGGCGAATTCGCCCGCGAGGTCGAGCGCGAGGTGAATGACCACGAGGGGGTCATCGACCTGCTGGCGGTCGAGCGTTCGCCGGACGAGGCCGACGCGCCGGTCGTCAAGCTGCTGCAGACCGTCTTCGAGGAGGCCGGGCGGGTCAACGCCTCGGACATCCACATCGAGCCGCAGGAGGCGACCCTCACCGTGCGCTTTCGCATCGACGGCCAGCTGCATGTGCAGATCCAGGCGGATCCGCGCATCGCCCCGCCGCTCATGGTGCGGCTGAAGCTCATGGCTAACCTGGACATCGCCGAGCGACGTCTCCCCCAGGAGGGGCGCATCTCCGTGCGCACCAGCAACGCGCGTTACGACGTGCGTCTGTCCACCGTGCCCACCCAGTTTGGCGAATCCGTGGTGCTGCGCCTGCTGCGGGTGGATGCAAGCCGACTTCAGCTGGACAAGCTCATGCCGCCGTCCATCCTGGAGGCCTTCGAGGGGGCCATCCAGCAGCACAACGGCATCGTGCTGGTCACCGGGCCGACCGGCAGTGGTAAGACCACCACCCTGTACGCGGCGCTGGATCGGCTCAACCAGCCCCATGTGAAGATCCTCACGGCCGAGGACCCGGTGGAGTACCGCATGCCCGGCATCTGCCAGGTCCACATCAACGAGCGCATCGGCCTGACCTTCGCCAAGGTCCTGCGCTCCTTCCTGCGGCAGGACCCGGAGATCATCTTCCTGGGCGAGGTGCGCGACGCGGAGACGGCCGAGATCGCGGTGCGCGCCGCGATGACGGGGCATCTCGTGCTCTCGACCCTGCACACCAACGACGCGCCGTCCACGCCGCTTCGTCTGATGGACATGGGGATACCGGCCTACATGATCGCGTCGACCCTGCGGGCCGTGCTGTCGCAGCGGCTGGTCCGTGTCAACTGCAAGGCCTGCGCGGTGCCGGTGCGGCCGGATGCCCGGCAGGTGGCGCTGCTGGGTCGGTTCCTCCCGCCAGAGGCGATCCGCGATGGCGATTTCCGCCAGGGCACGGGCTGCGCGCAATGCAACCGTATCGGCTATGCCGGGCGGGCCGGCGTGTACGAGGCCCTGGTGATGACGCCGGCGTTGTGCGACACGCTGGCCCGGGGAGAGCCGGGCAGCTTCGAGCGGGCGGTCCGGGACCAGATGCAGGGGCGCACGATGGCGCACCACGTGCTGCAGCTGGTCACGTCGGGCCGCACCACCCTGGAGGAGGCGATGACCGTCATCGCCGGATCACCGGCTGCCACGGCCTGCTGACCATGCAGACCTACCGCTACAAAGGCCGTAACCGGCGCGGCGAACCACTCGAGGGCACGATCGAGTCCCCCAGCGCTCAGGCCGTCGCCCGGTGGCTGCTGGACACCAGCCACTTTCCGGTCACGATCGAACTGGAAAAGCCCCCCAAGGAAACCCCGCCCTGGCTGGCCCGCTTGCTTGGGGAGGACAAGGTCAGGCCGCTGGAGATCGAGTACTTCACCCGCCAGGTGGGGACGCTTTCCCGCGCCGGCCTGTCGATGCTGCAGGCGATCCAGAGCATGCAGCGGGCCTCCACAGGCAAGGGCATGGCCCGGATCCTGCGCACGCTCGCGCAGGACCTGGACAAGGGGGCGTCGCTGTCGCAGGCGCTGTCGCGCCATCACGCGGTATTCGGCGACTTCTACCTGAGCATGATCCGTGTTGGTGAGGAATCGGGCCGCCTGAACGAGGTCTGGCAGATGCTGCTGCGGCAACTGGAATTCGACCGCCAGATGCGCCAGCGGGTCAGCTCCGTCATGCGCTATCCCAGCTTCGTGCTCGCGGCCCTGGTGGTTGCGCTCCTGGTCTTCATGCTGTTCGTCATCCCGGTATTTGCGGACATCTACAAGTCCATGCGGCTGGAGCTGCCGGCGGTCACCCAGGGCCTCATCGCGGCGTCCGGGTTCGTCACCTTGCACTGGTGGGGCATCCTCGCCGGTCTCGCGCTGGGGGCACTGGGTGCGAGCCGCGCGCTGCGCACGCCGCAGGGCCGCTACGCCTGGGACAAGGCCAAGCTGCGGCTGCCCCTGTTCGGCCCCATCATGAACAAGGGCGCGATCGGGCGCTTCTGCGAGGGCTTCGCTACCGCCTACCGCAGCGGCGTGCCCCTGGTGCAGGCCATCGACGTGGTGTCGGGCATCGTCGACAACGCATTCATCCGGGATCGCGTCCTGCAGATGCGGCAGGGGCTGGAACGCGGCCAGGGCTTCTCGCGGGTGGCGCGTGGCGCGGGCATCTTCAGCCAGACCGAACTGCAGATGATCATCGTGGGTGAGGAGGCCGGTGCCATCGACATGATGGTCTCGCAGATCGCCCGGATCCACCAGGAAGACCTGGACTACGACGTGAACCGTCTGAGCAAATCCATGGAACCTCTCCTGCTCGGGTTCATGGGTGGTCTGGTGGGGCTGCTGCTGCTCGGGATCTTCACGCCGATGTGGGACATGAGCCAGCTGGCGATGAAAAGGTGATGAGCCGGCCGGCCCAGCCCGCGGTGCTCAGTTCACCATCACCAGCTTGCCCTTGACCGCGCGCGACCCCATGCGGGCGTAGGCCGCCTTCAATTCGGCCATCGGCATCGTGGCGTCGATCACCGGCTTGATCTTTCCCTGGCCGTACCACCGGGCCAGCTCCTGCATCATCGCCGCGTTGGCCTGGGGCTCGCGCTTGGCGAAGTCGCCCCAGAACACCCCCACCAGCGAGGCGCCTTTGAGCAGCGGCAGGTTCAGGGGCAGGGCGGGGATGGGCCCTGACGCGAAGCCCACCACCAGGTAGCGGCCCCGCCACGCGATGGAGCGGAACACCGGTTCGGCGAAGTCCCCGCCCACCGGGTCATAGACCACGTCGGGTCCCTTGCCGCCGGTAGCCGACTTGATCGCCTCGCGCAGGCCGACCTGTGGGGTATGCACGCCGTAGTTGATCGTCTCGTCGGCACCTTGCGCGCGGCACAGGGCGCATTTGTCGTCGCTGGAGGCAGCAGCGATCACGCGCGCGCCGATGGCCTTGGCGATCTGGATCGCCGCGGTTCCCACGCCGCCCGCAGCGCCCAGCACCAGCACCGTCTCGCCGGCCTTGAGCTGGGCGCGGTCCATCAGCGCATGGTGCGAGGTGGCGTACGTCATGATGAAGGCCGCCGCATCCACCGCGGCGAAACCGGCAGGCAGGGGCATGCACAGGGCCGCAGGGGCCAGCGTGTGGGTGGCAAAGCCCCCCGTGCCCGCCAGGCAGGCCACGGCCTGCCCCGGCTTCAGGTGCGTCACGCCGTCGCCCACTGCCTCCACCACGCCCGCGAACTCCGCGCCGGGCACGAAGGGCAGGGCGGGCTTCATCTGGTACTTGTTCTGGACGATCAGCAGGTCGGGGAAGTTCAGGCTGGCCGCCTCGATCCGCACCAGCACCTCACCCGGGCCCGGCTCGGGGGTGGGCAGCTCCTTCCAGGTCAGAGCGTCGACGCCGACGGGGTTCTCGCAGAGCCAGGCACGCATGGGGCTTCCTCGGGGTGGCAACAAAAGGCGCCGATCATAGACAGCGGTCCCCGGCGCCGCATGTCCCCCCAGCGACGGCCCGCCCTACAATCGTTCGCACATCCCATGAAAATCCTCATCTCCAACGACGACGGCTACCGCGCTCCCGGCATCGTGGCCTTGCATGAGGCCCTCAAGGACATCGCCGACGTCGAGGTGGTAGCTCCCGAACACAACAACAGCGCCAAGTCCAACGCGCTCACCCTGCACCAGCCCCTGTACGTGCACCCTGGCCCCGAGCGCGTGCGCTACGTGAATGGCACGCCGGCCGACTGCGTACACGTCGCGCTCACCGGCCTGCTGGGGTACCGCCCGGACCTCGTGGTCAGCGGCATCAATAACGGCGCCAACATGGGCGATGACACCATCTACTCCGGCACCGTAGGCGCCGCCATGGAGGGCTACCTGTTCGGGATCCCGGCCATTGCCTTCTCCCAGGTCGAGAAGGGCTGGTCCCACCTGGACGCCGCGGCCCGTGTGGCCCGCGAGCTGGTGCAGCAGGTCATCGCGCAGGGCCTGGTGGCGAAGCCAGCGCCCTTCCTGCTGAACGTCAACATCCCCAACCGCCCCTACGACGCGCTCGGTCCGATCGAGGTCTGCCGGCTCGGGCGCCGCCATGCCGCCGAGAGCGTCATCGCCCAGACCAGCCCGCGCGGCGACACCATGTACTGGATCGGCGCTGCCGGCCCCGCCCGCGACGGCGCGGACGGCACCGACTTCCACGCCACGGCCCAGGGCCGCATTGCGCTCACCCCGCTGCAGGTGGACCTGACCGACCACGAGGCCCTGGGTGCGTGGTCGCAGGCCGTGACCACGCGCCCATGACCACGCGCCGGCCCACTTTCCCCGCACGGCTGGACCTGCCCCAGGGCCCCAAGCCGGTCACCCGCCCCGCGCGCGTGGCCGGTTCGTCCGTGCCGCCGGCCGCCGCGCCCCAGGGTCTGGGGCTGGACTCGGGCGCGGTGCGCGCCCGCATGGTCCAGAAACTTGCGGCCCAGGGCATCTGCGAACCGCGCGTGCTGGCGGCGCTCGGGAAGGTGGAACGCCACCGCTTCGTCGACACCGCGCTCGTGAACCAGGCCTACGAAGACACCAGCCTGCCCATTGGCCTGGGCCAGACCATCTCCAAGCCCAATGTGGTGGCCCGCATGATCGAGCTGCTGCTGGCGGGACACCCAGAGACCGGCGCGCCGATCGGGCGCGTGCTCGAGATCGGCACCGGCTGCGGCTATCAGGCCGCGGTGCTGGCCTGCGTGGCGCGCGAGGTGTACAGCATCGAGCGCCTGCGCGGCCTGCATGACAAGGCGCGTGAGAACCTGCGGCCGCTGCGCCTGCCCAACGTGCACCTGCTGTTTGGCGATGGCATGGCGGGCTACGCCAAGGGTGCGCCCTATGCCGGCATCATCGCCGCCGCCGGAGGCGAGGCCGTCCCCCAGGCCTGGATCGACCAACTCGCGGTGGGCGGTCGCATCGTCGCGCCCTCGGTCATGCCCGGCGGCCAGCAGGCCCTGGTGGTCATCGACAAGACACCTGCCGGCCTGCACCAGGGCATCCTCGAGCCGGTGCATTTCGTCCCCCTAAAATCCGGAACCGCCTGAGCCCATGCCCATCCTGACCGTCATGCCGAAGCCGACGCAGCGCCTGCACGCGTGCACGCGCCGGGCGGGGCCGATGCTCCTGACCGGTCTCCTCATCGCCGGCGTACTCGCGGGCTGCGCCTCGGGCAACCGCCAGCCCGCGCCGGTCGAAGACCGCGGCGCCATGACACGCAATCGCCCGGCGCCTGCCACCCCTGCCGCAACGGCCCGCCCCGCCGCGCAGGCCGCGGCTGCCCGCCCCAACAATCAGTCGAACACGCAGGCGAATAACCAGGCCGGCACCGCGCAGCAGCAGGACGACGCGGCCCGTCCGCTGGCCCTGGGGGCCGAGAACGCCGGCAAGCCCGGCTACTACACCGTGCGCTCCGGCGACACCCTGGTCCGCATCGCCCTGGACGCCGGACAGAACTGGCGTGACGTCGCGCGCTGGAACAACCTGGCCAACCCCAACGCCATCGAAGTTGGGCAGGTGCTGCGCATCCAACCCCCGCCGGGCACCGAGGTGGTCACCCGCCCCGTGCAGCAGTCGGTGGTCACGCCCATCGGCAGCGCCAGCACCCCGGCGCCGCGTCCTGCCGATGCCCCGCCCCAGGCCGCCTCCGCGCCTGGCAATGCCCAGGCGAACGCCCAGACCACCGCCCAGGCCAACGGTAACCCGAACCCTGCCCCCGCCGAGGACGAGATCACCTGGGCCTGGCCCGCGCCTGGCAATCCATCGGTGCTGGCCGGCTTCGACGAGGCTCGCAACAAGGGCCTGGACATCGCCGGCAAGCCCGGCGACCCGGTCCTGGCCGCTGCCGACGGGCGCGTGGTCTATGCGGGCGCCGGCCTGCGCGGGTACGGCAACCTCATCATCCTGAAGCACAACAACACCTATCTCACCGCCTACGCGCACAACCAGACGCTGCTGGTCAAGGAGGACCAGACCGTGCGCAAGGGCCAGAAGATCGCCGAGATGGGCTCCACCGACGCCGACCGGGTGAAGCTGCACTTCGAGATCCGCCGGCAGGGCAAGCCGGTTGATCCGGCCCGTTACCTCGCGGCGCGCTGAGCCCCCTCGCGCGGGATCGGCAGCAGGGCCTGGCCGCCCGGGTGCTGCAGCTTGATGTGTGCCGTCAGCCCCCCGGTGGTGGTGTTGGCCAGCGAGAAGATGCCCCCCATGCGCTGCACCGTCTTGTTGACGATGGCCAGGCCCAGGCCTGCGCCGGTGGCTGCCGTGCGTGCCGCGTCGCCGCGAAAGAAGGGCTTCATCAGGTTGGGCAGGGCGCCAGGGGCGACGCCAGGCCCGTGGTCGCGCACCCGCAGCATCACCCAGTCGTCGCGCAGGCGCGCGGTCACGTCCACCTGTGCCACACCGGTCTGCGGCGTCTTGCCATAGCGGCGCGCGTTCTCCAGCAGGTTGGCGATCACCCGCGTGAGGTCGACCTCGTCGGCCAGCACCTGCAGGTCCTGCGGCACGTCCAGCGTGATGCGCAGGTCGTCCCGGTCCTGGACCGCGTACACGCAACCGCGCACCACCTCCGCCAGGCCAACGGGCCGCAGCTGGCTCGGCTCGGGCCGTGCGTAGTCCAGGAACTTGTCGATGATTGCGTCCAGCTGGTCGATGTCCGCCGCCATGTGCGCGCGGGCGTCGGGGTCGGTCACGCTCATCTCGGTCTCCAGCCGCAGACGGGCCAGGGGCGTGCGAAGGTCGTGCGAGATCCCGGCCAGCATCACCGCCCGGTCCTGCTCGATCTTGCCCAGCTGCTGCGCCATGCGGTTGAAGCCGATGTTGACCTCGCGTATCTCGCTGGTCACGGCCTTCTCGTCCAGCCGGCTGGCGTCGAAGTCGCCGTCACGCACCCGGCTGGCGGCGAAGGACAGCTGCTTGAGCGGCCGGTTGATCAGCCCGGCGATCAGGGCGGCGCCGGCCAGCGACAGGCCGGCTGCGGTCACCAGCCAGATCAGCCAGGTCTTGCCCCCCACCTGCGTGAAGCGCTCGCGGTCCAGGCGCAGCCAGTAGGCGTCGGCGTCGATGCGAAAGCCCACCCACAGCCCTGGTTCTCCGTTCATGCTGCCCGCCACCTGGGTGCCGGGTCCCAGTTGCTGCTCCAGCTCGCGCTTGATCAGGCGCTCGGCCATGCCCGCCTCCAGGGGCAGTGCACGGTCACCGGGTTCGCGCGGCTGGATGCGCACCTGCTCCTGATCGGCCAGGGTCTTGATCAGGGAGATGCGGCCGATTGCGTCCGAGTGCAGCAGCGCGGCCCGGCTGAGGTTGACCAGGGTGGCAATCTGCTGGGCTCCCTGGATCGCGCGCGGCGCGAACTCCAGGGCCCGGAACGTCTGCAGCCAGGCGATGCTCGACCCGAGCAGCAGCAGCGCCAGCAGGAAGAAGGTGCGCCAGAAGAGCGAAAGCCCCAGCCGGGGCTCGGGGTCTGTGGGCACCAGGGTCTCGGCAGGGACAGGGCGGCCGGCCCGGTCGGGAGGGATCCGGGACTCGCCCGAGTGCAGCTCAGCCCGCACCATCCGGAACGAAGACATAACCGACGCCCCAGACTGTCTGGATGTAGCGCGGCGCGGCCGGGTCGTTCTCGACCAGTTTGCGCAAGCGCGAGACCTGCACGTCCAGGCTGCGGTCAAAGGGTTCGAACTCTCGGCCGCGCGCGAGCTGGGCCAGCTTCTCGCGCGACAGCGGCTGGCGCGGGTGGCGCACCAGGGCCTTGAGCATGGCGAACTCGCCGGTGGTCAGGGGGAGCTCTTCGCCGTTCTTGCGCAGGGTGCGAGCGCCCAGGTCGAAGGCGAAGGGGCCGAAGTTCACGACCTCGTTCTCGGAGGAGGGCGCGCCCGGGGCCTCCTGGGCGGGGCGTCGGCGCAGCACGGCGTGCACCCGCGCGAGCAGCTCGCGAGGGTTGAACGGCTTGCCCAGGTAATCGTCGGCGCCGACCTCCAGGCCCACGATACGGTCCACGTCCTCGCCCTTGGCGGTGAGCATGATGATGGGGGTGCGGTCGTTGGCCGCGCGCAGGCGGCGGCAGATCGACAGCCCGTCCTCGCCCGGCATCATCAGGTCCAGGACGATCAGGTCGGCGGTCTCGCGAAGCATCAGCCGGTTCAGCGCCTTGCCGTCCTCGGCCAGGATGACCTCGAAGCCCTCCTGGGTGAGGTAACGCCGCAGCAGGTCGCGGATGCGCGCGTCGTCGTCCACCACCAGAATCTTGTCAGTGCGAGCAGCGTGGGTGTTCATGGTGTTCCGGTCTGTATGTAACTGAGGCGATTTTGATCGCCTTGTTGCATGGCGTGATGTCTTTTGGACTATCAATCACAGTGTGTTACAAAACTTGCGTTAATTCGAGAGAATGCTAATGCGGGTCCGGATGCCGTCCGCAAGCGGAGGGGCTGTGCAGCGCCATCCGGTACGATCCTTCGCTTGAGCGCGCACCGCCCTGCCGCCGGCGGGGCCCGAGTCCTTACCCCCTGCCTTTCCCCTGTCTCTCCCGCCTGCTGGTTTCTCCCACGATGTCCTCCCCCGAACTCCTGTCCCTCGTCTGCTGCGGCCCCGGCGAAGGCGAATCCCGCGCCCTGAGCTACTGGCAATGGGGGCGTGCCGACGCGTCTCACGCGGTTGTGTGCGTGCACGGCCTGACCCGCCAGGGTCGCGACTTCGACGTGCTGGCGCAGGCCCTGCTCGAGGCCGCGGACGGCAAGCTGCGCATCCTGTGCCCCGACATGGCCGGCCGCGGCGCCAGCACCCGTCTGGCCGACCCGCGCAAGTACGTGGTACCGACTTACGTGGCGGACATGGCCCAGTTCCTGGTCCAGGTCCACCGGCAGGCGCCCATGCAGGTGCTGGACTGGGTCGGTACCAGCATGGGCGGCCTGATCGGGATGGGCCTGCTGGGCACGCCCGACCTGCCGCTGCCCGTACCGGTGCGGCGGCTGGTCCTGAACGACATCGGGCCCGTGATCGAGTGGAAGGCGCTGCAGCGGCTGCGCGCCTACTTGGGCCGCATGGGTCCCTATGCCACCGAGCAGGAGGCTGTGGATGCCATGGCGGCGGTGGCCGCGACCTTCGGCCCACACACCCCGCAGCAGTGGCTGGCGCTGTCGCGACCCATGCTGCGGGCCTTGCCGGAAGGCGGTTACCGCCTGCACTACGACCCGGCCATCGCCGTGCCCTACGAGACGCTCACCGAGCAGGCCACGCGCGACGCCGAGCCCCTGCTGTGGCAGATGTGGGACCGCATCACCGCGCAGACCCTGCTGGTGCGGGGCGCCGAATCCGACCTGCTCTTGGCCGAGACGGCGCGCGCCATGACCCAGCGCGGGCCGCGCGCGCGCCTCGTCGAGTTCGCCGGCGTGGGCCATGCGCCCACCTTCGTGCCGCGCGACCAAGTGGACGCCGTCGTCTCCTTCCTGCTGCCCTGAGGATCCGCGCAGTCCCATGAAAAGCCAGTCGGTGCCCGCCCCCGATGCGGCGCCGGTCTCCGGCCTGGTCGCCGCTGCGGAACAGGCCCTGCCCCGTCAGGCCGATGCCCTGGCGCGTGCGCGTAATTTCGCCGAGCCCCTGATCGCCCACGAGACCCTGGACACCGGCGAGAACACCCTGGCCCATGCCGACGCAGTCGCTGCGATCCTGCAGCACATGGGGGGCTCCGAGGCCATGCAGGCGGCCAGCTATCTGGTGCACGCCTGCCCCTATCTGGCCCGTCCGCAAGAGAGCATCGCGCGCGGATTCGGCGAGAGCTATGCGCAACTCGCCCTGGCCACCAACCAGCTGATGGCGGTGCAGCGCCAGGCCCGCGAAGGCGAGGGCCCGCGCGCGCAGGCCGAGAACATCCGAAAGATGCTGCTCGCGTTCTCGCGCGACCTGCGCGTGGTGATGCTGCGCCTCGCGTCGCGCCTGCAGACCCTGCGCTGGTACGCTGCCTCGCGCACGCTGCCGCCGCCCGGCGTCGCGCGCGAGGCCCTGGACATCTTCGCGCCCCTGGCCAATCGCCTGGGCATCTGGCAGGTCAAGTGGGAGATGGAGGACCTGGCCTTTCGCTTCCTGGAGCCCGAAACCTACAAGCAGGTGGCCCGCCTGCTGGACGAGCGCCGCGCCGAGCGCGAGGCCTACGTCGAGCAGCTGCGTGCGCGTCTGGAGCGCGAGCTGCAGGCCCAGGGCCTGCGCGTGCAGGTGGCGGGCCGGCCCAAGCACATCTACAGCATCGTCAAGAAGATGCGCGGCAAGTCGCTGGATTTCGACCGCGTCTTCGACGTGCGCGCGCTGCGCGTGATCGTGCAGGAGGTGCGCGAGTGCTATGCGGCCCTGTCCTGGGTGCACCAGCAGTTCGAGCCGATTGCCAGCGAATTCGACGACTACATCGCCCGGCCCAAGCCCAATGGCTACCAGTCGCTGCACACCGTGGTGCGCGACGCCGCGGACCGCCCCATCGAGATCCAGATCCGAACCCAGGCCATGCACGATCACGCCGAGCACGGCGTGGCGGCGCACTGGGCCTACAAGGAGGCCGGGGCCAAGGGCTATGCGGGGGTCTCGGCCACCAGCGAATACGACACCCGCATCGCGGTGCTGCGCCAGCTGCTCGCGTGGGAACGTGACCTGGCTGACGTCGCCGGGTCCGGCGCGGGCCTGTTCGAGGATCGCATCTACGTGCTCACGCCGCAGGCCTCGGTGGTCGAACTCACGCAGGGCGCCACGCCGGTCGACTTCGCGTACACGCTGCACACGAGCCTGGGGCACCGCTGCCGCGGCGCGCGCGTGGACGGCGCGATGGTGCCCCTGAATACGCCCCTGAAGAACGGTCAGACGGTGGAGATCATCACCGCCAAGGAGGGTGGGCCCTCGCGTGACTGGCTCAACCCCGATCTCGGTTTCCTGGCCGGCCAGCGCGCGCGGGCCAAGGTGCGTGCCTGGTTCAACGAGCAGTTCCGTGACGAGACCGTGGCCCGCGGGCGCGAGGCGGTCGAGAAGCTGCTGCAGCGGGAGGGGCGCACCGCCATGCGCCTGGACGATCTGGCGTCCCAGCTGGGGTTCAAGTCGGCCGAGGACCTGTTCGCGGTAGTGGGCAAGGACGAATTCTCCCTGCGCACCATTGAGGCCCTGTTCCGTCCTGCGCCGGCGCCCGTGCCGCAGGACGAGTTTCTTCTGAAGAAGCCCCGCGCCACACCCGCCGCACCCAAGGGCGGGGTGCTGGTGGTGGGCGTGGATTCGCTCATGACGCAGCTGGCCCGGTGCTGCAAGCCGGCGCCGCCCGATGCGATCGGAGGCTTCGTCACTCGTGGCAAGGGCGTGAGCATCCACCGCACGGACTGCAGCAACTGGCGCGAGATCGCCGCCCGCGACCCGCAGCGGGTGATCGAGGTCGAGTGGGGCCAGCCCCAGGGTGACGGCCGCTCGCTGTACCCGGTGGACGTCTCCGTGGAGGCGGCCGACCGCCAGGGCCTGCTGCGGGACATCTCCGAGGTCTTCGCCAAGGAGAAGATGAACGTGGTGGGCGTGCAGACCCAGTCGGTCAAGGGCGTGGCCTGGATGACGTTCACCGTGGAGATCGCCGACTCGCACCGGCTGCAGGCGGTGCTGGCCCAGGTGCGCGAGGTGATGGGCGTGCGCGCGGCGCGTCGGCGCTGAGTCGGCGCGGGCGGCGAACCCTGCTACACTAGCGGGCTTCGAACGAACACAGGCGCGTAGCTCAGCTGGTTAGAGCACCACCTTGACATGGTGGGGGTCGTTGGTTCGAGTCCAATCGCGCCTACCAGTCCAAGCCCTTGCAGGTATCCAACTGCAGGGGCTTTTTCTTTTTGCCTTCAGGTTCGTGCGTTCTTCCTGCTTTCGCGTTTGCCACGAGTAGACGTTTCAGACGTAGTGCGTACGGGCATATGAACTTTTGAAGGATCACTCCCGCACTCGGGTTAGCCGGCCAGCTGACCACCCCTGCCTATGATGGCCAAATTGAAAAACATACGGAGACCGAGTCACCACCATGGCCACCTGCAGCCGCTGCCAAGCCACCATTCCCTCGGGACGTAATTTCTGCACCGCCCACTACATGGAGGCGGTGGCCGAGTACGAGTCCGCATTGGCTAACTACAACCACAACATCGCTGTCTGGAACTCGATGTCCGACGCCGAGCGCTCGGCGGCCCACGCGAGCGCGGAGGAGTCTTCTGTCACGGGCTATGCCGGCGCCGTGGGTTTCCTGGTCGGCGCGATCGCCTGGTACGTCATGGCCCAGGAGCGCGACATCGACGCCCTCTGGGGCGTCGGCATCCTGGTGGGGACCATTCTGGTGTTCACGGTCATCGGGCCGATTCGCGTCCTGGTCGGACGGCTGGCGCGCATGTTCGTGCGCGCCATCGGCTACTTCATCGGCCTGTGGATCGTAGGGGCCATCATCTCGATCTGGTCACCCTTCATCAAGGAAAACTCCTCGATGCTGACCGCGGGCCTCGTGATCGGCGTGCTGGTGATCTCTGCCATCCTGGAGGCCTCGGGCGGACACCATGCCAGCGGCGCGCCGACCCCGCCCTCCAAGCCCAGTCCCTGAGTTTGCGGCACCGGCGCAGAGGCCCTGGCGCCGCGAGGCCACTCAGCCGTCTTCGCGCGACTCCAGGATCTCCTGGGCGAAGGCGATCGCGTCGCCGATCGTGAACATTCCCGGTCCGCCCACCACGGTCAGCACATCAAAGTGCATGCGGATGGAGCCGGCCAGCGACTGCGTGAGCCTTTCGTCAAACCCCATCAGGGCGTACAGCGAGTCGCCAGGCTGCAGGGCGGCCGGATCCAGGTGCTTGACACCCAGCGCCTTGGCCAGCGCCGCGATCAGCACCGGCACCTCCCGGACCGCGTTGTCGGGTGTGATGGGGGCGGGCATGCCCTTGAACACGGCGCGCGTGCTGCGAGCCTTCTGGATCGGCTCGCCCCGCGCGCTGGCAAGCAGGCGCTCGTACCGGGCCTCAGGGCAGCCGTCGATCATGATCTCCAGTTCGAAGCCGTCGAGGTCGTAGGGGTTGAAGCCCTCGAACACCATGTCGCTGAGGATGGCATTGACGGAGTCGACATTCAGGCGCTCGCGCAGCTTGCCCTTCTTCCCGAGCTTCTTGACCTGAGGATCCCAGGACGATTCCTCGAAAAGAGACAGCAGGCTGGCGCGCGCCATGCTGTCCAGGCTGTCATCGGGCGGGATGGACAGCACGAAGGCCACCATCACCGTGAGTCGCTCGCCAGCCCAGTGACCCTCGGTCCACTGCGCCAGTTCCTGCCCCTGCGGATAGAGCCGCACGTCGCAATAGGCTTGGGTGAAGCGCTGGCCGGTGACCCGGCCCACCACATCCTGGAAGGCGGGCAGCACCGAGGCGTCCAGCACCCGTTTGAGTTCGCAGGCGGCGGTGGCGAACCCCGGGCCGACGCGTTGCGCGTAGGGCGCGTATGCCAGCCCCTGTGACTGGAGATCCTTGAGGAAGCTGCGCTGGTCCCGGGGTGACAGCGTGCCGCGATCTGCGTCGTACAGGGGGTAGAGGTCATCCATGACAGGGGATTATCACCCTGCACCTGGCAGGGGCGCGCCGCACACCCCCGGGTGATCCCGGGGATGGATCGCGGTGGCGGCTCCTAGAATCCGGCCTTCACCAGGAGCGGTCGAATTGCAATCCAAGAAGCCCCAGGCCGACAAGCCCACGCAGCGCGTCATCAAGAAGTACCCGAACAGGCGCCTGTACGACACCGACACCTCCAGCTACATCACCCTGGCCGAGGTCAAGCAGCTCGTGCTGGAAAGCCAGGCCTTCGTGGTGCGCGACGCGAAGACCGGTGAAGACCTCACGCGCAGCATCCTGCTGCAGATCATCCTGGAAGAAGAGGCGGGCGGTGCGCCCATGTTCACCGAGGCCGCACTGGCCAACATGATTCGCTTCTACGGCAACGCCATGCAGGGCTTCATGGGGCACTACCTCGAGAAGAACGTGCAGGCCTTCACCGACATGCAGGCCAAGCTGGCCGAGCAGTCAGCCACGCTCACGCCCGAAATGTGGGCCCAGTTCACCCAGGCGCAGAACCCGATGATGCAGGGCCTCGTGGGGAACTACATGGAGCAGTCCAAGACCCTGTTCGAGGCCATGCAGGAACAGATCCAGAAGCAGACCGAGCAGATGTTCGGGGCCTTCACCGGCAAGCGCTGAGGGGCGGCGCCCCGGAGCAGGGACAATACGGGGATGAGTGACATTCCCGCGTCCACGACCTCCCCCGTTCCCAGCCCGGCGCCCCGCGTCGGCTTCGTGAGCCTCGGCTGCCCCAAGGCGCTGACCGACTCCGAGTTGATCCTCACCCAGCTCTCCGCCGAGGGGTACCAGACCTCCAAGACCTTCCAGGGCGCCGACCTGGTGATCGTCAACACCTGCGGCTTCATCGACGACGCGGTCAAGGAAAGCCTGGACACCATCGGCGAGGCCCTGGCCGAGAACGGGCGCGTGATCGTCACCGGCTGCCTGGGCGCGCGCGAGGGCGAAGGCGGCGGCAACCTGGTGCGCAGCATGCATCCCTCGGTGCTGGCCGTCACCGGCCCGCACGCGACGCAGGAGGTGATGGACGCGGTGCATACCCACCTGCCCAAGCCGCATGACCCGTTTCTGGATCTCGTGCCCCAGGCCGGCGGCTTTGGCGAGGCGGGCATCAAGCTCACGCCGCGTCACTACGCGTACCTCAAGATCAGCGAAGGCTGCAACCACCGCTGCACCTTCTGCATCATCCCCTCCATGCGTGGCGACCTCGTCAGCCGCCCGATCGGCGACGTCCTGAAGGAAGCCCGCGCGCTGTTCGAGGGCGGCGTGAAGGAACTGCTCGTGATCAGCCAGGACACCTCGGCCTACGGGGTGGACGTGCAGTACCGCACGGGCTTTCACGACGGACGTCCGGTGCGCACGCGCCTGCTGGAGCTGACCCAGGCCCTGGGCGAACTGGCCGAGCCCTACGGCGCCTGGGTGCGCCTGCACTATGTGTACCCCTATCCCTCGGTGGACGAGGTGATCCCGCTCATGGCCCAGGGACGGGTGCTGCCTTATCTGGACGTGCCGTTCCAGCACAGTCACCCCGACGTTCTGAGGCGTATGAAGCGCCCCGCCAGCGGCGAACGAAACCTCGAGCGGATCGCGCGCTGGCGTGAGGCCTGCCCCGAACTCGTGATCCGCAGCACCTTCATCGCCGGTTTCCCGGGCGAGACCGAGACCGAGTTCGAGCACCTGCTCGATTTCATGCGCGAGGCCCGCATCGACCGTGCCGGCTGCTTCGCGTACAGCGACGTCAAGGGCGCTGCCGCCAATGACTTGCCGGGGATGCTGCCCAAGGAAGTGCGCGAGGAGCGCCGCGCCCGTTTCATGGCCGTGGCCGAGGAGGTCTCGGCCGCCATGCTGCAGGAGCGTATCGGGGCGACCATGCAGGTGCTGGTGGACTCGGCCCCCGGACTGGGCCGCAAGGGCGGGGTGGGACGCTCCTACGCGGACGCGCCCGAGATCGACGGTGTGGTGCGCCTCTTGCCGCCGGAAAAGATCAGCAAGCAGCTCAAGGTGGGTGAGTTCACCCGGGCGCGCATCGTGGGCACCGAGGGGCACGACCTGGTGGCGGTCCCGGTCTGAGCGGGCCGCGCCGGCGGGCCGTGAAAGACAAAAGCCGCCCTGCGAGCGGCCTTGTTTTATTTGTCGCCCAAACAAAAAGCCGGCGATGCCGGCCTTATCATTGGTGCCCAGGAGAGGACTCGAACCTCCACGATGTTACTCGCTAGTACCTGAAACTAGTGCGTCTACCAATTCCGCCACCTGGGCATTTCAGGAAAAGAAAGATTGTATATCAAAAACACAGCCGCCCCGGACAAGGGCCTGCTCGATGAGATCGAGGGCGTCATCCAGGGCCATCGCGACGGCCACGGCTTTGTCGTTCGCGACGACGGCGAAGGCGACATCTACCTGCCGCCCAACGAGATGCGGGCAGTCTTGCACAAGGACCGGGTCAAGGCCCGCATCGTGCGCCAGGACCGTCGCGGCCGACCCGAGGGGCGCGTGCTCGAGATCATCGAGCGCCCTGCCCAACCCATCATCGGCCGCCTGCTGCACGAAAGCGGCGTCTGGCTGGTCGCCCCCGAGGACAAACGCTACGGCCAGGACGTACTGATTCCCAAGGGCCTGACCGGCACCGCCAAGCCGGGCCAGGTGGTGGTGGTCGACCTGACCGAACCCCCCAGCCTCTACGGCCAGCCCGTGGGGCGCGTGAAGGAAGTCCTTGGCGAGATCGACGACCCCGGCATGGAGATCGAGATCGCCGTGCGCAAGTACGGCGTGCCGCACGAGTTCTCCGATGCCTGCATCGCCATGGCGCGCACGCTGCCCGACACCGTGCGGCCGCCAGACAAGAAGCACCGCGTCGACCTCACCGACGTGCCCCTGGTCACGATTGACGGCGAAGACGCCCGCGACTTCGATGATGCGGTTTACTGCGAGCCGGCCAAGGTCGGACGTGGCAAGGGATGGCGCCTGCTGGTGGCCATTGCCGACGTGAGCCACTACGTGGAGACTGGCAGCGCGATCGACATCGACGCCTACGAGCGCGCCACCAGCGTGTACTTTCCGCGCCGCGTGATCCCCATGCTGCCCGAAAAGCTGTCCAACGGCCTGTGCTCGCTCAACCCGCAGGTGGATCGCCTGTGCATGGTTTGCGACATGCTGATTGCCGCCACCGGCGAGATCCACGCCTACCAGTTCTATCCGGCAGTGATGTGGAGCCACGCGCGCTTCACCTATACCGAGGTGGCGGCCATTCTGGCCAACACCCGCGGCCCCGAAGCAACAAGGCACAAGGACCGCGTTGGCGACCTGATCAACCTGCACGACGTCTACCGCGCCTTGCTCAAGGCGCGCAGCGTACGCGGCGCAGTCGACTTCGAGACCACCGAAACCCAGATCGTCTGCGACGACAGCGGCCGGATCGAGAAGATTGTTCCGCGCACGCGCAACGACGCGCACCGCCTCATCGAAGAGGCCATGCTGGCTGCCAACGTCTGCAGCGCCGATTTCATCCAGGAGCACAAGCACGCCGGCCTGTACCGCGTGCACGAGGGTCCGACGCCCGAGAAGAAGGAGATCCTGCGCGGCTACCTCAAGGCCATGGCGGTGGGTATGACGATCAGCGAAGACCCGCTGCCCGCCGAGTTCCAGCGCATCGCGCAGGCCACCAAGGAGAGGCCTGACGCGCAGCAGATCCACACCATGCTGCTGCGGTCCATGCAGCAGGCGATCTACACCCCGATCAACAGCGGGCACTTCGGCCTGGCCTACGACGCCTACACACACTTCACCAGCCCGATCCGCCGCTACCCCGACCTGCTGGTGCACCGGGTGATCAAGGCCATCCTGTCCGATCGGCGCTACGAGCTGCCGGTCCTGCCCACGCCGGGCGAGGCCCACGAGAAGCTGGCGCGCCGCCTGGCCAGCCGCGCCGCCGCACCCGCGAACAAGCTCAAGAAGCCCGCGCCTGCGCCTACGCGCGAGGTGCAGGCCTGGGAGGCCGCCGGCCTGCATTGCAGCGCCAACGAACGCCGCGCCGACGAGGCCAGCCGCGATGTGGAGGCCTGGCTCAAGTGCAGGTACATGCGTGAGCACCTGGGCGAGGAATACGGCGGCGTGGTCACTGCGGCTACCAGCTTCGGCATCTTCGTGACGCTGGATGCGATGTATGTCGAAGGGCTGGTGCACATCACCGAGCTGGGTGGCGAGTACTTCAAGTTCGACGAGGCGCGCCAGGAGCTGCGCGGCGAGCGCACCGGCATCCGTTACGCCATCGGCTCGCGGGTGCGGGTGCAGGTCAGTCGCGTCGACCTGGATGGCCGCAAGATCGATTTCCGGCTGGTTCGCGAGGGCGAGGAGTTGACCTCGCGCGCGATGAAGGACAAGGGCGTGACAGGCGCCTCTGGCGCACCCGCCAAGGCCTCGGCCAAGCGGGCCGCTCGCCAGTCCGGTGCTGCGCCCGGCGAACGCGAGCGCTCCCCGATCCGGGCGCTCACGGCTTCGGTCAAGAAAGCCGCGGCCAAGACCAAGGGCGCCAAGGGGCCCAAGGGCAAGCCCCGCAAGTCGCGCCGCTGAGGCGCTGCCCGGGCGCGGCGGGATTCAGCCCAGACGCGACGCCAGCCCCGAAGCGGTCAGCGCCTGGCCTGGCGGCCACTCGTCGGCGCAGGCGCCGTGGGCATAGACCGCGTAAGCCGCAGCCTCCCACGCCGATTGCCCCTGGGCCATCCGCGCCGCCACCATCCCAGCCAGCACGTCCCCGGTGCCGGCCGTTGCCAGGCGCGCGTTGCCGGTCGGATTGATCTGCGGGATGCGCCCCGGCGCTGCGATGACGGTGCCCGAGCCCTTGAGGGCCACGGCCGCGCCCCAGTGTGCGGCGATCTCCCGCGCGGCGCCCAGGCGATCGGCCTGCACCGCTTGGGCGGTGGTGGCCAGCAAGCGCGCCGCCTCCAGAGGATGGGGGGTCAGCACTGTGGTGTCTGGCGCTCGCGCGCAGCGAGCCCGAAGCAGCGCCTGCAGCGTGCTGTCGGCCGCGATGGCGTTCAGGGCGTCGGCATCCAGCACCAGCGTCCTCGCGCGCGAGACGATTCGTGGCAGCTCAGCGCGTACGGCCTCCCCGCCGCCGCAGCCGCAAGCCACGTGCAGGTCCGCGGGGTCCAGCGCGGACACCGGCCGGAACATCAGTTCCGGCTGAACCGGGTCTACCGTCATTCCCGAGCCTGCGGGCTGCTGCCTCGGCAGCAGACCCGCGAACACCCGCCCGGCTCCCGCGTGCAGCGCGGCGCGGGCCGCGAGCAGGGCGGCGCCGGCCATGCCGGGCGCGCCGCCGATCACGGCCACGTCTCCCCAACTGCCCTTGTGGGAGGCATGCGGCCGGGGCACCGGTTCGGGTGCAGGGCACAGCGTGGCGGCCGGGTCTGCGCCGGCCAGGAAGCGGGTGGCGCCCAGGTCGTCGAACCAGACCTGGCCCGACGCATCCCGACCCAGCGCCGTGAACAAGCCCGGCTTGAGTGTGAGCAGGCTCAGGGTATGCGTGGCGGTGATCGCCTCCCCCTGGCCGGTGTCAGCGTCCAGGCCCGAGGGGAGGTCCACGGCCAGTACCGGCGCGCCGGCCTGCGCCATGCGCGCCATCTGCACCGGCCACGCGGCGGCGCGTCCCTCCAGGGGCCGGCGCACGCCGATGCCCAGGACCGCGTCGATGACCAGGTCTGCCTGGCCCGGGGGCATGTCCGCGAACCGGACCCCCGCGGCCTGCGCGCGCTGCAGCGAGGCCTGCGCGTCGGCGGGCTGTGGGGCCGCATCCCCCAGCCAGGTCACCACCACCTCTCGATGCGGGGCCTGGAGCAGGGCGGCGGCCTCCAGACCGTCCCCTCCGTTGTTGCCGGGACCGCAGGCCACCCAGACGGTGCGCGCGTGCGGCGCCAGGGCCAGCGCCAGCCGGGCCACCGCCGCGCCGGCGCGCTGCATCAGCGTGTGCGGTGGCAGTGTGGCGGCTGCGGCGGCCTCGATCTGGCGGGTGGCTGCCACGCCATGGAGCGGCCAGGCGCGGCCGGGGGTGATGCGCTGCATCCGGTCATTGTGCCGGGCGCGCGCGGGCCAGACCGGCTGCCGGGCGGGTCACCACGGCGGTTGGGGGGCTCAGTCCCGGCGCAGCGGCGCCAGCACTGCCTCGGCCTGCAGCGCGATGTTCAGGACGGTGTCATCGTGCAGGGCGCCGTGCCACAGCATCAGGCCCGCCGGCAACTCGCCGCTGGCGTGACAGGGCAGGGAGATGGCGCAGCCATCGAGCATGTTCACCGCGCTGGGGTTGCGCAGCAGCAGGCCGTTCACGCGGAAGAAGGCCTCGTCGCGCGCCGCGTCCCGGGCGGCGTCCTGCCCGTCGGCCGGTGCCACCTGCGAGATTGCCGGGGGCATGACTGGCACCGTCGGCGAGAGCATCGCGTCGAAGCCCTCCATGGCCTGCGCCATGCGGCCGATCCACGCCGGGCGGGCCGTTGCTAGCTCCACGTACTCCCAGGCCTTCATCGCCTCACCGCGCTCGATGCGCAGGCGCACGCGGGGGTCATAGCCCGCGCCCCGTGCCGCGATCAGTTCGCGGTGCCAGGCATAGCTTTCGGCGGCGGAGAAGGTGCCACGCGCCAGCAGGTCGGCCAGTTCGTTCAGGGGCTGCAGCGGGATTTCCTCGATCCGGGCGCCGGCCGCCCGCAGCGTCGCCAGGGCGCGCTCGAAGGCGCGGGCGGCGTGAGCGTCCAGGCCCTCCAGCATCACGGCGGACGGCACGGCCAGGCGGTAGGCCGACAGGGGTGCGTCCGCGCGCAGCACGCGCCGCTGCGCCAGTATCTCGTGGGCCAGGATGGCGTCACGCACCGAGCGCGTCATCGCGCAGACCGTGTCCAGTGTGGTGGACAGGGGCAGGGCGCCTTCGGTGGGCACCAGCCGGGCGGTGCTCTTGAAGCCGACGATCCCGCACAGGGCGGCCGGTATGCGGATCGAGCCGCCGGTGTCCGAGCCCAGGCCGATGAAGGCCGCGCCGGTGGCCACGGAAACGGCCGCCCCCGAGGACGATCCACCAGGGATACGGGCCACTGCCGTATCCGCCGGGTTCACGGGCGTGCCGTGGTGGGGGTTGGTGCCAACGCCTGAGAAGGCGAACTCGGACATGTTCGTGCGCCCGATCACGGCGGCGCCGGCCGCCCGCAGCCGGGCCACCGCCCGGGCATCGGTCCGGGCCGGGGGCGTGTCATGCAGGACGGCCGAGCCGGCCTGCGTGGGCTGGCCCGCCACGTCGAAGAGATCCTTGACCGAGACCGGCAGGCCTCCCAGGGGCAGGGCCGCCATCGCCGGGTCGGCAGCCGCCTCGCGGGCGGGGCCGGCGGACAGGGACAGGAAGGCCTGCCGGCAGGCCGGCCCCTGGGCCACGGCCAGGGCGCGTTCCAGTTCGTCGCTGGCTTGGGCCTGGCCGGCACGGATTCGTTCAAGGGTGGCGGTGAGGTCGGGCAGGGTCATGATCCGCGATGGGCTGTGGTAAACTCTCTGGGTTTTGCGGCGCGGCCCCTGCACGGTGCAGGGGATGTTTGCCGCGGGGCATCAGGCGCCGCAAGGCGTCAATCGCGAATCCGTCCCACCTGGGTGTCTGCGTGTCTTCCGAACCTTTCGGAGGGCCGTTGATTTCGGGGCGGATTCTAGACCTAACCTCAAGGAAATCACATGTCCGCCTCCATGCGCGAAATGCTGGAAGCCGGTGTCCATTTCGGACACCAGACCCGCTTCTGGAACCCCAAGATGGCCCCGTTCATCTTCGGCCATCGCAACAAGATCCACATCATCAACCTGGAAAAGTCGCTTCCGATGTTCCAGGAAGCGATGAAGTTCGTGAAGCAGCTGTCCGCCAACCGCGGCACGATCCTGATGGTTGGCACCAAGCGCCAGGCGCGCGAGATCGTCGCCGCCGAGGCCCGCCGCGCCGGCGTGCCCTATGTCGACCAGCGCTGGCTGGGCGGCATGCTGACCAACTTCAAGACCGTCAAGACCTCCATCAAGCGTCTGAAGGACATGAAGGCGCAGCAGGAAGTCGGCCTTGACTCCATGAGCAAGAAAGAGCAACTCATGTTCGCCCGCGAGATGGAAAAGCTCGAGAAGGACATCGGCGGCATCCAGGACATGAACACCCTGCCCGACGCCATCTTCGTGATCGACGTGGGCTTCCACAAGATCGCCGTGGCCGAAGCCAAGAAGCTGGGCATCCCGCTGGTGGGCGTGGTCGACTCCAACCACTCGCCTGAGGGCATCGACTACGTCATCCCCGGCAACGACGACTCCTCCAAGGCCGTCACCCTGTACGCGCGCGGCATCGCCGACGCCATCCTGGAAGGCCGTGCCAACGCCGTCAATGACGTCGTGAAGGCCGTGGCCGAAGGCGGCGACGAGTTCGTCGAAGTGGAAGAGGGCGCACGCGCCTGAGTCCCCTCGCGAGTCGCAACGCTCGTCGCATGAAGGGGCTCACGGGCCCCTTTTTTACAACCGTATCCGATCCGATTTGAACGTTACGAGGTAAGAAATGGCTGCAATCACCGCAAGCATGGTCGCCGAACTGCGCGCCAAGACCGACGCCCCCATGATGGAGTGCAAGAAAGCCCTGACCGAGGCCGACGGCAACATGGAGAAGGCCGAGGAGATCCTGCGCGTCAAACTGGGCAACAAGGCCGGCAAGGCCTCCAGCCGCATCACCGCCGAAGGCGTGGTGGCGGCCTGCATCAGCGGCGGCGCCGGCGCCCTGCTCGAGACCAACTGCGAGACCGACTTCGTCACCAAGAACGACAGCTTCCTGGCCCTGGCCCGCGCCGCCGCCGAACTGATCGTCAAGCACAAGCCCGCCGACGTGGCGGCCCTGGGCGCGCTGCCCTACGCCCAGGACGGCTTCGGCCCCACCCTGGAAGACGTGCGCAAGGGCCTGATCGGCAAGATCGGCGAGAACATGTCCTTCCGCCGCTTCCAGCGCTTCGAAGGCGCCGGCAAGTTGGTCTCCTATCTGCACGGCACCCGCATCGGCGTGGTGGTGCAGTACGAGGGCGATGAGAACGCCGCCAAGGACGTGGCCATGCACGTGGCCGCCATGAAGCCGGTAGCCCTGACCAGCGCCGACGTGCCCGCCGCCCTGATCGACAAGGAGCGCAGCGTCGCCACCGCCAAGGCCGCCGAGTCGGGCAAGCCCGCCGACATCGCCGCCAAGATGATCGAAGGCTCGGTGCAGAAATACCTCAAGGAGGTATCCCTGTTCAACCAGCCCTTCGTGAAGAACGACAAGCAGACCGTCGAGCAGATGCTCAAGGCCGCCGGCACCACGGTGAAGGGGTTCACCCTGTATGTGGTGGGCGAGGGCATTGAGAAGAAGGTTGACGATTTCGCGGCCGAAGTGGCGGCCCAGGTTGCCGCGGCCAAGGGCGGCGCCTGACCGTCCCCGCGGTGGCCTTGCGGCCACCGCCCACCCCGGCCCCGTGCGCGTAACCGTACCCGTGCGCGGGCCGCTAAACTCGACCCGTTCAACCAGGAGCCCCTGCCCATGCCCGACGCCCAGCCCGCCCACAAGCGCATCCTGCTGAAGCTGTCTGGTGAGGCGCTGATGGGGGACGACGCTTTCGGCATCAACCGTGCGACCATCGTGCGGATGGTGCAGGAGGTGGCGCAGGTGGTGAACATGGGCGTGCAGGTGGCGGTCGTGATCGGCGGCGGCAACATCTTCCGCGGCGTCGCCGGTGGCTCGGTCGGCATGGACCGCGCCACTGCCGACTACATGGGCATGCTGGCCACCGTCATGAACTCGCTGGCCCTGGCCGACGCGATGGACAAGCAGGGCCTCACCGCCCGGGTGATGTCCGCCATCGCCATCGAGCAGGTGGTCGAACCCTACGTGCGCCCCAAGGCCTTGCAATACCTCGAGGAGGGCAAGGTCGTGATCTTCGCCGCCGGCACCGGCAACCCCTTCTTCACCACCGACACCGCCGCCGCCCTGCGAGGCGCCGAGATCGGCGCGGAGGTGGTCCTCAAGGCCACCAAGGTCGACGGCGTCTACACCGCCGACCCCAAGAAGGACCCGTCCGCCACGCTGTATGCCAAGATCAGCTTCGACGAGGCCATGGCCCAGAACCTGGGCATCATGGACGCCACCGCCTTCGCCCTGTGCCGCGACCAGAAGCTGCCGATACGGGTGTTCTCGATCTTCAAGAACGGCGCGCTCAAGCGCGTCGTGATGGGACAGGATGAAGGCACCCTGGTCTACGCCTGAATTCACAGGAAACCTGCCATGAGCACGATCGCCGAGATCAAGAAAACCACCGAGGGCAAGATGGACCAGTCCATCGTGGCCTTCAAGAACGCCATCGCCCGCATCCGCACGGGCCGCGCCAACCCTGCGCTGCTCGACTCGGTGCAGGTCGACTACTACGGTTCCATGGTGCCGATCAGCCAAGTGGCCAACGTGGCCCTGCTCGACTCGCGCACGATCAGCGTTCAGCCCTGGGAAAAGGGCATGGGGGCCAAGATCGAGAAGGCCATCCGCGAGAGCGATCTGGGTCTGAATCCCGCTGCCATGGGCGACCTCATTCGCGTGCCCATGCCGCCCATGAGCGAAGAGCGCCGCAAGGAAATGACCAAGCTGGTGCGAACCGAAGGCGAGGGCGGCAAGATCGCGATCCGCAACCTGCGCCGCGACGCCAACGAGCACGTGAAGAAGCTGGTCAAGGACAAGCTCGCGTCCGAAGACGACCAGAAGCGCGCCGAGGCCGACATCCAGAAGGTCACGGACAAGCACATCGCCGAGATCGACGCCCTCGTGTCGGCCAAGGAACAGGAGATCATGGCCGTCTGAAGGGCCGTGAGCCGTCTGTGTCCACCCCCCCAGCCGGCCAGGATCCCTTGAACGCCGTCCCGCACCACATCGCCATCGTGATGGATGGCAACGGCCGCTGGGCGACCCGCCGCATGCTGCCGCGCGTGGCGGGGCACAAGATGGGCCTGGACGCCCTGCGCGCGTGCGTGCGCCGATGCGGTGACATCGGGGTGAAGGTGCTCACGGTGTTTGCCTTCTCCTCCGAGAACTGGAAGCGCCCGCCCGAGGAGGTTTCCGGTCTGATGGAACTCCTGGGCATGGCCCTGGCGCGCGAGGTGCCACAGCTGCAGGCCGAGGGCGTGCGGCTGCACTTCATCGGCGACCGCTCGGGCCTGCCGGCCAGGACCCAGGCCGGCCTGGCCCAGGCCGAGGCGGTGACGGCCGGCAACAGCCGTCTCGTCTTCAACATCTGCTTCAACTACGGCGGCCGTTGGGACATCGCGCAGGCCGCCGCGCGCCTGGCTGCTGAAGGCCAGCCGATCACCGAGGCTAGCCTGGCCGCTGCGATGGCGCTGGCGCACGTACCCGACCCCGACCTCGTGATCCGCACCGGGGGCGAGCACCGCATCAGCAACTTCCTGCTGTGGCAATCGGCCTACGCCGAATTCCACTTCTGCGAGAAGCTCTGGCCCGAGTTCGACGCCCAGGCCCTGGATCTGGCCATCGCGGACTTCAACAGGCGCGAGCGGCGCTTCGGCAAGACCTCGGACCAGGTCCGGGGCACGCCCCAGCGCGTAGCGGCCTAGTTCCGCACGGGTACCTCGGGCAGCTTACGAGACCCATGCTCAAGCAACGCATCATCACCGCCGTCCTGCTGTTGGCCGTGCTGTTGCCGGCCCTGTTCTGGCCTTCACCCTGGCCCTTCGCCTTCGTGGTGCTGGTGCTGCTGGCGGCGGGCGCCTGGGAATGGGGGCGGCTCAATGGACTGTCCCAGGCGGGGGGCTACGCCTGTGCCGGCGCCTGCCTCGGGCTGTGCCTGCTGTCCTGGTCGCAGGGCGTGGTAGGGCGTAGCGTGCCGGCGCTGTGGCTGTCCGCCTCGGCCCTGTGGGTCCTGGGCGGCGCCTGGGTGCTGCACCGAGGCGTGCCGGGGTGGCCCGCCATCCCGCAGGCGGTGCGCCTGGCCGGCGGGGTCCTGGCCTTGTGGCTGGCATGGCTGGCGGTGGCTCAGGCCCGTGCTGTCGGCATCAACTTCCTGCTGTCCGTCTTCGTGCTGGTGTGGGTCGCCGACGTGGCCGCCTATTTCGCGGGCCGCGCCTTCGGCCTGAAATTCACTCAGCGCCGGCTTGCGCCCGCCATCAGCCCCGGCAAGAGCTGGGAGGGCGTCTGGGGCGGCATGGCCGCCGTGCTGGTGCTGGCCCTGGCCTGGCGCGAGGGCGATGCCGCCTGGCAGGCTGGGGTTCCCAGCCTCTACACCGTCGTCGCGGCCCAGGGCCTGGGGCTGCTGGTGCTGTCCGTCCTGTTCCTCGCGGCCATGAGCGTGGCGGGCGACCTGATCGAATCTCTCGTCAAGCGCAGCGCCGGCGCCAAGGACTCCAGCCGACTGCTACCCGGGCACGGCGGCGTGCTCGATCGCGTGGATGCCTTGCTGCCCACGCTGCCCCTGGCCATGATGCTGCATTCCCTGGCTTATCCCAGATGACTCCCCAACGTATTGCCGTCCTCGGCTCCACCGGCTCCATCGGCACGCAGACCCTGGACGTGATCGGGCGGCACCCGGGCCGCTTCGAGGTGTACGCCCTCTCGGCGGCGCGCCAGGTCGACCTGATGCTGCAGCAGTGCGCGCGCTTTCGTCCCGCGCTGGCGGTGATGGCCGATCCGGCGGCGGCGCGCGAGCTCGCTTCACGCCTTTCGGCCGAGGGCCTGCCCACGCGCGTGCTGCAGGGTGCTGGCGCGCTGGAGGAAGTCGCGGCGCACCCCTCGGTGGACGCGGTGATGGCCGCCATCGTCGGCGCCGCCGGTCTGGCCTCGTGCCTGGCCGCGGCGCGCGCGGGCAAGCGCCTGCTGCTGGCGAACAAGGAGGCCCTGGTGGTGGGCGGCGACGTCTTCCTGCGCGCCGTGCGCGAAGGCGGGGCCAGGCTGCTGCCGATCGACAGCGAGCACTCGGCCATCTTCCAGTCGCTGCCCGAAGACCCCGCCACCTGGGACGCGCGCGTCGAGAAGATCATCCTCACTGCCTCGGGCGGGCCGTTTCGCACCTGGGAGCCGGATCGCCTGCGGGGCGTGACCCCCACGCAGGCCTGCGCTCACCCCAACTGGGTGATGGGCCGAAAGATCTCGGTGGACTCGGCCACCATGATGAACAAGGCTCTGGAGGTGATCGAGGCCCGCTACCTGTTCGGCCTGCCGCCCGAGCGCCTGGAGGTGGTGATCCATCCCCAGAGCGTGATCCACTCGATGGTGCAGTACCGCGACACCTCGGTGGTCGCCCAGCTCGGTACGCCGGACATGCGCGTGCCCATCGCCTACGGACTGGCCTGGCCCGAGCGGGTGGCGTCGGGCGCGCAGCCCCTGGACTTCTCCGCGCTGGCCGACATGAGCTTCGAGTCGCTGGACAGCCGCGGCCATCGCGAACGCTTCCCAGGCTTGCGTCTGGCTTGGGACAGCCTGAGCGCGCCCTCGGGCACGACGGCGGTCCTGAACGCCGCGAACGAAGTGGCGGTGCAGGCCTTCCTGGCCGGTCGCATCCGCTTCGACCAGATCCACGCCCTGAACCTGGCCACCCTGGAGGTGGTTCTCCCGGCGGGCCCCGCCAGCCTGGCTGACCTGCTCGAACTCGACGCGCGCGCCCGCGCCGCCGCCTCCGAGGCCATCGGGCGCCTCGCCTGATGCCTTGCCCGATCCATCCACGCCACCAACCATGCTGACCCTCGCTGCCTTCATCGTCGCCCTGGGCTTGCTGATTGCCGTGCATGAATACGGCCACTACCGCATGGCGGTGGCCTGCGGCGTCAAGGTGCTGCGTTTCTCCGTGGGCTTCGGCAAGGTCCTGGTGCGCTTCAAGCCCAGGCGCCAGCACCCGGGCCAGGACACCGAGTTCGTGCTCTGTGCCATCCCGCTGGGGGGCTACGTGCGCATGCTGGATGAACGCGAGGGCGAGGTCGCTGCGCACGAGCGTCACCTCGCGTTCAACCACCAGTGCCTGCGTTCACGCGCCGCCATCGTGGCAGCGGGCCCGCTGGCCAACCTGCTGCTGGCGGTGTTGCTGTACGCCGCGGTGGGCTGGACCGGCTTCGAGGCGCCGCGTGCGATGCTGGCTGCCCCGTTGGCCGGCTCCATCGCCGAGCGCGCCGGGCTGGCCGGTGGCGAGATGGTGCAGGCCGGCGGCTTCGAGGGCGAGGCGCTTGAGCACCTGGATTCCTTCGACGACCTGCGCTGGCTGCTCACGCAGGGGGCACTGGACGGGCGTGACGTGCGGCTGCAGGTGTCCCTGGCGTCCGGCGGTCGCTCCCGCGAGGTCCTGCTGCCGCTGTCCGTCCTGGGCGCGCGCGAGGCCGACGCGAACCTGGCGCGGCGTATCGGCATCCTGGGGCCGCTCACGCAACCCGTGATCGGCGAGGTCACGCCCGGGGGGGCGGCACACCGGGCCGGCCTGCAAAAGGGCGACCGCGTGCTGGCGGCTGGCGCCCTGTCCGTGATCGACGGGCAGCAGCTTCGCGAATGGGTGCGGGGCCAGGTGGCGGGCGGGCAGGGCGTCGCTAGCGATTGGCGCCTGCTGCGTGAGGGGCGCGAGCTGGTGCTGCGCGTCACGCCCGACGTCGTGACGGACCGCCAGGGGTCCGGGGCTTCAGTGGGGCGAATCGGCGCCTATGTCGGGTCGGCGCCCGAGATGGTGCAGGTGCAGCACGGGCCGCTGGAGGGCCTGTGGCAGGGGGTGGTGCGCACCTGGGACATGTCGGCGCTCACGGTGCGGATGATGGGGCGCATGGTGATGGGGGAGGCGTCGCTGAAGAACCTGAGCGGGCCCCTGACCATCGCCGACTTCGCGGGCAAGTCCGCGAGCCAGGGGGTGACCCAGTACCTCGTTTTCCTGGCGCTTATCAGCGTGAGCCTGGGGGTCCTGAACCTGCTGCCCATACCCGTCCTCGATGGGGGGCACCTGATGTATTATCTTTGGGAGTTTGTGACCGGGCGCAGCGTCTCCGACGCCTGGATGGACCGACTGCAACGCGGGGGCGTGGCGGTCCTGGTGGTCCTGATGTCCGTTGCGTTGTTCAACGACGTGACGCGCCTGCTCGGTTGAACCCATCCCGCCGCGCCCGGCCCGGGCCGCGGACCAATCCGGAACCCATGAAGAAAAAACTCAGGCGCCTCGGGGCGCGTACCCTGGTGAGCGTGGCCGCCCTGGCCTTGGCGGCCCATGCCTGGGCGGTCGACCCCTTCAACGTCCGTGACATTCGCGTCGAAGGCCTGCAGCGCGTCGAACCTGGCACCGTGTTCGCGTCCCTGCCGGTACGCGCCGGCGAGCAGTACACCGACGACAAGGGTGCGGCGGCCATTCGCGCGCTGTTCGCGCTGGGCCTGTTCAAGGACGTACGCCTGGAGGTCGACGGCGACGTGCTGGTGGTGATCGTCGAGGAGCGCCCTACGGTGGCAGGGGTCAGCTTCGTTGGCCTGCGCGAATTCGACAAGGACTTGGTCACGAAGTCGCTGCGTGACATCGGCCTGGCTGAAGGGCGCCCCTATGACCAGGCGCTGGCCGATTCGGCCGAACAGGAACTCAAACGCCAGTACGTCAGCCGCAGCCTCTACGGAGCCGAGGTGGTGACCACCGTCACCCCGATCGAGCGTAACCGGGTCAACCTCACCTTCAACATCACCGAAGGCGAGGTGGCCAAGATCCGCGACATTCGCATCGTGGGCAACAAGGCCTTCAGCCAGAAGACCCTCAAGGATCTCCTGGACCAGGACACCGGCGGTTTCTTCAGTTGGTACACCAAGTCCAACCGTTACTCGCGGGTCAAGCTCAATGCGGACCTCGAGGCGCTGCGATCCTTCTACACCCAGCGCGGTTACCTGGAGTTCAACGTCGACAGCACCCAGGTTGCGATGTCGCCGGACAAGCAGTCCATCACCATCACCATCAACGTCACCGAGGGCGAGCGCTTCGTGGTGAGCGACATCAAGCTCGAGGGCAACTACCTGGGCCGAGATGACGACTTCAAGACCCTCGTCACCATCCGGCCCGGCGAGCCGTACAACGGCGAACGCGTGGCCGAGACCACCAAGGCCTTCACCGAGTACTTCAGTAACTTCGGCTACGCCTTCGCTCAGGTCGAGGCCCGCCCCGAGATCGACCGCAGCACCAACCGGGTCAGCCTGCGCCTGACTGCGGAGCCCTCGCGGCGCGCCTATGTGCGCCGCATCAACGTCTCCGGCAACACCCGCACCCGCGACGAGGTGATCCGGCGTGAATTCCGCCAGTTCGAATCCAGCTGGTATGACGGCGACCGCATCCGCCGCTCCCGCGACCGCGTGGACCGGCTCGGGTTTTTCCGTGACGTCAACGTCGAGACGGTGGGCATCCCCGGCTCTCCCGACCAGGTCGACTTGAACGTGACTGTCACCGAGAAACCCACGGGTAGCGTGTCGCTTTCGGCGGGCTTTTCCAGCGCCGACAAGCTGGGCCTGGGATTCGGTATCCGCCAGGAGAACGCCTTCGGTTCGGGCCGCTACCTGGCCGCCGAGGTCAACACCTCCAACTTCAACCGCACCGTGGTTCTGTCCACGGTGGATCCCTACTTCACACAGGATGGCGTTTCACGCGCCATAGACGTCTTTCACCGAACTACCCGGCCCTACCTGAGCCAGGGTGGCAGCTATGAGATCGTAACCTCCGGCGCCGGCATGCGCTTTGGCGTGCCGTTCTCCGAGATCGACACCGTGGCTCTCGGCCTGAACGTCGAGCGCACGCAGATCAACCGGGGCTTGGCGCTGCCCGAAAACTTCGACACCTACATCACCCGCTACGGCGATACCACTACCCTGGTGCCCCTGACTCTGAGCTGGGGCCGCGACAGCCGCGACAGCGCCCTGGTGCCGACCACTGGCCGGCTGCAGCGTGCCTCCAGCGAAATGGGCGTGCTGGGCGACGCGCGGTACGTGCGTGGCGCCTACCAGTTCCAGCAGTACCTTCCCATGACCAAGCAGTACACCCTGGCCCTCAACAGCGAGATCGCCATGGGTAAGGGTCTGGGCGGGCGCGACCTGCCGATCTTCAAGAACTACTACGGCGGCGGCCTAGGCACGGTGCGGGGCTTCCAGCAGGGCACCCTCGGGCCGCGCGATTCGGCGGGCCGTTCGGTCGGCGGCGCCAAGCGCCTCTCTCTGAGCGCCGAGCTGCTCATGCCAATGCCGGGCGCGGGCAATGACCGCACCCTGCGGATGTACAGCTTCCTCGACGCCGGCAACGTGTACGCCGAAAGCGAGCGCATCAACCTGAGCGACCTGCGTGCGTCGGTCGGCGTCGGCCTGTCCTGGGTCTCCCCCATGGGCCCCTTGCGCCTGGGAATTGCCAATCCCATCCGCAAGCGGCCGGAGGATAGAATCCAGAGAGTTCAATTCCAGATCGGAACTTCGTTCTAATGAAGATCAATCTCCGTCAATGGGCTGCCTGCCTCCTGGGCCTGCTGGTCGCGGCATCGCCTGCCTTCGCGCAGGAATTCCGGATCGGGTTCGTCAACACCGACCGCATCTTCCGCGAAGCCAACACCGCCAAGGCGGCACAGACCAAGCTCGAACAGGAGTTCTCCAAGCGCGAGAAAGAGCTCAGTGACATGGGCAACGCCCTGAAGACGGCCTCCGAGCGCCTCGAGCGTGACGCCCCTACCTTGGCCGAGAGCCAGCGCGCGGCCCGCCAGAAGGCCCTGATGGACCAGGACCGCGATTTCCAGCGCAAGCGCCGCGAGTTCCAAGAAGACCTCAACGCCCGCAAGAACGAAGAACTCCAGCAGGTCCTCGAGCGCGCCAACCGCGTGATCCGCCAGGTCGCCGAACAGGAAAAATACGACCTCGTCATCCAGGAGGCCGTCTACATCAGCCCCAAGCATGACATCACCGAGAAGGTGATCCGGGCGCTCAACGCCGCGAGCCGGTGAGGTGACGCTACGACTGGGTGACATCCTCAGGGAGCTCGGGGGGCAGCTTCACGGCGACCCCGGTGTTTCCATCACGGGGCTGGCCCCGCTTGAAAGCGCGTCGCCCTCGGAGCTGAGTTTCCTCAGCAACCCCCGATACCAACCGCAACTGGCCGCCTCCCGGGCGGCCTGTGTCATCGTGGCTCCGGCGATGCGCGAGGCCGCGGTGGCCCGGGGGGCCACCATCGAGGCGGACGACCCCTACCTGTATTTCGCGCGCGTCACGCAGTTGTGGAAGGCGCGTCAGGCACCGCCCGCCGGCCCGCGCATCCACCCCAGCGCCGTCATCGACGCCGGCGCGCACGTCGACCCCGCCGCGCGCATCGGCCCGCTGTGCGTGATCGAGTGCGGCGTGCGCATTGGCCCCGGTACCGAGCTCAAGTCGCGGGTCACGGTGCATCAGGGCTGCACCATCGGCGCGCGCTGCATCGTCCACTCCGGCGTCGTGATCGGGGCAGACGGCTTCGGCTTCGCGCCGAACCAGGGCGCCTGGGAAAAGATCGAGCAACTGGGTGCGGTTCGCATCGGCGACGACGTCGAGATCGGCGCCAACACCTGCATCGACCGCGGCGCGCTAGCTGACACCGTCATCGAAGATGGCGTGAAGCTCGATAACCTGATCCAGATCGGGCACAACGTGCGCATCGGCAAGCACACCGCGCTGGCCGGGTGTGCGGCAGTGGCGGGCAGTGCCACCATCGGCGCCCACTGCACCATCGGCGGACGCGCGGGCATCCTGGGGCACCTGACCATCGCAGACCACGTGCACATCTCCGCCACCTCGCTGGTCACGCGCTCCATCCTCAAGCCGGGTCACTACACCGGCGTCTTTCCCATCGACGACAATGCCGCCTGGGAAAAGAACGCCGCCACCTTGCGCCAGCTGCACACGCTGCGCGAGCGCATCAAGGCCCTCGAGAAGAAGACACCATGATGGACATCCACCAGATCCTCAAGCAACTGCCGCACCGCTATCCCTTCCTGCTCGTGGACCGGGTGCTGTCGATCGAGTCGGGCAAGCGTATCGTGGCCCTGAAGAACGTGACCATGAACGAGCCGTTCTTCACCGGCCACTTCCCGCACCGTCCGGTGATGCCAGGCGTCCTGATCCTGGAGGCCATGGCGCAGGCCGCGGCGCTGTTGTCCTTCGATTCGCAGGGCGTGACGCCCGACGACAAGACGGTCTACTACTTCGCGGGCATCGACGGCGCGCGCTTCAAGCGACCGGTGGAACCGGGCGACCAGCTCACGCTGGATGTCACCTTGGAGCGGTCCAAGGCCGGCATCTTCAAGTTCAAGGGCGTGACCCGCGTGGGCGATGACGTGGCTTGCGAGGCCGAGCTCATGTGCACCATGCGACGGATCGAGGCTTGAGCGCTTGCCTGCGCGCAGTATCGGGCTGCAAGTTCGCATGACCTCCTTGATTCACCCCACCGCCGTCATCGCGCCGGGCGCGCAGGTCGATCCGACGGTGTCCATCGGCCCTTACACCGTCATCGGCCCTCACGTGCGTATCGGCGCGGGCACCACGGTCGGCCCGCACTGCGTGATCGAGGGACACACCACCATCGGGCGTGACAACCGCATCTTCCAGTTCGCTTCACTGGGTGCCATCCCCCAGGACAAGAAATACGCGGGTGAGCCCTGCGAGCTCGTGATCGGCGACCGCAACACCATCCGCGAGTTCACTACCTTCAACATCGGCTCGCCCGGCGGCGGCGGTGTCACCCGCATCGGCAATGACAATTGGCTCATGGCGTATGTCCACATCGCGCACGATTGTGTGGTGGGCAACCACACCATCTTCGCGAACAACAGCCAGCTGGCGGGCCATGTGGAGGTGGGGGATTGGGCCATCTTGGGGGGCTTCACCGTGGTCCACCAGTTCGTGCGCATCGGCGCACACGGCATGACCGCCATGTGCTCACTGCTGTTTGCCGACCAGCCGCCCTTTGTCATGAGCCAGGGCCAGCCGGCCAGGGCGCGCTCCATGAACTTCGAGGGCCTGCGCCGGCGTGGTTTTTCACCCGAGAGGATTGCTGCCGTCAAGGCCATGCACAAGGCCCTGTACCGCGACGACCTGACCTTGGAGCAGGCCCGGGCGCGCATTGCGACCCTGGCGGCCGCCACGCCCGAGGCCCAGCCCGACGTGGACATGATGGTCTCCTTCCTCGCGGCCGTCCCGGCCCAGCGCGGCATCGTGCGATGACCGGCTGGCAGGTCGGCATGGTGGCCGGCGAGGTGTCCGGTGACCTGCTGGCCGGCCTGCTGCTGGCGGGCATGAAGCGCCGCTGGCCCGGCCTGCGGGCCTACGGCATCGGCGGGCCGCAGATGGCGGCCCAGGGTTTCCAGGCGCTGTGGCCGCACGAGAAGCTTGCGGTGCGCGGTTATGTCGAGGTGCTGCGCCATTACCGCGAGATCATCGGCATCCGACGCCAGCTGCGCGAACGCCTGCTGGCCGACAGGCCGCCGCTGTTCGTCGGCGTGGACGCGCCCGATTTCAACCTTGACCTGGAAGCCGACCTGAAGACCCGCGGCATGCGCACCGTGCACTTCGTCTGCCCCTCTGTCTGGGCCTGGCGCGCCGGGCGCATCGACAGGATCCGGCGCAGTGCTGACCATGTCCTGTGCATCTTTCCCTTCGAGCCCGAACTGCTGGCGCGCCATGGCATCCCGGCGACCTATGTGGGCCATCCGCTGGCCGACGTGATCCCCGCGCAGGCGGATCGCGCGGGCGCGCGGCGTGCGCTGGGGCTGCAGGAGGACGACGAGGTGCTCGCAGTGCTGCCTGGCAGCCGTACTTCCGAGATCCGCTACCTGGCCGACGTGTTCTTCGAGGCGGCCGCCCGCGCGCAGCGGGCCCGCCCGGGCCTGAAGGTGGTCGTGCCCGCGCTGCCTGCGCTGCGCGAGGCGGTCGAGGCGGCCGCCCGGCGTGCGGGCCTGGGGGCCGACGAGGCCGGGGGGCCAGGGAGCCTGCAGATCCTCGAGGGTCGCTCCCACCTGGCCCTGGCGGCCTGCGACCTCACTCTCATCGCCAGCGGCACGGCCACCCTGGAGGCGGCGCTGTTCAAGCGACCCATGGTGATCGCCTACCGGATGAACGCGATCAGCTGGCAGATCATGAAGCGTCAGGCGCTGCAGCCCTGGGTGGGCCTGCCCAATATCCTGCTGCGGCAGATGGCGGTGCCCGAGCTGCTGCAGCACGAGGCCACGCCGGTGCGCCTGGCCCAGGCGGTCCTGGACTGGCTGGAGTCGCCTGCGAGAATGGCGGCCGTCCAGGCGCAGTTCGCGCAGCTGCACGACACGCTGCGGCGTGACACGCCCACCCTTGCCACCGATGCCATCGCCCAAGTCCTCCAAGCCTGAACGCACACGCCGACGTCCCCTGGGCGCGCAGGCCAGCCTCGACTGGGACCCGCTCGGCCTGGTGGCTGGCGTGGACGAGGCCGGGCGTGGCCCGCTGGCCGGGCCCGTGGTGGCCGCTGCCGTGATCCTGGACGACACGCAACCCATCGCCGGCCTGGCCGACTCCAAGGCGCTGACCGCACTTCGGCGCGAGCGCCTGTTCGACGAGATCCGCGCCAAGGCCCTGTGTTGCTCGATCGCGCAGGCCAGCGTCCTGGAGATCGACCGCCTGAACATCCTGCAGGCCACGATGCTGGCCATGCAACGTGCGGTGGAGGGCCTGCGCCTGAAGCCGGTGAAGGTGCTGGTGGACGGCAACCGCCTGCCCACGCTGGACGTGCTGTCCGAGGCCATCGTGGGCGGCGACGCGCGCGTGGCCGCGATCAGCGCGGCGTCGATCCTGGCCAAGGTGTACCGTGACCGCCTGTGCGCGGCGCTGCACGCGGACTATCCGCACTACGGGTTCGCTGGGCACAAGGGCTACGGCACGCCGGAGCACTTGCAGGCCCTGCGCGAACACGGCGCCTGCCCGCAGCACCGGCGCAGCTTCGCGCCCGTGGCCGCAGCCATCGCAGCGCGCGAGGGGACGCTTGCATGACGGCAATCACGCCCAGAACTGCGTTGGCATGATCGCTTCGTCCATCGACCACATCACTTCGCGTGACAACCCCTGGCTCAAGCGCCTGCGCAAGCTGGCCCAGGACGGCGCGGAGTCACGCCGTGCGAGCCAGGCCTGGCTGGAGGGCGATCACCTGTGCCGGGCGATGCTCGCGCGCGGGCTGAAGCCCGAAGCCGGGGTCTTCGCGCAGAGCCTGTGGCCGCAGGTGCCGCCCGAACTGGCCGCGGCCGCGCCGCGCAACGTGGTCCTGCCCGACGCCCTGTTCGAGAGCGTGAGCGGCCTGCCGTCGCCGGCGCGCATGGGGTTCGTGATCAGGCTTCCCCAGGCGCCGGCGGTCGACGCACAGGCCCCCACCGTGATCCTGGACCGGGTTCAGGACGCCGGCAACGTGGGCGCCATCCTGCGCTGCGCCGCAGCCTTCGGCTTCACCCAGGTGATGGCGATCCAGGGTACGGCGGCCCTGTGGTCACCCAAGGTGCTGCGAGCCGGCATGGGCGCGCATTTCGGTCTGCGGCTGGTCGAGTCCGTACAGGCTGGCGCGCTGTCCGAACTGGCGCTGCCGGTGATCACTACCAGCTCCCATGGTGGAACGCTGCTGCATCGCGCGCAACTGCCCTGGCCCTGCGCGTGGGCCTTCGGACACGAAGGGCAGGGGGTCGGTAGCGAGGTCTCGCAGCGGGCGAGCCTGGCCGTGCGCATTGCGCAGCCCGGAGGCGAAGAGTCGCTGAACGTGGCGTCGGCCGCGGCGATCTGCCTGCACGCGAGCGCTGCGGGCCGCGCGGGCTGAACGTTTCGGGCCGCGGCTGTGGCGGCTTCAGGTTGCCGCTTCCAGGCCGTTCTGGAAGTGCGCCTGCATCATCCGCGAGGCCGCTGCCGCGTCCCGCGCAAGCAGGGCGTCCATCACCCGGGCGTGTTCCTGCAGCGACTCCTCGATGCGCCCGGATTTCAGCAGCGACTGCTGCCGATTGAGCTTCATCACCTTTCGCAGGTCGGCCACCATCTGGTTGCGCCACCTGTTGCCGGCGATCTCGAGCAGGCGCAGGTGGAAGCGCTCGTTCACGCCAAAGAACTTGTCACGGTCAGCCGCCGCCGACTCCAGCTCGGCATGCAGGGCCTGCAGCTCGCGCAGCTGCGCGTCGCTGGCCGACTGGGCCACCACGCCGACCGCATCGCTTTCGAGCAGGGCCAGCAGGTGGTAGACCTCGGCCATGTCCTGCTCGGAGACCTCGGTGACGTAGGCGCCGCGGCGCATCTTCATGGTCACCAAGCCCTCGGTGGCCAGGACCTTCAGTGCCTCACGCAGCGGGGTGCGGCTGATGCCGTATTCCTCGGCCAGGCGGGTCTCGTCGATCCAGCTGCCGGGCTCGAGCTCGCGGCGGAAAATGCGCTGTCGCAGCAGCTCCGCCACCTCTTCGTAGAGGGCGCGGGGAGAAAGCGATATCGCGGACATGCTTCAGATTCTAACCCAAATTCTGCATTCATAATTATGAATAATCTTGTAAACTGTCGCGTGATGTTACGGAAGCATGCCGATGAGCCAAGCACCTGAATTCCAGAAAGCCAGCCTCGACGCCTGGGCCAAGGCGGCCGCCAAGTCCGCCCCGGGCGGCAACGTGGAGGCGCTGAACTGGGTGACGCCCGACGGCATCACCGTCAAACCCCTCTACACCGCGGCCGACACGAAGGCACTGGCGCACGCCGATACGCTGCCGGGCTTCGAGCCTTACATCCGCGGCCCGCAGGCGACCATGTACGCGGTGCGGCCGTGGACCATCCGCCAGTACGCAGGCTTTTCGACGGCGGAAGAATCCAACGCCTTCTACCGCAAGGCCCTGGCCGCGGGCGGGCAGGGCGTGTCGGTGGCCTTCGACCTGGCCACCCACCGCGGTTACGACAGCGACCATCCGCGCGTGACCGGCGACGTCGGCAAGGCCGGCGTGGCCATCGACAGCGTGGAGGACATGAAGATCCTCTTCGACGCAATTCCGCTGGACAGGGTGTCGGTGTCCATGACCATGAACGGCGCGGTGCTGCCGGTTCTGGCCGGCTACATCGTGGCGGCCGAAGAACAGGGCGTTGCGCAGGACAAGCTCTCGGGGACCATCCAGAACGACATCCTCAAGGAGTTCATGGTCCGCAACACCTACATCTACCCGCCCGAGCCGAGCATGCGGATCATCGGCGACATCATCGAGTACACGGCCAAGAACATGCCGAAGTTCAACTCGATCTCGATCTCCGGCTACCACATGCAGGAGGCGGGGGCCAACCAGGCGCTCGAATTGGCGTTCACCCTGGCCGACGGCAAGGAGTACGTGAAGACCGCGCTGGCCAAGGGCCTGGACGTGGACGATTTCGCGGGGCGGCTGTCGTTCTTCTGGGCGATCGGCATGAACTTCTACCTGGAGATCGCCAAGATGCGCGCGGCGCGTCTCCTATGGTGCCGGATCATGAAAGGCTTTGACGCCAAGAACCCCAAGAGCCTGATGCTGCGAACGCACTGCCAGACCTCGGGCTGGTCGCTGACCGAGCAGGACCCGTACAACAACGTGGTGCGCACCACCATCGAGGCGATGGCGGCGGTGTTCGGTGGCACGCAGTCGCTGCACACCAACTCCTTCGACGAAGCCATTGCCTTGCCCACCGAGTTTTCGGCTCGCATCGCGCGCAACACGCAGCTGATCATCCAGGAGGAGACCCACATCACCAACGTGATCGACCCCTGGGCCGGCAGCTACCTGATGGAAAAGCTCACCCAGGACATGGCCGATGCCGCCTGGAAGATCATCGAGGAAGTCGAGGCTCTGGGTGGCATGACCCGCGCGGTGGACTCAGGCTGGGCCAAGCTCAAGATCGAGGCGGCGGCCGCCGAGAAGCAGGCCCGCATCGATTCGGGCAAGGACGTGATCGTCGGCGTGAACAAGTACAAGCTCGCCAAGGAGGATCCGATCGAGATCCTCGAGGTGGACAACGTGAAGGTGCGCGAGCAGCAGATCGCGCGCCTGGCGCAGATCAAGGCGTCGCGCGACAATGTGAAGGTGCAGAAGGCGCTGGCGCAGATCACTGCCATCGCCGAGGGCGGGCCCGGCAACCTGCTGGCCGCCAGCGTGGAGGCGATCCGCGCCCGCGCCACCGTCGGCGAGGTCTCCGACGCGCTGGAGAAGGTCTACGGGCGCCACCGCGCCGATACGCAAAAGGTGACCGGTGTGTACGCAGCTGCCTACGACTCGGCCGAGGGCTGGGACAAGCTCAAGGAAGAAATCGCGCAGTTCGCGCAGGACCACGGTCGACGCCCGCGCGTGATGATCGCCAAGCTGGGGCAGGACGGCCACGACCGCGGCGCCAAGGTGGTAGCCACGGCCTACGCGGACCTGGGCTTTGACGTGGACATGGGGCCGCTCTTTCAGACCCCCGAGGAGTGCGCTCGCCAGGCGATCGAGAACGACGTGCACGCGGTGGGCGTGTCCACCCTGGCCGCGGGCCACAAGACCCTGGTGCCAGCCATCATCGCCGAGCTTAGGAAGCAGGGCGCGAACGACATCATCGTCTTCGTGGGCGGCGTGATTCCGCGCCAGGACTACGAGTTCCTGTACGACGCGGGCGTCAAGGGCATCTACGGCCCAGGCACCCCGATTCCGGCCAGCGCGAAGGACGTGCTGGAGCAGATTCGTCGGGCGCAGGCCTGAAACCCATGTCCCTGGCGCTCGCTCAGGACGTGCTGGGAGGCGATGCCTCCCGGCAGCGCCGTGCCATCGCCAAGACGATCACGCTGCTGGAGTCGACCCGCGCGGACCACCGGGAGCAGGGCGACGCGCTCCTCACCGCGCTGTTGCCGCACACCGGCCGAAGCTTCCGCCTGGGCATTTCGGGCGTGCCGGGCGTGGGCAAGAGCACCTTCATCGAAGCCCTGGGCTTGTACCTGATCGGGCAGGGGCACCGCGTGGCGGTGCTCACCATCGACCCGTCCAGCACGGTGTCGGGCGGCTCCATCCTGGGGGACAAGACCCGGATGGAGCAGCTGTCGGTACACCCTCAAGCCTATATCCGCCCCAGCCCCTCGGGCGGCACGCTGGGCGGCGTCGCCGAGAAGACCCGCGAGGCCATGCTGGTGTGCGAGGCGGCCGGCTACAACATCGTGATCGTCGAGACCGTGGGCGTGGGCCAGAGCGAGACCGCGGTGGCCGGCATGACCGACATGTTCGTGCTGATGCAGCTGCCCAACGCGGGCGACGATCTGCAGGCGATCAAGAAGGGCGTGATGGAGCTGGCCGACTTGGTCGTGATCAACAAGGCGGACATCGACGCCGACGCCGCGACCCGTGCCGAAGCCCAGATCACCAGTGCACTGCGTCTGTTTACCCAGCACGGGCGCGAGGTCGCCTGGCGCGCGCAGGTGCTGCAACTGAGCGCACTGAAGGCCACCGGGATCGACGCCTTCTGGACCTGCGTCAGGCGCTTTCGCGAGACGCAGGACGCCAGCGGGCAGTTGCAGGCGCGCAGGCAGGGCCAGTCGCTGGCCTGGATGTGGGAGCGCATCGAGTCCGGCCTGCGTCAGGAGTTCCGCGAGCATCCTGCCGTGCGACGGCTGCTACCCACGCTCATCGCCGAGGTGCAGGCTGCCCGCCTGCCGCCTTCCACTGCCGCCCGCCAGCTGCTGCAGGCGCGGCGGACCTGATCGACTGCCTGAAGCATCGATTCGAATTTCAACGTTCACTTTCCAAATTCACTACAACGACCCGGACGGACTGCCATGCAAGACATCCTCGACCAACTGGAGAAAAAGCGCGAAGCCGCCCGCTTCGGCGGAGGCCCCAAGCGCATCGAAGCCCAGCACAAGAAAGGCAAGCTGACCGCGCGTGAGCGCCTGGAACTGCTGTTGGACGAAGGCACCTTCGAAGAATGGGACATGTTCGTCGAGCACCGCTGCACCGATTTCGGCATGCAAGACCAGAAGATTCCCGGCGACGGCGTGGTCACCGGCTACGGGATGATCAACGGCCGCCTTGTCTTCGTGTACAGCCAAGACTTCACCGTCTTTGGCGGTGCGCTGTCCGAGGCGCATGCCGAGAAGATCTGCAAGGTGATGGACCAGGCCATGAAGGTGGGCGCGCCGGTGATCGGCCTGAACGACTCGGGCGGCGCCCGCATCCAGGAGGGCGTGGCCTCGCTGGGCGGCTACGCCGAGGTGTTCCAGCGCAACGTGATGGCCTCGGGCGTGGTTCCCCAGATCTCCATGATCATGGGTCCCAGTGCCGGCGGCGCCGTCTACTCGCCGGCCATGACCGACTTCATCTTCATGGTCAAGGACAGCTCCTACATGTTCGTGACCGGCCCCGAGGTGGTCAAGACCGTGACCCATGAGGAAGTGTCCGCCGAGGAACTGGGCGGCGCGCTCACGCACACCACCAGGAGCGGCGTGGCCGACCTGGCCTTCGACAACGATGTCGAGGCGCTGATCATGCTGCGGCGCTTCTACTCCTACCTGCCCCTGAACAACCGCGAGAAGGCGCCCCTGCGCCCCAGCAACGACCCGGCAGACCGCATGGACCTGTCGCTGGATACGCTGGTGCCGGACAACCCGAACAAGCCCTATGACATGAAGGAGTTGATCGTCAAGACGGTGGACGACGGCGACTTCTTCGAGATCCAGCCGGAGTACGCCAAGAACATCATGGTCGGCTTCGCGCGGATGGAGGGTCAGACGGTGGGCATCGTGGCCAACCAGCCGCTGGTGCTGGCCGGCTGCCTGGACATCAAGAGCAGCATCAAGGCGGCGCGCTTCGTGCGTTTCTGTGACGCCTTCAACATTCCGGTCATCACCTTCGTCGATGTGCCGGGCTTCATGCCGGGTACCAGCCAGGAGTACGGCGGCATCATCAAGCACGGAGCCAAGCTGCTGTACGCCTACGCCGAGTGCACGGTGCCCAAGGTCACGGTGATCACCCGCAAGGCCTACGGCGGTGCCTATGACGTGATGGCGTCCAAGCACCTGCGCGGTGACGTGAACTTCGCCTGGCCGAACGCCGAGATCGCGGTGATGGGCGCCAAGGGTGCGGTGGAGATCATCTTCCGGGAGGACAAGGGGGATCCGGCGAAGCTGGCTGCCAAGGAAGCCGAGTACAAGGCGCGCTTTGCCAATCCCTTTGTGGCCGGAGCGCGCGGTTTCATCGACGACGTGATCCTGCCGCATGAGACGCGCAAGCGGATCTGCCGGTCGCTGGTGATGCTTCGAGACAAGAAGATCGAGAACCCGTGGCGCAAGCACGGGAATATTCCGCTGTGACCGCTGTGCTTTTGGAACTCGCCGCGGTTTCGCGCGCTGGATCGGACTGCCTGAGCGTTTTGCTCCGTGTCCCCCGCGCTTCGCGCTCCTCCTTTACCTACACAAAACGCTCAGGCAGCCCGATCCCGAGCATGTGGCGCTCGGTCGGCCGTCAGGCCTCTGCGTGGGTTTTGGCAGGCTCTCACGCCGCTCAGGCCTCTCACTTCGCAGCAAGGGGCACGGTGTGTCCGCCGCAGCGAAGTCAAGGAGGAGCCCGAAGGGCGGGGGACATGAGCGGAGGCGGATACACCGTGCCCCTTGCGGGCTCAGACGCAATCACCGCGCACGGTTCGGGCACAGAAGAAATTTCAGATAGCTATGTTCTCGAGCAGGAGACCGTTCATGTTTAAGAAGATCCTGATTGCCAACCGCGGCGAGATCGCCTGCCGTGTCATCCTCACCGCCCGCAAGATGGGTATCGCCACCGTCGCCGTTTACTCCGACGCCGACCGCGACGCCCGCCATGTACGCCTGGCCGATGAGGCCGTGCATATCGGCGCCGCCCCTAGCCGTGAGAGCTACCTGCTGATGGACCGCATCATCGCCGCGTGCAAGCAGACTGGCGCGCAGGCCGTGCACCCCGGCTACGGCTTCCTTTCGGAGAACGAGGAATTCGCCAAGAGGGTCGAGGAAGAGGGCATCGTCTTCATCGGCCCCAAGCACTACTCCATCGCCGCCATGGGCGACAAGATCGCGTCCAAGAAGCTGGCCAAGGAGGCCAAGGTCTCCACCATCCCCGGCTGGAACGATGCCATCGAATCCGCCGAGCGCGCCGTTCAGATCGCCAAGGACATCGGCTACCCCGTCATGATCAAGGCCTCGGCAGGTGGTGGCGGCAAGGGCTTGCGCGTGGCCTCCAATGACAAGGACGCCCTGGAAGGCTTCACCTCCTGCCGTAACGAGGCCCGCAACAGCTTTGGCGATGACCGCGTCTTCATCGAGAAGTTCGTCGAGGAACCGCGCCACATCGAGATCCAGGTGCTGGGCGACTCCCACGGCAACGTGATCTACCTGAACGAGCGCGAATGCTCCATCCAGCGCCGCCACCAGAAGGTGATCGAGGAGGCGCCGTCGCCCTTCATCAGCGACGCTACCCGCAAGGCCATGGGCGAACAGGCTGTGGCCCTGGCCAAGGCAGTGAAGTACCAGAGCGCGGGCACGGTGGAATTCGTGGTTGGCAAGGACCAGAGCTTCTATTTTCTGGAGATGAACACCCGCCTGCAGGTGGAGCATCCGGTCACCGAGTGCATCACCGGCCTGGACCTGGTGGAACTCATGATCCGCGTGGCCGCGGGCGAGAAGCTACCCCTCACGCAATCTGACGTGAAACGAGAGGGCTGGGCCATCGAGTGCCGCATCAATGCGGAAGACCCCTTCCGTGGCTTCCTGCCCTCCACGGGCCGACTGGTGCGCTTCCAGCCGCCGCCGGAGACCATGTTCGCCGCCGATATCAGCGCCTTGCAGGGCGTACGCGTGGACACCGGTGTGACTGAGGGCGGCGAGATCCCGATGTACTACGACTCCATGATCGCCAAGCTGATCGTGCACGGTACCGACCGCAATGACGCCATCGCCAAGATGCGCGAAGCCTTGAACGGCTTCGTGATCCGCGGCGTGTCCAGCAACGTACCGTTCCAGGCGGCGCTGCTGGCGCACCCCAAGTTCAAGGCAGGCGACTTCAACACCGGATTCATCGCCGAGCACTACGCCAAGGGCTTTCGCGCCGAGGACGTGGCGCACGACGACCCGCGTTTCCTGATCGCGCTGGCCGCCTATGTGAACCGCCGCTCGCTGGAGCGCTCGGCGGGCATCACCGGGCAGCTGCAGGGGCACGAGTTCAAGGTGGGCTCAGGTTTCGTTGTGGTCCAACTGGGCGAGAACGGCCGGCACGAACACCATCCGGTGCGCGTTGACGGCTTTGATATCGACAGCGGTACCAGCGTGATCGAGGTCGAGGGCAAGCTGTTCGACCTTCGCAGCAACTGGCACCTGGGTTCCAACCGCATCCGCGGCACGGTCAACGGCCAGCCTTTCACCGCGCAGGTCGAGCGTGGGCTGGCCCGCAACCCGGTGGCCATTGCCATTAACCACAACGGAACGCGACTGGAGGCCATGGTTCTGGGCCCGCGCACCGCGGAAATGTTCAAGCTGATGCCCTACAAGGCGCCGCCGGACATGAGCCGCTTCCTGCTCTCGCCCATGCCGGGCCTGCTGGTGGATGTGGCGGTCAAGCCGGGCCAGAAGGTGCAGGCCGGCGAGCGCCTGGCGGTGATCGAGGCCATGAAGATGGAGAACGTGCTCTTTGCCGCCGCCGACGGCGTGGTGGGTAAACTGCTCGCTTTCGCGGGCGAGTCGCTGGCGGTGGACCAACCTATCCTGGAGTTCCAATGAACGTCGATGCCGGTTCCTACACCCCTGAAGCCTACATGGAGGCCCTGCAGGCGGCAGGCTTTCCGCCGCCTGTGCCCCTCGAGCGTGACGCCTCGTATGCGATAGACGTGCACACCCATCCCTTCGAGGCCTGGGGCCTGGTCCTCGAGGGTGAGTTCGTGATCGAAGTGGACGGTGTCGCCAACCGCTTCCCGGCGGGGCGATCGTTTCGCCTGCCTGCGGGCATCGCACACAAGGAATGGGTGGGGCCTCAGGGCGCCCGCTACCTCGCGGGCCGCAAGGAGCAAGCCGCGTGAACGCATCACGTCCCTTCAAGGTCCTGGGCGTCCAGCAGATTGCCATCGGCGGCCCCAGCAAGGCCCGCCTGAAGACCCTGTGGGTCGACATGTTCGGCCTGGACATCACCGGCAACTTCGTGAGTGAGCGCGAGAACGTCGACGAGGACATCTGCGCCATCGGCGCGGGCCCCTTCAAGGTCGAAGTGGATCTGATGCAGCCACTGGACCCCGAGAAAAAGCCCGCGGTGCACACCACGCCGCTCAATCACATCGGCCTGTGGGTGGACAACCTGCCTAACGCGGTGCAGTGGCTCAGCGCGCAGGGCGTGCGCTTCGCGCCCGGCGGCATCCGGCGGGGCGCCGCGGGTTTTGACATCACCTTCATCCATCCCAAAGGCAACGAGGAGTCGCCAGTCGGGGGCGAGGGCGTGCTGATCGAACTGGTGCAGGCTCCGCCCGAGGTGGTGAAGGCCTTCACGGCCCTGGCTGCGGGCTGAGCGGTCCCCGCCTGCGGCGCCGATGGCCGCAGCGTCACGTGCCGCGGCGTGCCTGTGCGCGCGCCAGCGCCGCCTCGATCACCGCCCGTTTGCGCGCGGCTTGCGCTCCCTCGGCGCCATGGGTGTGTGCCTGCAGGCCGGCCAGCTTGGCGCGGGCCTTGGCTTCCAGGCGCTCCTGCTGCTCGCGCGCGTCACGCGCCGTGCGGGCCTGGTGGAATTCATAGCGCTCCAGTGCCGTCTGTGCCTGCTGCGGGGTCCACGCGTCCCACCCCGAGCGCTCGCCCGTCACGTTTTCCAGCTGGATGCAGTCCACCGGGCATACCGGGATGCACAGCTCGCAGCCGGTGCAGGCGGGCTCGATGACGATGTGCATGCGCTTGTTGCTGCCGATGATGGCGTCGGTGGGGCAGGCCTTGATGCACAGGGTGCAGCCGATGCACCAGGATTCGTCGATCGCGGCGACGGTGCGCGGGCCCTCCATGCCGTGGGCCGGGTCCAGATCCAGCGGTGGGCGTCCGGTCAGGCTGGCCAGGCGGCGCACGCCCTCGGCCCCGCCGGGCGGGCAGCGGTTGATCGGGACGCCTTCATCGGCGATGGCCTGCGCGTACGAGGCACAGTCCGGATAGCCGCAGCGGGTGCACTGCGTCTGCGGCAGCGCCGCATGCAGGCGTGCAGCCAGTGGGCTCACTCGACGGGCGTAGCGGCTTCGGCGGTGGCGCGCGAGGCGCGGGCCGGCTTGCCGGTCTCGTGGAACTTGCGGATGAATGCGCGGACCTCGGGGTAAACCACGTCGCGCCAGCGGCGGCCGCTGAAGATGCCGTAATGACCCGCACCCTTGGCCTCGATGTGCCTCTGGCGATCCTTGGGCACGTTGTGGCACAGGGCGTGGGCGGCCTCGGTCTGGCCCGAGCCGGAGATGTCGTCCAGCTCGCCCTCCACCGTCAGGTGCGCAGTGGTGGTGATGTCCTGCGGACGCACGCGCTCGAGCTTGCCCTCGGGGCTGCGCACGTCCCAGGTGCCATGGACCAGGCCGAACTCCTGGAACACCGTGCGGATGGTCTCCAGGTAGTAGTCGGCGTCCATGTCCAGGACGGCGTTGTACTCGTCATAGAACTTGCGGTGTGCCTCGGCGCTGGCCTCGTCACCCACGATCAGGTGCTTGAAGTAGTCGTAGTGGCTCGAGAGGTGGCGGTCCGGGTTCATGGCCACGAAGCCGGTGTGCTGCAAGAAGCCAGGGTAGACGCGCCTGCCCGCACCCGGGAAGTTCGGCGGAACGCGGTAGATCACGTTGTTCTCGAACCACTCGTAGCTCTTGTTCATCGCCAGGTTGTTCACCGCGGTGGGCGACTTGCGGGCGTCGATGGGGCCGCCCATCATGGTCATCGTCAGCGGCGTGGTCTCGCCGCGCGAGGCCATGAGCGAGACGCCCGCCAGCACTGGCACGGTGGGCTGGCACACGCTGATCACGTGGCAGTTGCCGTACTGGGCCTGCACGTGGCGGATGAACTCCTGCACGTAGTTCACGTAGTCGTCCAGGTGGAACTCGCCGTCCTCCAGGGGCACCATGCGCGCGTTCTTCCAGTCGGTGATGAAGACCTTGTGGTCCTGCAGCAGGGTCTGCACGGTATCGCGCAGCAGCGTGGCGTAATGGCCGGACAGGGGAGCCACCACCAACACGGCGGGCTGCTTTTTCATGGCCTCCAGGCGGGCCGGGTCGTCGGTGAAACGCTTGAAGCGGCGCAGCTCGCAGAAGGGCTTGTCGATGGCGATGGTCTCGTGGATCACGACATCCGCGCCGTCGACCTTCACCGTCTTGATGCCGAACTCGGGCTTCTCATAGTCCTTGCAAAGCCGGTACATCAGCTCGTAGCCGGCCGAGACGCGCTGGGCCATCGGGTTCTGGGCCATGGGCAGCAGGGGGTTGCTGTACAGCTTGGCTGCAGCCTGGGCGAAGTCCGCAAAGGGTTCCATCAGGGAACGCTGGGCTTCGTAGATCTGGTAGAGCATGGTCCGATTCCGTTGAGTGCAACGTGGATTATGGGTGCCAAGCACCTGAGCGAGTCTTACTGAGCCGCATAAATTGCTGCATTGCCGCAGATCGGTAATTCCGCACACATGGGGGCCATCCGGGAATGGAACGGCTGCCTGCTGTACATGAAAAAAGCCGCCCGGGGGCGGCTTTGGAGTGACTTTGAATTCTTTTGTACTGCTTCGCCGTGATCACATCACCTTGGCGATGGACTGGCAGACGTAGTCGATGTTCTTGGTGTTCAGGGCGGCCACGCACATGCGGCCGGTGTCGGTGCCGTAGACGCCGAACTCGCTGCGCAGGCGGACCATCTGGTCCTTGGACAGGCCCGAGTAGCTGAACATGCCGATCTGGTCGGTGATGAAGCTCATGTCCTGCTTCACGCCGGCGGCCTTCAGGCGTTCGACCAGAGCGCCGCGCATCTGCTTGATGCGCACGCGCATCTCGCCCAGCTCCTTTTCCCAGAGCGCGCGCAGCGCGGGGGTGTTCAGTACCGTGGCCACCACGGTGCCGCCGTGCGTGGGTGGGTTGCTGTAGTTGGTGCGGATCATGATCTTCAGCTGCGACAGCACGCGGTCGGCCTCGGCCTTGTCCGCGCACAGCACCGACAGGGCGCCCACGCGCTCGCCGTACAGGCTGAAGCTCTTGGAGAAGGAGGTGGAGACTAGGAAGGTCTGGCCCGAGGCGGTGAACTTGGCCACCACCGCACCGTCCTCGGCGATGCCGTGACCAAAGCCCTGGTAGGCCATGTCCAGGAAAGGCACCAGGCCGCGGGCCTTGCACGCAGCGACCACCTGGTCCCACTGGGCGGGGGTGATGTCGTAGCCCGTCGGGTTGTGGCAGCAAGCGTGCAGCACGACAACGGTGCCTGCGGGCGCGGCGTTCAGGGCGGCGAGCATGCCATCGAAGTTCAGGCCGCGCCTGGCTGCGTCGTAGTAGGGATAGGTTTCGACGGTGAAGCCGGCCTGGGTGAACAGGGCGCGGTGGTTCTCCCAGCTGGGGTCGGAAATCAGGACCTTGGCGCCCGGGTTCAGGCGCTTGAGGAAGTCGGCGCCGATCTTCAGGCCGCCGGTGCCGCCCAGGGCCTGCACGGTGGCCACGCGGCCGCTCTTGACCGACTCGCTGTCCGCGCCGAAGACGAGGTTCTTCACGCCTTGGTCGTAGGCGGCGATGCCGTCGATCGGCAGGTAGCCGCGCGCCTTGGGCGCTTCGAGCAGCTGCTTCTCGGCCTGGCGCACGCACTCAAGCAGGGGCAGCTTGCCGTTGTCGTCGTAATACACGCCCACGCCGAGGTTGACTTTCCGGGGGTTGGTGTCGGCGGCGAACTGCTCGTTGAGACCCAGGATCGGGTCGCGCGGGGCCATTTCGACGGCGGAAAACAAAGACATGGGCATCCTCTGGTGTGGAAACTGCGGGTGATGGGGGAGGGGGTGGGCGCCAGGGTCATCGCGCATGCGTTACCCTGTCCGGTCGACCGAGATTTTAAGCTGTCCCGCCCCCGCGTTCATCCGCTAGTGGCCTGCCGTCCATGCCTGAGTCCTCTCCCGCCTCCACCTCCCTGCCGCCCGCGGCCGCCGAAGCACCCGCCGCGCCAGCAGTGCCGCAAGGCCAGTTCGTGACCTTCCCCGGCTCGCCCTTTGAGCTGTTCCAGCCCTATCCGCCTGCGGGCGACCAGCCCACGGCCATCGAGCAACTGGTGCAGGGCGTACAGGACGGCGAGGTGTTCCAGACCCTGCTGGGGGTGACCGGCTCGGGCAAGACCTACACGATGGCCAACGTGATCGCCCGCCTGGGTCGGCCGGCCATCGTGTTCGCTCCGAACAAGACGCTGGCGGCGCAGCTTTACAGCGAGTTCCGCGAGTTCTTCCCGAAGAACGCCGTCGAGTACTTCGTCAGCTACTACGACTACTACCAGCCCGAGGCCTATGTGCCGCAGCGGGACCTGTTCATCGAGAAGGACAGCTCGATCAATGAGCACATCGAACAGATGCGCCTGTCGGCCACCAAGAGCGTGCTCGAACGCCGCGACACCGTCATCGTGGCCACCGTGAGCGCCATCTACGGCATCGGCGCGCCCGAGGACTACACGCAGATGCGGCTGATCGCCCGCGTGGGTGACAGGATGGGGCAGCGTGACGTGATCGCGCGCCTCATACGCATGCAGTACACGCGCAACGAGCAGGATTTCTCGCGCGGCACGTTTCGCGTGCGCGGCGACACCATCGACGTCTTTCCGGCCGAACACAGCGAGCTGGCGATCCGCCTGGAGCTGTTTGACGACGAGATCGAATCGCTGCAGCTCTTTGATCCGCTCACCGGCCGCATCCGCCAGAAGGTGCCGCGCTTCACGCTGTACCCCTCCAGCCACTACGTGACGCCGCGCGAGAAGGTGCTGGCGGCGGTGGAGTCGATCAAGCTGGAGTTGACCGATCGCCTGAAGGAGCTCACGGGGATGGGCAAGCTGGTCGAGGCGCAGCGCCTGGAGCAACGTACCCGTTTCGACCTGGAGATGCTGTCCGAGGTGGGGCACTGCAAGGGCATTGAGAACTACACACGCCACCTCTCTGGCGCGGCGCCGGGCGAGCCCCCGGCGACCATGACCGACTACATGCCCAAGGACGCCCTGATGTTCCTGGACGAGAGCCACCAGATGATCGGGCAGCTCAATGCCATGTACAGCGGCGACCGTTCGCGCAAGACCACGCTGGTCGAATACGGCTTCCGTCTGCCCTCGGCCCTCGACAACCGGCCGCTGAAGTTTGAGGAGTTCGAGCGGCGCATGCGGCAGGTGGTCTTCGTGTCGGCCACGCCCGCCGACTATGAGAAGGCGCACGCCGGCCAGGTGGTCGAACAGGTGGTGCGGCCCACCGGCCTGGTCGATCCGGTGGTGCAGGTGCGCCCGGCCACCGACCAGGTGGACGACGTGCTGCAGGAGATCCGCCTGCGGGTGGAGAAGAACGAGCGGGTGCTGATCACGGTCCTGACCAAGCGCATGGCCGAACAACTCACCGACTACCTCAGTGACAACGGCGTGAAGGTGCGCTACCTGCACAGCGACGTGGACACGGTGGAACGGGTGGAGATCCTGCGTGACCTGAGACTGGGAGCCTTTGACGTGCTGGTGGGGATCAACCTGCTGCGCGAGGGCCTGGACATTCCGGAGGTGTCCCTGGTCGCCATCCTGGACGCTGACAAGGAAGGCTTCCTGCGCGCCGAGCGTTCCCTGATACAGACCATCGGCAGGGCCGCGCGCAATATGAACGGCATGGCCATCCTGTACGCGGACCGCGTCACCGACTCCATGCGCAAGGCCATCGGCGAGACCGAACGCCGGCGCGCGCGCCAGATCGCGCACAACGAGGCGCACGGCATCACCCCGCGCGGCATCGTCAAGCAGGTGCGTGACCTGATCGATGGCGTCTACAGCGAGAAGGCGGGCAAGGAGGCCGAGGCCCAGGAGATCCAGCGCGCCTTGGTGCAGGACCTGTCCGAGAAGGACGTGGCCAAGGAGATCAAGCGCCTGGAGAAGCTGATGCTCGAACACGCCCGCAACCTGGAGTTCGAGCAGGCCGCCCGCGTGCGCGATCAGCTGGCGATCCTGCGCGCCCAGGCCTTCGGTGGGCCAGGGCACGACAACGTGGTCCCCCTGCGGCCCCACTGAGCCGTCGCATTCGTTGCGGATTTGTCACGAATTGGCCTCTCGGGGCCAGAAAGTGACTGGTTCGTCTATTAACCCGAGCGTCTCTGTCGGTTTTCGGGTATACTTGACCGTGTTAGTCAAGAAAAAGACAGCTGGAGACAGCTACAGAGGGGCGGCTGACGCCGCGATGAGGGTGAAGACACGGGCCGGGGTTCTCCCGGGCAATCGGTAGTAACTGCCAAGCAGAACAAGGAGCTTGCGATGCGTCTCACAACCAAAGGCCGCTTTGCGGTCACCGCGATGATCGACCTGGCGCTGCGCCAGAACAATGGCCCCGTCACGCTGGCAGCCATCAGCCAGCGCCAGCAGATCTCGCTGTCCTACCTCGAACAGCTTTTCGGGAAGCTGCGCCGCCACGAGCTGGTCGAATCCACCCGCGGCCCTGGCGGCGGCTACACCCTGGGCCGAAAGGCCAGCGACATCACCGTCGCCGACATCATCGTTTCGGTGGACGAGCCCCTGGACGCCACCCAGTGTGGCGGCAAGGAAAACTGCACTGGCGAGGGCGGGCGCTGCATGACCCACGAGCTGTGGTCCTCGCTCAATCAGCGCATGGTCGAATTCCTGGACTCGGTCACCCTGCAGAAGCTGGTGGACGACCAGATCGCCAAAGGCGTGCAGATCGAGGACAAGCCTGCCATCAAGCGCGCGATCTCCAGCGCCCCGGTGGTCAAGCCGATCCGCGTGAACGCCCCCAACTCGGTCTTCGCCTTGGGTAACGCCCTGGCGGCCAAGGGCTGATCCAGCGCCTCCCGAACCTGCGCCCCTGACAGACATGACTCCGCACTTCCCGATCTACATGGATTACGGCGCCACCACGCCGGTCGACCCGCGCGTGGTGGACGCGATGATTCCCTGGCTGCGTGAACATCACGGCAACCCTGCATCGCGCAGCCACGCCTGGGGCTGGGAAGCGGAAGAGGCCGTGGAGAAGGCGCGCAAGGACGTGGCCGACCTGATCGGCGCAGACCCGCGCGAGATCGTCTGGACCTCGGGCGCTACCGAGTCCAACAACCTGGCAATCAAGGGCGCCGCGCACTTCTACCAGACGCGCGGCAAGCACCTGGTCACGGTCAAGACCGAGCACAAGGCGGTTCTGGACACCACGCGCGAGCTGGAGCGCCAGGGCTTCGAGGTGACCTACCTCGACGTGCAGGAAGACGGCCTGCTCGATCTGGATGCCTTCAAGGCGGCCCTGCGGCCCGACACCATCCTGGTGAGCGTGATGTTCGTGAACAACGAGATCGGCGTGATCCAGGACATCCCCACGATCGGCGCGATCTGCCGCGAGAAGGGAATCATCTTCCACGTGGACGCCGCGCAGGCCACAGGCAAGGTTGCCATCGACCTGGCGACGCTACCGGTGGACCTCATGAGCCTGGCCTCGCACAAGACCTACGGTCCCAAGGGCATCGGCGCGCTGTACGTGCGTCGCAAGCCTCGCGTGCGCCTGGAAGCCCAGATGCACGGTGGCGGCCACGAGCGTGGCATGCGCTCGGGTACGCTGCCCACCCACCAGTGCGTGGGCATGGGCGAGGCCTTCCGGCTGGCGCGCCTGGAGATGGCGCAGGACAACGCGCACGCGCGGGCACTGCGCCAGCGCCTCCTGGACGGCCTGAAGGACATCGAGCAGGTGTTCGTGAACGGCCACCTCGAGCGCCGCGTGCCGCACAACCTGAACATGAGCTTTAACTTCGTCGAGGGCGAGTCGCTGATCATGGGCATCAAGGGCCTGGCCGTGTCCTCGGGATCGGCCTGCACCTCCGCATCGCTGGAACCCAGCTATGTGCTGCGCGCCCTGGGCCGCAGCGACGAACTGGCCCACAGCAGCCTGCGCATGACCATCGGGCGCTTCACCACCGAGGAAGAAATCGATTACGCGGTGGACACCATCCGCAAGAACGTGGAGAAGCTGCGTGAGCTCAGTCCGCTGTGGGAGATGTACCAGGATGGCGTGGATCTGAGCACCATCCAGTGGAGTGCGCATTAGGCACCCCCCGAAGCGCCTTCGGCGCTGCCCCCCGGGGGGCGACAGCAGCGGACTGGCGGAGCCAGATCCGCGCTGTCACTGGAAGGTGTGACCCGTGATGGGACGTGATCAATTTGGGAGTTAGTTATGGCTTATTCGGAAAAAGTTGTTGACCACTACGAGAATCCGCGCAACGTCGGCTCCTTCGACAAGGGCGACGAGAGCGTGGGCACGGGCATGGTGGGTGCGCCCGCCTGCGGCGACGTGATGAAGCTGCAGATCAAGGTCAACCCCGCCACCGGGGTGATCGAGGATGCGCGTTTCAAGACTTATGGCTGCGGCTCGGCGATTGCGTCGAGCTCGCTCGTGACCGAGTGGGTCAAGGGCAAGACGCTGGACGAGGCGGCGCAGCTGAAGAACAGTCAGATTGCCGATGAACTGGCACTGCCGCCGGTGAAGATCCACTGCTCGATCCTGGCCGAGGATGCCATCAAGGCCGCGGTCGAGGACTACAAGAAGAAGCACGCGAACTGAGCGCCTGTTGGACTCGTCTCATGCCCGTCACCCTGTCTGAATCCGCTGCCCGTCACGTCACGCGCTACCTCACCAAGCGAGGCAAAGGGGTGGGGGTCCGTCTGGGAGTCAAGACCACGGGCTGCTCCGGGCTGGCCTATAAGCTCGAGTATGTGGACGAGATCGCCCCCGAGGACGTGGTCTTCGAAGACCGCGGCGTGAAAGTGCTGGTCGATCCCAAGAGCCTGGCCTACATCGAGGGCACCCAGCTCGATTTCGTGCGAGAAGGCCTGAACGAAGGCTTCAAGTTCAACAACCCGAACGAACGGGACCGCTGCGGCTGTGGCGAATCCTTCCGCGTGTGAACCTCGCCGACAGCGACTTTGCGCTGTTCGCGCTGCCTGAGCGTTTCCGCCAGGATCGCGCCGCCATCGACGCGCGCTGGAAAGATCTCCAGCGCGAGGCCCATCCCGACCGATTCGCCGCTCAGGGCGCCGCCGCCCAACGGGTGGCCATGCAGTGGTCGGTGCGGATCAATGAGGCCTACCAGCGGCTCAAGGACCCCCTCACGCGCGCTGCCTACCTGTGCGAGCTGCGCGGTGCGCCGATCAACGCCGAGAACAACACTGCGATGCCGCCGGCCTTCCTGATGCAGCAGATGAAGTGGCATGAGGCCCTGGACGAGGCCACCGGTGAGGACGATCTCCAGGCGCTGGAACGCGAGCTCTCCGCGGCGCGCGCCCAGTCGCTGGAGAAGATCGGCAACGCCCTGGACGAGGCGGGCGATGCTGCAGGCGCCGCGCAGGAGGTACGCGCGCTGATGTTCATTGAACGCTTTGACCATGACGTCCAAGCGCGTTTCGACCAACTGGGACAATAGAGCCTTCAACAGAGTCCCTCATGGCCCTCCTGCAGATTTCCGAACCCGGTCAGGCGCCGGACCCGCACCAGCGACGCATCGCGGTGGGGATCGACCTGGGCACGACCCACTCCCTGGTGGCCGCCGTGCGCCATGGCGTGGCCGAGTGCCTGCCTGATGCGCAGGGCCACGTGATCCTGCCCTCGGTGGTGCGTTACCTGGAGAACGGCGGTCGCCAGATCGGCCATGAGGCTCATGCGGCGCAGGCGCAGGATCCCGAGAACACCATCGCCTCGGTCAAGCGCTTCATGGGACGGGGCCTTGCCGACATCGCCAACCGCGATCAACTGCCGTACCGCTTCATCGACCAGCCCGGCATGGTGTCGCTGGATACGCGCGCCGGCGCCAAGAGCCCGGTGGAGGTGAGCGCCGAGATACTGGCCACGTTGCGTTACCGCGCCGAGGACAGCTTCAACGACGACCTGTACGGCGCGGTCATCACCGTACCTGCCTACTTCGACGACGCACAGCGCCAAGCCACCAAGGACGCCGCGCAGCTGGCGGGCCTGAATGTGCTGCGCCTGATCAACGAGCCTACGGCCGCGGCCATCGCCTATGGTCTGGACAACGCCAGCGAAGGTGTCTACGCCGTCTACGACCTGGGCGGTGGCACCTTCGACATCTCCATCCTGCGCCTGTCGCGCGGGGTGTTCGAGGTTCTGGCTACTGGCGGCGATTCGGCCCTGGGTGGCGATGACTACGACCGCGCGCTGGCCGCAGTCATGCGTGCGCGCGCTGGCCTGGAGATCACGGCACCCGAAGACAAGGCCGCGATCCAGATGGCCGCCCGCAGCGCCAAGGAGGCGCTTTCTGTACAGGCGTCGGTTTCGGTGCCGGTGCGCTCGGGAGAGCGCGAGGTGACGGTCATCGTGACCCGAGAGGAGTTCGAGGCCGCCACCGCCGACCTTACCGCGCGTACGCTCACCGCCGTGCGCAAGGCCCTGCGCGATGCCAAGCTCTCGCGCGAAGAGGTACAGGGCATGGTGATGGTGGGCGGCTCCACCCGCATGCCGCAGGTGCAGCGGGCGGTGGGCGGGTTCTTCGGTCGCGAACCCCTGAACAATCTCAACCCCGACGAGGTGGTGGCCCTGGGCGCTGCGATCCAGGCCAACCAGCTTGCAGGCAATGATGCGAGTGGTGACCTGCTGCTACTGGACGTGATTCCGTTGTCATTGGGGATCGAGACCATGGGCGGGCTGGTCGAGCGCATCGTCCACCGCAACGAAACGATTCCCACCGCCAAGGCGCAGGATTTCACCACCTACCAGGACGGCCAGACCGCGATGGCTTTGCATGTGGTGCAGGGCGAGCGTGACCTGGTGACCGACTGCCGCAGCCTCGCGCGCTTCGAGCTGCGCGGCATCCCGCCCATGGCGGCGGGTGCGGCCCGCATCCGCGTGACCTTCACCGTGGACGCCGACGGGCTGTTGTCCGTCAGCGCGCGTGAACAGGCCAGTGGCGTGGAAGCGCGTATCGACGTCAAGCCGTCCTACGGCCTCACCGACGAACAGGTGGCCAAGATGCTGCAGGACAGTTTCGCTACCGCCGAACAGGACATCCGCACCCGGGCGCTGGTGGAGTCGCGCGTGGACGGCGAGCGCCTGATCCTGGCGACGCGTAGCGCTCTGGCGGCCGATGCGGGGCTGCTTTCCGCCGACGAGCGCGTCCGCATCGACGCGGCGATGGAGCACCTGGCCCGGGCCGTGCGCGAGGCCGCGGACGCCGCCGCCATCGAAGCCGCCAGCAAGGCCCTGGCCCAGGCTACCGAGGGCTTTGCCGCGGCCCGCATGAACCACGGCATCCAGCAGGCACTGGCCGGCCGCAACGTGGAGACCCTCTGATATGGCCACCATCAAGATCCTGCCCCATCCCGAGTACTGCCCGCAGGGTGCGCAGATCCAGGCCAGCGCCGGCACTTCGATCTGCGAGGCGCTCCTGGAAAACGACATCAAGATCGAACATGCCTGCGACATGAGCTGCGCGTGTACTACCTGCCACGTGGTCGTGCGCGAGGGCTTCAAGTCCCTCAATGAGATGGACGAGAGCGAGGAGGACCTGCTCGATCGGGCCTGGGGCCTGGAGCCCAACTCGCGCCTGTCCTGCCAGGCCATCGTGGACCATCAGGATCTGGTGGTGGAGATCCCCAAGTACTCCATCAACCACGCCAAAGAGAACCACTGAGCCCCCTAAAATCCGGCGATGCGCCAGATCGTCCTTGATACCGAAACCACCGGCCTGTCTGCCGAGACCGGCGACCGCATCATCGAAATCGGCTGCGTGGAGCTGGTTGCCCGCAAGCTCACGGGCAACAACAAGCACTTCTACCTGAACCCCGACCGGGACAGCCACGAAGACGCGCTGAAGGTGCACGGAATCACGCGCGAGTTCCTCCAGGACAAGCCACGGTTCCCGGCCATTGCGCAGGAACTGCTGCAGTACCTGGAAGGCGCGCAGCTGATCATCCACAACGCGCCCTTCGACCTGGGCTTCCTGGACAAGGAGCTGGAGCTTGCGGGCAAGCCCGCGATCCACACCGTGATCGGGGGCGTGATCGACACCGTGGTCATGGCCAAGGAGCTGTACCCGGGCAAGCGAAACAGCCTGGACGCCCTGTGCGACCGCCTGGGCGTGGACAACTCCAACCGCACACTGCACGGCGCCTTGCTGGACGCGGAGCTGCTGGCGGACGTCTACATCAACATGACCCGCGGCCAGGACGCGCTCCTGATCGATGCTGGATCGGACGATGCAAACCCGGCGCTCGAAAGTCTCAAGGTGGACCTGAGCACCTTCAACCTGCCGGTGATCGAAGCCAGCGGACAGGAGATCGCTGCCCACGAGGGCGTGCTCAAGGACCTGGACAAGGCCAGTGGGGGCAAGACAGTGTGGCGTCAATTGTCCGCCGTGTCTGCGGCCTGAGCCGGGGGGCCGCTTCGCCGCTTACGAGGGCTCTGCGTTCTGTGGCACAATAGAGGGCTTCGGTTGAGACCGAAACGGGTGATTAGCTCAGCGGTAGAGCACTGCCTTCACACGGCAGGGGTCACATGTTCGATCCATGTATCACCCACCAAATTTATTTAGGTAAATCAAGCACTTAGCGAAATCTAAGTGCTTTTTTTACGTCCGCCTGAAGTGCGCTTCTCGGGTTTTGTAGCTGTACTAAAGCTGGCGCAGGCTCGACCCCAGAATTCAGGGTTTCACGCCGGCGCCGGGCGCTGTGATCGCTTTCGACTCAGGCGGTCTCGCCGCGCGCGCGGCCTCACTGCCTGAAGTAGAACTCCCCCACCGCCTGGTCGTAAAGGGCCGGCGTCTGCTCGTGCCCGACCGACTTGGCCAGGCGCACCACCTCGTTGCGCACGTTGCGCAGCACGCGGTCCACCGAGATCCCGGGCTTTTGCATCTCCTTGATGAAGATGCGGGTGAACAGGCCGTTGCGTTCCTTGTCGTTGTCCCCCAGGCGGTCCAGGGCCTGCTGGCCCGCGCCGGCGGAGAACATCACCATCTGGCCGGTGGCCGCAGAGGTCGGTGCCAGCCCTCGGCCGCCGATGGCCCGGCCCTTGGTCTTGAAGGGGTTGTCGCGGCAGGCGTCAATGACGGCCAGGGTGAACTTGGCCTTCTTCTCGTCGAATTCGTCCAGGATCTTCTGCAGCAGGATGGATTCGTCCTTCACCTGGTCTTCGCCGTCTCCGCGGATGTCCACGGGCAGCAGGTAGTTGGCGTTGCCCAGTTGCACGCCGTGGCCGGCGAAGAAGAACAGCACCTCGTCGCCGCCCTGCACGTTCTGGCGGAAATCGCGCAGTACCTGCTTGAAGCGGCGCTCGTCCAGGTTCACGTGCTTGGTGACCTTGTAGCCCACGCCCTCCAGGGACTTGGCCATGGCCTCGGCATCGGCGACGGCATTTGTCAGTTTGCTCACCTGGGTGTAGTTGTCGTTCCCGATCACCAGCGCCTTACGCTGCGCGTAGACAACGGGTCCGACCGGGGCGGGCGGCGGCGGCGGGGCCGCTGCGGCGCGGTTCTGGGCTTCCTGGGCGCGGGTGGCCGCTGCTGCGGCGGCAGCCACTGCCGCCGCATTCTCCTGCTGCAACCGGGCCAGCATCTGGCGCATGGTTTCCAGCTGCTGCGCCACCTGCTGACGCTCCTGCTCGAAGGCGCGTCGCTCGTTCTCCAGCCGCTGCCGCTCGGCCTGGGTGTCGGCGCTCGGTGCCGCTGCGGCGGCCACAGGCGCTGGTGCGGGCACTGGCGTGGCCGAAGGGGTTGTGTTGGGGGCAGCTGGTGCCGGCGTCGTCGCTGCAAGCTGTGTCGCCCCGGTACCGCGCTGCAGGTTGGGCGTGTAGGCCAGCGGCATGACGCCCTGGGGCTTGAGGTCGAAGAAGGTCTTCTGCATGGACTCGATGTAGATCGAGGCCCAGTTGTTCAGGATCTCGTGCTCCGGGTCGGTCTTGCCGTCGATGAAGCGTTGGCGAAACTGCGGCGCCCGTACGCCGCGCGGCGGATACAGGAAAGCCTCGACCTGCACGGCGCGCTGGTTGAACAATTGCACCCGCAGTTCTGCCAGGAGTACGGAGATGCCCGAGGTCTGGCGCAGGCCCTGCAGGCCCGGTACGACCTCCCTCCACCAGGCGCGCGTGCCAGGATCGTTGTGCTGCGGGTAATTTTCGATCAGTGCCTTGGAGTCGCCGATGGCGAAGAAGCGAGAGCACTTGTTCAGGATTTCGCTGGCACGCGTGCCGTGCTCGTTCGTCATGAAATGCGTGGAGCTGCTCAGGGTCTGGCATGCGGTGGCACCCCACCGCGCCGTGGCGGTGCTGTGTCGCACCACCAGGTAGGGAATGCCGGCGTCAGGGGACTGGTTCTTCAGGACATACGCCTGCCAGGCGGCGCCCCCGCCACTCACGTAAGGGGCGCTGTGGGTCAATTCCCAACTGCCCTCGGGCAGCGCCACGCTGCTGCCCGAGCCCAGGGGCACGAAGTCACGATGGATCGAGCCGACAGCGGGCTGCGCAGCTGCGGGCAGGGCGATGGCCAGCGTGAGTGCGGCAAGGGCGCTGCGCAGGCCGCAGGCGATCGAGAGGAAGCGGGTGCGGGCGTCGGACATCATCCCTCACGAAAGTAGTCAAAGCTGGCTGCATTGTAGGAGCCTGTTGCACTCTGTCGCCCGGTGTACGTGCCTCGCGGTTTAGTCTCGATTAGTCTTTTCTGATTAACAAATCGCGGGTCCATCCCATGACGCGCCAGTACTGCACCAGCGCGTCCCCCGATTGGCTGCAGGAGTCAAGCCGCACGATGTCGCAAGTCCCGACGGATCTCCCGCCGGCCGCCGCCCTCAACCTGCCTTGGCACGCGCTGCCCGTGCCGAAGGTGCGCGCCCTGTGGCGGGTCGATCCCGAGGGCCTGAACCCCGCCGAGCGGGAGCGCCGCCGCGCGCGGTACGGCGCCAACACGCTGCAGATCGAACGGCGCCGAGGGCCACTTCGGCGTCTGCTGCTGCAGTTCCACAACGTGCTCGTGTACATCATGCTGACCGCTGCGGGCGTGACGGCGCTGCTGGGCCACGCGGTCGATGCCGGTGTGCTGGCGGCGGCGGTGCTGGTCAACGTGGTGATCGGGTTCATCCAGGAGGGCCGGGCCGAGGCGGCCCTGGAAGCGATCCGCGCGATGCTCTCCCCGCGAGCGGTGATCCTGTCCGCAGGGCAGCGTCAGGAGGTCGATGCCGCTTCGCTAGTGCCCGGGGATCTGGTGCTACTCGCCTCGGGCGATCGCGTGCCAGCCGATCTGCGCCTCGTCGACGTGCACGAGCTGCGGATGGAGGAGGCCGCCTTGACCGGCGAGTCGATCCCCGTGGACAAGGACATCGCGACAACGGCGCCAGATGCGCCAATCGGCGAACGCACGGGTATGGCTTACTGCGGCACCCTGGTCGCCTACGGACAGGCGATCGGCATCGTCGTGGCGACCGGCGCGGCAACCGAGCTCGGACGGATCGACCGGATGCTTGCGGACATTCCGGAGCTGGACACGCCGCTGCTGCGGCAGATCGAACGCTTTGGGCGGATGCTGGCGATCGTGATCCTCACGGCCGCGGCAGCCACCTATGCACTGGGCGTACTGGCGCGAGGGCATCCTGCGGCCGAGATGTTCATGATGGCAGTGGCCCTGGCCGCAGCGGCGATTCCCGAGGGCCTGCCGGCCATCATGACCGTCACGTTGGCCCTGGGCGTGCAGCGCATGGCCCGACGCCATGCGATCGTGCGGCGTCTGCCCGCCGTGGAGACGCTGGGATCGGTGACCGTGATCTGCTCGGACAAGACCGGTACGCTCACGCGCAACGAGATGACGGTGCAACGTATCGTCTGCGCCGGCCAGACCCTGGACGTGAGCGGCGTGGGCTACGACGCTGCAGGCACTTTCACCAGCGAAGGCCGGCTCGTCGAGCCCGCACAGCAGCCCGTCCTGACGATGGCGATCCGCGTGGGCGTCCTGTGCAACGACGCCTGCCTGCAGCGGACGGACAGTCACTGGACAGTGGTGGGCGATCCGACCGAGGGCGCGCTGCTCGTGCTGGGACGCAAGGCTGGACTGTTGCAGGACGAGTGCGCACGCGCCTGGCGTCGTATCGATTCGATCCCCTTCGAGTCGCAGCACCGCTACATGGCCACGCGGCATGTGGACGAAGCAGGCCAGGCGTGGATCTTCATCAAGGGGGCTCCTGAGCGCATCCTGGAGCTATGCGCGTACGAGGCCAGCCCTCATGGTGCGGTGCACGCGTGCCCCGCCTTGGAGGTCGAGGCCTGGCACCAACGCGCCAGTGAGAACGCAGCCCGCGGGATGCGCCTGCTGGCGGTCGCCTGCCGGCGTGTGCCTCCGCCAGACGGTCGGCGCCTCTCGCACCGGGATATCGCCGGTGGCTTCACTCTGTTGGCCCTGATGGGCATGCTCGATCCGCCGCGCGAGGAGGCGGTGCGTGCGGTAGCCCAGTGCCACCGCGCGGGTATCCGCGTGAAGATGATCACGGGCGACCACGCGGAGACCGCACGTGCGATCGGCGCCCGCCTGGGGGTCGGCGTCGGCAGACCGGTCCTGACCGGCAGCGAGCTGGCGCTGATGGACGACGTGGCGCTTCGACGCGTGGCCCTGGAGGTGGACGTCTTTGCCCGTGCCAGCCCCGAGCACAAGCTGCGCCTGGTGGAGGCCTTGCAGTCGCAGGGCCAAGTGGTCGCCATGACCGGCGACGGTGTGAACGACGCGCCAGCCCTCAAGCGCGCCGACATCGGCGTGGCGATGGGCCGTAAAGGCACGGAGGCCGCCAAGGAAGCCTGCGATATGGTGCTGGCCGACGACAACTTCGCCACCATCGCCGCCGCCGTGCGCGAGGGGCGTGCTGTCTACGACAATCTGCGCAAGTTCATCCTGTTCGCGTTGCCCACCAACGGCGGTGAGGCGCTGGTGGTGATCGCCGCGGTGCTGTTCGACCTTGCGTTGCCGATCACGCCGGCGCAGATCCTGTGGGTGAACATGGTGACCTCGATCACGCTGGGCGTCGCCCTGGCCTTCGAGCCCGCCGAGCAGGATCTCATGGATCGCCGGCCCCGCCCACCCGGTGAGCCGCTGCTGTCCGGATTCTTCGCCTGGCGGGTGCTGATGGTGTCGGTGCTGATGATGGCCGCCGCGCTGGGCCTGTTTCTCTGGGAAGTGTCAGCGGGTACGCCGGTGGAGACGGCGCGCACCGTGGCGGTGAGCACGCTGGTGGCAGCGGAGATGTTCTACCTCTTGAACAGCCGTTTCGTCCTGCAGCCGTCTGCCAGCGCCCGCGGACTGACCGGCAATCCGCTGGTCTGGTGGACGCTGGGGGCCTGTCTGGTCCTGCAACTGGGCTTCGTACACCTGCCGGCGATGCAGTCGGTCTTCGGCTCGACGCACCTTTCTCCCACCCAGTGGGGCCGTGTGGCCCTGGCGGGCCTGGCTGTCTTCCTGGTGATCGAGGCCGAGAAATGGATCCTGCGCCGCGGCCCTTGGCGCCGGCGCATGGGGACTCAGAACGGGTAGTGGCGCGGCGTCGTCTGCACCGTGATCCAGCGCAGCTCGGTGAACTCGGCGATGCCCGCCTTGCCGCCGAAGCGGCCCAGGCCGCTGCCCTTGACGCCGCCAAAGGGCATCTGCGCCTCGTCATGCACGGTGGGGCCGTTCACGTGGCAGATGCCGGAGTCGATCTTGCGCGCCACGTTGAAGGCGCGCGCCACGTCCTTGCCGAAGACGGCGGCGGACAGGCCGTACTCGTTGTCGTTGGCGCAGGCGATGGCCTCGTCCACGTTCTTCACGCGCACGACGCACTTGAGGGGGCCAAAGGTCTCCTCGTGGTAGATGCGCATGGCGGGCGTGACATGATCCAGGATGGTGGCGGGCATGAGCGTGTTGTCGGCCTTGCCACCGCACACCAGCTTGGCGCCCTTGGCCAGGGCGTCGTCGATCAGGCTGTTGCAGTGTTCTACCGTGGCCATGCCGATCACGCTGCCCAGGACGACGGGCTCGGGCTTGCGCGGATCGCCCAGAGGCAGGGCCTTGGCCTTGTCACCGAACTTCTTCACGAAGGCGTCGGCGATCTTCTGGTCCACGATGATGCGCTCGGTGGACATGCAGATCTGGCCGCTGTTGGCAAACGCGCCGAAGGCCGCGCCGTTCACCGCGTCATCCAGGTCGGCATCGTCCAGGATCACCAGGGGCGCCTTGCCGCCCAGTTCCAGAATGACGGGCTTGAGGTAGCGCGCGCAGGTCTGGGCGATGATCTTGCCCACCTTGGTGGAGCCGGTGAAGTTCACACGGCGCACGGCGGGGTGCGAGACCATGGCCTCAACTACCGCGCCGGCGTCGGCCGGGGCGTTGGTGATGTAGTTCACGACGCCAGGCGGAAAGCCCGCTTCCTGGAAGGCCTCGATGATCAGCTGGTGAGTGCGCGGGCAGTTCTCCGAGCCCTTGAGGATCACGGTGTTTCCGCAGGCCAGGGGCGTGGCGATCGCGCGGGTGCCCAGGATGACGGGCGCGTTCCAGGGCGCGATGCCCAGCACCACACCCGCGGGTTGGCGGATGCCCATGGCCAGGGAGCCGGGCACGTCAGAGGGGATCACTTCGCCGGACACCTGCGTGGTCAAGGCCGCAGCCTCGCGGATCATGCCGGCAGCCAGCATCACGTTGAAGCCGGCCCACATGGCGGTGGCGCCAGTCTCGGCGGGCACGGCCTGGATGAACTCGGGCGTCTTGGCCTCGAGCTTCTCGGCGGCCTTGAGCAGCAGCGCGCGGCGTTCGCTCGGGCCGGTCTCGCTCCAGGTCTTGAAGGCCTCGGCGGCAGCCTCGACGGCCATCACCGCGTCGGCGGCGGAGGCGGCCGGGGCGCGCGTGGCCACGGTGCCATCGAGCGGGTTGCGGCGCTCGAAGGTCGCGCCTTTTTCGGCAGTGACTTTCAGGCCGTTGATCAACATGGACATGTCGGACATGGGGGGCTCCTGGGAAAATGACAGGTTGGAATGGGGTTCAGACCGGGGCCGAAGTTGAAACGGACGCGCGCTGCTTGACCGCGTCATGCACCGCGCGCGCCGCAGTGGTCGTCTCGCTGGACTGCGCGCCCAGGTAGGCCTCACGGATCACGGTGGATCGCTGCAACAGCCTCGCGGGCCCGCTGGCCACGATGGCGCCGCGCTCCAGCACGTAGGCGCGGTCGGCCACGGCCAGCGCCTTCTTGACGTTCTGTTCGACCATCAGCACCGTGGTGCCAGCGTCCGCGATGCGCCGGGCGATGGCCAGAAGTTCATCGACCATGCGTGGGGCCAGGCCCAGCGAGGGCTCGTCCAGCAGCAAGAGGCGCGGCGCCGCCATCATGGCGCGGGCCACCGCCACCATCTGCTGCTCGCCGCCGCTCATGGTGCCGGCCAGTTGCCGTTCACGCTCACGCAGCTTGGGGAAATCCGCCATCACCTGCTCGATGCGGCGCTCACGCTCGGCGCGCGTCACCAGCCAGCCACCCAGTTCCAGGTTCTCGCGCACCGTCATCTGCGCGAACAGCTGACGGCCTTCAGCCACCATGGCGATGCCCTCGCGCACGATCTCGTGCGGCTTCTCGGCCAGCTCCTGACCATCGAGCAGCACCTCGCCGCGACGCGGGATCAGACCCGTGAGCGCCCGCAGCAGCGTGGTCTTGCCCGCGCCGTTGGGACCGAGCACCACGGTCAGGCCGGGGCGCACGTCGATGGACAGGTCACGCAGCACCAGGAAGGGGCCATAGCCCGCGGCCAGCCCGCGGACCTTGAGTTCGGCCTTGCTGCCCTGGGCGCCGAGCTCAAAGGGGGTCTCGCGCCACCACATCATGGTTGCACCTCCGCCGCCTCGGCCATCTCGTCGCCCAGGTAGGCCTCGATCACTTCCGGGTCGCGCACCACCTCGGCGGGTGTTGCGTCGGCGATCTTGCGGCCCTGGTGCAGCACGATCACGCGCTCCACGTGCCGCAGCAGGGTGGTGACGGCGTGCTCGATCCAGACTACCGTCAGGTCCAGCTCGTCGCGCAGTCGGCGGATCAGGCGGGCCATGTCCTCGATCTCGGCCTCGGTCAGGCCAGCGGCCACTTCATCGAGCAGCAGCAGGCGCGGGCGGATGGCCAGGGCCATGCCGATCTCCAGCAGGCGCTGCTGTGAGGGCGTGATGGCGCCGGCGGGCAGGGCCGCCTGCTCGCTCAGGTCGATCAGGCGCAGGATACCCGCGGCATCGCGTAGCGCCCAGGGCACATCTTTCTCGTCGCCCCAGAGCACGTACTTGCGCGGGCGCTTGCCCGCGAACTTCAGGCCGAACTCGATGTTGGACTGCACCGGCATGTCGGCAAACACGCGGGGCGTCTGGAAGGTGCGCGCCAGGCCATGGGCCGCGAAGCGGTGCGGCCCGCGCCCGGTCAGGTTGCGCCCGCGCACGGACAGCCGCCCCGAAGTGGGCTCGGTCACACCCGAGATCGCGTTGAAGAAGGTGGTCTTGCCCGCGCCATTGGGACCGATGATGCCTACCAGCTCGCCCGGTCGGAACTGCGCGCTGACCGCGTCGACGGCCACGAGGCCGCCAAAGCGCACGGTCACCTCATGCGCCTCCAGCAGGGGAACGTCCTTATCCGACAAGGCGACGCTCCCGTGCGCGCTGCTTGTCGCGCGCCTTGTCGCCGCTCCACTCGTAGCGGCGCTCCTTGGCCCAGTCGCGGGTGTCGTACCACCAGCCCTTGAAGGTCTCCCAGCGCAGCGAGGCCAGGCCACCGGGCAGGTACAGCACCGAGAGAATCAGCAGCAGGCCCAGCGACATCATGTAGATCTGCGGTGCCTGCAGGCGCAGGGTCTCCGCCAGCAGGCTGAAGACGATGGCGGCGATCAGCGGGCCCCACAGCGTGAGCGCGCCGCCGATCAGGGCAATCAGCACAGTCTGGAAACCGATGAAGGGATTGAACACGGTGTGCGGGTCGATGTAGGTCCAGCGCACCGACATGGCCGCACCCACCGCGCCGGCGAATGCTGCGGTCAGCATGAAGCCCGCCAGCTTCACCCAGCGCGTGTTCACGCCCAGGGTCTGCGCACGCTGTTCGTCGGCGCCGATGCCCGAGAGCGCCAGGCCGAAGCGCGTGCGTCGCACGACGATGGACACTGCTACCGCGGCGAAGGCCAGGACCAGCACGGTCAGGTACACGGTGTCGCGCTCGGGTACCACCGAGAGCACGCGGCCGACGGTACCAGTGACGCTCTTCTCGAAATAGGTGATGGCGTGGCGGATCAACTCAGTCATGCCGAAGGTCAGCACCGCGAAGTAGGTGCCGCGCAGGTGCAGCACTGCTGCGCCCATCACCAGGGCGACGCCCGCGGCCAGCGCCGCGCCCAGGCCCACGGCCTGCGCCCAGGGCAGGGAGTCCAGCATCAGCGCGCTGGAATAGGCGCCGATGCCGAAGAAGGCCGAAGTGGCCAACGACAGGTAGCGGGTGGTGCCGCAGAACATCGCCCAGCTCGAGGACAGGGCCACGTACATCAGGCAGGTCAGTGCCATGGACACCGCGAAGTCAGAGCCGTAGGCGGGCAGCGCCAGGGCCCAGCCGGTCAGGCCGAACAGGACCAGCAGGTCGCGCACAAGAAGCTGGCGGGAGTTCATGCCTTGCGCGTCTTGCGGGTGAACAGGCCTTCAGGCCGCAGCAGCAGCACGCCGATGAAGACGACGTAGGACAGCAGTGCCTTGAGCGAGGGGTTGGTGAAATGCATGCCCACCGCCTCGACCACGCCCAGGAGCAGGCCGCCGGCCAGCGCACCGCCCATGCTGCCGAAGCCGCCCAGGGTGATCACGATCAGCGCGGTGACGGTGTAGGGCTCGCCCATGGCTGGGGAGATGGTGTAGGCCATGGACAGCAGGCTGCCGGCGACGCCGGACAGCCCCAGGCCAATGCCGAACATCATGGGATGCAGCACGCGGGTGTTGATGCCCACGAGCTGCGCGCCGGTGGGCGACTGCATCAGCGCACGTACGCCCTTGCCCAGGAGGGTGCGCCGCAGCAGCACGATCAGGCCGACGCTGATCGCGAGCGCCAGCGCGAACACCAGCAGCTTGTTGGCCGCGAACTGCGTGCCCCCTACCTTGACCGGATCGGTGGCGAAGTCATACCCGCGCAGGTCGCCGCCCCACATCCAGGAGGCGAAGTTCTGCACGAGGAACATGAGGCCAAAGGCCACCATCAGGCCCCGCGCCTCGAAAATGTCCAGGTTGGGGGAAGTTGCGGTGAGCCGCCGAAAGCACAGCCAGTGGACTGCGATGCCCACCAGGCCCAGCACCAGGAAGGACACCGGCATGACCAGCATCGGGTGCAGGCCCAGCGTGGTGGTCGCCATCCAGGTCAGGTAGGCGCCCACCATCAGGAACTCGCCGTGGGCGATGTTCAGGATCCGCATCAGCCCGTACTGAAGGTTCAGTCCGAGCGCCACCAGCGCGTAAATGCCGCCGGTGATCAGGCCGGAGGCAAGCAGTTCGATCCAGGCGCCGAGGCTCACCTCCAGGCCGGCTTGCTCGGATTGAGCTTGGCGGTGGCCAGCTTGGGCGGCCACACCACCTCGAACTCGCCGTTCTGCCACTGGCTCACGGTGCCGGGAGTGGCGGTGTTTTCGCTGCCGGTGAACTTGATGTCACCGATGATGGTCTTGTGCGTGGTGGCCGCCACATAGTCGCGGATGGCCTTGCGGTCCAAGCCCACCTGCTTGACGGCGTTGGTGAGGATCTCCAGGCCGGCCCAGGTGGCGCCGCTGGCCCAGCGATCGGGTTCCTTGGCCGCGCCGAACTTCTTCACATGCGCGTCGAAGTAGGCCTTGGCGCCGGGGCTGGTCTTCGCATTCCACGAGCCCATGCCCAGTACGCCTTCGGCGCCGGCGGGGGTCATGACGTTGCGATACAGCTGGAAGGCGGTGCCCACCGAGGCGTAGAAGAACTTCGGGTTGAAGCCGATCTCCTTGGCCTGTCGGCTGGCCAGGATGGTGTCGGGCGGGTAGGTGAAGCCGACGAAGGCGTCGGGGTTCTTGTCCTTGATGGAGCGCAGTACCGGCGACAGGTCCTTCACGCCGCCCGGATAGCTCTTGTCTTCAATCAGGCTGATGCCGCTGCCTTGCAGGGCCACCTTGAGCGCGGCGTAGTTCTCCAGGCCGAACAGGTCGTCCACGTAGATGACGGCCAGGCTCTTGACGCCATTGGCCTTGAGCATGTCCACCAGCGCGTCGCACATGGCCTTGGGTTGCTGCAGCAGCAGGAAGAAATAAGGCAGCTTCATTTCCACCAGGCGGCGGCTCAGGGCCGTCGGGGCGAGGAAGGGATAGCCGAAGCGGTTGGCCAGGGGGGCCACCGCGAAGTTGGCGTTACTGCCCCAGGGCGGCAGGACCAGGTCGACCTTGTCGCTGCCCATGAGCTTTTCGTAGGTGCGCACCACGGTCTCGGTGTCGCTGCGGTCGTCGGAGCTAATGAGCTCGATCATCCGCTTGGTGCCCTTGACGTTCAGGCCGCCAGCGGCGTTCTGCTGCTCGGCCCACAGGAGGTAATTGGGCTCCTGGCTCACTTGCGCGCCGCCGGTCCAGGGGCCGGTGCGTGCCATGGTGTAGCCGATGCGTACCGGTGCGGACTGGGCCATCAGGCCAGGGGCGATGGACATTGTGCCGACGGCGGCGGCGGCGCCCTTGATCAGGGTGCGGCGGGTGGACTGGACCATGGTGTCTCCGATCGATTTCGATAGCCCTCGATTACAGCAGTTGAGCGAGTGACTGGTCAGTGAGGATTTACCCCAACTGGTCGGGACCCTCAGGAAAGGAGGGCTGGCTCAGACAGAGGAATCCCGCACCACCACCATCCCCTCTCGCCCCAGGACCTTGATCATGTTGTTCACGTTGTCCCGGTCCTTCTGCTTGTCCGCCTCGCTCAGCTCCTCGTAGGGAACCATGTTCGGATGGACCTTGTTCGCATCGTTGCGCGGGCTGCCCGGGGTCCAGCCGTCCAGGGCCCGATCGGCCCACCAGCGGTTGTGTTCCATGATCGAGAGCAGTTCCAGCTCCTGCGCCGAGATCGTGGCCGGCGTAACTGACGTGCCCTGGGGGACGATGCGGCACCCGATGGCGCGCATCTTCACGTCGAAGTGGTCGGCCGTCATGCGGTTCGCGTTGCGCAGCGTCTCTGGCAGGTTCTCCCAGGGCATGCTGGCCGCGGCATTCGGGTAATTGCGGCAGTAGTCCTCGTGGAACCAGCGCGCGCGGGTGTCGTCCATCTCGGAGAGGAATCCCTCAGATCCCCGCACGAGCGAAAACAGCTGGAAGCGGCCCTCGTGCCCGCCGTGGGCCGCGAAGTCGGCCAGCACGCAGCCGCCTGGCGGGTCCAGGGCCACGACCGTCGCCTCGCCCGCGAGGTCTGGCCGCGGCTGCGCCTTGATGCCCTCGAGCAGCAGGCGCGCGATCCGCAGGTTGGCGATTTCGTCCCGGGTGCAGACGTAGGCCACCGTCACCGGCCGTTCATCGGTCAGCCACTTGCGAATCTGCTGCGGCCCCACGTCCTCGAATCGCGTTTCCTCCTTCTCCACCTGCAGCCATTGCTCCAGGGCGGGGTAGGCCTGCCGGGCCTCGCGCCAGCGCTCGCCTACCGAGCGGTCCACCACGGTCACCTTGGGTTTCCTGCCGCTGCGGTAATGCCCTTGGCGTGCCAGCTGCAACAGGATGGATTGACCCACTGATCCCAGGCCCACGATGACCACGTGCACGCCATTGTCCTCGGACTGGGCCACCGGCGCGTCGGGCGGATACGACTGGACCAGGCGGCGCCCGACGAGCTCCGGCTCGCTGAAGATGCGGATCCGTGGGCGCGCGCGTTCGTCGAAATATTCTTCGAGCCTGAACTCGCGCCTTACGGACAGCGGCTCGATCAGGCACTTGATCTCCAACTCCGGATTGCCGGTCGACGGCGACACCGCGGCATGCGTCAGGGCGATGTTCTGGCCGTAGTCGTCGCGCATCGCGATCAGCGTGCTCGCACGAGTGACACCGCAAGCCCCAAGCAGCTGCTCGCTGGAAAGCTCGCCGGTGATCACCGTCACGCCAGCCTGCCACATTCGGCTTCGCACATCCTCGTCGACTTCAGGCAGGTGAAGTACCACCTCGTGGCGGGTGGCGACCTCCACGGCCAGCTCCAGCGCCAGGGCCTGCTTGTCCGGGGCATTGGACCCGAGCTCGCCAGCACCTCCGTCGCGGCCGGCGACGATCACGACGTGAGAATCCGAAAGCCACTGCGCGAAAAAATGGTCCCACTTGAGGCCAGCGGTCGCCATGTAGACCTTCACCCCCGCCCACGCAACGGTGGCCTTCACAAGCGCATGCATGGACCCGGTCCAGCCCGAGGCTTCGTCTGCGTCCGACATTGCTGCATCCCACAAGGCCTGCCAGATGGACAGGGCCGGATCGGCGCGTACGGTCTGCAGTCCTGCCATGATGAAAGAGCCAACCAGCAACGTGACGAGCGTCGGCAACCCCCAGCGCTCCAGGAACATCACGACGCTCTTGATCAGCCTTGAGAACCGGCGAAGGAGGCTGCGGATCATGGCTGGCGCCCCCCCGACGCCTGTTCAGGTCGCTGCGCGGCGCAGGGTCGTCGTTCTGTCTGGCTACAGAGGCGTTTGTGCATTGCGATTCGTTATTTGCAGGATCGGTCAGGGAATCCTAGCATCGCAATGTTCAATATGACAAAGGACCTGAGCGGTATTTCTCTCTGGTAAAGCAAGGTGACCTTCGCCGTTCTCGCGGGCTGAAAGGCGGCTGGTCTGGTCATGGACCTATACTGTTGCTGTAGCTAAGACAGACGCCGCTGTCCTGGCCCCACGCACTCCGCCCCTTCTTTTATGAGCGCCAAGGAATACCCGGTCTGGACCGGCAGCACATCGCAGTGGACGAACTTCCCTGCCTTTCTCCTTTGGGGGATGCTGGGGCTGACGGTGATCCTCCTGCCGATCTCGCTGGGGGTCATCCTGTGGCGATACCTGGTCGTGAAGAATCAGGTGTACGAGCTGACCTCCGAGCGCCTGAAGATGCATTCGGGCGTCTTCAACAAGAAGACCAGCGAGCTTGAGCTGTATCGCGTGACCGACACGCAGTTCGAGCAGCCGTTCTGGCTGCGCCTGGTCGGGCTGGGCCATGTACGTATCATCTCCTCGGACAAGACCTCGCCGAACGTGACCCTCGCCGCTGTGCCTGGTGCGCAGGCGCTGCGCGAGCAGATGCGTGAGCTGATCGAGGCGCGCCGTGCCGCGCGGCGGGTGCGGATGTCCGAGATCGAATGACGGGCAGCGGCCGCCGCACGGTCCGCGCCTTTCTCTCGTCGACCTTCCGAGACTTCGGCGACGAGCGCGACCTGGCGGTGCGTCAGGTCATTGCCGGAAGCTGAGGTCTCAGCCCGGGGCGGTGGCGGTCCAGGCCTGCACGAACACCAGCGCCTGTGCGCGCACTTTGTCCGCGCCGTCTCCCGGCCTGTAAAGCGCCGAGCCCAGGCCCGCGCCGCTGGCGCCGGCGGCGCGGTAGGCCGCCAGGTTCTGCGCTGACACGCCGCCCACTGGCAGCAGCGGCACCTGCGCGGGGATGACCGCGCGCAGCGCCTTCACCACGTTCGGGGGCGTCATCTCCGCAGGAAAGAGCTTGAGCCCGTGCGCGCCGGCGCGCAGGGCGGCAAAGGCCTCGGTGGGACTGAGCACGCCCGGCAGGCAGACCATGCCGAGGCCCACCGCGGCCTGCACCACCTGTTCGTCAAAGCAGGGCGACACCACGAGGCGCCCGCCCGCGTCGTGCACGGCGTGGACCTCCTGCAGGGTCAGCACCGTGCCCGCGCCGACCAGCGCCTGCGGGTGTGCCGCCGCCAGGCGCTCGATGCTGGCCAGCGGGTCCGGGGAGTTGAGCGGCACCTCGATCAGCCTGAAGCCCGCGCCCGTGAGCGCCTCGCCGACGGCAGGCGCCTCGGGCGGCGTGAGCCCGCGCAGGATGGCTACCAGCGGCAGCTGCCGCATCGCGGTCTCGAAGGTGCGCTGGGCGTCGGATGTCATGAGCTCAGGTCCAGTTGGCGGGCCAGCTGCCACAGGCCGGCCCAGGTCACGCCCGCGTCCAGCACCCGCGAGGGGACGCCCGCCAGCGACAGCGCGCGCTCGTAGCGGGTGGCCAGGGCGGGCGCGCCCACCACCAGCACCGGCGTGGCGGGGTCCGGCGCGTGCATGCGGATCTCCTCGCCGATCACGAGTCCCGAGAGGTAGTCGGATAGCCTCTGCGCCGGTACCTGCCTGAATAGCGACAGGGTGCGCACGCTGAACGCGTTGTGCAGCAGGCCGTGTCCCTCCAGAGCGCGCATCACGCCCCACTCGAAGGCCTCGTCATCCGGCGGCAGGGCGTCGGCCGCAGGCGGCAGGGTGCGAGCGAGGATCGAGTGCTGCCGCAGCAGCTGGTACACCTCGCCGGTCATGTAGGTGGTGAAGTCCTCGATGCGCCGCGCAGACACGCTGGCCCACTTGCTGTGGGTGCCGGGCAGCACCAGGGTCGCCTCGACGTGGCCGGTGGCGGCCAGGGCCCCGAGGATCTGGGTCTCCTCGCCACGCATCACGTCGGGCACTTGCGCGAGATCTTTGTGGCGGGTCAGGCCCTCGTGCTGGCAGGACAGCCCCGGCACGATGGCGATGCGTCCTGGCTGGACCCAGCGCAGTGCCGCCGCGATGTCCTGCGCGCCGGCGGGGCAGGCGCAGTAGGGCGCTTCCTGCCAGCCTTGCTGGCTGCCGACCATGCCCGCCATCAGGGCCACCTGGCCGGGTGCGCGTATCCAGTCGCCGAAGTGGTCGTTGAAGGCGGCCTCGAAGCCACCCGGGGGCACATGCAGGATGCCCAGGGGCGCGGAACGCTCCTGCAGCACCGCGCCCTGGCGATCCAGCAGCGCCCCGCGCAGCGCGCTGGTGCCCCAGTCGATGGCGATCATGCCTTGCCGTCCCTTGCCGGGTCGGTTATCGGGGCGGTGGTGGGGTGAATGTCAGCCACGGCCCACGTAGGGCATCTGCGTGGCCATGACCGTGGTGAACAGGACGTTGGCCGAAAGCGGCAGGCGCGACATGTTCAGGAAGGTATCCACCACGCAGGACATGTCCATGCGCGCCTCGGGCCGGATGCTGCCGTCGGCCTGGGGCACGCCGCCGACCATCTTGGCAGTCATGTCGCTGGCCACGTTGCCGATGTCGATCTGGCCCACGGCGATGTTGAAGTTGCGCCCGTCCAGGGCCGCCGCGCGGGTGAGGCCCGACACCGCGTGCTTGGTGGCCGCGTAGGGGATGGAACCGGGGCGCGGCGTGTAGGCCGAGATCGAGCCGTTGTTGATGATGCGCCCGCCCTGGGGGTTCTGCTGGCGCATCAGGGCGAAGGCCTGCGACAGGCAGTAGAAGGCGCCGTTGAGGTTGATGTTGACCGAGCGGTGCCAGTCGTCCAGGCTGGTCTCGTCGGGCATCTTGTAGGGACTGGAGACGCCGGCGTTGTTGAACAGGAGGTCCAGGCGCCCGTGGCGTGCGCGCACGCCTTCGAACAGCTTGGCCACGGCGGCTGGGTCGCTCACGTCGGCAGCCGCTGCATGCGCGCGCGGTGCGGCGGCCCCCGCGGCCTTCACCGTCTCCTGCAGGGCGTCGGCGCGGCGTCCGACCAGCACCACCTCCCAGCCCTCGGCCAGCAGGCCCAGGGCGCAGGCCCTGCCGATGCCGGAGCTGGCGCCGGTCACCATCGCGATCTTGTTCATGAAAGTATCTCCTTCGGGGGCGCTCGGGCCGTGTCGGGTTTTGAAAGTGCGGTGGGTCAGCCCAGCCCGCGCAAGGCGTCGGCCGGATAGCCGGGACGCTCGCGGCAGTCCGCGATGTACTGCTCGATGATGGAGCGGAAGGACGTCTCGGGCAGCAGGCCCAGCGCCTTCGCACGGTCGGCGGTGCTGCCACGGGACCAGTTGGCGACGATGCCGGCGATGCGCTCGTCGCGCTCGAAGCGCACGCGTTCACGAACCTTCTTGCCAGCCACCGCCTCCAGCGCGTCGAGCATGTCACCGACGCGCACATTCAGCCCCGGCAGGTTCAGGGCGAGACGCCCGCCCATGGCCTCGCGCGTGGCCTGGTAGACGGTGATCAGGCCCTTCACCGTGTGCGCCGGCGAGGACACCGGGTGGGTGACATCGGGATCCACCGGGCAGGTCGTTTCCACGCCCGCCAGCGGCTCGCGGATGATGCCGCTGAAGAACGAGGAGGCCGCGCCATTGGGTTTGCCCGGACGCACGGTCACGGTCATGAGGCGCGCGCTGCGGCCGTCGATGTAGCCCTTGCGGGTGTAGTCGGCCACCAGGTACTCGCACATCAGCTTGTGCGTGCCGTACGAGGTCTGCGGCGAGGGCAGGGTGCTGTCGGTCACCAGGTCCGGCATCGGGTTGCTGGCGTCGGGGCCGAACACCGCCACCGAGCTGGCGAAGACGAAGCGCGGCACGTTGCCAGCATGGCGCAGGCCTTCGAGCAGCGCACGGGTGCTGTCCAGGTTGGATCGCAGGCCCAGCTCGAAATCGAGCTCGCATTCACCGGAGACGGCGGACGCCAGGTGGAACACGCCGTCGAAGCCGCTGGCAAAGAGTGCGGTCTGCGACAGCATGGGCCCGGTATGCGCCTTCACGCGCGGGTCGGTCACGAGGTCGGCCGGCGGCGGGGCCAGGTCGGCGATCGCCAGTTCGGTGATGGGGCGGCCGTCGATCTGGCCTGCCTTGAGCAGCTCGCGGGCCAGGCGTGCGCCCAGGAAGCCGCCGCCGCCAGTCAGAAGAATGCGCATGGTCTTTTCCTTTGTGTCGTCCGCAGGGTCAGTGATTGTCCTTGGGAACAAACGCCCCACGCTGGCCCACCAGGAAATCCAGGTCGGCACCTTCGTCAGCCTGCAGCACGTGGTCGATATAGAGCTTCCAGTAACCGGACTTGAGCGGCGGCTCGGGAGCCTTCCACAGCGCGAGGCGTTTCTTGAGTTCCTCGTCGGAGATGTCCAGGTGCAGGCGGCGATTGGGCACGTCCAGCTCGATCATGTCGCCATTGCGCACCACCGCCAGCGGACCGCCGGCGGCGGCCTCGGGCGAGGTGTGCAGCACCACGGTGCCATAGGCGGTACCGCTCATTCGGGCGTCGCTGATGCGGACCATATCGGTGATGCCCTTGCGAAGCACCTTGGGCGGCAGGGGCATGTTGCCCACTTCGGCCATGCCGGGGTAGCCCTTGGGGCCGCAGTTCTTCAGGACCAGGATGCAGGTCTCGTCCACGTCCAGGTTCTCGTCGTCGATGCGGGCATGGAAGTCGTCGCTGTCCTCGAACACCACGGCCCGACCGCGGTGCACCATGAGAGAGGGCGTGGCGGCGCTGGGCTTGATCACCGCGCCGCGCGGCGCGAGGTTGCCGCGCAGGATGGCGATGCCCGCCTTCTCCTTGAACGGCTCCTTGAAGGTCTTGATCACGCGCGGGTCGTAGTTCTGGGCGTCGGCGATGTTCTCGGCGACGGTCTTGCCGCTCACGGTCACGATGTCCTTGTGCAGCAGGTGCTGGATCTCCTTCATCACCACGGGCAGGCCGCCCGCGTAGCAGAAGTCCTCCATCAGGTGCTGGCCCGAGGGTTGCAGGTTCAGAAGGCACGGCATCTCGCTGCCCAGGCGTTCGAAATCGTCCACCGTGAGCTTGATGCCCAGGCGCCCTGCGATCGCGATCAGGTGGATCACGGCGTTGGTGGAGCCGCCGATGGCGGCCAGGGTGCGGATCGCGTTCTCGAAGGCCTCTCGCGTCAGTACCTTGGAGATGGTCTGGTCCGTGTGCACCATCTCCACGATGCGCCGGCCGGCGTCACGGGCCAGCACGTTGCGCCGACCATCGACCGCGGGATAGGCGGCATTACCGGGCAGCCCGATGCCCAGGGCCTCGACCATGCTGGCCATGGTGGACGCGGTGCCCATCGTCATGCAGTGGCCGTGGCTGCGGTGCATGCAACTCTCGGCCTCGAAGAAGTCCTGCAGCTTCAGGGTGCCGGCGCGCACCTGCTCGCTCATGCTCCACACGCCAGTGCCCGAGCCAAGTTCCTGCCCGCGCCACTTGCCATTGAGCATGGGACCGCCGGAGACGCCGATGGTAGGAAGCCCGGCGCTGCCGGCCCCCATCAGAAGCGAGGGCGTGGTCTTGTCGCATCCCATGAGGAGTACGACGCCGTCTATGGGGTTGCCGCGGATGCTTTCCTCCACGTCCATGGACGCGAGGTTCCGATACAGCATGGCGGTGGGGCGCAAGAGGGTCTCGCCCAGCGACATCACCGGGAATTCCAACGGGAAGCCGCCAGCCTCGTACACGCCGATCTTGACCTGCTCGGCCAGGGTGCGGAAGTGGCTGTTGCAGGGGGTGAGTTCGCTGAAGGTGTTGCAGATGCCGATCACGGGGCGACCGTCGAACTGGTCGTGCGGCACGCCCTTGCCCTTGACCCAGCTGCGGTAGGCGAAACCGTCGCGGTCCTGCCGGCCGAACCACTGCTGGCTGCGAAGGTCGCCGGGTTTCTTGCGGGGGGATTGGCTCATGCGGTCTCCTGCTTGGTGATGTTGTCTTTAGGTGCTATGGTACGACAATTGAACGCGCAGGACGCGTGATTTGCTGGTTGGCGCTGCGAGGGTTTTCTCGGGGGGCGGTGAAGCTTGTGGGTGCCGCCCGATCGTCATACGGTTGAGGGTTCAGGCTCCCATGTCCATCAAGAACGTCCACGGCAACATCGTCGACCTGCTCGGCGAGGCCATCGTCGCCGGCCGACACGCGCCGGGCGCGTCGCTGCCGCCCGAGCCCCTGCTCGGCGCCGAGCTGGGCGTGAGCCGCACGGTGGTGCGCGAGGCGGTGAAGTCCCTGATCGCCAAGGGCCTGGTTACCACCGGCCCCAAGGTCGGCACCCGGGTGCAGCCCGAGGACCAGTGGAACTGGTTCGACCCCGACGTCATCACCTGGCGCTCGCGCGCCGGCATCACGCCCGAGTTCCTGCGTGACCTGCAGGACCTGCGCCGAATCGTCGAGCCAGCAGCCGCACGCCTGGCTGCCGAGCGCGCCAGCGCCTCCGACATCGCCGCCATGCAGGAAGCCTTCGCCGGCATGACCGAGGCAGCCTACAGCGGCGGCGACTACGTCCACCACGACCTGCAGTTCCATCAGGGCCTGCTGCGCGCGGGCGGAAACCGCCTGCTGCTGCACATGAGCCGCGCGCTCAGCGCGCTCCTGCGCACGAGTTTCGAGCTGTCCACCAGCAAGAAGGACGGTGCCATCCGGTCACTGCCGGTGCACCGCGCGGTGCTGGATGCCGTCATCGCCCGAGACCCGGCGCGCGCCGAAAAGGCCATACGGGCCATCATCGAAAGCGCCCACCTGGATATTCAGGAGGTGCTGTCCACCCGTTCCCCCCGCGCGCGCCCGGGCGCCACTCCCAGGGCGCGCGCCTCTTCCCGAGCGAAAACGCCAGCCCGGCCCGCTTCCGAGAGAAAGAAAAGAACCTGATTCAGGCCCGCCAACACTTCATCGACAGCCTCTTGCCCCCATCCTGAGGCCCACGCACGCACACCTGCCGCTGAACCCCTCGCACACTGACCCAAGCCCACGCCGCATGAAGATCAATCAAGTCGAGACCATCCGCCTCGGCGAATTCCCGAACATCCTGTGGGTGCGCCTGCACACCAACGAGGGCCTGGTCGGTCTGGGCGAGACTTTCATGGGGGCCGCGTCGGTGGAGGCCTACCTGCACGAGTGGGCCGCACCCAAGCTGCTGGGTGCCGACCCGCTGGCGATCGAAGCCCTGAACCGGGACCTCACCGGTTATCTGGGTTGGCGCGGATCGGGTGTCGAGACCCGAGGCAATTCCGCGGTGGACATTGCCCTGTGGGACATCTTCGCAAAGGCGGCCGGCATGCCGGTGCACACCGCGCTGGGCGGCAAGAGCCGCGACGCCATCCGCATCTACAACACCTGCGCCGGCTACAAGTACGTGCGCAGCACCGTCAACCAGAACACCGCCAACTGGGGCCTGGGCCAGAACGCCGGTCCGTATGAGGACCTGGAAGGCTTCTTGCACCGGGCCGACGAAGTGGCGCAGTCGCTGCTGTCCGAGGGCATCACCGCGATGAAGATCTGGCCCTTCGACATGGCCGCCGAACGCAGCCACGGCCAGTACATCAGCAACGAGGACCTGGACACGGCGCTGGAGCCTTTCCGCAAGATCCGCAAGGCCGTGGGCGACCGCATGGACATCATGGTCGAATTCCACAGCCTGTGGCGCCTGCCCATGGCCCGCAAGATCGCCCGCGCGCTGGAGGAGTTCAATACCTTCTGGCACGAGGACGCGATCCGCATGGACAGCCTCGATCTGCTCAAGGCCTACGCGCAGGATTGCAAGGCGCTGGTCTGCGCCAGCGAGACGCTCTCGTACAAGTGGGGCTTCAAGGACTACCTGGAGACCGGCGTGGCCGGCGTGACCATGCTGGACCTGAGCTGGTGCGGCGGCCTGTCGGAGGCGCGCAAGATCGCCGCCATGGCCGATGCCTGGCAATTGCCGGTGGCGCCCCACGACTGCACCGGTCCGGTGGTCTGGGCGGCTTCCACCCACCTCTCGCTGCACGCGCCCAATGCGCTGGTGCAGGAGAGCGTGCGCGCCTTCTACACCGGCTGGTACAAGGAGCTCGTCACCGAGTTGCCCCGTGTGGACCAGCACGGGATGATCAGCCTGAGCGGCAAGCCTGGCCTGGGCCTGGAGCTGCTGCCCGACCTGCACAAGCGCCGCGACGCGATCGTGCGCACGTCCAAACCTTGACGCCAGGCCTGACCTGAGGCCTGGAGAGAAGACATCCGGAGTTCCCATGAAGATCACCGCCGTCACGCCCTTCATCCTGCATGTGCCGGTCACCGGCTCCATGATTGCCGACAGCACCCACACCGTCACCCACTGGGGCGTGGTGGGCGCGCGCATCGACACCGACAACGGACTCTCGGGCTACGGCTACACCGGCACGCACGCCCACCTTCCCAGCGACCAGCTGATCACCCGCTGCATCGAAACCTGCCACGCGCCATTGCTGGTGGGGGAGGATGCCAACGACGTGCAGCGCCTGTGGACCAAGCTGGCGCGCCAGCCCGCCTTGCAGTGGGTGGGGCGCGCGGGCATCACCACGCTGTCACAGGCAGCGGTGGACGTTGCCCTGTGGGACCTCAAGGCCAAGGCCGCCGGCCAGCCCCTGTGGAAACTGCTCGGGGGACAGGTTCGGGAAAAGGTTCGGGCCTACAACACTGACATCGGCTGGCTGTCGATTCCGGACGATGCGCTGGTGGCGGGGGCGAAGCGGGCGGTGGACCAGGGTTTCACCGGTGTGAAGATCAAGGTGGGTTCGTCCGACGTGGACCGCGACCTGCACCGCCTGGCCGCCGTGCGCCGCGCCATCGGCGACAGCGTGACGATGGCGGTGGACGGCAACGGCAAATGGGATCTGCCCACCTGCCTGCGCTTTTGCCGCGGCGCCGCCGACCTGGACCTGTACTGGTTCGAGGAGCCGCTGTGGTACGACGACGTGAAGGCGCATGCGCAACTCGCGCGGGCGCAGCCGATTCCGGTGGCATTGGGCGAACAGCTCTACACCACCGAGGCCTTCTCGGAATTCTTCCACCAGAGCGCGATCCACTGGGTGCAGCCCGACGTGACGCGCATGGCGGGCATCACGGATGTCTGGCGCGTGTGCGAGATCGCGTACAGCTACCGGCTGCCGGTGGCACCGCACGCGGGCGACATGAGCCAGGTGCATGTGCACCTGAACTACGCGCACCCGGCCTGCGCGGTGCTGGAGTACATCCCCTGGATCAAGGACTGCTTCACCGATCCTGCCGAAGTGGTGGACGGATATTTCCGTCTCCCGCAGGAGCCGGGCGCCGGCACGACCCCCGTGCCCCAGGCCTGGGAGCGTTACCGCCAGCCTGTGGCCTGAGGAAGCTGAGTGGGCGCCCGGGGGCGGGGCAGGGCGGCTAGATCGTCATGCCGCCGTCGGCGTGGTAGGCCTGCCCGGTGACGAAGGCCGCCTCGTCACTCGCCAGGAACACCACCAGCGGCGCGATCTCGTGGGCCTGGGCCAGTCGGCCCATGGGCTGGCGCGCGACAAAGGCCTTGCGGGCCGCCTCTGGATCCGCGTTGGCGTTGATGCGGTCATGCAGCGAGGGTGTATCCACCGTTCCCGGACAGATCGCATTGCAACGCAGTCTCAGGCCCACGTAGTCGGCGGCCACGCTCTTGGTCAGGCCCAGCACGGCGGCCTTGGACGCACCGTAGACGAAGCGATTGGGCAGACCCTTGATGCTGCCGCACACGCTGGCCATATTGATGATGCTGGCGCCGGCGGGCGAGGCCTTCGCGCGTCCGAGCATACCGGGCAGGGCGGCCTGGATGGTCCAGAACTGCGAGCGCACATTCAGATTGAACGCGAAGTTCCACTCCTCGTCGGTCGCCTGCGCGATCGTGCCGTTGTGGACGAAACCCGCGCAGTTGAAAAGGACATCCAGCGGCGGCAGCCCACCCAAGAAGCGCGTGATCGCGCCCTTGTCCAGGACGTCCAGGGTGGCCGTGCGGATGCCCGGGGTATCGGCATAGGAGGCCAGCAGCGCGGGGTTCACGTCGGTGGCCCAGACCTGTGCACCTTGTGCGGCCAGCGCCAGCGCGCTGGCCTTGCCGATGCCCTGGCCGGCGGCCGTCACCAAGGCGGTTTTTCCCTGAAGTCGCATGGGGTCTCCTGTTGATCGGTTTAAGGGTTTTCTCTATGGAGCGCAGCCCGCGCTGCTAATCATCATACGAATCATACGACGGCCTGCGTGTGCGGGCCTGCGTGTGCGGCATCCGACATCACCACCAGGAGACGACATGATCAAACGCAATGCCCTTAAGACCATCGCCGCCTGCGCCGCGCTGGCGGCTTCCCTGGCCGTTCCGGGACTGGCCCAGGCCCAGACCAAGCTGAAGTGGGCCCACGTCTACGAGACCTCCGAGCCCTATCACAAGTGGTCGGTGTGGGCCGCCGAGGAATTCAAGAAGCGCACCAACGGCAAGTTCGAGATCCAGGTCTTCCCGGCCTCGAGTCTGGGCAAGGAAAGCGACATCAACCAGGGCCTGCAACTGGGCACCGTGGACATCATCCTGACCGGCGCCTCCTTCGCCTCCAACTCCTTCCCCCGCCTGGCGGTCAGCTACTACCCTTTCACCTTCCGTGACGCCGACCACGTCATCAAGTACGGCCAGAGTGACGTCTTTCGCGAGCTGACCGAGGGCTACAAGCGCGCCACGGGCAACACCGTCACCGCGCTGACCTACTACGGCGCCCGCCACGCCACCAGCAACAAGCTGTTCACGAACTGCGACCAGATGAAGGGCCTGAAGATGCGCGTGCCGGATTCGCCGGCCTACACCGCGCTGCCCCGTGCCTGCGGCGCCAACCCCACGCCCATCGCCTTCGCCGAGGTCTACCTCGCGCTGCAGAACGGCACCGTGGACGCCCAGGAGAACCCGCTGCCCACCATCGAGGCCAAGAAGTTCTTCGAGGTGCAGAAGAACATCATCCTGACCGGCCACATCTCCGACGCGCTGCTCACGGTGGTTTCGCCCAGCACCATGTCGCGTATGAACGCCGCCGAGCAGAAGCTGTTCGCCGACATCTCCCGCGAGGCCGCCGTCAACGCCACCAACGAGATCCGCAAGCGCGAGGGTGAACTGGCCGACGAGTTCAGGAAGAAGGGCATCAACGTGGTCGTCGTGGATCGCAACGATTTCCAGCAGCGCGTGCTCAAGGCCATCACCTTCGAGTCCATGAAGCTGGACAAGCGCGACTGGGACCGCATCATCGCGATCAAGTAAGTCATCTCGCCTGCACGGGCCCGAGGGGCGCAGGCCGCCCGCGGGCCCGTGGTTCATTCCAGGGGGCGTGCTGTCCCTGACTCCATTTCGAGGGAGACCTCCATCATGTCCAGTATCGACGACCTGCCCCGCGTGATGGGGGAGGACGGCCAGTTCCATGCGCCGGATGAAGCCGTCGATCTCTCCGGCACGCCGCCCGAGGCCTGGGTCGCCGTCGCCTTCTTCTGGATGCTGGGCCTGACCGTCTTCTTCCAGTTCTTCACACGCTACGTGCTCAATGACTCGGCCTCCTGGACGGAGGAGATCGCGCGCTACCTGCTGATCGCCTGCGTCTTCACAGGCGCCACCATCGGCGTGATCAAGAACAACCACATCCAGGTCGACTTCTTCTACCGCTACATGCCCGCCGGCCTGGCGCGTGTGATGGCCACCCTCGTGGACCTGCTTCGCATCGCCTTCTTCGCCGCGGCTGCTGTCTTGACTGTCATGCTGATGCTGCGCCTGGGGGGCACCACGCGCATGACCATGGTGGACGTCCCCATGAGTTGGCTCTACGGCATCGTGATGCTCGGGTTCGCCGCGATGGCCGTGCGTTCGGTGCAGGTGGCCTGGGTCCATCGCCGCCGCGGCTACTCGGTCCTCGAACGCCCCGAATCCACCATCGACGACCGCTGACCCCGCCGGCCCGATCTCGCGCAGTACCCCATGCTCAAAATCCTCTTCCTGTTTCTCATGAGCGGTGGCCTCCCGGTGGCCATCGCGATGGCTGGCTCGGCCCTCCTGTACATCCTGTGGTCTGGCAACATGCCGGCCTTCGCGGTGATCCACCGCATGGTGGGTGGCATCGACAGCTTTCCGCTGCTGGCCGTTCCCTTCTTCATCCTGGCCGGCAACCTGATGAACAACGCCGGCATCACCAACCGCATCTACAACTACGCGCTGGCCCTGGTGGGCTGGCTTCGTGGCGGCCTGGGCCACGTCAACGTGGTGGGCTCGGTGGTCTTCGCGGGTATGAGCGGTACCGCGATCGCCGACGCTGCAGGCCTGGGCACCATCGAGATCAAGGCCATGAAGGACCACGGCTACGACACCGAGTTCGCGGTGGGCGTGACCGCGGCCTCGGCCACCCTGGGTCCCATCATCCCGCCGAGCCTGCCGTTCGTGATCTACGCGATGATGGCCAACGTCAGCGTGGGCGCGCTGTTCCTGGCCGGCCTGCTGCCCGGCCTGCTGATGGCGCTGCTGATGATGCTGACCGTGGCCTACTTCGCCCACAAGAACAAATGGGGCGGTGACATCCGCTTCGAGTGGTCCCGGGTGTCCAAGGCGCTGGCCGAGACCGCCGTCGTGGCCGGCTGGCCGATACTCCTATGGGCGGGCATCAAGCACGGCGGGCTTGCGCCGCAGCCCACCGTCATCGCCGGCCTGGTGCTGCTGTTCGTCATGGACAAGGTGTTCAGGTTCCAGGCGGTGCTCCCGATCATGACGCCGGTGCTCCTGATTGGCGGCATGACCAGCGGCATCTTCACCCCCACCGAAGGCGCCATCGCCGCCTGCCTGTGGGCACTGGTCCTGGGATTCGCCTGGTACCGCACCCTGGACTGGCGCAAGTTCGTGAAGATCAGCCTGGAGACCGTGGAGACCACAGCCACCGTGCTGTTCATCGTGTCCGCTGCCAGCATCTTCGGCTGGATGCTCACCGCCACCGGCGTCACCAGCGCCATTTCGCAGTGGGTGCTGGGCTTCACTCGCGACCCCTGGGTCTTCCTGCTCCTGGCCAACCTGCTGATGCTGTTCGTCGGCTGCTTCCTGGAGCCCACCGCTGCCATCACCATCCTGGTGCCTATCCTGGTGCCGATCTGCCAGCAACTGGGCATCGACCTCGTGCACTTCGGCCTGGTGATGGTATTGAACCTGATGATCGGCCTGCTGCATCCGCCCATGGGTATGGTGCTGTTCGTGCTGGCGCGGGTGGCCAAGCTCTCGGTGGAGCGAACCACCATGGCCATCCTTCCCTGGCTGGTACCGCTGCTGTTGTCCCTGGGCGTGATCACCTATTTCCCGCAGCTCGTGCTCTGGCTGCCCAAGATGTTCTACTGACCTGCGCCGTACCCTGACCGCATGACCCCCTTCATCCGCCTGCATCCCCAGGACGACGTCCTGATCGCCCGCAGCCAGCTCGTGGGCGGTACCCCCGCCGAATCGGTGGTAGTCAAGGGCCTGGTCCCGCCTGGCCACAAGGTCGCCACCCGCGACATCCCGGCGGGCGAGCCGGTGCGCCGCTACAACCAGATCATTGGCTTCGCCAGCCGGTCCATCGCCGCCGGGGAACACGTGCACACGCACAACCTGGTCATGGGCGACTTCGAGCGTGACTACGCCTTTGGCGCCGACGTCAAGCCCACGCCCGTGCGCCTGCAGGCTACCTTCCAGGGCATCAAGCGCCCGGATGGCCGCGTGGCCACGCGCAACTACATCGGCATCCTTTCGAGCGTCAACTGCTCGGCCACCGCGGCCCGCGCCATTGCCGACCATTTCTCGCGCCAGACGAACCCACAGGCCCTGGCCGACTTCCCCAACGTCGATGGCGTGGTGGCCCTCACGCACGGCACCGGCTGCGGCATGGCCACCGAGGGCCTGGGCATGCAGGTGCTGGAGCGCACGCTCACCGGCTATGCCACGCACGCGAACTTCGCGGCCGTCATGGTGGTGGGCCTGGGCTGCGAATCCAACCAGATCAGCGCCTGGCTGGCGCACGGTGGCCTGCGCGAGGGTGACAACCTGCGTGTGTTCAACATCCAGGACACCGGCGGCACCCGCAAGACCGTCGACCACGGCATCGCTCTCGTGCGCGAGATGCTGCCCAAGGCCAACGCCGTCAAGCGCGAACCCTGCAGCGCCGAGCACCTCACCATCGGCCTGCAATGTGGCGGCTCCGACGGCTACTCCGGCATCAGCGCCAACCCGGCACTGGGCGCGGCGGTCGACCTTCTGGTGGCCCATGGCGGCAGCGCCATCCTCAGTGAAACTCCCGAGATCTACGGCGCCGAGCACCTGCTCACGCGACGTGCCGTGAGCCGCGAGGTGGGCGAGAAGCTGATCGAGCGCATCCGATGGTGGGAGGACTACACCCGGATCAACGGCGGCGAGATGAACAACAACCCCTCGCCCGGCAACAAGGCCGGCGGCCTGACCACCATCCTGGAGAAATCACTCGGTGCGGTGGCCAAGGGCGGCACCACCAACCTGCAGGCGGTGTACGAATACGCCGAGCCGGTGCGTGCGCGAGGCTTCGTCTACATGGACACGCCCGGCTACGACCCGGTGTCGGCCACCGGTCAGGTGGCCGGCGGCGCCAATATGGTGTGCTTCACCACCGGCCGCGGCTCGGCCTACGGCTGCATTCCGTCGCCCTCGATCAAGCTTGCCACCAACAGCGCGCTTTACAAGCGCCAAGGCGACGACATCGACATCAACTGCGGCGACATCGTTGACGGCGGCGTCACCATCGAGACCATGGGCCGGCAGATCTTCGAGCGGGTGCTGGCCGTCGCCTCCGGGGAGCGCACCCGCAGCGAGCTGCATGGCTACGGCCAGAGCGAGTTCGTTCCCTGGCAACTCGGCGCCGTGATGTGATGGCAGCGCGCGTCATCCCCGCACCCGAACTGCGCCAGCGCTGCGAACGCATCCTTCTGGCCGCGGGCAGCCAGCCCGAAGAAGCCTGCACCGTCGCCGCCAACCTGGTGCTGGCCAACCTCAGCGGCCACGACTCACATGGCGTGGGCATGCTGCCCCGGTATGTGGACGCGGTGCTCGAAGGCGGCCTGTCTCCCAACACCGGCGTGCGCGTCGTGCTGGACACCGGCACGCTGCTAGCGCTGGACGGACAGCGCGGTTACGGCCAGGTGGTGGGCGAGCAGTCCATGCGTCTGGGCATCGAGCGTGCGCGCGCCCACGGCAGCTGCATCATGACCCTGGCGTATGCGCACCACCTCGGGCGCATCGGCCACTGGGCCGAGATGGCGGTACAGGCCGGCCTGGTGTCCCTGCACTTCGTCAATGTCGCGGCCAATCCCGCGGTGGCGCCCTGGGGCGGCGCCGACGGGCGCTTCGGCACCAACCCCTGCTGCATCGGCATCCCCGTCGCCGGCCAGCCCCCATTCCTCCTTGACTTCGCGACCAGCCGCGTGGCGCAGGGCAAGATGCGCGTGGCGCACAACGAAGGCCGCGCCGTCGACCCCGGCTACGTGATCGACCCGGATGGCCAGCCCACCACCGACCCCGGCGTGGTCGTCGTGCCGCAGACGCCCGGACAGCGCGGCAACCTGTTCGGTGCGCTCCTGACCTTCGGTGAGCACAAGGGCTACGGCCTGGCCGCAGCGTGCGAACTGCTCGGGGGCGCGCTCACCGGCATGGGCACCTGGCACCGTGCGCATGGCGGCGAACGGGCGGTCTACAACGGCATGCTCACCATCCTGATCGACCCGGAGCGCCTGGGCACGCGCGAGGCCTTCGAGCGCGAGGCTGTGGCTTTCGTCGATTGGCTGCGGCAGGCACCGCCCGCGCAGGGCGTGGACGCGGTGCAGATCGCTGGCGACCCCGAACGCGCTGCGCGGGCCCGCCGCGAGCGCGAGGGCATCCGCGTCGACGCCGGAACCTGGGCCGAGATCGAGGCTGCGGCGGCCAAGGTCGGCGCGTCCTGACCGCGCGCCGGGCTGCGGCCGTACGGGTTCCTTCCCCTTCCTGATTCACCGACCTCCACCTCTCGCGCCCCCGATGAAGCTCGATCCCTCCCGCTGCCTGCCTGACGACGGCACTGCCGGCACCTTGCTCGCCCGTGTGTGGTCCACCTTGGGCCCCGTGCCCGGCCCCTCGGTCGCCGTGGTACGCGCCGACGGCGTCCACGACCTGTCCGGCCACTTCCCCACCATGAGCGGCCTGCTGGACCTGCCCGACGCAGTGGCCCGCGTGCGCGCCGCCAAGGGCGTGCGCCTGGGCAGCCTGGAGGAACTGCTCGCCGCCAGCTGGCAGCCTGGCGCGAACGAGGCGCGCGCGCATTTCCTGGCCCCCTGCGACCTGCAGGTGGTCAAGGCCGCTGGCGTCACCTTCGCCACCAGCCTGGTCGAGCGCGTGATCGAGGAACGCGCCGGCGGCGACGCCGCGCGCGCCCAGTCCATCCGTGCCCAGGTCGAGGCCTCGGTGGGCCAGGACCTCAAGGCTGTGCGCCCTGGCTCGCCCCAGGCCATGGCCCTGAAGAAATTGCTGCAGGAGCAGGGCCTGTGGTCGCAGTACCTTGAGGTCGGCATCGGCCCCGACGCCGAGGTCTTCACCAAGGCGCCGGTGCTGGCTTCGGTGGGCACGGGCGCGCAGGTCGGTATCCGCAGCGACTCGGCCTGGAACAACCCGGAGCCCGAGGTGGTGCTGGCGGTGGACAGCCGCGGCCGCATCGTCGGCGCGAGCCTGGGCAATGACGTCAACCTGCGCGATATCGAGGGCCGCAGCGCGCTGCTGCTAGGCAAGGCCAAGGACAACAACGCCTCCTGCGCCATCGGCCCCTTCATCCGCCTGTTCGACGAGACCTTCACGATCGACGACCTGCGCCAGGAGACGGTGGATCTGCGTGTGGAAGGCACCGACGGCTTCGTGCTCCAGGGGCTGAACAAGCTGGCCCGTATCAGCCGCGACCCGACCGAGCTGGTGGCCCAGACCGTCGCTGCCCACCAGTACCCTGACGGTTTCATGCTGTTCACCGGTACCCTGTTCGCCCCCATCCAGGACCGCGACCGCCCGGGCGCCGGCTTCACGCACAAGATGGGCGATCTCGTGCGTATCCGCAGCACCCGCCTGGGCGAGTTGTGCAACGAGGTCACGCACAGCGAATCCGCGCCCCCCTGGCGGTTCGGCCTGCAGGCCTTCTTCGCCAACCTCGCCGCGCGCGGGCTGCTGGCACCCGCGCGCTGAACCCGCACCCCCACTTCACTCTCCACACACACACCTGCAGGAAGGAACCCGAAAGATGTCCAACGCAAAACCCGTCATCGGCTTCATCGGCGTCGGCTACATGGGCCAGGGCATGGCCAAGAACCTGGTCACCAAGGGCTACGAGCTCGTGATCATGGGCCATCGCAACCGCGCGCCTGTCGAGCGTCTCATCGGCCTGGGCGCCCGCGAGGTCAAGACCCCGCGCGAGATGGCCGCCGTGTGCGACATCATCCACCTGTGCGTGACCGGCTCGCCCGAGGTGGAAGCCGTGATCCAGGGCAAGGACGGCATCGCCAGCGCCGACCGCCCGGGCCTCATCGTCATCGACTGCTCCACCTCCAACCCGGTGTCCACCCTAGCCCTGGGCGAGGTGCTGCGCGCGCGCGGCATGACCCTGGTGGACGCGCCGCTCTCGCGCACGCCCAAGGAGGCCGAGGCGGGCACCCTGGACACCATGGTCGGCGCCGACCCCGAGACCTTCGCGCGCATCGAACCCGTGATCCGGTGCTGGGCGGGCAACGTGGTCCACCTGGGTCCTCTGGGCCTGGGCCACAAGATGAAGCTGGTGAACAACTTCATCGCCATGGGCTACGCGGCGCTCTACTCGGAGGCGCTGGCGGTGGCGCGCAAGGGGGGTATCAGCCCCGAGCAGATCCACGCGGTGCTGGGGTCGGGGCGCATGCGCTGCGGCTTTTACGACACCTTCATGAAGTGGACGCTCGAGCGCGACGAGAACGCGCACCTGTTCACCATCAGCAACGCGCACAAAGACATGCGCTATTTCGCCAGCCTGGCCAACGAACTGGGCGCGCTCAGCCCTGTGCAGGCGATGGTCAAGAACAGCTTCGCGGCCATGGAGGCGGCAGGAGAGGGCGGCCGGTTCGTCCCGATGCTCGCCGACTTCGTGGCGCGGCAAAATGGCCTGGCCCCGCACCACGGATCACAGAAATGACCCCTTCTGAAGTCTTCGTCGTCTCGGCTGCCCGTACCGCCATCGGCACATTCGGCGGCAGCCTCAAGGACACCGCGCTGTCCGACCTGGCCACCACCGCAGTGCGCGCCGCGCTGGAGCGCAGCGGCGCACCGGCCGATGCCGTGGGCCACCTGGCCATGGGCAACGTCATCCCCACCGAGCCGCGCGACGCCTACCTCAGTCGCGTGGCGGCCATGCAGGCCGGCCTGCCCCAGGAGGTGCCTGCCTTCAACGTCAACCGCCTTTGCGGCTCGGGCCTGCAGGCCATCGTGTCCGCGGCGCAGTCCGTCATGCTCGGTGACGCGCAGCTGGCGATTGGCGCCGGCGCCGAATCCATGTCGCGCGGCCCCTACCTGGCGATGGCCGCCCGCTGGGGCGCGCGCATGGGGGACATGCAGCTGTCGGACTACATGCTGAACATCCTGCACGACCCCTTCCACCGCATCCATATGGGCATGACCGCCGAGAACGTGGCGCAGGCCTATGGCATCACCCGCGAGCAGATGGACGCCTTGGCCGCCGAGAGCCACCGGCGCGCGGCCGCCGCCATTGCTGCCGGCCGCTTCAAGGAACAGGTGGTGCCGGTGATGCTCAAGACGCGCAAGGGTGATGTTGCCTTCGATACCGACGAACACGTCAAGGCCGATACCAGCACCGAGACCTTGGCCAAGATGAAGCCTGCCTTCAAGAAGGAGGGCGGCATGGTCACCGCCGGCAACGCCTCGGGCATCAACGACGGCGCCGGCGCTGTGGTCCTGGCCAGTGCAGACGCGGTGCGCACCCACGGGTTGAAGCCCCTGGCGCGCCTGGTCGCCTACGCCCATGCGGGCGTCGACCCCAAGGTCATGGGCATCGGCCCGGTGCCGGCCACGCGCAGGGCACTGGAGCGGGCGGGCCTGAAGGTGCAGGACCTGGACGTCATCGAATCCAACGAGGCCTTTGCCGCCCAGGCCTGCGCGGTCACCCAGGAGCTTGGGCTGGACCCGGCCCGCGTCAACCCCAACGGCTCGGGCATCTCACTGGGCCACCCGGTGGGCGCGACCGGCGCCATCATCACCACCAAGGCCCTGTACGAGCTGCAAAGGGTGGGCGGGCGCTACGCCTTGGTCACCATGTGCATCGGCGGCGGCCAGGGCATTGCGGCCATCTTCGAGCGCGCCTGAGACCTGCGTTTTACGGCATTGTTAAATTTAAAATACTTACTTAACGAATATTGATTAGGTAGATATGCTTCTTCATCAGAGTTGCCTGATGGAGAAGCGCCCATGCCGGGCTCCGCGGCTGCGGCCACCCCCCCTCACAAGCCCCCCGAGCAGCGCCTGTTCGCGCGTTACAACTGGACACTAGGTACCGCCTGCACGTTGATCGTCGGGGGTCTGGTCGTGTTCTTCGCATTCCAGCTGAAGCAGGACCTGCACGGCGAGATCTCGCAGGTGCAGGCGCAGGTCGAGCGGCACGGCCGCTTCATGGATTTCCTGATGCGCGCCTCGGCCGACCCGGTCGACAGCCTGCGCACCGCCATCGCCACCCACCGTACCGAAGAGGCCTGCCTCACGGGCCGACGCCTGGCCAGCCAGGGCCCCTTGCGCCAAAACGGAACGCATTTCGCGTGGAACGCCGGGGCCGGCCCCACCGCCGCAGGGCGCCTGGAGGGCGATGGCCCCTTGCTCACGCGAAGCCCGGCGTTCTACTGCGACCTCGGTGCGGTGATCGCGGTGGCCCCCCAGCTGCAGGCCATGGTGGCCCACCTCGCGCCGGTGGCGCGGGCGCATGTGCTGTCCCGCCACGGCTTCCGCTTCGAGGCGCCCTGGGATCCCCTGCCGGCGCGCCACCCGGTGCGTGCCGAGGCCGAGCTCTGGAAGCTCGGGCAGCCCGCGGCCAACCCGCAGGGCCGCCGCTACTGGCCAGCGCCTTACTTCGGTGGCACCGACCTGGGCCTCCTGGCCCCCGTGGCGGCACCGGTCTATGACGGCGAAGAGTTCCTGGGCGTGGTCGCTGTCGACATCCGGCTCGATTTCCTCAACGAGGTCAATGCCGCCATGGGTTACGCGCTGGGCACCGTCGCCGTCGTCGATGGTCACGGGCGGGTGCTGGCGCATCCTGCGCACGCAGCCGACCCGCACATCGCACGGACCCCGGGCCGCTTCGACCAGGCCTTTCCCCCGCAGGTGCTACCCACGCCCAAGGCCCTGGCGGCGTTGCCTGCGGGCCAGGCCGTGGAGCAGGCCGGCTGGGTCGTGATGCGCCGACCCCTGGCGTCGGCCCCCTGGGAGCTGGTCTACACGGTGTCGCGTACCACCCTCTGGCGCGCGGTGCTGCTACAGCGGGGGCCCGCCTTCGGCATGGCGGTCGTGGCCCTGGGCCTGCTCATGGCGCTCACCTACGGGGTCACCTGGCGCGGCTTCGTGGGCCCGGCGGCGCGTCTGGTGGGGCATGCCATGGCCGAATCAAGCGCCGGAACCCGCCAGCAGCCATCTGCGCCCGTGCCGGTGCCTGCGCTGTGGCGGCCGTGGTTTGACGCCATCACGCGCGTGTTCCGAGAGTCCCTGCAACTGAGCAGCCTGCGCCGCGAATTGGACATCGCGGCGCGCATGCAGCAGTCCATCCTGCCGCGCCAGTGGCCGCAGGATCCGCGCTTTGACCTGTGGGGCACCATGCGACCCGCCAAGGACGTTGGCGGCGACTACTACGACCACTTCCCCTTGCCGCAGGGCCGGTGCGGCCTCGTGGTGGCCGACGTCAGCGGCAAGGGGATCTCGGCGGGCCTGTTCGGGATGGTCTCCAAGACCCTCCTGCGGGCCATCGCCACCCAGCGCGAACAGCCCGCCGCCCAGGTCGCACGAGAGGTCAACGACGCCCTGTGCGCCGACAACGAGTCCAGCATGTTCGTCACCACCTTCTACGGCCAGTACGATCCGGCGCGCGGCCGCCTGGTCTACGCCAACGCCGGGCACCCGCCACCTCTGGTGCTGCGGGCGCAGGGCTCGCTGGAGTGGCTGCCGGGGCCCGGGGGCACGGCCCTCGGCGTCATGCCGGGCCTGGCCTATGACGAGGGCGTGGTCGATCTGTCACCCGGCGACACGCTGCTGGTCTTCACCGACGGCGTCACCGAATCCATCAACGTCGACGGCCACGAGTTCGGCAGGGTCCGCCTGTCGGCGCTCTTCGAAGGCCGGCCGACAGCCGACGCGCGTGAGGCGATCACCCGCCTGCTCGAGCGCGTCGAGCGCTTCGCCCATGGCACCGAGCCCTTCGACGACATCACCTGCCTGGCCCTGCGGTGCTGCCGCCTCGGCGAGCCCTCGCCGGTGCCCGCTGAAGTGCCCGTACACGCGCCCGATGTCATCGAGCGGCACACCGTGCCCGCCGCCGGCCTTGCCGCGTCGCCCGGCTAAGATGCCCGGGTGACGCAAGCTCCCATCTCCCCCACCAGCGCCCGCAAGGGCATCATCCTTGCAGGCGGCGCGGGCACGCGGCTGCATCCGGCCACGCTGGCCATCTCCAAGCAGCTGCTGCCGGTCTACGACAAGCCCTTGGTCTATTACCCGCTGGCCACGCTGATGCTGGCGGGCATCCGCGAGGTGCTGGTGATCAGCACGCCGCAGGACACACCGCGCTTCGAGCAGCTCCTGGGCGACGGATCCCAGTGGGGCATGCGCCTGGCCTACGCGGTGCAGCCGCGGCCCGAGGGCCTGGCACAGGCCTTCATCATCGGCCGCGAGTTCCTGGCCGGCGCGCCCTGCGCCATGGTGCTGGGGGACAACATCTTCTACGGCCACGACCTCGTGAAGCTGCTGCGCGAGGCTGACCGCGACACGAGCCATGCCACCGTCTTCGCCTACCACGTCAAGGACCCGCAGCGCTATGGCGTCGTCGCCTTCGACGACCAGGGACGCGCCACCTCCATCGAGGAAAAGCCTGCACACCCCAAGAGCAATTGCGCGGTCACCGGCCTGTACTTCTACGGCCCCGACGTCTGCGACGTCGCCGCAGGCGTGAAGCCCTCGGCCCGCGGCGAACTGGAGATCACCACCGTCAACCAGCATTACCTGGCCCAGGGCCGGCTGCGGGTACAGACCATGGGCCGGGGCTTCGCCTGGCTGGACACCGGCACCCACGAGAGCTTGCTGGAGGCCAGCCAGTTCATCCACACCCTGGAGGAACGCCAGGGCCTGAAGGTGGCGGCCCCCGAGGAAATCGCCTGGCGCAATGGCTGGATCGAGACCCCGCAGCTGCTGCAGCAGGCAAAGGCGCTGGGCAAGAGCGGCTACGGTGCCTACCTGGCCGGCCTGGTGGAAGGCCCGCGCGCATGGTGACCGTCACTGCCACCCAGCTGCCCGAGGTGCTGCTGCTGCAGCCGCGTGTCTTCGGCGATGCGCGCGGGTTCTTCCTCGAAAGCTGGAACCAGCGCGTGTTCGACGAAGCGGTGGGCCAGAGCGTGCGCTTCGTCCAGGACAACCACTCGCGTTCGGCCCGCGGCGTGCTGCGTGGCCTGCACTACCAGCTGCAGCAGCCCCAGGGCAAGCTGGTGCGCGTGGTGTCCGGCCGCGTGTTCGACGTGGCGGTCGACATGCGCCGCGACTCGCCGCGCCGGGGGCAGTGGGCGGGGGTCGAGCTCAGCGCCGAAGACCATCGCATGCTCTGGATCCCCCCGGGCTTCGCGCACGGCTTCCTGGTCCTGTCGGAATCTGCCGATTTCCTCTACAAGGCTACCGGTTACTACGCGCCCGCCGACGAGCACACCGTGGCCTGGGACGACCCGGATCTGGCCATCGCCTGGCCGCTGCAGCCGGGCGTGCCGCCCCTGGTCTCCGCCAAGGACCAGGCCGGCCTGCGCCTGGCCGACGCGCCCCTGTACTGAACACTTCGGTACGGACTGCTGCCCATGGACCGCGTGGAGGCCCTCGTCATCGGCGCCGGCGTGGTCGGCCTGGCCGCCGCGCGGGCCCTCGCGCTCGCAGGGCACGAGACCCTGGTGCTCGAGGCCCAGCCCGCCATCGGCCAGGGCGTGAGCTCGCGCAACAGCGAGGTGATCCACGCCGGTCTGTACTACGTGCCGGGTTCGCTCAAGGCGCGCCTGTGCGTGCGAGGCAAGGAACTGCTGTACGCCCTGTGCGCCAGCCACGGCGTGGAGCATCGCAATTGTGGCAAGCTGATCGTGGCCAACGCGCCCGAGGAGGAGGTGGCCCTGCGTGGCCTGCAGGCCCGCGCCGCGGCCAACGGCGTGCCGGTGCAGTGGCTGGACGCGGCGCAGGCCCGCGCGCTGGAACCGGCCTTGCGCTGCACGGCGGCCCTCTTGTCACCGACCACCGGCATCGTCGACAGCCATGGCTTCATGCTGGCCCTGCAGGGTGACCTCGAGCGCCACGGCGGCCTGGTGGCAGTGGCCAGTGCGGTGGACTCAGCACGGCTCGATCCGAGTGGGCGCGATCATGTCGTGCGCCTGGCCGACGGCTCGCAGCTTGGCGCGCGTATCGTCGTCAATGCCGCCTCGATGCACGCCTGCGACCTGGCGCGCCGTTTCGAAGGGCTGGACCCCGCGCGGGTGCCCGTGGCCTCCTATGCCAAGGGGAACTACTACAGCCTCACGGGTCCGGCGCCTTTTTCGCGGCTGGTCTATCCGGCGCCCGCTGACGCCTGGCTGGGGGTGCACCTCACGCTGGACCTGGGTGGCCAGGCCCGCTTCGGCCCTGACCTGCAGTGGCTGGATGTCGACTCGCCCGAGGCCATCGACTACAGCGTCGACCCGCGCCGTGCCGACAGCTTCTATGCCGAGGTGCGCCGCTACTGGCCAGAGCTTCCCGACGGCGCGCTGGCCCCCAGCTACAGCGGCGTTCGACCGAAGATCCACGGACCCGGCGAGCCCGCGCCCGATTTCCGCATTGACGGGCCCGCGCAGCACGGCGTGCCGGGGCTGGTGAACCTGTTCGGAATCGAATCGCCGGGCCTGACCAGTGCGCTGGCGATCGGCGAATACATGATCAGCCTGCTGGATGGCGCAGCGCCCGCAGCGCCTGCGCCGCTTCGCTGACCAGCTGCGGGCCGCGGTAGATCAGGCCGGTGTAGATCTGCACCGCGTCGGCGCCGGCCTCGATCTTGGAGACGGCGTCCGCGCCACTGAGAATCCCGCCCACGCCGATGATCGGAAAACCCGAGCCCAGCGCTTGGCGCAGCTGCCGGATCACGCGATTGCTCGCCTGCAGCACCGGCGTGCCGCTCAGGCCCCCGGCCTCCTGCGCATGCGGCAGGCCCTGCACGGCGTCCCGCGACAGCGTGGTGTTCGTGGCCACCACGCCGTCCATGCCGTGGCGCCGTAGCGTCGCGGCGATCACCGCCACTTGCGCCTCGTCCAGGTCCGGCGCGATCTTCACGAAGATCGGCACGCGCCTGCGGTACTCGGCCTGCAACTGCTCCCGGCGCGCCGCCAGCGCACCCAGCAGGCCGTCCAGCGCCTCGTCGCTTTGCAGCGCGCGCAGGTTCTGGGTGTTCGGGCTGGAGATGTTGACCGTCACGTAGTCGGCGTGCGGGTACACGCCGGCCAGTCCGGTGAGGTAATCATCGGTGGCCCGCTCGATCGGGGTGGCCGCGTTCTTGCCGATGTTCAGCCCCAGCACGATGGGCGAGGTCTCGCCCGCGCGCCGCACGGCCGACTGCCGCACGTTGGCAACGAAGGCCTCCAGCCCCTCGTTGTTGAACCCCAGGCGGTTGATCAGGGCATTGGCCTGGGGCAGCCTGAACATGCGCGGCTTGGGATTGCCAGGCTGTCCCAGGGGCGTGACGGTGCCCACCTCCACGAAGCCGAAGCCCATGGCAGCGAAGGCGTCGATGCAGCGGGCATTCTTGTCCAGGCCGGCGGCCAGGCCCACCCGGTTGGGAAAGCGCAGGCCCGCAAGTTCGACGGGGTCGTCCACCCGGGCGTTGCACCAGGCGGCTTTCAGGGGCGAGCCTTGCAGGCGTGCCAGCGCCTGCAGGGTCAGGTCGTGGGCGGCTTCCGCGTCCAGGCGAAACAGGAAGGGGCGGGCGAGGGCGTAGGGCAGGAGGGCCATGGATAATCCGGGGTTTTTGACGGCTAGCCTAGGGATTGTCGCGTGACTCAGGATGAATTGAAGACACTGGTGGGCCAGGCGGCCCTGCACCAGGTGGTGCCAGGCGAGATCGTCGGCGTGGGCACCGGCTCCACCGTCAACAAGTTCATCGACGCCCTAGCCACCCTCAAGGACCGCATCGCCGGCGCGGTCTCTAGCTCCGAGGCCTCCACCGCACGCCTGCAGGCCCTGGGCATTCGCGTGTTCGACGCCAACGCGGTGGGCGAGCTGGCTGTCTACATTGACGGCGCCGACGAGATTGACGGCCGCGGTCACATGATCAAGGGCGGCGGGGCCGCGCTCACGCGCGAGAAGATCGTGGCTGCCCAGTCCAGGCGCTTCGTGTGCATTGCCGACGAATCCAAGCGTGTCGAGGTGCTGGGTCGCTTTCCGGTTCCGGTGGAGGTGATCCCGATGGCCTCGGCCCGGATCACGCGGCAGTTCGCGGCCATGGGTGGAACGGCCCGACTGCGCCTGAAGGACGGCCAGCCCCTTGTCACGGACAATGGCCAGCACATCCTGGATGTGACAGGTCTGGCCCTGAAGGATCCCCTGGCCTTTGAGTCAGAGGTGAACCAGTGGCCCGGGGTGGTGACGGTGGGCGTCTTCGCCCACCAGCGGGCCTCGGTGTGCCTGCTCGGGACGCCGGACGGCGTCCGCACGATCACCTATTGAGGGGGTTACCCCTCGGCTTATCCGTAGATGTGCGCGCCGTCCGTAGGGCGGGCGGCACGGGCCGCAGCGCTCCCGTCGGCCTCGGCACCAGCGCCCTGACCAGCCCCGGCCCCTTGCCCCGGCATCAGGAGGCCCTGCGGCGCCTTTCCGCTCAGGACCTGCTCGATCTGCTGCTTCCAGAGTTCGGCCTTGTTCACGAAGGCTTCCACCAAGCGCTCGAAGCTGGCGTCGTCCAGCTCGGTGACGCTGCGCGATTGCATCAGGGCCACCTGGCGTGACTGAGGCTCCAGGCTGAAGAAGCTGCCCCCGTTGAGGTAGTCCACGAAGTTGGCGGCCATGAGACCGAGTAGCAGCGGCTCGCTGGCGCCGGGTTTCTCCGCCGGGTCCGGCAGGACCGCGAGCAGGGAGGTCATCACGATCTGTGCGCTGGCCTCGTGGAATTCGAATGTCACCGCCAGGTGCCCGTCGAATTCCAGCGCGCAACTGTGCGTGCCGCCCTCGAGAGACAGGGCTTGGAGGCCCAGCAGCTTGCCGAAGCGGTCGATCAGCCGCTGTGCGAGGTCATAGGGATTCATGGCAGGCGGCGGCCCAGGGGTGGTGGCGGACCCATGCCCGGCGCGGGGTGTCGGAGCGGACGACAACCAGGCGCCGAAGGCGGTAGGTCAGGCGCATTCCGCGGCGCACCAGGGCAGCGACGGTGTCCGTACGCCCGTGACGGGCGCTGCGGCGGGCCGTGAAGTGAGGGGCCATACCGTGAGGCGTCTGCCAGACGGTCCGGGGCGTGTAGGGGGCGAGGGGTCCCGCGTGAGCCTCCTGTGCCTGAGGCGCGGGTCGCAGCGCGGCGGGCGGTTCACAGGGGAAGGCTTGGAACTTCTGTGCGTCTGACTGCATGGCAACTCCGTTGATGAAACGGGCCGGCAACGAGGCGCCAGCCCGGGCAGTCAGTAACACTTCGTCGCTCGTCGTTCCTCCTGTGTCCAGGGGCCTAGCTGCCCATGCCCTGGTGCCGCAGCAGGGCGTCCAGGGTGGGCTCGCGGCCGCGGAAGGCCTTGAAGGATTCCATCGCCGGCCGGCTGCCGCCGGTTTCCAGGATGGCCTGCCGATAGCGGCGGCCGGTCTCGGGGCTGGGGCTACCCTGGTCGTCCGCGGTTTCCTCGAAGGCGGCATAGGCGTCGGCGGACAGCACCTCGGCCCACTTGTAGCTGTAGTAGCCCGCCGCGTAGCCGCCGGCGAAGATGTGGCTGAAGGTGTGGGCCGTGCGGCTGAAGACCGGCGGTTGGAGCACCGCCACCTCCTGGCGCACGTCCTGAAGCAGCATCATGAAATCCTTCGCGGGGTCGTGCTCCGTGTGCAGCAGCATGTCGAACAGCGCGAACTCGATCTGTCGCAGTGTCTGCAGCCCGCTCTGGAAGTTACGCGCGGCCAGCATCTTGTCAAACAGTGCGCGCGGCAGCGGCTCGCCGGAGTCCACGTGGGCGGTCATGTGCCGCAGCACGCTCCACTCCCAGCAGAAGTTCTCCATGAACTGGCTGGGAAGTTCCACCGCATCCCACTCCACCCCGCTGATGCCCGAGACGTCGCGCTCGTGCACCTGCGTGAGCAGGTGGTGCAGGCCGTGGCCGAATTCGTGGAACAGGGTGGTGACGTCGTCGTGCGTCAGCAGCGCGGGCTTGCCGTCCACGCCATCGGCGAAGTTGCACACCAGGTGAGCCACCGGCGTCTGCAGCTGCCCGTTGTCCGGGCGCAGCCAGCGCGCGCGCACGTCGTCCATCCACGCGCCGCCGCGCTTGCCGCTGCGGGCCGACGTATCCAGGTAGAACTGGCCCACCAGCTTCCCGGCCCGCTCGAGCCGGTAGAAGCTCACGCCGGGATTCCACACCGGCGCCTGGTCGGGGCGGATCGCCACCTCGAACAGCGTTTCCACGATCTTGAACAACCCCTGCAGCACCCGCGGCGCGGTGAAATAGGGCTTGACCTCCTGCTCGCTGAAGGCGTAGCGGGATTCCTTGAGCTTCTCGCCGATGTAGGGCCAGTCCCAGGCCTGCGGCTCCTGGATGTCCAGCCTGGTGCGTGCGAATTCACGCATATCCGCTACGTCCCGCTCGGCGTACGGGCGGGCCCTGGCCGCAAGTTCACGCAGGAAGGTCACGACCTGCCCGGGCGTGTCGGCCATCTTGGGCACCAGGGACACCTCGCCGAAGTTGCGGTATCCCAGCAGGCGGGCCTCCTCCTGTCGCAGCGCCAGGATCTCGGCGATCAGCGCGCTGTTGTCAAACTGGCGTGCAGCCTCGGGTGCCTCGTCGCTCGCGCGGGTTACGTAGGCCCGGTACAGGCGCTGGCGCAGCGCGCCGCTGTGCGCGAACTGCATGACAGGCAGGTAGCAGGGCATCTTCAGCGTGAGCTTGTGACCCTCGCGCCCTTCGGCCTGCGCCGCTGCACGGGTAGCCTGCACCACGTCCGGCGGCACGCCATCCAGTTCTGCGAATTCCACGTATTCCGAAAAAGCGTCAGTGGCGTCCAGCGTGTTTTCGCTGAACTTCTGCGCCAGTTCAGCCTGGCGCTCCTGGATCTGTGCGAAGCGTGCCTTGGCCTCGCCCTGCAGCTCGGCGCCACCGAGCATGAAGTTACGGATGGCGTTGCGGTGGGACTGGTGTTGCGCGTCGTCGAGGGTGGCCGGATCGATCGCCTTGTACTTGGCGTACAGGCGCTCGTCGCTGCCCAGGCGGGTCCAGAACTCGGTCACCTGCGGCAGGACCTGGTTGTAGGCCGCGCGCAGTTCAGAAGTGTCGGCCACGGCGTTGAGGTGGCCCACCGCTCCCCAGGCGCGCCCGAGTTTCTCTGTGGCGGTATCCAGGGTGGCTGCCAGCGCCTTCCAGTCCGCGGGGAATGCAGGTGCGACCACGGTTTCCAGGGCTGTTTCGCATTGCGCCAGCAGGGACTGCATGGCGGGCGCCACATGCTCGGCGCGGACACGGTCGAACAGGGGCAGGTCGGTGAAATCGAGGAGGGGATTGCTCATGCCCCCGATTTTGCGCCGCCCGGGCCGCCCTCAAGACAGGCAGGGCATTGATTGGAGCGATCGCTGCGATTCGGGCGTGCGTGCGGCCAAGCCTTGGGCCTGCTCGCCCCGGGGACTGAGCCTCAGGCCTGGCCGGTACTGGCCCGCTCCGCGGCTTCCAGGGTGTTGACCAGGAGCATGGCGCGGGTCATGGGCCCCACGCCCCCTGGCACCGGCGTGATCCATCCGGCCACGGCGCGAACGCCTTCGAAGTGCACGTCCCCGCACAGCTTGCCGGCGTCGTCGCGGTTCATGCCCACGTCGATCACCACCGCGCCGGGCTTGACCATGTCGGCGGTCAGCACGTTGCGCTTGCCCACGGCCGCCACCACCACGTCGGCCTGGCGGGTGAGGGCACCCAAGTCCCGCGTGCCGCTGTGGCAGATGGTGACGGTGGCGTTCTGCTGGAGCAGCATCAGCGCCATGGGCTTGCCCACGATGTTGCTGCGGCCGATCACCACCGCGTGCTTGCCCCGCAGGTCGTAGCCGATGGACTCGAGCATCTTCATGCAGCCGTAGGGCGTGCAGGGCCAGAACCCCGGCTGGCCCACCATCAACGCGCCTGCGCTGGCCACGTGGAAGCCGTCGACGTCCTTGGCCGGTGCGATGGTCTCGATGACCCGCTGCGCGTTCATGTGCTTCGGCAGGGGCAGCTGCACCAGGATGCCGTGCACCGCCGGGTCGGCGTTGAGCGCCCGGATGCGATCGAGCAGCTGCGCCTCGGTCATCGTGGCCGGATAGGTTTCGAGCGTAGCCGCCAGGCCGGTCTCGGCGCTGTCATTGACCTTGTGGCGCGTGTAGACCTGGCTGGCTGGGTCCTCGCCCACCAGGAGGATGGACAGGGCCGGCTGCACGCCGCGCGCCTTCAGGGCGGCGGTGCGGTGAGCGACGTCTTCGCGGATCTTGCGGGCCAGGGCGTTGCCGTCTATGAGCTGGGCGGTCATGGGCGTTTTCAAAAGAACTCGCCCGCAGCGGCAGGCGTATGCGGGCGATCCGGGGGAGGAGGGTCGCGCAGGGGGCGGCGGATACCGGTGCTCAGGCCTTCACCGGCGTCTGGCCCAGGGCGATCTTGAGCAGGTCGGCCACGGTGTTGGCGTTGAGCTTTTCCATGATGTTGGCGCGGTGCGCCTCCACGGTCTTGATGCTGATGCCCAGGTCATCGGCGATCTGCTTGTTCAGGCGGCCGGCCACGATGCGTTCAAGCACCTGGGCTTCGCGCGAGGTGAGCTTGGCCAGCAGGGCGTCGCGGCTGGCGGCGCTCTGGTACTCGGCGAAGGCGCCCTTGGCGTGTTCGAGCATGCGTTCGACCAGGCTCAGGAGTTCGTCTTCCTTGAAAGGTTTCTGGATGAAGTCCAGCGCGCCCTTCTTCATGGTGTTGACGGCCATGGGCACGTCGCCGTGACCGGTGATGAACACGATGGGCAGGGGCGAGCGGCGTTCGAGCAGGCGGTCCTGCAGCTCCAGGCCGGTCATGCCACCCATACGGATGTCGACGATCAGGCAGGCGATCTCGCGGGGGTCGTAGCGTGACAGGAACGATTCGGCGGAATCGAAGCAACGCACGCGGTAGTCCTTGCCTTCCAGCAGCCACTGCACCGAGTCGCGCACCGCTTCGTCGTCGTCGACCACATAGACGGTGCCTCGTTTGGGAATAAGGCTCATGCTGTCACCCCTGCGTTGTTGTCGCTCGAAATGCTGTTGGTGTGGGCGACGGGAATCCAGAACGAGAACAGGCACCCGGCCACGTGGGCGCCATTGTAGATGTTCTCGGCCTGCATCCTGCCCTGGTGCGACTCCACGATGGAGCGACACAGGTTCAGGCCGATGCCCATGCCTTCGGCCTTCGTGGAGAAGAAGGCTTCATACAGGCGCTCCATCACCTCGGGCGCCAGGCCGCGTCCGGTGTCGCGCACCGAGAACTCGACGACGTCCTGGTCGTTCATGCGCCTTGGGGCCACGCGCAGCTCGATGCTGCGCAGTGCAGTCTGCCGCTGCGCCATGTCGATCGATTCGGCGGCGTTTTTCAGGAGGTTCACCAGCACCTGCTCGATCAGGATCGGGTCCACCAGCAGCGGCGGCATCCGAGCGGCGACGTAGTGCGACAGCCGCACGTTGCGCCGGCGCAGTTCGATCTCCACCAGTTCGACCGCCTCGGTCACCATGGGGGCGACCTCGGACAGGGTGCGATTGGGCTCGCTGCGTTTCACGAAGGAGCGTATGCGCTGGATGATCTGGCCCGCCCGTTGCGCCTGGCGCGCGGTTTTCTCCAGCGCGGCCAGCAGGTCCTCGTCGTTGATCTGTCGTCCGCGGATCCGCGACACCAGGCCGTTGCAGTAGTTGTTGATCGCGGTCAGCGGCTGGTTCAGTTCGTGGGCTACGCTGGACGCCATCTCCCCCATCGTGATCAGGCGGCTGGCTGACTGCGCGCGCTCGGCCTGCAGCGACGCCTGTTCCTCGGCCTTGCGGCGAGAGGTGATGTCGGTGGCGATCACCATCTGCGCCAGGCGCCCGTCCACCCAGTTCAGGTAACGTGAGCGCACCTCCAGCCACTTGCCCAGGGCCGGTACGAAGATCTCGGCGTTGCCGGTGGCCTCCAGCTGCCCCATGGGCAGGCCTACGAAGGCGTCGACGTCGTCGGCGTGGTCCTCGCTGCGCGTCTGCGAGGGCACGCCGGCCTGGGCCACCATCTGCAGGTGGCCGTCGGTGCGGGTGTCGAACCACTGGCGGTACATCTTGTTCGCGAACAGCAGCTCGTCGCTGCCCAGGGGCGCCACAGACACCGAGGCGTCCAGCGCCTCCAGCACGGTGGTGAAGCGCTCGTGTGACGCCAGCAGCTGTTCTCGGATACGTGTGGGCTCAGTGATGTCGGTCATGGATGTCATCCAGCCGGCCTGCTCGCCCTTGGCGTCGATCAGCGGCGACACGTACATCCGGGCGTCGAAGAGGCTGCCGTCCTTTCGCTTGACCCGTACCTGGAAGCCCCCGACGGTGCTGCGGCCGCTCAGTTCGTCCTCCAGGCGCGCGTGGAGCAGGTCGCGGTCCTCGTCGGGCCAGTAGGGGAAGGGCGGCAGCCGCCCCACCAGCTCGGACTCGCTCCAGCCCGTCATCTGGCAGAAGGCCAGGTTCACGTATGTGATGCGTCCGTGCAGGTCCAGGGCCCGCATGCCCGTGAGCATGGAGTTCTCCATCGCCCGGCGGAAATTGGTCTCGGCCACCAGCGCGCGCTGCGCCTGCAGCCGCCGCCGGGTGTGCCGCCAGTTCCCGATCAGCATCCACGCCGTCATCACGCTCAGCGCGCCGACCAGCCAGAACAGGCCCGTGCCGATCAGGCCCTGCGAGGTGCGGTAGGCCTGCGCGCGGATGATGAGGCCGTTGCCCACCGGCGAGACGGGGACTTCGTATTCGTTGGCATGCGAGGGCAGCCAGGGCAGCACGGACGTGGCCGTACCCCGCGCCGGAACGGCGGTGCCCGCCAGCATCTGGCCGTTCCCATTGAGCAGGGCCACCGCGTACTTGGCCGACACCTCGGACGGCACGGCGTAGCGCAGGAGGCTGTCGATCGAGTATTCGCCCAGGATCACGCCGGCGAAGCGGCCCTGGTCGGCCAGTGGTACGTGCAGTTGCAGGATCACGGCGTTCTCGGCGCCGGCGATCGGCTGCGAGTACACCGGCTGCAGCAGGTCACGCGCCAGGCCGAACATGGCCTCTGTCTCACCCACGCGCAGCACTTCGCCGGCCAGTCGGGGCTGCGAGGTGACCGAGGGCGCGTGATAAGTGGCCTTGATCCGGCGCCGCTCGTCGATCCAGGACATCGCCTGCAGCTCGGGGTATTGCACCACCAGGGATTCGGCGCGGCCCATGAACTCCTCGGCGTCCACCTCCTTGTTGGAGATGTCGCGCGCGATCCGCATCAGTTGCTCCTGCCGCTCCAGCAGGCGCAGGCGCACGCGCTGCTGCGCGTACTCCACGTCGCGCTTCACGGCCTCGAGCTCGCGCTCCTGTTCCTCGATCCGCAGGTAGCTGAAGGCGGAGACGATCGCCGCCAGGAACAGGACCACCGCCACCAGCGGGGCCAGTACCGCGAAGCGGTCCTGCCGGCTGGCAGGCTGGGTGCGCCACCAGCGGCTCGGCCAGGAAAGGCCGCGTGAGCCTTCGCTGGCGTCAGGGGAGGAAGGGGCGTCCTGCATGGGTCTGCAAGTGTAGGGGTAAGCCCGTAGCGGCCGCGCTGCGCGGCGGTGGAAAGTCCGGGGTGGCGCGGTGATCGCCGGGCGCGTGTAGCAAGCACCTGCCGCACTCCAGGATCTCATTATGTGAAATGTTGTGGCGCTATTTGAAATTTCGGAAAAATGTGCCACACTCCGGCGCGGGCGGAACGATCGCCCCGAATCAGCCACCCCACGAGGAGACAAGCCATGTCAGCACAGCCTGAACATCTCTTTGGTGCCGCCGCGAACGACGCGGACGCCCAGGAGACCCGCGAATGGGTCGACGCCCTGTCGGCCGTCATCGCCACCGAAGGCCGTGAGCGCGGGCACTACCTCCTTGAACAGCTGCTGGAGCAGGCCCGCCAGGAAGGCATCGACCTGCCGTTCTCTGCCACCACCGGCTACGTCAACACCATCGAGCCGCAGGACGAGGCGCGCTGCCCGGGCAACCTCGAAGTCGAGGAGCGCCTGCGCGCCTACATGCGCTGGAACGCGATGGCCATGGTGGTCAAGGCCAACCGCCTGCATCCCGCCGACGGCGGCGACCTCGGCGGTCACATCAGCTCCTTCGCCTCGCTGGCGACCATGTTCGGCGCGGGCTTCAACCACTTCTGGAAAGCCGAGCAGGGCGACCAGGGCGGCGACTGCCTGTACATCCAGGGCCACAGCGCGCCCGGCGTCTACGCCCGTGCCTTCCTGGAGGGTCGGATCTCCGAAGAACAACTCCTGAACTTCCGCCAGGAAGTCGACGGCAAGGGCCTCTCCAGCTACCCGCACCCCAAGCTGATGCCCGAGTTTTGGCAGTTCCCCACCGTCTCCATGGGCCTGGGCCCGCTGATGGCGATCTACCAGGCGCGCTTCCTGAAGTACCTGCACGCCCGAGGCATCGCCAACACCGAGAACCGCAAGGTCTGGGCCTTCCTGGGCGACGGCGAGATGGACGAGGTCGAGAGCCTGGGCGCCATCGGCGTGGCCGCCCGCGAGAAGCTGGACAACCTCATCTTCGTCGTGAACTGCAACCTGCAGCGCCTGGACGGTCCGGTGCGTGGCAACGGCAAGATCATCCAGGAGCTCGAGGGCGAGTTCCGCGGCGCCGGCTGGAACGTGATCAAGCTCATTTGGGGCAGCTACTGGGACCCGCTGCTCACGCGTGACAAGGACGGCATCCTTCGTCAGGTCATGATGGACACGCTCGACGGCGACTACCAGGCCATGAAGGCCAACGACGGTGCCTTCGTGCGCAAGAACTTCTTTGGTCGCCACCCCAAGCTGCTGGAGATGGTGGCCCACATGTCCGACGACGACATCTGGCGCCTCAATCGCGGCGGTCACGACCCGCAGAAGGTCTATGCCGCCTACCACGCCGCCGTCAATCACAAGGGCCAGCCCACGGTGCTCCTGGTCAAGACGGTCAAGGGCTTCGGCATGGGCAAGGCTGCCGAGGGCAAGAACATCGCCCACCAGGCCAAGAAGCTCACCGACGAGGACATCAAGGCCTTCCGCGACCGCTTCAACATTCCTATCCCGGACGAAAAACTGGTCGAGATCCCCTTCTACAAGCCGGCCGACAACACGCCCGAGATGCAGTACCTGCACGAGCGCCGCAAGGCCCTGGGCGGCTACCTGCCCTCGCGCCGCACCAAGGCCGACGAGAAGCTGGCCGTGCCGCCGCTGGAGGCCTTCAAGGCGGTCCTGGAGCCCACCGCCGAGGGCCGCGAGATCTCCACCACCCAGGCCTATGTGCGTTTCCTCACCGCGCTGCTGCGTGACAAGGAACTGGGCCCGCGTGCCGTGCCGATCCTGGTGGACGAAGCCCGCACCTTCGGCATGGAAGGCCTGTTCCGCCAGATCGGCATCTACAACCCCGACGGCCAGAAGTACACCCCGCAGGACCGCGACCAGGTCTCTTACTACAAGGAAGAAGTCAACGGCCAGATCCTGCAGGAGGGCATCAACGAAGCCGGTGGCATGTCCAGCTGGATCGCCGCGGCCACGTCGTACTCGACGAACAACCGCATCATGGTGCCGTTCTACATCTACTACTCGATGTTCGGCCTGCAGCGCGTGGGCGACCTGTGCTGGGCGGCGGGCGACATGCAGGCCCGCGGCTTCCTGCTCGGGGGAACGTCCGGGCGCACCACCCTGAACGGCGAGGGCCTGCAGCACGAGGACGGCCACAGCCACATCCTGGCGGGCACCATCCCCAACTGCATCTCCTACGACCCCACCTTCGCGCACGAGGTCGGCGTGATCATGCAGCATGGCCTCAAGCGCATGGTCGAACAGCAGGAGAACGTCTTCTACTACATCACCCTTCTGAACGAGAACTACCCGATGCCCGGCCTCACCCCTGGCACCGAGGAAGACATCATCAAGGGCATGTACCTGTTCAAGCCGGGTGCCAAGCTCACGCCGCGTGTGCAGCTGCTCGGATCCGGCACCATCCTGCGCGAGTCCCTGGCCGCCCAGGAACTGCTCGAGAAGGAGTGGGGCGTATCTGCCAGCGTCTGGAGCTGCCCCAGCTTCAACGAGCTGGCTCGCGATGGCCAGGACTGCGAACGCTGGAACCTGCTGCACCCCACCGAGAAGGCACGTGTGCCCTTCGTGGCCAGGCAGCTGGAGAAGCATACCGGCCCGGTGATTGCGTCCACCGACTACATCAAGGCGTACACCGAACAGATCCGTCCCTTCCTGCCCAAGGGCCGCACCTACAAGGTGCTGGGTACCGACGGGTTCGGACGCAGTGATTTCCGCAGCAAGCTGCGCGAGCACTTCGAGGTGAACCGCCACTACATCGTGGTCGCAGCACTGAAGGCGCTCAGCGAAGAGGGCACGGTGCCCGCCGCCAAGGTGGCCGAGGCGATCAAGAAGTACGGCCTGAAGGTCGATCGCGTCAACCCGCTTTACGCCTGATCCCGGGCGCCCCCAAGAAGAACACGGAGCACAGTAAACATGGCGTTGATCGAAGTGAAGGTCCCCGACATCGGGGACTTCGACGAGGTGTCTGTCATCGAGCTGCTGGTCAAGGCCGGCGACACCGTCAAGCCCGAGCAGTCCCTCATCACCGTCGAATCCGACAAGGCCTCGATGGAGATCCCGTCCTCGGCAGGCGGCGTGGTCAAGGAGCTCAAGGTCAAGCTCGGCGACAAGGTCTGCGAAGGCACCGTGGTGCTGTTGCTGGAAGGCGAGGGCGCTGCACCGGCGGCTGCAGCTTCCGCGGCCGCTACGCCGGCTCCAGCGCCTGCTTCCGCCCCCGCCCCGGCCCCGGTGGCAGTGGCGTCCGCTCCCGCCGTGGCACCGCCGCCCCCGCCCGAGCGCGTCTCACCGACGGCGGCCCTCGCGCCCCATGAGCCCAGCGCTCCTAACGGCGCGCTGCCCCACGCCTCGCCCTCGGTGCGCAAATTCGCCCGCGAGCTCGGCGTGCCCCTGGACGAAGTCCGGGGCACCGGCCCCAAGGGTCGCATCACCCAGGAGGACGTGCAGGCCTTCACCAAGTCGGTGATGAACGGCACGGCCACCACCCGTGCCGCCGCTGCCAAGGCACCTGCGGGTGGAGGTGGCGAAGGCCTGGACCTGCTTCCCTGGCCCAAGGTCGATTTCGCCAAGTTCGGTGCTGTCGAACGCAAGGACCTTTCGCGCATCAAGAAGATCAGCGCGTCCAACCTGCACCGCAACTGGGTGATGATCCCGCACGTCACCAACCATGATGACGCCGACATCACCGACCTGGAGGCCTTTCGCGTCCAGTTGAACAAGGAAAACGAGAAGTCCGGCGTCAAGGTCACCATGCTGGCCTTCCTGATCAAGGCCTGCGTCGCGGCGCTCAAGAAGTTCCCCGAGTTCAATAGCTCGCTGGACGGCGACCAGCTGGTCCTCAAGCAGTACTTCCACATCGGATTCGCTGCCGACACGCCCAACGGCCTGGTCGTACCCGTCATTCGTGACGCAGACAAGAAGGGCATCCTGGCGATCAGCCAGGAGATGAGCGAGCTGGCCAAGAAGGCCCGCGACGGCAAGCTCACCCCGGGCGAGATGCAAGGTGCCTGCTTCACCATCTCCTCGCTGGGCGGCATCGGCGGGCGGTACTTCACGCCCATCATCAACGCGCCTGAAGTGGCGATCCTGGGCGTGTGCAAGAGCCAGACCGAGCCGGTGTGGGACGGCAAGCAGTTCCAGCCGCGTCTGATGCTGCCGCTGTCGCTGTCTTGGGACCACCGCGTTATCGACGGCGCGGCGGCGGCCCGCTTCAACGTGTACCTCGGCCAGGTCCTGGCGGACTTTCGCCGCGTGATGCTCTGAACGGGCCTGCAGTGCGAGGCTCCGGCTACCGTTTGCCATGACCACCGTCGTCGTAGCCCGCAAGGGCGGGCAGATCGCGATCGCGGCGGATACGCTCGTGACCTTCGGCGACACGCGCCTGTCGCACCGCTTCGAGGACAACGCCAAGATCTTTCGCATCGACACCGATGCCGGCCCCAGCTACATCGGTATGGCCGGCACGGTGGCCCACTTCCCGGTGCTGCGCAAGGCGCTGGCCACCATGCCGCGCGAAATCCTGCAGCTCGGAAGCAAGGACGAGGTCTTTGACACCTTCACCAAGCTGCATCCCTACCTCAAGGAAAACTTCTTCCTCCAGACTAAGGAGGAGGACAGCGACCCTTATGAATCCAGCCAGTTCAGCGTCGTGATCGCCAACGCCAGCGGCATCTACGGCCTCTACAGCTACCGCGAGGTCTTCGAGTTCAAGGAGTTCTGGGGCATCGGCTCCGGGCGCAGCTTCGCACTGGGCGCGATGCACGCGTCCTATGCCAAGGCCAAGACCGCCCGTGAGGTCGTCGATGCCGGCATGGCCGCCGGCTGCGAGTTCGACCGCAACTCCGCGGGCCCCTGGGACGTGTTCACCGTGAAAACCAAGGAAACCAGCAAATGAGTCGCGTTGAAGTCAAGGTGCCGGACATCGGCGATTTTTCCGAAGTGGCGGTGATCGAGGTCCTCGTCAAGCCGGGCGACACCGTCAAGGTCGAACAGTCCCTGGTCACCGTGGAGAGCGACAAGGCCTCCATGGAGATCCCTTCCAGCCATGCGGGCGTGGTGCAGGAGCTCAAGGTCAAGCTCGGCGACAAAGTGGCCGAGGGCTCGGTGCTACTCGTGCTCGAGTCTGCCGGTGAGGCGGGTGCTGCCTCCGGCCCCTCAGCCGCAGCTGCGTCGCTGGCCGCGGCGCCCGCGCCGGCAGCGGTCCCCGCAGCAGCGCCTGCAGCGCCCGTCGCAGCCGCGCCGGCCGCCAGCTACGCCGGTGGTGCCGACCTCGAATGCGACATGCTGGTGCTCGGCGCCGGCCCCGGCGGCTACTCGGCGGCCTTCCGCGCGGCCGACCTCGGCATGAAGGTCGTCCTCGTCGAGCGTTACGCCGCCCTGGGCGGCGTCTGCCTGAATGTGGGCTGCATCCCGTCCAAGGCGCTGTTGCACGTCGCGTCCGTCATGGACGAAGTGAGCCACTTCGAATCCCTGGGCGTGAGCTTCGGGAAACCGACAATCGACCTGGACAAGCTGCGCGCGCACAAGTCCAGGGTGGTGGGCAAGCTCACGGGCGGCCTGGCCGCCATGGCCAAGCTGCGCAAGGTCACTACCGTGCGAGGCTACGGCGCCTTCCTTGATCCATACCATGTGCAGGTCGAGGAGACCACCGGTGACGGCCAGGCCAAGACTGGCAAGAGCCAGATCATCAGGTTCAGGCACGCCATCATCGCCGCGGGCTCGCAGGCGGTGCGCCTGCCCTTCATGCCCGACGACCCGCGCGTGGTCGATTCCACCGGCGCGCTGTCGCTGGCCTCCAGCCCGAAGCGCATGCTGGTGCTGGGCGGCGGCATCATCGGCCTGGAGATGGGCACGGTGTACTCCACGTTGGGCGCGCGCCTGGACGTGGTCGAGATGATGGACGGCCTGATGCAGGGCGCGGACCGCGACCTGGTCAAGGTCTGGCAGAAGATGAACGCGCCGCGCTTCGACCACATCATGCTCAAGACGAAGACCGTCGGCGCCGAGGCCACGAAGGACGGCATCCTGGTGCGCTTCGAGGGCGAGCAGGCTCCCAAGGAGCCGCAGCTGTATGACCTCGTGCTGCAAGCCGTGGGCCGCAGCCCCAACGGCAGGAAGATCGCTGCCGAGAAGGCCGGCGTGGCGGTCACTGACCGCGGCTTCATCCCCGTAGACAAGCAGATGCGCACCAACGTGCCGCACATCTTCGCCATTGGCGACATCGTGGGTCAGCCCATGCTCGCCCACAAGGCGGTGCACGAGGCGCATGTTGCCGCCGAGGTAGCCGCTGGCGAGAAGGCTTACTTCGACGCCCGCGTGATTCCCAGCGTGGCCTACACCGACCCCGAGGTCGCCTGGGTGGGCCTGACCGAGGACCAGGCCAAGGCCGAAGGCGTGGCCGTCAAAAAGGGCCTCTTTCCCTGGACGGCTTCGGGTCGCGCCATCGCCAACGGGCGCGACGAAGGCTTCACCAAGCTGCTGTTCGACCGGGAAACCGGCCGCATCCTGGGCGGCGGCATCGTGGGCACGCATGCCGGCGACATGATCGGCGAGGTGGCCCTGGCCATCGAGATGGGCGCCGACGAGGTCGACATCGGCAAGACCATCCACCCGCACCCCACGCTGGGCGAGAGCATCGGCATGGCGGCGGAAGTGGCGCACGGCACCTGCACTGACCTGCCGCCGGCGCGCAAATAAGAGCAACCGGGTGTGGCCGGCCCGGGTCGGAGCCGGCCGCGCGGAAGGAGGGCGCCTCAGCGCCGTTCGGCTGCGGTTTCGGCAGACGGCGAGGCGTCCGCCACGCCCAGCACGCGGCGTGCGCCATCGAAGCGGCGGCGCCAGTAGCTGCCGCCCATGTCCTCCACCCGCACCTCGGCGCCCGGCTTGGGCGAGTGGATGAACTTGCCTTCGCCGACATAGATGCCGACGTGGCTGAAGGCACGTCGCATGGTGTTGAAGAACACCAGGTCGCCGGGCTTGAGGTCCTGGCGGTCGATCGCCTGCGTGGAGGCGGCCTGGTCGTCGGCCTTGCGGGGCAGGACCAGGCCCAAGGTCTGCTCGTAGATGGCGCGCACGAAGCCGCTGCAGTCAAATCCCGTCTCGACCGATTCTCCGCCGCGGCGGTAAGGCACGCCCAGGAATCCCATGGCGTTGACCACCAGATCGGAGGTTCGGTCCCGAACGGTCACGCCCATCTGGCCAATTCGTCCGAGCAGGCCCCTGTCGGCCAGGAATCGGCCCATTTCGTCGTCCTGCTCAGGCGCGGCCCACGCGGGCAGGGCCAGCGCGAACGCGAGCAGCAGGGGCAGGGTGCGACGGGGCATGGGAGGGGAAGCTTACCAGTCTCGCCCCCTCGGCTGGCCAAGGCGCCCGCCCGAGGGGCCCGCACCGGCCGCGACTGCAAAAAACGCCCGTGAGTCGCTTGCAAGTGCCTGATTCTGAAGGTACAATTCGCAATCGACGACCAAAACGGGCGGTTCCCCACCGCCCGTTTTTTTTGGCCGATCGGATTGCAGGTCGGGCGCGAGCCGGCCAAATACCCCGGGCAATGGCCCATGAATGAATACCTTAGTCACTAAAAAGTGCCGCTGCAGGACACCGTCGAACAGGTCGTGACCGGACTGGGTTACGAGTTGGTGGAGCTCGAACGCTCCGCCGGCGGTCTGCTGCGCGTCACCATCGACCTGCCCTGGACGCCGGGCGGCGAGACCTTCATTAACGTCGAGGACTGCGAGAAGGTTACCCGCCAGCTGCAGTTCACGCTGGAGGTGGAGGGGGCCGAGTACAAGCGCCTGGAGGTTTCGTCGCCAGGCATCGACCGGCCGCTGCGCACCGAACGCGATTTCGAGCGCTTCGAAGGCGAACTGGTCGACCTCACCCTGAAGGCGCCCCTGGGCGCGGCGGCAGGGGGCCAGGTGGCCGCTAACCGCAAGAAATTCCGCGGCACGCTCGAGCGCGCCGCCACCGGTCCGGGCTGGCAGGTCACCTGGCGTGACGAGGCCCCCGCCAAGCCGGGACAGAAAGTCAGCAAGAAGAAGGAGCCGGCGCCGCTGCAGGTCCTGGGTTTCCAGCTCGACGAGCTCAAGGAAGCCCGCCTGGCGCCGGTGGTGGATTTCAAGGGGCGACGCCCCAAGTCAGTTGCAGGAGAGTCGTGACATGAACCGAGAAATGTTGATGCTGGTCGAGGCCATCTCGCGCGAGAAGAACGTCGAGCGAGACATCGTGTTTGGCGCCGTGGAGTCGGCCCTGGCCCAGGCCACCAAGAAGCTGTACCCGGGCGATGTGGACATCCGCGTCGCGGTCGACCGCGACAACGGCCAGTACGAGACCTTCCGCCGCTGGCTGGTCGTGCCCGACGAGGCCGGCCTGCAGAACCCAGACGCCGAAGAAATGCTGATGGACGCGCGTGACCGCGTAGCCGACGTGGAAGAGGGCGACTACATCGAGGAGCCGGTCGAGTCCGTGCCCATCGGCCGCATCGGCGCCATGGCCGCCAAGCAGGTCATCCTGCAGAAGATCCGCGACGCCGAGCGCGAGATGCTGCTCAACGACTTCATGTCGCGCGGCGAGAAGATCTTCGTGGGCACCGTCAAGCGCATGGACAAGGGCGACATCATCGTCGAGAGCGGCCGCGTCGAAGGCCGGCTGCGCCGCACGGAGATGATCCCCAAGGAAAACCTGCGCAATGGCGACCGCGTTCGCGCGATGATCATGGAAGTCGACCTCACCCTGCGTGGCGCGCCCATCATCCTGTCGCGTTCCGCCCCCGAATTCATGACCGAACTGTTTCGCCAGGAAGTACCCGAGATCGAGCAGGGACTGCTCGAGATCAAGAGCTGCGCCCGCGACCCGGGCAGCCGCGCCAAGATCGCGGTGGTCTCTCACGACAAGCGCGTGGACCCCATCGGCACCTGCGTGGGCGTGCGCGGCACGCGCGTGAACGCGGTCACCAACGAGTTGGCCGGCGAGCGCGTGGACATCGTGCTGTGGTCCGAGGACCCCGCCCAGTTCGTGATCGGCGCGCTGGCCCCGGCCAACGTCTCCTCCATCGTCGTCGACGAGGAGAAGGGCGCGATGGACGTGGTGGTCGACGAGGAGAACTTGGCGATCGCCATCGGCCGTGGCGGCCAGAACGTGCGCCTGGCCTCCGAGCTCACGGGCTGGAAGATCAACATCATGGACGCCAACGAGTCGGCCCAGAAGCAGGCCGAGGAGACCAGTGGCATCCGCACCCTGTTCATGGAAAAGCTCGACGTGGATCAGGAGATCGCCGACATCCTGATCGCCGAGGGCTTCACCAGCCTGGAAGAAGTGGCCTACGTCCCGATCCAGGAGATGCTGGAGATCGAGGCCTTCGACGAAGACACCGTCAACGAACTTCGTACCCGTGCCAAGGACGCCCTGCTCACGATGGAGATCGCCCGCGAGGAGAGCGTCGAGGAAGTCTCGCAGGACCTGCGCAGCCTCGAGGGCCTCACGCCCGCGTTGATTGCCAAGCTGGCCGAGAACGGCGTCCAGACCCGAGACGAGTTGGCCGACCTAGCGGTCGACGAGCTCACCGAGATTACCGGCCAGTCCCCCGACGAGGCCAAGTCCCTGATCATGAAGGCCCGCGAGCACTGGTTCACCAGCAGCCCCGCGGTCTCCGAGTGATGTGATGGGAGGCACCAGAACCTATGTCCAGTACGACCGTCGCCGAGTTCGCCAGCGAACTCAAGAAATCTCCCGATACGCTGCTTGAGCAATTGCGCAGCGCCGGCGTGGCCAAGTCCGCGCCCACCGATGCCCTGTCCGAGGCCGACAAGCAGAAGCTCCTGGGCTATCTGCAAGCCAGCCACGGTACGGCCACGGGTGAGCGCAAGAAGATCACCCTGACCAAGAAGTCGACCACCGAGATCAAGCAGGCCGATGCCTCAGGCAAGGCCCGCACCATCCAGGTGGAAGTGCGCAAGAAGCGCACCTTCGTCAAGCGCGACGATGTCGCCGAGGCCGCGCCGGCAGAGGCGCCGGCCGCAGAGCCCGCGCCCGCAGCGCAGGCTGCGCGCCTGGACGAGGCCGAACTGGCCCGCCGAGAGGAAGAGGCCCGCCGCCAGGCAGAACTGATCCGCCGCCAGGAGGAAGACCTGGCCGAGAAGCGACGTCAGCGTGAAGAGGCCGAGCAGCGTGAACGCGAGGCCCAGGCCCGTGCCGCGGCCGAGCGTGCCGCGCAGAAAGGCCAGAACGCCAGCCCGGCCAGCGCAACGCCCTCCGCCTCCGAGTCCGAGCAGGCCCGTGCTGCGGCCGAGGCCGAGGCACGCGCCCAGGCCGAGGCCGCCTCCAAGGCCCGTGCCGAGGAAGACACCGCCCGTGCCGCCGAACTGGATGCCCGCCGCCGCAAGGCCCTGGCCGAGGCCGAGGCCATCCGCGCGATGATGGCCACGCCCAAGAAGGTGCTGGTGGCCAAGAAGCCCGAAGAGGCCAAGCCCGCGGTCAAGACCGCCGACGGCGCTCGGCCTGCCGCCAAGGGCACGCTGCACAAGCCTGCCGTCGGCACCGGCCGTGCAGCCCCCGGTGGCTCGCCCCCCGCGCCCTCGGGCAAGGAGATCAAGTCCGCCAAGCTGTCCTCCAGCTGGGCGGGCGACCCTGCCAAGAAGAAGGCCATCCCTACCCGCGGCGACGCCTCGGGCGGCGTGGGCCGCAACAGCTGGCGCGGCGGCCCCCGAGGCCGCCGTGGCAACGATCGCGATGCCCGCGAGGACCAGTCCCAAGTCGCGCCGGCCGAGGCTCGCGTACTCGAGGTGCATGTGCCCGAGACCATCACCGTGGCCGAACTGGCCCACAAGATGGCAGTCAAGGCCTCCGAGGTGATCAAGGCGCTGATGAAGATGGGCCAGATGGTCACCATCAACCAGCCGCTGGACCAGGACACGGCCATGATCGTGGTCGAGGAAATGGGTCACACCGCGGTTATCGCCGCATTGGACGACCCCGAGGCCTTCACCGACGAGGACGTCGGCGCCGCCGAGGGCCCGGCCCTGCCGCGTGCGCCGGTCGTCACCGTGATGGGCCACGTGGACCACGGCAAGACGTCGCTGCTCGATTACATCCGCCGCGCCAAGGTGGCGGCGGGCGAGGCGGGCGGCATCACGCAGCACATCGGCGCTTACCACGTCGAAACCCCGCGCGGCATGATCTCTTTCCTGGACACGCCGGGCCACGAGGCGTTCACCGCCATGCGTGCCCGCGGCGCCCAGGCTACCGACATCGTGATCCTCGTGGTGGCGGCCGACGACGGCGTCATGCCCCAGACCAAGGAGGCGATCAAGCACGCCAAGGCGGCCGGCGTTCCCATCGTGGTGGCCGTGAACAAGATCGACAAGCCCGAGGCCAACCCCGACCGCGTCAAGCAGGAACTGGTCACCGAGGAAGTCGTGCCTGAGGACTATGGCGGCGACTCGCCGTTCGTAAGCGTCTCGGCCCGCACGGGCCAGGGCATCGACGACCTGCTCGAGCAGGTGCTGCTGCAGGCCGAGGTGCTGGAGCTCAAGGCCCCCGTCGAGGCGGCGGCCAAGGGCCTGGTCATTGAAGCGCAACTGGACAAAGGCCGTGGCCCGGTGGCGACGGTACTGGTTCAGTCGGGCACGCTCAAGGCGGGCGACGTGGTGCTGGCTGGCCAGACCTTCGGCCGCGTGCGCGCCATGCTCGACGAGAACGGTCGGCCGATCAAGACCGCGGGTCCCTCCATCCCGGTGGAGATCCAGGGCCTGACCGAGGTGCCGCAGGCCGGTGACGAGTTCATGGTGCTCGGCGACGAACGCCGCGCCCGTGAGATCGCCACCTACCGCGCCGGCAAGTTCCGCAACACCAAGCTGGCCAAGCAGCAGGCCGCCAAGCTGGAGAACATGTTCGCCGACATCGGCTCCGGCGAGGTCAAGACCCTGCCGATCATCATCAAGGCCGACGTGCAGGGTTCGCAGGAGGCGCTCGCGCAGTCCCTGCTGAAACTGTCCAACGCCGAGGTGAAGGTGCAGATGGTTTACACCGGCGTGGGCGGCATCAGCGAGTCCGACATCAACCTGGCCATCGCCTCCAAGGCGGTCGTCATCGGCTTCAACGTGCGCGCCGACGGCGGTGCGCGCAAGCTGGCCGAGGGCAATGGCGTCGACATCCGCTACTACAGCATCATCTATGACGCGGTGGACGAGCTGAAGGTCGCCATGTCCGGCATGCTGGCCCCCGAGCAGAAGGAAGAGGCCCTGGGCACCGCCGAGATCCGCACCGTGTTTGTGGCCTCCAAGATCGGCACGGTGGCAGGTTCGTATGTCACCTCCGGTCAGGTCACGCGCGGCTGCAAGTTCCGCCTGCTTCGCGACAACGTGGTGGTCTACACCGGCGACGTCGAATCGGTGCGCCGCCTCAAGGACGATGTCAAGGAAGTCAAGGAAGGCTTCGAGTGCGGTATCAAGCTGCGTAACTACAACGACATCAAAGAGGGTGATCAGCTGGAGTTCTTCGAGGTGAAAGAGATCGCCAGGACGCTTTAAGGCGTCTGGCGAGTGTGTGCCATGCCCGCGAAGAAGACCTCCGCTGCAAACCGCAGCTACAAGGTGGCCGACCAGATCCAGCGCGATCTGACGGAGCTGATCGCCCGCGAGTTGAAGGACCCGCGGGTGGGCATGGTCACGGTCCAGGCCGTCGAAGTGACGCCGGATTACGCCCATGCCAAGGTCTTCTTCAGCGTGCTGGTGGGCGAGCCACAGGAAACGCAGGACGCCCTGAACCAGGCGGCAGGTTTTTTGCGCAACGGCCTCTTCAAGCGCCTGCATATCCACACCGTGCCCACGCTGCATTTCCAGTTCGACCGGACCACCGAGCGGGCGGCGGACATGAACGCGCTGATCGCACGCGCGGTGGCCTCGCGTTCCAAGGATTCCGAGGACTGAGCATGAGTGCGCCGCGAACACGGGTCGTTCGGCGCCCCGTGCACGGGGTGCTGCTGCTGGACAAGCCCAGGGGGTTGTCCAGCAACAATGCCTTGCAGAAGGCCAAATGGCTGCTGCGGGCGGAAAAGGCGGGCCACACCGGCACCCTGGACCCGCTGGCCACCGGCGTGCTGCCCCTGTGCTTTGGCGCTGCGACCAAGTTCAGCCAGTTGCAATTGGACGCCGACAAGACCTACGAAGCCATCGCCGTCCTGGGCTTGCGCACCACCACCGGCGACGCCGAGGGCGACGTCATAGAGACCCGGCCAGTCGATCCCCTGACACCCGAGCGCCTGGCGCAGGTGCAGGCGCAGTTCACTGGCCCGATCCGCCAAGTGCCGCCGATGCACAGTGCCCTCAAGAGGGACGGCAAGGCCCTTTACGAATACGCCCGTGCAGGCCAGGAGGTCGAGCGCGAGCCGCGCGACGTGACTGTCCACGCGCTGCAACTGGTGCCCGCCGACCCCACACCCGATGGCCGCCCACAACTGCGTCTCGTGGCCCGCGTCAGCAAGGGCACCTACATCCGCACCCTGGGCGAGGAGATCGGACGGGCCCTGGGCTGCGGCGCGCACCTGTCGGCGCTGCGGCGTATCGCTACCGGCCACTACGGCGTGTCCCAGTGCATCACCCTGTCCGACTTCGAGGCCCTGACCGAGGCCGAGCGCCTGGCCCGCCTGCAGCCGCCCGAGAGCCTGCTGGCCGATCACACACCGGTCACGCTGGGTGCGGACGATGCGGGGCGCTTCCTGAGCGGCCTGCGCCGCCGGGGCGCCTGGCCCAACCTCGCGGCCGCTGCCGTATTTGGCCCGCCAGCCGGTGAGGCCACGGGCGCGGTCCTCCTGGGCACCGGCCACGTGCAGGCCGGCGAACTGATTCCGGGGCGTCTGCTGAGCCCCCTTGAAATCCAGCAAATCACACGATCCGAAGCATCGCAAACCGTATGAGCACCACGCAGATCCGCAACATCGCCATCATCGCCCACGTCGACCACGGCAAGACCACCATGGTCGATCAGCTGCTGCGGCAGTCCGGCACCTTCGCCGACCACGAGAAGGTGGTCGACACCGTCATGGACAACAACGCCATCGAACGCGAGCGCGGCATCACCATCCTGGCCAAGAACTGCGCGGTCAGCTGGAAGGGTACCCACATCAACATCGTCGACACCCCCGGCCACGCCGACTTCGGCGGCGAGGTGGAGCGCGCCCTGTCCATGGTGGACGGCGTGCTACTCCTGATCGACGCGCAGGAGGGCCCCATGCCGCAGACCCGCTTCGTGACCAAGAAAGCGCTGGCCCTGGGCCTGCGTCCCATCCTGGTCGTGAACAAGGTGGACAAGCCTGGCGCGCAGCCGGACAAGGTGATCAACGCCGCCTTCGACCTTTTCGACAAGCTGGGTGCCACCGACGAACAGCTCGATTTTCCGGTGGTTTATGCCTCGGGCATCAACGGCTGGTCCTCGATGGAGGAGGGCGCGCCCGGCGAGCAGTGGGGGCCGGACATGTCGGCGCTGTTCGACACCATCCTCAAGCACGTGCCTGCCAACGCGGGCGACCCGAGCGCGCCGCTGCAGCTGCAGATCTCGGCGCTGGACTACTCCAGCTTCGTGGGTCGCATCGGCGTGGGACGCATCAGCCAGGGCACCCTCAAGCCCGCCACGGACGTCCTGGTGATGGAAGGCCCGGATGGCAAGTCCATCAAGGGTCGCGTCAACCAGGTCCTGACCTTCCAGGGCCTGGACCGCGTGCAGGTGACCGAGGCCGGACCTGGCCACATCGTCTTGATCAACGGTATCGACGAAGTGGGCATCGGCGTGACGATCACCGACCCGGCCCAGCCGGCCCCGCTGCCGATGCTCAAGGTGGACGAACCCACCCTGACCATGAACTTCTGCGTGAACACCAGTCCGCTGGCGGGCCGCGAAGGCAAGTTCGTGACCAGCCGCCAGATCTGGGACCGCCTGCAGAAGGAGCTTCAGCACAACGTGGCCCTGCGCGTGGCCGAGACCAACGAGGAAGGCGTCTTCGAGGTCTCAGGCCGGGGCGAACTGCACCTGACCATTCTGCTGGAGAACATGCGCCGCGAGGGCTACGAGCTGGCTGTCTCCAAGCCGCGCGTGGTGTTTCGCATGGTCGACGGCGTGCGCCACGAGCCGATCGAGCTGGTCACCGCCGACATCGAGGAGCAGCACCAGGGCGGCGTGATGCAGGCCCTGGGCGAGCGCAAGGGCGAACTCGTGAACATGGAGCCGGACGGCCGTGGCCGCGTGCGCCTGGAGTACCGCATCCCGGCGCGCGGCCTGATCGGTTTCTCCAACGAATTCCTGAACCTCACCCGCGGCTCGGGCCTGATCTCCAACATCTTCGACGGCTACGAGCCGCACAAGGGCGACATCGGCGGGCGCAAGAACGGCGTGCTGATTTCCATGGACGACGGCGAGATCTTCACCTACGCCCTGGGCAAGCTCGACGACCGCGGCCGCATGTTCGTCAGGGCCAACGACCCGGTCTACGAGGGCATGATCGTGGGCGTGCATAACCGTGACAACGACCTGGTCGTCAACGCCACCCGCACCAAGCAGCTCACGAACTTCCGCGTCTCGGGCAAGGAAGATGCGATCAAGGTCACCCCGCCCATCGAGCTCACACTGGAATATGGCGTGGAGTTCATCGAAGACGACGAACTGGTCGAGATCACGCCCAAGAGCGTGCGGCTGCGCAAACGCTTCCTGAAGGAGCATGAGCGCAAGCGCGCTTCGCGCGAAGCGGCCTGACACAAAGGGAAGGATGCCGTCATGGTCCTGACCCATCGCCGCGCAGTCCTGGTCATGGTGGCCGTCACGATGATGTGGGCCACCGCAGGCGTCGTCACCCGACACCTGGAATACGCGCGCAGCTTCGAGGTGACCTTCTGGCGCAGTCTGTTCACCGTCGGGTCCCTGTGCGCCATCCTGCCGTTCCTGAGCGGGCGCGAGGTCTTCATGAAGATCCGCCAGGGCGGTCGGATGCTCTGGATGTCCGGCGCCTGCTGGTGCGTGATGTTCACCGCCTTCATGCTGGCCCTGACCATGACTACCGTGGCCAACGTGCTGGTCACGCTGTCCGTAGGACCGCTGCTCACTGCGCTGTTCGCCCGGGTCACCATCGGCCACCACATCGCGGTGCGCACGTGGATCGCCATCGTGGTGGCGGGCGCGGGCATCGCCTACATGTACGGCACCGAGTTTTCAGGTGGACAGCTGGCTGGCACGCTGGTGGCGTTCGCGGTGCCGGTGGCGGGCGCGATCAACTGGACGATCACGCAGCGCTCGAACAATCAGGGCGGCGAAAAGCTGGACCTGCTGCCCGCGGTTCTGATCGGGGCGACGCTGTCTACGCTGGTCACCTTGCCGCTGGCCTTTCCCTTCCAGGCCACGCCCCGTGACGTGGGCTTGCTCGCCTTCCTGGGCCTGGTGCAACTGGCCATTCCCTGCGCGCTGGCGGTGATCTGCGCGCGGGTGCTCAAGGCGCCGGAAATCTCCCTGCTGGCGCTGCTGGAGGTGATCTTCGGCATCCTGCTGGCGTGGGTGGGCGCGAACGAAGTGCCGGCGCCCACCGTACTCACGGGCGGGGCGCTGGTGATCGGGGCGCTGGTGTTCAACGAGGCATTGGGGTGGCGCGAGCGGCTCTGATCGGGCTGCGGGCCGCCTGACCCTGGCGATAGAGGAAGGGAATCGCATGGCAGATGTGGACTACGAGATCCGGGGCCGCGCGGGCCTCATCACCCTGAACCGGCCCAAGGCGCTCAATGCGCTGTCGCTGGGGATGGTGCGCACGCTCACGCAGGTGCTGCTGGAGTGGTCCGAGCATTCGGGCATTGACCTTGTGGCGATCCGCGGCATGGGCAAGGACCCGTCGGCGCCGTCGGGCAGTGCCCCCTTCGGCGCCTTCTGCGCCGGGGGTGATATCCGTTTCTTCCATCAGGCGGCCCTGGCGGGTGATCCGGCGCTGGAGGATTTCTTTACCGAGGAATACGCGCTCAATCACCTGGTGCACCGCTTCCCCAAGCCTTACCTTGTATTCATGGACGGCATCGTCATGGGCGGCGGCATGGGCATCGCGGGTCATGGCGCCGCGCACTCGCTGCGCATCGCCACCGAGCGCACGAAGATGGCCATGCCTGAGACCGCCATCGGCCTGTTTCCCGATGTAGGCGGCGGCTGGTTTCTGGCGCGCTGTCCGGGTCGTATCGGCGAATACCTGGCGCTGACGGGCCAGGTGATCGATGGGGCAGCGGCGATGGCCGCAGGCCTGGCCGATGGCGTGGTGGCGAGCGCTGATCTGCCAGGCCTGTGGGATGCCCTCGCGATCCAGGGCACACGCGGCCTGGCCAACCTGCGTACACGAGCCGCCGCCACGCCCGACACGCAGCTGACGCCGCATCGCGAGGCCATCGATCATTTCTTTGGCTTGCCGGATGTGCCTTCTATCGTGCAGGCCCTGGAGTCCGCGACCGGTGACTGGGCGCACGAGACCGCCACCGTGCTTCGCAAACGCTCGCCCCTGATGCTGCATGTGGTGCTGCAACAGGTACGCCGCGCCCGCGACATGATATTGGCCGACGACCTGCGCCTGGAGCGCGGCATGGTGCGACATTGCTTTCACCTGCGACCGGGCACGGCCAGCGAAACGGTGGAGGGCATCCGCGCCCTGGCCGTGGACAAGGACCATGCACCGCGTTGGAACCCGGCGCGCATCGAGGATGTGACCCCGGCGATGGTGCAGGCCTTCTTTGAGAGTCCGTGGCCGGTGCATGCGCACCCTTTGCGGGCCCTGGACGAAGAAAGTTGAACGAGCTCGGACCGTGTCAAGGTGACTGAAGCCAGGCGCGCGCCAGCGTATCGAGCTTTCGCCACTGCCGCCGCAGCCAACCCGCCCTGAGTGTGTGCAAGTCCCCTCGGGCTTCGAGCGCCGAGCGCTGCTCGAAGATCCGATGGAGCACAGCCTCACAGTTCGTATAGCCCTTGAGGTCCCAGTCCCAGTAGATCGGGTAATGGAGTAGGGCGCCAGCCACCAGTTTGTCCAGGGTCAGTCGCCGAGTGCGTCTTGCGAAGGCGGTCGGATTGTCCGCGCGGTCCTCGGTCAGGCCCCAGCCAGCGTAGAAGGGTTGGCCATAAGTCACCACCCGTTTGCCGCGAATCAGGGCGTCAAAGCCGGCGAGCGAGGTCATGGTGTGGACCTCGTCGCAGGCGTCCATGCAGCCGATCACGCCGGCGTCGGTTTCGACATGGTCGGCCCATTGGAGGGCTTGCCGCAGCGCCAGGCGACCACGGCGATTCCCGCTGGCCACATCGGGGTGCGGCTTGTAGACGATGTACGCCTGCGGGTGCGCCGCACGCACGGCTTGTAAAAGCGCGAGGTTGGTGCGGACCGTGGTGCAACCCAGGCGGATGGAGGCATCGTCTTCCACCTGACCGGGCACCAGGATCACGGGCCGACGACCCGCGTGCGCGGGCAAGGGCCAGGCAGGGGGATTGCGTGGTTCTAGGTTGTACTTGGTGATGCCGTGTTCAACGATGAAGGCCCGTACTTTCTGTGCCCGCGCCAGATCGTCGGCCGTGAAGCTGCGGGTTGCCAGAATGACCTCCAGGTCCGAGGGACGCGTGGCGTCGAAGTAGATCCCGCGTTCGTCGAAGACCAGGGATTGGGGGCGAATCAAGTCTGACCCGAGGCCCACCGAGCGTATGAATCCGTCCTCCACGTGCAGCAGGCGTGCCTGCGCCTCTCTCGCACATTCGGTCAGACTTGCGGGGGGGAGGGCTCCCCAGCACACCAATGTATCGGTCTTCTGCAGGCCCAGGGCCGTCAGGGTGCTTGGAGATGGCGCGAACGTTACCCGATCGGAATGCAGGCCCAGTGGCGCCTTCAATTGGGCCGCCTTCCAACGCCGCAAGCCCACGCCGATAACCCGCCCGGTCCGTTGCGGCCCGTGCATGCGAGTGGCCATCTCCTTCTGGCGGACCAGCCATTCGATGACGTCGTGGATGGTGCCGCGCTGGTGGGTCACCGGATCGAGGTAACGGGTGTAGTGGATGTAGGCTGCGGCAAACAGTTCGTCCACCGTGCGCCGGCGCGTGCGCCGGGCCCAGGCAGGAGAGTCGACGCAGCGATCGTCGGTGACGCCCCAGCCGGCATACCAGGGCACGCCGAAACACACCACCGGCTTGCCAGCCAGCAAGGCCTCGAAGCCGAGGGTGCTGGTGACCACATAGACCTTGTCCACATACGGCAGCAGGCTCATGGGGTTGACGGCTTCGCGCAGGACGATGGTGCGTTCGTCGGATTGGATGTGGGTGAGATACCCGCGCTTGCGGCCAGAGGTGACTTCGGGGTGGGTCTTGATGTAGACGGTTGCCTGCGGGTTTTCTGCCCGGGCGGTTGCGAGCATTTGCGCAAAAGTTTTGGCGTTGGCGCCGCCTAGCGCAATACTGTTGTCACCGAAGGTTTGATCCACCACGAGAGCACGCAAAGGCCGGTAGTCAGGATGGGCGGAATCAGAGGATTGCCAATGCCGTTCGGGTACATGGTTGTATTTACTCAGCGCATGAATCTGTAAGAGCATTCGAGATGAGGCGATGCTTGATTCATGGCCGGTCAGAACATTCGATGTACTTTGCAAGAGCGCTTCCAGCCGGCTTTTTTTGAAGCAGTCATAGTGAATTCCCACGTCATCCACGATTAGTGAAAGCGGCGAAAAGAATCGACCCATTCCGTAGGAGCGGAGGAATCCATCTTCAAGGGCTTGAAAAGGTTGGCCCTGGATGTGCGCCAAGTCCTTGATCCGCAGTGAGCCCGGCTTATGACCCCAGCCGACCCAAGTACCGTTGAGGCGAAATCGAGGCTGCCAAGTTCTGACTAGGTAAACTGGCCCACCAAGAAATGAGTGGATACCTGTGATCTGAAAAATACCTGCTGACCAAGTGAAGAAGTTTCGGGAGTCTTCCATTTTCCCTTACGCCTCTCATATCAGCCTTCGAACGGCCGATGTGGCCAGGTAGCCAGTGATCGGGTTGCTAAAAAGATAGCGCAAGGGCCGTAAGCCGGGAATTCGGGAGTCCGCAAAGAAACGCTCTGGGTTGATCCTGAGTTTGCGAAGGAGCCGATTTTTACGGCTAATCTGCACACCAGTCGTATCCGCTGGGATCCCATCGACAGCGGGTACCTCAACAGCGGATTGCGGCTCGACGTCTTGCGGCGGTCCTTTTTGCGAATAGACGTACCCGCGATAAGCTACTCTCGCCCCCTGTTTCCATTTGGATTCATTCAGCAGGTGATCCACGGCTGCTCCACTGAGGTGACCCTTCTGGTCCATTAACCTGTACGGACTGGCAATGACCGAAAACTCAGCGCCTGCAAAAAGATTCTCCAAAGTCAGGCCGACGAACGGTGAAATGTCGATTTGACTCGGTTGGTCACCGAATCTGAAAAGGGGAAATGAAGCCACCTGCGGCGAGAGTTCGAAAGCACCTGCAAACGATCCAAAAAGGCGAAGATAATCATTCACAAACGCCATGGCGCCTGCGTGTAGGCCTTCTACAAAGGCACGCCGTTCCCGCTCATTGCTGGCATGCAGGAATTCAGGAACGAGCTCATCATCGCGGTCCTGGAAGCAGATGAAGCTACCCTCTGTCGAACTCAGTAGACTTTCAATCAGTGGGATGTAATGATTAAAAGGATGCTTATAGGCAGACCTTTGGCTGTCGTATTCCTCCAGCCAGGCCTCGAAGACCTGATCACGGAAATGATGCAGGACATAGTTGTGGGTCAGCATGTAGTAGCCGTTGTATCGGATGCCGGTCAGCTCCGAAATCTTGCGCTGCATGGTTCCTGAATAACCAATATCCACGAATGCACTACGTTGCTTCCGGTCGCAGGCGCCCATTGATTTGAGGTACCGAAGGTACGTCTTCCGCTCCAGTTTCGCTCTCTCAAGGATCCAAGGCTTGATGTCCGTGACTAGGCGGATCGTCAGTGCAAGGTCCCTTGGATAACCGATCAGGGTGCTCCCGTCCGGCTTGATTCCATGCTTTCTGAGGATCTGGGAGGGCAAGTCCCTTGCGTTCAATCCATAGCGGGATTTCAGGAAATTCTGGATCGTCGTCGTCCCATAGTTGAGGGTGGCTATCTCGAAAATGTTCTCCTCGTTACGGATACCAGGGACCATCACGCTGCGGCGGGAGCAGTAAAGGTAAGAGTGATCTGGCAGATCAGGCAGTACCCGTTTCATGGCCTCGTAGACCTTCATGATGAGATAACCATCCCTGGCAAGGAAGTAGGCATGGTCCACTTTGTGCGCCTGCATTCGCCGAATCAGCCACTGCACGTACCCAAGTACGAAGGGGCCCAAAACGCTGAAGCCGATATTGAATAGATTCCCATCGCAGAAGCTTCCAGATTTATGGAAACTGCTGGGCGCAGTGAAGAAGCGATTGGCCACAAGTCCAAGGTAAATACTGCTATCAAAACTTGGTACTTCCAGGGCATTTTTAAAGATTGCACCAATTTCTGTCCGTCGCAGATGGTCCATCGCCTTCGGAATAACAACGGTTTCTATACCAAATTTGCGTGCCATTTCCCCGTCAGCGCGAGCGTTGTCGCCTATGTGAAGGAATGAGCGAACGCATGGGTCCAACTGCCTGACCCTTGCGAGATATTCGGGATAGACCGTTCCGTCATCTTTGCGGATCCGCTCCTTAGCAGAAACGAACAGGAGATCATGGTCGCTCAGGCCATGTGCATCCAGCAGGCTTTGAATGGTGCTTTCATCCAGGTAGATATCGGTCAGGATACTTCGCCATTTGCCCCAGGTTCTGGCCAGTTTCCACGCCCGCACCATGCCGCGGCGAGGACCGATCAGTGCAGTTTCAACCCGGACCTCCAATGCCTGAATGGTGTCAAGAAGACTTCTAGGCAGTCCTGTGGTGAGTTCAAGCTGCCCGTAGATTTCTGCAAGTGTCACTTCAATCCGGTGACCATGAGCCTCGCGCGCTTTTCGTTCTGCCTCGCACCGAAGATGATGAAATGGAAAATAGAGATTCCCCGTGATCTCCCGAACCATAGGCTCCATGAATTGAAAGAGTTCATGAGGCTGGACAAAAGGGCGATCGACTAAGGTGTCGAATAGATCGAAAGAGACAGCATCACTGAATACCATCCTTGAAAGGACTGGGTGGGGATGCACATTGAAGTGACAGTTTTTCAGCGTGCTGGACCAGGAGCGCCACTGGGAACTCCCCTTGGCTTCCTCCAATACCTCGGTCAATGATCTCTCCGGAAGGGTATCCAGGCCCACTAGTCCTGCCTTGAAAGCTTGGTAGCGTTGGTTCAAGAGGATGAAGAGGCCGCCACCATCGTGGACATGCTTCGAGGTAACCTGGTGATACCGGGTGAGGATGAAGTGTAGAAGACCGTCGCGATACCCCGGTCGGTGCAAATCGAAACACACGTGCAATTGGTCGAGGGAGCAGGTGGCTACTGCGTTGATGTGTGATGTGCCTGCGGCGACCACCGGACAGTCAAAGATCAGACTTTGGAGTGCAAGTGAGCTTGATACCGTGATGACTGCATCCACATGCGCCAGTAATGCCTGGGAGACATATGGAATTGAGTTGATTTTTTCCGAGTAGATGAGATTGGGGTACAGACGTCGCAAACGATTGACCGTTAATTTGTCAAGCGCGGGTTTGTATTCGCTATGCTCGGTCACGACGACACCCCAGTTGCGCGGCGTTTTTTCGAGCACATCCTCGAGAAATTCAACCTGACAGGTGTAAGCACTGCATTCCTCAAAGCCGAAGTAGCCATCGACTTGAAGGGGAAGCAGTAACAATTTCTCGTAGCGCGATTGCTCCGGTTCAATCAGGTGCCATACCGGGTCATGCGGAATGATTTGTGCGGCGTACCAATTCCGGATTTCGCCGAGAAGGTACTGATCTTTTTCTGGTATCGGAATCTTCCGGATCTCATCGGTATGCTGAGCCAGCAACGAATTCTGGTAGAGGCCCTCTGGATCGAACAAGGTGAGCCGTGGATAAGGCATGCGGTATGTCATCCCATACATGCTGTGCAACACCAAGGCATTCGGGTATGCAGCATTTAGGAACGGCGCATGGGTCTCGTGCATCAGGATTACATCGGGAACGAAGTCTCCTAACGCGCTGTGGGTCAAGTTAATCAGCGCGTCGAGTTCATTGGTACTAAGAGACCGTGACATGAATGCATGCGCTGCCGACCTGTGGTCCCTGAATACCGATCTCAATTCCTCCGTATGGAGGATTGAGGTGATGTAGGCGCTATGGTCTTTGTAGTTCGCCTTGAGGATCGCCTCTCGAACACCATCGCCGATTAAGAGACGGCAATCGAGCTCGGGCGCATGCTTTTTCAGAAGGTCGAGCTGATAGACCGCGTCCTGGAATGCTCCAAAACGAAGGTCACTGGGCGATTCAATCCAAGCCTCAACGTAGTACAAGATCTTTTCCATATCGGTCTCAAAGTCCCAAAACAACCTTCGCACTCACCGCAATCTGGTAGACGATCTGAGTCACGTCCTTCCAGAACTGCCGGTTCTTTTCATCCACCTTGGGCAGTACCAGCAGCTGGTCGCCCGGCATCACCTGCGCGGTGACGCGCCATCCTTGAGCATCTACTTGCTCAAATCGCCCATCTCTTCGCGCAATGACCACGCGGCTTGCATCAGCGCTCTGGGTGTAGCCGCCAGACCGCTGGATGTAATCATTCAGAGCCATGCCCGTCTGATGGACCACCGCGTTCGGAAACAGGACTTCCCCGCTGACCAGCACCAGGGCGTCGCGGCGAGGTATCCGAAGCACATCGCCGTTCTCCAGCAGCAGATCGCCCTTGGTGATGCTCTGGGTGATGTACACCTGTCCGAGTGTCTCGACCTGCCGAGCACGCTCGATCCATTGCAGCGTCAGATCGGCCTCGTCCTTGCGCAAGCGAGCCTCATCGCTGCTGCCGCTACGGGCGGTGAGCAAGGCTGTCTCGAGGCTGCGCAGGCTCGTGGCCAGGAGCTCCTTCTGGCGCTGCTTCACACTTAGGCGAAAGAGCTGGAGGTTGGCTGTGTCCGCGTCCGCCCCAGGCTGAATCCTCGAGAGCAAGGCCCCCAGGCGGCTGCCATAAGGCATCACATATTCCTGCGGGTTGCTGTGTTCTCCTTCAACCCGCACGGTGATCGTCCCTGGCCGCTTGTCGGCGGTGAATTCCAGCTCGTCGCCACTGCGCAGGGTGAGGCTGGTGACAGCCTCGAGCGGGTAAGACTCCACATTGCGCACTGTGCCGGTGTTTCGCACGATGCGTATATGGGTGGCATCTGCCTGTGGCTTGGCCATGGCGACCAGCTCGGTCACCGGCGTGGTCGGCTGCGAGAATTCAAATCGGTTTGCGCTCGCAACGAGCCCGCCCACCTTGACGGTGTTTTGCCTGGCGGTGACGAAGATGACGTCGCCTGTGCCCAGCTGGATCGACGGCATGCGGCCTTGGAGCAGGAATTCGTAGAGGTTGACCGTGGCACGCACCTGCCCGTTTCGCTGGACTTGGATGGCCAGGAAGCTGCCCCTGTCCGGGTCGATGCCGCCGGCCTGGTCCAGGTAATGCAGCAGGCTGTCCATGCTGGTGCCGCCATACAGGCCGGGTCGCTGCACGAAGCCGCTGACGAAAACCCTGACGGGCTGGGCGGCGGCCAGGCTTGCGTAGGTGTTCACGTTGGAGCGGAAGACACTGCGCACGGCGCTCTCGACCGCGTCTTGAACCTGCGCGTTGCGCAGGCCACGAACGGGCACAGGTCCCACGTTCGGCAAGAAGATGTTGCCCTGTGCGTCCACGACCAGCAACGTATCCAGCGCGAAGGCTCCCCACATCCGTACCTGGAGGGTGTCGCCGGTGGCGATGAGGTAATCCGGATTGAACAGGGCTACACCCTCTCGGGCAAACGCACCGGTGAAGAGGTGGGCGCCGAAGACGTCGCTGGATAGGGCGGGGGGTTTGGCGGCGGGGAGTGGCGAGGCCGGCGCCCTCGCTGCGGGCGATGAAGCAGGGGCGGCCGCAACCGATAGCGAGGGAAGCGGGGAGGCCGACGATTGGCCAAAGGCGTGGCCCGCGAGGGCGAGCCACAAAGCCAAGGCGCGCAGGAAAGGGGCAGGGCAGGCGGGCATCGTGGGCATCAATCCTGGTGGTCACGGACAATGGCTATCAATAGTTGTAAGGCGCTCGCTACCAGCAATGCCACCAAGGCAAAAACCAGGGTGCTGTAGATCCGGCGTGGTTGCAGCGGGTACTCCGGCACGGAGGCCGACTGCAGCACCTGCACTTTTTTCAGAGTGCGAGTGGCCTCGACCCGCCCTTTTTCGAGAGCGATCAGCGCGCCGTTGAACACCTGCTGCGTGAACTCCGCTTCGAACTGGAGCCGCTGGAATTCCAGCGCCATGGCGTTGAGTGGCTTGCCTGTAGGCGCCGCCAGACGTGCGCGCTCCAGGGCGATCTGCTTTTCCATGGCCGCGATCTGTGCGTCCAGTTCCTTCACTTGTGGCGCCGTGGGTTGCAGATAGGCCAGCAGGCCTGTGCGGCGTGATTGCAACTCGGCGACCTGCGCTTCGAACCGGGCGACGATGCCTGCTACCGTTTCCACTGTGGCTGACGGTGACACCATGCCGTTGCGATTCTGGAAGGCCAGGACCGCTGCCTTGGCCGTGCGCAGGCGCTCGCCGAGCTGGCTAACCTGTTGCTCCAGGAATTGGACTTGCTCCTGAGCCAGCGACCGGCCCATCTGGTTCATGTGCGCTTCACCCGCCAGCAACAGCGCCTCGGCGATGTCCCGGGCGACCGCTGGGGTGTAGGCCTGCGCTTTCACCACCAGCACGCCGGCGAATTCGTCCATCTCGACGGAGATGCGATTGCGCAGGTAGTGCTGGAAACGCTCCATCGGTGTGTCCGTCCACCAGAGCCTGGAGATCCAGTCGCCTTGATTGCTGTAATGGTGGCGCAGCCGTAGCTTCGAATCGAGCATGCGCACCATGTCCAGGGACAGCAGATGTTCACGCAGCTGCAATTGGTCGGTGCGGTTCACGCCAGCGGCCCCTGTGATGAGGGCGGCGAAATCAACGGTTTGTCCGCCTGCCAGGTCGGCGCGTTGAAGCACGACCCTCGCTTCGGATTCGTAACGGTCGGATGCCACGACCAGCCAATAGAGGGACGCCAGCGCGATCAGGGCCAGTGCGATAGCTATCACGGGCCGGCGTTCAACGCTCTCTCGCAGGAGGGCTGCATTCATGCCGGCATTTCCTTGGAGTAGGCGGCGATCGCATCGCCGATGTCATCGAACCATCTCGCTTGGCCACCCTGCAGATAGATCCCCGAGCGGCAGAACTTGCGAAGGGTGTGTTCGCTATGGGAGGTCATGATCAGGCCGGCGCGCTCGCCCAGGTCGGCAAAGGCCTTGGCCGCCTTGTCGTGGAAGGCGGCGTCGCCGGTGGAAGTGACTTCGTCCGAGATGTAGATATCGAAGTCGAATGCCAGCGACAGGGCAAATTGCAGGCGTGCGCGCATGCCTGTGGAATAGGTCTTGATCGGTTCATCGAAGAAAGGCCCGAGCTCGGCGAAGGCTTCGATCCGGCCCAGCGTCTCGACCATGCGGGCCTCGTGACCATGGAGGCGGCAGACGAATTTCGCGTTCTGGCGCCCGGTGAGTGATCCCTGCAGGCCGCCACCGAAGCCCATGGGCCAGGAGATCCGGCAATGACGCCTGACCCGGCCACGGGTGGGGTGGTCGATGCCGGCAATCAGGCGCAGCAAGGTCGATTTGCCGGCGCCGTTTCGTCCGATCAAGCCGACGCTGGTGTGCGAAGGAATGGTAAGCGTGACGCCGTAGATCACCCAGGGGCCCGGCCCGTGGTCGGTCTGATAGCGCTTATGCACGTCCTGCACCTCAATCACAGCGACACCACCTTGTGCCGGAAGCGGTGCTGCATGGCCAATCCCAGGGCGAGCATGACCGCCGCGGCCAGATAGAGGTAGGCCAGGTCCAGTTCGGGCACGTGGTGGTAGTAGGCGGAGATGCCAGCACGCACTGCTTCGACGCCATGTGCGACAGGATTGAGCATCAACCACTCGCGCCACGGCGTCGGGATGGCCGATAGCGGGAAAATCACGCCCGACAGGAAGGCCAGTCCGATCGTTGCCAATCCGATCGCGTGGCCGACTTCAGGCACGAGTGCCTTGGCGGCCGCAAAGGTCTGGGCGCAGCCCACCGCCAGCAGCCACAAGCCGGCCAGGGCTGCGAGGATCAACAACGGGCCATAAGCGGTCAGCGGCGTGCCCGCGACACCGAGCCCCAGGAGAGTCAGGGTGATGACCAGCCCCATGATCACGGCCTCCAGGACGCACCGCATCAACACCGTGTCCGCCGGTTTGACCTGGCGGTAGGTGAACAGGGCCTGGTTGGCGTCCAGTGCCGCGGCGCCACGAAATGCGGTGCGCTGGAACAGGAAGAACGCCAGCATGCCAGCGGCAATCCAGAGTCCTGTATCCATGCCGCCGATGTGGCGCACGCGGATGGCGGAAAAAATCAACGCCAGGACCAGGATATGGACAACGGGTTCAAGCAGGAGCCAGAGCAGGGCGGACCGGCGACTGAACATCCGCGAGACGGCTTCCCGCAACAGGAGGGCATGCCAGACGGACAGCGTGATGTGCCAGGAGGAACGGACGTCGGATCGGGTCATGGCGTCAGCGAGGGGACCGTTGCACGCATCTTTGGGCTTGCCCGTTCCCGGCTGGGTGCGTCAGATCGCGCGTCCAAAGTCAAGAGTGGCACCTGGGGCCAGACCAAGCCCGATCGTGTTTCCGCCACACCTAGCGGACGGTAGAAACTCCCATTGAGCTGTGTGCTCTCGATCAGGTAGCCCCGGAACTGGCGGTAAAGGACAGGGTCCGGCGCCGCATACGGCGCGGCGATCCAGAAGTCGTCCAGGGATCCCTGGTAGGTCAGGTCGGGCAGGTCGTAGACGGCCGACCCGCAGGCCAGGGTCGGCACGCCATGGTGCAGGGCCGCCATGCCGGCGGTGCTGTTGATCACGACCACGCCGCGCGCATGGCGCAGCAAGGTCGGCAGGTGCTGGTCATGCAGGTAGACGACTCGTCGCAGCACCTGGTGCGTTTGTGCCAGTGCCCTGATCAGGCGGGTGTAGTTCACATGCCCCCGGTCCATGGGGTGATGCTTGAGGACCAGGAGTGTGTCAGCCGGCGCATGCTGCGCGAAGGAGCGCACGACATGTTCGATGAATTGGGCGACATCCCTGAATTGCGCATGTACCTGGACTTGGGAGTCGTTGAACACCTGCAGGGGGACCAGGAAGTAGCGGTGATCCGCCTGGATCCGCAGGATGTCCAGGTGGCCCCGTTCGTGCCACCCGTACCAGGCCTTGCGCCACCCGGAGCGCACCCAGCGCAGGGCCTCCTGGACGCCGATGGGGCGGTGATGCGTGTAATGCCGGAAGGCGATGCGCCCCAGCCAGGCCGCCAGCCCATAGGAGACGGCTTGCCACGCCATGGCAGAAAACGTGTGGCCCACCGGATGCTCGGCCGCGGGCGGTCCCGAATCCTTCGCGGCGTAATGGGCCGATGTTCGCGGCAAGGTGGAATGGCCATTGACGCCCAGACGTTCGAGCGTGACGAAGTTAGGACGTATGTAGCCTTCCTCGAAGACACCGACCTCGATGCCGAGTTTTCGCGCGACGCGCAGTGCGGCCTGGTGGACGGGGCGGCAGTCCCCGAACAGGAGGATCAGGTCGATCTGCAGATCCTCCAGCCGTGTCTGCAACCAGGCGGGCCACTGGCTCATGGGCGCGCGGTAGTTCATGGCGCCGGTGGGATAGAACAGCCAATCCCCGCCGTTGAAATTGACCTTGAAGACCTGAGCCCCCGCCAGCGAGAGGTCCTGCGACAGGCGCCTGAAGAAGGAGCCCATGGGGCCTTGCAACAGCAACACACGCCGACCGGCGAATGATTCGAACCAGCCCTGGCTCACGAACCTGCCCACCCAAGATCAACTGCAAGCAACATCTCTGAATGCTTTCAAATGAGTACAAAAATAATATTTATAACAACTGAAGACCATAAATGTAAATCTATACAGCTAAACATGTCCATCGTTTAAAGGATTGGCAGCAGAGGACCAGACGGGCATGTCAGGCCTCGCTGGCAACCCAGGGTGCGCGATGGGCCGAGAAGCGCAACGTGGCCCAACCCTTCGCCTTGCCGCCGTGCAAGCCGTATGACCCCGTCAGCAGTTCGTCAACCCGGCCGGGATCGATGTTCATCGCCTCTGATGGCTGAATCTGCACCTGCTCGATGGCACAAGTTGTCCCGAAATAGCACCAGCTTCTGCGGCGACACCAGGCGCGCCAGACGCCCGCGGGTACTCCGCTTGAAGTGGACGATGTGTGCCCGTTTGCGTTGCGCAGTCACCTGAATCAGCGTGTCCGGGGCCGTCGAGCTCTCCGGCCCGGATGTCTTTCTCGCAAGGCTCATGCCGGAAAGAAAAGCGGCGCCCCGTGGGGCGCCGCCTATTCAGTGCTGCAGCAGATCGCGTCAGCGGTTTCGCTGCTTCATCGCCCGCTCCACCTCACGCTTGCCCTCGCGTTCCTTGATGGTGTCGCGCTTGTCGTGTTCGGCCTTCCCCTTGGCCAGGGCCACCTCGCACTTCACCTTGCCGGATTTCCAGTGCAGGTTCAGCGGCACCAGGGTGAAGCCCTTTTGTTCGACCTTGCCGATCAGGCGTCGGATGTCGTCCTTTTTCAGAAGCAGCTTCTTGGTGCGCACTGAATCGGCCGTGACATGCGTGGAGGTGGTGCGTAGCGGATTGATCTGGCAGCCAATCAGGAACAACTCGCCATTGCGGATCACGACGTAGCCGTCGGTCAGTTGCACCTTGCCTTCGCGCAGGGCTTTGACCTCCCAGCCTTGCAACACCATGCCCGCCTCGTGACGCTCCTCGATGGCGTAGTTGAAGATCGCCTTCTTGTTCTCGGCGATCCGGGGGTTGGTGGGGGTCTTGGACGGGGTGGACATGGGCAGGCGGGCCGCAGCGGCTCTCTACAATCGCCGCGGGCCCGCAATTCTCCATGAAATCCGTCCACAAATCCGTCCTGATCTGGTACAGCGCCGAGCAGATGTTCGACCTGGTCACCGACGTGGAGGCCTACCCGAAGTTCCTCCCCTGGTGCGACCGCAGCGCCGTGCTCGCGCGCGATGCGCAGGGTATGCAGGCCCAGGTGGGGATCTCCTTTGGCGGCATCCGCCAGAGCTTCACCACGCGCAACGAACACACCCCGGGGCGCCAGGTGGACGTGCGGCTGGTCGATGGCCCCTTCTCCACGCTGGAGGGCCACTGGCGCTTCACGCCGGTGGGGGAGGCCGCCGCAGGCGCGTGCAAGGTCGACTTGCAGCTGGATTACGCCTTCCGCAGCGCCGCGCTGGCGGCCCTGGTGGGCCCGGTGTTCGACAAGATCGCCGGCAGCCTGGTCGATGCCTTCGTGAAGCGCGCCGAGCAGGTCTATGGCTGATGTGTCCGGCGCGCTGCGGGTGACGGTGGCCTACAGCCCGGGGCCCCGGAGTGTGCAGCAATGGGTGGTGACGCTCCCGCCCGGTGCCACCGTGGCCGACGCCCTGGCGGGCAGCGGACTCTTCGACGACTGGCCGGACCTGCGGCAGCAGGCCGACCTGCCGCTGGCCGTCTGGGGTCGCGCCGCCGGACGCGGGCAGGTCTTGCGTGACAGGGACCGCGTCGAGGTGCTGCGCCCGCTGCAGGTCGACCCCAAGGTGGCCCGCCGCGAACGGTTCAAGAAACAGGGCGCGCGCGCAGCCGGCCTCTTCGCGAAAAAGCCTGGCCGGCGCTGAAGGTTCCGCCTTGCCGGCGCGCCGCGTTCGGGGGGCGGCGTGCCTTGCCCACATCGTCGGCTTCCTGCGTACCAAACTACTCGTTCCGGGAAGGGCCCGGCCTCTTCGGTGAAGGTGCCGCCCCGGGAAACTACCGAGGCCCGGCAGATACAATTCCTCTTTTGGAGCCTCACCCATGCGCCTTCTTGGCAATGCGCTCACCTTTGACGATGTGTTGCTGGTGCCCGCGTTCTCCCAGGTCCTGCCCAAGGACACGTCGCTTTCCACGCGCCTGACGCGCAACATCTCTCTGAACCTGCCGCTGGTGTCCGCTGCGATGGACACCGTCACCGAATCGCGCCTGGCCATCGCCATGGCGCAGGAGGGCGGCATCGGCATCGTCCACAAGAACCTCACCCCGCAGCAGCAGGCCGCCGAGGTGGCCCGCGTCAAGCGCTACGAATCCGGCGTGCTGCGCGACCCGGTGGTCATCACTCCCACGCACACCGTACGCCAGGTGCTGGCGCTGCAGGAGCAACTGGGCATCTCGGGCTTTCCGGTGGTGGATGGCGGCAAGGTGGTGGGCATCGTCACCGGCCGCGACCTGCGCTTCGAGAGCCGTTACGACGTGCCGGTCACCCAGATCATGACCCCGCGCGAGAAGCTGGTCACGGTCAAGGACGGCACCACACCGGCCGAGGCCAAGGCGCTCCTGAACAAGCACAAGCTCGAACGCCTGCTGGTGGTGAACGACGCCTTCGAGCTCAAGGGCCTGATCACCGTCAAGGACATCACCAAGCAGACCAGCTTTCCCAACGCCGCGCGTGATTCGTCCGGCCGCCTGCGCGTGGGTGCAGCGGTGGGCGTGGGCGAGGGCACCGAGGAACGTGTAGAGGCGCTGGTCAAAGCCGGCGTCGATGTGATCGTGGTGGACACCGCGCATGGCCACAGCAAGGGCGTGATCGACCGCGTACGCTGGGTCAAGCAGCACTACCCCCAGGTGGACGTGATTGGCGGCAACATCGCTACCGGCGCCGCCGCCCTGGCCCTGGCCGAGGCAGGCGCTGACGCGGTCAAGGTGGGCATTGGCCCCGGCTCCATCTGTACTACCCGCATCGTTGCGGGCGTGGGCGTGCCGCAGATCACCGCCATCGACAACGTGGCCACCGCGCTGGCGGGCACCGGCGTACCCCTGATCGCCGACGGCGGTATCCGCTTCTCGGGCGACATTGGCAAGGCCATCGCTGCCGGCGCCAGCTCCGTGATGATGGGCGGCGTGTTCGCCGGTACCGAGGAGGCGCCCGGCGAGATCGTTCTGTACCAGGGTCGCAGCTACAAGAGCTACCGCGGCATGGGTTCCATCGGCGCCATGCAGCAAGGCAGCGCCGACCGTTACTTCCAGGAAGCCAGCAGCACCAACCCGAACGCCGACAAACTGGTGCCCGAGGGCATCGAGGGACGCGTGCCATACAAAGGCTCGCTGGTGTCCATCGTCTACCAGATGGCCGGCGGCCTGCGGGCCGCCATGGGCTACTGCGGCTGCGCCTCCATCGAGGACATGCGCAGTCGCGCCGAGTTCGTGCAGATCACGGCAGCGGGCATGCGCGAGAGCCATGTGCACGACGTGCAGATCACCAAGGAAGCGCCGAATTACCGGGCGGAGTGATCTCCAATTGGTGTAAAGTAAGGATTCCTTACTTAAAGGAAATTCCATGCTTGCCAAGATGACCTCCAAGAACCAGATCACGCTGCCCAAGGCGGTGATCGCGGGCGTGCCCGCCTCGGATTACTTCGAGGTGGAAGCAGTCGAGGGTCGCATCGTCCTGACACCTGTGCGTATCAGCAAAGCTGACGCATTACGTGACAAGTTGGCCGAACTGGATATCAGCGAGAAGGAGATCGCTGACGCCGTCAAATGGGCACGACGTGCCTGAGACCGGTCACCTGCGGGTTGTCCTCGACACCAACGTCGTGCTCTCGGCCTTGTTGTTCAGGCAGGGCACCGCGCCCCGCTTTCGACACCTCTGGCAAGCGCAAGCCCTCTTACCCCTCGTTTCGGCCCAAACGGCCCGGGAGTTGGTACGGGTGCTGGCTTACCCGAAGTTCCGGCTCTCGCCGCTGGATAGAGAGGAGTTGCTCGCGGATTACTTGCCCTACGCGCAGGTGGTCCGACCCGAGGACCATTCAAAGGCCCTGGCGCGCCTGCCAAGAAGCCGCGACCCGTTCGACGACATGTTGATAGACCTCGCGCAGGCTGGGAAAGCACAAGTTCTGGTGACAGGCGACAAGGATTTGCTTGCCCTGAGTACCCTCCGTCAGTCCCGACTGCACTTTTTGATCATGAATCCTGCTGACGCCCTGCAGCACTGGGGCTTCTGATATGCAACACGACAAGATCCTCATCCTCGACTTCGGCAGCCAGGTGACGCAGCTGATCGCGCGGCGTGTGCGCGAGGCGCATGTCTACTCCGAGGTGCATCCCTGCGACGTCACCGACGACTGGGTGCGCGCCTATGCGGCCGATGGGCACCTGAAGGGCGTGATCCTTTCCGGCAGCCATGCCAGCGTGTACGAGGAGTCCACCGACAAGGCACCGCAGGCCGTCTTCGAGCTCGGTGTGCCGGTGCTGGGCATCTGCTACGGCATGCAGACCATGGCCCACCAGCTGGGGGGCAAGGTGGAAAGCGGTCACCAGCGCGAATTCGGCTTTGCGGCCGTGCGCGCGCGCGGTCACACCGCGCTGCTGCGGGACATCGCCGACCACACTACCGCCGAAGGCCACGGCATGCTCGATGTCTGGATGTCGCATGGGGACAAGGTGACCGAGCTGCCCCCGGGCTTCAAGCTCATGGCGTCCACCGACAGCTGCCCCATCGCCGGCATGGCCGATGAAGCGCGCCGCTTTTACGCGGTGCAGTTCCACCCCGAGGTGACGCACACCGTGCAGGGCCGCGCCATCCTGGAACGCTTCGTCCTGGGCATCTGCCAGGCCCGCCCCGACTGGGTGATGAAGGACCATATCGAGGAGGCCGTCCAGTCGATCCGCAAGCAGGTGGGCGATGAGGAGGTGATCCTGGGCCTGTCTGGCGGCGTAGATTCGTCCGTGGCCGCGGCCCTGATCCACCGCGCCATCGGTGACCAGCTCACGTGCGTGTTCGTGGACCATGGCCTGCTGCGCCTGAACGAGGGCGACATGGTGATGGAGATGTTCGCGGGCAAGCTGCACGCCAAGGTGATTCGCGTGGATGCCAGCGATCTGTTCCTGGGCAAGCTGGCGGGGGTGAGCGACCCGGAGCACAAACGCAAGATCATCGGCGGCCTGTTCGTCGACGTGTTCAAGGCCGAAGCGGCCAAGCTCAAGGCGGGTGGGGGAGGGCAGGGACAGGCCGTCAGGGGTGCGACTTTCCTCGCCCAGGGCACGATCTACCCCGACGTGATCGAGTCCGGCGGCGGCAAAGCCAAGAAGGCCGTCACCATCAAGAGCCACCACAACGTGGGCGGTCTGCCCGAGCAGCTGGGCCTGAAGCTGCTGGAGCCGCTGCGCGACCTTTTCAAGGACGAAGTGCGCGAACTGGGCGTGGCCTTGGGCCTGCCGCACGACATGGTGTACCGCCATCCCTTCCCGGGCCCGGGGCTGGGGGTGCGGATCCTGGGCGAGGTGAAGAAGGAGTACGCCGACCTGCTGCGTCGCGCGGACGCGATCTTCATCGAGGAGCTTCGCAACTTCCGCGACGAGGCCACCGGCAAGACCTGGTACGACCTCACCAGCCAGGCCTTCACCGTCTTTCTTCCGGTCAAGAGCGTGGGGGTCATGGGCGACGGCCGCACCTACGACTTCGTGGTGGCCCTGCGCGCGGTGCAGACCTCGGACTTCATGACGGCGGATTGGGCGGAACTGCCCTATGCGCTGCTGAAGAAGGTGTCCGGGCGGATCATCAACGAGGTGCGCGGGATCAACCGCGTGACCTATGACGTGAGCTCGAAGCCGCCAGCGACAATCGAATGGGAGTGAATTTTGTGAGCTAAGTTGTTGATTTATATAGGTTTTAAAGTAAAAAACTAGTTGAAGTCTGGCGAAAAAACCTATACAGATCAACCACTTGCAGGGAAGCACGTTCGAACTTTGGCGACTATTGCAAAGAGTGGTTGCCACCCCCATGCCGCACCTCTAGGATCAGTCAAGAACTGATTCGAGAAGAGCGATGCCGACAACTGCCAAGGCACCCACTCGCACGAGTAAAAAAGACGCCTTCGACTTTCTCGAGCAAGATCCAGAGCATCGATCCCAAGGTCTTCCTTGAGTACTTAGAGTTTCGACGCAACAAGAAGACAGATATTCTTGCCACTGTCGTCGCCAATGAGAGCGTCACGATCAAACAGATGCACCGTTATGCAGCAGCCGAGGGGCTGATCCATGGCACGTATCTTCCACTATCGGTATAGCGATAGAACTCACACAACATATTGAATAACCTCAACATGGAGATATTTCGATGATACAAAAGACATTACTTGCACTTTGCATGTTCTTTCTTGCGTACAAATTCGCTGCTGCAGAACCGGCGACGGTGTCATTTGCATCGAGCGGCGCAGTTGAGAATGGAAGAATCGCATTTATAAAACCATCGACAAGAAAAATAATCGAAATGGATTTAAATGGAAAAATTACGTGGGAGTATGTCATTCCGAGCAAATACTCAAAGGCAAATTTTTCCATACGCGGTGGAGCGGACATTAACTGGATAGAAAAGACCGATTCATTTCTCATCGCCGTCCCCAAAGTGGGGGCGATCGAAGTGAACCGAAAGGGCGAGGTTGTATGGGAGTACCTTACAGAGGAGATTTCCCATGATATAGATTTGCTGGAAGATGGGACCTTGATATTCGTGAACGGCTGGGATTCTGACACTCAGCATATTCTTACAAGAATCGATAGGGCCGGGAAAATCATTGAGCGCTACAAGGCGGATGATTTGGGGCTAAATAAATCAGAGAGGCGGTATAATGTTTCCAGCGAATTATATAGCAATACTCACGCAAATGCGGTGCAGCACTTGGGTCAGGGCGAATATCTTTTAAGTCTTAGAAATTACAATATGGCAGTCACCGTCCAGTCCGGGAAGATCGTATCAAAAATAGACAATGTAAGATCGATCCATGATCCAGTCGATTTAAAGGGCGATATTTATTTCATTAGAATGGATGGCCCCTATAGCCAGAGGATCGTTCGCTTCAACAAACAGACACAAGAACGATCCCCATTGTTCAGCACTACCGACACATCGATGACACCGATGCGGACATTAGAGCCGCTCAGAAACGGAAATTTTTTGATTACTGGATCGACTATGATTTGTCAAATTTCAAAGGATGGCGACTTAGTTTGGTCTCTCAAGCTCAGTAATTTTGAACATCAAACGCTCGGTAAGACGCAAAATAGAGACTTCATATACAAGGCTGCATTTGTGTATAAGTAGACGAATACGATATCCAAACCAAAGGCGTAAGTACTTCAACAAAAACTAAGTAACTATTTTTTTGGGTAGAAGAACCATTTTAATTATGCCGCTCATCCTGGCTTGCCTCACCTTCGCGCTGATGTGCGCCGCAGCCAGTGCGCAGACGGACCTGCCGCAGCGCCTCCAGAGCGGCGGCCTCAACCTGTTCTTTCGCCACGCCATCACCGACGGACAGGACCCCTACAAGGTCAACCCGCCCAATGAAACGCTGTCCAGCTGTGCCACTCAGCGTCCCCTGAACGAAGCGGGGCGCGCCCAGGCCCGGGAGATCGGACGGCGCATCAACGATCTGGGGATTCCCATTGGTGAGGTTTACGCCAGCCCCGTCTGCCGCTGCGAGGAGACCGCCCGCCTGGCCTTCGGGCGGGTCACCACCGTCGATTGGCTGGTGGTCCGGCGAGGGCAAGGCATGCCCCGCCTGAACCAGGCCCTTCGGTCGGTGCCGTCCACCGGGTTTTTTACGAAGACGCCCAGTGGGAAGAACAATGTCTTCGTCGGTCACAACATCACCTTCTCAGAACAGCTGGTGGGCCCGGAGTTCGGCCGCCCGCACCTCGAAGAAGGAGAAGCCCTGGTGATCGAACCCGGCGATCCGCCCCGCGTACTAGGGCGGGTCAAGTTCTACTGACTCAAGTCACCCCAGGTGTGACTTCAAGAACTCCACCGTGCGCGCCCAGGCGAGCTGGGCCGCCTGCGCGTCATAGCGCGGCGTCGTGTCGTTGTTGAAACCGTGCTGCGTGTTCGCGTACTGGTGCATGGTGAATTTCACGCCAGCCGCCTTCAACGCTGCCTCGTACGCTGGCCAGGGCGCATTGATCCGGTCGTCGTTGCCCGCCAGGTGCACCATGAGTGGCGACTTGACGCGGGCCGCCTCCGAAGGCGCCGGGTTGTTGCCGTAGAACGGCACCCCGGCCTGCAAGTCTGGCAGACGTATGGCCAGCGCATGCACGATGCCGCCGCCCCAGCAGAATCCCACCGCACCCAGCTTGCCATTGCCGTCGGCGCGTGCACGCAGCCACCTCGCGCTGGCCAGGATGTCCTGCAGCGTCTTGGCCTGGTCCAACTGCGCGAAGGCCGTGCGGGCCGTGTCCTCGTCGCCCGGGTAACCACCCAGGGGCGTCAGGGCGTCGGGCGCGAAAGCCATGAAGCCGTCCAGGGCCAGGCGGCGCGCGATGTCCTCGATGTGGGGATTCAGGCCCCGGTTCTCGTGGATCACCAGCACCGGGGGCAGCCGGGTCGACCCAGCGGAGGCCGGGCGCACCAGGTAGCCGTTGACGGTGCCGTATCCTTCCGGCGAGGGAAGCGAAACGCGCTCGGTCCGAAGCCGGGGATCCTCAGGCTTGACCTGCTGGCCCAGGGCGAAGTTCGGACTGAGGGTGGCCAGCAGACCCGCCGCGGTCACACCCGCTTTGGCAAAGCGCTGCGCCTTGTCCAGGAAGCCGCGACGGTCGAGACTGCCGTGGACATAGGCATCGAACAAGACCAGGAGTTCGGGGTCGAAGTCGCGAAGGGGTGTGTGTGGGGGCATGGTGGCTCGACTCAACGAGAAGTTAACATAAATGAATGACAAGAAACTATTTGGTAGCCCCCAATGACTTTAAAACACCTCCCCAAAGACTTAGCATTTCATTGTAAGGTTCTGGATCAGTTCTTGAGGTAGGATTTTTAAAAGCAGCCGTATGAACCATTACAGTTCCACTGTCCCCATGAACAAAAATTGATTGTCCATAGGTTCCTCTAAATATAAACTGATTTCCAGGCCCACTTAGGAGCCAAACCTGGTAGCCATACCCACCAAATTTTTCAGGCAAGGCTCGTATTTGGGTCTCTGTCAGAAGATCTATAGAGGTGGCTTCAGATATGTATTGAGCGGAGACAATGCTTTTATTTTCGATCTTTCCCTTATTTGCGAAGATCATCCCAAGTTTTGCCCAATCACGTGAAGAGGCCGCGAAACAACAGTAAACGCCTTCCATTCCACTCTTAGACAGAATCCAATAGCCCTCGTCTTCAGCTCCCATAGGATCCCATACCCAATCCTTGGTTAGAGCCGCGATTGATTTACCACTGATGTCTTTCAAAAGGTAACCAATAGCCATTGTTTCAAGTGATGAGTAGTTGAACCTCTCACCTTGATTTGACTTTCTTTGAAAGTTCTTAAATAGTTGTGGTATCGGTGGATTGTCTGTAAAGGCAGATCGACTCAGTTTTGACAGATCATCTGAACCAGAGTAGTTTTCGGTGAAATCTATACCAGACGACATTCTCAACAAGTTTCTGATGCTTGTTGACCCATAGGCGGTGCCTTTAAGAGTCTGAGAGTATTTTTCAGCTGGGTCATCTAAAGATGAAATGAGCCCTTTGTCTATCGCAACACCAACAAGCAAAGCTGTAATGCTTTTAGCCATTGAGTAAGAGAAGAATCTCGAGCCCTTACCCCTACCGTACTGATATTTCTCAAAGAGAGCAGTACCATCTTTGACGATGAATAGACTTGTTGTTCTCTGTCGATCAAGATATTCATCAATGGAGTATTCTTTTCCATTGTGGCTATACCTCAGAGGCGCACTATTTACGCTGCTTTTTAGAGAGTATGGAGTGGCACTTTTCTCTACTACCGAGTTAGAAAGCCCCTCGATCTTTTGAGGAGCAGACCATGATCCCACTCTAAACTGAGGCTGAGTCCAATTTCTGATGTTGCCAACGGGATAGTTCTGCTCCTTACCAAGCTCACTTTCATCTGGTGCAGCAATGGCGAAGAGTGGTGCGGCTAAAGCAAGCGAGATGACCGAGAACTTGGTTGGCATGACATTGATTGCCATTAGCTTAACCTCTGATTGGGGTTGATAATTTTACAATCTTCAATAGGAAAAACCCTAACTTCGTTCACAAAGCGTTGGTTGAAGTGGACAAGATTAAGCGTGTCTTTGTTGATTTCCAACAGCACTTGTACAATGAAATGGTTGCTTAATAAAAGCTTTGTAACCGCACTCTGTGTAATCAAAACTACGTTAACTTGTTGATTTAGAAAAGAATTAAGCTTTTAAAAATTTTTTGTTGTATACATTGAAAGTAGACAAAAGTTACACAAGCCTTTCTGTTCAACGCAAGTCATTGATTTTATTTGGGTTTTTTTGTGCGTAGCTACTGAGTGGGAATGACCTGGTCTCGCGGGGCCTGGCTTGCATGAGGCTTGTATGCGAGCTTCTCTCTTTCGCTTCGTCTTGCTTGCGGGCGCCTCGTGGTGGCTGATGGGTTCTGCCACAGCCGCCAGTTTTGATTGCGCCAAGGCGCGGCGTCCAATTGAAAGACTCATATGCAGCAGCCCCGAGCTTGATGCCGCGGACACCCGGATGGGGGAGGCGTTCAAGCGAGTGAATGCAGGGTTTGCGCTGAAGGGATTTCTGCTCGCCACGCAGCGAGTTTTTCTGGCCGGCTATTCCGCCTGCATGAACGACGGCACTGGAAAACCCATGGTCGTTGCAGAGGCAGTTCGCCGTTGTGCGGCTGTGGTGCGTGAACGGACAGCGGAATTGGAGGCGCTGGCCCAGGCCAAGATCTACGCCAGTACCCAGGGTACGTTCACCCCCGACGATCTGGCCATTCTGGTCTACACCGCCGACGGCCGGCAGAGAATTCGCTTCTGGGGGAACTGGATGCCCGATGCCTACAACCCCAGGCCATTCCCCGATGGGAAGTTGTGCGATCTCGACGATGAACTCAAGCCGGCCCAAGGTGGTTTCATGACCGCTTCCACCGACGATGCGGTGCTGACCATTTCAGAAGCCGCTGTCCAGATCAGTGAGCACATCATGTGCACCCCACGAAATGGAATCGCAGCCCAGGTGTATCGGCGGGTGCGTTGACCCGGCGGGGGCGAGTGCCTCACATGCCCGAAACGTAGTGGATCAGGACTTCCTTGCTGCCGCTGACGACGAAATTGGAGGCGTAGCCGGAGAACTCCTTGCGGTGGTTGGTCCCGTTGAACAGGCGGGTGATGGCAAAGGAGACCCGGCACTGTTGGCCGGCGTCGGACCAGCGGTAGCTGATGTCGCCAGACCAATGCGGGGACGCTGCGCACCCTGGCCGGCAAGGGCATCGCCGACAAGGCAGCGTGCGGACCTGGGTGGCGACGAGCTCATTGACCTCGTAGGCCTCGGATGCGGATAACAATGGCCTTACACCCACGGCGATTAGACTCGGTGCGATGCCGAAAAGCCTGGCCATCGCGCTCACCGGCCTGCTGTCCCTGGCCATCGCCATGGGCATCGGCCGCTTCGCCTTCACGCCCCTGCTGCCCATGATGCTCCACGATGGTGTCGTGGACCTGCAGGGCGCCAGCGCCCTGGCCACCGTCAACTACGTCGGCTACTGGATAGGCGCCATGGCCTGCGCGCTGCAGCCCGCGATCTGGCGCCGCCTGGGCATCGCCAAGCCCCTGGCGCACACCATTGCCGTGCGTACCGGGCTCCTTGCCACCGTGTTCCTGACCCTGTGCATGGCCCTGCCGCTGCCTGCGTTGTGGCCGCTCGCTCGGTTCATGGCGGGACTGGCCAGCGCCTTCGTGTTTGTCTATGTCTCCGGGTGGTGCATGTCGCGATTGGGGGAGATGGGCGCTGCGTCGATCGCGGGCCTGATCTACGTCGGCCCGGGCCTGGGCATCACCGTGAGCGGGTTGGCCGCCACTGCGATGGTGGCCACAGGGTTCTCGGCCGCCCTGGGTTGGGCCGTGTTTGCCGCGTTGGCGCTGGTGCTGGCGGTCCTGGCCTGGCCCCAGCTTCAGGGCACCGTCGCACCCGCTGATCCCCCGCGCGGCGCGGCGGCGCCCACCGGCGGGGCCCTCGTCGTTTTCACGCTGGCCTATGGCCTGGCGGGCTTTGGCTACATCGTGACGGCCACCTTCCTGCCGGTGATCGCGCGCGAGGTCCTCCCCGGCTCGATCTGGCTGGACCTGTTCTGGCCGCTGTTCGGTCTGGGCGTGGCCTCGGGGGCCTTGCTGACGCTGCGCCTGTCGGCGCGTCATGACCGTCGGCACCTGCTGATGGTCTGCTACGGGCTGCAGGCCGCAGGGGTGGTGCTCAGTGTCTGGTGGCCTACCGTTGCCGGGTTCGCGCTGGGCAGCTTGTTGCTGGGGCTGCCGTTCACCGCCATCACGCTGTTCTCCGTGCAGGAGGCGCGGCGGCTGCGTCCGCAGGATGCTTCGGCCTTCATCGGTGTGATCACGGCCACCTACGGGCTGGGGCAGATCATCGGGCCGCCGATGGTGGCGTGGCTGGCGGCCCGAAGCGCCTCGACCCAGGCGGCTTTCACGCTGTCGCTGGAGATCGCCGCTTCGGCATTGCTGCTTGGCGTCGGTATCTTCTGGGGCCTGGTGCGCCGGTATCCGCTGGCAGCGAACGTCTCACGTTGAAGCAGGGACACCTGCCTCACGCGATCAGCTCCCGATCACGCCGCCATCCACCCGCCGGATCACCACGTTCGCCGACCTTGGCCTGCCGCCTGGTCGGAAATCCGGCCAGTTGGAAAAGCGCGCAGGCTGCGCCGGGTCGCTGCGGTCCGAGGGCGTCTCGCCCGGATGCTGCACGCTGATGAACATGTTGCGACCGTCGGGCGTGAACGTCACCCCGGTGATCTCGCAGTTCGTGGGGCCGGTGAGGAAGCGGCGGACTTCGCCGGTACGCACATCGCAGGCCAGCATCTGGTTGTTGCCGATGTTGCGGAACTCGCCCTTGTACATCTGCGTGGCGTGGGCGTCGGTCTGGATCCACAGCAGGCCGTTGGGGCCAAAGGCGATGCCGTCCGGGCAGGCGAAGAGGTCACCCTTGATGTTGCCTCGTGCTTCAGCGCGCTCGTTGGCAGGGTCGCCCGCGAGCACCAGGTGGTTCCAGGAGAACGCGATCCCGTCGAAGTCGTCATCCTCGAGCCACCGGATGATCTGTCCCATGGTGTTGTTCGCGCGCGGGTTGGCAGCGTCTACGCCAGGCTGGCCCGCCTGTCCGCGTGAGCTGTTGTTGGTCAGCGTGCAATAGACCCAGCGCGAGGCCGTGTCGATGGTGAGCCACTCGGGGCGGTCCATCTTTGTTGCCCCGAGCAGGTCGCAGGCCTGGCGGCTCTTGATCACGACCTCGCCCTGGTTCGCGAAGCCGTTGGCTGCCGTGAGCGGCCCCTGGCCATGCACCAGCGGCAGCCAGCGGCCCCGACCGTCGGCGTCGAAGCGCGCCACATACAGCGTCCCGTGATCGAGCAGGTGCCGGTTTGCCCTGGCGCCGCCGGGCTGCATGCGGTCACGGCTCACGAACTTGTAGATGTACTCGAAGCGGGCGTCTTCACCCGAGTACACCACCGCGCGCTGGTCGCGTGTGAGGGCCACCCAGGCGCCCTCGTGCGCGGCCCGGCCCAGGGCGGTGCGCTTGACCGGGGTACTGGTCGGGTCGGTCGGATCGAGTTCGACCACCCAACCGAAGCGGTTCGGTTCATTGGGGGTGACGCTGGGGTCGAAGCGCGGGTCGAACTTGTCCCACTGGTAGGAACTGCGTTCGCGCATGCCCCAGCGGCGATCGTGGGCGGTCATGTCTTTCTTGCCCGCGAAGTAGAACATCCAGTTTTCCTCGCCCGAGAGGTAGGTGCCCCAGGGGGTCTGGCTGCTGGCGCAGTTGTTCAAGGTGCCCAGTGCGGTGCGGCCCGCGGGGTCTTCACGCGTGCGCATCATGGGGTGGCCGGCGGCCGGACCGCTGATCTCGAAGGGCGTGTCCATCGTGACGCGGCGTGCGTAGCGCGAAGGGCGCACCATCTCCCAGCGACCGTCCTGCAGGCGCACCTCGTACACCGACAGGCCGTGCGCGTTCTGGGACTTCTTCACCTTCTCGGCGGTCATGCGCGCCATGCCGTCGGTGTGCAGCAGTCCGTCGTCGGTGTACTCGTGGTTCAGGGCGATCAGGCCGTGGGTGGAACTGCCGTCAATCGGGAAGAACTCCACGCCGTCGTGGTGCATGCCCAGTTGTGCCGCCTGCTCGCTGGCGCTGTTGCTGCCGTCGAAGCGGAAGGCCGTCATGTTCCCGGGCAGGCCGACGGGATCACCCCAGGGCGCCAGCACCTGTGCCACGTAGCCGGGGGGCACGACCAGCGCATCGCCCATGCCGGGCGGAATGGACGCAAAACCGATGCCTGCCGCCGGCGGTACGCCACCCCCCGTCGCGCCCCGCGTGGCACAACCTGCCAAGGGGTAGAGCAGGGCCATCAGGCTGGCCAGGCCCGCGCCGCGCAGGACTGTGCGCCGGGCAGGGTCGGACACCTGGTGGATGCTCGGGTTGGTCGAGCGGTTGCTGTCTTCCATCGTGGAGAAATCTTTGGCCATGCGAGGTTGTCCAGAAGGGCGGAGACGGGATGCGGGTGTCACGCATCCCCTGCGAGCTGTTTCGGGGCGGGCACTGCGGATCCATCGGTAGGCTCGAACAGGCTCTGCGGCACTATAGCGCCTGGGGGAATCCGGCAATGGGGCGCATGTGCGGCACGCGGCACAATTGCCACATGTACATCCCACAGCACTTGAGTGTGACCGATCCGGCGCTGGCCCGGATAGACCGGGTCGTGCCGCGCGCCGGCTGAATCGGACGGACCATGGGCGCTCCCGCAACCCGAGAAAAGGGCTTCATGCGCTTGGCCCTGGCCGAGGCCGCGAAGGCGCGTGCCGCGGGCGAGGTGCCGGTGGGCGCCGTGGTGGTTCAGGGGGAGCGGGTGATCGGCCGAGGCCACAACGCCCCGGTGGGCCGCCACGACCCGACCGCCCACGCCGAGATGATGGCGTTGCGCGAGGCTGCCCAGTCACTGGGTAACTACCGTCTGGACGGCTGCGAGCTGTACGTGACCCTCGAGCCCTGCGCCATGTGCAGCGGCGCGATGATGCACGCGCGCCTGGCCCGCGTGGTTCATGGCGCGTCCGACCCTAAGACGGGCGCTGCCGGGTCGGTGGTGGATCTTTTCTCGCAGCGTGAGTTGAACCACCAGACCCAGGTGCAGGGTGGGGTGCTGGCGGCCGAATGCGGGGCACTGCTGTCGGAATTCTTCCGGGAGCGGCGTCAGGACCAGCGCGCCACGACCCACCCACTGCGGGACGACGCGGTGCGCACGCCCGACGCCCGTTTCGAGAACCTTCCGGGGTACCCCTGGGCGCCGAACTACCTGAGCGACCTGCCCGCACTGGCCGGCCTGCGCCTGCATTACCTGGACGAAGGACCGCAGGACGCGCCCGTCACCTGGCTGTGCCTGCATGGCAATCCGGCCTGGAGCTACCTCTATCGAAAGATGATCCCGCAGTTCCTCCAGGCCGGCCACCGGGTGGTGGCACCGGACATGATCGGGTTCGGTCGCAGCGACAAGCCGAAGAAGGAGTCCGCGCACCGCTTCGAGTGGCACCGGCAGGTGCTGCTGGAGTTCGTCGAGCGGATGGACCTGCAGCGCGTGGTGCTGGTGGTGCAGGACTGGGGGGGGCTGCTGGGCCTGACCCTGCCCATGGCTGCCCCTGCGCGGTATGACGGCCTGCTGGTGATGAACACGCTTCTTGCCACCGGCGAGGTGCCGCTGTCTGCGGGCTTCCTGGCCTGGCGCGAGATGTGCGCCCGCAATCCCGAGTTCGACGTGGCCCGCCTGCTGGCGCGCGGCAACCCCCACCTGTCGGCGCAAGAGTGCGAGGCGTACAACGCGCCTTTCCCGGATCGCGGGCACCGCGCTGCGCTGCGCGCCTTTCCCGCGCGGGTGCCGGAGCGGGCGGACGACGAGGGCGCTGCGATCTCGCGCGAGGCCGCCGCATTCTGGCGCGAACGCTGGACCGGCCGCAGCCTGATGGCGGTGGGCGTGCAGGACCCCGTGCTGGGGCCGCAGGTGATGCAGGCGCTGCATGCGCAGATCCGCGGCTGCCCCCCGATCGTTCGCATCGAGGAGGCCGGACACTTCGTGCAGGAACACGGGCAGTCCATCGCCCGCCGTGCCATCGCCCATTTCACTGAGGGAAATCCGTGAGCCACATCTACGTCTACTCGCCGTCCAGCGCGGTGCGGGATCGAGCCGCCATGCGACGAGGCATTGCCCGCCTCAAGGCCCTGGGGCACGAGGTCGAGGTGGACGCCGGCGCCAGCGCCAGCCACATGCGCTTTGCGGGGGACGACGCCACCCGGCTAGCCGCGATCCATCGTGCGGCCGCCAGCGGTGCGGACGTCGCGCTCATCACCCGCGGCGGGTACGGTCTGACCCGTCTACTGCCTGCCATCCGCTACAAGGCCGTCGCCAAGGCAGTGGACAAGGGCATGCGGTTCGTGGGCCTGAGTGACTTCACCGCTTTCCAGAACGCGCTGCTGGCGCAGGCTGGTGCCGTGAGCTGGGCCGGCCCCGCCCTGGGGGAGGACTTCGGCGTGGAGGGCGAGCCCGACGAGATCATGCTGGCCTGCTTCGACGACCTCGTCAGCGGCGCGGGGGAGGGGACAGGCTGGCGCCTGCCCACTGCGGAGTCCCGGGAAAAGACGCTGCGTGCGACGGGCACGCTCTGGGGCGGCAACCTGAGCGTGCTGGTTTCGGTGGTGGGGACACCCTGGATGCCCGCGGTGCAGGGCGGCATCCTGTTCCTGGAGGACGTGAACGAGCACCCCTATCGCGTCGAGCGCATGCTCACGCAGCTGCTTCATGCGGGCGTGCTGGCCCGGCAGAAGGCCATCGTGCTGGGCGGCTTCACCAACTACCGCACGGTGCCCCACGACAAGGGCTTCAAGCTTCAGACCGTGGTGGACTGGCTGCGCCGGCAGGTCAAGGCGCCGGTCTTCACGGGGCTGCCGTTTGGGCATGTGGCGACCAAGGTCTGCCTGCCAGTGGGTCAGCGTGTGGACCTGGTCGTCCAGGGGCGCGATGCGCTGGTGCTCTGGGGGCACGACCACTGAGGTGAGTCTGGTGCAAGCCTCCAGCCCCATCTCAGAACGTTATTTGACATAACGCACATCGTGTATTTTGAAGATGTGCGGAGCGAGGACGTCCGAGGGGCCTGTTCAGAACCTCACCAGGTCGCCGCGGGCCGCTGCCGCCGCAAATGGGCCGCGATCAGGTCGGCCACGTCCTGACGCTGGGCCCGGAACGCGAAATCCTGGGCCGTCAATCCCAACTGATTCTTCAGCGAGGCGTCGGCGCCGGCTTCGAGCAGCTGGCGCACCGCCGCCACGGTGCCGTACTGGGCAGCCATCATCAGCGGCGTCGTCCCGTTGGGCGATTCCGCGTCGATATAGGCATGCGCCTCCAGCAGCATCGCGATCAGGGCCTGGTGGCCGCCGGTCGCCGCGTAATGCAGCGGCGTCCATCCGGTCTTGTTCACGTCCGCGCCGCGGGCGATCAGCCGGCGCGCCAGGTCGGCCTCGCCCTTGAGCGCCGCCATCATCAGGGCGCTTTCGTCGGCGCGGTTACGGGTCTCGACCCGGGTCTGCGGCCAGTCGATCAGCAGACGTGCGACCCGGGGCGACGGCTCTCGCAAGGCCAGGAACAGGCCGTACTGCCCATCCGCGTTGGGGGTGTTGGGGTCGAATCCGCGCTTGAGGAGCGTCTCGATGGCCGCAGCGTCATCGCGCTTGACGGCCATGAAGAATTGATCGAATGATCCCGCCTTCGCGAAAGAAACTCCAATGAAAACATATAGGTATATAAAATACCTCAAGTAGTTTCTCATGTCTTCACGCCGCGAAAGAGCCGCTCGAAATTGGCGCTGGTGACCCGCCCGACCTCCTCTACCGCCATGCCGCGCAGCGTCGCGATCTGGGCCGCGACGTAGGGCACGTAGGACGGGTTGTTGGTCTTGCCCCGGTACGGCACCGGTGCCAGGTAGGGGCTGTCGGTCTCAATCAGGATGCGGTCCAGCGGCACCAGGGCTGCCACCTCGCGTAGGTCGGCGGCGCTCTTGAAGGTCAGGATGCCCGAAAACGAGATGTAGTAGCCCAGGTCCAGCGCCGCGCGGGCCACTTCGGCGGTCTCCGTGAAGCAGTGGAAGACCCCGCCCACGCTGCGGGCCGAGCCGTCCTCTCCCTCCTCCCGCAGGATGGCCAGGGTGTCGTCCGAGGCGGCGCGGGTGTGGATCACCATTGGCTTGCCGGCGCACCGTGCCGCCCGGATGTGGGTGCGAAAGCGCTCGCGCTGCCACTCCATGTCTGCCAGGTTGCGTCCGCCCTTGCGGGTGTCCATCTGGTAGTAGTCCAGCCCGGTCTCGCCGATGGCCACCACCCGCGGCAGGGCGGCGCGCTGCACCAGGTCGTCGACGGTGGGCTCGTAGATGTCCTCGTTGTCCGGGTGGACGCCAACGGTGGCCCAGAAATTGTCATGGGCCAGGGCCAGGCCGTGGACCGACTCAAACTCCTCGATGGTGGTGCAGATGCACAGGGCGCGGTCGACGCGGGCCTGCGCCATGGCAGCCCGGATCGCGGGCAGCTCGGCGGCCAGCTCGGGAAAACTCAGGTGGCAGTGGGAATCGACAAACATCACCCGATGGTACGGGCTGCGGCCTCATGCCTGCCAGCGCCGGGAAAAGCGTCACGGTCGTGCGGACACTGCGCGCGACCCCTCAGACCGTCTGTGTGGGCCGGTCCGAGCCCAGGTGGCTGCCCAGGATCTGCTCGATGCGCAGTTTGAGCTGGCGGGATTTCTCGTCCGGCGGAAAGCGCACGCCGATTCCCTGCGCGCGATTGCCACTGGCCCCCGCCGGGGTCACCCAGGCCACCTGGCCAACCACCGGATAACGCTGCACGTCGTCCGGCAGGGACATCAGCACATAGACCTCGTCGCCAAGTTGGTGGCTGCGGGCGGTGGGGACGAAGATCCCGCCCTCGTCGAACAGCGGGATGTAGGCGGCGTACAGGGCCGCCTTTTCCTTGATTGCCAGCTGGATCACGCCGGGGCGGGCGCCCGCGGCGGGAGGTGGGGAGGGAGGAAGGGTCATGGCCGCCGGGGAGACACGGGAGGCGCGCAGTTTAGGACCGCGCGCGCCCGGCTCGCAAGCGCTTCGAGCATGAGTCCGGTGTTGAAGGGGTGGTCCGCCGTCCGCAGGGCGTCAGACAGTTCATGCCACCAGTTCGCCAGGGCCTGCAGGCCAGCGGGAGCCACCGGGACGGGCAGGTCGGCTGGCGCAAAAAAGCGTGGCGTCCCGCCCGCTGCGACCGACAGCAGGTCGTGGCAGACCTTCTGCAAGGCGTCAATGGCCTGGGCGGGCGACCAGTCGACCAGGGACGCCACTTCGCCCCGAGCCAGTGCCTTGGGCAGTTCCGACCATCGGCGCGCGGTGAGGCCCGCCTGGGCCCAGCGCAGGGCGTCCTCCGGTCGGCCGCCCGCGGCGCGCAGGAGTACCGCGGCCTCGGCCTGCGGCAGGTCCTGCGCCTGCAGCCACGCCTGGGCCTCTTCGGGCGCGGGCCAGGCCAGGGTGTGCGACAGGCAGCGGCTGCGGATGGTGGGCAGGAGCTGGTGGACGGCTTCGCTGGCCAGCACGAAGCGCACTGCACCGGCGGGTTCCTCCAGGGTCTTGAGCAGGGTGTTGGCGGCGATCGCGTTCATGCACTCGGCGGGATAGACCAGCACCACCTTGCCCCGTCCCCGGGCGCTCGTGCGCTGCGCGAACTCGACCGCGTCGCGCAGCGCGTCGACACGGATCTCCCGGCTGGCCTTGCGCTTCTTGTCGTCGATCTCCTGCTGCGCCTTCTCGGGCAGGGGCCAGCCCAGTTCCAGCATGACGGTCTCGGGCATGAGCACGCACAGGTCGGCGTGCGTGCGCACGTCGATGGCGTGGCAGCCGGCGCAGCGGCCGCAGGGGCCGTCGTCCTGCGGGTCTTCGCACAACCAGGTGCGGGCCAGCTCCAGGGCCAGCGCGTACTGGCCCAGGCCCGAGGGGCCTTGCAACAGGAGCGCGTGTCCGCCCTGTCGCGCCAGGGCCTCGCGCTGCGCGGCGATCCAGGGCGCGGCACTCACAGCCACCCCCTGGCGGCCACGGCGTCATGTACCGCGGTCCAGACGTTCTCGCGCGCCTGCGACGCGTCGATCCGGGCGAAGCGGCCGGGGTCTTCGCTGGCGCGGCGCTGGTAGCCGGCATGCACCTGCTCGAAGAAAGCCTGGGGCTGGGATTCGAACTTGTCCGGAACGCGCGCGCCGGCCAGGCGCTGGGCGGCGATGGCCGGGTCGAGCTCGAACAGGAGGGTGAGGTGAGGTTGGCGCAGGGGGCCGTCCGCCCTGCCCTGCACCATGGTCTCGAGCTGGCGCAGGACCCCCCAGTCGAAGCCGCGTCCGCCGCCCTGGTAGGCGAAGGTGGCGTCGGTGAACCGGTCGCACAGCACCACGTCGCCACGTGCCAGGGCGGGCTCAATCACCTGCTGCAGGTGATCACGACGCGCCGCGAACATCAGCAGGGCCTCGGTCAGACTGTCCATGGGAGCGTTCAGGGCCAGCGAGCGCAGTTGTTCGGCCAAGGGCGTGCCTCCGGGTTCGCGCGTGGTGACGACGCGCCGGCCCGCAATGACCAGGGCATCGGCCAGCGACTGGATGTGGGTGGACTTGCCCGCGCCGTCGATGCCCTCGAAGCTGATGAAAAGCCCTGTGCTCATTGGCGGCGCTGGTAGGTGTTGACGGCCCGGTTGTGTTCTTCCAGGGTCTGGCTGAAGTGGCTGCTGCCGTCGCCGCGCGCCACGAAGTACAGCGCGGGGTGGCTGGCGGGCTGCACCGCGGCCAGCAGGGACGCCTTGCCCGGCATGGCGATGGGCGTGGGCGGCATGCCGCGGCGGGTGTAGGTGTTCCAGGGCGTGTCGGTCTGCAGGTCGACGCGGCGCAGGTTGCCGTTGAAGGCGGCACCCATGCCGTAGATCACGGTGGGATCGGTCTGCAGGGGCATGCCGATACGCAGGCGGTTGTTGAACACCGCCGAGATCAGCGGCCGGTCGGAGCCGCGGCCGGTCTCTTTCTCGATGATGCTGGCCAGGATCAAGGCCTCTTCGGGGGTGCGCACCATGGCCTCGGGCTGGCGCTGGTTCCAGGCTCCGGCCAGACGCGAGTCCATCGCGCGCAGGGCGCGGCGCAGGACGGCCAGGTCGCTGCTGCCCTTGCCGTAGGTGTAGGTGTCCGGGAAGAAACGGCCCTCGGGGTGCAGGCCCGGGCGGCCCAGGGCCTGCATGATCGCGTCGTCCGTCATTGCCGCACTGTCCTGGCGCAGGTCGGTCTCCTTGGCCAGCGCCGCTCGGAACTGGCGGAAGGTCCAGCCCTCGATCAGGCTGACCGCGCCCTGGGCCTGGTCGCCGCGTGCGAGCTTGTCCAGGAGGCGCCAGGGCGTGATGCCGGTTTCCAGCTCATAGCTGCCCGCCTTGATCAGGCGTGCGCGGCCCGAGACGCGAAACCAGGTGTGCAGCCAAGCGGGCGAGACGCCCACACCGGCGCTGCGGACTGCCTGGGCCACGTCGCGCGGCAGGGTGCCGGGTTCGATGGACAACTCGACCACCGGCGCTGCCAGTGGCATGGGCCTGTGCAGCCACCACAGCGCGCCACCCGCGACGCCGAGTGCGGCCATCACGAGGACGAGGCTGAGTGTGAGGATCAGGCGCCGCACGGCTGGACAGGGACCTTCCGGGGAAACAACGAAGGGAGTGGGGAGAGGCAACGCCCATGATAATTCAGGGATGACCTACCCCCTGGAGGGCGTCGCCCCCCTGCCCCACCTGGGCGTGATCCGCGTTCAGGGCGAAGACGCCGCATCGTTCCTGCATGGCCAGTTGACGCAGGACTTCGCCTTGCTCAAACCCGGGCAGGCCCGCCTCGCCGCCTTCTGTTCGGCCAAGGGACGCATGCAGGCCAGTTTCGTGGGCGTGCTGCTGTCGCCGCAGGACATCGCCCTGGTGGTGAGCCGCGACCTGCTGGCGCCCACGCTCAGGCGCCTGGCCATGTTCGTGCTGAGGGCCAAGGCCAGGCTCACGGACGCCAGTGAGGCTTTGATGCTGCGCGGGTTGGCCGGATCGTCGGCCCGGGCCGAGGATGGAAAAGTCCTCGCGCCCTGGATGGACGACGTGCAGGGCGAGTGCCACCGCATCGGTCTGTACCCGGCCGACGGCGTGGCGCGTGCGCTGTGGTTGGCGCCGGCGGGCGCGCCCGAACCCTCGGGCCCTGTCCTGGATGCCGACCTGTGGCAATGGGGCGAGGTCCGCAGCGGGATCGCCACGGTCACCGCGCCGGTGCTCGAGGCCTTCGTGCCGCAGATGCTCAATTACGAATCAGTGGGCGGCGTGAACTTCAAGAAAGGCTGCTACCCCGGCCAGGAGGTGGTGGCCCGCAGCCAGTTTCGCGGCACCCTCAAGCGGCGTGCAGCGCTGGTGCACGCCGCGCAGGCGCTGCAGGCCGGCCAGGAGGTCTTTCACTCGATCGATCCCTCGCAGCCCTGCGGGCTGGTGGCCCAGGCCGCGCCGGCGCCGGGCGGCGGGTGGGATGCCATCGTGGCAGTGCAGACCAGCGCGATGGAGGGCGGCGCCCTCACTGCGGGTGCACCCGGCGGACCCGTGCTGGTGCCTCAGCCCCTGCCCTACCCGCTGCTGGCCGACATCTGAGGCGCGACCTCTCGCGTCTCGCGCGCCGCGCCTCAGCGAGTGAGCGCAGCCGCCATCTCGATGTGGGGAATGCCCACTTCGTCGAAGGGTTCGCCGCGCGGAGCGAACCCCAGGCGCGCGTAGAAATTCTCGGCGCTGCGCTGGGCGTGCAGCATCACCTCGGTGTCGCCGCGCGCGCTGGCCGCGTCCATCAGCGCCTGCATCACCAATTGCCCCGCGCCCCCACCCCGCAGCACTTCGTGGACCGCAACGCGTCCGATCTTGGCCTGGCCCGGCTTGGCCTGCAGCAGGCGACCCGTGGCCACCGGCTGGTCCAGGCGGTTGTAGACGACGGCGTGCAGGGCGCTGGCATCTGCGTCATCCCATTCGAGTTCGGCCGGGATGCGCTGCTCCTGCACGAAGACCCGGGTGCGGATCCGGCCAGCGTCGCCGCCCAGTTCCTTCCACGACCCGGTGCGTACGCGCAGCATGGCCTCGCCCGCCTCGAAGCCGGTGAGGATCTCGCGCAGCGCAGGCGGCACCGGTCGCGAAGTCTGGGTGGCCGGGTCGGCGAAGACGTACAACAGCTCGCCGCCGATCAGGCGCTGGTCACCGCGGAAGATGGAGCCCTCGAACAGCATGGAGCTGTTGCCGATGCGCCCGCAGCGTAGGGCGACATCGAGCCGGTCGTCCATGCGCGCCGAGGCGAGGTATTCGACGGTGGCCTTCTTCACGTACAGGTCGCCGCCCAGCTGGTGCATGGCCTCTTCGTAGGGCAGCCCTAGCAAGCGCCAATAGTCGGCCACTGCGGTGTCGAAGTACATCAGGTAGTGGCCGTTGAAAACGATCTTCTGCATGTCTACCTCCGCCCATCGCACGCGCAGGCGGTGGAAGAAGCGGAAATCGGAGCGCTTGTCGGTCATGGTGGGGCCTTCAGGGTCTCAGGGCAATGCGCAGGGCGCGGGCGGCATCGGCATGGGCCTGGCGCGCCTCGGGGATGGCGCGGCCCGTTTTGGCACGCCTGCGGCCCGCAGTGTATCGGCGCAGGCCAGGCCGGAGCCACTGCCGGTGTCGCAGGCGGCCCTCGCCCGTGCCGGCGACAGTGTGTGCAGCGGCGGCTGCGGCGCGCGTGCCATGCGTTCGAGGACGCAGCACGTGGCGGGGGTCAGTCGCGAATGTGGCATGGCGGCGGACAAAACTGTGGCATCGTATCCGCTCGATTACGGGAGTTATTGCCATGGCCTTCATCAATTACGTCACCCAGGTCCAGTTCGATTTCGGAGCCGTCCAGCTATTGCGCCAGGAGTGCGAGCGCGTGGGCATCACCCGCCCGCTGGTGGTGACCGACCCTGGCGTGCGCGACGCTGGTGTGCTCCAGAAGGCGCTGGACGCCCTGGCCCCCCTGCCCTGCGCGGTCTTTGACGCCACACCCTCCAACCCCACCGAGGCTGCGGTGCGCGCCGCCGTCGCCATCTACCGCACACAGCGCTGCGACGGCCTGGTGGCGGTGGGCGGCGGTTCGGCCATCGACTGCGCCAAGGGCGTGGCGATCATGGCCACGCACGACGGCCCCCTGGCCCACTACGCCACGATCGAGGGCGGCTCGCCGCGCATCACCGACCGCGCCGCGCCCCTGATTGCGGTGCCCACCACCAGCGGAACGGGCAGCGAGGTGGCGCGTGGCGCGCTGATCATTACCGACGACGGCCGCAAGCTTGGCTTTCATTCCCTCAGCCTGATCCCGCGCACCGCGATCTGCGACCCCGAGCTGACCCTGGGCCTGCCCCCGCGCCTGACGGCGGCCACCGGCATGGACGCCATCGCGCACTGCATGGAGACCTTCATGTCGGCGGCCTTCAACCCACCGGCCGACGGTATCGCGCTGGACGGTCTGGCCCGGGGCTGGGCCTACATCGAGCGCGCCACGCGCGACGGTTCCGACCGCGACGCCCGCTTCCATCTCATGAGCGCTTCCATGCAGGGCGCAATGGCCTTCCAGAAGGGCCTGGGCTGCGTGCATTCGCTCAGTCACAGCCTGGGTGGGGTCGATCCGCGCCTGCACCACGGCACGCTCAATGCCATGTTCCTGCCCGCCGTGGTCCGCTTCAATGCGGCGAGTGAACCGGTGCAGCGTGAACGGCGCCTGGAGCGCATGGCGCAGGCCATGGGCCTGGCCAGTGCAGGTGACATCCCCGAAGCGATCCGCGACATGAGCGCCCGCCTGGGGCTGCCGGGTGGCCTGGGCGAGATGGGTGTGCGGGCCGACATGTTCGCGAAGGTGGTCCAGGGCGCACTGGCCGACCACTGCCACAAGACCAACCCGCGCGTGGCCTCGGCCGACGACTACGAGGCGATGCTGGCCGAGTCGCTGTGAGGCTGCCGGGGCGGCAGCCATTTCGCCAGAACCCGGCGGCCGACGGCGCGCACGGGCCGCTCGAAGTGCCGCTCGCTGGCTGCGGCGAACAGGCACGAGAGCGTCACGCCCGCCGCAAGGATCACGACGCGCGCACCCAGCGGCAGGGACTCGATGGATGACGGGGTCCACAGCGGGAGAACGAACCACGCAAAGCCGAAGAACAGCATGGGGTGCAGCAGGTAGGTGCCGTAGGTGATGTCCCCCAGCCACTGGGCCAGCGCCCGTGCGCGCCCGGGCACCACCACCCGCCCGCTGGCCCAGACCAGGGCCACGCAGGCCAGGGGCAGCAGCACACCGCGCCAGCCCACCAGCTCGTCACCCGAGACCGCAGGTGCAAGTGCGAGCAGCAGAACCGCCATCGCGCCCCACGCCAGCAGGCCCCAGTGCAGAGGCAGGGCCAAACCGGGGTGACGCCGGGCCCGCCCGATCAGGCAGCCCACGAAGAAGTAGGCCGCGAACGCGGGTACCTGGTGGTAGGCGTGGGAGGCCGACGCGAGACCCAGCGCGCCCACCGTGCGGTCAATCCAGGTCCATTGCACGACCACCAGCAGTGCCAGCAGCGGCAGCCGCCAGGTGGCCAGGGGAAGCACCCGCACGACCAGGGGCATGGCCAGGTAGAACATGAACTCGATGCCCAGTGACCAGCCGCCGATGCCCAGCGCGGTGACCGCAGGGGTGAACGCGCCGAACAGGAAACTGGCATTGAGCGCCAGGAGCCCGGCGCCCCCCGGCACCCATTGCCCATTGCGTGTCGCCAGCATCAGGAGGAACAGCGCGCACACCGCCACGTACAGGGGCGCCAGCCGCAGCCAGCGGACCGCCAGGAAGGCAGCGAAACCGCTCAGAGTGCCGATCGCTTGCGTGTCATATACATAGGCCAGGCTCGCCCCCGAGAGGATGAAGAAGAGGTAGACGCCGTAGGTGCCCAGGGTGGACACCGTGGCCAGGTCCTGCCAGTACAGCAGGTGGTAGACCATCACCGACATCGCGCACAGCCCGCGCAGGATGTCCCAGCCCAGGACGCGATCTTGCGCGATGCTCACAGCGCCTCGACGCGGGACGGATCCGGCCGCTGCAGCCATTGCGCGAATTCGTCGGCCAGCTGGTGGCTGGCGGACACGGCGGCATTCCAGTTGCGGGCGCGCGCAGCCAGATCGGTGCCGTAGCGGGTGAAGTCGGTGCGATCCGGCAGTTTGCCGTTCGCAAGCTGTGCCACCCAGGCCGGATTCGGGGCCAGCACCAGCATGTTCTCCAGGAAGGGCGTGGCCCGGTGCCGCCAGCGCAGGCCCTTGTCCAGCCAGCCTGGCACCACGGCCTTCTGGAAGTGTGGGTACAGGACGAGGCCGGCGCCGCTGCCCGTCCGGTCCTGCGGGCGGTAGTCCAGGTGCAGGTGGTAGTCGGTCAGGCCGCCATCCCAGTGCGCCCCGGGCAGCGAGCCGGGGATGCCGGTGACCGCACGCAGGGCGAAGGGGATCGAACAACTGGCCTGCACCGCGGGGAAGAAGTTGTCGGCCGTCAGCGCCACGCGCCGGGTCGGATAGTCCCGCGTGTCAAAGGGCAGCGCGCCCTCCCCCGCCGAGAACACCACTCTCTCCAGCCAGGCGCCTAGCGCCTTGCGGTGGACCGCGTTGGACAGGAAGGCACCGAGGTAGCCCAGGGGCGTGCCCACGGGATGCTCGCGCCGCAGCACGTGACGCCCGCGCGCCGCGACCACGTGCAGGCGGTAGCGCGGGTGCGACAGCACCTGCTGCACCCGCCCGCCATAGAAGCCTCGCAGGCCCTCGCCGAATCGCTCGGAGACATGATCCGCCGTCGGCGCGCGTCGTCCGGGCGGGATCTCGTAACTCTGGTGGATGTAGTCCTGCGAGAGCCGCTGCAAGGCCGCCACCGTGTCTGGCAGGCAAGCCGTGGCCAGCCGCCAGGCGCCGATGGACGCGCCTACCAGGTGCACGGGCTGCGCGCTCTGAGCGAGCCAGTGACCGAAGATGAACTGGTCCAGCGGCCCGAGCACCAGGCCCTTGGGCCCGCCCGCCGCGCCTGGCACCACGCCGATGTCCTGCGGCGAGAGCCCGTGCTGCGCGATGTGCGTCCGTGCACGCGGGCCGGCATACAGGCGCAGGGCGGGCGTGGGGGCCATGCCGGGATTCGGGCCTACTTGCGCAGGCCCTGCAGCCTGGCGAACGCGCCGGCCATGGCGGTAGGCGCGGCCGGCGCGGGGGCGGGCTTCCAGCCGCGGCCGGCGGCGCGGGGCTCGAAGCGGTTGTCGGCGCCGCGGGCATCGCGTGCGCCACGTGCGCCATTCGCGGGCTTGTCGCCCAGTTTCATGGTCAGGCTGATGCGCTTGCGGGCCGGGTCGACCTCGAGCACGCGCACCTTCACGATGTCGCCGGTCTTGACCACCTCGCGCGCGTCGTTCACGAATTTGTGCGAGAGCTGGCTCACGTGCACCAGGCCGTCCTGGTGCACGCCCAGGTCAATGAAGGCGCCGAAGGCGGCGACGTTGCTCACCGTGCCCTCCAGCTCCATGCCCTCGCGCAGGTCGGCGATGTCTTGCACGCCCTCGTTGAAGCGGGCCACCTGGAAGTCTGGTCTCGGGTCGCGCCCAGGCTTTTCCAGCTCGGACAGGATGTCCTTCACGGTGATCACGCCGACCGTGTCAGTTGCGAACAGCTCCGGGCGCAGTGTCTTGAGCAGATCGCCACGGCCCATCACCTCCTGCACCGGCTTGCCTGCGGTGGCCAGCATCTTTTCCACCACCGGGTAGGTTTCGGGGTGCACGCCCGTCATGTCCAGTGGGTTGTCGCCCCCGCGGATACGCAGAAAACCCGCCGCCTGCTCGAAGGTCTTGGCGCCCAGGCCGCTGACGTCCATCAGCTGCTGGCGGTTGCGGAAGGCGCCGTGCGCCTCGCGCCAGCGCACCACCGCCTTGGCCACCGTGCCCGAGAGGCCCGACACGCGGGCCAGCAAAGGGGTGCTGGCGGTGTTCAGATCGACGCCCACGCCGTTCACGCAGTCTTCGACCACCGCGTCCAATGCGCGGGCCAGCTCGCCCTGGTTCACGTCATGCTGGTACTGGCCCACACCGATGGACTTGGGATCGATCTTCACCAGTTCGGCCAGCGGGTCCTGCAGGCGGCGCGCGATGCTGGCAGCGCCGCGCAGGCTCACGTCCACATCGGGCATCTCCTGCGAGGCGAATTCGGAGGCTGAATAGACCGACGCGCCCGCCTCGGACACCACGACCTTCTGCAGGCCGGCGAGGCGTTCGGCCGCAGGGCCGGTCAGCATGGACAGGCGCTTGATCAGGTCGGCGGCCAGCTTGTCCGTCTCGCGGCTGGCGGTGCCGTTGCCGATGGCGATCAGGTTCACGCCGTGCTTCTCGCACAGCTTCGCCAGGGTGTGCAGTGCGCCCTCCCAGTCGCGGCGCGGCTCGTGCGGGTACACCGTGGCGGTATCCACCAGCTTGCCGGTGGCGTCGACCACGGCCACCTTTACGCCAGTGCGAATGCCGGGGTCCAGGCCCATGACCACGCGCGAGCCCGCAGGCGCCGCCAGCAGCAGGTCACGCAGGTTGTCGGCGAAGACCCTGATGGCCACCTTCTCGGCCCCCTCGCGCAGGCGGGCGAAGAGGTCACGCTCGGTGGACAGCGACAGCTTCACGCGCCAGGTCCAGGCCACGCACTTGCGAATCAGGTCGTCGGCCGGTCGACCCGCATGGCTCCAGCCCAGATGCACCGCGATGCGGCCCTCGGCCAGCGAAGGATTGCCGGGTTCAGGCTCCGCGGGCAGGGCCAGGCGCGCGTCCAGGGTCTCCAGCTGGCGGCCGCGGAACACGGCCAGCGCGCGGTGCGAGGGCACACGACCGATCGGCTCGTCGTAGTCGAAGTAATCGCGGAACTTGGCGACGTCGGGATGGCTCTCGTCTTTGCCTGTAGCCAGCTTCGACTTGAAGAGGCCTTCGGCCCACAGCCACTCGCGCAGCGACTGCACCAGGACCGGGTCCTCGGCCCAGCGCTCGGACAGGATGTCGCGTACGCCATCGAGCACAGCGGCGACGGTGGTGAAGTCCTCGCCGCCCTCGCCTTTCTCGACCTTCACGAAGGGCTGTGCCTCCAGCTGTGGGTCCAGCGTGGGGTCGGCATAGAGGCGGTCGGCCAGCGGCTCCAGGCCGGCCTCGCGAGCGATCTGGCCCTTGGTGCGGCGCCTGGGCTTGTACGGCAGGTACAGGTCCTCGAGTTCCTGCTTGGTGGGCGCAGCCTCGATCGCTGCGCGCAGTTCCGGCGTGAGCTTGCCCTGTTCGTCGATGCTTTTGAGGATGGCCTCGCGCCGCTCCTGCAGCTCGCGCAGATAGCCCAGGCGGTACTCCAGTTCGCGCAGCTGCACGTCGTCCAGGCCGCCGGTGGCTTCCTTGCGGTAGCGGGCGATGAAGGGTACGGTCGCCCCGGAATCGAGCAGGCTGACGGCCGCCTGGACCTGCTGGTCCTGGACCTGGATCTCGGTGGCGATCTGGCGAACGATGCTTTGCATTCGGTGGACTGGCTCGGCGCTTTGAAGGACGCGGGAGTTTGCCATAGCCCAACGGGGCCTTCGGGACACCAGGACGGGTCTTTTCCCGACAGGCCGGCGCGCCGCCGGGTTCGAAGAATCGCCGCTTCCTGCCCCCTCGAGGAGTCCTGCGATGCGCTCACGCACCCTGTTTCTCGCCCTGGCCACCGCCCTGGTCGTGGTGTTCGCCTACTTGAACTGGCCGCAGTTCACCCGCGTCACGCCTCTGAGCCTGGGGTGGATCGCGATCACCGCTCCCCTGGGCCTGATCCTACTGGGGGTGCTGGCGCTCTCGGCGGTCGTGTTCCTGGCCAGCAGCGCGGTGAACCACTCGCGCCACGTCCACCACGAGCGCGAGCAGGCCAAGGCGCTGGAAGCGCAGCGAGAGCTGGCCGAGCGCGCCGAGGCCTCGCGCTTCATCGACCTGCGCAAGACGCTGGAGACACACTTGCGCGAAACGCGCGAACATGACAAGACCTCGGCCGCCGCAATGGACCAGGCACAGGTGCGCAGCCAACGCGAGCTGCGTGGCCTGGTGGAACAGACACACCGGGCCTTGGCCACGCACCTGGGCGAGATGGAGGCACGGCTGGGTGCACGCATCGACGCACTGGGCGAGACGAGAGGCGAACGCGCCGACTCCGGGCCTGCCTTGGCCCGCGCGAGCGAGCCGGTGACCGCGGAGATGCCGGCGACCCCGGTTACGGGCCGAGGCTAGCCGGATCTTCTCGGAGAACGGCGAGGCCGGGTAGCGATGCAGGCGCGGCGCGGTGCGCGGCTCAGGCCAGCTTGACCAGCTGCTTGCCGAAGTTCTGTCCCTTGAGCAGGCCCAGAAAGGCCTGGGGCGCCGACTCCAGACCCTGTGCTACGGTCTCGCGCGGGCGCAGCTTGCCGCCACCCACCAGCTGCCCGAGTTCCTGCAAGGCCTGCGGCCAGACCTCCATGTGCTCGCTGACGATGAAGCCCTCCACCCGAAGCCGGCTCACCAGGATCAACTGCGGATAGGCCATAGGAATCGGCTGGCCGTCATAGCCGGCGATCATCCCGCACATGGCGATGCGCCCGAAGGCGTTCATGCGCAGCATCACCGCGTCCAGGATGCGCCCGCCCACGTTCTCGAAGTAGCCGTCGATGCCCTGTGGGCAGGCCTCCTTCAGCGCCTTGCCCAGCGAGGCGGCGTCCGGGTGGGCCTTGTAGTCGATACAGGCGTCAAAGCCCAGTTCCCCGGTCACGTAGCGACACTTGTCCGCGCCGCCGGCGATGCCTACTGCCCGCGCGCCGCGCGCCTTGGCCAGGGCGCCGACCGCGCTGCCCACCGCGCCGCTGGCGGCGCTGACCACCACGGTCTGCCCCGGCTGGGGGTCGATGATCTTGCACAGGCCGTACCAGGCGGTGACGCCTGGCATGCCCACCGCGCCCAGGTAGTGCGACAGGGGGACGTGGGTGGTGTCTACCTTGCGCAGCGCGCCAGGCGTGTTGGCATCGACCACGCTGTATTCCTGCCAGCCACCCATGCCCACCACCTTGTCGCCGGGCGCGAACTTCGGGTGGCGGCTCTCGACCACCTCGCCCACCGTGCCGCCGATCATGACCTCGCCCAGGGGCTGGGGCTGCGCGTAGCTCTTGCCCTCGTTCATGCGTCCGCGCATGTAGGGGTCCAGGCTCAGGAAATGATGGCGCACCAAGACCTGGCCGTCCTGCGGCGGCGGCGTGTCGGTGGTGACCAGCTTGAAATTGGCGGTGGACGCCTCGCCCTGCGGGCGGCTGTCCAGGAGGATCTGACGGTTCTTGGGCATGGGTTGCTCCTGCTGCGATCAGCCGCCGGTGATGACGCTCACGCCGCCGTCCACCGCCAGCCACTGGCCGGTGATGTGCTTGCCGGCGTCCGAAGCGAACAGGACGGTCACACCCTTGAGGTCTTCGTCGTCGCCCAGTCGCCCCAAGGGGGCGTGTGCGGCCATCTTGTCTGCGCCCAGATGTTCCAGCGTGCCCTTGGTCATTCGGCTGGGGAAGAAGCCCGGGCAGATGGCGTTGACGTTGATGTGATAACGGCCCCACTCGCAAGCCAGCGCGCGGGTGAAATTGATCACCGCACCCTTGGAGGTGTTGTAGGCCAGGGTCTGCATCTGCGGGGGGTTGCCGCCCAGGCCCGCGATGGACGCGATGTTGATGATGCGGCCCTGTTGGCGCGGGATCATGCATTTCTTGGCCAGATGCTGACTCAGGATGAAATAGCCGCGGACGTTCAGGTTCATCAGCTTGTCCCAGGCCTCCACCGGGTGATCCTCGGCCGGCGCGCCCCAGGCGGCACCCGCGTTGTTCACGAGGATGTCCACGTGGCCCAGGCGCGCAAGGGTCTCGTCGCCCAGGCGGCGGATATCTTCTTCCTTGCCGCAGTCGGCGGCGATCCACTGCGCATCGATGCCGGCGGCCTTGAGTTCTGCCGCGGCGCCCTCCAGATCGGCGGCTTTGCGCGAGGTGATCAGGATCTTTGCGCCGGCTTCGCCCAGCGCATGGGCCATCTGCAGGCCCAGGCCGCGCGAGCCGCCGGTGACCAGGGCGGTCCTGCCCTTGAGGTTGAAGAGGGTGTTGACGTCACGGATCATGGTGGGTTCTCTCTCGATGGGATGGGGAGGATAGAAAGGAAACTCAGAACGCGTCCTCAGGCATGTCCGTGCAGGTACGGTCACGGCTGGCGACCACCCGCAGCCAGGCGTCGATGCGAGGCAGCTCGTAGTGGAAGAAATACTGCGCTGCGCGGCGCCGCCCCTCGTGGGCGGGATCCGCCATCAGCAGGTCCAGCCACATCCAGGCCAGGACCAGGTGGCCGAAGGCCTGCATGTAGGGCACTGCATTGGCCAGCGCTTCGTTCGCGTCGCCGGTGGCCCAGGCCGCCTTGGTGGTGGCGCCCACCTGCTGCAGCGCCTGCCCGAGCGCGTTGGCATGGGCGGCCAGGGCCGGCTGGTGCAGGGCGTGGCTGATGGTGGCGTCGATGCGGCCTGCCAGCAGCATGAGGCCGCGGCCGCCCTCCATGGTCACCTTGCGCCCCAGCAGGTCGGCCGCCTGAATGCCGTGCGTTCCCTCGTGGATCATGTTCAGGCGGTTGTCGCGCCAGTACTGTTCGACCGGGAAGTCGCGGGTGTAACCGTAGCCGCCATGCACCTGGATCGCCAGCGAATTGGCCTCCAGGCAGAACTCGCTGGGCCAGCTCTTGGCCACGGGCGTGAGCACCTCCAGCAGCAGGCGGGCCTCGTCAGCGACCTGCGCGTCGCCGGTGTGCTGGTCGTCCACCAGCCGCGCGCAGTACAGCATCAGGGCCAGTGCGCCCTCGCTGTAGGACTTCTGCGCCAGCAGCATGCGCTTGATATCGGCGTGCTCGATGATGCGCACTTGGGGCTGTGAGGGATCTTTCCCGGCTGCACCGAGCAGCCGCCCCTGGGGCCGGTTGCGGGCGTACTCCAGCGAGGCTTCGTAACCGGCCAGGCCCAGCGCGGTGGCGGCCATGCCGATGCCGATGCGGGCCTCGTTCATCATGTGGAACATGCAGCGCAGGCCTTGGCCAGGCTGGCCCACGAGGTAGCCGATCGCGCCACCTTGCCCCCGCACGGGAAACTTGCCCTCGCCGAAATTGAGCAGGGTGTTGGTGGTGCCGCGCCACCCCAGCTTGTGATTCAGGCCCGCCAGCGCCACGTCGTTGCGCTCGCCGGTCAGGCGGCCCTCGGTATCGACCAGCTTCTTGGGCACGATGAACAGCGAAATGCCCTTGACCCCTGGCACCAGTTGCCCGTCGGCCCCGGGGATCTTGGCCAGCACCAGGTGGATGATGTTCTCGGTCAGCTCGTGCTCGCCAGCCGAGATCCACATCTTGTTGCCGCGAAGCCGGTAGCGCGGACCCAGGGGATCCTGTTCGAAATCCGCGCCGTCCGGCACCGCGCGCGTGTTGATGTCCGACAGCGACGATCCGGCCTGCGGCTCGGACAGGCACATGGTGCCGGAGAAGCGGCCGTTGAATTCGTTGGCGGCGAACACCTGCTGCTGCAGGGGCGTGCCGTGCGCCATGAGCAGATTGGCATTGCCCACCGTCAGCAGGCCGCCGCCGATACTGATGGACGCCTTCGCGAAGAACAGACCCGCGGCCGCTTCCACCACATAGGGCAGCTGCATGCCGCCCATGGCGTGGTCCTGGGCGGCACTGAGCATGCCGGACTGCGCATACGCGTCCCAGGCGGCCTTCGTGGCCGCGGGCAGGATCACCTTCTCGCCGTCGAAGCGCGGCTCCTCGGTGTCGACCAGCCGGTTGAAGGGGGCGAACTTCTCGCGGGCGATCCGCTCGCAGGTGTCCATCACTGCGTCGAAGGTTTCGCGGCTGTGGTCTGCGAAGCGTGGACGCGCGGCGAGCTCGCCGACCCGCAGCCAGTCATGCAGCAGGAAGTCCAGCGTCTCGCGCAGCGCCATGGCGGGTCAGAGCACCTCGAAGATGCCCGCCGCACCCATGCCGCCGCCCACGCACATGGTCACGCACACGCGCTTGGCGCCCCGGCGCTTGCCCTCGATCAGGGCGTGCCCGGTCAGGCGCTGGCCCGACACGCCATAGGGGTGGCCTACCGCGATGGCACCGCCGTTCACGTTCAGGCGATCAGCCGGAATGCCCAGCTTGTCGCGGCAGTACATCACTTGCACCGCGAAGGCTTCATTGAGCTCCCACAGGTCGATGTCCGAGACCTTCAGGCCCAGGCGGGCCAGCACCTTGGGCACCGCGAAGACCGGGCCAATGCCCATCTCGTCGGGCTCGCAGCCCGCCACCGCAAAGCCCAGAAAGCGTCCCAGGGGTTTGAGGTTGTTACGCGAGGCGTAGGCTTCGCTCACCACCACGCAGGCGCCCGCGCCGTCGGAAAACTGGCTGGCGTTGCCCGCCGACACCACCCCGCCGGGCAGGGCAGAGCGGATGCCGCTGATGCCTTCCTTGGTGGTGCCTTCGCGCAGGCCCTCGTCCACGCTCACGGTCACTTCCTTGGAGCGCAGGCCCATGACCGGGTCGGCCACGCCGGCGGTCACGGTGATGGGGGCGATCTCGTCCTTGAACTTGCCAGCGGCCTGCGCGGCGCAGGCCTTCTGCTGGCTGGCGGCGCCGTATTCGTCCATCGCGTCGCGGCTAATGCCGTATCGCTTGGCCACCTGTTCGGCGGTCTGCAGCATGTTCCAGTAGATCTCGGGCTTCTTCTTGGTCAGCGACGGGTCCTGGAGCATGTGCATGTTCATCTCCTGCTGCACGCAGGAAATGCTCTCCACGCCGCCCGCCACGTAGACATCGCCCTCACCCGCGATGATGCGCTGCGAGGCCATGGCGATCGTCTGCAGGCCCGAGGAACAGAATCGGTTCACGGTCACGCCGGAGACGGTGACGGGCAGGTCCGCCATCAGCGCCACCTGTCGTGCGATGTTGGCGCCGGTGGCGCCCTCGGGGTTGGCGCATCCCATGAGGACGTCCTCCACCGCGTCGCCGGGAACACCAGCGCGCTGCAGCGCGTGCTTGACCGCGTGGCCTCCCAGGGTGGCGCCATGGGTCATGTTGAAGGCGCCCTTCCAGCTCTTGGTCAGCGGGGTGCGGGCGGTGGAGACGATGAGGGCTTGGGTCATGTCGGTACGTCCTCTCGAATTCAGTTGAAGGTCTTGCTCTCGGCCACCAGGCGCGCGATCAGGGGCGCAGGCTCCCAGAACTTCGCGTCGTCGTGCGGGTTTTGCTGGAAGCGCTTCATGGCCTGGACCATGTTGAAAAGGCCGAATTCGTTGGCGTACTGCATGGGGCCGCCTCGGAAGACCGGGAAGCCGTAGCCGGTGATGTAGACCATGTCGATGTCGCTGGCGCGGGCGGCGATACCCTCCTGCAGGATGTGTGCGGCCTCGTTCACCAAAGAGAACACCAGGCGCTGCACGATCTCCTCATCGGAGATCTTGCGCGGGGTGATGCCCAGCGCCTTGCGATGGTCCTCGATCAGCGTGGCCACCACGGGCGAAGGAATCGCGTCGCGCTTGCCGGCCTGGTAGTCGTACCACCCCGCACCGGTCTTCTGCCCGAAGCGGCCCAGCTCGCACAGCCTGTCGGCGCTGGCGCTGTACTTCATGCCGGGTTTCTCGACATAGCGGCGCTTTCGGATCGCCCACCCGATGTCGTTGCCCGCCAGGTCGCCCATGCGGAAGGGGCCCATGGCAAAGCCGAACTTCTCGATGGCCTTGTCCACCTGCTGCGGGGTGCAGCCTTCATCGAGCAGGAAGCCCGCCTGGCGGCTGTACTGCTCGATCATGCGGTTGCCGATGAAGCCGTCACAGACGCCCGAGACCACCGCGGTCTTCTTGATCTTCTTGGCGATGGCCATGACCGTCGCCATGACGTCCTTGCCGGTCTTGGATCCACGCACCACCTCCAGCAGCTTCATCACGTTGGCCGGGCTGAAGAAATGCATGCCCACCACGTCCTGCGGACGTTTCGTGAATGAAGCGATCTTGTTGACGTCCAGCGTGGAGGTGTTGGAGGCCAGGATGGCCCCGGGCTTCATCACCGCGTCCAGGGTCTCGAAGACCTTCTGCTTGACGCCCATCTCCTCGAACACCGCCTCGATCACCAGGTCGGCGCCGGCCAGGTCCTTGTAGTCCAGCGTGGTGGACAACAGGGTCATACGCTGCTCGTACTTGTCCTGTTTGAGCTTGCCTTTCTTGACCTGGGCTTCGTAGTTCTTGCGGATGGTGGCCACGCCGCGGTCCAGGGCCTCCTGTTTCATTTCCAGAACCGAGACCGGTATACCGGCGTTCAGGAAGTTCATGGCAATACCGCCGCCCATGGTGCCCGCGCCGATCACGGCGACCTTGGCGATGGCGCGCTGTGGCGTGTCCGAGGGTACGTCGGGAATCTTGGATGCAGCGCGTTCGGCCATGAACAGGTGACGCAGCGCCCGGCACTCGGCGGTGTTCATCAGGTTGATGAACACCTGGCGCTCGTCCATTAAGGCCTGCTCGAAGGGCTTCTTCGTCGCGTTCTCGACGGTGTCCACGCACTTGCCGGGAGCCGGGAAGTTCTTGGCCATGCCCTGGACCATATTGCGGGCGAACTGAAAGTAGGCGTCGCCCTGGGGGTGCTTGCACGGCAGGTCACGCACCCGGGGCAGCGTGCGCGCGCCGGCCACCGATCGGGCATAGGTCAGGGCTTCTTCGGCCAGGGATTCCGCCGAGGCAGCCATCTTGTCGAACAGCTTCTGTCCGGGCAGCTGCGCGAGCAGCTCGCTCTTGACCGGCTCGCCGCTCACGATCATGTTCAGGGCCGTCTCCACGCCCAGCGCCCGGGGCAGGCGCACGGTGCCGCCCGCGCCGGGGATCAGGCCCAGCTTCACCTCGGGCAGGGCTACGCTGGTACCCGGCGCCGCAATTCGGTAGTGGCATCCGAGGGCCAGCTCCAGCCCACCGCCCATGGCCACCGAGTGCACGGCGGCCACCACCGGCTTGGCCGAAGCCTCCACCGCGCGGATCACCGACAGCAGGTTGGGTTCGGCATAGGCCTTGGGCGAGTTGAATTCGTTGATGTCGGCGCCGCCCGAGAAGGCCTTGCCGGCGCCGGTGATGACGATGGCCTGCACCTTCGGGTCGGCTTGCGCCTGCTCCAGGCCGGCCACGATGCCCTGGCGGGTGGACAGGCCCAGGCCGTTGACGGGCGGGTTGTTCAGGGTGATCACGGCGACGTCGCCGTGGACCTGGTATTGAGCGGTCATGCAGTCTTCCTCGGGTTGGAACGGTCTCTTCCCGTCCATTCTAGAAAGCCTGGCACCCGGCAGGGGCAGGCCTTGTCCCGCCAGGGACAAATCAGGGGCGACAGCTGCGGGTCGACCGGGGTGTCAAACCTCTAGCCACTCCCGCCGCGTATAGGCATCCGCCTTCAGGCTCTCGGGTGTCCCCTGGAACACGATCCGCCCGTGCCCCATCACCAGGGCCCGGTCGGAAATCGTCATGGCGATGGTGAGTTTCTGCTCGATCAGGAGCACCGAGATGCCGCGGTTCTTCAACTCCTGCAGGTACTGCGCCACCAGCTCCACGATCTTGGGCGCCAGGCCCTCGGTGGGCTCGTCGATGATGATCAGGTCGGGGTCGCCCATGAGGGTACGGCACAGGGTCAGCATCTGCTGCTCGCCGCCTGAGAGCACGCCGGCCTCGGTGTGCTGGCGCTCCTTCAGGCGCGGGAACAGCCGGTACATGTCGTCGAATGACCAGCGCCCCGTGGCGTTCGCCCTCTTCTGCCCCAGCATCAGGTTCTGGTGCACCGTGAGCTTGGGGAAGATGTCGCGGTTCTCGGGCACGTAACCCAGGCCCAGGTGGGCGATCTCGAAGGGCTTGCGGCCCATGAGTGCCTGCCCCTTCCAGTCCACGTGGCCATGGCAGTCCACCATGCCCATGATGGCCTTGGCGGTGGTGGAGCGGCCCGAGCCGTTGCGCCCGAGCAGCGCCACGATCTCGCCGGGCTGCACCTCGAAGCTCACGCCATGCAGCACATGGCTCTTGCCGTAGAAGGCGTGGAGGTTGTCGATCCTGAGCATGGTCAATGCCCTCCCGCGCCCACCTGTGCGTCGGCGACGTGCGAACCCAGGTAGGCCTCCTGCACGCGCGCATTGGCGCGGACCTTCTCAGGCGTGTCGTAGGCGATCACCTCGCCATAGACCACCACCGCGATCTTGTCAGCCAGGCCGAAGACCACGCCCATGTCGTGTTCCACCGTGAGCAGGGTCTTGCCCACGGTCACTTCCTTGATCAGGTCGATGAAGCGCTTGGTCTCGCTCTTGCTCATGCCCGCAGTGGGTTCGTCCAGCAGGATCACCTGCGCGCCCCCGGCGATGGTGATGCCGATCTCCAGCGCGCGCTGCTCGGCGTAGGTCAGGTTCATGGCAAGGACGTCCTTGCGGCGGTCCAGTCGGATCATTTCCATCAACTCCTGCGCGCGGTCGTTGGCATCCTCCAGGTCGGCCAGGAATTTCAGGAAGGTGTAGCGGTACCCCAGGCTCCAGAGCACGCTGCAACGCAGGTTCTCGAACACACTGAGCTTGGGAAAGATGTTCGTGATCTGGAAGCTGCGCGAAAGCCCCATGCGGTTGATCTCATAGGGCCGCTTGCCGTCGATGCGCTGGCCGTTCAGGAGCACCTGTCCGCTGGTGGGCTCGAAGCGCCCGCTGATCAGGTTGAACAGCGTGGACTTGCCTGCGCCGTTGGGACCGATCACCGCCACGCGCTCGCCAGCGTTCACCACCAGGTTAGCGCCGCGGATGATTTCGGTCTTGCCGAAGCTTTTTCGCAGGTCCTTGAGTTCTAGGGCGTAGGTCATGTGATCAGCGCCTCCCTGCGCTTGATCTCCTTCTCGATGTCCTCCTGGATCTCGCCCCATTGACGCACGAACACGCGCCGTGCCAGTTCGAACAGGCCCAGCCCTGTGAGCATCACGAAGGCCGAGCCGAACCAGCTGTTCAGATCGGTCGCGTCCAGGGTGATGCCCAGGAATTTCAGGGTCGGCCCGAGGGCCGTATTCAGCTTGAGGTGATAGACCATCTCGATCATGGCCGCCGCCCCCAGCAGGGTGACCAGCGCCGTCACACCCAGCGCCAGGTAGCTGACCCAGAGCTCGCGCAGGCGCCCGAAGGACGCCACCCGCAGGTTCATCATCACCAGGCTGGCGATGCCGCCCGGCGCATACATCACCATGAACAGGAATACCAGGCCCAGGTACAGGAGCCACGCCTTGGTCAGCTCCGAGAGCAGCACGAAGGCAAGCACCATCAGGATGCCTCCGATGATGGGGCCGAAGAAGAAGGTGGCGCCCCCCAGGAACGTGAACAGCAGGTAGGCGCCCGAGCGCGGTCCGCCCACCACCTCGGAGGTGACGATCTCGAAGTTCAGGGCCGCCAGGCCGCCGGAGATCCCGGCGAAGAAAGCCGCGATGATGAAGGCGATGTAACGCACCACCTGGGTGTCATAGCCCACGAACTCCACCCGCTCGGGGTTGTCACGCACGGCATTGAGCATGCGCCCCAGCGGCGTGCGGGTGAAGGCGAACATCAGCGCCGTGCAGACGAAGGTGTAGAGCGCGATCAGGTAGTACAGCTGCACCTGCGGCCCGAAGCTGATGCCCCAGGGCTTAGCGCCGGTCACGCGGTTGCCGGAGATGCCGCCCTCGCCGCCGAAGAACTCCGGGAACATCAGCGCCGAGGCCCATACCAGCTCGCCCACGCCCAGGGTGATCATGGCGAAGGTGGTGGCGGATTTCTTGGTGGTCACCCATCCGAAAACCACGGCTACCAGCAGGCCCGACACACCGCCCACAAGAGGCACCAGGCTCACCGGAATCGGCAGTTGCCCCTTGCTGACGATGTTCAGGGTGTGGATGGTGAGGAAGGCCCCCATGCCGGAATACACCGCATGGCCGAAACTGAGCATGCCGCCCTGCCCCAGCAGCATGTTGTACGACAGGCATACGATGATCGCGATGCCCATCTGACTGAGCATGGTGTGCGAGAGCGAGCTGGTGAAAAGCATCGGCGCCACCGCCAGCACCAGCGCGAACAGGCCCCAGATGATCCAGCGCCCGACGTTGTAGGGCTTGAACTCGTAGTAGGCGGCAGCCATCGCGTCAGCCCTCGCGCGTGCCCAGGAGGCCCCGCGGCCGGAAGATCAGGATCAGGACCAGCAGCACATAGGGCAATACCGGCGCGATCTGGCTGATCTTGAGTTTCCACAGGGCGTAGCCAAACGTCTGGGGCGTGATCTCCCAGCCCACCGTCTTGAGGGCCCCCATGAGGGAGGCGTCAATACCCACGGCAAAAGTCTGCAACGTCCCGATCAGGATCGACGCCACGAAGGCGCCCGAGAGCGAGCCCATGCCGCCGACCACCACCACCACGAAGATGACGGATCCCACGGTGGCGGCCATGCCGGGTTCGGTGACGAAGGCATTGCCTCCGATCACCCCGGCCAGTCCCGCCAGCGCCGCGCCGCCACCGAAGACGCCCATGAAGACGCGCGGCACGTTGTGCCCCAGGGCTTCCACTGTCTCGGGGTGTGTCAGCGCCGCCTGGATCACCAGGCCCACCCGGGTGCGCGTGAGCAGCAGCCACAGCGCCAGCAGCATCATCAGCGCCACCCCCATCATGAAGCCGCGGTACATGGGGAACTGGGTGCCATAAAGCGTGAAGAGCGGTCCGCTCAATTCGGCCGGCACGCGGTAATCCACCGAACTCGTGCCCCAAACGAGCTGCACCATCTCCAGGATGATGAAGGACAGGCCGAAGGTGATCAGGAGCTCGGGCACATGGCCGTACTGGTGCACCCGGCGCAGACAGTAGCGCTCAAAGAATGCGCCCATCACGGCCACGACGGCCGGTGCGGCCACCAGCGCAACCCAGAAACCCACCCACTCGGTCAGGCTGTAGGCGAAGTACGCCCCCAGCATGTAGAAGCTCGCGTGCGCGAAATTGAGCACGCCCATCATGCTGAAGATCAGCGTGAGGCCGGCACTGAGCATGAACAGCAACAGCCCGTAGCTGATGCCGTTCAACAGCGAGATGGTGAAAAATTCCATGCAGATAAACGATGCGGCCTGACCGGCCCTGAGGGCCTCGCGTCAGGGGGCGAGAGGCGCCGGTCAGGCCCGAGGCAAGCCGCGAGGTCAGGGGGGGCAGTGGCCGCCCCGAAGGCCATCAGCCCGGACGTTTCATCTGGCAGCTGGTAGGCGTGCTGGACACGTAGGGGTCCATCTGCTTGACCGGTACGAAGGTGTAGCCGGTGTTCTCCACGCTGTACTCGCCCTTCTTGGCCTTCTGCCACTTGGTGATGAACATGGATTGCTGCAGCTGGTGGTCGGAGGCGCGCATGGTCACCTCGCCAGCAAAGCTCTTGACGGAGAGCTTTTCCATGGCCTTGGCCACCTGCACCGGGTTGGTGGACTTGGCGTTCGCCATGGCCGCACCCAGCAGGTTGATGCCGTTGTAGGTGGCGTAGGTGTAGTAGTCGTCGTTGAACTTCTTCTTGAAGTCCGCCGACATCTGACCGATCTCGCCGGTGTGGTTGGCGTGGCCGTAGGCCACCACGTAGACCTCGCTCTCGCCGCCAGCGGCCAGCGCGGTGGGGGTGCCGGTGACCTGGGCGTAGTAGGTGTACATCGGGATCTTCAGGCCGGCGTCGTTCATGGCCTTGACCAGCAAGGTCAGGTCCTGGCCCCAGTTGCCGGTGACCAGGGCGTCGGCCCCGGACTGCTTGATCTTGGCCACGTAGGGCGCGAAGTCCTTGACCTGGCCCAGGGGGTGCAGGTCCTCGCCCACGATCTTCACGTCGGGGCGCTTGCGGCTGATGCCGTCCTTGAAAAAGCGCGCTACCTGCTGGCCGTGCGAGTAGTTCTGGTTGATCAGGTAGACGTTCTTGGTCTTGGGCTGGTCCTTCATGAAGGAGGTCAGCGCCTCCATCTTCATGGAGGTGTCGGCGTCCAGGCGGAAGTGCCAGAAATCACAGCGTTCGTTGGTGAGCGCAGGGTCGACCGCAGCGTAATTCAGGTAGACGATTTCCTTGCCCGGGTTGCGCTCGTTGTGCTTGGACACGGCGTCCAGGATGGCGGCGGCCGCGCCCGAGCCGTTGCCCTGGGTCACGTAGCGGAAGCCCTGGTCGATGGCGGCCTTCAGGGTGTTCAGGCTTTCCTGGGGCGAACCCTTGTTGTCAAAGCCCACCACCTCAAACTTCACGCCGGCGGGGTTCTTGGCACCCGAGAGGGTTTCCGCAGCGAACTGCCAGCTTTTCAGCTGGTTCTGGCCCACGTTGGCAAAGGGGCCGGAGAGGGGATCCATGAAGGCAATGCGCACCGTCTGACCCTGCAGGGGACCGGGGGCCGCCGCCGGCGCCTTGGCCGGCGCTGCGGCCTTGGCGGGTGCCGCCTGCTGCGCCATCACGGCGGTGCCCGCAGCAAGGATGACGGCCACGGAAACGGATCTGATCGCGAACTTCATACAAACCTCCACGTCGGTTGTCCAATGTCCGCAGGGTACAAGCCCTGGGCGGGGCCGGGGCTCAGGGATTGCCCGTAACCCGCTCAAATCGTGGGGAGTTTGTAGTCACGCAGCTGCTCGCGCAGGCGGGTCTTGAGCATCTTGCCCGTCGCCCCCAGCGGGATGGCGTCCACGAACACGACGTCGTCCGGGATCTGCCACTTGGCGGTCTTGCCCTCATAGAACGCCAGCAATTCCTCGCGGGTGACCTCGGCCCCCGGCTTCTTGACCACCGCCACAATGGGCCGCTCGTCCCATTTCGGGTGTGGCATGCCTACGCAGGCGGCCATGGCCACCGCGGGGTGGGCCATGGCGATGTTCTCGATGTCGATGGAGGAGATCCACTCGCCACCGGACTTGATCACGTCCTTGCTGCGGTCGGTGATCTGCATGTAGCCGTCGGCGTCGATGGTGGCCACGTCGCCGGTGGGGAACCAGCCCTCGCGCAGCGGGTCGCCGCCCTCCCCCCTGTAGTACTCGCGAACCACCCAGGGCCCGCGCACCTGCAGGTCGCCGAAAGTGCTGCCGTCCCAGGGCAGTTCCTGGCCGTCGTCGCCGACGATGCGCATGTCCACGCCGCAGATCGCCCGCCCCTGCTTCAGGCGGAGCTTCATCTGCTCGGGCTCGGGCATCGCCAGGTGCTTGTTCTTCAGGGTGCACAGGGTCCCCAGCGGGCTCATCTCGGTCATGCCCCACGCATGCAGCACCTCCACGCCGTACTGCTCGCGGAAGGCGGTGATCATGGCCGGCGGGCAGGCCGAGCCGCCGATCACCGTGCGGTTCAGGGTGGAGAACTTCAGCTTGTTGGGGCCCATATGCCCCAGCAGCATCTGCCAGACGGTGGGCACGCCCGCAGCGTAGGTCACCTTCTCGGCCTCGATCAGTTCGTACACCGACTTGCCGTCCAGGGCGCCCCCGGGAAACACCAGCTTGCAGCCGGTGAGCGCTGCGGAATACGGGATGCCCCAAGCGTTCACATGGAACATCGGCACCACCGGCAGCACCGAATCGCGCGCCGACAGGCCCATCACGTCGGGCAGGGCCGCCGCGTAGGCGTGCAGCAGCGTGGAGCGGTGGCTGTACAGGGCGCCCTTGGGATTGCCCGTCGTGCCGCTGGTGTAGCACATGCTGGAGGCGGAGTTCTCATCGAACTGAGGCCACTCGTAGGCAGTGGGGTGGCGGCCGATCCAGTCCTCGTAGGCCACCAGGTTGGGGATACCGGTGTCGGCGGGCAGGGCCTTGGCGTCGCACAGCATCACGTACTGGCGGATGGTGGGGCAGCGCGCGTGCACCGCCTGGACCAGGGGCAGGAAGGTGGCGTCGAAGCACAGCACCCGGTCCTCGGCGTGGTTCGCGATCCAGACCACCTGGTCCGGGTGCAGACGCGGGTTCAGGGTGTGCAGCACCCGCCCCGAGCCCGAGACGCCGAAGTACAGCTCCAGATGGCGGTAGCCGTTCCAGGCCAGCGTCGCCACCCGGTCGGAGAAATCCAGCTTCAGGCCGTTCAGGGCATGGGCCACCTGGCGCGCACGACGGCCGACGTCGGCCCAGGTGTAGCGGTGGATGTCCCCTTCCACGCGGCGCGACACGATCTCGGTGTCGCCGTGGTGGCGTTCGGCGAAGGTGATCAGGGACGAGATCAGCAGGGGTTGGCCTTGCATCAAACCGAGCACGGGAATCTCCTAGTCGTTGTACGGGGCGGTCAGGCGGTGCGCAGTATGGCGCAGCCGGCCGCCGCCGCCAGCGAGGAAATCCCTCATGGGGCCGTGGCCCGCGGGGGTGGAGGACAATCCATCGGATGAACCCGCCCCCGGCCGCCGACCTGGCCGCTCCCCCGGCCGCTGAATCGGCTGCGCCCCCCCAAGCTCCCGCCGGCGCCGCGCCCGACCTGGGCCTGCATTGGATACACCGCTACGCCCAGCTCGGGCCTGAGCTCTACACCGAGCTGGGCCCCACCCCCCTGCCCGCCCCCCACCCGGTGGCCGTCAGCGAGCGCCTGGCCCGCGAGATCGGCCTGGATCCGGCCCGCCTGGCCGAGCCCGGGGTGGTGGCCGCCTTGACCGGCAGCGGCCCGCTGGCCGGGGCACGCCCCCTGGCCACGGTGTACAGCGGACACCAGTTCGGCGTCTGGGCTGGCCAGCTGGGCGACGGCCGGGCCCTGCTCCTGGGCGAGGCCCTGACCGCTGCCGGCCCCCAGGAAATCCAGCTCAAAGGCGCGGGCCGTACGCCCTATTCGCGCATGGGCGATGGCCGCGCGGTGCTGCGATCGAGCATCCGGGAGTTCCTGTGCTCGGAGGCGATGGCCGCCCTGGGCATCCCCACCACCCGGGCCCTGATGGTCACCGGCTCACCCGCCCCCGTGGTGCGCGAAGAGGTCGAGACCGCCGCCGTGGTCACTCGGCTGGCCCCCAGCTTCATCCGCTTCGGGCACTTCGAGCATTTCGCGGCAAATGGTCAGGACGCGCAGCTGCGGCAGCTGGTCGATTACGTCATCGACCATTTCTACCCCGCGTGCCGCGACGGCGAGGCCCGCGAGCGCCTGGGCGGCAGCGCCGAGGCCGCCTTCCTGGAGCAGGTCAGCGAGCGCACCGCGCATCTGGTCGCCCACTGGCAGGCAGTGGGCTTCTGCCACGGGGTGATGAACACCGACAACATGTCCATCCTGGGCCTGACCCTGGACTACGGCCCCTTCCAGTTCATGGACGGCTTCGACCCCGGCCACATCTGCAACCACAGCGACAGCGGCGGGCGCTACGCCTATCACCGCCAGCCGAACATCGCCTACTGGAACCTACACGCGCTGGCCCAGGCCTTGCTGCCCCTGATCGGCGACCAGGAACAGGCCGTCGCGGCGCTGAAGTCCTACCCCAGCGTTTTCCCGCAGGCGCTGCAGGCGCGTATGCAGGCCAAGCTGGGCCTGGCCCTCACGATGGACGACGACCGTACGCTGATCGACGACATCCTCAAGCTCATGGCCGCGGGCCGGGTCGACTACCCCCTGTTCTGGCGCCGCCTGTCCGACCACGTGGCGGGTGGCTCGCCCGAGCCGGTGCGCGATCTCTTTGCCGACCGCGAGGCACTGGATGCCTGGCTGCAACGCTACGCGGCGCGCCGGGCGCTTGAGGCCGATGGCGGCGCGGGCGCAGGCCAGCGCATGCAGGCCGTCAACCCGAAATACGTGCTGCGCAACCACCTGGGCGAACTGGCGATCCGCCAGGCCAAGGCTGGGGACTTCTCCGGTGTGTCGCGCCTGCTGGCGGTGCTGCAGGACCCGTTCGAGGAGCATCCCCACGCCCACGACGAATTCGCCGGTCTGCCGCCCGACTGGGCTTCCTCTATCGAAATCAGCTGCTCCTCATGAACTACCCGATCCAGAAGACGGATGCCGAGTGGCAGGCCCACCTGGCCGCCAAGGGCGCCGAACCGCGCGCCTTCGACATCACCCGCCGCGCCGCCACCGAGCGACCCTACACCGGCAAGTACGAGCAGGTCTGGGCCGACGGCAGCTACCACTGCATCTGCTGCGGCAACAAGCTCTTTGACTCGCACACCAAGTTCGATGCGGGCTGCGGATGGCCCAGCTTCTCGCTGGCGGTGTCCGGCGCCATCCGCGAGCACACCGACACCAGCCACGGCATGGTGCGTACCGAAACCGTCTGTGCACAATGCGGGGCCCACCTGGGGCATGTCTTCCCCGACGGGCCGCGGCCTACTGGCCTGCGCTATTGCATGAACTCCGCCTCGCTCGAATTCACTCCGACCTCCCAGGCATGAAACTGCTCGACGCATGAAGCTGCTGCTCGATTTCTTTCCCATCATCCTGTTCTTCGTCGCCTTCAAGGTGGCGGGGATCTACGTGGCCACCGCGGTCGCCATCGTTGCGACCATTTTCCAGATCGCCTGGATCCGCTGGCGCACCGGGCGCGTGGAGATGATGCAGTGGCTCAGTCTCGGGGTGATCGTCGTCTTCGGCGGTGCCACCCTGCTGGCGCACAGCGAGACCTTCATCAAGTGGAAGCCCACCGTGCTGTACTGGCTCATGGGCGGGGCGCTGCTGGCGGGCCCGCTTCTCTTCGGGCGCAACTTCCTGAAGTCCCTCCTGGGCGGGCAGGTGACCCTGCATGAAGAGGGCTGGAGCGTCATGAACTGGAGCTGGTGCGGTTTCTTTGCCGCCATGGGCGCGCTCAACCTGTGGGTGGCCTACACCTACGACACCGACACCTGGGTGAACTTCAAGCTGTTCGGCGGCATCGGCCTGATGCTGGTGTTCGTTCTGGCCCAGGGCCTGTACCTGGCGCGGTACATGAAGTCCGACGAAGCCGGCGAGGCCCCCGAGCCGCCCAAGCCGCAGCCCTGACCGTGGCGCCGGGAACCGACATGAGCACCGGCATCACCGCCGACGCCCTGCATGCAACGCTGGCCGCCGCCCTGGCACCCACCCGCCTGGAGGTGATCGACGAGAGCGCCGCCCACGCCGGCCACGCGGGGGCAGACGGGACGGGTTCGGGCACCCATTTCCGGGTGCGCATCGCCTCGCCCGCCTTCGCGGGCAAACCGCGCGTGGCCCAGCATCGCCTTGTGTATGATGCTCTGCAAGATTTTCTCGGGCGCGGCCTGCACGCACTGGCCATCGAGATCGTCTGACCCCCCTTCCGCGCAGCGCGCGGATCCCTCAGGAAACTGCCCCCATGAAAAAGCACCTCCTTGCCGCCGTTGCCGCCGCCGCCCTTTGCACTGCCCTGCCGGCCCTGGCCCAGAACATCGCCATCGTCAACGGCAAGCCGGTGCCCAAGGCCCGCGCCGACGCCCTGGCCGCCCAGGTCGCCAAGAGCGGCCGCCCCGTCACCCCCGAGCTGACCGCCCAGATCAAGGACGAAGTCATCGCCCGCGAGATCTTCATGCAGGAGGCCTCCAAGCGCGGCCTGGACGGCGGTGACGACTACAAGAACCAGCTGGAGCTGGCCCGCCAGACCATCCTGATCCGCGCCCTCTTCTCGGACTTCCAGGAAAAGAACCCCGTGACGGACGCCGACGCCAAGGCCGAATACGATAAGTACGCCGCCGCCAACGCCGGCAAGGAATACCGCGCCCGCCACATCCTGGTGGCCAAGGAGGAAGAGGCCAAGGCCATCATCGCCAATCTGAAAAAGGGTGCCAAGTTCGAGGACCTGGCCAAGAAGCAGTCCAAGGATCCCGGATCTGGCGCCAACGGTGGCGACCTGGACTGGGCCAACGCCAAGAGCTACGTGCCCGAGTTCTCCGAGGCCATGGTCAAGCTGGCCAAGGGCCAGATCACTCAGACCCCCGTCAAGAGCCAGTTCGGCTTTCACGTGATCCGCCTGGACGACGTGCGCGAGGCGCAGCTGCCCAAGTTCGAGGAGGTCAAGCCGCAGATCCAGCAGCAGATGCAGCAGGAGCGCCTGTCCAAGTTCCAGGACGAGCTTCGCAGCAAGGCCAAGGTGGAATAACTCCCCTAGCGCCTGACCGAGACAGCGGCCCACGGGCCGCTTTTTTCATGCCCTGCCCGCAGCGGGATAATCACGCCCCATGCTCGCCCCCCACCAGCTCGAACTGCTCGCCCCTGCGCGCGATGCTGACATCGGCATCGAGGCCGTGAACCACGGCGCGGACGCCATCTATATCGGCGGCCCGGGTTTCGGGGCGCGCGCCTCGGCGGGCAACAGCGTGCAGGACATCGAGCGCCTGGTGAGGCACGCCCACCGCTTCGGCACCCGGATCTTCATCACCCTCAACACCATCCTGCGTGACGACGAGCTCGAGCCGGCACGGCGCATGGCCTGGGACGTCTACCACGCCGGGGCCGACGCCCTGATCGTGCAGGACATGGGCCTGCTGGAGATCGACCTGCCGCCGATCCAGCTGCACGCCAGCACCCAGTCGGATATCCGCACCCCCGAGAAGGCTCGCTTCCTGCAGGACGCCGGCTTCTCGCAGCTGGTGCTGGCGCGCGAGCTGACCCTGGAGCAGATCCGCGAGGTGGGCGCCGCGCTCGACCCTCAGCGCAGCACCATGGAGTTCTTCGTGCATGGCGCGCTGTGCGTGGCCTACAGCGGCCAGTGCTTCATCTCGCACGCCCACACCGGCCGCAGCGCCAACCGCGGCGACTGCTCGCAGGCCTGCCGCCTGCCCTATCAGGTGCTGGACGCCCAGGGCCGCTTCATCGCCCACGACCAGCATGTGCTGTCCATGAAGGACAACAACCAGAGCGCCAACCTGGCCGCCCTGGTGGATGCCGGCATCCGCAGCTTCAAGATCGAGGGCCGCTACAAGGACATGGGCTACGTGAAGAACATCACCGCCCACTACCGCAGGCTGCTGGACGAACTGATCGAGGCGCGCGAGGGCAGCGCCCGGCCCTATGCCCGGGCCTCCAGCGGCCGCACGCGCTTGTTCTTCACGCCCGACCCGAACCAGAACTTCAACCGCGAGTTCACCGACTACTTCGTCAACGGCCGCCAGGACGATATCGGCGCCTTCGACTCGCCCAAGAACCCCGGCCAGGCCATGGCCTGGGTGACCCGGGTGCAGGGGGCCGAGGGCTGGATCGAGCTCGAATGCGACGACCCGGGCACAGAACTGCACAACGGGGATGGCCTGTGCTATTTCGACCTGCACAAGGAGCTGGTGGGCATGGCGATCAATCGCGCGGAACGCGCCGGTGCGGCGGGTCATTGGCGCGTCTTCCCCAAGGATCCTATCGCTGGCATGCGTGACCTGCGCAAGGGCACCCGCATCAACCGTAACCGGGACATGAGCTGGGTACGGCAGCTGGAAAAGAAGTCCAGCGAGCGGCGCATTGGCGTGTGGGCCGAACTGTCCGAGACGCCCGAGGGCTTCGCGCTCACGCTGACCGACGAAGACGGCCACACGGGCCGGGCCGCCCTGCCCCAAGCGAGGGAACCCGCGCGCGATGCCGCCCGCCAGGAGGCGCAGCTGCGCGAACAGCTGGCGCGCTTCGGCGCCACGGATTTCGAGCCGCTGGATATCCGGCTGGCGCTGACCGGCCCGTGGTTCCTGCCGGCCTCATTCCTGAACCAGCTACGCCGCGACGCGGTCGCGGCGCTGGAAGCCGCACGGGTGGCCGCCTGGCAGCGCCCCCAGCGTGCGCAGCCGGTGGAGCCCCCCACGCCCTACCCCGAAGACACCCTGAGCTACCTGGCCAATGTGTTGAACGAAAAGGCGCGAGACTTCTATGCGAGGCATGGCGTGAAGGTGATTGCCGCCGCCTACGAAAGCCACGAGGAGGAAGGCGAGGTCTCTCTCATGATCACCAAGCACTGCGTGCGCTGGAGCATGAGCCTGTGCCCGAAACAGGCCAAGGGCGTGACCGGGGTGCAGGGCACGGTGCGGGCCGAGCCGCTGCAGCTGGTGAACGGCAAGGAAAAGCTCACGCTGCGCTTTGACTGCAAGCCCTGCGAGATGCACGTGGTGGGGCGGATGAAGAAATCCGTCATGAACCAGCGCGCCCGCGAGATGTCCGAAGTGCCGATGCAGTTCTATCGCACCCGGCCCGCGCCGGTCAGGCCGACATCGGGGTGACTTCCCGGGCGATACGGCCCGACAGCGCTGCCTCGGCCGTCTTGATCTCGTAGGCCGTCTGCAGGTTCATCCAGGACTGCACGTCACCGCCGAAGTAGCGCACCAGGCGCATGGCGGTGTCCACCGTGACCCCGCGGCGCTCCAGCACGATGTCGTTGATCCGTGAGGCAGGCACCTTCAGCGCCTGGGCGAGGGCATTTGGCGTCATGCCCAGAGGCAAGAGGTACTCCTCGCGCAACACCTCACCGGGGTGGACCGGGCGCATGCGGTTCTTCGGGGCTGACTGGGCCATGGTGCACTCCTTACTTCAGTGGTAGTCCACGATTTCCACGTCACGGACACCGTCGGGTGTCCACACGAAACAAAGCCTGAACTGGTCGTTGATCCGGATGCTGTACTGACCTTTGCGGTCGCCCTTGAGCGCCTCCAGCCGGTTGCCGGGTGGAACTCGCAGGGCGTCGAGCGTCGCTGCACTGTCAAGCTGCTGCAGCTTGGGCTCGGCAACAGCTGCCACATGCAGCAGGCGGCGTACACGCTGGCCTTCAAACAGCGCCTGGGCGTCCGAGTCGATGAAGGACAGGATTACCACCGAATTTTATACCGTTTACCGATAAACGGCAAACTCAGGCAAACCGGCAGTCAGGCTTCAGTCGGCTCCCACCCGAAGCTCCCCCGGTACGCATGCCAGCTCGCGTGCCCCAGCCAAGGCCCCGCCACCAGCAGCGCCAGGGCCCAGGGTGTGCCCGGCTCCGTGCAAGCGGGCCCGGCCCCGGCCGGCACGAGCGAGTACGATCATCCGGTGGCGGTCTTCCGCCGGATATCCACTGCCTGTACCTGCCGATGACCCTGCTGCCGTTCCTGCCCCGTGTCACCCTGCCTGCCCTGCTCGCCCTGGCCCTGGCAGCACCGGGCATCGCCCGCAGCCAGCTGGGCGACGAGGTCCCCTTCATCACGACACCCGACAACGTCACGATGGAGATGCTCCAGGCGGCGCGCGTCGGGCCCTCTGACCATGTGATCGACCTGGGCTCGGGTGATGGCCGCATCGTCATCGTGGCGGCCAGGCGCTTCGGGGCCACCGGGCTGGGCGTGGAGATCGTGCCCGAGCTGGTGGAGCGCAGCCTGCGCTCGGCCCGCGAAGCCGGTGTGGCCGACAAGGTGACGTTCAAGGTTCAGGACCTGTTCCAGACCGACCTGTCGCCGGCCACGGTCATCACCATGTACCTCCTGCCGGAGTTCAACCTCAAGCTGCGCCCCGTCCTGCTGGCACTCAAGCCCGGCACCCGCATCGTTTCGCACGACTGGGACATGGGCGACTGGAAGCCCGACCAGACCACGGTCGTCGCCGTCCCTGACAAGAAGGTGGGCCTGGAGAAATCCAGCAAGGTCCACCTGTGGACCGTGCCCGCGCGCATCGACGGTCTCTGGTGCGGCTCCGGACCGCTGCGTGATTTCAGCCTGCGCGTGACGCAGCGCTATCAGGAGGTCGAGGCTGCGCTCATACGAGGCGACCGCGTACGCGATATCCAGGGGCTCATGGCCGGCACAGTGCTGCGCACCCAGTCCACCCGGCACGGGTCGCTGGAGTTGACACAGGATGGGTCGCAGCTGCGAGTCACTGGCGGCCAAGGCACGCTGGCCATGGCGCGGGGCGCGTCCTTCGCGCGAGCCGCAGGCGACGCCTGCCGCTGATGCCCGCCCGGGTTCACCCAACCCAGCGACGCGCGTTGCGCCAGATCCGCAGCCAGGGGCTGTGCGCGTTGATGTCGCCACCGGTCCAGGACATCTGTACGTTGCGGAACACCCGTTCCGGGTGCGGCATCATGGCTGTGAAGCGGCCGTCCGGCGTGGTCACGGCGGTGAGTCCGCCGGGGCTGCCGTTGGGGTTGTACGGATAGGCCTCGGTGGGCTGCCCGTGGTGGTCGGTGAAGCGCATCGCGCCGATCGACCGTGACGCGTTTCCGCGCTGGGCGAAGTTGGCATAGCCCTCGCCGTGCGCCACGACGATGGGCAGGCGGCTGCCCGCCATGCCCTGGAAGAACAGGCTGGGTGACTGCAGCACCTCCACCTGCGACAGCCGCGCCTCGTAGCGTTCGCTGCGGTTGGTGGTGAAACGCGGCCAGTCCTGCGCGCCCGGGATGATGTCGGCCAGTTCGGCCAGCATCTGGCAGCCGTTGCACACGCCCAGCGCGAAGGTGTCGTTGCGCGCGAAGAAGCCCTGGAACTGCGCGGAGAGTGGTTCGTTGAAAGTGATGCTGCGGGCCCAGCCGATGCCGGCGCCCAGCGTATCGCCGTAGCTGAAGCCGCCGCAGGCGACGAAGCCCTTGAAGTCGGCCAGCTTTGCGCGGCCCGACTGCAGGTCGGTCATGTGCACGTCCACCGCCTCGAAACCCGCGAGGTCGAAGCAGTAGGCCATTTCCACATGCGAGTTCACGCCCTGCTCGCGCAGGATCGCCACGCGCGGGCGGGCCAGATTCAGGAACGGGGCGGCCACGTCCTCGGACGGATCGAAGCTGGGCGCGAACTGCAGGCCCGGATCGCCCGGGCGGCCCGCGGCCGCGTGTTCGGCGTCGGCGCCGGCAGGGTTGTCACGCTGCTGGCAGATCTTCCAGCTCACGCTGTCCCAGACCTGCTGCAGGTCGTGCAGGCTGGCGCTGAAGACGGCCTTCGTGTCGCGCCAGACCTGCACTTGGCCCTTCCCCACCTCGATCGCGCTGTCGGCGGGACGGGTCTTGCCGACGAAGTGGCTGTGGCGGGACAGGCCGTACTCGCGCAGGACCTGCATCACCTCGTTGCGCAACTGCGTGGGCACCTGCAGCACCACGCCCAGTTCCTCGTTGAACAGGGCGCGCAGCGTGAGCTCCTCGCGGCGTGCGCTGACCTGCGAGGCCCAGTTCTTGGCGTCGCCGTGGTCGGCGCGGCTGTCCTGGATGCCGTCGCCCTCGGTCACCAGCAGGTCCACGTTCAGGCTCACGCCCACCTGGCCGGCAAAGGCCATCTCGCAGACCGCAGCCATCAGGCCACCGTCGCTGCGATCGTGGTACGCCAGCAGGCGACCCTGCGCGCGCAGGGTGTTGACGGCGTTGACCAGGTTGACGAGGTCCTGCGGATCGTTCAGGTCGGGCACCTCGCCGCCCGGTTGATCCAGCACCTGCGCCAGGATGCTGCCGCCCATGCGGTTCCTGCCGCGGCCCAGGTCCACCAGTACCAGGGTGGTATCGCCCGACGCCTGCAGCTGCGGCGTGAGCGTGCCACGCACATCTGCCAGGGTGGCGAATGCCGTGATCACCAGGCTCACCGGCGAGACGACCTTCTTCTTTGCATCGCCGTCCTCCCACTGGGTCCGCATGGACAGGCTGTCCTTGCCCACCGGGATGGAGATGCCCAGCGCGGGGCACAGCTGCATGCCCACGGCCTTCACGGTTTCATAGAGCGCTGCGTCCTCACCGGGCTCGCCGCAGGCGGCCATCCAGTTGGCAGAGAGCTTCACCCGTGGCAGTTCGATCGGCGCCGCCAGCAGGTTGGTGATCGCCTCGGCCACCGCCATGCGGCCCGACGCGGGTGCGTCCAGGGCCGCCAGCGGCGTGCGCTCGCCCATGGCCATCGCCTCGCCCGCGAAACCGCGGTAATCGGCCAGGGTCACGGCCACGTCGGCCACAGGTACCTGCCATGGCCCCACCATCTGGTCGCGGTGCGTGAGGCCGCCCACGGTGCGGTCACCGATGGTGATGAGAAAGCGCTTGGAGGCCACCGTCGGGTGGGCCAGCACCTTGATCACGGCATCCTGCAGGGCCACGCCGGTGAGATCCAGGGGCGGCGAGGCGCGGGCGATGGACTTCACGTCCCGGTGCATCTTGGGCGGCTTGCCAAGCAGCACGTCCATCGGCATGTCCACCGCGTGTGTGGTCTTGTCGGCCACCACGAGCTGCCGTTCGGCCGTGGCCACGCCCACCACCGCAAAGGGGCAGCGCTCTCGCTCGCAGAAGGCGGTGAACTGCGCCAGCGCCTGCGGCGCAATGGCCAGCACGTAGCGCTCCTGACTCTCGTTGCACCAGATCTCCTTGGGCGCCAGGCCCGATTCCTCCAGCGGTACCTCGGACAGGTCAAAGCGCGCGCCGCGTCTGGCGTCGTTCGTCAACTCCGGGAAGGCATTGGACAGACCGCCTGCGCCCACATCGTGGATCGCGAGGATGGGGTTCTGGTCGCCCAGTTTCCAGCAATGGTTGATCACCTCCTGCGCGCGACGCTCGATCTCGGGGTTGCCACGCTGCACGGAGTCGAAGTCGAGTTCGGCCGCATTGGCCCCGGTGGCCATGGAGCTGGCCGCGCCGCCACCCATGCCGATGCGCATGCCGGGTCCGCCCAGTTGCACCAGCAGCGTGCCGGGTGGGAATTCGATCTTGTGCGTGAGGCTCGCATCGATATGGCCCAGGCCGCCCGCGATCATGATGGGCTTGTGGTAGCCGCGCACCACGCCGTCCACGGTCTGCTCGTACTCGCGGAAGTACCCGGCCAGGTTGGGGCGGCCAAACTCGTTGTTGAACGCGGCGCCGCCCAGCGGACCCTCGGTCATGATCTGCAGCGGGCTGGCGATGTGCGCCGGCCGGCCGTTGGGCGACTCCCAAAGGCGCGAGACCGAGAAGCCCGTCAGGCCCGCCTTCGGCCGCGAGCCGCGCCCCGTGGCGCCCTCGTCGCGAATCTCCCCGCCCGCGCCGGTGGACGCGCCCGGGAACGGCGAGATGGCGGTCGGGTGGTTATGGGTCTCCACCTTCATCAGCACGTGCTGAGTGGAGGTGCGCTTGACGTAGGCGCTGGGGCCCGCGTCGCCGGGCACGAACAGCTCGGTCTGTGAACCTTCCATCACCGCGGCGTTGTCCGAGTAGGCCACCACCGTGTGCTGCGGGTGCAACTGGTGGGTGTTGCGGATCATCGCGAACAGGCTCTTGTCCTGGGCCACACCGTCGAGGGTGAAGCTGGCGTTGAAGATCTTGTGGCGGCAATGCTCGCTGTTGGCCTGTGCGAACATCATCAGCTCGACGTCGGTGGGGTTGCGCCCCAGACCCTGGAAGGCGTTGACCAGGTAGTCGATCTCGTCGTCGGCCAGGGCCAGGCCGAAGCGGGTGTTGGCCGCCTCCAGCGCGGCGCGGCCGCCGCCCAGGATGTCGACCTGCTCCATCGGCACCGGGTCCAGCGCGGTGAAGAGGCGGTGGGCGTCCTGGCGTGCCGGCACCACGCTTTCCGTCATGCGGTCATGCAGCAGGGCCGCCACCGCCTCGCGCTGGGCGGGCGAGAGCGTCGGCCGGCCCCCGAGCAGCCCGCCCTTGAGGCCGATACGGTATTCGACCAGGCGCTCCAGGCGCCTGACCGGCAGCCCGCAGTTGTGGGCGATGTCGGTGGCCTTGGACGCCCAGGGGGAGACGGTCCCCAGGCGGGGGGTGACCAGCACCGTCTCGCCCTCGGCCGGACCGGCCCAGGGCTCGCCGTAGGTCAGGAGGGCCGCCAGTCGCCGGGCCTGGTCGGCCGCCGGGGCCTGCTCCCAGGCAGCCAAGTGCACGTAGCGGGCGTACAGCTCGGAAATCTTGTCATGGACGGCCTGCAGGCGGGGGAGCAGTTGCTGGACGCGGAACTCGCTGAGGGCCGTGCCGCCCTCCAACTCGGTGATATGCAGGGTCACGGGTTAGCCTGTGTGGGGTGGGAAGGCGCCGGGCCGCTGACTGGGGCCCGACGCGCAACCCGCCATTTTACCGGGCACCCCGGCGGCGCCCTGCGGCGCGCGGGCCCCTCTGGGATAATCCCGCCCTATGAGCATCACGTACAAGGACGCCGACGGCATCCAGGGCATGCGCACCGCCTGCCGCCTCGCCTCCGAGGTCCTGGACCACCTCACGCCCTTCATCCAGCCGGGCATCACCACTCGCGAAATCGACCGCCTCGCCGCCGAGCACATGAAGGCGCAGGGCAGCACCTCGGCCACCCTGGGCTACCAGCCGCCCGGCTACCCGCCCTACCCCGCTTCGCTGTGCACCTCCGTCAACCACGTGGTGTGCCACGGCATCCCCAACGACAAGCCGCTGAAGAAGGGCGACATCGTCAACGTCGACGTCACCGTGATCAAGGACGGCTGGTACGGCGACACCTCCCGCATGTTCGTCGTGGGCGACGCCTCCATCGCCGCCAAGCGGCTGGTCTCGATGACCTACGACGCCATGTGGCACGGCATCGTGCAGGTACGCCCCGGCGCCCGCCTGGGCGACATCGGCCACGCCATCCAGAAGTTCGCCGAGGGCCTGGGCTTCTCGGTGGTGCGCGAGTTCTGCGGTCACGGCATCGGCCGGCGCTTCCACGAAGAGCCGCAGGTGCTGCATTACGGCAAGCCCGGCACCCTGGAGGAACTCCAGCCCGGCATGACTTTCACCATCGAGCCCATGATCAACCTGGGCCGCCGCGAGGTGAAGGAACACGGCAACGACGGCTGGACCATCGTCACCAAGGACCACTCCCTGTCCGCCCAATGGGAGCACACCGTGCTGGTCACCGAGGCCGGCTACGAGGTCCTGACCCTCTCGGCCGGCAGTCCGCCGCCGCCGGCCTTCGTCACCGCCTGAGGCGCGCGCAGCGGCCATGAACGCGCCCCCGGCTGACGCGCCCGACCTGCGCGCCCTGCGCGAAGACTGGCTCGCGCGCAAGGCGGCCCGGCTGCAGCCCCTGATGGCCACCGGCCCTTCGCTGCGCGGTGTGCGCGAGGTGTTGCGCGGACTGGCCCGGGATGCCGACCTCACCCTGTCCACGCTGTGGCAGCACGCGAACTTTCCCGAGGGCTTTGCCCTGGTGGCCGTGGGCGGCTACGGGCGCGGCGAACTCTGTCCCCACTCCGACATCGACGTGCTGTTGCTCATGCCCGACGGCACCTCGCTGGAGGCCGAGTCCGCGCTTCAGGCCAAGGTCGAGGCCTTCATCGGCGGGTGCTGGGACGTGGGCCTGGAGATCGGTTCCAGCGTGCGCACCCTGTCCGAGTGCCTGGAGCAATGCGCTGCCGACGTCACTGTGCAGACCTCGCTGCTCGAGTCGCGCCACGTCGCGGGCCATGCCGCGCTGCACCGCGAGTTCATGCGCCGCTTTGACGCGCAGATGGACCCGCGTGCCTTCTTCGTGGCCAAGACGCTGGAGATGCGCCAGCGCCATCACAAGTTCGAGAACACCCCCTACTCGCTCGAACCCAATGGCAAGGAGTCGCCCGGCGGCCTGCGTGACCTGCAGGTAATCCTGTGGGTGGCCCGGGCCGCGGGCCTGGGCCGCAGCTGGGACGAGCTCGCCCGCGGCGGCCTGGCCACGGCCTTCGAGGCGCGCCAGATCAAACGCAACGAGGCCCTGCTGACCCTGATACGCGCACGCCTGCACCTGCTGGCGGGCCGCCGTGAAGACCGCCTGATCTTCGACCTGCAGACGGCAGTAGCTGAGGCCTTTGGCGACCGGAATCAGGTCGATGCCAGCGGCCGCATCATCGAGCGCGCCAGCGAGGCGCTGATGCGGCGCTTCTACTGGGCAGCCAAGGCCGTGACCCAGTTGAACCAGATCCTGCTGTTGAACATCGAGGAACGATTGATGCCGGCCAACGCGCCGCCGCACCGCATCAACGAGCGCTTCTTCATCAAGGACGGCCGCATCGAGGTAGCCAGCGACGACCTGTACCAGCGCCACCCCGAGGCCATCCTCGAGACCTTCCTCGTGTACCAGCAGACGGTGGGGGCCAAGGACCTCTCGGCCCGTACCTTGCGCGCCCTGTACAACGCGCGCCGCCTCATGGACGCGAAGTTCCGCAGCGACCCCGCCAACCGCGCCACCTTCCGAGCCATCCTGATGCAGCCCTCTGGCATCACGCACGCCATGCGCCTGATGAACCAGACTTCGGTGCTGGGGCGCTACCTCTGGGTGTTCCGGCGCATCGTCGGCCAGATGCAGCATGACCTGTTCCACGTCTACACCGTGGACCAGCATATCCTGATGGTCTTGCGCAACGTACGGCGCTTCTTCATCGCTGAACACGCCCACGAATACCCCTTCTGCTCCCAGCTCGCGGGCGGATGGGACAAGCCCTGGATCCTGTACGTCGCGGCGCTTTTCCATGACATCGCCAAGGGCCGCGGCGGCGACCACTCCGAGCTGGGCGGGCAGGAGGTGCGTACCTTCTGCCGCCAGCACGGCATCGCCTCGGACGATGCGAAGCTGATCGAGTTCCTGGTGCGCGAGCACCTGACCATGAGCCGCATCGCGCAGAAGCAGGACCTGGGCGACCCCGAGGTCATCACCGCCTTCGCGCAGCGCGTGGGCACCGAGCGCCGCCTCACCGCCCTGTACCTGCTCACGGTGGCCGACATCCGCGGCACCAGCCCCAAGGTCTGGAATGCCTGGAAAGGCAAGCTGCTGGAGGACCTGTACCGGGCCACCGTGCGCGCCCTGGGCGGGCGCGCTCCGGACCGTGACGCCCAGGTCGAAGCGTGCAAGCGCGAGGCCCTGGTCCAACTGGGCCTGCACGCCCTCCCCCATGACGCGCACAAGGCCCTGTGGGACACGCTCGACGTGGGCTACTTCATGCGCCATGACGCCTCCGAGATCGCATGGCACACCCGCCACGTCACGCGCCACCGCGCCGGCCTGGAGGGTGACGCTGGCGCGCCCCTGGTGCGTGCGCGCGTATCACCGGTGGGTGAGGGCCTGCAGGTCATGGTCTACACCCCGGACCAGCCCGACCTGTTCGCCCGCATCTGCGGCTACTTTGAGCAGGCGGGCTTCAGCATCCTGGACGCCCGCATCCACACCACCCGTGACCGGCACGCGCTGGACACCTTTCAGGTGGTGAGCGCGATGTTGCCTGAACACCACCGCGAGCTGGTGGCCATGGCCGAATCCGGTCTGCAGCACACGCTGGCGGTGGCCGGCCCCCTGCCCGCTCCCAGCCGCGGACGGGTGTCGCGCCGCGTCAAGAGCTTCCCGATCACGCCGCGCGTGAACCTCACCCCCGACGAGAAGGCCCAGCGCTGGCTGCTGTCCATTTCGGCCAGCGACCGCGTGGGCTTGCTGTACTCGGTGGCCCGCGTCCTCGCCCAGCACCACATCAACCTGCAGCTGGCCAAGGTCTCCACGCTGGGCGAGCGGGTCGAGGACACCTTCCTGATCGACGGTCCCGAGCTGCAGCAGAACAAGCGGCAGATCCAGATCGAGACCGAGCTGCTGCAGGTCCTGGCGGGCTAAGGACGCTGCGCCGGGCAAATAGCCCGTACCGTTAGGCAGTCAAGGCACTGGCCCCCCGGAGGGGATAAGAATGCGAGGAACGACAGGTTTCCATGCGTATTGCGTCAGCGCGCTCTCGCTAAGCTGCGCGATTCGCCCCAACCGCAAGGAAATCCCCATGCTACCCATCACCCAGCAAATCAGGAAACGCCAACGGGACGAGGACCAACAACCGCCGCCGCCGCGGCTGGCGCAGCCAATGCCTGGGTCGTCACCTCACTCGCCACGGCGTCATGCGGTGCGGCCCACCATGCCGCCGTCCGCCGCACCTTTGGGCGAGGCGTACCAGCAGCCCTCGCCGTCGCGCGTTCTGGACACGCCATCGCCACGCTTGCTGCGGAGCGAATCGCCCTCCCTCACCAGGCTGCGATCCAACCTCGACCTCGAACCCCTAGCCCTCCCTCCAGCGTTCGCGACGGCTGGCGAGCCGTCCACGCACGGGGCGCTCCCTGCCACAGGCCAAGGCCCCTTAGAGCCGCTGACGGTCTGCCGGCTCCCCCGGCGGGAGGCTCGGGTCGATGTCGGCATCGAGACCTACTGCGAGCACGCTGGACTGGTGGGTCCCGATGACGGCCTGATCACTCTGGGCCGTGGCGATCCGTTCAGCGGTCTTGTGGCCGCGAACATCCACGAGCATCTCCTGCTGGCGATGGTTGGTCCGCCGAGCCCGGCGCCTGCGGCCGACGGGCTGGGTGTCGGCGCGCCCAACATGATCGGGATGATGTTGCTCGACCCCGTCAGCGAGGACCATCGCGACGAGGCGCAGGCGGCAGTAGCGACCTTCCGGGACGAGGCTGGCCCGCCCGAGAAGGTGTATGTGGGTGTGGCCGTGGACGAGTTCTCAGCCTACGTGGAAGCGGTGATGGACCATCATTCCCCGGACGTGCTGCTTGCCGCATTTGGCGTTTCCGCGCAGCCGCCACAGGAGCTTGACGCCGGCACACGGAGCACGTGGCTACTGGACCAACTGGTCGATGCCCACGTGGCGCGTGCTGAGACCCTGGCAAGCCGGCTCGGCGGCGAGTGCGTGGCCCTGCCGAACGGCGCTGCCTTCCTCGCGCCCAGCGGCGAGCTGGACCCTCTGGAGGACGAACCCCGGCTTGTGGCGACTGCAGCCGAGGTAGCGCCTGAGATAGCGCGCGAGGTATCGCTTCCCGTGCGTGCCGACCGCCCCGCCACGCAAGATACGGGCTCGATGCCCGCCATGCCTGTAGAGCCCCGTGCGTCCGCGCTTGGCGCAGGCACGATCACCACTGGCCCTGCAGCTGCCGCCCGCCCGCAGCCGATCGACACTCGGCTCGATGGGATGCCTGGCCTCGGCATCGGCCCCAAACTGCCTGTCACCGGTCTGGCGCAAGGCGCTGCCGTCGTCATTGCCTGGCCCGGTGGCGCCAGCCTGCACCATGGCACCGACTTCGAACTGGCGCGCCGCCTGGTCGAGGACTCAGCGCGCGGATCGACCCAGAGCGTGGGTGAAGGCGGTCTGCGCCTGCGTCTGCTCCTCGACCAAGCGCCGTTAGAACGGAGGCTGCGTGAGCGCCACGCGGCGATCACGCAGCAGCATGGCCCCGTCGTGGGCCTAGCTCGTTTCATGCGCGAGTGCGTCGGTGGCCAAGCCGGCGTCTCGCTCAGTCGAGAGGCAATCGCGGCGCTGGAGGAACTCCCAGCTCGACTGCAGGCCGACGCCGTGATCCAGGCCGCCCGCTACCACGAGGCACTGGCGCGGGCCCACGAGGCCTATGCGCTGGGCCTGCCACTGACCGATGTCACCGGCCGCAACCTGGCCCTGTCCTCCCAGGGCGCACTGGTCCCCGCACGCGAAACGGCAACGCTGGCACGACTTTGAGGCGACCGCCAAGGCCAGTCCCTCAGTGGGAAAGCTGGGTCCAAACCTTCTCCAGCCGCTTGATGCTCACCGGCTGCGGCGTGCGCAGTTCCTGCGCGAAGAAGCTCACACGCAGTTCCTCCAGCAGCCAGCGGAATTCCAGCATCCGCGCGTCGACCACGCCCTTGCGTTCCGCTACCAAGCGCCAGTAACGCTGCTCCTGCGGCCTGAGCTCGGACAGGCGGGCCGCGTCGCGTGCCGGATCGGCGCGCAGCTTATCCAGGCGCAGGGTCACGGCCTTGAGATAGCGGGCAAAGTGCTGCAACGCCGGCCACGGCGTCTCCAGCAGGAATCTCTTGCCCACCAGGCGCTGCAGCTGCTGCGTGCAGTCCTGCGTGGCCTCAGGGGCGTTCCGGGTGTCCTTGACCTTGCGCACGGCCGTCGCGTACTCGGCCAGGACGGTGGCGGCCAGGCGCGCCACCTCGTTGGCGATCAGGGTCAGGCGGCTGCGCCCCTCCTCCATCCGTCGTTTGAAGGCGGCCTCGTCGGCGGGCAGCGGCTCCTGCAGGAAGGCGCGGTCCACTGCCACCGCGATGATCTGCTCGCGCAGTTCCTCCTGCGTGCCCAGGGCCATGTAGCCCACCGCCATCTTCTGCAGGTCCGGAATGTTCTTCTCCAGGTACTTCAGTGCGTCGCGAATCTGGAGCGCGAACAGGCGGCGCAGACCGACGCGGTGCTTTGCCGCGGCCACCTCGGGCTCGTCGAACACCTCGATGGTCACCGCATCGCCCTGATCCACCAGCGCAGGAAAACCCACCAGGCTCGTGCCGCCCTTGCGAATTTCCATCAGGTCGGGCAGCTCGCCGAAGGTCCAGGCGGTGTGGCGTTGCGCGGCGTCGACCGCCAGGGGTGCTGCGGACTTCACGACGGCGACCGCACCGCGGCCACTCGTCTGGCCCACGCCCGCTGGCTCGGGCGCTGAAGCGGGTACGTCCGCCTGCGCGGGGGCAGCCGCCACGCTCCCCTTGAGTGCCGCCAGCGCCTGGAAGGCACCCCGCGCCTGCGCGCCCAGTTCGGCCTTGAGTGCGCCCAGGTTTCGGCCCATGCCCAATTGGCGGCCGTGTTCGTCCACGACCCGCAGGTTCATGAACAGGTGCGGCGGCACCATGTCCAGCTTGAAGTCGGTGCGCTTGACCTCCAGGCTGGTCGCCTCGCGCACCTGCGTCAAGAGCGCATCGGTCAACGAAGCGTGGGCCCAGGTCTCGGGCGTGCTCAGGGCTTGTGCCAGCCGCGCCGCAGACTCGGGTAGCGGCACGAAGCGCGAGCGGGGCTTCTGCGGAAGGCTCTTGAGCAGGGCCTGGATCTTATCCCTCAGCATCCCGGGTACCAGCCACTCGCAGCGCTCCTCGGACACCTGGTTCAGGACGAACAGGGGGACGGTCACGGTCAGGCCGTCGCGCGCGTCTCCCGGGTCGTGCAGGAAGCTGGTGGCGCAATCGACACCGCCCAGGCGCAGGGTCTTGGGAAAGGCCTCGGTGGTGATGCCAGCGGCCTCATGCCGCATCAGCTCCTCGCGCGTGAGCTTCAGCAGGTCAGGCCGCTTGCGGCTCTCGGCCCGGTACCAGCCTTCGAAGGTGGAACCGTTGTACACGTCGGCGGGCACCTGCTGGTCGTAGAAGGCGAAGATCAGTTCGTCATCGACCAGCACGTCCTGCCGCCGCGACTTGTGCTCCATGTCCTGCACCTGGCGAATCGTCTTGCGGTTGGCGGCCAGGAACGGCAGGTTGGTCTCCCACTGTCCCTCGACCAGGCCCTCGCGGATGAAAATCTCGCGCGCACCCGCCTGGTCCACCCGGGCGAAGGGTACGCGCCGGCCGCTGTAGATCACCAGGCCATACAGGGTGGCGCGCTCCAGGGCTACCACCTCGGCCTGCTTCTTCTCCCAATGTGGGTCGAGCAACTGCTTCTTCAGAAGGTGTCCGGCCACCTCCTCCACCCACTGCGGCTCGATGTTCGCGATACCGCGTCCGAACAGGCGCGTGGTCTCCACCAGCTCGGCACACACGATCCAGCGGCCCGGGCGCTTTCGCAGGTGGGCGCCGGGGTGGCGATGAAACTTGATGCCTCGCGCGCCCAGGTACTCGGTGGAGGCGCTGGCGCCGCTACCGGCGCGCGCGCCCGTGGCGGGGTTGTTGGAGGTCTCCTCCAGCTTGAAGCCGATGTTGCCCAGGAGGCCCGCCAGCATGGACTTGTGCAGCGCCTCGTAGGACGCGGGCTGGGTGTTCAGTGGCCAGCGGTGCTCGGTGACCACCGTGAGCAACTGGCTGTGGATGTCGCGCCATTCGCGCACGCGGCGCACGCTGACGAAGTTCTGCCGCAGCAGCTGCTCGTATTGGCGGTTGGACAGCTTGTGGGTGTCGCCCGCTAACGCAGCGCCCTTCGCATTCGCCGTACCCGGCGCCCCCGCATGCCGCCCGCCCCGCGCATCGTGCAGCCACTGCCATAGCGTAAGGTAGCCGGAGAACTCGCTCCTCTCGTCATCGAACTTGGCATGCTGCTGGTCGGCCTGGGCCTGCTGGTCCATCGGCCGGTCCCGCGCGTCCTGCACCGACAGGGCGGAGGCCACCACCAGCACCTCCTGCAAGGCGCCACGGCTGCGTCCCTCCAGGATCATGCGTCCCACCCGCGGGTCCAGCGGCAGGCGAGCCAGCTCCCGGCCGATGTCGGTCAGCTCGTTCGCCTCGTCCACCGCGCCGAGTTCACCCAGGAGCTGGTAGCCATCGGTGATGGCGCGCCGCTGCGGCGCCTCCAGGAGGGGGAAATCCTCCACCACGCCCAGGCGCAAGGCCTTCATGCGCAGGATCACCCCCGCCAGCGAGGAACGCAGGATCTCCGGGTCGGTGAAACGCGGACGGCCCGCGAAATCCTTTTCGTCATAGAGCCGGATGCAGATGCCGTCGGCCACGCGGCCGCAGCGGCCGGCGCGTTGGTTGGCGGCGGCCTGCGAGACCGGCTCGACCAGCAGCTGTTCGACCTTGCTGCGGAAGCTGTATCGCTTCACCCGCGCCGTGCCGGTATCGATCACGTAGCGGATGCCCGGCACCGTGAGCGAGGTCTCGGCAACGTTCGTGGCCAGCACGATGCGGCGCCCGCCATGCGGCTCGAAGATCCGGTCCTGTTCGGCCTGGGACAGGCGCGCGAACAGGGGCAGTACCTCGGCGCCCCGCAGCACCGGGCTGTGCGCCAGGTGCCCGCGCAGGTGGTCGGCCGCCTCACGGATCTCACGCTCGCCGGGCAGGAAGACGAGGATGTCACCTCCGCTGCGGGCTCCAACGCCGCCCCAGAGTTCGTCCACCGCGTCCGCGATGGCTTCGTTCAGGCCATAGTCGCGCCGCTCCTCGAAGGGCCTCCAGCGCTGTTCCACCGGGAAGGTGCGGCCCGAGACGTAGATCACCGGGGCCGGCACGGGCTCCTGCCCGGGGGCGGCGGGCGGGCTCGCGAAATGGCGAGCGAATCGCTCGGCGTCGATCGTGGCCGAGGTCACCACCACCTTCAGGTCTGGGCGCCGGGGCAGGATCTGGCGCAGGTAGCCCAGGAGGAAATCGATATTGAGACTGCGTTCGTGCGCCTCGTCGATGATCAGGGTGTCGTAGGCCGAAAGCAGCGGGTCGGTCTGCGTCTCAGCCAGCAGGATGCCGTCGGTCATGAGCTTGACCGAGGCCTCGCGCGAGAGCCGGTCCTGGAAGCGCACCTTGTAGCCCACCACCTCGCCCAGGGGCGTCTCGAGTTCTTCGGCGATCCGCTTGGCCACGCTGGACGCCGCGATCCGCCGGGGCTGCGTGTGGCCAATCAGCTTTCCGGGCTGCCCGGGCCGGGCGTTCAGCCGCCCGCGCCCCAAGGCCAGGGCGATCTTGGGCAATTGGGTGGTCTTGCCCGAGCCCGTTTCCCCGCAGACGATGACGACTGGGTGGGCCGCCATCGCCGCCATGATCTCCTCGCGCCGCGCGGAAACCGGCAGGGAGTCGGGGAAAGTGATGCGTGGAAGTGACAAGGCGGGTCGGACAAAAGCCTCGAATTATGTTCCGGCCGCAGGAGGAGCCAGGGCTTCCCGTACACTTTCCCGGCACAGATCCGCCCCCGATGTCCACCGTCTTCAACTTCACCTTCGTGCCCTGGTTCCGCTCGGTGGCACCCTACATCCACATGCACCGGGGCAAGACCTTCGTGGTCGGCCTGGCGGGCGAGGCCATCGCGGCGGGCAAGCTGCATCACATCGCCCAGGACCTGGCCCTGATCCAGAGCATGGGGGTGAAGATCGTGCTGGTGCACGGCTTCCGGCCGCAGGTGAACGAGCAGCTGCGCCTGAAGGGCCACGAGGCCCGCTACTCCCACGGCATGCGCATCACCGACGAAGTCGCCCTCGACTGCGCCCAGGAGGCCGCCGGCCAGCTTCGCTACGAGATCGAGGCCGCCTTCAGCCAGGGCCTGCCCAATACCCCCATGGCGGGTTCCACCGTGCGCGTGATCTCGGGCAACTTCATCACCGCGCGCCCGGTGGGCATCGTCGACGGCATCGACTTCCAGCACTCGGGCCTGGTTCGCAAGGTGGACGTGGCCGGCATCACCCGCACCCTGGACATGGGCTCCATGGTGCTGCTGTCCCCCTTCGGCTTCTCGCCCACTGGCGAGGCCTTCAACCTCACCATGGAGGAAGTCGCCACCAGCGTGGCCATCGCGCTGCAGGCCGACAAGCTGATCTTCCTGTCCGAGGTGCCTGGTATCCGCATGCGCCCGGGTGAGCCCGAGTCCGAAGACAACCCCATCGACACCGAGCTGCCCCTGGCCACGGCCGAACAGATCCTGGCCCAGGCGCCCGACCCGCAGCAGCCCACCGACATCGCCTTCTACCTGCAGCACTGCGTGAAGGCATGCAAGGCGGGCGTGGAGCGAAGCCACATCATCCCGTTCGCCGTCGATGGCGCGCTGCTGCTCGAGGTCTATGTCCATGACGGCATCGGCACCATGGTGATCGACGAGAAGCTGGAGGAACTGCGCGAAGCCACGTCCGATGATCTCGGCGGGATCCTGCAGCTGATCGAACCCTTCGAGCGTGACGGCACACTGGTCAAGCGCGATCGCAACGAGATCGAGCGCGACATCGCCAACTACAGCCTCATCGAGCACGATGGCGTGATCTTCGCCTGCGCCGCGCTCTATCCCTACCCCGAGGCGCGCACCGGCGAAATGGCGGCCCTCACCGTCTCGCCGCAAAGCCAGGGCCAGGGCGACGGCGAAAAGATCCTCAAGCGCGTCGAGCAGCGCGCCCGGGCCATGGGCCTGGACAGCATCTTCGTGCTGACCACGCGCACCATGCACTGGTTCCTCAAGCGCGGCTTCGTGCAGGTGGACCCCGACTGGCTGCCCGAGGCCCGCAAGCGCAAGTACAGCTGGGACCGCCGCAGCATGGTCTTCGTCAAGAAACTGGGCTGAGGCCGCAGGAATCTGCGGCGTCGGAGATCGCGCGCCGGCACGCGACCTGCCCGCCGACAGACGCGGGGCATCCCCGGGGACCATCCTTGCCGCCTCGCCCCTGGCAGCGTCCTGCGGTCTGCGACCATGCCCTTCGAACACCGGCTCCCCCTGGCTGATCGCCGTGAGGCGGGCCGCCTGCTCGCCGCGGATCTGGCCTTCCTGCGCGGGCAGCGCGACGTTCTGGTACTGGCCCTGCCGCGTGGCGGGGTACCCGTCGCCTACGAGATCGCCCAGGCCCTGCACGCCCCCCTGGACGTATTCATCGTGCGCAAGGTGGGCATGCCGGGCCAGCCGGAATTCGCAGCCGGTGCCATTGCCACCGGCGACGTGCAGGTCATGGACTACACCCCCAGCGACGTCCGGGAGCGCCAGCGCCTTCACGAGATGATCCGCCAGGAGACGTGCGAACTGGCGCGCCGCGAACAAGCCTACCGGGGCGAGAGGCCCCAGCCGCGGCTGCAGGATCAGGTCGTGGTCCTGGTCGATGACGGGCTGGCCACCGGCGCCACCATGGAAGCCGCCGCCCGTGCGATTCGGCGCCAGCACCCCCGCCTGCTGGTGGCTGCGGCCCCCGTCGCCTCGGCATCGGCCGCTCGCCGCCTGGCCCCCTGGGTGGACCGGCTGGTGCTCGGGGCCCAGCCCGAGCCCTTTCAGGCCGTCAGCCCGTGGTACCGGGATTTCCCCCAGTGCTCGGACGACGAGGTGTGCGGGCTGCTCTCGGCTGCCCGCGAGGGCAGCAAGGCCTGATCGCCCTCAGGCCGACCGGCGGCCCGGCCCCTGCCGCCACAGCAACGCCAGCAGCACCAGCGCGATCACGACGAAGGCCACGAACGACCAGTTGGCGATGGAGCCGCCCAGGAAGGTCCAGTCGACGGCGGCGCAGTCACCGCTGCCGCGGAAGATCATGGGAATGGCGCGCTCCAGCGGGAAGGTGGCGATCATCCCGTAGAAATCACGGCCGCAGGAGACGGTCTCGGGCGGGTACCACTGCAGCCAGCTCTGACGCGCGGCGACGAAGGCACCGAACAGCGCCAGCACCACGCCCATCGCGCTGCCGGCCAGCCACAGGCCCCTGCCCTTGCCCAGGGCCGCCAGCGCGCTCACCACCACCACACCGACCAGGGCGTAGCGCTGAACGATGCACATGGGGCACGGGTTCAGGCCCACCACGTGCTGCAGGTACAGGCCGAAGGCCAACATGGCCACGCCGGCAGCCGTCACCCCCACCAGCACGCGGCGTGGCGCTGCATCCAGCCAATCGATCACGTCAGTCCTCCACGAAGACCCGGGCCTTGCGGGGCGTCACGACCAGTGTGTCGCCCTCCCGGAACCCGGCATCCCTGTATTGTTGCGCGGGAATCTGGGCCTCGATCACCGGGCTCGATCCGCCCTTGCCCACCCCCGGGGCATCGTCCTGCGCCAGCAGTTCCAGGCGGGCGATGGGCCCGACCACGATGGCCCGCGCCAAGCGCGCCACGATGCCGCCCGAGCCGCCAGCGCCCTGCCCCGGCTGGTAGCGCGACACCTCCAGGTCGTGCGGGCGCACGTACGCGAACGCCTTGGCGTCCTGGGCATGCGCGTGCTCGGGTGCCTTCAGCCGCAGGCCCTCCAGGTGCACCTCGCCCTCGTGGGCACGGCCGTGAAAGAGGTTCACGTCGCCCAGGAAGCCGTAGACGAAGGGGCTGGCCGGGTGGTCCCAGACGTCCTGCGGCGAGCCGACCTGCTCCACCACCCCAGCGTTCATCAGGACGACCCGGTCCGCCACCTCCAGGGCCTCCTCCTGATCGTGCGTCACGAAGATGCTGGTCACGTGCAGTTCGTCGTGCAGGCGGCGCAGCCAGCGGCGCAGCTCCTTGCGCACCTTGGCATCCAGCGCGCCGAAGGGTTCGTCCAGCAACAGCACCTTGGGCTCCACCGCCAGCGCGCGGGCCAGGGCGATGCGCTGGCGCTGCCCGCCCGACAGCTGCGAAGGGAATCGATCCGCCAGCCAATCGAGCTGCACCAGCCCCAGCAGCTCGTGCACCTTGGCCTTGATCTGCGCCTCGGGGGGGCGCTGGGCGCGCGGCTTCATGCGCAGGCCGAAGGCCACGTTCTCGAACACCGTCATGTGCCGGAACAGCGCGTAGTGCTGGAAGACGAAGCCCACCCCGCGTTCGCGCACATGGACGTCGGTGGTGTCCTCGCCGCTGAAGTAGATGCTGCCCGCGTCGGCGCCTTCCAGACCCGCGATGATGCGAAGCAGCGTGGTCTTGCCGCAGCCCGAGGGCCCGAGCAGCGCGATCAGCTCGCCCGAGTCGATGTGCAGCGACACATCGCGCAGGGCCTGGAAGTCGCCGAAGTTCTTGCTGATGTTGCGGATCTCGATACTCATGATGCTTCCTTCAGGCTGCCGCAGGGCGTCCACGACGCTGGCTGCTCGGGCGGCAGGGCCGCCGCAGCCTTCATTTCCTTCTCGTGCTTCCACTCGGCCACCGACTTGATCACGAGGGTCACCAGGGCCAGCAGCGCCAGCAGCGAAGCCACCGCGAAGGCGGCCACCGACTGGTATTCGTTGTAAAGAATCTCGACGTGCAGCGGCATGGTGTTGGTCTGTCCGCGGATATGGCCCGACACCACCGACACCGCGCCGAACTCGCCCATGGCTCGCGCGTTGCACAGGATGACGCCGTAGATCAGACCCCACTTGATATTGGGCAGGGTCACATGCCAGAAGGTCTGCCAGCCGCTGGCGCCCAGCACGATGGCGGCTTGTTCCTCCTCGTTGCCCTGCGACTGCATCAGCGGAATCAGCTCGCGCGCGATGAAGGGAAAGGTCACGAACACGGTGGCCAGCACGATGCCTGGCACCGCGAACACGATCTTGATGCCGTGCGACTCCAGCCAGGGCCCCAGCCACCCCTGCGCGCCGAAGACCAGCATGTACATCAGGCCCGCCACCACCGGAGAGATGGAGAACGGCAGGTCCACCAGCGTGGTAAGAAAGGCCTTGCCGCGGAACTCATACTTGGCGATGCACCAGGCCGCGGCCACGCCGAACATCAGGTTCAGGGGCACGGCGATGGCAGCAGTGATCAGGGTCAGTCGAATCGCGGCCCAGGCGTCGGGTTCACGCAGGCCGTCCAGGTAGGCGCCCACCCCTTTGCGCAGGGCTTCGGCGAACACGGCCGCCAGCGGCAGCACCAGGAATAAAAGCAGGAAGGCCAGCGCCAGTCCGATCAGGGTCCAGCGCACCCAAGGCGCCTCGGTGGTGGAGACACGGCGCACGGAGACGTTCGACCCGCTCATGCCGCCCCCGAGTGTTTGCGCTGCCAGGACTGCAGCGAGTTGATCACCAGCAACATGATGAACGACATCACCAGCATCACCACCGCCACCGCGGTGGCCCCGGCCACGTCGTACTGTTCCAGCTTGCCGATGATGATCAGGGGCGTGATCTCCGAGACCATGGGCATGTTGCCCGCGATGAAGATCACCGATCCGTATTCACCGATCGCGCGCGCAAACGCCATGGCAAAGCCCGTGAGCAGCGCCGGGGCGATGGCCGGAAAGATCACGTGCGCAAAAGTCTGCCAGCGCGTTGCGCCCAGCGACATCGCCGCCTCTTCCAGCTCGCGCTCGGTGTCCTCCAGCACGGGTTGCACGGTGCGCACCACGAACGGCAGACCGATGAAGATCAGGGCGATCACCACGCCATTCGGATTGAACGCCAGCTGGATGCCCAGAGGCTCAAGGTGCCGCCCGATCCAGCCGTTGCCCGCCAGCAGCGCGGTCAGCGAGATGCCGGCCACCGCGGTGGGCAGCGCAAACGGCAGGTCCACCAGGGCATCGACGATGCGCTTGCCTGGAAAGCGATAGCGCACCAGCACCCAGGCCACGAGCAGGCCCGCGAACACGTTCACCAGCGCCGCGATCAACGACGCGCCAAAGGTCAGGCGGTAGGACGCCAGCACCCGCGGCGAGCTGATCGCGATGAGGAACTGGTCCCAGGTCAGGGTCAGGCTCTTGAGCACCAGCGCCGACAGCGGAATCAGCACGATGAGACTGAGGTACACCAGGGTGTACCCCAGCGTGAGGTTGAACCCGGGCAGCACCTTGCGCGCGCCCGAGGCAGCCTTACCCCCGCCAGCGGCAGGAGCCGAAAGGACAGAGGCGCTCATGGGAGGAATGCCAGGGCCGCCGCAGAACCGGTTCCGCCGGGCTGCTGGCGGCGCCCCCCTGGGGGGGAGGCGCCGAAGGCGCGTCGGGGGGGAAGCCTCATTTCACCGTATAGATTCGGTCGAACTGCCCGCCGTCATTGAAGTGGACCTTCTGCGCCTCCGAGAGCGACCCGAACAGTTCCTGCACCGTGAACAGCGGGATCGGCTTGAAGGCACTGGCGTACTTCTTCAGGACCGCCGGGTTGCGCGGGCGGATGTTGTGCTTGGCAGCGATCTCCTGGCCCTCCTCCGAGTAGATGAAATCCAGGTAGGCCTTGGCCAGTTCGCCCGTGCCCTTCTTGGCCACGGTGCGCTCCACGATGGCCACCGGGTTCTCGGCCACGATGCTGATGGACGGATAGACGATATCCACCTTGTTGGCGCCGAACTCCTTGTCCACCGACACCACCTCGGACTCGAAGGTGATCAGCACGTCGCCGATATTGCGTTGCAGGAAGGCGGTGGTGGCGTCACGCCCGCCGCGCGCCAGCACGGGCACGTTCTTGAACAACTTGCCCACGAACTCGGCAGCCTGGGCGTCGGTGCCGCCCTTCTTCTTGACGTAGCCCCAGGCAGCTAGGTAGGCATAGCGGCCGTTACCGCCGGTCTTGGGGTTGACCACCACCACCTTGATGTCGGGGCGGATCAGGTCGTCCCAGTCCTTGATGTTCTTGGGGTTGCCGTTGCGGGTCAGGAACAGCATGGTGGACGTGGTGGGCGCCGCGTTGCTCGGGAAACGGCGGGCCCAGTCCTTGGCCACCACGCCTTTCTCGGCCAGGAACTCGATGTCGGTGCTGGTGTTGAAGGTCACCACGTCGGCGTCCAGGCCGTCGGCCACCGCGCGGGCCTGGGCAGACGACCCGCCGTGCGCCTGATCGACCTTCACGTCCTTGCCGGTGGCCTTTTTGTAGGCGGGCACGAAGGCGGCGTTGATGTCCTTGTAGAACTCGCGTGCCACGTCATAGGAGACATTGAGCAGGGTCTGCTGGGCGCTGGCCAGGCCGCTGGCACCCAGGACGAGGCAAGCGATGAAGGTCTTGATGGCAGGTTTCATGGTTGATATCCCATATAACGATGGCCCGAATTCTCGATTCCTGGTTATAAAACTCCAACGAACATCTTTTTGTATGCATATCTGCGGGTTCGCATAAGGCTGACGGCCTCGCCCTGCGGACTGGGCCGGAACCGGCAGGGGCCCGTCAGACCCACCGCCCCCGGCTCAAATCAGCGCTCGGACCTCGCGTGCCGCGTCCTGCAGCACCGGCAGCAGCTCTCGCTGGAGCGTGCCTCCCTGCGCCCGGGCGGATCCCACCACCACGTTCAGCGCCGCCACCGTGCGCCCCTGGGTGTCGCGCAGCGGCACGGCCAGCGCGTGCACCCCGAGCTCATGCCCCTGGGCCGCTTCGCACCAGTCCTGCGCCCTGACCTGCTCGATCAACGCACGAAAGGCCCGGGGTTCGACCGTGGTGTGCGCCGTGAAGCGCGCCAGCGTACGCGCCTGCAGCCAGGCGCTGAACTGCCCCTTGGGCAGGGCCGCCAGCAGCACCTGGCCGGTGGAGGTGGCATGGGCGGGCAGGCGCGCGCCCAGGTGCACGCCATAGGCCAGCACCCGGGTCGGCCCGCTGCGGGCCACGATCACCACCTCGTCCTCGTCCAGTAGCGCGGCGGAATAGGCGTCGCCGGTCTGCGCCGACAGCCGGTTCAGGGTGGGTTGCAGGGCCCGTGGCAGGCGCGCCGAGGCCAGGTAACTGCCCGAGAAGCGCAGTACCTTGGGCGACAGCCAGAAATGGCTGCCGTCGGTCTCCAGGTAGCCCAGATGGGTGAGCGTGAGCAGGTGCCGGCGCGCCGCCGCCCGCGGGATGCCCGCGCGCTCGGCAGCCAGAGTGGCGTTCAGGCGCTGGCGCTCGGTGTCGAAGCTCTCCAGCACCGCCATCCCCCGGGCCATGCCCTCGATGTAGTCGGCCTTGGCTATCGTCATGGTGCACGATCATCGCACAATCTGCACGATCACCGGGCAATCCCGGCACCTGCCCCTGTCGCGGCCGACGGATGAGCACCTAAGCTTCGCGCTTCAGGAGACACACCCATGAGAACCCAGGTTGCCATCATCGGCGCGGGCCCGTCCGGCCTGCTGCTCGGCCAGCTGCTGCACCGGGCCGGCATCGACAACATCATCCTTGAGCGCCAGAGCGGCGACTACGTGCTGGGACGCATCCGCGCCGGCATCCTCGAGCAGGTCACCGTGGACCTGATGCGCGAGGCTGGCGTGGGCCAGCGCCTGGACCGCGAGGGCATCGTCCACCACAGCATCGAACTGGTCTTCGCCGGCCAGCGCCACCCGATCGACGTGCACGGCCTGACCCGTGGCAAGGTGGTCACCGCCTACGGCCAGACCGAACTCACCCGCGACCTGATGGATGCCCGCGCCGACGCAGGCCTGACCACGGTCTACGAGGCTGAGGAGGTGACGCTGCACGACTTCGACGGCAACGCGCCGCGCGTGAGCTACCGCAAGGACGGCCAGACCCATACCCTGGACTGTGACTTCATCGCCGGCTGCGACGGCTTTCACGGCGTGAGCCGGGCCACCGTCAAGGACCGCGTGACCGAGTACGAGAAGGTCTACCCCTTCGGATGGCTGGGCGTGCTGGCGGACGTGCCGCCGGTGTCGCCGCATGCGATCGTTTACGGAAATAGCGAACGCGGCTTCTCGTTGTGCTCCATGCGCAGCATGACGCGCAGCCGCTACTACGTGCAGTGCCCGCTGACGGACAAGGTGGAAGACTGGAGCGATCAGCGCTTCTGGGACGAACTGCGCAGCCGCCTGGACCCGGCGCTGGCCGAACAGATGGTGACCGGCCCCAGCATCGAGAAGAGCATCGCACCCCTGCGCAGCTTCGTGGCCGAGCCCATGCGCTTCGGGCGGCTGTTCCTGGCGGGCGACGCGGCCCACATCGTGCCGCCCACTGGCGCCAAGGGCTTGAACCTGGCGGCCACCGACGTGAAGTACCTCTCGGGCGCGTTCATCGAGCATTTCCGCGGCCGGAGCAACGCCGGCATCGACGCCTACTCACAGCGGTGCCTGCGCCGGATCTGGAAGGCCGAGCGCTTCTCGTGGTGGCTGACGTCGCTGATGCACCGTTTTCCTGACACCGAAGGCTTCGGCCAGAAGGTGCAGGAAGCGGAGCTGGATTACCTGGTGCACTCGCAGGCGCTGTCGACCTCGCTGGCCGAGAACTACGTGGGCCTGCCGCTCTGAGCAAAAGGCCCGCGTGGCCTTCAGGCTGCGGTCTGGGAAGGGGCCGAGGGGGGTGGCACGTCGTCTTGGGGGGCCATGTCGTCCTGAGCCTCACCGGTGAGCGCGCCGCCCTCGCCAGATTTACGCTCGGCCTTGGCCCGCAGCTTCTCTTCTTTCTTCTTCTTCTTGGCCAGCTCGCGTTGCCGCTTTTCGTATCCGTAGTTGGGTGTGGCCACTGGGGTTCCGTTTGGTCAATGTAATGGAACCCAATGTAAGCGATCCGGCCTGCCAGCGGCAATGCGCCAGCCGCGCCCGTCAACGCAGCAGGGCCATCGCCTGCGCCAGGTCGGCCTGCAGGTCGGCTACTGCCTCCAGACCGACCGAGAAACGCACCAGCCGCCCCGCGTGTGTCCAGGTGCCCAGGTCGGCGCTGCGCATGGACGGGATGTCATAGGGCACGACCAGGCTCACCGGCCCGCCCCAGGAGTACCCCAGCTTGAACAGGCGCAGGCCGTCGCAGAAGGCATCCACCTGCGCCTGCGTGTACCCGGGCTGGAACACCACCGAGAACAGGCCCGCTGCCAACCCCGTGGCCCCGCACAGCGCCTGCCAGTGCACATGGCCGGGCGCGCCGGGCAGGGCCGGATGCAGGACCTGCGCGATCTCGGGACGCCCCTGCAGCCAGCGCGCAAGCGCCCGCCCGGCCTCGTCGTGCGCGCGGTAACGCAGGGCGACGCTGGGCAGCGAGCGCAGCACGGCCTCGGCGTCATTGGCCGCCACGCCCAGGCCCAGGCGCATGTGCGTGCCCTTGATCCGCAGGTGCAGGGCCTCGTCACGGGTCACGATGCTGCCCATGAGGACGTCGCCGCCGCCGCTGGGGTATTTGGTGAGGGCCTGGATCACGATGTCGGCGCCCTGCCCTGCACCCGGCGGGCCGGCCAGGTCAAAGCCGTTGAAGGCCAGGCCCGCGCCCCAGGTGTTGTCCAAGGCGGTGGTCACGCCCCGTTCGCGGCACACGGCAGCCAACTGCGGCAGCGGCGGGAATTCCATCGTGACGGAGCCCGGTGCCTCCAGCCAGACCAGCTGGGTACGTCCGGACAGGCGCGCGCGCAGGTCCTCGGGCTTTGTCGGGTCGTAGCGCTGGTGGCTGATGCCCCATTGCGCCAGCTCGCCCTGGGTCAGGGCCAGCGAGGGGCCGTAGGCGTTGTCCGGGAGCAGAACCTCGCCGCCGGCCTTGAGTAGGGCGAGGTTGACGTTGGCGATCGCCGCCAGGCCACTGGGCACCAGCACGCACTGCGCGCCGCCCTCGAGGGCGGCGATGCGTTCCTCGAGCAGGAAAGTGGTAGGCGTGCCGTGCAGGCCGTAGGTATAGCCAGCCTTCTCGCGCCAGTCGCGCGCGCGCATGGCGGCGACGTTGGGGAAGATGACCGTGGAGGCCTTGAAGATGCCGGGCTGGGGCGCGGCAAAGCCCCCGGGAGGGACGTAGGGGTGGTGGATCAGTCCGGTGACGCGGTCAGTCATCGTCAGACTCTACCTCCGGGATGGCCTCCCCGTGTCCGCTCAGATCTTCCACTTCTCCAGCAGGCGCTGGGGACCCAGCGCGTCGTAGCTCTCGAAGGGCTGGTGGATCCAGGGGTTGGTCGGCAGGAATTCCACCGAGTAGTCGGGCGTGAAGGTGGACAGGCCCTTGGTCCAGATCACCGCGCTGCGCAGCTCGGTGATGGGCTTGTAGTTGTTCTTCAGGAGGTCCACCACCTTGTGCAGGGTGTGGCCGGAATCGGCCAGGTCGTCGACCAGCAGCACCTTGCCGGCGATCTCGCCCTTGGGCGTGGTGATGTAGCGGGCGATGTCCAGGTTTCCCTGCACCGTGCCGGCCTCGGCGCGGTAGGAGCTGGTGGACATGATCGCCAGCGGCTTGTCGAAGATGCGGCTGAGGATGTCGCCGGGCCGCATGCCCCCGCGCGCCAGGCACAGGATGGTGTCGAATTCCCAGCCTGACTGGTGCACGCGAATGGCGAGCTTCTCGATCAGGTTGTGGTACTCGTCATAGCTGACATACAGGTGCTTGCCGTCTTCGGTCAACATGTCGCAGGTCTCCTTGTTGTTCGTTTCAATCGCCGATCTGTTCGTAACCCCAGGCGCCGCTCATTCGCGGGCCACCGCAGATCCGGCTCCGCCGGCCCGCCAGTGGCGCCCCCTTGAGGGGGAAGCGCCGCAGGCGCTTCGGGGGTGGACCCTACTCCGCCAAGTAAGGGTGACGCATCATGATCGTATGGTCGCGATCGGGGCTGGTCGAGATCATGGCGATCGGCACGCCCGTCACCTGCTCGATCCGCTGCAGGTACAGACGCGCATTCACCGGCAGGCTGTCGTAGTCGGTCGCGCCCACGGTGCTCTCGCTCCAGCCTTCCATGACCTCGTAGATCGGCTTGCAGCGGGCGATCTCGTCGGCGCCCAGGGGCAGGATGTCGGTGGTCTCGCCATCGAGCTCGTAGCCGGTACACAGCTGAAGCTCCTTGATGCCATCGAGCACGTCCAGCTTGGTGATGCACAGGCCCGACAGGCCGTTGACCTGGGCCGAGCGCTTGAGCAGCGCGGCGTCGAACCAGCCGCAGCGGCGCGAGCGGCCGGTGGTGGTGCCTTTTTCGGCGCCGACTGTGGCCAGGTGATGACCTACTGTGCCCGGCTTCTCCCAATCCAGCTCCGTTGGGAACGGCCCGCCGCCCACGCGGGTGCAGTAGGCCTTGGTGATGCCCAGGACATAGTGCAGCATGCCCGGACCCACCCCCGAGCCCGCGGCGGCATTGCCGGCCACGCAGTTGCTGGAGGTGACGTAGGGGTAGGTGCCGTGGTCCACGTCCAGCAGCGTGCCCTGCGCGCCCTCGAACAGCAGGTTGGCGCCATTTCGGTGGGCTTCGTTCAGTTCTCGCGAGACGTCGGCCATCATGGGCTGCAGCTGCTCTCCCAGCTTGAGCGCCTCATCCAGCGTCTGCTGGTAGTCGATGGCAGGCGCATGCAGAAAGGTGGTCAGCACGTGGTTGTGCAGCTCCAGCACCACCTTGAGCTTTTCCGCAAAGCGCTGCGGGTGCTTCAGGTCCTGCACGCGCAGGGCGCGGCGGGCGATCTTGTCTTCGTAGGCCGGGCCGATGCCGCGGCCGGTGGTGCCGATCTTTTCGGTGCCGCCCTTCTCGCGCAGGGCCTCGCGGGCGATGTCCAGCGCTGCGTGGAACGGCAGGATCAGCGGGCAGGCCTCGGAGATCCGCAGGCGCGAACGCACCTCCACGCCCGCCTTCTCCAGCCCGGCGATCTCCTCGAACAGCTTGGCGGCCGACAGCACCACGCCATTGCCGATGTAGCACTTGACGCCGGGGCGCATGATGCCCGAGGGAATGAGGTGCAGCGCGGTCTTCACGCCGTTGATCACCAGCGTGTGGCCAGCGTTGTGGCCACCCTGAAAGCGCACCACGCCCTGGGCGGATTCGGTCAGCCAGTCGACCAGCTTGCCCTTGCCCTCGTCACCCCACTGGGTGCCGACCACGACCACGTTGCGACCTGTTGTCTTGTTCATCGGAAAACTCGTTGGAAATCGGGGGGCGGGCGGCGCGCTCAGAGGCTGCGTACGGCCCAGGTGGTGCCCTGGCGGGCCAGCTCGCGATCGCAGTGGAACTCGTCCACCTCGCTCTCGTGGCCCGGCAGCACGCACACCACGGTCTCACCCTGCTGGCGCAGGGCGGCGATGGCGGCGCGCAGCGCCGGGTCTTCGCCCCAGGGCGCGCGGATGGCGGCGCGCAAGGGCCGCACGGCAACCACACCGACCAACTCGCGCAGGTCCAGGCTGAAGCCCACCGCGGGTCGGTTGCGGCCGAATACCGCGCCGACCTCGTCGTAGCGGCCGCCGCGCACCAGCGCGTCGCTCAGGCCGGGGGTGTAGATGGCGAAGCGCGCGCCGCTGTAGTAGGCATAGCCGCGCAGGTCGGCCAGGTCGAAGCTCACGCGCGCGCCCTCCAGGTGCGCCGCCAGCCAGCGCAGCGTGGCCAGTGCCTCGCGCACGGGCGCGGTATCGGGCAGGCTGCGCTGGGCATCGGCCAGCACGGCCTCGTCGCCGTACAGGTTGACCAATGCGGCCAGGCCGTTGCGGGACGCCGCAGGAAAGTCGCGGGTCAGGGCTGCGAGCTCGCTGCTGTCCTTGGCCGCCAGCGCGGCGTGCACGCCCGCCAGCACCTGCGCATCGACCGGCAGGCCGGCCAGCAACGCGCGCACCAGGCGCGCGTCTGCCATGTCCACGGTGAGGTCACCGACCCCCGTGGCGCGCAGCCCCTGCAGGGCCAGTTCCAGCACCTCGAGGTCGGCCTCCAGGCCAGCATGGCCGTAGATCTCGGCCCCCAGTTGCAAGGGCTCGCGTGTGGCATGGGGACGGCCAGGCCGGGTGTGCAGCACCGGGCCGCAGTAGCACAGGCGGGTGACGCCGGTGCGATTGAGCAGGTGGGCGTCGATGCGGGCGACCTGGGGCGTAGTGTCGGCGCGCAGGCCCATCATCCGACCGGAGAGTTGGTCGACCAGCTTGAAGGTCTGCAGGTCCAGGGCCTCACCGGTGCCGGTCAGGAGCGACTCCAGGTGCTCCAGCAGCGGCGGCATGACCAGCTCATAGCCGTAGCCGCGGGCCGTGTCGAGCCAGGCGCGACGGAGCTCTTCGATGTGCCGGGCCTCGGAGGGCAAAACATCGGCGATGTGATCCGGCAGGACCCAGGCGGACATGAAAGGGAGAAAGCGTTGAAACCACCATTTTACCGGGCCGCTGTGGGCTGCCTGGCGGGCGTGGTGCGCCCGGCGGGTCCCATGGCCCAGGCCCCTGCCGGCACGCGCCTCAGGCAGCGGTGACCCAGGTGAGCAGGGCCAGGCCCAGTGCGACGCTCACGAGGCCGAAGAAGCGCAGTTGCCCGTCCTTGAGGTGCACCAGCCGCTCGAAGGTGCGGCGCCAGCCGCCCGGGGCGAGCAGCGGGAACAGGCCCTCGAACACCAGCACCAGGGCGAGCGCCGCCCAGAAGACGTCGGCGGACACGGCCCCCGTCCCTGGCCTTACTTGCGTGCGGGGGCGGCGGCCGGCGCAGCGGGAGCGGCGCCACCGGCTGCGGGCCCGCGGAAGTTGCGGAAGAACTCGCTGGAGCCGGGGTCGAGCACCATGACGTCGCCCTTGCGTCCCAGGCTGGCCTTGTAGGCCTCCAGGCTGCGGTAGAACTGGGCAAACTGCGGGTCGCGGCCGAAGGCGTCGTTGTAGATGCGTGCGGCCTCGGCGTCGCCCTCGCCCTTGGTCTTCTGGGCGTCGCGGTAGGCGTTGGCAATGGTGATCTCACGCTGGCGGTCGGCGTCGGCACGGATCTTCTCGCCCTCGGCGGCACCGGTGGAGCGCAGCTCGTTGGCCACGCGCTTGCGCTCGGCCTCCATGCGGCGGTACACGGATTCGGTGATCGCTTCCACGTAGTCAGCACGGGTGACGCGCACGTCGACGATCTCGACGCCCCAGGGCTTGGCGCCCTTGACCACCTCGATGACCTCGCGCTTGACATCAGCCATCAGCTGCTCGCGGCGGGTCGAGAGCAGCTCGCGCACGGTGCGCCGGTTGATCTCCTCTTGAAAGGCGTTGCGCACCACCCGATTGAGCTGGTTGGCACCTGCGGCCTCGTCCAGGCCGACGTTGCGGATGTACTGTGAGGGATCCGAGATGCGCCAGCGCACGAACCAGTCGATCACCACGCGCTGCTTCTCGGCGGTGAGCATGGGCTCGGTGTCCGGGCTGTCCAGCGTGAGCAGGCGCTTGTCGATGTAGCTCACGTTCTGGAAGGGGGGCGGCAGCTTGAAGTGCAGGCCCGGCTCGGTGATCACTTCCTTGATCTGGCCCAGCGCGTACACCACGCCGAACTGGCGCTGGTCGACCACGAAGAGCGTGGAGCTGGCAAGGGCCAGGGCGACCAGGGCGGAGGAAATCCAGAATCCGATGCGGTTCATAGGTGTGCTCCCCGTGTCAGCGCGATTCGCGTTCGCGCCCGCGGGTGTTGTTGTTGTCTCGCGAACGCGGGTCGTTGGCGGCAGGCGCGGCCGGGGCTGCCGGAGCGGGCGGTGCGGCCGCCGCCGGTGCACCCTCCCCGCTGGCCACCTGCTGCATCAGCTTGTCCAGCGGCAGGTACAGCAGGTTGGAGCCCTGGCGGGAGTCGATGACCACCTTGGTCACGTTGGCGTAGATCTGCTGCATGGTGTCCAGGTACATGCGGTCACGCGTGACCTGGGGCGCGCGCTGGTACTCGGTGAGCACCGAGCGGAAACGCTGCGCATCACCCTGGGCCTGGGCCACGATGCGGGCCTTGTAGCCTTCAGCCTCTTCCTTCAGGCGCGAGGCAGAGCCCACGGCCCGGGGCACCACGTCGTTGGCGTAGGCCTGGGCCTCGTTCTTGGCGCGCTCACGTTCCTGGCCAGCCTTAAGCACGTCGTCAAAGGAGGCCTGCACCTGCTCGGGCGGGCGCACCCCGCCCTGCTGCAGGTTAACGGCCACGACCTCGACGCCCAGGCCGTAGCGGTCGAGAATGACCTGCATCAGCTCACGCACGCGCGGGCCGATCTGGTCGCGCTCCTCGGCCAGCGCCGTGTCCATGCGCATCTTGCCCACGACCTCGCGCACCGCGGTCTCGGCGGCGTGCACCACGGCCTCGGCGGGGTTCTTGCTCTCAAACAACCAGGCGCGCGCGTCTTTCAGGCGGTACTGCACGGCGAACTTGATCTCGACGATGTTCTCGTCCTGCGTGAGCATGGCCGAGTCGCGCAGCCCGGTGGCGCGGATGACGTTGTCACGGCCGATGTCCACCGAGCGGATCTGGGTAACCGTGACCACTTCGTGGCGCTGGATCGGGTACGGCAGGCGCCAGTTGAAGCCGGCACCCACGGTGGACTGGTAGCGGCCGAACTGCGTGATGACGGCCTGCTGGCCTTCCTGGACGATGAAGAAACCGGTGCCCAGCCAGATCAGGACCACCACCGCGCCGACCAGGCCAGCGCCGATGCCCGCGCTCTTCATGTCGGGCTGAAAGCCGCCGCCGTTGCCGCCGCCACCGCTCGATCCGTTACCGCCACGGCTGCGGCCACCGAACAGGCCGCCGAGCTTGCGGTTGAAGTCGCGCCAGAGTTCGTCCAGGTCCGGCGGACCCTGGTTGGGGCCGCGCGGACCGCCCGAGCCCTCGGGACGCTCACCCTCGGGGCGCCCGCCCTCGGGCGGGCGGCTGTTCTCAGCCCGCGCGTCGTCTCCGCCACGGCCCCAGCGAGGGTCGTTCAGGTTGAACATGCCCCTGACGCGCTGAAGCAGCGCGCCTGGGCGCAAGCGGGGAAATGGGAAGTTCATGCGCTCGGATCTCTTGTTTTCAGGATGCATTGTGCCCAATCAGGCTTGTGCCCCATGGATTTCGGGGGATTGGCGCCCGTCCGGTGGGACCCGCCCGGCCTGGGCCTGTGCGGCCAGCACGCCCCGCAGGGCGGGCAGACCCTCGCCCGAGCGGGCGCTGACGAAAAGCCGGGGCACCAGCGTACCCTCCAGGTCGTAGCGGTCCTGCAGCAGGCGCGGCCGCTGACCGGGGGCCAGGGCGTCGAGCTTGTTGAAAACCAGCACCTGCGGCACGCTGCCCGCGCCAATCTCGTGCAGCACGCTCTGGACCTGCCCGATCTGCTCGGGAAAGTTCGGGTTGGCGGCGTCGACCACGTGCAGCAGCAGGTCTGCGTCTGCCGCCTCGCGCAGGGTGGCCTGAAAGGCATCGATCAGACCGTGCGGCAGATCGCGGATGAAGCCCACCGTGTCCGATAGCGAGACCGAGCGGCCGCCGCCTTGCCCTGTTTCGTCGGTGCCCGCCAGATACAACTGGCGGGTGGTGGTGTCCAGGGTGGCGAAGAGCTGGTCGGCCGCGTACGCCCGGGCCTTGACCAGGGCGTTGAACAGCGTGGACTTGCCCGCGTTCGTGTAGCCCACCAGCGAGATGCTGAAGGTGCCGTGCCGCTCGCGCTGGCGGCGCTGGGTGTTGCGCTGCTTCTTGACCTTCTCCAGGCGCTCGCGGGTGCGCTTGATGGCGTCACCGATCATGCGGCGGTCCAGTTCGATCTGCTTCTCGCCGGGGCCACCGCGCACACCGGCGCCGCCAGTCTGCCGCTCCAGATGGGACCAGCGCCGCACCAGGCGCGTGCTGACGTACTGCAGGCGTGCCAGTTCGACCTGCAGCTTGCCCTCGTGGCTGCGGGCGCGCTGGGCGAAGATTTCCAGGATCAGCAAGGTCCGGTCGTTGACCGGCAACTCCAGGTGGCGCTCGAGGTTGCGCTGCTGGGCAGGGCTGAGCGACTGGTCGAAGAGGACTTCGGTGGCGCCAGTGGACGCGGCGAGAGCCTTGATCTCGTCGGCCTTGCCGCTGCCGATGAACAGCGCCGCGTCAGGTGCCCGCCGCTTGCAGGTGACGCGGGCGGCGGGCGCCAGGCCAGCCGTCTGCGCGAGCAACCCCAGCTCCTCGAGCTGGGCGTCGAAATGCGCAGCCCCGAAGTCCACCCCCACCAGGACGGCAGAGGGGACGAGGCGCTGGACGGTATCGGGCAAGAGGGGGTTCAGGACGCGGGCGTTTCCTGGCTGTCAGACGCCTGGAAATTCACGGCGCGGCCCGGCACGATGGTGGAGATCGCGTGCTTGTAGACCATCTGGGTGACTGTGTTGCGCAGCAGCACGACGTATTGGTCAAAGGATTCGATCTGGCCTTGCAGCTTGATGCCGTTGACGAGGTAGATCGAGACCGGCACGTGCTCCCTGCGCAGGGTGTTCAGGAACGGGTCTTGTAGAAGCTGCCCTTTGTTGCTCACGATATGCTCCGTGTTGGATGATTTTCTTGGAACTTGCACCTTACCACAGCAAGACTCTTGTGCAAGTAGGTATACGAAACGGCCCTGCCGGGGGCGTGGGCAGCTCAACCCGGCAGAGGGGAGGCGGGCCTCAGCCCTTGTCGACGTAGGGGTTGGCCGAGGTCTTCATCTCGATGCGCAAGGGCGTGCCGATCAGGTTGAACTCCTTGCGGAAGCGTCCCTCCAGGAAGCGCTTATAGGCGTCGGTCACGTGCTCCAGGGAGTTGCCGTGGACCACGATGACCGGGGGGTTCATGCCCCCCTGGTGCGCATAACGCAGCTTGGGGCGGAACATCCCGGCGCGCTTGGGCGCCTGGAACTGCACGGCCTCCAGCAGCAGTCGGGTCAGGACCGGCGTGGGCATCTTGACCATGGCGGCCTTGTGGGCCTGGGCAATGGCGTCCCAGACCGGGCCCAGGCCCTGGCGCTTCTTCGCGGAGATGAAATGGATGGCGGCGAACTTCAGGAAGGCCAGGCGTGACTCGATCTGGCGCTGCAGCTGCTCGCGCTGGTAGTCGTCCACCGCATCCCATTTGTTGACCGCGATCACCACCGCACGGCCGCTCTCGAGGATGTAGCCGGCGATGTGGGCGTCCTGGTCGGTGATGCCCTGCGTCGCGTCCAACAGCAGCAGCACCACGTGGGCCGACTCGATGGCCTGCAGGGTCTTGACCACCGAGAACTTCTCGATGGCCTCGAAGACCCGGCCTTTGCGGCGCAGGCCGGCGGTATCGATCAGTTCGTAGCGCTGGCCCCGTCGTTCGAAGGGTACGGTGATGGCGTCGCGGGTGGTGCCCGGCATGTCGAAGGCGACCAGCCGCTCCTCGCCCAGCCAGGTGTTGATGAGGGTGGACTTGCCCACGTTGGGGCGGCCGGCGACGGCCAGCTTGATGGCGCCGCTGCCCTCCCCCTGCGCCTCCTCATCGGGCTCGGGCAGGTTCAGGGTGTCCAGCGCGGTCTCGACCAGACTGCGCATGCCCTGCCCGTGTGCAGCCGATACCGCCAGCACCTCGCCCAGGCCCAGCTCGTAGAACTCGGCCAGCTGGGTGCCCTCGGTCATGCCCTCGGCCTTGTTGGCGGTGAGCACGGTGGGCTTGCCCAGCTTGCGCAGGTAGTTGGCGATGTCGTGGTCCTGGGCGGACAGGCCCGCGCGGGCGTCCACCACGAAGACCACCACGTCGGCCTCGGCCACGGCCTGGCGGGTCTGCTTGGCCATTTCGACGTAAATGCCGCTTTCGGCCGTGGGCTCGAAGCCGCCGGTGTCGATGACGATGAACTCGCGTCGGCCCAGGCGCGCATTGCCGTAGTGCCGGTCACGCGTAAGGCCGGCGAAGTCGGCGACGATGGCGTCACGCGACTGCGTCAGACGGTTGAACAGGGTGGACTTGCCGACATTGGGTCGTCCGACCAGGGCAACGACCGGTTTCATCACTGGGGCACGAAGCCGTACACGTTTCCGTTGCGGGTGACCACGACCACAGTGTTGCCGGCGCGCACCGGGGCTGCGGCGATGGGCGAGCCGTCGGTGGACAGGCGCGTGAGCAGGCTGCCGTCCTCGCGGGACAGCACGTGCACGAATCCGAAGCTGTCGCCGACCAGGACCGAGCGGCCCGCGGTCAGGGGCGCGGTCAGACCGCGCAGGGCAAGGCGGTCGGTGCTCCAGGCGCGCTCGCCGTCGCTGCGTCGCCAGGCGATGACGGTGCCGTTGGATTCGGTTCCGACAACCTGCTGCTCGTCGCCGTGCACGCCCTCGGCGCCCTTGGCGGGCCGCGTCCAGCGCACGGCGCCGCGCTCTGCGTCAACGCAGCCGACGGCCGTCTGGAAGGAACGGGCGCAGACGCTGCTGCCCACACGGCTCACGCGGCCGACAAGGTCGACCAGCCGCTCGACGTCGTTGGTGCCGCGGGTGATGCCGATGGGGGCCTCCCAGCGGATGGTGCCGTTGGCCGGGTCGAGCCCCGCCAGTCGGCCGCCCTGCCCGACCACCAGCGTGTTGCCCACGGCCAGCAAGACGCCCGACTGCCGCAGCACGAGCGGCTCGCCCGGACGTTGCTGGGTCCACAGCTTCAGGCCGGTGGCGCCGTCATGGGCCGAGACCGAACGGTCCGCGGAGACGACGAAGACACGGCCGCCGGCCACCAGAGGCGCGGTGTAGACCTGGGCTGGCAGACTCTGGCGCCATAGCACACGGCCAGCAGAGAACGCGACGAGCTGATTGGCCTGGGTGACCACGGCCACGGTGCGGCCGTCGCTGCCGACGCCGGCGCTCAGGGCAGCGCCCGCGCTGGCGCGCCAGCGCTCGGCGCCGCTGTCGGCATCAACGAGGGCGACCGTACCGTCACTGGCTGCCACCGCAACCTCGTCGCCACTGACCTGCACAGACAGCGGCATCTGCACCGGCCCCAGGCGCAGCGTCCAGGCCTGGCGTACGCCCAGGAGGTTCGGGTTGGGCTGGAGTTCGGCGGGCTTGGCCGCGGGCTCGCCGCCGCCCAGGAACGAGGGCAGGATCGAGCAGCCGTACAGCGCTCCGGCCAGGAGCAGACCCGACAGAGTGCGGACGGCGCGGCTGCAACGCAGGGCCACGGACAGCGCGGCGAGGAGCTTCGTACAACGGGTCATGGCTTGGCGGCGGTGGCCGCCGGCACGGCCTTCTGGGGATCGACGCCCAGCGCACTGAGCTTCACCTCGACCAGGCGGCGGTAGTCGGCCCGGGTGTCCAAGCCTGGTAGGGCCTTGAGGTACTCGGCCTTGGCCTCGGCGGCCTTGCCCTGCAACTGCAGGATGTCGCCGCGCCGGTCGGCGGCCAGCGGCTCGAACTCGGCGGGCATCGGGGCCTTGAGCTGGGCCAGGGCCTCATCGTAGGACTTGGCGTCGGCCAGCAGGCCCGCCAGGCGCAGGCGGGCAATAGCCTGGTAGCCGGGGTCGGAGGACTTCTCCGCCACCCAGGCCAGGGCGGCCTTCGCGGCGTCGGGCTTGGCGCTTTCCTGGAAGGACCGGGCCGCGAGCAAGGCGGCCTGGTGGGCATAGGTGGTGCCGGAGAACTTGTCGCGGATGTCGTCGAAGGCACGTTGGACGCGGGCCTGGTCTCCGGTGGCGGCAGCGCGTTCGACCTCGGCGTACAGGGCCGAGGCCTGGCCGGCCTGGCGGTTCTGCCAGAGGTTCCAGCCGTTCCAGCCGGCAAAGCCGCCCAGGACGACGATCAGGACCCAGGTGATGAGGTTGCCGTACTTGTTCCAGAAGTGCTTGAACTGGGCAAGCTGCTCCTGTTCTTCGAGGTCGAGGTGTTGGGCCATGGCGTTTGCGCGGTGAGCGTTGGATTGTAGTGAGGGCAGCCTGGCTGCCCGGGGCGCGGGCCGCTCAGGCCCTCAGGCCCGGCGCCCATTCGGCAGCGGCGGCCAGCGCACGGCGCACCTGCGCGCCGCCCGCGCCATCGCGCAGGGCCTTGACCGTGATCTCGCCGGCGGCCAGTTCGTCGGCGCCGAAGATCAGGGCGTGGCGCGCGCCGCTGGCGTCGGCCTTCTTGAACTGCGACTTCATGCTGCCCAGGCCTTCGGCCGAACCCGCGTGCATCTGCACCTTCAGGCCCGCCGCGCGCAGCGCCTGCAGCGTGCGCAGGACCACAGGCATGGCGTCGGCGTCGGGGACGATGGCATAGGCGTCGGGTATCGGCTCGGGAATGGGGGCACCCTGCTCGCGCACGAGCTCGAGCACTCGCTCGACGCCCAGGGCCCAGCCCACGGCGGGCGCGGGCTTGCCGCCGATCTGGGCGATCAGGTCGTCATAGCGACCGCCCGCGCAGATCGTGCCCTGTGCGCCCAGGCTGTCGGTGACGAATTCGAAGACGGTGAGGTTGTAGTAGTCCATGCCGCGCACCAGGCGCGGGTTGACGGTGTAGGCGATGCCGTTGGCCTCAAGCATGGCCTTGACGCCGTTGAAGTGTGCGAGCGACTCGGGGCCCAGGAAGTCGATCAGGCGCGGCGCGCCCTGCACGATGGTCTGCATCGCCGGGTTCTTGGTGTCCAGGATGCGCAGGGGGTTGGTGTGCAGGCGCCGGCGCGCATCTTCATCGAGCAGGTCGGCGTGTCGCTCGAGGTAGTCGATCAGCTCGGCCCGGTGCTGGCGTCGCTCGGCGGGCTGGCCCAGGCTGTTGATCTCCAGGCGCACGTCCTTGAGGCCCAGCTCGCGCCACAGGGCGTCGGCCAGCAGGATGATCTCGGCGTCCACGTCGGGCCCCGCGAAGCCCAGGGCTTCGGCGCCGATCTGGTGGAACTGGCGGTAGCGGCCTCGCTGCGGACGCTCGTGGCGGAACATGGGGCCCATGTAGTACAGGCGCTTGCCACCGTCATAGAGCAGGGAGTGTTCGGCGACCGCGCGCACGACGCCGGCGGTGTTCTCGGGGCGCAGCGTGAGGTGCTCGCCATTCAAGCGGTCCTCGAAGCAATACATCTCCTTCTCGACGATGTCGGTGACCTCGCCCAGTCCGCGCACGAACAGCGCGGTGTGTTCGACGATGGGCGTGCGGATGTTGCGGTAGGCGTAGCGCGCCATCAGGCCGCGCACGATGTCCTCGAACCACTCCCACTGGCCAGAGACCGGCGGAAGGATGTCGTTCATGCCCTTGACGGCGGCCAGGGGCTGGGCCTTTGCGGCGTTGTTCTTGTCGGTCATGCAGGAGGAAAAGGCTCAGGCGGCTTCGGTCTGGCCGTAACGCTTGTGGATGTAGGTTTCGACGATCTGGTGGAACTCGGTGACGATGTGCTCGCCGCGCAGGGTCATGGCCTTCTCGCCGTCGATGAAGACGGGTGCCGCCGGTGCCTCTCCGGTGCCGGGCAGGCTGATGCCGATGTCGGCATGCTTGCTCTCCCCGGGGCCGTTGACGATGCAACCCATGACGGCCACCTTGAGGTTCTCGACACCGGGATAGCGCTCGCGCCACACGGGCATCTGCGCGCGCAGGAAGTCGTCGATCTGCTTGGCCAGCTCCTGGAAGGTCGTGCTGGTGGTTCGGCCACACCCCGGACAGGCGGTGACACTGGGCACGAAGCTTCGCAGCCCCAGGGCCTGCAGGATCTCGGAGGCGATCACGACTTCCTGGGTGCGTGATTCACCGGGCTGTGGCGTGAGCGACACGCGGATGGTGTCACCGATGCCTTCCTGCAGCAGCAGGCCCAGGGCCACGCTGGAGGCCACCGTGCCCTTGGTGCCCATGCCAGCCTCGGTCAGGCCCAAGTGCAAGGCGTAGTCGCATCGGCGCGCGAGCTCACGGTAGACCGAAACCAGGTCCTGCACGCCGCTGACCTTGCAAGACAGGAGGATCTGGTTGGGGTCCATACCCAGTTGCACCGCACGGGTGGCGGAGTCGATGGCCGAGGTGATGAGGGCCTCGTACATGACCGACTTGGCGTCCCAGGGTTCGGGGCGCTGGCTGTTGGCGTCCATCAGCTGCGCCAGCAGCTCCTGGTCGAGGCTGCCCCAGTTCACGCCGATGCGCACCGGCTTGTTCCAGCGCATGGCGGCCTCGACCATCAGCGCGAACTGCTTGTCGTGCTTGTCGCCCTTGCCCACGTTGCCGGGGTTGATGCGGTACTTGGACAGCGTTTCGGCGCAGGCCGGGAATTCAGTGAGGAGGCGATGGCCGTTGTAGTGGAAGTCGCCTACCAGCGGCACGTCGATGCCCATGCGATCGAGCTGCTCGCGGATGTAGGGCACCTGCTGCGCGGCCTCGGGCGTGTTGACGGTGATGCGCACGACCTCGGAGCCGGCGATGGCCAGCTCCTTGACCTGGATGGCGGTGCCGATGGCGTCGGCCGTGTCGGTGTTGGTCATGGACTGCACGCGCACCGGGGCATCGCCGCCGACGGTGACGATACGCGAGCCCCAGGCCACGCGGGCCTGACGCGAACGCCGTGGCAAGGGTGCAGCAGCAGGAATGGGCAGGCAGGTGTCGGTCATGGCTGTCGGGCGGCCGGGGCCGCTGGAGACGGGGGGACGGGAGCCGGCACCAGGACGGCCGAAGCCGGCAGCGCCGGGATCACGGGAACCGCTAGGGGCGTGACGGGCTCGACCACCACGCTGTGGGAGGCGGACGGCGCCGGCGCCGGCGCGATGGCATCGGCGGGCGCCGCGCCGGTGGCGGCGGGGCTGCGCGACCCATCGGGGCTGTCCGAGTCGGGCAGGAAGATCAGGGCCAGCGCTGCGAGCAGCAGGACCAGCGCCGCCAGCACCGAAGGTCGCAGCAGGCGATCGCGCCAGCCGTTGGCGCCTGCGAGGCCAGGGGCACGGAAGGGTTCGTTGAGGCCGGGGCTGACGGTGACCGACCGCGGCGTGCTCTGGGGCAGGGCCGCGAGGATGGGCGCAGGATCGGCCTTGAGGTGGCGGCAGACGCTGGCGGCCAGGGCCCGCGCGAAGGTGTGGTCGGGCAGCAGGTCCAGTCGGTCCTGCTCCAGTGCCTCGAGCTGGCGCACCGGCACCTTGATCGCGACGGCCAGGGCCGCCACGTGCACCCCAGCCTGCTCGCGCGCCTGCCGCAGCAGCGCGCCTCCGGCTTGCGGCTCGGGGACGGTCTCGGCGGTCTCACTCATCGAAGATTCCCCTGTCGTACGCAGCCAGTTCACGCGACTGCGGGTATCGCTTTCTCAGTTGGTCGGCCAGCTGCTGCATGGCGAGCTTATCGCCGGCCTTGCGCTCGACGCGTATCCCGAGCCACAGCGATTCGGCGTTACCGTTTTCGCTGTTGTTCAGGCGCCGGATGTAGGACTGGGCCTGCGGCAAGGCGCCGCGCCGGTACAGCAGCTGGGCGAGGTTGTAGGCGGTGACCGGGTTGGCGGCATCGAGCTCGTAGGCGCGCGACAGGCTGCGCTCGGCCTCGGGCAGGCGCCCGGCACGCGCCTGGCAGATGCCCTGGGCCAGGAAGGTGCGGGCACGCGCGGCGTACAGCGGGCCGGCCAGGGCCTGGGCGTAGGCGCGCTCAGCCTCTTCGTGCCGGCCCTGCTGGCACGCCATCCAGCCGAAGTTATGCAGCGTGTCACCGTCGCGCGGCGCCAGCGCCAGGGCGCGGCGAAAGCTCTCTTCCGCCTGACGGGGGTCATCGAGCTGCAGGTAGATCAGCCCGCGCAGGTTGTACGCCGGCGCATAGGACGGATCGTGCGCGAGGGCCTGCTTGACCTCGTCCAGGGCGATGGGGGTGCGACCCTCTTCGAAGTAGCCCACCGCAAGCTCGGTGCGGATGCGCGCGCGCCGGCGCTGCGGGGATTCGTCGGATTCGGTGACCAGGGCGGACGAGCCCTCGGGAGCCGCGCCCGGCGCCGCGCAACCCGCCAGGACCCCTGCGACGGCAGCCAGCCACAGCCCGGCCAGCAGGCGCCCCGGCCACGCGTCGCCGACGCGGCTCATGGCCGGCCCTCCGGGCCGGCGGGGGCGGCTGGCAGCGGGGTGAGCGTGATGGTGCGTTGCTGCGCGATACGCTCGCCGACACGGGTGCGGTCTCGCACGTCGCCAGCCAGCTGGCCGCAGGCGGCGTCGATGTCGTCGCCGCGGGTCTTGCGGATGGTGGTGACGATGCCCGCGTCGCCCAGGATGCGGGCGAAGGCCTGCACCTGCTTGAGCGGCGAACGGGTCAGCCCCGAGGCTGGGAAGGGGTTGAAGGGGATGAGGTTGAGCTTGCAGGACAAGCCCTGCTCCCGCACCAGGGCCACCAGGGCGCGAGCGTGTTCGGGCTGGTCGTTCACGCCGTCGAGCATGCAGTATTCGAAGGTGATGAAGTCGCGCGGCGCATGCGCCAGGTAACGCTGGCACGCCTGCATGAGCTCGGCCAGCGGGTATTTGCGGTTCAGGGGGACCAGGTGCTCACGCAGCGGGTCCGAGGGCGCGTGCAGCGACACCGCCAGTGCCACCGGGCAATCCAGCGCCAGCCGGTCCATCATGGGCACGACGCCCGAGGTGGAGACGGTGACCCGGCGGCGGGACAGGCCGTAGCCGTGGTCGTCGAGCATGGTGCGCAGGGCCGGGACCAGGGCGCTGTAGTTCTGCAGCGGCTCGCCCATGCCCATCATCACGACGTTGGAGATGACGCGATCCGTGCCCGTGCCCAGGTGCCTGCGCAGGAAATGCTCGGCAAACCAGAGCTGGGCGATGATTTCGCCGGTGGTGAGGTTGCGCGCGAAGCCCTGGTGGCCGGTGGAGCAGAAGCGACAGCCTACCGCGCAGCCCGCCTGCGACGACACGCACAGGGTGCCGCGGTCATCTTCAGGGATGAAGACAGCCTCCACGGCATTGCCCGCGCCCACGTCGAACAGCCACTTGATGGTGCCGTCGGCGGACTCGTGCTGGCTGATGACGGGCAGACCCTGCACGCAGGCCGCGCCCTGAAGCTTGGCGCGCAGGGACTTGGCCAGGTCGGACATCTGATCGAAATCCGAGGCCCCGCGCTGGTGGATCCAGCGAAAGAGCTGGGTGGCGCGAAAACGCTTCTCACCCAGGCTTTCGCAAAAGACGGCCAGTCCCTCGAGGTCGAAGTCGAGAAGGTTGGCCGTCATGGCATGGCGCGTCCCGCTTCAGCGGGAGTACAGGTTCATGCCGGCGAAGAAGAAGGCGATCTCGACGGCGGCGGTCTCGGGGGCGTCGGAGCCGTGCACGGCGTTGGCGTCGATGCTGTCGGCGAAGTCGGCGCGGATGGTGCCCTTGTCGGCCTTCTTGGGGTCGGTGGCACCCATGAGCTCACGGTTCTTCGCGATGGCGTTCTCGCCTTCCAGGACCTGGATCATGACGGGGCCGGAAACCATGAAGTCGACCAGGTCCTTGAAGAAGGGACGGGCCTTGTGGACGGCGTAGAACTGCTCGGCCTCGCCGCGGGACAGGTGCGCCATGCGGGCGGCGATCACCTTCAGGCCGGCGCCTTCGAAGCGCGAGTAGATCTGGCCGATGACGTTCTTGGCGACGGCGTCGGGCTTGATGATGGACAGGGTGCGTTCGATGGCCATGGCGGTTCTTTCAGGGAAGCTTAGTGAAATTGATTTTGTTCAGATGTCAGGGGCACTGCCGGCCGGTGCGTCAATCCGGCCGCGGCGCAGCCGAAAGTACGGCAAAGCCTCGGATTTTAACCTATGGGGCAGCGTTTCAGCGCCCGCCTCGGCGCGGGCCGCCCTTGCCCCGGCGAGCGCCCCCGCCCCCCGGACCGCCGGGGCCCTGGCGCTGGCGGGTGAAGCTGTCGGCGCCGATGTAGCCGAAGGCGGTCTTCATGGGGTCGGGCTGGCCGCCACCCCCACCGTCCTGGCGGTCGCGGGCGCGCTGCTGACCCGGGGGGCCGCCCTTGTTGCGCCCGCGCGGGCCACCCGGGCTGCCCGCCCCGCCCGGCGCTCCGTTGGGACGTCCGCGGCGCGGCTTGTTGCCGTCGCGCGCCGGGCCGCCCTCGGCGCCACCCCGGGCCGGGCGTTCGGCACCCACGGCCCGCATGAGGCTGCGGATGTCAGCATCGTCCAACTCCATCCAGGCGCCGCGCTTGAGGCCGCGTGGCAGGAGCATGGCGCCGTAGCGGATGCGGATCAGGCGGCTGACCGCGTGGCCGACGGCCTCGAACAGGCGTCGCACCTCACGGTTGCGGCCCTCGGAGATGGTGACGCGGTACCAGGCGTTGGCGCCCTCGCCGCCGCCGTCCTCGATGGCGCCGAACTGGGCGCGGCCGTCGTCGAGGTCGATGCCGTCCAGCAGGCGCTGCTTTTCCTCGTTGCTCAGGGCGCCGAGCACGCGCACAGCGTATTCGCGCTCCAGGCCGAAGCGTGGGTGCATCAGCTTGTTGGCGAGCTCGCCCGAGCTGGTGAACAGCAGCAGCCCTTCGGTGTTCAGGTCCAGGCGCCCCACGGACTGCCACTTGCCCTGATGCAGGCGGGGCAGCTTGCGAAACACGGTAGGCCGGTTCTGCGGGTCGTCATGCGTGACCACCTCACCCACAGGCTTGTGGTAGGCGATGACTCGCGGCGGCGGCGGCGCGATGCGCACTCGGATGGGCTTGCCGTTGACCTTGATCTGGTCGCCGAACTGGATGCGCTGGCCGATGTGGGCGGGCTCGTTGTTGACGGAGATGCGCCCTTCCGTGATCAGCTGCTCCATCTCAAGGCGCGAGCCCAGACCGGCTTGGGCCAGCACCTTGTGCAGCTTGGGGGTCTCGGCCTGGGGCGCGAGCACGCGCTTGATCGGGGCGATTTCAGCGCTGGCATCGTCGGCGTCGTAGCGGCCGGACACCACGTCTTCGAAGCGGGTGCCTTCGGGCGCAGATGCAGGGGCAGCAGCGTCTGAGGTCACGGCATCCGTGGCAGCGGCGTCGGGCGTGCCCGCCTGGGCCTGCACCTGGGCCTGCTCGGGCGGGACGGCGAAGGCGCCGGGGTCGGTCGGTTCGGTGCTCATGGCGTGTCGGAAGTTGGGGCTTGGGCCTGCTGCGCCTGGGCCGGGTCCGCCGATTCCGCGGATGGGTCTGGCACCGGCATCAGGGGCTCGGCACCGCCGGCTGCAGCCTCCAGGTCGGCCAGCGGGTCATCTTCCAGGCTGGGCTGGGCGGCAGCCGGTGCGTCGTCGTTGGCCAGGGAGGCCAGCAGCTGCGCCTGCTGCGCCGGGTTGTCGATGGCCGGCAGCTGGTCCAGGGAGGCCAGGCCCAGGTCGTCCAGGAACTGGCGGGTCGTGGCGAACAGGGCCGGCCGGCCGACCGCCTCGCGGTGGCCGATGACCTCGATCCAGCCGCGGTCTTCCAGTTGCTTGAGGATCAGACTGTTGATGGTGACGCCGCGGATGTCTTCCATGTCGCCGCGAGTAACGGGCTGGCGGTAGGCGATGATGGCCAGGGTCTCCAGTGCTGCGCGGGTGTACTTGGGCGGCTTCTCGGGGTGCAGGCGCTCGAGGTACTCGCGCATCTCGGGCCGGCTCTGAAAGCGCCAGCCGCTGGCCACGCAGACCAGTTCGACGCCTCGCAAGGCCCAGTCGTGCTGCAGGCCCTGGAGCAGGCTCCTGACCGTGTCGGCGCCCAACTCGTCGTTGAACAGCACGCGCATCTCGCGCAGCGTGAGCGGCTGGGGCGAACAGATCAGGGCTGTTTCCAGGACGCGCTTGGCATCCGAGGTATTCATGGTGTCGTGTTGTCGGAAGGTGTTGCCGCCGCGGCAACCGCAGTGCCTGGGGGCACCTGCCAGAGGGTTTCCGTACGGGCCGGAACCGGGACGCTAGCCCGCAGGCATCGCTAAAGCATTGTAACTGAGGCCCCACGCGCCCAGGGCCGCGGCAAGGTCGGCCGGCAAGGGCGCCTCGAAGGTCAGCGGCTGGCCCGTATCGGGGTGGGTGAAGGCCAGCCGGAACGCGTGCAGGGCCTGCCGCTCCAGGCCTGCCGAGGGCGCGCCGCCGTAGACCGCATCACCGACCAGGGGATGTCCCAGGTGGGCCATGTGCACACGGATCTGGTGCGTTCGGCCGGTACGCAGGCTGGCCCGCACCCAGCAGCCCTGGGCGGCGTTGGCGATCAGCTCGAACAGGGTGGCGGCGGGCTTTCCCGCCTCGCGCGCCAGATCGACCACCGCCATGCGCAGGCGGTTGGCGCTGTCGCGGCCGATGGGGGCCTCGACCTCGCGCTGCGCGGGACCCTGCCAAGGGCGGTGGGCCAGGGCCAGATACTGACGCGAGACTTCACGCGCCGCGATCAGCCGTACCAGGGCGTCCATGGTGGAGCGGTCGCGGGCGACCACCATCAGGCCGCTGGTGTCCTTGTCCAACCGGTGCACGATGCCTGCGCGGGGCAAGTGGGCGGCGCGCGGGTCGCGGGCCAGCAGGCCATTGAGCAGGGTGCCGCGCCAGTTGCCGGGCGCGGGGTGCACCACCAGGCCTGCGGGCTTGTTGATCACCAGCAGGTGCTTGTCCTCGTGGACCACGTCCAGAGCCATGGGTTCGGGCAGGAAGGCCTGACTCTGGGGCGTGGGCCGCAGTTCGACCTCGCCGCGCTGACCGGCCCGGACCCGGTGGGCGCTGCGCGTAGCGGCTTGACCGTCCAGCCGCACCGCGCCATCTGCGATCAGCTGCTGCAGGTAGCTGCGCGAAAACTCGGGGACCTGCACCGCCAGCACGCGGTCCAGCCTCTGGCCGTGGCCGTCGGTATCCACCGTGAAGGCGCGCAGCTCTCCCTCGGCCTGCGCCTCGGCGTCGGCGGCCTCGGCCCCCTCTTCCGGCGGGGTGTCCAGGGCGGAGCCGCAAGGGCCGGCCGATATAATCGATTGGCGTTTTTTCAAGAAAGCTCGCGTCATGCTGCGTGTGAAATTATCGATGGTCGGCGCGCTCACGCTGGCTGGCGCGATGGCCCTGCTGGCGGGCTGCGCCTCGGTCACCCAGGACCCCACCACCACCTGGAGCCCCAACAAGATCTACGCAGAGGCCAAGGACGAACTGCGCTCCGGCGCCTACGAGAAGGCCATCGGCCTGTTCGAGAAGCTCGAGGGCCGCGCTGCGGGCACGCCCCTGGCCCAGCAGGCGCAGCTGGAAAAGGCCTACGCCCAGTACAAGGCCGCCGAGCCCGCCCAGGCCATCGCCACCCTGGACCGCTTCATCCGCCTGCACCCCGCCAGCCCGGCCCTGGATTACGCCCTGTACCTGCGCGGGCTGGTGAGCTTCAACGACGATCTGGGGATGTTCTCGTGGATCACCCGCCAGGACCTCTCCGAGCGTGACCAGAAAGCCGCCAAGGAATCCTTCGAGTCGTTCAAGGAACTCGTCACCCGCTTTCCCGAGTCGCGCTACGCGGCCGACGCCCAGGCGCGCATGGTCTACGTCGTGAACTCGCTGGCGCAGTACGAGGTGCACGTGGCGCGCTACTACTACACCCGCGGCGCCTACGTGGCCGCCATCAGCCGCGCGCAGCTGGCCGTCACCGACTACCGGGAGGTGCCAGCCGTGGAAGAGGCGATGTTCATCATCTACCGCTCCTATGAAGCCCTGGGCATGCAGGAACTGGCCGCCGATGCCCGCCGCGTCCTGGAGCGCACGTTCCCGCGCAGCGAGTTCCTCACCCGTGGCCTCCGGACGCAGAAGGATCCGTGGTGGAAGCTGTGGTGATGCCCGGGTCGGCCAGTGCCTCCAGGGCTTGGGCGTAGTCCTGCGGCGAGAGCAGCCGGCGCATGGGCGGCAAGGCCGCCAGCAGCCGCCGGCCGTACCCCATGCTGGCCAGGCGGCTGTCGCACAACACCAGCACGCCGCGGTCGGACTCGCGCCGGATCAGGCGCCCTGCCCCTTGCTTGAGCGACACCGCGGCCTCCGGCAGGTGGTAGTCGTTGAAGGGATTGCGGCCCTGTGACTGCAGGCGCTGCGAGCGCGCCTGCACCAGCGGATCCCCCGGCGGCGGAAACGGCAGCTTGTCGATCACCACGAGCTGCAGGGCGTCCCCTGGCAGGTCCACGCCTTCCCAGAACGAGGCTGAGGCCACCAGCACGCAACCCGGTCCGCCATGGGCACTGCCCTCGCGGAAGCGTTCGATCAGCCGACGCTTGGGCCACTGGCCCTGCACCAGCACCTCGATGTCGGGGCCGTCCTGGAAGCGCGATTGCAGGAGTTCACCGATCGCGCGCAGGGCGCGCAAGGTGGTGGTAAGCACCAGAGTGCGACCCCTGAGGCGCTCGGCGCCCTGCGCGGCCAAGTCGGCGACGCGCCCGGCATGCGCGGGCTCACCGGGCTTGGGAAAACCGGCGGGCACGTAAAGGGCGGCCTGGCGCGCGTAGTCGAAGGGACTCTCCACCTGCAACACCTGGGCATCGTGCAGCCCGCAGGGTTCGGTGAACCAGGACAGGCGTGCGTCATCACCGAGGGTGGCGGAGGTGAAGATCCAACTGCGGCTGGACGGTGGGATGCTCGATGGATCGGCGTGCGTGTCTGCGTCTGCGTCTGCTGAATCGTCAGCCCCCGGCCCCGCCCCAGCCGCATCCTCGAGCCGAAGCAACCGCGTGCGTACCGCCTGCGCGATGTCCAACGGCGACTGCGTGAGCCGAAGCTGCTGGCCAGCATCCGCCCATCGCACCGAGCCTGGCGCGCACGGCTCGAGGAAGCGCCGGGCCCGCTGGGCCAGCGAACGTGCGCGCTCGTGCAGGCGCACGAAGTCCGGCGCGATCTCGCTGACGGTGTCCAGGGCGTCCATGGCCTCCTCGCAGGCCACGGCCACGGCCTGCAGCGCGTCGTACCATGCCTGCGGGTCGGCATCGCCCGGGGCCCCTGCCAGCCAGGACAGGCGCGTGCCGCCACTGCCTGCGGCCAGGCGCAGGTCACGCGCGGCGCGCTCGATGCGAGAGGCCACCTGCTGCCACTGCGCCAGGCCGCGCGCGAGCTGCAGGCCAGCGCCCAGGATGTCGCGGCAGAAGTCCAGCAACTGGCCGGTGGCCAGCTGCGTGCCCAGGAACTGCACGCCAATCTCATTGAGCTGGTGGGCCTCGTCGAAGATAGCCACCCGCACGGAGGGCAGGAGTTCGGCCATGCCAGATTCGCGCACCGAGAGGTCGGCGAAGAACAGGTGATGGTTGATCACCACCACGTCGGCCACCAGCGCTTCGCGGCGGGCGTTGTTCACGTGGCAGCCGCGAAACTTCGGGCACTGCGAGCCCAGGCAGTTCTCCCGCGTGGACGTGACCAGGGGGATGACCGGCGAGCGGTCATCCAGTCCGGGCATTTCAGCCAGGTCGCCGGTGACGGTCTGGCGCGCCCAGGACTCCACCTTGGCCAGGGTGAGGACCGCGTGGCGGTCCGCCAGGAGCGCGTCCTGGCGGGCGAGTTCCATGCGGTGGGTGCACAGGTAGCTGCCGCGCCCCTTGAGCAGCGCGGTACGGACCGGCAGGCCCAGCGACTGCACCAGGCGCGGCAGGTCGCGCCCGTAGAGCTGGTCCTGTAGCGTCTTGGTGGCGGTGGACACCAGCACGCGCTCACCACTGAGCAGCGCCGGCACCAGGTAGGAGAAGGTCTTGCCCACGCCCGTGCCCGCTTCCACGACCAGCGCACCGCCTTGGTCGATGGTTCGGGCCACGGCCAGCGCCATCTCGGTCTGTCCCGGGCGCGGAAGGAAGTGGTCGGCAGCCCGCGTGAGCGCACCGCCGGGCGCGAAGGCCTCGCGCACGCTGGCTTCGAGCGTCATGTCGCCCCCACGCTCGCCCACTGCGTGTGGCCCGCTCCCCCCCGGGCGTCGTTCATGCGGGTTCTTGGGGTTCGAGCAACAGCTCCAGGCGCGCGATCTGGTCCCGCAAGGCAAGTCGGCGCTTCTTCAGGCGCCGCAGCATCAGTTCGTCCTGCGGCACCTGCGCGCTGGCGCCGTCGATCAGGGCGTCCAGGTCGGCGTGTTCCATGCGCAGCTCGATGAGGCGGCGCGCTGGCGAGTGCAGGTTGGATTCCAAGGCAGGTGCGGTTCGGGGGCCTGCGGCAGATGATACCCGTGGGCTCAGGCGCCCATTACCCGGCGCGGACTCAGCGCGGCACGGCAAGGGCGGAGGCTGTCGGCTTGGCGCGTTCGGCCTGGCGCTTCTGGGCCTGCGCCTTGCGCTCCTGGGCCTCCTGAACGCGGCGGGCGTGGGCCTGGGCATTCGCCTGCGCCTGTTCGGCGGTGAGGCCGGGACCGCTGCGGTCGCCTCCCACCTGGGGATCGCGCGGCTTGCCAGCCGGGGTGGGACCGCTGGCTTTCTCGGCGGCTCGCAGCTGGCGCGCCTCGTGGTCGGCCAGGGCCTGGGCACGCCGCTGGGCCGCCGCTTCCTGGGCCTCTGGCGAGACCTTGTCGTCCAGCCTGCGCTGCTGCTCGGCGGCCCGCTGCTTGCGTTCGACTTCGTTCAGGGCGATCTCCTGCCGCTTGATCTCGGCCAGCACGGGTTGCCACTTGCGCCGCGTGCGGTTCATGCAGTCCGTCACGGCAAAGCGCTTCTGGCAGTCGGCCTCCTCCTCGGCCTGGCGCGCCCGGGCGGCCGAGCGTTCGCTGTCGATGCGGGTACGTTCGGCGCGCAGGTCCAGGCCGCCTGCGAGGCGCGGCGGCAAGGCGGACGCAGGGGCTGCTGCGGCGGTCGCTGGCGAAGGGGCTGATTCCACGGCGGGTGCGCTGGCCTCCTGGGCGAGGCCTATCCCGGCCCACGCCATCAGCGCGAGCACTACGGCCAGAGGGCGGCGCTTCATCGAGACGTGAGGCGGGTGTCCACCACCCGCCGCTCCTGGGCCATGAATTCCGCCGACTGCATCTCGTTCAGGCGCGAGGCCGTGCGCGGGAATTCGTGGGACAGCGGTCCCTCCGTGTAGAGCGCCTCAGGCAGCACGGCGGCCGAGAGGATCAGCTTGATGCGGCGGTCATAGAGCACGTCGACCAGCCAGGTGAAGCGGCGCGCCTCGGAAGCCATGTTGACCGACATCTGCGGCACGTCGCTCAGAAGTACGGTGTGGAACTGCGAGGCGATCTCCAGGTAGTCGTTCTGCGAGCGCGGCCCGCCGCACAGCGCACGGAAGTCGAACCAGACCACACCGCCGGCCTTGCGGCGGGCACGGATCTCGCGGTGCTCGATGTTCAGGGCGGGCGCCTCGTCCTGGCACTCGGCCAGGGCGCTGAAAGCGGCATCCATCTCGGCATCGGCAGCGGGGCCCAGGGGCGTGTGATAGAGCTTCACCCGTTCCAGCGTCCGGCGGCGGTAGTCGGTTCCGTTGTCCACGTTGATCACCTCCAGGTTCGCGTTCAGGAGGGCTATCGCAGGCAAGATCCGGTCCCGATGCAGGCCATCGGGGTAGAGGTCGTCGGGCTTGAAGTTGGAGGTGGTGACGAAGCCCACGCCATGGTCGAACAGGGCCTGCAAGAGCCGGTGCAGGATCATGGCGTCGGTGATGTCGGCGACGTGGAATTCGTCGAAGCAGATCAACTTGTAGCGTTCGGCGATGCGCTCGCCCAGCGCATCCAGCGGGTTGACCGTGCCTTGCATGTGGGCGAGTTCGCGGTGCACCTCGCGCATGAACTCGTGGAAATGCAGGCGGGTCTTGCGCCGCAGGGGGACCGCGTTGAAGAAGCAGTCCATCAGGAAGCTCTTGCCCCGCCCCACCCCGCCGTACATGTAAACCCCGCGCGGGATGTCCGGGTGGTTGATCAGCTTCTTGATCGCGTTGGAGCGCTTCTCCTTGTAGTACGCCCAGTCCGTGGCGCAGCGCTCCAGGGCGTCCACGGCACGCAGCTGCGCGGGGTCGCTGGCGTAACCCCGCGCGGCGAGTTCGGCCTCGTAGGCCGCACGCACGCCTGTGGACTGCGCAAGCACTGCTTAGAAATTCAGCGTGCGTTTATCCACCGCCAGCGCCGCTTCCTTGGTCGCCTCGGACAGCGACGGGTGCGCGTGGCAGATGCGGGCGATGTCCTCGGCGCTGGCGCGAAACTCCATGGCCACCACGGCTTCGGAAATCAGCTCAGAAGCCATGGGGCCCACGATGTGCACGCCCAGGATCTCGTCGGTCGCGGCGTCGGCCAGGAACTTGACCATACCGGTGGTGTCGCCCAGCGCGCGGGCACGCCCGTTAGCCAGGAAGGGGAAGGTGCCGGCCTTGTACTTCACGCCGTCGGCCTTGAGCTGCTGCTCGGTGCGGCCGACCCACGCGATCTCGGGGCTGGTGTAGATCACCCAGGGGATGGTGTTGAAGTTCACGTGGCCATGCTGGCCGGCGATGCGCTCGGCTACTGCCACGCCCTCTTCTTCCGCCTTGTGGGCGAGCATGGGGCCACGCACCACGTCGCCCACTGCCCAGACACCGGGCAGGCTGGTGCGGCAGTCGCCGTCCACCAAGATGGCGCCGCGCTCGTCGAGCTTCAGACCTACGGCCTGGGCGTTCAGACCAGTGGTGTTGGGGACACGACCGATCGAGACGATCAGCTTGTCGGCGTCAATGGAGAGCGCCTCGCCCTTGGCATTGGTGTAGGCCACGCTCACGCCCTTGGCGCCGTTCTTGATCTCGCCGACCTTCACGCCCAGCTCGATCTTCAGGCCCTGCTTGTCGAAGGCCTTCTTGGCCTCCTTGGCGATCTGCTCGTCGACTGCACCGAGGAAGGTGGGCAGGCCTTCGAGGATGGTGACGTCCGAACCGAGGCGGCGCCAGACCGAGCCCATCTCCAGGCCGATCACGCCGGAGCCGATCAGGACCAGCTTCTTGGGCACCGCGCCCACGCGCAGGGCGCCGTCATTGGACAGCACGTTCTTCTCGTCGAAGGGTACGCCGGGCAGCGCGCGGGCGTTGGAGCCGGTGGCCACGATGACCTGCTTGCCGACCAGGGTCTCCTGGGTGGCGCCAGCCACGGCGATCTCCCAGCCGCCCTCGGACTGCTTCACGAAAGCGCCACGACCGTGGAAGAAGGTGACCTTGTTCTTCTTGAAAAGGTACAGGATGCCATCGTTGTTCTGCTTCACGACGGCGTCCTTGCGGGCGAGCATCTTCGCCACGTCCATCTTCACGTCCTTCACGGAGATACCGTGGTCCGCAAAGTGGTGGTTGGCATGCTCGAAGTGCTCGGACGACTGCAGCAATGCCTTGGAGGGGATGCAGCCTACGTTGGTGCAGGTACCGCCGGGAGCGGGACCCCCCTGAGCGTTCTTCCACTCGTCGATGCAGGCCACATTCATGCCCAGTTGGGCCGCACGAATGGCGGCGATGTAGCCGCCCGGGCCGCCGCCGATGACCACGACATCAAATTGCTTTGCGCTCATAGGTTTCCTTGTCTTTTCAAGTGGCCGCCGCGCAACCGGCTCTGCCGGGCCGCTGGTGGCGCCCCCTCGAGGGGGAAGCGGCAAAGCCGCTTCGCGGGTGGGCCGTCAAATGTCAAAGAGCAGGCGAGCCGGGTCTTCCAGGGCTTCCTTCATCGCCACCAGCCCCAGTACCGCCTCGCGGCCGTCGATGATGCGGTGGTCGTAGGACATGGCCAGGTAGTTGATCGGGCGCACCACCACCTGACCGTTCTCGACGACGGCACGGTCCTTGGTGGCGTGGACACCCAGGATGGCCGACTGCGGCGGGTTGATGATGGGAGTGGACAGCATGGAGCCGAACACGCCGCCGTTGGAGATGGAGAAGGTGCCGCCGGTCATCTCCTCGATTCCCAACTTGCCGTCACGCGCCTTGGCGCCGAATTCGGCGATCTTCTTCTCGATGTCGGCAAAGGACATCTGGTCGGCGTTGCGCAGGATCGGCACCACCAGACCGCGCGGGGATCCCACTGCGATACCGATGTCGAAGTAGCCGTGATAGACGATGTCGTTGCCGTCGACCGAGGCATTGAGCACCGGGTACTTCTTCAGAGCGTGCACGGCAGCCTTCACAAAGAAGGACATGAAGCCGATCTTCACGCCATGCTCCTTCTCGAACTTCTCCTGGAAGCGCTTGCGCATCTCCATCACAGGGGCCATGTTCACTTCGTTGAACGTGGTCAGGATGGCGTTGGTGGCCTGGGACTGCAGCAGGCGCTCGGCGACGCGCGCGCGCAGGCGGCTCATGGGCACGCGCTGCTCGGGACGGTTGCCCAGGTCGAGGCTTGCGGCGGGGGCCGCCACCTGGGGCAGCGAGGCCTTGGGCGCGACGGACACGGGCACCGAGGGCGCTACCTTGCTGCCGCCGGCGACGGCGGACAGCACGTCGCCCTTGGTCACGCGGCCGTCCTTGCCGGTGCCAGCGACAGACCCGGCGGCGAGGTTGTTATCTGCCATCAGCTTGGCCGCAGCGGGCATGGCCACGCCGGCCTTGGAGGCACCGCCCGCGGCGAGGGCCGCGGCAGGTGCAGCCGCCGGGGCGGCTGCGGGCGCGGCAGCCACGCTCCCAGCCTTGCCTTCACTGTCAATCTTCGCGATCAGCTGCTCGGCGACCACGGTGCCGCCGTCGCCCACCACGATCTCGGCGAGCACGCCGGCGCTGGGCGCAGGCACTTCCATCACCACCTTGTCGGTCTCGATCTCAATGAGGATCTCGTCCTGAGCCACGGCCTCGCCGGGCTTCTTCTTCCACTGCAGCAGGGTGGCTTCCGCAACGGACTCGGACAGTTGCGGGACCTTCACTTCAACGATAGCCATTTTCGGTATTCCTCGATGCGTTGTTCTGGCCCGCCGACCGGCATCCTCGCCGGGCGTGCGGGGGCGTCGCGACCCCCTCTCGGGCCGCGACGCGCGGGTTTCACTTGGTCAGGACAAAGCCCTTGAGCTTGGCAAAGGCGGCATCCACCAGGGCCTTCTGCTGCTCCTGGTGCAGGTGCGAGTAGCCCACCGCCGGCGAGGCGGAGGCGGCACGGCCCGCGTACCCCAGCTTCTGGCCCTCGAGCATGTTTTCGTGGATGTTGTGCTGGATGAAGAACCAGGCGCCCTGGTTCTGCGGTTCGTCCTGGCACCACACGATGTCGGTGGCGTTGGGGTACTTCTTCAGCTCGGCGGCGAAGGCCTTGTGCGGGAAGGGATAGAGCTGTTCGACGCGGATGATGGCCACGTCGTCGGCGCCCTTCTCCTCTTGCTTCTTGGCCAGGTCGTAATAGACCTTGCCCGAGCAGGCGATCACGCGCTTGACCTTGTCCGCCTTGAGGGCCTTGGACTCGGGGATCACGGTCTGGAAAGTGCCCCGGGTGAACTCGGACAGCGGCGAGGTCGCGTCCTTGTTTCGCAGCAGGGACTTGGGGGTGAAGATCACCAGCGGCTTGCGCAGGGGGCGCACCATCTGCCGGCGCAGCACATGGAAGATCTGGCTGGCCGTGGTGGGCTGCACGATCTGCATGTTGGTGTCGGCGGCCAGCTGCATGAACCGCTCGACGCGCGCGGAGCTGTGCTCGGGGCCCTGGCCCTCGTAGCCGTGCGGCAGCATCAGGGTAATGCCGTTGACGCGGCCCCACTTGACCTCGCCCGAGGCGATGAACTGGTCGATCACCACCTGTGCGCCGTTGGCGAAGTCACCGAACTGCGCTTCCCAGATCACGAGCGTATTGGGGTCATTGGATGCGTAGCCGTATTCGAAGGCCATCACCGCCTCTTCGGACAGGATGGAGTCGATCACGACGAAGGGCGCCTGGTTCTCGGCCACGTTCTCCAGGGGCACGTAGGTGCCGACATCCCACTTCTCGCGGTTCTGGTCGTGGATGACGGCGTGGCGGTGGGTGAACGTGCCGCGGCCGCTGTCCTCGCCCGACAGACGCACCGGAAAGCCCGAGGCCACCAGGGAAGCGAGGGCCATGTGCTCGCCCATGCCCCAGTCGACGTTGACCTCGCCGCGGCCCATGGCGGCGCGGTCGTCCAGCACCTTCTTGACCAGCTGGTGCGGGGTGATGTTGGCGGGGATGGTGGTGATGCGCTCGGCCAGGCGCTTCCACTCGGCCAGCGGGATGGCGGTGTCGGCCGCATCGGTCCACTTCTTGCCCAGGAACGGTGACCAGTCGACCGCGAACTTGCTCTTGAAGTTGGTCAGCACCGGGTCGACCGTATGCTTGCCGGTGTCCATCGCGGCGCGGTAGCCCTTGACCATGGCGTCCGGGCCGTCGGCGGGCAGCACGCCCTGGGTCACCAGCTTCTCGCCATAGAGCTTGCGGGTGCCGGGATGGGCGGCGATCTTCTTGTACATCAGGGGCTGGGTGAGCGAGGGCGTGTCCTGCTCGTTGTGGCCCAGCTTGCGGAAGCACACGATGTCGACCACCACGTCCTTGCGGAACTCCATGCGGTACTCGAGGGCCAGCTGCGTGGCCAGGACCACGGCCTCGGGGTCGTCGCCGTTCACGTGCAGAACGGGCGACTCGACGCCCTTGACGATATCGGTGCAATACAGCGTGGAGCGCAGGTCGCGCGGGTCGGAGGTGGTGAAGCCGATCTGGTTGTTGATGATCAGGTGTACCGTCCCGCCAGTGGAGTAGCCACGGGTGGCGGCCAGAGCGAGGGTCTCCTGGTTGACGCCCTGACCGGCGAAGGCGGCGTCGCCGTGCACCAGCACCGGCAGCACCTGGCGGCCCTGCGGGTCGCCGCGGCGGTCCATGCGCGCACGCACGCTACCCTCGACCACCGGGTTCACGATCTCCAAGTGAGAAGGGTTGAAGGCCAGCGACAGGTGCACCGGGCCGCCACGGGTGGTGACGTCAGAGCTGAAGCCCTGGTGGTACTTCACGTCGCCGGCGGGCAGGTCCTCGGGGGCGGTGTGGTCGAACTCGGCGAACAGGTCACCCGGCATCTTGCCCAGGGTGTTCACCAGCACGTTCAGGCGACCCCGGTGGGCCATGCCGATCACGATCTCCTGCACGCCGCGATCACCGGCCTGCTGGATCAGTTCGTCCATCGCAGCGATGAAGCTCTCGCCGCCTTCGAGCGAGAAACGCTTCTGGCCGACGTACTTGGTGTGCAGGTAGCGCTCCAGCCCCTCGGCGGCGGTCAGGCGGTCCAGGATGTGCTTCTTGCGCTCGGCCCCGAAAACCGGCTTGCTGCGGATGGACTCGAGCTTCTGCTGCCACCAGCGCTTTTGCGTCTGGTCGGAGATGAACATGTACTCGGCGCCAATGGTGCCGCAATAGGTCTCGCGCAGCGCGTTGAGCAGCTCACGCAAGGACATGGTGTTCTTGCCGAAGAAGGTGTTGCTGGTGTCGAACACCGTTTCCTGGTCGGCGTCGGTGAAGCCGTAAAAGGAAGGCTCCAGCTCGGGAATCGCGGGGCGCTCGGTGCGCTTCAGGGGGTCGAGGTCGGCCCAGCGCTGACCCACGTTGCGGTAGGCAGCAATCAGCTGCTGCGCCGCGGTGCGCTTGCGGCCCATCTCGGCGTCGCCGCTGGCCACGACCACCTTGGTGCCACCGGCCTTGGCGCGTTCGGCGAAGGCGTTGATGACCGGCAGGTGGGGCACGTCCTTGGCGTCGGTGCCGTCTACTGCAGGCACGTGCTGGAGCGCGTCGAAGTAGTCGCGCCAGTTGTCGGGCACGCTGCCGGGATTGGCCAGGTAGTTTTCGTACATCTCTTCGACGTAGGGCGCGTTGCCCCCGAAGAGATAGGTGCTGCCTTGGTAGGCGCTGTAGACGTTACTCGTCTCACTCATGGTTCGCTACTTTCCGCACCCCTTCAGGGCGCTTGGAGCTGGTTGAACAACCTTCCGCGGCACGGCTGGACCGGTTGGCGGATGCGACTGTGGCTGGAAGGACCAAAGACCCCGCGATTGTGCCACTGAAACCCATCCTTGGCAGGGCCGGGGTGCGTACTTTCAACCGGCCTGCACCTGGTCCTTGATCTGCTGGAGGGTGGAGGGGTCCTCAATGGTGGTGAGGTCGCCGGGGTCGCGCCCCTCGCACACCGCCTGGATGGCCCGCCGCAGCAGCTTGCCGCTGCGGGTCTTGGGCAGCAGGGTGACGAAGCGCACGCGCGCCGGGCGGGCTACCGCGCCCAGCTGCCCGTCGACGACCTTCATGATCTCGCCCTCCAATTTCAGGCGCGCCGCCTCGTCGGGGAAGGCAGCGGCATCGCGCAGGACGGCAAAGGCCATCGCCACCTGGCCCTTGACGTTGTCGGCCACGCCCACCACAGCCACCTCGGCGACCGCCGGGTGGCTGGAGATGCTCTCCTCGATCTCGCGGGTGCCCAGACGGTGGCCGGCGACGTTGATCACGTCGTCGGTGCGGCCCAGGATGTAGTAGTAGCCGTCTTCGTCGCGGATACCCCAGTCGAAGGTGCTGTAAAGCGTCTTGCCGGGGATGCTTTGCCAGTAGGTCTTGACGAAGCGCGCGTCGTCGCGCCACACCGTCTGCATGAAGCCCGGGGGCGTGGGCGACTCGACGACCACCACCCCTTTTTCATTGGGTTTCGTGAGTTCCTCGCCGGTGGACTCGTGCACCAGCTTGACCTTCCAGCCGTACATCGGCAGGCCGGGGCTGCCGAACTTGCTGGCCTTCTTCTCGACCCCATTGGCGATGGTCATGAGGGGCCAGCCGGTCTCGGTCTGCCAGTAGTTATCGATGATCGGCACACCCAGCGCATCGCTGATCCAGCGCGCAGTGGGTTCGTCCAGCGGCTCGCCCGCCAGGAACAGGCTGCGCAGGCTGGACAGGTCGTACTTCTTGAGGAAGGCCTCATCGTACTTCTTGAGTACACGCACCGCGGTGGGCGCGCTGAACATCACGTTGGCCTTGTACTTCTCGACCAGCTGCCACCAGATGCCTGCATCGGGCCGGATCGGCAGGCCCTCGTAGACGATGGTGGCCATGCCGGCGATCAGCGGCCCGTACACGATATAGCTGTGACCCACCACCCAGCCGATATCGCTGGTGCAGAAATAGGTCTCGTCCGCCTTACCCTGGAAGATGTACTTCATGCTGGCGGCCAGGGCCACGGCATAGCCGCCCACGTCGCGCTGCACGCCCTTGGGCTTGCCGGTGGTGCCGCTGGTGTAGATGGTGTAGCTGATGTCAGTGGACTGCAGCCACTCGCAAGGTACCTGCACGCCGGCGTGGCGCTCGGTCAGGGTCTTCCAGTCGTGGTCACGGCCAGCGACGCGGTCCATGGCGGCCAGGCCCCGGTCCAGCATCAGCACTGCGGCGGGCTTGTGCGCGGACAGGCGGATCGCTTCATCGAGCAGCGGCTTGTAGGGGACGACCTTGCCTCCGCGCGAGCCGGCATCGGCGCTCACGATCAGCTTGGGCGAGGCGTCCTCGATGCGCGAGGCCAGTGAGACCGAGGCGAAGCCGCCGAACACCACCGAGTGGATGGCGCCGATGCGCGCGCAGGCCAGCATCGCGAAAATGGCCTCGGGCACCATCGGCATGTAGATCAGGACGCGGTCGCCCCGGCCCACACCGAGGCTGCGGATCGCCGCCGCGGCGCGCTGCACCTGCTCGTGCAGCTGCGCGAAGGTGTAGGTCTCTTCGCCACCTGTCTCGGTGGAGACATGAATCAGCGCGGGCTGGCTGGCGCGCTCCTTCAGGTGGCGATCCACCGCGTTGTGGCAAAGGTTGGTGGTGCCGCCGACGAACCAGTGCGTAAAGGGCGCCTTGTCGTTGTCCAGGATGCGGGTGGGCGGCGTGTGCCAGTCGATCAGGCGGGCCTGCTCGCCCCAGAAAGCCTCGGGCTCCTGGACGGAGCGGCGGTAGAACTCAGCGTAGCTCATGAACTCTTCTCCTCGTTGTTCTTGCGGCCACAGGTCCGGTCACTTGACCCAGCCCAGGACCTCCTTGAATCGCGGGTGGTCGGCGCTGCGCAGCCACTCGAAGACCACCATCTCGGTGGTGACAAGTTCGGCGCCCGCACCCGCCAGCCGGTCGAAGGCGGCATCGCGATTGCGCTCGGTACGCGAGGCGCAGGCGTCGGTGACGACGCAGACGTCGAATTCTTCCTCCAGCAGTTCCAGCGCCGTCTGCAGCAGGCAGACATGGGTCTCGCATCCGGCGATCACCACGGTATCGCGGCTTTGCGCCGGGGCGGCGGACTTGTGCAGGTGCCTGGGCAGGCTGCGGGCGTTGCCGCTGGCCGGCTTCGGGGCCGGTCGCAGGCGCGGCATCAGCACGGAGGCAGCGCTGAAGTCCATCTTGGACAGGGCCGGGCCCACCAACGCGCGCAGGGGGTCGACGGTGGGACCGAGGCCCGCCGGGTTCTGCTCGGTGGCCAGAACCGGGACGGACAGGGCCCGCGCCACCTGCGCCAGGCGGCAGGCGTTGGCGAGGGCATCCGGCCCGCCATGCAGGGCGGGCATCAGCCGCTGCTGGTAGTCAACCAGCGCCAGCTGCGAGTCTTCAGGGTCTAGCAACATTTGCGGCGCATTGGAGCGGCTGGCGCTGTCTCGCAACTGACACGGACACCGAGCCACCTCGCCGCAGGGGGGCGCAGCCTCCGGCCAGGCCACCGGGAGGTGCTCGAAAAGTATCCAAAAGCATCACGATGGCGGCAGCACGCGCAGCAGCCGCCCCCGGGGGCTGTCGGTGAGGAGGTAGAGAAAACCGTCCGGGCCCTGGCGCACGTCGCGCACGCGTTCCCCCACCCCTTCGAGGCGGTGTTCACGCACCACGCGCCCGCCAGAGAGTTCCAGCCGCACCAACTGCTGGAACTTCAGCGACCCGACGAACAGGTTGCCCCGCCAGTCCGCGCCATACCGGTCGCTGGTGACGAAGGCCACACCTGAAGGGGCGATGGACGGCGTCCACTGGTGCAGGGGCGGCTCCATCCCCGGTTTGGAGGTCAGGCCCTCACCGATCGGCCCGCCGCCATACTGCTCGCCGAAGGTCACCACGGGCCATCCGTAATTGCGCCCGGCCTGGGGCAGGTTGATCTCGTCGCCGCCCTGCGGCCCGTGCTCGTGCATCCACAGCCGCCCGTCCGGCCCCAGCGTCGCGCCCTGCGGGTTGCGGTGGCCGTAGCTCCAGATCTCGGGACGCACCCCGGCGCGGCCGATGAAGGGGTTGCCGGGTGCCGGCGCGCCCTCGGTGGTCAGGCGCAGGACCTTGCCCAGGTGGTTGTCCAGCCTCTGCGCGTCCTGCATGCGGTGGTACCGCTCGCCCAGCGCCAGGAACAGGTGGCCGTCGGGCATCTGCACGATGCGGCAGCCGAAATGCAGGGGGCTGGCCACGCGCGGCTGCTGGCTGAAGATGACGCGCACGTCCTCCAGCTGCGCGCCGCCCGCGGGCAGGCGCGCACGGGCCAGGGCGGTGCTGTTCGTGCCACCCTGTGCGGGTTCGGAGAAGCAGAAGTACAGGGTGCGATTGCGCCCGAAGCCGTTGTCCAGCGCGACGTCCAGAAGCCCGCCCTGCCCCCGCGCCGCGACCTCGGGCAGACCACCGAGCGGTTCCCCCATGCGGCCCTGAGCGTCGATCACGCGCATACGGCCCGGCCGCTCGGTGACCAGGTAGCCGCCCTCGGGCAGGAAGGCCAGGGCCCAGGGGTGCTCCAGGCCGCCGACCACGGGCTGCACCCGCAGTGCGGAAGGATTGGGGGAAGTGGAGGTCAGCGCGGACGGGCCGCTCGCCCAGGCGGGGGACAGGTTCGCGGCGGCCAGCGCCAGGACGCCTCGGATCAAGGCAGCTCGCATCGGCATGGTGGGAGTGCTCCGGACAGACACCTGTCGATTTTGAGGGGCATCGGCCGTCCGCGGCCTAGGGCAGCACCCGGGCCCTCAGCAGCTTGGTCGCGGCGCGCAGCTTCTTGCCGTCCAGGCGCCGGGCCCGGGAGGCAGCGGTCGGCCGGGTCGGGCGACGCACGCGGGGCGGCGCCGCCACGCTGTCCACCAGCTCCTGCAGCCGCCCGAAGGCCTCGGCCCGGTTCATGTCCTGGCTGCGGTGCGCCTGTGCCTTGATCACCAGCACACCGTCGCGGGTGATGCGCTGGTCCCGCAGGGCCAACAGGCGGGCCTTGTGGTCCTCGGTCAGGGACGATCGCGGGATGTCAAAGCGCAGGTGGATGGCGCTGGAGACCTTATTCACGTTCTGGCCGCCCGCCCCTTGGGCGCGCACGGCGGTGACCTCGACCTCGCCGGTCGGAATCGGCGTGGCAGGCTGTGCAGGCGATGTCATGCGGCGGCCGCCACCAGCGCCTGGGTGTAGGCCTCGCGCGGCGCACCCAGCACCGCGTCCACCGGACCGGACTCGACAATGTGGCCGTCCTTCATCACCAGCACGTCATGGGCCATGGCGCGGATCACCTGCACGTCGTGCGTGATCAGGAGGTAGGCCAGGCCGCGTTCGCGCTGAAGCCGCTGCAGCAGGCGCAGGACCTGCTGCTGGATGGTGACGTCCAGCGCGCTGGTGGGCTCGTCCAGCACCAGCAGCTGCGGGCGCACGATCAGCGCCCGGGCCACCGCCAGCCGCTGGCGCTGGCCGCCGGAAAATTCGTGCGGGTAGCGCGCCAGCAGGCCGGGGAACTGGGCCTCGGTGAGGCCCACGTCGGCCAGCGCCTGCACGATGTGCTCGCGCCGCTGCGCCGGTGCCAACTGCGGCTCGTGCACCAGCAGGCCCTCGCCTACGATCTCCTGCACGGTCATGCGCGGAGAGAGCGAGGAGAACGGATCCTGGAAGACCACCTGCACCGCGCGACGCAGCGGCCGGTTGGCCTGCGCGCTGCGGCCCCAGGCCGCGCCCACCACCTGCAACTGCCCGCCATGCGCCAGCAGGCCCAGGGCCGCCAGCGCCAGGGTGGACTTGCCAGAGCCGGATTCGCCGACGATTCCCAGGGTGCGCCCCGGCGGCAGGTCCAGGTCGGCGCCGTGCACGGCCACGTACTCGCCGCGGCGGAACCAGCCTCTCAAGCCCGGCAGGGGTACCGGGTAGGTGACGCGCAGCGCCTGCGCCCGCAGCAGCGGCACCGCCCCGGCGGGCGCAGCGCCCTCGGCGACGTCGCGCACCGGGCGGCTCGCGATCAGCTTGCGGGTGTAGGGGTGCTGCGGGTCGGCGAAGACCTGGCCCACCGGGCCCTGCTCCACGAGGTGGCCGTTTTCCATCACCGCGACGCGGTCCGCAAACTTACGCACCAGGTTCAGGTCGTGCGTGATGATCAGGACCGCCATTCCGGTCTGGCGCTGCAGGTCGGACAGCAGGTCCAGGATCTGCCCGCGCAGGGTCACGTCCAGCGCGGTAGTGGGCTCGTCCGCCAGCAGCAGGCGCGGGCGGCAGGCCAGGGCGATCGCGATCATGGCGCGCTGGCGCTGACCACCGGAAAGCTGGTGCGGGTAGGCCTGCGCGCGGCGCGCAGGGTCGGGGATGCCGGTGGCGGCCAGGGCCTGCACCGCTGCCTCCCAGGCCTCGCGCCGGCCCAGGCCCCGTTTGAGCTGCAGCACCTCGGCCACCTGCTCGCCCACGGTGTACAGCGGGTTCAGTGCCGTCATCGGCTCCTGGAAGATCATGGCCATGTCGCTGCCCCGCACGGCCAGCATCTCGCGCTCGGGCAGCGACAGCAGCTCGCGTGCGCCCTCCCCGTTTGACCCGCCCGCCAGCGTTGCGGACCCCGTGGTGTGTGCGTTCTGCGCCAGCTGCATCAGGGCCAGCGCGGTGACCGTCTTGCCCGAGCCGGACTCGCCCACCAGGGCCAGCTTCTCGCCTGGGGCAATGGAGAAGTCAACGCCGTGCACCACGGACTTGCCGCCGAAGGCGACCGACAGGCCGCGCACGTCCAGCAGGGGCGCAGCGGCGGGGTTCTGGCCGGGGGCGTTCATGCCGGGTTCTTTCGCGGGTCGAGCGCGTCGCGCAGCGCGTCGCCCATGAAGGTCAGGAGCAGCAGGGTCACCACCAGCACGCCGAAGGTGGACAGCGAGATCCACCAGGCGTCGATGTTGGCCTTGCCCTGGCTCAGAAGCTCGCCCAGAGACGGCGTGCCCGGAGGCACGCCCAGGCCCAGGAAGTCCAGCGAGGTCAGCGCCAGGATGGCGGCGGACATCCGAAACGGCAGGAAGGTCACCACCGGGGTCATGCTGTTCGGCAGGATGTGCCGCGTCATGATGCGCAGGTTGCCCACGCCCAGCGCGCGCGCGGCGCGCACGTAGTCCATCTGCCGATTGCGCAGGAACTCGGCGCGCACGTAGTCGGACAGGCCCATCCAGCCAAAGAGCGAGAGAAGCACCAGCAGCAGCGCCACGCTGGGCGCGAACACCGCGCTGAAGATGATCAGCAGGTACAGCTCCGGCATGGAACCCCAGATCTCGATGAAGCGCTGGAAGGCCAGGTCGGTCTTGCCGCCGAAGTAGCCCTGGATGGCGCCTGTCACGATGCCCAGCACCGTGCCGATGGCGGTCAGGGCCAGCGCGAACAGCACGCTCACGCGAAAGCCGTAGATCAACTGCGCCAGCAGGTCGCGCCCGCGATCGTCGCTGCCGAAGAAGTTCTCCTTCGATGGCGCGGCGGGGTTCGGCTTGGAGGCAAAGTAGTTCAGGGTCTTGGGGCCGTAGGGATTGGGCGGGTAGATCGCCCAGTTGGAACCGCTGGTGAGGCGCTCGCGGATGAACGGGTCCAGGTAGTCTGCGGGCGTCGGGAAGTCGCCGCCGAAGGTCTTCTCCGGGTAGTCCTTCACCAGCGGGAAGTACCACTGGCCCTCGTAGCGCACGACCAGCGGCTTGTCGTTGGACAGCACCTCGGCAAAGAGGCTGGCTACCACCATCGTGCAGAAGATCACCAGGCTCACGAAGCCCAGGCGGTTGCGACGGAAACGCTGCCAAGCCCGCCGCCCCGGAGAGAGAGAGACGGCCGTACTGCCAGGGCCGCCGTGGATCGGGCTTTGTCCGTCCACCAGCGGCGACCCCCCTTCGGGGGGGAGGCGGCCATCGGCCGCTTCGGGGGGGTTAGTCAAATTTGACACGAGGATCAACGAGCACGTAGCACAGGTCGCTCACGAGCTTGGTCACCAAGCCGATGAGAGTGAAGAGGTACAGCGTGCCCAGGACGACGGGGTAGTCGCGGCGGATCACGCTTTCATAACTGAGAAGGCCCAGGCCATCGAGCGAGAACAGGGTCTCAATGAGCAGGGAGCCCGTGAAGAATGCGCCGATGAAGGCCGCGGGAAAGCCCGTGACGATGGGAATCAGCGCATTGCGCATCACGTGCTTCCACAGCACCTGGTTCTCGGGCAGGCCCTTGGCGCGGGCGGTCAGCACGTACTGCTTGCGGATCTCCTCGAGGAAGGAGTTCTTGGTCAGCATGGCGGTGACGGCGAAGCTGCCGAACACCATGGCCGTCACGGGCAGCGCGATGTGCCACAGGTAGTCAACCACCTTGCCCACCAGGCTCAATTGCTCCCAGTTGGAGGATGTCAGCCCGCGCAGCGGGAACCACTGCAGCTGCCCGCCGAAGACCACGAGCATCGCCACGCCTAGCACGAAGCCTGGGATCGCGTAGCCCACGAGCACCACCAGCGTCGTGACCAGGTCGAAGCGCGAACCGGCGCGCACCGCCTTGGCCACGCCCAGGGGTACCGCGATCAGGTAACTCAGAAAGAAGGTCCACAGCCCGAGGCTGATGGACACAGGCAGCTTTTCCTTGACCAGCTGCCAGACGTCCTTGTGCTGGTAGAAGCTCTTGCCCAGATCGAAGCGCGCGAACTGTCCCAGCATCTGCACGAAGCGCTCGTGCGCTGGCTTGTCGAAGCCATAGAGCGCGCGGATCTCGGCGATACGTTTTTCGTCCACGCCCTGACGCCCGCGGTAGCCAGCGCCGGCGCTGGCCGCGCCCTCGCCGCCCGCGTCGCGCCCCTGCAACTGGGCCACCATCTGTTCGACCGGCCCGCCCGGCACGAACTGAATCACCACGAACGTGAGCAGCAGCACGCCAAACAGCGTGGGGATCATCAGCAGCAGACGCTTGAGGATGTAGCTGGCCATGTTCAGCCTCCGCCGAGCCGCCTCGAGGGGGCAGAGGCCCCCCCGGGGGGCAGTGAGTACACGAAGTGACGAGCGTGGGGGTACATGGTCGCGGCTTAGCGGTTGGCAGGCGAGGCCCACCAGGTGGACATGGCCCACTGGTGCACGTCGTAGTAGGGCGGGATGGCGGCGGGCAGCTCGAAGCGGCCAGGCCGGTACCCCACGAGGAAGGCGCTGCCGTAATAGTGCGGCACCGAGTAGTAACCGTGCGAGAGGACGCGATCGAGGGCGCGCAGCGCGGCGCGCAGCTGCTCGCGCGTGGTGGCCTGCACCACCTTCTGCAGCAGGGCGTCGACCGCCGGGTCCACCAGGCCCCAGACGTTGGACGAGCCCGGCGTGGCCGCCGCCTGTGAACCCAGACGCTCCAGCAGTTCGCCGCCTGGCGAGGTGCTGCCCGGCAGCCGGGCCGAGGTGAGCTCAAAGTCGAAGGCGTCCATCTTCTGCTTGGCCAGCGAGAAATCCACCGAGCGGAAGGTCAGGCGGATGCCCAGTTTCTCCAGGGCCTTCTGGAAGGGGGTGACGATGCGCACCAGCGAGGGCTGATCGGTGAGGAACTCCATGGTGAACGCCTCGCCCCTGGCGTTACGCAGCGCGCCGTCGCGGTAGGTCCAGCCGGCTTCGGCCAGGAGCGCCTGCGCCTGTCGCAGGTTGTCACGCAGGCTGGCCGGCGGCGCGGTGCTGGGCGAGCGCGGTGCAGGTCCGAAGACCTCTGGCACAAGCTTCTCTCTCAGGGGCTCCAGCAAGGCCAGTTCGTCCGTCCCGGGCAGGCCCTGGGCATGGAATTCGCTGTTCGGAAAGTAGCCGTCCACGCGCTTGTACAGCCCGTAAAAGAGCTGCCGGTTCATCCACTCGAAGTCGAAGGCCAGGCCGATGGCGCGGCGCACGCGCACGTCCTGGAACTTGGGTTTGCGCAGGTTGAAGACATAGCCCTGGAAGTCACCGGGGTTGCGGTTCTCGAAGGCGCGCTGCTTGAGCTCGCCCGAATCGAACACCCGGCCCTTGTACTGGCGCGCCCAGTTGCGCGAGATGAACTCCCGCATGAAGTCGAACTCGCCGGCCTTCAGGCCCTCAAAGCGCGAGGTCTCGTCCAGGTAGATCTTGAAGGTGACGCGGTCGAAGTTGAAGTGGCCACGGCGCACCGGCAGGTCGGCCGCCCAGTAGGCCGTGTCGCGTGTGTAGGTGATGTCACGGCCCATGCGCGGGTTGGCGATGCGGTACGGCCCCGAGCCGATGGGGATGTCGGAGACGATCTGGTCGAAGGGCTTGCCCTGGCCCCAGTCACGGCTGAAGACCGGCATGCTGCCCACGACCAGGGGCAGCTCGGGGTTGGGGGCGGCGAAGTCAAAGCGCACGCTGCGTTCGGACACAGCCACCGCGTCCTTCACCTCGGCGTAGATGGTGCGGAACTGGGGCGCGGCCTGCTTTGAAATCAGCGTCTTGAAGGTGTGGACCACGTCGGCGGCGAGCACGGGCTTGCCGTCGTGAAAGCGCGCCTGCGGGTGCAGCGTGAAAGTGGCAGACAGGCGGTTAGGGGCGACGGTCACGTCCTGGGCCAGCAGGCCGTAGGCGGTGGTAGGTTCGTCCAGGTTGCCCACCAGCAGCGTTTCGAACATCAGGGAGCCAATGCCGTAGGGCGCGGTGCCCTTGAGGGTGAAAGGATTGAACTTGTCGAAATTGGTCGGCCGGGTGGGCGGCACCATGCGGATCTCACCGCCCTTGGGCGCGGCGGGATTGACATACGCGAAATGGGTGAAGCTCGGGGGGTACTTGATGTCCCCGAACTGGGCGTAGGCGTGGGCGGCCCAGGCGCCGGGGGCGGCCAGGACGATCAGGGCCAAAGCGAAGAGGCGCTGCAAACCACGCATGCGACAATTCTGCCGACTTTTTTCGAGGGAGCGATCCATGGGTTTTCTGTCTGGCAAGAAGCTGCTGATCACGGGGGTCCTGTCCAACCGTTCCATCGCCTACGGCATTGCCCGGGCCTGCCACGCCCAGGGCGCCGAGCTGGCGTTCAGCTACGTGGGCGAGCGCTTCAAGGACCGCATCACCGAGTACGCCGCCGAATTCGGCTCCAAGCTGGTGTTCGACTGCGACGTGGGCGACGATGCGCAGATCGAACGGCTGTTCAAGGACCTGTCGGCGCACTGGCCGAAGTTCGACGGCTTCGTGCACGCCATCGGCTTCGCCCCGCGAGAGGCCATCGCCGGTGATTTCCTGGACGGCCTCTCGCGCGAGGGCTTCAAGATCGCCCACGACATCAGCGCCTACAGCTTTCCTGCGATGGCCAAGGCCGCCCTGCCCTATCTCAACGACAAGTCGGCGCTCCTGACCCTGTCCTACCTGGGCGCGATCCGCACCGTCCCGAACTACAACACCATGGGCCTGGCCAAGGCCTCGCTGGAAGCCTCGGTGCGTTATCTGGCCGAGTCGCTGGGTCCCAAGGGCATGCGGGTGAACGGCATCAGCGCAGGGCCGATCAAGACGCTGGCCGCCAGCGGGATCAAAGGTTTCGGCAAGATCCTGTCGGTCGTTGCCGAAACCTCGCCAATCCGCCGCAACGTCACGATCGACGACGTGGGCAACGTGGCGGCCTTCCTGCTGTCGGACCTGGCGGGTGGGGTGTCGGCTGAAATCACCTATGTGGATGGTGGTTTCAGCAACGTGGTCGGCGGGATTGCGGAGCCTGCCGAGGGCTGAGTTCCCCGCCTCCCTCCTACCGTTGCTTTTTCTCCGGCACGAACGCGCCGCGCGCCGGGGGCGCGGCTTCAGGCCTTCACGCAATCGGCGAAGTACACCGGCTTGCCATCGGCTCCGATCTCCTCGACCAGGCCGTGGATGTCGGTCTCGAAGCCCGGACACTGGGCGTTGAACTCGCGCGAGAACTTCAGGTAGTCCACGATCTTCCTGTTGAACACCTCGCCCGGGATCAGGAGCGGGATGCCGGGCGGGTACGGCGTTACCAGCGAAGTGGTGATGCGACCTTCCAGTTCGTCGATCGGCACGCGCTCCGTGCGCCGGTGCGCGATGTGCGCGAAGGCGTCGCTGGGCTTCATGGCCGGCGTGAGGTCCGACAGGTACATGTCGGTAGTCAGGCGGGCGATGTCGTACTTGGCATAGAGCTCGTGCACATACTGGCACAGGTCGGCCAGCCCCATTCGTTCATAGCGCGGATGCTGCTGGCAGAACTCCGGAAGGATCCGCCACATCGGCTGGTTGCGCGCGTAGTCGTCCTTGAACTGCTGCAAGGCGGTGAGCATGGTGTTCCAGCGGCCCTTGGTGATGCCGATGGTGAACATGATGAAGAAGGAGTACAGGCCCGTCTTCTCGACGATGATCCCGTGCTCTGCCAGGAAGCGCGTGACAATGGACGCCGGGATGCCGGTCTTGGCGAACTTGCCATTGAGGTCCAGGCCGGGAGTGACGATGGTGGACTTGATCGGGTCCAGCATGTTGAAGCCCTCAGCCAGGTTGCCGAAGCCGTGCCACTTGGCGGTACGGGCCTCGCCCTTGATGATCCAGTCGTCGGCGCGGCCGATGCCCTCGTCGGCCAGCTTGTCCGGGCCCCAGACCTTGAACCACCAGTCCTTGCCGTATTCGGCATCGACCTTGCGCATCGCGCGCCGGAAGTCCAGGGCCTCCAGGATGCTTTCCTCCACCAGCGCGGTGCCGCCAGGCGGCTCCATCATGGCGGCGGCCACGTCGCAGCTTGCGATGATGGAGTACTGCGGGCTGGTCGAGGTGTGCATCAGGTACGCCTCGTTGAACAGGTGCCGGTCCAGCTTGCGGTTTTGTGAGTCCTGCACCAGCACGTGGCTGGCCTGGCTGATGCCCGCCAGCAGCTTGTGGGTCGACTGCGTCGCAAAGGTCAGCGCCTCTTTGGGCCGCGCGCGGCGCTTGCCCATGGCGTGATACGGCCCGTAGAACGGATGGAAGGCCGCGTGCGGCAGCCAGGCCTCGTCGAAGTGCAGCGTGTCCACGTAGCCATCGAGCATGGTCTTGATGGTCTCGGTGTTGTAAAGCACCCCGTCGTAGGTGGACTGCGTGAGCGTCATCACGCGCGGCTTGACCTTGTCGGCATCCACGCCCGCCAGCAGCGGGTTGGCGCGGATCTTGGCCTTGATGGCCTCGGGCGAGAACTCGCTCTGAGGAATGGGGCCGATGATGCCGAAATGGTTGCGCGTGGGCTTCATGAACACGGGAATCGCCCCGGTCATGATGATGGAGTGCAGGATGGACTTGTGGCAGTTGCGGTCCACCACCACCACATCGCCCGGAGCTACCGTGTGGTGCCACACCATCTTGTTGGAAGTGGAGGTGCCGTTGGTGACGAAGAAGCAGTGGTCGGCGTTGAAGATCCGCGCCGCGTTGCGCTCGGAAGCAGCGACCGGGCCGGTGTGATCCAGCAGCTGGCCCAGTTCGTCAACCGCATTGCAGACGTCGGCACGCAGCATGTTCTCGCCGAAGAACTGGTGGAACATCTGGCCGATCGGGCTCTTGAGGAAGGCCACGCCGCCCGAGTGGCCCGGGCAGTGCCAGGAATAGGAGCCGTCCTCGGCGTAATCGAGCAGCGCCTTGAAGAACGGCGGCTGCACGCCCTCCAGGTAGCTCTTGGCCTCGCGGATGATGTGCCGGGCCACGAACTCGGGCGTGTCCTCGAACATGTGAATGAAGCCGTGAAGTTCGCGCAGGATGTCGTTGGGCAAGTGGCGCGAGGTTTTGGTCTCGCCGTAGACGTAGATCGGTACGTCGGTGTTCTTGCGACGGACTTCGGCGATGAAGCTGCGCAGGTTCACCACCGCCGGGTCGAGGTCGGGCCCAGGGGTGAACTCCTCATCGTCGATGGACAGGATGAAGGCGCTGGCTCGGCTTTGCTGCTGCGCGAACTGCGCCAGGTCGCCATAGCTCGTGACCCCCAGCACCTCGAAGCCCTCGGCCTCGATCGCCTGCGCCAGGGCGCGGATGCCCAGACCCGAGGTGTTCTCGGACCGGTAGTCTTCGTCGATGATGACGATGGGGAAGCGGAATTTCATGGGACAGGCCTTCGGGCGCGGCAGGGGGAAAAATCGGGACAGGGGCGAAGTGTATGCAAATCGGTGGCACGCGGTGCACGCTATGCTCGAGTTCGCGTGCCCTGTAGGCACCCCCGAAAGGCCCCCAGATGTACATGAGGTCGATGCCGGGCGTTCACGCCGTGCTGTTGCTGTGGGCCTGCGCCCTCCCCCTGAATACCATCGCAGCCCCCGACGAGGTGCGCATGGGCCGCGACCAGGGCTATCCCGCCTGCGAGCCCGCCAACCAGCGTATGGAATGCCGGGTTGGCGCGTTCTCGTCACCGCGCGGTCGTCGTGTGACCCAACCGGCCGAGCCTCTGACTCTGAAGCGGCACCCCGCCCCGCCCGAGCTGTCCTTTCGCTGGGGGTTACAGCGCATCACCGCCGACGAATACCTGGCACGCCAAAAGGCGACCGGCCTGCTGGTGATCAAGGACGGCCAGATCGTCTACGAGAACTATCAGTACGAGCGCAGCCCCACCATGGCGTTGCGCTCCTTCTCCATGGCCAAAACCATCACCGCCTTGCTGGTGGGGATCGCGCATGACAAGGGGCTGATCGCCTCGCTGGACGACCGTGCCGACCGCTATTACCGGGCGGTCGAAGGCAGCGCCTACGGAAGCACCACGATTCGCAACCTTCTGCGCATGGGATCGGGCGTCGCGTTCAACGAGACCTACGCTTTCACTGCGGAATCGGACCTGGTGCGCTTTTACAGCCGGGTTTTCAGCCCCCTGCCCACAGGCGCCGAGAGCGCTTTTCGCCTGTTCGGGACGCGTGACATCGAACAGGGCCAACGTTTCAAATACGCCACCTCCGAAACCGAGATGCTGGCACGGGTCTTGGTGCATGCGACCGGGCGCAGCCTCACCGATCTGACCCGTGAATGGCTGTGGGAGCCGATAGGCGCCGAGGCCGACGGCCACTGGATCGTCGCGCCTAGCGATGGCGTCGAAAACGCTGGTGGCGGCTACTACGCCACGCTGCGGGACTGGGGCCGCCTGGGAATGCTCATGGCCAATGACGGCCGGGTGGGTGATCGACAGGTCGTGCCGCGGCAGTTCCTGCTGGATGGCACGGACCCCAAACTCCAACCCCCGGGTTTCCAACCCCGACGGGCCACCCCCTATTTCGGGTATGGCTACCAGACCTGGCTGTTTCCCATGCGTGAGCGCAGCTTCGCGTTCCTGGGGATCTTTGGCCAGTCGATCTTCGTACAACCAGCCTCTGGGATCGTGATGGTGCAGACCTCGGTCTACGACCAGCCCTCGGGTGATCCGATGGGGCAGCTGCGCACCGAGATGTGGAAGGGTGTGCTCTCGTCCCTTGGGGGTAATCCTTCGGAGTGAAGTGCCGATGGTGCAAGCGCGAGCAGGCCAACGAGGGCCGGTAGCCATGTGCCGGCGTCGGAAAAAGCGCTCCTGCTACATTGGCCGCAGGCAACGAAGGTGCCCGCGAGCGCTCGCGCTTCTTAGCTCCGAAAGATTGTTCATATGGCCTCGAAATTCTCGAAATACGCGTTTGTTCTTTTGATGGCGATGGGCGCCTCCTGGGCCTCTGCCCAGACGGCCGGCGCGTACCCCAATCGCCCGATCAAACTGATCGTGACGGTGCCGCCCGGCGGCGCGGCCGACTTCATCGCGCGCTTGCTCGCCAGCAAGTTGGCCACCTCGATGGGGCAGCCCGTCGTGGTGGAAAACAAGGCGGGCGCCAGTGGATCGGTGGCGAGTGACTTCGTTGCCAAATCGGCCCCGGACGGCTACACCCTGCTGCAAAGCTCGATCACCACCCACGGGATCGGACCGCACCTGATGGCGAAGCTGCCCTATGACCCGGTGACCTCGTTCGCGCCGGTTGCGATGCTGGCCAGCCTGCCCCTGATCATGACGGTCAATGCCGACCTCAAGACCAACACCCTCGCCGAGTTCGTCACCCTGGCCAAGGAACGCCCGGGCAAGCTGGCCTTCGCCTCGTCGGGCAACGGTGGTGCCCCCCATATGGCTGGCGAGCTGTTCAAGATTGCCGCATCACTGGACATGATTCACACCCCTTACCGTGGCAGCGGCCCGGCGGTGGCCGATCTGGTGGGCGGCCAGGTACAGGTCATGTTCGATGGTGCACCATCGCTGTTGCCTCACATCACCACAGGCAAGATCAAGGTGGTGGCTGCGGCCAGCGCCCGGCGCAACCCCTTGCTACCCAATGTCCCGACTTTTGCCGAACTGGGTTTCCCGACGGTCAACGTGGCGCTGTGGTACGGCCTTATGGCGCCAGCTGGCACGCCGGCGGAGATCATCGCTCGCATCAACCGCGAGGTGAATCAGGCCCTGCGATCGCCGGATGTCGTTGAGCGGTTTGCGGCACAAGGGACCGAACCCTTGGGCGGGACGCCCGAGCAGGCGGCCGCCTTCGTCCGCCAGGAACTCGATCGCTGGGGCCCGGTGGTCAAGCGGGCTGGCGTCGTCGCCAATTGAGCGACGCAACCGCACTCACCTACCCCACCCGGACCCTGGCCCACTGGGTGGCGCAGTCCTCCTGGGCGCAGGTCAAGCCGGACATTCAGCACGCGACGTCGCGCTCCTGGTTGAACTGGCTCGGGTGTGCCTTGGGCGGCGCCAACGATCCGGCCGTCACGCGCCTGATCGGGGCCCTGCAAGCGCTGCAAATCCAGGGCCCTGCACCGCTGATCGGGCGGTCTGAGCAAGTGGACCTACCCCATGCGGCGCTGCTGCATGCCTTTGCCTCCAACATCCTCGATTACGACGACACCCACTGGGCTACGGCGATTCATCCTGCGGGCCCGGTGGCCTCGGCCCTGGTGGCCTGGAGCAGCCAGAGCGCCGTCACCGGGCAGGAGATGCTGCACGCCTTCCTCCTTGGGATGGAGGTCTCCTGCCGGATCGGCCTGGCCGTCTCGCCGGGGCATTACGAAAAAGGCTGGCACATCACGGGCACCTGTGGCGTGTTTGGAGCCGCGGTGGCGGTGGGGCGCCTGATGCGCTTGACGCCCCAGCAAATGGCCTGGGCCCTGGGCCATGCAGCGACGCAGTCGGCCGGACTGGTCGCCAGTCTGGGCACCGAGGCCAAGAGCCTGAACATCGCACAGGCCGCCCGCAACGGTCTGGTTGCGGCCCAGTGGGCACGCCATGGCATCACGGCCAACGAAGCGGCCTTGGAGGCGCCCTTCGGCTTCGCCCAGGTCATGGGACCGGGCAGGATGGACGACAACCTGTGCCAGGGTCTGGGAGACCACTGGGAGGCCGCGCGCAACACCTTCAAGCCTTACCCCTGCGGCTTCCTGCTGCATCCCCTGCTGCAGGCCTGCCTGGACACCCCCGATCCGCTACGGCTGGATGCAGAAGCGATCAACCAGATCGACCGGCTGATCGTCTCGGTCCACCCGCTGACCCACGTGCGCACCAACCGGCCGCAGCCGGCCGACGCCCTGGAAGCCAAGCTGAGCGCGCAGCATGCGGTGGCCATGGCCTTGCTCCGCGGGGATGCCGGTGTGGCGCAGTTCGCTGAGAAGGCCGTGCAGGACCCGACCGCGCGTGACCTGCGCGCGAAGATCGTGGTGGTGGACGATGCGAGCCTGCCCACCGACGGCGCCCGCCTGGAAGTGCGCTGGCACAGCGGGCGGGTCGATCTGCGTGCGGCGCCCGCGCACCACGGTCAAGCCCAGACCCTGAGCGACGCAGCGCTTGCGCGCAAGTTTCGCGAACTCGTAGCCTATGGCGCCCCTCATTGCGATGCTGACACCTTGCTCGCGGCGCTGGCCCGGTATGCGCGCGCTGAGCGTGCAAGCGATCTGATCGCCCTCACCCGTCCGCACATACCCGCCTGACCTTTTCTTTCTTTTGAAGCGACACCATGAACCTGCACCTGCAAGACCTTCACGTTCTCATCACGGGCGGCAGCAAAGGCATCGGCCTGGCCTGCGCTGCGGCGTTTTTGCAAGAGGGCGCACGCGTGACCCTGGTGGCCCGCAACCCGGACACGCTGGACAGCGCCAGGAAAAGCTTGCGCGACGCCGCGCCCGCCGGGGCCCAGGTGCACACGGTAGCCGCCGACCTGACCGATGCCTCGGCGGCAGCCGCAGCACTGGCGCAGGCGCAGGCGCTGGGCGGACCGGTCGACGTGCTGGTGAACTCCGCCGGTGCCGCCAAACGCACGCCAGCGCCCGAGTTGACCCCTCAGGCCTGGCACGACGCGATGCAGTCCAAGTTTTTCAGCTACATCCACATGATCGATCCGGTCATCAAGGCGATGGCGGCCCGGGGCCGCGGTTCCATCGTCAACGTCGTGGGCAACGGCGGCAAGGTCGCCAGCCCCATCCACCTGCCCGGCGGGTCGGCCAATGCCGCCCTCATGCTGGCCACTGCAGGTCTGGCCAACGCGTACGCAGGCCAGGGCGTGCGCGTGAATGCGGTCAATCCCGGCAGCACCTTGACCGAGCGACTGGAGAAAGCCATTGCCGCCGACGCGAAAAACAGCCAGATCGCGCCCGAAGTGGCCCTGGCGCGCATCACGGAGAAACTGCCGCTGGGACGCATTGCCAGGCCCGAGGAGGTGGCGCAGGCGGTGGTGTTTCTGGCCTCCAGTCAGGCCAGCTACATCACGGGCGCCAACATCGCCATGGACGGTGCCCTGGTGCCATTGATCTGAGCGTCCGACCGGCTTTTGCGTTCTCGCCACGTCCTAAACACCTCGTTTTGCCGGCGCCCACGGCCCAGAGTAGTTGATTCGCACTCATTTGACAGCGTGCCGCCCCGTCACCCGGGTCCCCACGCTTGTCCACGCCAGGGAGCCTGCGTAAGCTCTCCCTCCCCTTCGCACCTGGTGAACCCATGGGCCCGATCAAGATTCTCGTGACCAGCCAGAAAGGCGGCGTCGGCAAGAGCACGCTGACCGCCAACCTGGCCGCGTACTTCGCGCAGTTCGAGCAGAGCCAGGTGACGCTCATCGACTTTGACCACCAGGCCTCGTCCTATCAGTGGATCGAGCGGGCGCCGGTGCCGCGCGTGACGCCGGTGGTGTGCGACGTGGTGACCGAGCGCGACCCGCAGCTGGCGGTGCTGAAGATGAAGCAGTCCCTGCGGGCCGCGGAGCGCGTGTCGGACGTGGTGATCGCCGACCTGACCTGGGTGAACATCTTCCCGCAGTCGCTGATGCTGGACTTCGACATGGTGCTGGTGCCGACTTCCCTGTCCAAGGTGGAACTGTCCAGCACGATCGAGTTCGTCTCGCGCTTCGCGCAGGTCTTCAACGGCAGCGGGGAGCTGCGCCCGCAGCTGGCCCTGGTCCCCAGCCGGCTGCACCGCGCGCTGGACTATCTGGACATCTTCACGCAGACCAACTTCCCGGTGAAGTTCTCCCTCACCAGCCCGCTGCCCTTCGAGCTGGACATCCAGTCCATCTACGGACAGGACTACATCTTCAACTGCGAGAACGCCGTCTGCCGCGACAGCTTCTTTCGCATCGGCCGTGAGCTGCAGGATGCGATCGAGGCGATCCAGCGGGCGCGTGAACAGGCACAGACAACGAGCAAGGTCACCCCGATCTGGCAAAGCAGCAAGCGCCGAGCCGGGCTCGGCGCCAGTGTCCTCGACAGCTTCGTCTTCGAGCGACAGAGCCGCAGCCGGCTTCCCCCCCTGGCCCAGGCACAGGCGCAGGCACATGCGGCGAAGGTCGGCGCCTTCGAAAGCCTGATGGGCCTGCTGCGTAAACGCAACTGATTCGACGCGGACCGATGAAGCGTTTCGACCCCTCCGTCGGCTGGATACAGCACACCGGCGAGCCCGCTGCACCGGAGCCTTCGGCGGACGACCCCCTGCCCCACCCGTCCAGTGTCTACCACTTCAACCGGCAAGGCAGCCGCCTGAACGTCACCCGGGTCGACGGCGGCCCGGCGGCGGAGCCTGCGCAGCCGACACCCGCTCCGTCCGCCGTGCAGCGCATGCGCGAGGCCAAGGCGCCGGAACCTTTCCTGCGCGCCCCGGCCGAAACAGCAGGCATGGTGCGCGAACTCTTCGAGCGGCTGGACGAGGCCGACGCCTCGCAGTCCCTGCTGGCGAGCGTCTCTGACAACCTCAAGACCCTGGACGACCTGGCGGTGAAGAAGGGGCAGCTCGAGCGCGTACTCGCCGACATCACGCAGGAGATCGCACAGTTGCAGGCGCAGGTACGCAGCGACCTGGACGCGGCGCGTGAGAGCGAAGACCGCAATCTCAAGCTGCGCCAGTACCGGCGCGAACTCCTGGAGCAGCTGGCGCGCCGCCTGCCCGAGGCGGACAGGACCTGATCGGACCCGAGCATGAAGCGCAAGTGGCTCGCGTTCTACCTCGCGAACTGGTACGCCTTCGCGGTGGCGGGCGTGATGATGTCCCTGCAGCACCCGGATGGATCCTGGCTGGCCGCCTTGCCCTGGACCACCTGGGGCACCGAGCTGGGGCTCGCCCTGGCCGGTGGCGATGCCGCCTCCGGCGGCGCCTGCTGGCTGCTGATGGGGGCGTCACTGGCCCTCGCCGGCGTGGCCGGATCCCTGGTAGCCAGCCTGCGGTGGCTTGCCGCGCTCGACGATGCGCAGTCGGTGCGCACGCAGCGGCAAGCAGCGAACGCACCCTCGGGCGAGCGCGCAGCCGCATTCGGCGACAGCGCTCGCGAAGCCGCCAGCCTGGTCGAAGACCCTCGGCTTCGCTCGCTGATTGAGCAGCTCAATAGACGTCTGGGCTGAATGTCCGCACACTGGTGCCCGTTCTCTCAACTCGCAAACGGACGACGCCATGGACAGAAGACGTTTCCTCGGCACCACGATCGCGGGCGCGAGCGCCCTGGCCTTCGGATCGGTCTGGTCGCAGGCCACTCCCAACCTGGGCGCGCCCACCGCGCCGACGGTAGGCTTTCGGCGCATGAAGCTGGGCGCGATGGAGATCATCGCCCTGAACGACGGTGCGCTGCGCCGGCCGCTGGGTGACGAGTTCGTTACCAACACCCCACTGGACCAGGTGAAGGCCGCCCTGGCCGCCCAGGGCCTGCCCACCGATTACGTGGACATTCCCTTCACCCCCTTCCTGTTGGTGAGCGGCAACCGCCGCGTGCTGATGGACACCGGCTTCGCCGACAACGGCCCGCCGACCACCGGCCGCCTGCGCGCGAACATGGAGGCCGCAGGCTTCAGGCTGGAGGACGTGACGGACGTCGTGATCAGTCACTACCACGGCGACCACATCAGCGGACTACGCGCCCGGGACGGCTCGCTGGTGTTCCCGCGCGCCAAGGTGCACGTGCCCGCGCCCGAGCACGTCTTCTGGCTGGACGACGCGAAGATGAATGCTGCGCCCCCGGCGGCGCGCGGCAACTTCATGAACGCGCGCCGCGTCTTCGGCAACTACCCGGCCGAGCAACTGGTGCGTTTCGAGCCAGGTGCCACCATCGCCCCCGGCATCACTTCCAGCGCCGCCTTCGGGCACTCGCCGGGCATGTGCATGTTCCAGGTCACGTCCGAGGGACAGAACTTCCACTACGTGGCCGACCTGACCAACGTGCCCGCCCTCTTTGCCCGCTCGCCGGACTGGGCGGTGACCTTCGACATGGATCCCGTGATGGCCCGGGCCACGCGCCGGCGCGTCTTCGAAGCGCTGGTCAAGGACAAAGCGCTGGCAGGGGGCTTTCATTTCCCCTTCCCGGCCTTCGGGACCATCGAAAGCGCAGGTAACGGCTACCAGTTCAAGCCGGTGGCCTGAGGCGAAATCGAACGCTAACCGTCTGGGTTTTCCCCCATTGCCGCCCCGCGGCGCCGGTGCAAGAGTGCGGCCACGTCAATCGTATGACGATAGGAGTACCCCCCCATGAGCCGTCCGGATCGCCGCCTCTCCCGCCTGTCCACCCTCACCCGCCGCACCGTGCTGGGCCTCTCGCTGGCCGCTGCCGCGGGCGGAGCATTCGCGCAGCAGCGTTGGCCTGACCGGCCCATCACGCTGGTGGTGCCTTGGGGTGCCGGCGGTGGCACCGACGCCGTGGCACGCATGCTGGGCAGCCTGATGGAGAAGGATCTGGGGCAGCCCGTGAACGTGGTGAACCGCACGGGCGGCTCTGGCGTGGTGGGCCACGCCGCCATCGCCGGTGCACCGCCCGACGGCTACACCATCGGTCTCATCACCGTGGAGATCACGATGATGCACCACCAGAAGCTCACCGAGCTCAATCCGACCAGCTACACCCCCATTGCCCTGGTCAACCTGGACCCGGCGGGCTTCCAGGTGCGGGCGGACTCGGCCTACAAGAACATCAACGACGTAGTCAACGCGGTCAAGGCCAACCCGGGCAAGTTCAAGGCCTCGGGTACCGGTCAGGGCGGCATCTGGCACCTGGCCCTGGCTGGCATGCTGCGCGACGCCAAGATCGACCCGGCCTCGGTGCCCTGGGTGCCCTCCAACGGCGCGGCCCCCGGCCTGCAGGACCTGGTGGCTGGCGGCGTGGAGTTCGTCCCCTGCTCGCTGCCGGAGGCGCGCTCCCTGATCGACGCGGGCAAGGTGCGCTCGCTGGCGATCATGGACTCGCAGCGCTCGGCCCTTTATCCCAACGTGCCCACGCTCAAGGAGGCCACGGGATCGTCATGGGGCACGGGCGCCTGGCGCGGCATCGCCGCACCCAAGGGACTACCGCCCGACGTGGCCGCGCGCCTGGAGGCTTCCGTGAAGAAGGCCTACGACAGCAAGGAATACAAGGACTTCATGGCCCAGCGCGGATTCGGCATGCTCTGGGGCAACTCGGCTGAATTCGCCCGGTTCATGGCCAAGGGCGACGCCGACATGAAGGCCGTGATGACGGCGGTGGGCCTGGCCAAGTGACGGCACGCTGGCGGCGGCGGGGCAGACCCGCCCGCCAGGCGCAATCCGAGGGATGGGCGCATGCAGCGCGTTGACCGCTGGATCAGCCTGCTGCTGGCCCTGCTCGGGCTGCTGGTGCTGTGGTCGGCCCGCAGCTTCCCCAATGTGCCCGGGCAGAAGCTCGGGGCCGGCTTCCTGCCCATGCTGGTGGGTGCCGGGCTGGTAGGGTGCGCGGCGCTGCTGTGGTGGCGTGCCCAACGCGCTGGACCGCAGCCGCCGGCTGCCGACCGTCCGAAGGAGCGGCTGGCCGCGCCGCTGATGGTGCTGCTGGCGGTAGTGATCTACGTGCTGCTGTCGCACCGCCTGGGTTTCCTGCTGGTCGCGCCGGTCTGTCTGGTGCTGCTTTTCCGCACCTTCGGGCAAGGCTGGGGCCCGGCTCTCGTCTGGGCCGTATCGGGAACTGCGGTGGTGCACCTGGCCTTCTACAAGCTGCTGCGGGTGCCACTGCCCTGGGGTGTGCTCAGGCCCTTCTACTGACGCTTCCCGGGATTCCGATGGACGCCTTGCTCACTGCCTTCGGGCTCGTCTTCCAGCCCCATGTGCTGGCCGTGATCGTCGCCTCTGCCTTGTATGGCCTGTTCGTGGGCGCCATCCCGGGGCTCACGGCCACCATGGCCACGGCGCTGCTGGTGCCCGTCACCTTCTTCATGCCGCCCATACCGGCGGTGGCGGCCATCGTCACGGCCACGGCCATGGCCATCTTCTCGGGCGACATCCCGAGCGCACTGCTGCGCATGCCGGGCACGCCGGCCAGCGCCGCATACACCGACGAGGCCTACCTGCTCACGCGCTCGGGTCAGGCGGAACTCGCGCTGGGCGCGGGCCTGGTGTTCTCCGTGCTGGGCGGCATCTTCGGCGTGATCGTGCTGATCGTCGCGGCCCCGGCCCTGGCCGAGGTTGCGCTGAAGTTCAGCTCCTTCGAGTATTTCTGGCTGGTGATGCTGGGCTTTACCTGCGCGGTCTTCATCGCAGGCAGCGACCCGCTCAAGGGCGTGATCGCGCTGCTCCTCGGGCTGCTGATCTCCTGCGTGGGGCTGGAGAACCCGGCCGGTGCGCCGCGCTGGACCTTCGGCAACAACGAGTTGACGGGCGGCATCCCGCTCATCCCGCTGATGATCGGCATGTTCGCGGTGTCCGAGGTCCTGCGCTACGCCTGCGCCATGGTGCGTCCGGAGATGGCGGTCGACCGGCCCTTCGGGAACGTGTTCAAGGGCATGTGGGGGCTGATCAAGAAATATCCGCTGGCGTTGTTCCGGGGTTCGGCCCTGGGCACCGCGGTGGGCGCGCTGCCGGGCGCCGGCGCCGACATCGCGGCGTGGATGTCCTATGGAGTCTCCAAGAAGTTCTCCAAGGAACCCGAGAAGTTCGGTACCGGGCACGTGGAAGGCATCGTGGAGTCGGGCGCGGCCAACAACTCGGCCCTGGGCGGTGCCTGGATCCCTGCGCTGGTCTTCGGCATCCCGGGCGACAGCATCACGGCCATCGCCATCGGCGTGCTGTACCTGAAGGACATGAACCCCGGGCCGATGCTGTTCGTGAACAACCCGCAGAACATCTACGCGGTGTTCATCGTGTTCGTGCTGGCGCAGCTGCTGATGCTGCCGTTCGGGTGGATGGCCATCAAGGCGGCCAAGCGCATCCTGCGCATCCCGGCGGCACTGCTCATGCCGCTGATCCTGATCTTCTGCGTAGTGGGCAGCTTTGCCATCAACAACAGCCTGTTCGGTGTGATCGTCATGGGCGTGGCAGGCGTGCTGGCCTTCTTCATGGAGCGCTGGGGCTTCCCGGTGGCGCCCACCATCCTGGGCGTGGTGCTGGGCACCATGCTGGAGGAACACTTCTTCAGCAGCCTGGTCAAGGCCGACGGCCAATTCTTGGCCTTCTTCGAGCGGCCGATCGCGGGCGCGCTGGGCGCCCTGACCTTGCTGATCTGGCTGGTGCCGCTGTGGCGGATGGTCAGAAGCCGCCGGGCCCGCCAAGCTGTTGACAACTGAAGGAGACCGTCACCATGCGCCCCATCACCCGACGCCAGGCCTGCCTGGCACTGCCCCTGGGACTGTCCGCCTTCGCCGCGCGGGCACAGGCCTTCCCCACACGCCCGCTGCGGCTGATCATTCCCTTCCCGGGCGGATTCACCGACACCCTGGCACGGCTGGTGGGCCAGAAGATGTCTGAATTCCTGGGACAACCGGTGGTGGTGGAACAAAAGCCCGGGGGCAGCGGCCAGATCGGCGCGGCGGAGGCCTTGCGCGCTCCCGCCGACGGACACACGCTATTCCTGATCCACATCGGGACCCACGCGATCAATCCCGCCCTGTTCTCGCGCCTGTCCTACGACGCAGAAAAGGACTTCATCCCCGTGACAGAGCTTGTGCGGGTCCCCAACCTCCTCGTGGCCAGTCCCACGCTCGGCATCAACTCGGTGGCCGAACTCGTGGCGATGGCCAAGGCCAAGCCGCAGACGCTGTTCTTCGCGTCGCCAGGCAACGGCAGTTCCGGCCACCTGGCCGGTGAGCTATTCAAATCCAGGGCGCAGGTGCAGGTGACGCACGTCCCCTACAAGGGCACTTCCGAGACCGTGCAAGACCTGGTCTCCGGCCGGGTGCATTTCAGTTTCGACACCCTGGCCCAGGGGGCTGCGCTGGCCCAAGGCGGCAAGGTCAAGGCGCTGGCCGTCACCAGCGCCAGGCGGCACCCGTCCTTTCCCGACATACCGACCATGGCCGAGTCCGGCTTCCCGGGCTGGGAGACCGGCCCCTGGTTCGGATTGGCCGTGCGACAGGGCACTCCACCGGATGCCGTGCGGCGCCTGCATGCCGAGGCATCCAAGGCCTTGCAGGCCGCCGATGTCCGGGACAAGCTGCTGGCAATGGGATCAACGCCCGTAGGTGACCGGCCCGAGCAGTTCGCCGCCTTCATCCGGGCAGAGGCACAACGCTGGGGCGACGTGGTCCGCACGCTAGGCCTGAAGGCCGAGTAAGCGCTGGATGCGTTTTTTCTCCTACAAGGATCGCCCGGTCCACCTAGGCCCCTACCCGCTGGAGCGCCTGCCTCGCACGAGCACCTGCCCTGACCTGTCGGTCATGGGAGCTGCGCAGGCTCTGTCGTTCGACGATCCCGGGCGCCCGCAATCCCTGATGCACGCCATGGCGCGCTTCATCGGGATGTTCGACGTGATTCGCGATGGCCCGGTGGCGCCGCAAAGGGCCGAGGTGCCTGACGATCCGGCCGAGCGGGCCCGTCACCTGAAAGCAGCGGCCTATTACTTTGACGCATCGATGGCAGGTGTCTGTGCGCTCACGCCCGCCATGCACCTGGACACGCCGCTACGCAACCCGATGGTGGCGCAATTGGCGCGCGAACTGGAGGCCAGCCAGCCCAAGAGCTTCGCTGCGGGGATCGACATGATCCTGGCCGATGTCCTCGACTCGGCCCGCGTAGAACACAAGCCCATCGACAATCACACCCATGCGCTGGTGATCCTGGTTGAATATCCGCGCGACCCTCAGGATGGCGAGCCAGGTGCCGAGTGGATCATCGGCACCCAGGCCCAGCGGGCGGCAACCCTTTCCGCGCAGACGGCAGTTGTACTGTCCACCTACCTGCGCATGCTGGGCTTCCAGGCGCGTTCACACACCGCCACCTGCACCGACGTCGACCTGCGAAAGCTGGCGGTTGCGGCGGGCCTGGCCGAGATCCGGCAGTCCGACGGCAGCGTGGAGCTGGTCAACCCCTACTTGGGGACTCGCTTCGGGCTTGCTGCGGTCACCACCGGCTTCACGATGGAGGCCGACAGGCCCCTGGCACCCTCTACTGCGTCGAGCCGCTGGCACTCGCACGGCCCGGCCTGGTGGCTCGGTAAGGGCACCGCGAAGGGCGCGCTGCACCAGGACCCTTACCGCGGCCGGGAGTTCAGGAGCGGTCCCCTGCCCTTCGAGACGCTCAAGCGCCGCGAGCAACCGACCACCTTCATCGACCACGAGCGGGTGCCGCGCTTTCCCAAGCGGGCCGACTTCTTCGCCCGCATCCTGTTCGGGGACATGGGCAAGCCGGTGCAGGAGGCGGCCAAGAACGCGCACTACGTGATGAAGAGCCCGATGGGCGCCTGCGCCCGCCGGGCCTTGGGTGCGCTGCTGCTGCTGCAGTTCGGCGAAGCGCGCGGGCCGGTCCACCCCGAATCCCTGGATCCGGGGCGCAATGCCGACAACCTCAAGGCTGCGGCCTACTACCTAAGCTGCGATGCAGTCGGCCTGTGCGGGGTGCCGCAGTGGGCCTACTACTCGCACGATGCTGCGGGCCAGCCGATGCCCGCCTACCATCGCAACGCGATCAACATGTTGATCGACCAGGGCCATGAGACCATGGAGGGCGCCAGCGGAGACGACTGGATCTCGGTGGCCCAGAGCATGCGCGCGTACCTACGCTTCTCCCTGCTGGGCGGCATCGTTGCCGAGCAGGTGCGCCGTATGGGCTATAGCGCCCGCGTGCACTCGGTGATCGACGGTGACGTCCTGCAGCCGCCCTTGCTGCTTCTTTCTGGCCTGGGGGAGGTCAGCCGCATCGGCGAGGTGATCCTCAATCCCTTCCTGGGTCCGCGCCTGAAGTCGGGGGTCGTGACCACCGATATGCCGATGGCGCCCGACCAGCCGATCGACTTCGGCTTGCAGTCGTTCTGCGAGAGCTGCAACAAGTGCGCACGCGAGTGTCCAGCCGGGGCGATCACGGCCGGCCCGAAGCTCATGTACAACGGCTACGAGATCTGGAAGTCAGACGCTGAGAAGTGCGCCCGCTACCGCATCACCAACCAGGGCGGAGGCATGTGCGGGCGCTGCATGAAGACCTGCCCCTGGAATCTGGAGGGCCTGTTTGCCGAGTCCGGGTTCCGCTGGCTGGCGATGAAGTTCCCGCAAGCCGCCCCCTTGCTGACGGCGCTGGACGACAGGCTCGATCGCGGCAGCGTCAATCCGGTGAAGAAATGGTGGTGGGACATCGAACTGGACACCCGCAGCGGCCGCTACGTGCGTGCGCGCCAGACGCATGTGCGGGGGCTGAACAAGCAGCTGCGGTTGCGACACGACGACCAGACGCTGGCGGTCTATCCGGCCGACGAGATGCCGCCGCCCTTTCCGGTGGCCTTCCCTGTAAACCGCGAGCGTGGCATCGCCCGCTACAAGGCACTGCTCACGCCACAGGCCTACCGTGAGCGACTGCGTGCTGGCGCCACTGAAGGCCTGGCGCCGCCCTTCAGGATGCCCCCGGGACCGCCACCGGTGTTTCCGGTCGTCCTCAAGCGGCGAACCGAGATGGCGCAAGACCTGGCCCGCTACGAATTCGTCTCTCCCGATGGGTCTGAACTACCCGCCTTCGACGCCGGAGCGCACATCGACGTGGTGATCGCTCCCGAATACCGCCGCTCCTACAGCCTGGCTGGAGATCCTGCCGACCGCAGCCGCTACGTGCTGGGCGTGCTGCGTGAGGTGCAGGGCCGCGGCGGCTCGCAGCTGATGCACCGCGCCTTCCGCGAGGGCAAGCGGGTGTTCATCACGCCGCCTGTCAATCACTTCCCGCTGGCCGACAGGGCCAGCAGCCACCTGCTGCTGGCCGGCGGCATCGGCGTCACGCCCATGATCGCCATGGCCCATGCATTACACCGGCGTGGGGAGCCCTTCCTGCTTCACTACAGCGCTGCGGGCCGCGGTTCGGCTGGCTTCGTCGATGAACTTCAGGCGGCCGCCTGGTCGGATCGTGTCCGATTCCATTTCAAGGACGAAGGCGCACGTGCCGACTTGGCCGCCCTCATCCCGGCGTTCACCCCAGGACAGCACCTGTATACCTGCGGCTCGCCACGCTACATGGACGCGGTCTTCGAGCAGGCGACAGCCCGAGGCTGGCCTGAAGATGCGATGCACCGCGAGTACTTCGCCGTCCCCGAGGCCCCCCCGCGACCGAACCACCCTTTCGCCCTTCGTCTGAAGCGCAGCCAGCGTGTCCTTCAGGTGCCGTCCGATCGCACTGCGACCGAGGTCCTGCAGGAGGCGGGATTCGCCATCGACGTCAAGTGCTCAGACGGTATCTGTGGCGTGTGCGCAGTGGGCTGCACCTCGGGGGGAATCGACCACCGCGATTACGTCCTGAGCGCAAGAGAGCGGGAATCCCGCGTCGTGCTGTGCTGCTCACGCACCGTGGTGGCCGGAGCGGAGATCGAGATCGATCTCTAGACAAGGATCGCTGCGCTCTGAACGCCGGCGGCCGACCCATGGGCTCAATTGACGAAGCTCGGTGGGAGGGGGCGGCAGACACGAAAAAGCGCCCGAAGGGCGCATAGGTGTTGGCTGCCTGGCGGAGAGGGCGGGATTCGAACCCGCGGTGGGCTATTAACCCACACACGCTTTCCAGGCGTGCGACTTAAACCGCTCATCCACCTCTCCGAAGCCCGCCATTGTAGCAGTCCGCCTCAGGCCGGCTGGGTGCGGCGCGCGGCTTGGGGGTCGGCCAGCAGGGCCAGCAGGCGATCGACGTCGGCCGGCTTGACCATGTGCACGTCGAAACCGGCCTGCGCCGCGCGGGCCCGGCTCTCGGGCTCGCCGTAGCCGGTGAGGGCAACGAGCAGGGCCTGCCGGCTGGCCGGGTCCTCGCGCAGGCGCGCCGCCACCTCGAAGCCGCTCATGCCAGGCAGGCCGATGTCCAGCAGCACCGCCTCGGGCCGGAAAGTCCGCGCTGCCGCCAGCGCCTGGTGCCCATCGCACGCCACGCGCACCTCGAAACCTTCCATCTCCAGCAACAATGTGAGCGTCTCGGCCGAGGCCGTCTGGTCGTCCACGACCAGAACTCTCTGGCGGGACACCTCAGGTGCGGGCGCCGCGGTCTCCGGCCTCGTGCAGGGCCGTGCACCCCCCGCTGCCGGTGCGGCGATGGCCACTTCGATTGCGGGCGGATCAGTCAGCGTACCGTCCGGCGTCCCTGCCCGAGAGGCCTGAACCGAACCCGGGAGGCCTGCGTCCGCAGACGCCGACGCCCCTAGCGGCAACCGCACCTGCACCCGCGTCCCCTGCCCTCGGCCCGCGCTGTGCGCCTGCACCGTGCCGCCGTGCAATTCGACGAGGTGGCGCACCAGAGTCAGCCCGATGCCCAGTCCGCCCTCGGAGCGGTCCAGCGCCTGGTCGCCCTGCACGAACAGATCGAAGATGCGGGGCAAGAGCGCCGGATCCATCCCGCAGCCGTGGTCCTGCACCGCGATCACCAGTTCGTCGCCTTGCGTGCTCGCCTGCAGCTCGATCGCCGTGCCCGGCGGTGAGAACTTGGAGGCGTTGTGCACCAGGTTGCTCAGCACCTGCGTCAGGCGCACCAGGTCACCGTCCAGCGCCACCTCGCCCTCCGGCAGGTCCAGCCGCAGCACCTGCTGGCGCTGCGCGAGCCGCGGCGTCATGGCCTCGGCGCAGCGCTCGATCACGCTGGTCAGGGTGATCCGCTGCAGGTGCACCGCCACCTTGCCCTGCACGATGCGCGAGACATCCAGCAGGTCGTCGATCAGGCGCGTCATGTGTGCCGCCTGCCGGCTGATCACGTCGCGCGCCCAGCCCAGGGCCGGCGGCGTGTCCGGCACGCCCTGCATGATGTGCACCGCGTTGCGGATCGGGGCGAGCGGGTTGCGCAGCTCGTGGGCCAGCATGGCCAGGAACTCGTTCTTGCGCCGGTCGGCCTCGCGCACGGCGGCATACAGGCGTGCGTTGTCCATGGCCATGGCGGCGCGGCTCACCACCTCCCGGGCCAGGGCCAGCCGCGGCCCCTGCAAGATGCCGCCCGGGGCGCGCAGCACCAGCGCACCCGCTTCGGGCCGGCCAGGGCACAGGGGCAGGATGGCGCTGTCACCCGCAGGTGGCACGTCCTCGCGCAGCTGGCCCTGCAGCTTGGGCGACAGCGCCTGCACCACGGCCTCGCGCAAGGCCTCAGGCAAGGGACCCGGCTCGGCCCCGCCCTGACGGTCTGCCAGCCAGGCCTGTTCGCCCAGTCGCGGCACGGCCAGCGCGAGCAGGGCCCGCCGGGTCTCGGCCAGATCGAGTGAGCGCCCCAGCACCTGGCTGGCATGGGCCAGGAAGTCGGCGCGCGCGCCAGCCTGTTCCGCGGCGGCCCTGGCCGCCTGCGCCCGGGCCAGCGCCTCGCGCTGCGCGGCGTGCGCCTGCATCTGGCGGTTCATCCGATACAACTCCACGAACACCCGGACCTTGGAGCGCAGGACCTGAGGCACCACGGGCGAGGGGATGTAGTCCACCGCCCCCAGCGCATACCCCCGACGCGCCTCGGACTCGTCGACGTGCGCGGTGATGAACAGGATGGGCGTGCGGGCAGAGCGCCGGTGCCCGCGGATCAGACTGGCCGTCTCCAGGCCGTCGATGTCGGGCATGTTCACGTCCAGCAGGATGACCGCAAACTCGCGCGCGAGCAGCTGCGCCAGCGCGTCACGTCCCGAGTGCACGCTGACCAGCTCTTCGCCCAGATCCTCCAGGATGCTGCGCAGGACCAGGTGCTTCTCGGGCAGGTCGTCGACGATGAGGATGCTGGCGCGGTCGGCGCGTCGCCACTGATCACTCATGACTGCACCCAGGCGCGCAACGCCGTGAGGAGTTCGTGCGGGTTGACCGGCTTGGCCAGATAGTCCCAGGCACCCGCCTCGATGCATTTCTCACGGTCGCCCTTCATCGCCTGGGCGGTGACCGCGATCAGTGGGAGCTCACGCCCGCGTGGCAGGCGGCGGATCTCGCGCAGGGTGGCCAGTCCGTCCAGCTCCGGCATCATGATGTCCATCAGCACCACGCGGATCCGCGCATCGGTGTCTACCCGCTGGATCGCCTCGCGGCCGTTGTCGGCCCAGACGATGTCCATGCCGTGCTCCTCCAGCACCGTGGCCAGCGCGAAGATGTTGCGCATGTCGTCGTCCACGATCAGCACCCGCTGGCCGGCCAGGGGGCACGACGCCTGCGCGGTAACTTCATCGTCGCCACCGGTGTCGCCCTCCCCGCTGCGGCGCGTGCCCGCGGGCGTACGGCGTGCAGGCCGGGACGCCGGCGCCGCGCGGACCGATGCACAGCGCAGCGGCAGGTACAGCGTGAAGATGCTGCCCTGCCCCGGCGTGCTGGCCAGGCAGATCTCGCCGCCAAGCAGCCGGGACAGCTCGCGGCTGATCGCTAGGCCCAGGCCCGTGCCGCCGTACTTGCGACTGGTAGAGCCATCGGCCTGCTGGAAGGCGTCGAAGATGATCTGCTGCTTGTCGCTCGGGATGCCGATGCCGGTGTCCGACACCGCGAAGGCCACCACCCGACGCGCCTGCGACAGCTGCGGATGCTGCGGACTCCAGCCCTCACGGACCTCGCGGATGTCCAGCTTGACCGCACCATGGAGCGTGAACTTGAAGGCGTTGGACAGCAGGTTCTTCAGGATCTGCTGCAGGCGCTTGACGTCGGTGCGGATCGCCATGGAGGGACGCAGCGCACAGTCCAGCTGGAAGTCCACCGCCCGGGCCTCGGCCACATGGCGGAAGTTGCGCTCCAGGTAACGCTGCAGCTCCGACAGCCGCAGCTCGCTCAGGTCCACCACCACCGTACCCGACTCGATCTTGGACAGGTCCAGGATGTCGTTGATCAGCATCAGCAGGTCGTGGCCCGAGGAGTGGATGGTCCGGGCGAACTCCACCTGCCGCGCGCTGAGGTTGCCCTCGGCATTGCGCGCGAGCTGCTCGGACAGGATCAGGAGCGAATTGAGCGGCGTGCGCAGCTCGTGCGACATGTTCGCCAGGAACTCGGACTTGTACCTGGAGGTCTGGGCCACCTGGCGGGCCTTCTCCTGCAGTGCCTCGTTGGTGTGCTGCAGCTCCAGCTGGCGGCTTTGCAGCTCCTGGGCCAGTTGGGTCTTGAGCCAGTCCTGCTCGGTGTTGAGCCGGGTGGTGTCGCGCAGGTTGCGGATCATCTCGTTGATGGTGTCCTTGAGCGCCGCCACCTCACCGCAGGCCTGCACCGTGACGCTGCGCGTGAGGTCGCCCTGGGTGACCGCGGTGGCTACCTCGGCGATGGCGCGCACCTGCGTGGTCAGGTTGGCAGCGAGTCGGTTGACGTTCTCGGTCAGGGCCTTCCAGGTGCCCGCCGCGCCCGGCACCTGCGCCTGACCGCCCAGCATGCCCTCGGCACCGACCTCGCGCGCCACGCGCGTGACCTCGGCGGCAAAGGCACGCAGCTGGTCCACCATGGTGTTGATGGTGTTCTTCAGCCCCAGGATCTCGCCCTGCACGTCCACAGTGATCTTGCGCGAGAGGTCGCCCGCGGCCACCGCCTTGGTCACGTCGGCGATGTTGCGCACCTGCGAGGTCAGGTTGGAGGCCATGGAGTTGACGTTATCGGTCAGGTCCTTCCAGGTGCCGGCCACGCCCTGCACGTCGGCCTGCCCGCCCAGCTTGCCCTCGGTACCTACCTCGCGGGCCACCCGCGTGACCTCCGCCGAAAAGGTGCCCAGCTGCTGCACCATGCGGTTGATGACGGTGGCCGTGCGCAGGAACTCGCCCTGCAGGGGCCGGCCATCGACCTCGGTGGCCATGGACTTGGACAGGTCGCCCTGGGCCACCGCCCCGATCACGCGGGCCACGTCCGAGGTGGGATGCACCAGCGCGGCGATCAGCGCGTTCACGGCCTGCGCCGACTCGACCCAGAAGCCGCCGGCATCCGGCAGGTGCGCACGCTCTTTCAGCCGTCCCTCCCTGCCAACCACCTGCGCCAGGCGGGCCAGTTCGCGCGACAGGCGCAGGTGCTGTTCGACCACCGCGTTGAACGCGCCGGCGATACAGCCCCACATCCCGTCCCAGTCGGGCGGCAGGTGCGCGTCACACGCGCCCTCGCGCAGCCGCAGGAGGGCCTGCAGCAGGATCGCCGGCTCGGTGTCCGGGGTCGACACGGGACTGTCGGTGCGCAAAGCGTGCATGGCGCGGCGCAGCGTAGTGGCTGATCGATGACCGGACAAGCGCACCGGCAGGCGGATGGGCCGCGAGCCCGCATGGGATGGGGATCGTAGGTGACCGCCTACCGAAAGACGCCGCACGCACTGACGCGCGCGAAGGGGACGGGACGGCGCCGGCCAAAGAAAAAGCCGCCCGGGTGAGGGGCGGCTTTTCAAGCCGGGGACCGCAGACGGTCCCAGGGGCTGGAGGTCAGCGCACCACGGCGATGGCGTCGCGCTTGCCAGCCTTGTAGGTGTACAGGGTCAGCGCGCCGTTCTTGATGTCACCCTTCTGGTCGAAGGAGATGGTGCCGGTCACGCCCTTGTAGCCGGTGGTCTTGGCCAGCTCCGGCAGGTAGACCTTCGGGTCGGCCGACTTGGCCTTGACCATGGCGGCGACCATCACGTTGACGGCGTCGTACACGTAGGGCGCGTACACCTGCACGTCGGCGTTGTACTTGGCCTTGAACTTGGCGTTGAAGGCGTCCAGGTCTTTCTTCTGCGCGCCCTCGACGCCGCCGGCCTCGGCGCACACCACCTGGCCGTCAGCCATGGCGTCGCCGGCCAGCTTGGCCAGCTCGGAGGTGCAGATGCCGTCGCCGCCCATGAACTTGGCGTTGATGCCCAGCGACTTCATCTGCTTGAGCATCGGGCCGGCCACGGCGTCCATGCCGCCGAAGAACACGACGTCGGGCTTCTTGCCCTTGATCGTGGTGAGGATGGCCATGAAGTCAGTGGACTTGTCGGTGGTGAACTCGCGGCCGGCGACCTTGCCGCCGGCGGACTTGACGGCCTTCTCGAATTCGTCGGCGACGCCCTGGCCGTAGGCGGTGCGGTCGTCGACGATGGCGATGCTCTTGCCCTTGAGGTCCTTGACGGCGTACTTGCCCAGGGTGCCGCCCAGATGCACGTCATCGGCGACCACGCGGAAGGTGGTCTTGAGGCCCTGGCGGGTGAATTTGGGGTTGGTGGCAGACGGCGAGATCTGGGGGATGCCCGCGTTGCTGTAGATGGTGGAGGCCGGAATGGAGGTGCCGGAGTTCAGGTGGCCGATCACGCCGTTGACCTTTTGGTCGACCAGCTTCTGGGCGGCGGCGGTACCCTGCTTGGGATCGGCTGCATCGTCCTCGGCGATCAGCTCGAACTTGGCCTTCTTGCCGCCGATGGTCACGCCCTTGGCGTTGAGCTCCTCGATGGCCATGCGGGCACCGTTCTCGTTGTCCTTGCCCAGGTGGGCGATGGCGCCGGAGGTCGGGGCTACGTGGCCGATCTTCACGACGAGCTCCTGGGCGAAGCTGGTGCCAGTCATCAGGATGGCGCCGGCCAGAACGGTGAGTTTCATTTGGGTCTTCATGCGAGCAATCTCCAAGTGGTGAATCCAGGTGGTGATGAAAAACGGATACCGCGCCATCTGATGCGGCACGTGATGCAAGCTTAATGCACGAAACGAGTCCGTCACCCCAAAAGGGCTAAGGAAAACCCCGGGGGGCGCAGCGACGAAGGCCCCGGTATGGCGCAGGCTCTCAGTCGGTATCGGGCGGCGCGAGGGCCTCGTCCACGAGCCGGGCCACCTGGTCGGCCAGCTCGGCCCGCACGCGCGCCTCGAGGTCGACGGCGTACCGGGCCTGAACGGCGCGCAGGGCCTGCAGCACCAGGGGCTCGAGCTCGGCGAGCACACGCGCACGCACGCGCTCGGCCAGCTGCGCCTCCCGGGCGACGTCGGCCGGCCCATCGGCAGCGGGCGTATCCCGCACCACTTCGGTGAGGACAGGGACGAAACGCGGCGGGCCGGCGTCCTTCATGGCGCAACATCCTTCTGATCGAACTTGGTCAGCGAGTAACCCCGGTCGGCATAGTGCTTCCAGCGCACCCGCGCCTGACGCAGCTGGGGCTCGTCGCCAGAAACCAGTTCGATCAGGCGCTCGAAACCCTCGAAGCCCTCGGGCACGGACTCGTCCAGGTTCACCAGCACCTCCCGATGGACCGCCCGCGCCACCGAGGTGGTCAGCACGATGGGGGTGCGCGCCAGCACCTGCGGGGGCACCTCCCCGGCCATGCCGTGCGGCAGGAAGTCGGGGGCGGAGAAGGTCCACAGCGCCGAGTCCAGCGCGCGAAGCTCGGGAGCCGGCCCGGTCACCACCACGCGCGCGCCGCTGGCCGAGACCTTGCGCAACAGGCGACAGGCATAACCCAGGCGGTCGGCCAGGTTGACGTGGAAGGCGATGCCGGTCATGGGCAGACTCGCCTTCGGTCAGCGGGCCGCCTTCTTGCGGGCCGTCTTTTCCCGGGCCGCAGGCTTCGCGGCCGCGGGCTTCCTGGCCGGGGACGCCCGGGACTTGCCCGCCGCGGCAGCGACGGGCCGGGCCTGCTGCGATAGCAGGTACTCGACCAGCAGGCCTACCGGCCGGCCGGTCGCGCCCTTGGCGGCCCCGCCCTTCCAGGCGGTGCCGGCGATGTCCAGATGAGCCCAGGGGTAGTTGCGAGCGAAGCGCTGCAGGAACTTGGCTGCGGTGACCGCGCCGGCCTGGCGGCCCGCGACGTTGGCCACGTCGGCGAAGTTCGTCTTCAGGCCTTCACCGTACTCCTCGTCCAGCGGCATGCGCCAGCAGGGATCGAGCGCCGCCTCGCCCGCCTCGTGCAGGGCGTGGGCCAGTTCGTCGTCGGTGGTGAACAGGCCGCTGCGCACCGCGCCCAGGGCCACCACGCAGGCGCCAGTCAGCGTGGCGATGTCGATCACCACGTCGGGGTCGAAGCGCTCGGCGTAGGTCAGGGCATCGCACAGGATCAGGCGGCCCTCGGCGTCGGTGTTGAGGACCTCGATGGTCTGTCCGCTCATGCTGGTGACCACGTCACCCGGCTTGAAGGCACCGCCGCCCGGCATGTTCTCGCAGGCCGGGATCAGACCGACTACGTTCACCTTGGGCCGGATCTCGGCCAGGGCACGGAAGGTACCCAGCACGCTCGCGGCACCTCCCATGTCGAACTTCATCTCGTCCATCTCGGGCGCGGGCTTGATGGAAATGCCCCCGCTGTCGAAGGTGATGCCCTTGCCCACCAGCACCACCGGCGAGACCTTGGCGGAGGCGCCCTGGTACTTCAGGACGATGAAGCGCAGCGGCTGGCGCGAGCCCTGGGCCACGGCCATGAACGACCCCATGCCCAGGCGGGCGACCTCCTTGGGGCCCAGCACCTGGCACTGCAAGCCGCCGGCCCGGGCCAGCTTGCGCGCCTCTTCGCCCAGGCGGGTCGGTGTGGCCACGTTGGGCGGCAGGTTGGCCAGTTCGCGCGCGAACTCGATGCCACGGGCCAGGCCGCGCGCCGCATCGAAAGGCTTGCGCTGGGCCGCCGCGTCGGCCACGCCCACCACCACCTTGGTCAGTTCGCGCGGCTTGGCCTCGGACTTGGTGGCCACATAGACGTAACTGGCTTCGCTGGCCGCGCTCACGGCGGCGCGCACGCCGGCATCCAGGCCGCCGGTCAGGCACAGGACCAGCCTGCGCACGCCGTTGCCCCGCAGGGCGGCCAAGGCCGCGCGGACCGCCGCATGAACCGACTTGGAGGAGCCCTCGCCCACGCCGGCCAGCACCAGACGCGGCGCGGCCACGCCCGGTGCGCGCCAGGTCGACAGCAGCTTGCCGGCCTGCCTGCCCAGGCTACCCGCCGCCAGGGCGTCGGCGGCCAGCCGCGAGACCGCATCCGTGCCGGGCTTGAAGTCCTCGCCGATCAGCACCACCAGCGCGTCGGCCTTCTCGGCGCTCGCGCGGGCCAGGTCGAGGGTCTTCAGTTCAAAGTCCATAATGCGTGATTCCCTGCCCATTGCTGTTGCGTTGCGCGCTGATGTTATTCCATTCCTCCCTGCGTAAGGAGCTGGCCCGAAGCTTCGGGGCGACCCTGGTGGTCCTGATCACGATCGTCATGACCATGACGCTGATCCGTACCCTCAGCCAGGCCAGCCGGGGCAGCGTGAACCCGCAGGAGGTGATGATGGTCATGGGCTACACCGTCCTGAGCTATCTGCCACCGGTGCTGACGCTTTCCCTTTTCATCGCCATTGTGGGCACGCTCTCACGCCTGTACCGCGACAGCGAGATGGTGATCTGGTTCTCCGCGGGCCGTGGCCTGACCGCCGTGCTGCGGCCGCTGTTCGCCTTCGCTTGGCCGGTGCTCCTGGTGGTGGCGCTCATGGCGCTGGTGGCCTGGCCCTGGGCCAACCGCCAGACCGCCGAGCTCAAGCACCGCTACGGCAACCGGGGCGACCTGGAGCGGGTGGCCCCTGGCCAGTTCCAGGAGTCGGCCAGCGGCACCCGGGTCTTCTTCCTGGACAAGGACACGCCGGACAACAAGTCCGGCAAGAACGTGTTCATCGCCAGCGTCGAGAACGGCCGCGAGACCGTTACCTCGGCCCGCTCGGGCCGCGTGGTGACCGAGAGCGGTAGCGATTTCCTGCTGCTGTCCAACGGACAGCGGGTGCAGCGCAGCCTGGACGGCACCGACCTGAAGGTGACCAATTTCGCGGAACTGGGCAACCAGGTCGGTACCGCCGCCCTGGCGGCGAACGCCGACATCCCGGCACGCACCCGCAGCACCCGCGCCCTGTTGCGCGACCCGACGCCCGTCAACCAGGGCGAGCTGGCCTGGCGACTGGGCCTGGCACTGGCCACAGTCAATTTCGTGGTCATCGCCGTCACCGTCTCCAGCGTCAACCCGCGCGCCACGCGCAGCGGCAACCTGCTGTTCGCGCTGTTCGCTTTCGTCATCTACTACAACCTGCTGAACCTCGGCCAGAGCTGGATCGCGGGCGGGCGCGCCAGCCTGGCCGGTTTCCTGCTGACCCTGCACGGCGGTGTCTTCGCCTGCGCGGTGCTCTGGCTGATCAAGCAGAACAACAACTGGCGGCTGTGGCCGCGGCTGCGGCGCGCGCAGCGGGCGCAGGCCTGAACCGATGATCACGATCCGCCGTCTGATCTACCGCGAGGTCCTGCTGTCGGTCGCCTTCGTGGCCCTGGGCTTCCTGGCGCTGTTTTTCTTCTTCGACTTCGTCGACGAGCTGCCCCAGGTCACCCGGCCAGACAGCAGCTACCGGCTCGACCACGCCATGCTGTTCGTGCTGCTGCAAGTGCCCAACCACCTGTACGAGCTGCTGCCCATCGCCGTGCTGATCGGCACCATCTTCGTGATGGCGCGGCTGGCGCAAAGCTCCGAGTACACCATCCTGCGCACCTCGGGCCTGGGACCGGGGCGGGCCCTGCGCTCGCTGCTGGGCCTGGGCGTCGTGTTCACCCTGCTCACCTTTGCTGCCGGCGACTACATGGCGCCTGCGGCCGACCGCGCGGCGCAGCTGCTCAAGGCGCGCTACCAGGGCAAGCTGTCCATTGGCCAGACCGGCGCCTGGCTCAAGGAGCGTCAGACCGAGCGCACCTATACCGTGAACGTGGCCGCGCTCGCCTCCGACGGCTCCCTGCAGGGCGTGCGCATCTTCGAATCGGACCTGCAGGGGATCATGATCTCCATGACCCAGGCGCAGCGGGCCGAGTTCGGCGACATGGCCTGGACGCTGCAGGACGTGCAGCGCGTCGCATTCGGCGCCAGCGCCTCGGGCACCGCGGTGGCGGCGGGCCAGCGCCAGGCCCGGGTCGAGTGGCCCACCGCCATCACCCCGGAGATGGTCTCGGTGGCCCTGCTCAAGCCCGAGCGCATGCGCACCCTGGACCTGTTCCAGTACATCCGTCACCTGGAGTCCAACGGTCAGACCTCGCAGCGCTATGAGATCGAGTTCTGGCGCAAGGTGTTCTATCCCCTGAGCTGCCTGGTGATGGTGGTGCTGGCCCTGCCCTTCGCTTACCTGCACTTCCGCTCGGGCGGCATCACCGGCTACGTGTTCGCAGGGGTGCTGATCGGCATCAGCTTCTTCCTCCTGAACAACGTGTTCGGCTACGTTGGTAACCTGGGCAACTGGCTGCCCTGGCTCACGGCGGCGGCGCCGGGCCTGATCTACACGCTGCTGTCCCTCGGGGCCTTCGGCTGGCTGGTGCTGCGGCGATGACAGTCAGACAAGGCGTCATCCTCTTCGCCCACGGCTCGCGCGACCCGTTGTGGCGGCGGCCCATGGAGGCGGTGGCGGCGCGGGTGGCGGCCCGCTCGCCCGGCACCCCGGTGCGCTGCGCCTACCTGGAGCTCACCGAGCCCGACCTGCCCGCTACGGCCGCCGAGCTGGCAGACCTGGGCCTGGCCTCGGTGCGCATCGTCCCCATGTTCCTGGGCGCCGGTCGACACGTGCGGGAGGACCTGCCGGCCCTCGTGGACACCCTGCGCCAGCGCCATCCGCAGGTGGCCTGGGAACTGCAGCCCCCCGTGGGCGAGGACAGCCGCCTGCTGGACCTCCTGGCCGACCTGGCCATGGACCTCAGCTCACCGCCCTGATAGACGATTTACGCCATAATGAATTTCTGCTTTAGTAGAAATTCGATATGAATCTTCATCAATTCCGCTTCGTCCAGGAGGCGGCCCGGCGCAACCTGAACCTCACCGAGGCGGCCAAGGCCCTGCACACCTCGCAGCCCGGGGTGTCCAAAGCCATCATCGAACTGGAAGAGGAACTGGGCGTCGAGATCTTCGCGCGCCACGGCAAGCGCCTCAAGCGCATCACCGAGCCGGGGCAGCACGTGCTGCGCAGTATTGAGGTGATCATGCGCGAGGTCAGCAACCTCAAGCGCATCGGCGAGCAGTTCAGCGCACAGGACAGCGGCACCTTGTCCATCGCCACCACCCACACCCAGGCGCGCTACGTGCTGCCCGTGCCGGTGGCCCGGCTGCGCGAGGCCTACCCCAAGGTCAACGTGAGCCTGCACCAGGGTTCGCCCGACCAGGTGGCGCGCATGGTGCTGGACGAGGTGGCCGAGGTGGGCATCGCCACCGAGTCACTGGCCGACTACCCCGAGCTCGTCACCCTGCCCTGCTACGAGTGGCAGCACGTGCTCGTGATGCCCACCGGCCACCCGCTGGCCGCCAAGGAGCGCGTCACGCTGGAGGACCTGGCGGCCGAGCCGATCATCACCTACCACCCCTCTTTCACCGGGCGCACACGCATCGACGCCGCCTTCGCGCAGAGGAAGCTGCAACCGCGCATCGCCCTGGAGGCGATCGACTCGGACGTGATCAAGACCTATGTGCGCCTGGGCCTGGGCGTGGGCATCGTCGCCGAAATGGCGCTGCGCGAGGATGGCGGCGGCACCGACCTGGTGGTGCGGCCCCTGGGCGCGCTGTTCGGCCAGAATGTGGCCCGCATCGCCTTCAAGCGCAGCGCGTACCTGCGCAATTTCGTGTTCGAATTTGCCGAATTGCTCTCGGACCGACTGGATCGCAACCTGATCGCCAAGGCCCTTTCCGGGCAAATCAATGACTATGAACTCTGATCACCCCCGGATCTGCTCTGGCCGTGGCATGAACAACCTGCACCAAGAACCATGACTGCTGTACGTACTCCCGCCGTTGAGACCAAACTGCCCGCCGTGGGCACCACCATCTTCACCGTGATGTCCGCCATGGCCACCGAGTACAAGGCGGTGAACCTGGGCCAGGGCTTCCCCGATTTCGCCTGCGATCCGAAGCTTGTGCAGGGCGTGACCGATGCCATGGTGCAGGGTCACAACCAGTATCCGCCCATGACCGGCGTGCCGGTGCTGCGCGAGGCGATCAGCGCCAAGGTCGAGACGCTGTACGGCCGCCGCTACGACCCGGCCACCGAGGTCACCGTCACCGCAGGCGCCACCCAGGCCATCATCACCGCCATCCTGGCGGTGGTGCGTCCTGGCGACGAGGTGATCGTGCTCGAGCCCTGCTACGACAGCTACGTCCCCAACATCGAACTGGCTGGCGGCACCGTGGTGCGCGTGCCGCTCATACCCGGGACCTTCCGCCCGGACTTCGGGCGGATCGCCGCGGCCATCACGCCGCGCACCCGCGCCATCCTGGTGAACAGCCCGCACAACCCCAGTGCCACGGTCTGGACCCGCCAGGAGATGCTGACGTTGCAGGACCTGCTTGCGCCCACGGACATCATCCTGATCAGCGACGAGGTCTACGAGCACATGGCCTTCGAGGGCCACCCGCACCAGAGCGCGGCGTCCTTCCCCGGCCTGGCGGCGCGCGCCTTCATCGTCTCCAGCTTCGGCAAGACCTACCACGTCACCGGCTGGAAGGTGGGCTACGTGGCGGCGCCCGAGTCCCTGACCACCGAGTTCCGCAAGGTGCACCAGTTCAACGTGTTCACCGTGAATACGCCGGTGCAATACGGCCTCGCCGCCTACATGGAGGACCCGCGTCCCTACCTGGAGCTGCCAGCCTTCTACCAGCGCAAACGCGACCTGTTCCGCGAAGGCCTGGCCACCACCCGCCTGCGCCTGCTGCCCTCTGAGGGCAGCTACTTCCAGTGCGTGGACATCTCCGAAGTGAGCGACCTGCCCGAGGCCGAGTTCTGCCAGTGGCTCACGCGCGAGGTGGGCGTAGCCGCCATCCCGCTTTCGGCGTTCTACGGCAACGGCTTCGACCAGCGCGTGGTGCGCTTTTGCTTCGCCAAGAAGGACGAGACCCTGCGTTCCGCGATGGAACGGCTGGCCCGACTCTGAGAGAACCGGCGCCTCGCCGTCGAGAAATCGCCTGGCCAGCGATGGCTGTCCATCGAGCTGGCCGGCTCCTGACCCTGCGTGGTTCAGGCCCTCACGCCACCTGCGTCAGCCCCATCCGGCTGTTGAAGTTGTGGCATGCCGCCTCGAAGCGGCGGATCTCCGTGAGGGCCTCCTTCAGGCTCATCTCGCCCGCCTCCATCAGCTTGCCCACGAGGTGCTCGGTCAGGGGCTTGCGCGCCGCCAGCAGGTCCTTGGTCTCGGTGTACAGGCGCTCGCTCTGGTCCTCCATGATGGAGCGCGTCTCCTCGTCGATCGCGCGCGCACCGCCCTCGCCCGCCAGTGCGCCGAAGTTCAGCCGCGTCTTGCGGTACATGCCCATCTCGCCCACCGCGTGGTGCAGCAGCCGTGTCACGCGGGTAATGTCGTTGTGCGCGCCGTTGGTGGTGCCGTCCTCGCCGAAGAAGAGTTCCTCGTTGGCCATGCCGCCCAGGAGCATGCGCACGTCGTGTTCGATATCGGCCTTGGTCTTGAGCAGGTGGCTGCCCTGCTTGTGGAACACAAAGCCCAGGGCGTTGTTGCGGGGGCTGGCCTTGAGCGAGATCTTCAGGGTCTTCATCTCGGCCAGGATGCGGTCCCAGTCGCCGCCGCAACGCTGGCGCTCCTGCTCGAGGTCGACCAGGAAGTGTCCCCATTCGTGCACGGCGATGATGCGCCGGTCGCGGTCACGTTCCTTGGTGGTGCTGGCGTTCACGTTGCCCACCAGTACCCGCTCGGCGGCCTGCATCAGGGTATCGGCGCCGATCATCGCGCCCACCTGAACCGCGCTGATGCCGGCCTGGTTCACGATGGTCTCCAGGTCCGCGGGGCTGCGGCCCTCGGTGATCTCGGCCAGGTGGCGCAGATCGATATCGCCCTGCACCTTGCCGGCGCGCTGCGAGAGGTAATGGCTGATGATGGCCGCACGCTCCTCCAGGTTGGGCAGGCGGAAGTCCACCTTCATCTGAAAGCGCCGCAGCATGGCCTCGTCCATCTGCATCTGATCGGGGTTGAAGTTGCTCGCCACGATCCAGATGATCTCGGCCTCATTCTTGGTGCGCACGCCATCAAGCACCGCCAGCAGCATGTTCTGCGTGTCGTCATCGAACTTGCGGTGACCGCCGCGCTTCATGAACAGGTCCTGCGCCTCGTCCAGGAACACGATGCACCGCTTGCGCCGCTGCGCCATCGACACGATGCGCGAAAGCGTGTTCGCGCCGCCGCCCACATAGCCCGTCTCGAGGTTTACCGCCGAGTGGAACAGGATCGGCAGGTCCAGCTCCTTCGCGAGGTAGGACGCCAGCTTGGTCTTTCCGGTACCAGCCGGGCCGCTGAACATCACGTTGAACGGCTTGTGGATGCCGTACTCGGCGTACTCGGCGCGGCGCTGGTACTGGTCCTTGATCTGGGCCACTTCGGTCTTGATGTCGTCCATGCCCACCAGGTCGTCGATGCTGCCTTGCACCTGTCCGGCCTCGATGAACTTCAGCGACTTGTGCTGACCCCGCAGCTGGAAAAACAGGAACCCCAGGAGGCCCAGCGTCAGCGCGCCCGAAAGCACGCCGCTCACGCCGGCCTTCCAGCCTTCCTTTTCGGCGTGCGGACGCGCGCCGGCGAAGCGCTGGTCCAGCCGTTCGACCATGGCCAGACTTGCGGCGCTCAGTTCCTCGCGCGGCACGAAAGCCAGCTTGCCGCCCCAGGGCGCCGTGACGGCACGGTCGGAGAAGATCTTGGTCTCCAGGTCCGAGGGGTAGTAAGCGTGCTGGCGGCCTTCGGATTCCACCAGCACGAAGCGCTCGGAGACGTTCCACAGCAGCGGCCGGTAGATCACCGTGATGCGCTGCACCGGGTGACGCTCCAGGAACCCGATCAGCGACCCGGCGCCGAACACCACCGGAAGCGTCTCGTCCAGGCTCCACAGCCGGTCAGCGCCCGTCTGGCCCGCCATCTGGCGCACCTCCTGCGCCACCAGCACCTGCTTGCGCCACATCAGCAGCGAATACGTGCCCGAGGCCGGGATCAGCACCACCAGGGCAATCACCAGCAGGCGCACGGCCGGGCCTTGCACCACGAACCAGTTCGACAGGCGCGACACGGTCTTCTTCAGGGCGGGCCACCATCCCCCGGTAGGTTGTTCGTCCTTGCTGCTTTCGGGGCGGGAGGAAAGATCCGACATCGCTCGCTTTCAAAGGGAAAAGTCGTACAAAGGTGTCAGAGTCATCCTACAGACCCATGCTTCGCACGGGGGTGACGCGCGTCTGTACGCGCACGAACTGGCGCCAGCCGTGAATTTTTCACCGGGGAACCTTTACGCAGCAGGCGCATCCAACCGGGCGTCGGGTTTTCAAGTTTCTTCCCCCGGCACACCCTGCCCCCGGGCGAAAGCTCCGGGGGATTTTTTTGGGGCCGGCAGCCCCTGCCCGGCCGCCGATAATCCAGGCGTGACCGCACACGACGCGCCGCAGGCCCAGCCCCGCTCCCTCTCAGACCTCTTCCTGTCCTTCACCATCCTGGCACTGCAGGGCTTCGGCGGCGTGCTTGCCGTGGCGCAGCGCGAGCTGGTGGAGCGCAAGCGTTGGATGACGCGCGAGGAGTTCGTGGAGGAATGGGCGGTGGCCCAGATCATGCCGGGGCCCAACGTCGTGAACCTCGCGCTGATGATCGGCAGCCGTTACTTCGGCTGGCGCGGCGCGATGGCCGCCCTGGCCGGAATGCTGCTCGCGCCGCTGGCGGTGGTCCTTGCACTGGCCCTGGCCTACACGCAGTACAGCCAGCACCCCCAGGTGGCCGCAGCTCTGCGCGGCATGGGCGCGGTGGCCGCAGGCCTGGTCGCTGCCACCGGCCTGAAGCTGCTGTCGACACTGCGCCGCCACCCGCTGGGCCTTCCGGGTGCAAGCCTGCTCGCGGCCGCCACCTTCATCGCCGTGGGCCTGATCGGACTGCCGCTGGCAATGGCTCTGCTCAGTCTGGGCGCTGTGAGCTGGGGACTGACCTGGCTGCGCCTGGGCGCGCAGGACGAGTCGGCCTCGCGATGAACGCCACCGCCCTGGCCTTCACCGGCGACGACTGGCTGGCGCTGGGCCTGCACTTCCTGTCCCTGTCCCTGCTCGCCGTCGGCGGCGCGATCTCCACCGCCCCCGACATGCACCGCTACCTCGTGGACGAGCGCCATTGGCTGTCGGAGGGCCAGTTCTCCGCATCCATCGCCATCGCACAGGCCGCGCCGGGGCCCAACGTCCTCTTCGTCGGCCTCCTGGGCTGGAACGTGGGACTGAATGCTGCCGGACTGCCCGGGGCGTGGCTGGGCCTGGCCCTGGCGATGACCGGAATACTGATCCCCAGCACGCTCCTGACCTGCCTGGCCGCGCGCTGGGGTCACCGCAATCGCCAACTGCGCGCGGTCCGGGCGTTCAAGCAGGGCCTCACCCCCATCGTGCTGGCGCTGCTGGTCGCGACGGGCTGGATTCTGGCCACCGGCCGCCGCTATGACCCTGCCGACGCACCCCTGTGGGCGCTCGCGCTGGCCACCACGCTGATCGTGTGGCGCACGCGGCTGCACCTGCTGTGGCTGCTGGGGGCCGGCGCGGCCCTGGGCTGGTTCGGTTTCGTCTGAGGCCGGCGATCCCGATACCGGTGATCAGCGAGGGCTCTCGAAGAACACGTAGGTCGTGTAGTCACCCACCTCGAAGTAGACCTTCTTTTCACCCGCAGTGAAAAACCGACTCATGATCGTTGCCGCCTGGCTTCGTAAAGGCACACGCCGCTGGCCACCGAGACGTTCAGGCTCTCGACCGCGCCGCACATCGGGATCGACACCAGCTCGTCGCAGGTCTTGCGCGTGAGCTGCCGCATGCCGGCCCCCTCGGCGCCGAGCACTAGCGCGGTGGGGCCCTTGAAGTCGGCCTGGTAGAGGGTGCGCGGGGCATCGTCGCTGGTGCCCACCACCCAGATGCTGCGCTCCTTGAGCTCGCCCAGGGTGCGGGCCAGGTTGGTCACCATGAAGTAAGGCACGGTCTCGGCGGCGCCGCTGGCGACCTTGGCCACCGTGGCATTGACGCCCACCGCATGGTCCTTGGGCGCGATCACCGCATGTGCACCCGCGCCGTCAGCCACGCGCAGGCAGGCGCCCAGGTTGTGCGGGTCGGTCACGCCGTCGAGCACCAGCAGCAACGGCGGGCCCTGCACGCCATCGAGCAGATCGTCCAGGGATCGGGCGGTCTCGATCGCCTGCACCCGCGCCGCCACGCCCTGGTGGCCCAGGCTGCCGGCCAGCTTGGCTAGGCGCGGGCCGTCGGCCTCGATCAGGCGCACGCCAGCCTCCTGGGCGCGCGCGGTGAACTGGCGCATGCGTGCATCGCGCCGCGAGGCGTCGTAGTACACCTCGATCACCGAGGCCGGCGCCGTCTTCAGGCGCACGCCGACCGCGTGGAAGCCGAATAGAACTTTGGGAGCAGACATCGCCCGATTATCCGTGGGCTGCGCAGCCGCACCGCACCGATAGAATCCGCCGCCAAAGGGGAGGATGAATACCATGGGATTACGTCTCAAGTTCAACGTTGTCCTGGCCTTGGTGTTCCTGGCGGGTCTGGCGGCCGCCGCGGCGGTGTCGCGCCAGCTCCTGCAGGACAACGCCCGCCAGGAGGTGGTGCGCGAGGCGCGCCTCATGCTCGAGGCTGCCACCTCGGTGCGGGCCTACACCGTGGACCATGTGCGGCCGCATCTGGCGGTGCAGGCCGCCGAGGTGTTCCTGCCCCAGTCGGTACCGGCCTTCGCCGCCACCGAGGTGATCGGCAGCCTGCGCAGGTGGCAGTCTGCCTACGGCTACAAGGAGGCCACCCTGAACCCCACCAACCCCCGCAACCGGGTCACCGACTGGGAGGCCGACGTGGTGCAGCGTTTCCGCCAGGACCCGGCCCTGAGCGAGATCGTCGCCGAGCGCACCGCCGCCAGCGGACGCAGCTTGTTCATCGCCAAGCCGATCCAGGTCAGCCACCCGGCCTGCCTGCAGTGCCACGGCGCGCCGTCCTCCGCGCCCGTGGGCATGCTGCGGCTGTACGGTCAGGCCAACGGCTTCGGCTGGCAGCACGGCGAGACTGTGGGCGCCCAGATCGTCACCGTACCGATGGATGTGCCTCTCGCCCAGGCCCAGCGCGTGTTCACCACCTTCATCGCATCGCTGGCCACCGTGTTCGCGCTCGCCTTCATCGTCCTGAACCTGATGCTGGGCTGGCTGATCCTGCGGCCGATCCGCCGCATGGCCCAGGCCGCCGACCGCCTGAGCACGGGTGACTTCCAGGTACCCGAATTCAGCGAGCACGGCCACGACGAGATCACCGTCCTGGGTAGCGCCTTCAACCGCATGCGCCGCAGCCTCGAAAAAGCGATGGCCATGCTGCGGGCCGAGAAGCACAGATGAGCGGCGCAGGCGCCGAACCGGCTCATCACCGCTTTTCCGCCCAGGGAGAGCAGACCCTGCAGTGCGCCATCCTGTTCCTGGACCTGGTGGGCTATTCGGCCCGGCCGGTGGACGACCAGGTCCTGATCAAGAAGCGGCTGAACCTGCTTCTCAAGCGCATCCTGCGCGGCGTGCCGTCCGAGCACCGGCTGGCCATTGACACTGGCGACGGCGCCGCCGTGTGCTTCCTGGGTGAGCCGCTGGCGGCCCTTCAGTCCGCGCTCCTGCTGCGGGAGCTGCTGGGGCAGCGCTATGGGCAGTCACTCGCCCTGCGGATCGGCCTGCACCTCGGTCCGGTGCGCGTGGTGGCCGACGTGAACGGCAGCCCCAACGTGGTCGGCGACGGCATCAACGCCGCGCAGCGCGTCATGGATTTCGCCCGGCCGAACCAGGTCCTGATGTCACGGGCTTTTCATGACGCCGTCGCGCACACCGACCTGCCGCCCCACTGCGAGCTTCGCGAAGCGGGCCTGCAGTCCGACAAACACGGACGGACGCACGAGCTGTACCAAGTGCAGGACGCGCCCCTGCGGACGCGTGAGCCGGCCGCGCGCTATGCGGCTGGCAGCCCCTTGCCAGAGGCGCAGGTCGCCGCCCTGGAGCGCGCGCTGACACGGCGCATCGGCCCCATGGCCCGGCTGCTGATGGAGCAGGCCCTGGCCGCTGCATCGCCCACGGCAGCCCTGCCCCAGGCACTGGCGGCCCACATCGCGCATGCCGCACAGCGCGAAGCCTTCCTGGAGGACGCTCAGCGCATCCTGGCGGGCACGCCCCTCAAGCCACGACCCGGCCCGCCTCCACGGTGATACGCCGGTCACATCGCGCCGCGATGCCGCGGTCGTGCGTGACCAGCACCAGGGTCGTGCCCTGCTCGCGATTCAGGTCCAGCATGAGCTGCATCACCGTCTCGCCGGTGGCGAAGTCCAGGCTGCCGGTGGGCTCGTCGGCCAGCAGCACCGCGGGGCGCACCACGAAGGCGCGGGCCAGGGCCACGCGCTGCTGCTCGCCGCCCGAGAGCACCTTGGGGTAGTGGCCCAGGCGCGCGCCCAATCCGACACGCGCCAGCATCTCGGTGGCCGCAGCGCGGGCGTCGCGACGGCCCGCCAGCTCCAGCGGCAGCATCACGTTCTCCAGGGCGGTGAGGTTGCCCATGAGCTGAAAACTCTGGAAGACGAAGCCGATCTTGCGGGCCCGCAGCTCGGCGCGGGCGTCCTCGTCCAGGGCGAAGAGGTCCTGGCCAGCCAGACGCACGGTGCCGCGCGTGGGCGTGTCAAGCCCGGCGATGATGGACAGCAGCGTGCTCTTGCCCGAGCCCGAGGCGCCGACGATGGCCACTGTCTCCTGCGGCGCGAGGGAGAAATCGACATCGCGCAGAATATCGAGCGTGCCGGTCGAGTCGGTGACGGATTTGGAGACGTGCTCGACGGCGATGATGGGTTCAGACATGCAGCAGATCGGTTCGATTCGACGAAGGGTGATGGCAGCAGGCGCCGCATTTGCGTTGTCGGGGATGCTGGCGGGGCTGGCCCTGCTCGCGGCGCCGGCCGCCTTCGCCTCCCCTGCCACGCCCGTGCTGCTGGTGCTCGGCGATTCGCTCAGCGCCGAGTATGGCCTCAAACGTGGCAGCGGGTGGGTCAGCCTGCTCGAAGCCCGCATGGCGCAGGAGAAGTGGGAGGTGCGCGTGGTCAACGCCAGCATCAGCGGCGAGACCACCTCGGGCGGGCGCTCCCGACTGCCCGCCTTGCTCACCCAGCACCGGCCCAGCCACGTGGTGATCGAGCTGGGCGGTAACGACGCCCTGCGCGGCCTGCCACTGTCCATGACCCGCGACAACCTGGCCTGGATGGCACAGGCCGCCCGGCAGGCGGGCGCCCGTGTGCTGCTGGTGGGCATGCAGCTGCCCCCCAACTACGGGCGCGACTACGGCGAGCGCTTCTCGCAGCTGTACGCGCAGGTGGCCCGTGAGCAGCAAGCCGCGGTCGTACCCTTCTTCCTCAAGGGCTTTGCCGACAAGCCCGACGCGGCGCGCTACTTCCAGCCCGACCGCATCCATCCCACCGAAGAGGCGCAGCCGCTCATGCTGGCCACCGTGTGGCCCGAACTGCGCAAGCTCCTGGCCCCGCGCGCTGCGGCGCCCTCCCGCAACACCCCGTGACCGTCCAGACCCTCACCGCCGCCGAGGCCATCGCGCGCCTGCCGCAATTCAGCGCCATCATCGACGCGCGCAGCCAGGCCGAGTTCGCCGAAGACCACTTGCCGGGCGCCGTCAACTGGCCCTCCCTCACCAACGAGGAACGCCACGAAATAGGCACCCTGTACAAGCAGGTCAGCCCCTTCGAGGCCAAGAAGCGTGGCGCGGCGAAGGTGGCGGCCAACATCGCCCGCCACATCGAGAGCGAGGTGACCGACAAGCCGCGTGAGTGGCGGCCGCTGGTGTACTGCTGGCGTGGCGGCAAGCGCAGCGGGTCGCTGGCGCTGATCCTGGACCAGATCGGCTTTCGGGTGCACCTGATCGAGGGCGGCTACAAGGCCTTCCGCACCGCTGTGCTGGCTGGCATCGCGCCGCTGGTCGAACGCCTGACGTTCCGGGTGGTGTGCGGCCCGACCGGCTCGGGCAAGACCCGGCTGCTGCAATCCTTGCAGGCGCAGGGCGCCCAGGTGCTGGATCTGGAGGACCTGGCCAACCACCGCAGCTCGGTGCTGGGACTGGTGCCGGGGCAGCAACAGCCGAGCCAGAAGCAGTTCGATACCCGGGTCTGGGATGCATTGCGCCATTTCGACCCTGCCCGACCGGTCTATGTGGAGAGCGAGAGCAAGAAGGTCGGCAACGTCTCGGTGCCCGACGCGCTGATCTTGGCCATGCGCGCCAGCGCCTGCCTGAACCTGCAGCTGGATGACGAGGAACGGGTGGCGCTGCTACTGCAGGACTACGACTGGTTCGTGCACCAGCCAGAGTTCTTCTGTGAGCGGCTGGCCGCCCTGACCGAACTGCGTGGCAGGGAGGTGGTGCAGGGCTGGCAGGAGCGGGTACGGGCTGGGCGCACACCCGAGGTCGTGCGTGAACTACTGGTGCAGCACTACGACCCGATGTACGCGGCATCGATCCAGCGCAACTTCAAGCAGTGGGGGCAGGCCCTGCCGGTACGTGCCCGTGACCGCTCCCCAGCAGCGATGGATGAACTCGCCCGAGCCCTGCTGGCCTGATCAGGGGCTGGGCGCGCCCTCGCCCAGCGTCTGGAGCTTTGCCTCAGGCATACGCTCGAGCCAACCCGCCCCAGCCAGCCAGGACTGCGGATCGGAGGGATTGCACCATCCCGTGAAGGTCAGGGGCTGCGCCGTGCGCCCGGTCACCCGGGCGAGCTTGCCAGGGTGCGCCTCGAACGCGTCGACCCGGGCCAGGGTCTCGCGCGAGGTGTCGTCGATGTACAGGTGGGTGTAGCGGGTCACGGGCACGGTCAGCCCTGCGAGCGGCGCCGGCGGCAGGGCGATCCGATGAACATGCCCTCCCGGGCCGGCCTGCGCAATTCGCTGGACCGCCGTTTGATCGCGGCACAGTGCCTCGAACTGCGACTGGGCCACCAGTTCGTCCAGCAGCGGCAGGGGCAACAGCACCGCAAGCACCAGAGCCTGCAACAGCCACGCTGTGAGCGGCTGCAGCCCGCCGCGCTGCGCCCACGCGATGCCCGTGCGGTGCGCAGCCCACAGGCTGATCCCGGTCCACCCCAGGAGCATGAGAGGCAACAGGGTACCGGCCATGGCGTCGTCCTTCCCGCGCGAAAGGCGACGATGCTAGATGCGCGCGCGGCGCGCGGGCTAACGCGTTGCTGACTGGAGCGCAAGGGACCGCCGCAGCGGCGGGTTCAGCCGCGCGGCTTGCGGGGCGCGGGCCGGGGCTTGGCGGCGCCGGTCACGCGCGGCGGCAGACCCGTGTGCTGCGTGAGCAACTTGCCCCGCTGCGGCTGCCCGCCGGGCGTCGAGTTCTTGCGCCGCGCGCTCTGGTAGCTGCCGTCTGTCACCGGCTGGTACGTCGGTATGAGATGGTGCTTGCCGTTGCCGATCAGGTCGGCGCGGCCCATGGCCTTGAGCGCCTCGCGCAGCATCGGCCAGTTGTTCGGGTCGTGATAGCGCAGGAAGGCCTTGTGCAGGCGCCGGCGCTTCTCGCCGCGAACGATGTCCACCGCATCGTCTTCATGCAGTTCGCGGTGGATCTTGCGCAGCGTGTTGCGGCCGCTGTGGTACATCGCTGTCGCCGTGGCCATGGGGCTGGGGTAGAAGGTCTGAACCTGGTCGGCGCGAAAGCCGTTCTTCTTCAGCCACAGCGCGAGGTTCATCATGTCCTCGTCGCTCGTGCCGGGGTGGGCGGCGATGAAGTAGGGAATGAGGTACTGCTTCTTGCCTGCCTCGGCCGAGAACTTCTCGAACATCTGCTTGAAGCGGTCGTAGCTGCCGATGCCCGGCTTCATCATCTTGGACAGTGGCCCCTGCTCGGTGTGCTCTGGAGCGATCTTGAGATAGCCGCCCACGTGGTGCTGCACGAGTTCCTTCACGTACTCGGGCGACTGCACCGCCAGGTCATAGCGCAGGCCCGACCCGATCAGGATCTTCTTGATACCTTTGAGGCCGCGCGCACGCCGGTACATGCGCACCAACGCACTGTGGTCGGTATTCAGGTTGGGGCAGATGCCCGGATAGACGCAGGAGGGCTTGCGGCAGGCGGCCTCGATCTCGGGCGAGCGGCAGCCGATGCGATACATGTTGGCGGTGGGACCGCCCAGGTCGGAGATGACGCCGGTGAAACCAGCGACCTTGTCGCGGATGTCCTCGATCTCCTGGATCACGGAGTCCTCGGAGCGGCTCTGGATGATGCGGCCTTCGTGCTCGGTGATCGAGCAGAAGGTGCAACCACCAAAGCACCCGCGCATGATGTTCACGCTGAAGCGAATCATCTCCCACGCCGGGATCTTGGTGGCACCGTCGTGGCCGCCGCGCTCGTCGGCGTACTGTGGATGCGGGCTGCGCGCATACGGCAGGCCGAAGACATGGTCCATTTCCGCGGTGGTGAGCGGGATCGGCGGTGGCGTGACCCAGACGTCGCGGTCAGCATGGGCCTGCACCAGGGCGCGGGCGTTGCCCGGATTGGTCTCCAGGTGCAGCACGCGGTTGGCATGGGCGTACAGCACCGGGTCGGACCTGACCTGCTCGTAGGACGGCAGGCGGATGACGGTCCGGTCACGCGGGGGCAGGCGGCGCTTGGCGGTCAGCCCGTGGTTTGGCATGAAGGTCAGAGGCTGCACTTTCGCGCCCTGCGGGTCGGCCGCGGGGGCATCGGGTCCGCCTGCAGGCGGAGCACCCTCCCCCTCTTCCTTCGCACAGGACTGGCCCTGGGCCTTGGCCTGCTCGCCGATCGTCATGTAGGGGTTGATGTGGTCGTCCACGCGCCCGGGCTGGTCGACCTCGGTGCTGTCGATCTCGAACCAGCCCTCGGGCGTCTCGCGCCGGACGAAGGCGGTGCCGCGTACGTCAGTGAGCTGCGAAACGGGTTCACGCGCCGCCAGGCGATGGGCGATCTCGACGATGGCGCGCTCGGCATTGCCATACAGCAGCAGGTCGCACTTGGCGTCGACCAGGATGGAGCGGCGCACCTTGTCCGACCAGTAGTCGTAGTGGGCGATGCGGCGCAAGCTGCCTTCGATGCCGCCCATGATGATGGGGACCTCGCCGTACGCCTCGCGGCAACGCTGCGAGTAAACCAGCGAGGCGCGGTCTGGTCGCTTGCCACCCACGTCGCCTGGGGTGTAGGCGTCGTCGCTGCGGATCTTGCGGTCAGCGGTGTACCGGTTGATCATGGAATCCATGTTGCCGGCCGTGACCCCGAAGAACAGATTGGGCTTGCCCAGGGCCTTGAACGGCTCGGCACTGTGCCAATCGGGCTGGGCGATGATGCCTACGCGAAAGCCCTGCGCCTCCAGCGTGCGGCCGATGACGGCCATGCCGAAGCTGGGGTGGTCGACGTAGGCATCGCCCGTGACGACGATGATGTCGCAACTGTCCCACCCGAGCCTGTCCATCTCAACCCGGGACATGGGCAGGAAAGGCGCACAGCCAAAGCGCGACGCCCAGTACTTGCGGTAACTGGTGATCGGCTTGGCCGCGCGGGCGAACTGGGAGACGTCGATGGGGGCGTTCATGGGGATGACGGCGCCGTTGGACGCACCCCACATTCTAAAGTTGCGCCCAGTGCCCCCCGGGAATTCACCCAGCGGCAGTAGGCGTGGACAGGCGCCGGGCCGGGTCCACTCCCCCTCCTCTGCTAGAGTCCCGCGTCGTCCGATCTCGGCGGTCCGCGGCGGCCGCCTCGCCTGGAGCCCCCGTGGGAGACCCCATCGTCCTGTTTTTCCTGCTAGGTGTCTTCGCCCGCCTGGTGCGCAGCGACCTGCGCCTGCCGGACGGCCTGTACGACATCCTGGCCTTCTACCTGCTGCTCGCCATCGGCCTCAAGGGCGGTGTCGAGCTCAGTCGCCAGCCGCTCGCCGACCTGGCGCCCCAGGTGGGCGCCTGCATCGCCTTGGGGCTGGCAATTCCCTTCGTGCTGGTGCCGGTGCTGCGGTCGCTGCGGTTCAACCGGGCCGACAGCGCCTCGATCGCCGGCCACTATGGCTCGGTGAGCGTGGTGACCTTCGCGGTGGCGGTCGCCTACATCGAGAAGCAGGAACTTGACCTGGAGGCCCACGCCGCCCTGTGGGTGGCCCTGATGGAGGCCCCTGGCCTGGTGACGGCCATCTTCCTGGCCCGCTGGCCGCGGCAGGCAGGCGAGAGCACGCCATGGGGCCAGCTCGGGCATGACGTCTTCCTGGGCAAGTCAGTGCTGCTGCTGGTGGGTGGCCTGATCATCGGCGCGGTGGTCGGCGAGTCCGGCGTGAACGCCATGCAGGCCGTGTTCGTCGCGCCGTTCAAGGGCATCCTGGCCCTGTTCCTCCTGGAGCTGGGACTGGTGGTGGGTGACCGCCTGCCCGGCATCCGCCGCTATGGCCTGCGCCTGGTCGGCTTCGCCCTGCTGGCGCCGCTGGGCCTGGCCCTGCTGGGGGCGGGCACCGCCCTCGCCATGGGGCTGTCCGCAGGGGGCGTGGCCGTGATGGCCACCCTGGCCGCAAGCGCCAGCTACATCGCGGCACCGACCGCGATGCGCATCGCAGTGGCCGAGGCGGACAGCGCGCTGGCCATCACCGCGGCCCTGGCCATCACCTTCCCCTTCAACCTGCTGGTGGGCATCCCCTTGTACACCCGGCTGGCGGGCGCCCTGGCAGGCTAAGTCCCATGAAAAACGCCCCGCGAGCCCGGCTGCGGGCGTCGCGAGGCGTCTGTGCGGCGCGCGGGTCAGTTGGAACTGTTGCCCTGTCCGCTGGCGGCCTGAGCCGCGGCGGCCTGAGCTGCGGCCGCCTGGGCCGCAGCCAGCATGCGCAGCTGGTGGCGCTTCTTGCCGGCGGCACGCGCTTCCTCGCTGGTGAAGCGGTGAGCGCGCCCGTGTTCGTGTGCGGCCTTGCCACCCATGCTGGCGATCTCACGCTTCTTCTCGGGACTGAGCACTGCAAAGCCCCGCTTGGCGCGGGTGGGCGGGGCGATCAGGGCGTCCGCCGCGGCGATGGCCGCAGCGTTCGCGGCCTCGGCGTGGGTCGTCATGTGGGGGACATCCGCCTTCGGGCCCGAGGCGATCGATTGGATGGTCTTCGTTTGGTCCATTTTGTTTCTCCCTGATGGTGTGGTTGGACATGGATGAGGCTCGAATTCTGAAGAGTCATCCAACCGCGCGGGTCGCTTTGAAACAAAAATGGATGCTGTCCTACACGGCAGTCGTCCCCTCCAGCAAGGCGCGTAGTCCCGCCTCATCCAGCACAGGCACGCCTAGCGCCTGCGCCTTGTCCAGCTTGCTGCCAGCTTCGGCGCCTGCGATGACGTAATGCGTTTTCTTGCTCACCGAGCCTGCGACCTTGGCGCCTGCAGCCTCAAGCAGGGCCTTGGCCTCATCGCGGCTGAGGGTCGGCAGGGTGCCGGTCAGGACCACGGTCTTGCCGGCCAGGGGCAGCGAGGCGGCCGGCGAGGGCGCGCCCTCGGGCCAGTGCACGCCGCAGGCGCGCAGCTGCTCCACCACCTCGCGGTTGTGGGCCTGCATGAAGAAGGTATGCACGCTCTCGGCCACCACCGGGCCCACGTCGGGCACCTGCAGCAGTTGGTCAACGCTGGCGCCCATGACGGCGTCCAGCGTGCCGAAATGGCGGGCCAGGTCCCGGGCTGTGGCCTCGCCCACGTGGCGGATGCCAAGGGCGAAGAGAAAGCGTGGCAAGGTCGTGGACTTGGACTGCGCGAGGCCCGCCAGCAGGTTCTGCGCGGACTTCTCGCCCATGCGGTCCAGGCTGACCAGGTGGCTCAGGCCCAGGCGGTACAGGTCCGGCAGCGTGCGGATGATGCCGGCATCCACCACCTGGTCGACCAGCTTTTCCCCCAGGCCCTCGATATCCATGGCGCGACGCTGCGCGAAGTGCAGCAGCGACTGCTTGCGCTGTGCGGCGCAGAACAGGCCACCGCTGCACCGGTAGTCGGCCTCGTCCTCCTCGCGCACTGCCTCGCTACCGCACACCGGGCAGCACCCAGGCATGGTGAAGGCCGGCGCCTCGTGGGTACGCGTACCGGGAACGACAGCGACTACCTCGGGGATCACGTCGCCGGCGCGGCGCACGATCACCTGGTCGCCTACGCGCACGTCCTTGCGCCGGGCCTCGTCCTCGTTGTGCAGGGTGGCATTGGTCACGGTGACGCCGCCGACGAACACGGGCTTGAGCTTGGCCACTGGCGTGAGCTTGCCCGTTCGGCCCACGAAGACATCGATCGACTCCACGGTCGTGACCTGCTCCTGCGCCGGAAACTTGTGCGCCACCGCCCAGCGCGGCTCGCGCGTGACGAAGCCCAGCTGCTTCTGCAGGGCGAGCGAGTTGACCTTGTAGACCACGCCGTCGATGTCGAAGGGCAGCTGGTCACGCGCCTGGCCCACCGCCTGGTGGTAGGCGACGAGGTCCTCGGCGCCGCTCGCCACCTGCACGCGGTCCGAGACCGGGAAGCCCCAGGCCTTCAAGGCCCGCAGCACTTCGTGGTGCGTCTCGAAAGCCGGCCCGCCCTGAATGTCGCCCCAGCCGTAGGCATAGAAGGAAAGCGGCCGCTGGCGGGCGATGGCCGGATCGAGCTGGCGCACAGCGCCCGCCGCGGCGTTGCGCGGATTGACGAAGGTCTTCTCGTTCTTCTCGCCGCGGGCAATGCGCTCACGCTGCGATTCGTTCAGGCGCTCGAAATCGTCGCGGCGCATGTAGACCTCGCCGCGCACCTCCAGCAGCGCGGGCGCGTGCGCTGGCAGGCGCAGCGGGATCTGGCCGATGGTTCGGATGTTCTGGGTGACGTCTTCTCCCACCTCGCCGTCGCCACGCGTAGCGGCCTGCACCAGGGTGCCGCGCTCGTAGCGCAGGTTGATGGCCAGGCCGTCGAACTTGAGTTCGGCCACATATTCCACGGGGTGTGCGTCCGCGGCCAGTCCCAGCTCGCGGCGCACGCGGGCGTCGAAGTTGCGCGCGCCGCTGGCCTCGATATCGGTCTCGGTGCGGATAGACAGCATGGGCACCGTGTGGCGCACCTTGGCGAAGCCCTCCAGCAGCTTGCCGCCCACGCGCTGCGTCGGCGAATCGGGCGTAAGCAGCTCGGGGTGCTGCGCCTCCAGGGCCTGCAGCTCCTGGAACAGGCGGTCGTATTCGGCGTCGGGAATCTCCGGCGCGTCCAGCACGTAGTAGCGGTGGGCGTGGTGGTGCAGCAGCTCGCGCAGCGCGTCGGCCCGCTCGCGCATGGTCGGTGGCACGGTCATGGCCATGAGAGCGCAGCGCCGGGCCGCCCCAAGCAAGCTCGCACCCCCTCGGGGGGCAGCGAAGGACACGCAGTGCCAAGCGTGGGGGCCGTCACGGTCAGCTGAAAAGCCGGCGCGCCAGCGGCGAGCCTGCGGAGAGTTCTCGCGCGTCCAGGCTGTCGTAGCGGGCGGTGAGCTCCGCTCCGATGGCCTGCAGGACATCTTCCCGGATCGGTTGGCCGCGATCGTCGCTGATGATGCCGTCCATGGACTGCGACAGCACCGCGGCCGCCTCGCGCAGGCGCTCGAAGGGCCGCTCCTCGCGGGGCACCTGCGGCACGTCGATGGTCAGCGTGAACTCCAGCAGCGCCGCCTGGGTCGGGTCGTCGGCCAGGGCGGCCTGGGTATCGAAGGACAGGCTCATGATCGGCAGGGCGCCCGCCGTGCTGGCCGGCAGCACCAGCCGCCCAGGCAGCGCACCGGCCACGAAACCCAGGCGGGACGCGTGCTGGTGCAGATAGCCAGGGCTCCACGCAACCAGGCGGGCGCGCAGGGTGAGGCTCAATTGCGCGTCTCGCGCGCTGGCGAACTGATCCAGCTCGCGGGCACGGGCCACCTCGTCGCGCATGTCGGGGAAATCGGCGGTGCCGCCTACCGCATCGGCGAAGGCCTGGGCCTTGACCACGAACTCCGAGAACTCGATCTCGTTGAGGGCACCCGAGCGGTTGGCCAGTTGTACGCCCGCCTGGAAGGCGCCATAGCGCTGGCCGGCCTGCGGCATCTCCCACTCGCCCGTGGCCTCGTTCAGACCTTCGACCGCGAAGGGCTTGCTGCCCACGCGCCGGGTGGGAGGCAGGGCGGCAAGTGCCGCGTCGCCGGAGACGGGCGGGCCGTCCAGCGCGATCGAGGCCATCGAGTCGATCAGGGCGTCCAGCGGCGGCTTGCGCTCAGGCAAGGGCACAGGACCCAGCGGCGCGTCCTGCATCACCGGGTCGTCGGCTTGGACTTCCTGCACGCCGGAGTCCGCCTGGGGCCCGTCCGGCTCCTGTGACGCGAAAGGCGCATCGAGCGCGGCCTCTTCGGGCTGCACGGGCTCGCTCGCGTCCGGTGGCACCGCGGGCTGCTCGGGTTGGCGCGGCGTGTGGCGCCGGTTCGTCCAGGCGTTCCAGGCCACCAGGACGGCCAAGGTGCTGCCACCCAGGATCGCCAGGCCGACGGTCAGGCTGCTCATGTCCTGGCGTTCAGGCTTCCGCCATGGAGACGGCGGACTCCATGTCTACGGCCACGATGCGCGAGACGCCCTGCTCCTGCATGGTCACGCCGATCAGCTGCTCGGCCATCTCCATCGCGATCTTGTTGTGGGAGATGAACAGGAACTGCGTGCCGCGGCTCATGGAGGTGACCAGCTTGACATAGCGCTCGGTGTTGGCATCGTCCAGCGGCGCGTCCACCTCGTCGAGAAGACAGAACGGCGCGGGATTGAGCTGGAAGATGGCGAACACCAGCGCGATGGCGGTGAGCGCCTTTTCGCCACCCGAGAGCAGGTGGATGGTCTGGTTCTTTTTGCCTGGGGGCTGGGCCATGACCTGCACGCCGGCGTCCAGGATCTCTTCGCCGGTCATGACCAGCCTGGCGTTGCCGCCTCCGAACAGCTCCGGGAACATGCGACCGAAGTGCTCGTTGACGGCCTTGAAGGTGCCGCCCAGGAGCTCGCGGGTCTCGCCGTCGATCTTGCGGATCGCGTCCTCCAGGGTGTTGATCGCCTCGTTCAGGTCGGCAGACTGCGCGTCCAGGAACTGCTTGCGCTCGCGGGCGGAAGCCAGTTCCTCCAGGGCGGCGAGGTTGACTGCGCCCAGGGAAGCGATCTCGCGGTGCAGGCGATCGATCTCGCCCTGCAGGCCGGTCAGGCGCACGTTGCCCTCCTCGATGCTGCGGGCCACGGCCTCCAGGTCGGCCTGGGCATCGGCCAGCAACTGGGTGTACTGCTCCAGGCCCAGCCGCGAGGCCTGCTCCTTGAGCTGCAGATCGGTGATGCGCTGGCGCAGGGGCTCGAGCTCACGCTCGAAGGTCAGGCGGCGTTCGTCGGTGGCGCGCAGCTTGTTGGTCAGGTCGTCGTACTCGCTGCGCTTGGCACCCAGCACCTGCTCTCGTTCGGTCTTCAGGGCCAGAGCGTCCTGCAGGCCAGCCTGGGCGGCGGCGTCGCTCAGGCGAGAAAGTTCCTCGCGGGCGCGGGATTCTTCGTCGGTCAGGGCCGTGGCCTGCTGGCCCGCGGTCTCGATGGCGCGTTGCAGCTCGGCGCGGCGGGCCTCCAGCGCGCGCTGTGCAAACTGCGCCTCCTGCGCCTGGCGCTCCAGGGTGCGTTGCTGCTCGCGCGATTCGGCCAGCCTGCGTTCGGCCTCGAGCACGCGTTCATCCAGCTGGGCGTGACGCTCCTGCGTGTCGGCCAGCTGCATATCCAGCTCCTCGAATCGTGCCTCGGCGGTGACGCGCCGCTCCTGCAGTTCCTCGAGCAAGGTGTCCACTTCGGCCAGGTCGCCGGCGATCTGCTCGCTGCGGGCGCGGGTCTGCTCGGCCAGCTGCGTCAGGCGCAGCGTCTCGACCTGCAGCTCGTGGGCGCGGGCCTGCGTCTCGGTGGCATCGCGGCGTACGGACACCAGGCGCTGCGAGGCGTCGGTGTAGGCGGCCTCGGCGCGCACCAGCGCAGATCGCGCCTCCTCGGCGATCAGGGCCTGCGCGCGCAGCTGCTTTTCCAGGTTCTCGATCTCCTGCTGGCGCGCCAGCAGGCCGGCCTGCTCGGAGTCCTGCGCGTAGAAGCTCACGCTGTGTGCGGTGACCGCATGGCCCTGCGGGGTGTAGATCACCTCGCCAGCCTTCAGCTTGTCGCGGGCTGCCAGGGCGTCCTCGAAGTTCGGCGCGGTAAGGCACCCGTGCAGCCAGTTGGACAGCAGGGCCTTCTGGCCGGCGTCGTTCAGGCGCAGCAGCTCGGACAGGCGCGGCAGCGCGCTGCTGCCCTCAGGCGCGCCGGCCTGCGGCGGACTGTAGAAGGACAGCTTCGCGGGCGGCGCGTCGGCGGCGAAGGCACGCACCATCTCCAGGCGCGATACCTCGAGCGAGGCCAGGCGCTCACGCAGCGCAGCCTCCAAGGCGTTCTCCCAGCCGGTCTCGATATGGATGCGGCTCCACAGGCCCTGCAGGCCATCCAGACCGTGCTTGACCAGCCAGGGACGCAGCTTGCCGTCGGTGCGCACCTTCTCCTGAAGCGCCTTGAGCGCCTCCAGGCGCGCAGAGAGGTCCGCCTGGCGCGCGGTCTGCTCGTTCACCGTCTGCTGCCTGGACTTGCGGTCGTCATCGAGCTGGGGCACCTGCTCCTGCAGCTCGTGCAGCTGCGCGTCGGCCGTCGAGGCGGTCTCCTGGGCGGCGGCCAGCTGCTGCTGCAGGTTCGCCAGACGCGCCTCGTCTGGCGCGGCCAGCGCGTTGCGGTCGGCCACGAGGCGCTCGCGGCGCAGGTTCAACTGACCGGATTGTTCTTCGATGTTGCGCTGGTCCGCGGCCAGCACCTGGATCTGCTGCTGCACCTGGGCAACGCTGCCACGCTGATCGCCGGCGCGCGCCTGCGCCTGTCGCAGGGCCTCTTCGAGCTCGGGCAGGCGCGCGGCCTGCTCCTCGACCTGGGCCGCGAGCAGCACGGCCTGTTCCTCGGCCTGCGCACCCTGCCCCGCCAAGGTCTCGATCTCTGTGGCTGCATCGTCACGGCGGGCGGCCCACTGGGCGAGTTGTTCCTTCAGCTGCACCAGGCGCTGCTCGACGCGCTGCCGGCCTTCAACCACGAAGCGGATCTCGGCCTCCAGTCGCCCGACCTCGGCGCTGGCTTCATACAGCGCACCCTGGGCCTGGTTCACCTGGTCGCCGGCCGCATAGTGGGCCTGCCGGATGGTCTCGAGCTCGCTCTCGACATGGCGCAGGTTGGCCACGCGGGATTCGAGCTCGTTGACGGCCTTGTCTGCGTCCTGCTTCAGGCGGACCTGGTCGGTCTCGCTCTCGGCGCGCTTGAGGAACCAAAGCTGGTGCTGCTTGAGGGTAGCGTCGGCCTGCAGGGCGTTGTAACGCTGGGCCACCTCGGCTTGCTTCTCCAGCTTGTCGAGGTTGGCGGTGAGTTCACGCAGGATGTCCTCCACCCGGGTGAGGTTCTCGCGGGTGTCGGACAGGCGGTTCTCGGTCTCGCGGCGGCGTTCCTTGTACTTGGAGACGCCGGCGGCTTCCTCGAGGAACAGGCGCAGTTCCTCGGGCTTGGATTCGATGATGCGGCTGATCGTGCCCTGGCCGATGATGGCGTAGGCCCTCGGGCCCAGGCCGGTGCCCAGGAAGACGTCTTGCACGTCGCGCCGGCGCACCGGCTGGTTGTTGATGTAGTAGCTGCTGGTGCCGTCGCGCGTGAGCACGCGCTTGACCGCGATCTCGGTGAACTGCGACCACTGGCCGCCGGCGCGGTGGTCGGCGTTGTCGAACACCAGTTCGACGGACGAGCGCGAAGCCGGCTTGCGCAAGGTCGTGCCGTTGAAGATCACGTCCTGCATGGACTCACCGCGCAGCTCGGAGGCGCGCGACTCGCCCAGCACCCAGCGCACCGCGTCCATGATGTTGGACTTGCCGCATCCGTTGGGGCCGACCACGCCCACCAACTGGCCGGGCAGCATGAAGTTGGTGGGTTCGGCGAACGACTTGAAACCGGAAAGCTTGATGGATGTGAGACGCACGACCGCTGCCCGTGTTGCTGACTCTGGAAGGAAGCGGGGATGATAACTTGCGCCCCAGGGGCGCCTTTGCGCTCGCGGCCCGACGGCTCGGGAATCAAGCCTAAGCAGAAGGCACTACTGCCCGAGCCGCCCGCAGCCTGCGAGCGGCCTTTCTTCGAAGCACCCCACCATGCCGCGGCTCCAGGCGCAGGTCCCGGTGGGGGTCTGGCCCGCCCCCGATAATCGGGGCCATGAATCCTCTCCTGGCCAGGCTGCAGCCCTACCCGTTCGAACGCCTGCGGGCCCTGTTCGCCGGTGTCACCCCCAGCACGGCCCACCGCCCCATCAGCCTGGGCATCGGCGAGCCGCGCCACCCCACACCGGCTTTCATCGAGACCGCGATCCAGCAGTCGCTGTCTGGGCTGTCGGTCTATCCCGCCACGGGCGGCGAGCCGCGCCTGCGCGAGGCCTGCGCCGGCTGGCTGCAGCGACGTTACGGCCTCGACCTCGACCCTGCCACCCAGGTGCTGCCGGTGAACGGCTCGCGCGAGGCGCTGTTCGCCTTCGCGCAGGTGGTGATCGACCCGACCGCCAAGGGTGGGGCCGTGGTGGTCTGCCCCAATCCCTTCTATCAAATCTACGAGGGCGCGGCCCTGCTCTCGGGTGCGACGCCCTGGTACGTGCCCAGTGACCCCGCGCGCAACTTCGCGGTGGACTGGGACAGCGTGCCCCAAGAGGTCTGGGCGCGCACGCAACTGGTCTTCGTGTGCTCGCCCGGCAATCCCACCGGCGCGGTGATGCCGCTGGACGAGTGGAAGAAGATCTTCGCGCTGTCGGACCGCCATGGCTTCACCATCGCCTCAGACGAGTGCTACAGCGAGATCTACTTCCGTGACGAGCCGCCCCTGGGGGGCCTGGAAGCTGCCGCCCGCCTGGGCCGTACGGGCTTCGAGCGCCTGGTGGCCTTCACCAGCCTGTCCAAGCGCAGCAACGTACCGGGCCTGCGATCGGGCTTCGTTGCAGGCGACGCGTCCATCCTGAAGCAGTTCCTGCTGTATCGCACCTACCATGGCAGCGCGATGAGCCCGGTGGTCCAGGCCGCCAGCGTCGCCGCCTGGAACGACGAGGCGCACGTGGTGGATAACCGTACCCTGTACCGTCAGAAGTTCGCCCAGGTCACGCCGCTGCTGTCCCAGGTGCTGGACGTGCGCCTGCCCGATGCCGGGTTCTACCTGTGGGCTGGAGTCGTGGGCAGCGACGAGTCCTTCGCAAGGGATTTGCTCGCTCAATACAATGTGACCGTCCTTCCGGGCAGCTACCTCGCCCGGGAAAGCCAGGGCGCCAATCCCGGCGCGGGGCGCATCCGCATGGCCCTGGTGGCCGACACCGCCGAATGCCTCGAGGCCGCCCAGCGCATCGTCCAGTTCGTTCAATCCAGAAAAAGCACCTCATGACCCAACAGCTCCAGCAGATCATCGACGCCGCGTGGGAAAACCGCGCAAGCCTCTCGCCCAAGGCCGCCCCGAAAGAGGTGACAGAGGCCGTCGATCACGTCATCGCCCAGTTGAACAAGGGCGCGCTGCGCGTGGCGACCCGTCAGGGCGTGGGCCAATGGACCGTCCACCAGTGGATCAAGAAGGCGGTGCTGCTGTCCTTCCGTCTGAAGGACAACGAGATCATGAAGGCCGGCGACCTCGGCTTCTTCGACAAGGTCCCCACCAAGTTCGCACACCTGTCGCCCGAGGAAATGGCCGCCACCGGCGTGCGCGTGGTGCCGCCCGCCGTGGCCCGCCGCGGCAGCTTCATCGCCAAGGGCGCCATCCTGATGCCCTCCTACGTGAACATCGGCGCCTACGTGGACGAAGGCACCATGGTCGACACCTGGGCCACCGTGGGCTCTTGCGCGCAAGTCGGCAAGAACGTGCACCTGTCCGGCGGCGTGGGCCTGGGCGGCGTACTCGAGCCGCTGCAGGCCAACCCCACCATCATCGAAGACAACTGCTTCATCGGCGCCCGCTCCGAGGTGGTCGAGGGCGTGATCGTCGAAGAGAACTCGGTGATCTCCATGGGCGTGTACATCGGCCAGAGCACCCCGATCTATGACCGTGCCACCGGCGAGGTGAGCTACGGACGCATCCCGGCGGGGTCGGTGGTGATCTCCGGCAGCCTGCCCAAGGACGGTGGCAAGTACAGCCTGTACGCCGCCATCATCGTCAAGCGTGTCGATGCGCAGACGCGCGCCAAGACCAGTCTGAACGACCTCCTTCGGGACTGAACTCGCGACGGATACTCCCCGCGACTGCTGGGCCCGCATGAATCCCACCGTACTCCTTGTCGAGCAACTGATCGCGCGCCGTTCGATCACGCCCGACGACGCCGGCTGCCAGCAAGTACTGGCCGCACGCCTGTCTCCCCTGGGCTTCAGGTGCGAGACCCTGGCCAGCGGGCCCGAAAGCTTTCGGGTCACCAACCTGTGGGCCAAGCGACCCGGTACCGGCGCGCGTACCGTGGTCTTCGCCGGTCACACCGACGTCGTGCCCACCGGCCCGGTGGAACAGTGGCACAGCAACCCCTTCGTGCCGCACCATCACCAGGGCAAGCTGTATGGCCGCGGGGCCGCTGACATGAAGACCTCCATCGCCGCCTTCACCGTGGCCGTTGAGGAGTTCCTGGCCGCCACGCCGCAGCCGGCGATCAGCATCGCCATGCTGATCACGAGCGATGAAGAGGGCCCCAGTGTCGACGGTACCGTGGTGGTCTGCGAGGCGCTCAAGGCGCGCGGCGAGCGCCTGGACTGGTGCATCGTGGGCGAGCCCACCTCGGTGGACCGCCTGGGCGACATGATCAAGAACGGCCGACGCGGCAGTCTCACCGGCAAACTCACGGTCAAGGGCATCCAGGGCCACATCGCCTACCCGCAGCTCGCACGCAACCCGATCCACCAGGCCCTGCGCGCCCTGGAGGGCCTGGTGGCCACTGAGTGGGACCAGGGCAATGCGTATTTCCAGCCAACGAGTTTCCAGATCAGCAACATCCACGGCGGCACGGGCGCGGGCAACGTGATCCCGGGCGAGGTCGTGATCGACTTCAACTTCCGCTTCTCCACCGAGTGCACCGCCGAGGGCCTGCAGCAGCAGGTGGCCGACATCCTGGCCCACAACCACCTGGAGTACCACCTGACGTGGACAGTGGGCGGGCAGCCCTTCATCACGCCCCCGGGCGAACTGGTCGACGCGATCCGACAGGCTATTGCGGACGAGACCGGCGTGCAGACCGAACTGTCCACCACTGGCGGCACGAGTGACGGCCGATTCATCTCGCGCATCTGCCCCCAGGTGATCGAGTTCGGTCCGGTCAACGCCAGCATCCACAAGATCGACGAGCACGTGACGCTGGCCGACATCGAGCCGCTGAAGAACATCTACCGCCGCACCCTCGAACGGCTCAACGCCCTGGGGTGAGCATGAAGATCCTGGACCTGATCGCGTCGGGCGCGCAACGCCTCGCCGACGCCGGTGTGGCCTTCGGCCATGGCACCGCGAATGCCCATGATGAAGCCGCCTGGCTGGTGCTGTGGCGACTGGGCCTGCCACTGGACGACCTGGACGGGGTGGCGGCGCGTGAGGTCACGCCCGCCGAAGCACGCGCCGCCGACGACCTGATCGCGCAGCGCATCGCCACCCGGCTGCCCGCCGCCTACCTGACACGCGAGGCCTGGCTGCAGGGCGTGCCGTTCTACGTGGACGAACGCGCCATCGTGCCGCGCTCCTTCATCGCCGAACTGCTCGCCGAAGGCACCATCGACCCCTGGCTTGACGAAAACACCCGGCGCGTATTGGACCTGTGCACCGGCAATGGCAGCCTCGCGGTGATCGCCGCCCTGGCCTGGCCCGAGGTGCAGGTCGAAGGGGCCGACCTTTCGCGAGAGGCGCTGGAGGTGGCACGGATCAACGTCGATCGGCACCAACTCCAGGATCGCGTACAGCTGCTGGTCTCCGACGGCCTGTCGGCCTGCCCAGGCCCCTACGACCTCATTCTTTGCAACCCGCCCTACGTGAACGCCCGCAGCATGGCGCAGCTGCCGGCCGAATACCGCGCCGAGCCTGAAATCGCCCTGGCTGCAGGCGCAGACGGCATGGACTTCATCCGCATCCTCTTGCGCGACGCGCCTTCGCGCATGACCGAGCACGCGGTGCTGGTGGTGGAGATCGGTAACGAACGCTTGCACTTCGAAGCCGCCTTCCCTCGGCTAGAGGCCGTCTGGCTGGAGACGAGCGCCGGACATGACCAGGTGCTGCTGGTCACGCGTGAAGACCTGGTCAACGGGATATCGCGATGATCCAGCTGCGCGACGTCATCCTGCGCCGCGGCGCCAAGGTACTCCTGGACAAGGTCTCGGTCGCCCTCAACCCCGGCGAGAAGGTCGGCCTGGTCGGTCGCAATGGCGCGGGCAAGTCCACCCTTTTCGCCCTGTTCAACGGCAGCCTGCACGAGGACGGCGGCGACTTCTCCATGCCTGCGCACTGGCAGATGGCCCAGGTCGCCCAGCACATGCCCGAGACCGAGGAACCTGCCACCGACTTCGTGCTGGCTGGGGACACGCGCCTGGTGGCGGTGCGCGCGCGCCTGCTGCAGGCCGAGGCGGCGCTGGAGGCAAACCCCGACGACATCGACGCCGGGATGGCCATCGCCCAGGCCCACGCCGATCTGCACGACGCGGGCGAGCACGATGCGGTGCCACGCGCGCAGGCCCTGATCCTGGGCCTGGGCTTTCGCACCGACGAACTCGATCGGCCCGTCAACAGCTTCTCCGGCGGCTGGCGCATGCGCCTGCAGCTGGCGCGGGCCCTGATGTGCCCTTCGGACCTGCTGCTGCTGGACGAACCCACCAACCACCTGGACCTGGACGCCCTGGTCTGGCTGGAGTCCTGGCTGCAACGCTATGCGGGCACCCTGATCGTGATCAGCCACGACCGCGAGTTCCTGGACGCTGTCACCGGCGTCACCCTGCACATCGAGAACCAGCGCCTCACCCGCTACGGCGGCAACTACAGCGCCTTCGAATCCATGCGCGTGCTGCAACTGGAGCAGCAGCAGTCGGCGTTTTCGCGCCAGCAGGAGAAGATCGCCCACCTGCAGAAGTTCATTGACCGCTTCAAGGCCAAGGCCAGCAAGGCCAAGCAGGCCCAGAGCCGGGTCAAGGCGCTGGAGCGCATGGAGAAGGTCGCCCCGGTGCTGGCCGAGGCCGACTTCACCTTCGAGTTCAAGGAGCCGGCCAACCTGCCCAACCCGATGCTGGCGATCAGCGCGGGTGAATTCGGCTACCGCCAGGACGACGGCAGCGCCCGCACCATCCTGCGCGGCGTGAACCGCTCGGTGCTGGCGGGCCAGCGTATCGGCATCCTGGGCGCCAACGGCCAGGGCAAGTCCACCCTGGTCAAGACCGTCGCCCACGACATCCCAGCGCTAGGCGGCGCGCTCACCGAGGGCAAGGGCCTGAACATCGGCTACTTCGCGCAGCAGGAGCTGGACGTGCTGCAGCCCGACTCCAACCCGATGGAGCACATGATCCGCCTGGCGCGTGACGTCGGACCGCAGGCGCGCGAGCAGGAGCTGCGCAACTTCCTGGGCACCTTCAATTTCTCCGGCGACATGGTGAAGCAGGCCGTGGGCACCATGAGCGGCGGCGAGAAGGCCCGCCTGGTGCTGGCCATGATGGTCTGGCAGCGCCCCAACCTGCTGCTGCTGGACGAGCCAACCAACCACCTGGACCTGGCCACGCGCGAGGCGCTGTCGGTGGCCCTGAACGAGTTCGAGGGCACGGTGATGCTCGTGAGCCACGACCGCGCCCTGCTGCGCGCCGTCTGCGACGAATTCTGGCTGGTGGGCCGCGGCGAAATCCGCCCCTTCGACGGCGACCTGGACGACTACCAGCAGTACCTGCTGGAGGAATCGCGCCGCCTGCGCGATGAGGCCCGCGCGGCGTCGGCCGCCCTGGCGGCGCCCGCGGTGAGCGACACAGCTACCGCCCCCACCCCGGCGCGTCCCGCCCTCCCCTCCGCGCTGCGCCCCCTGCAGCGCGAGCTGGCCACCATCGACCAGCGCATGGCCGTCCTGCAGGACGAGAAGGCGTCGCTCGAGGCGCGACTCGCCGACCAGCCCACCCCGGCGCAGATCGCCGAAGCGGGCCGGCGCCTGAAGGCCCTGGAGCCGCAGCTGACCGCCCTCGAGGAACGCTGGCTCGAGCTGTCCGCGCAGATCGAGACCCTGGGCGCGGCCTGAGGCCGGCCCCGGCCTGCGACGGGCAAAAAAAACGGCAGCCCGCGAAGGCTGCCGATTGGAGGGTTCTGGTAGGACGTGCGGGATTCGAACCTGCGACCAACGGATTAAAAGTCCGCTGCTCTACCAACTGAGCTAACGTCCCACGGATGCTTTTCAAGGCACCTGTGTTCCTGCAGCGTTTCCGTTGCAGAATAGCCCATGAGTATAGCCTATTTTGGGGCGCTTTCGCGAGCCAGCCGGTCCAGCACCCACCCGGCCGCGCACTGGCCGAAGGTCGCGGTCACGCTCACCACGGAGCCATAGCCGTGACAGTTCAGGGAGCCGTCCCCGCCCTGCCCCAGTTCGCACGAGGCGTCGGGGGGCGCGACCGCCTCGCGGCTGAACACGCAGGGCACGCCGATGGCCTTGCCCTCGCGCGCCGCACCATGGAACTTGCGCAGGCGGTACCGCAACTGCGCCAGCAAGGGGTCATGCGTGGTGCGCGCAAGGTCGCCGACATCCACCGCGTGCGCCAGGCGCTTACCGCCCGCCGCGCCCACGCTGATGAAGAGGCTGCGCGTGCGCAGGGCCCAGGCTGACATGGCCTCCTTGGCCCGCACCGCGTCGCAGGCGTCGATCACCGCATCCACGCCCGCCGGCATCAGGTGCGGCCAGTTCTCGGCGTCGACGAACTCCTCGATGCCATGCACTGTGCAAAGCGGATGGATCTGCACGATGCGATCGCGCATGGCCTGCACCTTGGCCTGACCCACGGTGGCCGTGAGCGCGTGGATCTGGCGGTTGATATTGGACTCGGCCACGTGGTCCAGGTCGATCAGCGTGATCTCGCCGACCCCGCTGCGCGCCAGGGCCTCGGCGGCCCAGGACCCCACGCCGCCCACGCCCACCACCGCCACGTGCGAGGCCCGGATCGCCGCGGCGCCCGTCACGCCGTACAGACGCTCGAGCCCGCCGAAGCGGCGCTGCAGGTCCGCCTGCGCGTCCAGACCGCTCACGGGAGTCAGCGCAGGCGCGCGAGCCGCTCGCGGGCAGCGGCCGCCGCCTCGGACTGCGGGTAGGCCTTGATCAGGTCACCCAGCGTCTTGCGCGCTGCGGTCGTGTCCTTCAGCTCGATCTGGCAGTTGGCGATGGCCAGGGCCGCTTCCGGCGCGCGTGCGTCCTCGGGCGCGCGCGCCAGCAGCGCGCGGAAGTTGGCGATGGCGCCCCGGTAATCGCGCACGCCGTACTGCGCGTTGGCCTGCCAGAACAGGGCTGTATTGGCGTACCCGGACTGCGGATAACGCCGCAGGAAATCGGCGAAGGCAGCTTGGGCGGACTGGAATTCACCCGTGCGGAAAACCGCGAACGCTGCCTCGTAGTCGCGCTGCTCGGCGGGTTCCGCCATGAAGTCGCGCCCATCAAGCGTAACCTTCACAGGCTCGAAGCGGCGCAGGCGTTCTTCCACGCCCTGCGCCAGGTCCTTCTGCCGGCGCTGCACCTCGGACAGGTCACGGGCGAACTGTTCGTCCCGACCGCGCAGGCTTGCGATCTCCGTGCGCAGGGCGTCGATCTGGGTCTGGAGTTCCAGAGCGCTGCGGCGCGCCAGGGCGCCCTCGTCCAACGCGCGTTTGAGTTCCTCGGCCTGCTTCTCGATCAGCTGGCGCTGGGCCTCGATCAGCTGTCGCTGGGCCTCGGTCTGCTGGCGCAGGGTTTCCACGCGCTGGCGCAGGTCGTTGATCGCCAGGCGGGCCTCGTTGTCGGAGAACAGGCTGGCCCGGACCCCCATGGGGGCCAGCAGGGCCAAGGCGGCGAGGACGGCGGCCGTCCAGGAAGAAAGGCGGGGTGTCATCAGCGGTAGGTGATCTCGGCGCGGCGGTTCTTCGACCAGGCGTTCTCGTCGGAGCCGGCCATGGCGGGCTTTTCCTTGCCGAAGCTCACGGCCTCGACCTGGTTGTCTGTCACCCCGAGAAGGCTCAGGGCGCGGCGCACGGCCTCGGCACGACGCTGTCCCAGGGCGAGGTTGTACTCGCGCCCACCGCGTTCGTCGGTGTGGCCCTCAATGGCGATGCGCCGGGAGGCGTTGGCCCGCAGGAATCGGGCATGGCCCTCGATCAGGCCCTGGAACTCGGGCTTGATCGCCACGCTGTCGTAATCGAAGTAGATCAGGCGGGCCACGCCTGTGGGGCCGGCGGCCTGGCTCGCAGCGGCGTCGGCGGACACGGCGGCCACCCGGCTCTGTGCACCGACACGGGCATCCGCGTCGGCGACCCGGGGCTCGGCCTGCGCGGCCGCCGGCGTGGCGGTGCGATCCTCCACCGGCACGCCGCCTTCGTTCAGGCTCACGCTGCTGCAGCCCGCCAACGCAGCGGCCAAGGCCACGATCCAACAGATCTTCTTGTTCATTCGAAAAACTCCTCTCGTAATTGCATACCTGGGCCCGGGATCAAGGCGGGAACGGACCCCAGTCCGGTTCACGGATGTCGCCACCCTGCCCCGCCAGCCTGGCCTTGATGCGACCATCAAGGGTGCTGGTCATGAGCGCTTCGCGGCCACCCTGGCGCGTGGCGTACATGATCAGGCGGCTGTTGGGGGCGAAACTGGGGCTTTCGTCGGCGGTGGTGTCGGTGATCGCGGTCACGGTGCCGCCGGCCAGCTCCATCACGTGGAGCTTGAAGGCGCCGCCAACGCGCGAAATGTAGGCGAGCCACCGTCCGTCGGGGCTGAGCGCCGGCGAGATGTTGTAGTTGCCGGTGAATGTGACCCGCTCGGGGGCACCGCCCGTGGCCGCCACCCGATAGACCTGTGGCGCGCCGCCGCGGTCACTCACGAAATAGATGCTGCGGCCGTCGGGAGAGAACGCCGGCTCGGTGTCGATGCTTCCGGACTCGATCAGGCGGCGGGGTTCGCCGCCGTTGGCGTCGATGGCGTACAACTGCGATCCACCCCCCCGGCTCAAGGTGACGACCAGAGAGCGCCCGTCGGGTGCCCAGGCCGGTGCGCTGTTGGAGCCGCGGAAGTTCGCCAGCAGCCGCCGCCGGCCGCTGGCCACCTCGTGCACGTAGACCACCGGCTTTCTGGATTCGAAGGAGACGTAGGCCAGTTGCGCGCCGTTGGCCGACCAGGCCGGCGAGATGATCGGCTCGGGGCTCGCCAGCGCCGACTGGGCGTTCTCGCCGTCGGCGTCGGCTACCCAGAGGTTATAGCGTTCGCCCGCCTGGGTCACGTAGGCGATACGGGTGGAGAAGATCCCGCGTTCTCCTGTGAGCTTCTCGTAGACGAAGTCCGCGATGCGGTGCGCCGCCAGCCGCAGGTCGGCGGCGACTACCGCGTAGGTCTGGCCCCCCAGGTCCTGCAGGCGCACGATATCCCAGAGCCGGAAGCGCACATCCCAGCGGCCGTCGGCCAGGCGGGTGATGCTGCCCGTGCAAAGGGCGTCTGCGCCGCGCTGGCGCAGCGGGGCGACGTCCGGGCGAGAGGTCTCGTCGGCCACCAGGCCGGCGGCGTCCACCGCGCGGAACTGGCCACTGCGCTCGAGGTCGGCCAGCACGATGGCCGCGATCTTCTGGGGGGCGGTGCCCTCGCCTCGGAAGGCGGGCACCACGACAGGCAACTGGGTCAGACCCACGCCCGCCACCTCGACCCGAAACTGGGACAGCGCGGGGGCGGACAGCATCAGACCCAGCGGGGCCAAGACGAGGCGGCGGCGCGCGGGAGACAGGCAGGGGACTCGGTTCATGGACATTCTGAATGGTACCGGGCGGCGAAGGCGAAGGCGATTCGCGGCGGGCCCGCTTCGCGGAAGGATAGGCGATTCAAATTACACTCTCGGTTTCGTATGCAGGTCTTAGCGGTCTCACCCCACGCCCCGCGGCGTCTGCGCCCCCTGGGTCGCGCCTACTTACCAGGGCATTATCGGCCTGTCGCCCAGCCCCCGGCCGCGCGGGCTGCGGGCTGACCGGAGACCGCCTTGCGTCACCTCCTGTTCCGCCCCGGGTCCTGGCGCCGGATGCGCCCGTACTTCGGCCACCAGCCCTGGGTCTGGGTCGTGGCCGCACTGGCTACCGCCATCGCCGCCTCCACCGAGCCCGTGGTGCCAGCCCTCATGGGGCCGCTGCTGGACCAAGGCTTCGGCCAGAGCCGCATCCCCCTGTGGTCGGTTCCGGCGGTCCTGATCGGCCTGTTCGCGGTGAGGGGCCTGGGCCTGTACGCCGCCAAGATGGCCCTGGCCAAGATCGCCAACGACGGCGTCATGCGGCTGCGGCGCGTGCTGTTCGAGCGCATGCAGGGCGCGGCGCTGGCCGACCTGGCGCCCTACTCCTCCAGCGAGCTGTCCAACACCCTGGTCTACGAGGTCCAGGCCGGCATGGGGCAGCTGGTGGGCGGCATCCTCACCCTGGTGAAGGACAGCCTCACCCTGGTGGCCCTGCTGTCCTACCTCCTGTTCCTGAACTGGCAGCTCTCGCTGCTGGTGCTGGTGCTGTTTCCGACCGTGGGCTGGGTGCTGCGCGCCTTCGCCCGGCGCATGTACCGCGTCACGCACCAGACTCAGGAGACCACCGACAGGCTGGCCTACGTGATCGAGGAGAACGTGCTGGCCGACCGCATGATCCGCCTGCACGGCGCCCAGGTCCGCCAGCGCGAACGCTTCGAAGGCCTGTCCAACCAGTTGCGCCAGTTGAACATGAAGGCCGCGGCAGCCGCCTCGGCCATCACGCCCCTGACCCAGATGCTGGCCGCCGCTACCCTGTCGGCCGTCATCGCCCTGGCCCTGTGGCAAGGCAAGACCTCGGCCGAGACCGTGGGCGGCTTCGTCTCCTTCATCACCGGCATGCTGATGCTGATCACGCCGCTCAAAGGACTGGCCGACGTGGCCAACCCCATCACGCGCGGCATGGCGGCCATTGACCGGGCGCTCGACTTCATCGACGGCCTGCACCCGGAGCCCAGTGGCACGGCACCCCTGGCGCGGGCCCAGGGCCATGTGGAATTCGAACGGGTGACCGTGCGCTACGCTGCGGACGGCCCCGCCGTCCTGGACAGCCTCAGCCTGGAGATCCGGCCCGGCGAGGTGGTGGCCCTGGTCGGCCCCTCGGGCGGCGGCAAGACCACCCTGGCCAACCTGCTGCCGCGGTTCATCGAACCAGAAGCGGGCAGCGTGCGCGTGGACGGCCAGGAGGCGGCCCGCCTGGAAGTGGGCGCCCTGCGCCGGCAGATCGCGATGGTCAGCCAGGACATCGTGATGTTGAACCAGTCCGTCGCCGAGAACGTGGCCCTGGGCCAACCGGTGGACCGCGCGCGGGTGCAGGCGTGCCTGGAAGCGGCCAACCTGGCCGAACACGTGGCGAGCCTGCCCCAGGGCATCGACACCCTGCTCGGTCATAACGCGTCCGAGCTCTCGGGCGGACAGCGCCAGCGCCTGGCCATTGCCCGCGCCCTGTACAAGGACGCCCCGATCCTGATCCTGGACGAGGCCACGTCCGCGCTGGACAACGAATCGGAGCGCCTCGTGCAGCAGGCGCTGGTCCGCCTGGTAGCGGGCCGCACGACGCTGATCATCGCCCACCGCCTGTCCACCATCGAACGCGCCGACCGCATCGTGGTTCTGGACCGGGGCCGCATCGCGGAAGAAGGCACGCACGCGCAGCTGCTGGCGCGCGAGGGCCTGTACAGCCGCCTGCACCAAAGCGACCTGCAGCCGGCCGACACGAGCCAGTCCGTCCCCGACCGGGCCTGAGCCCCAGGCTCCCTGCCCGTCGCTGCGAGCCACTGCGCCAGACGCACGCTGGCGGCAGCCCGGCGCCGCTTGCACTGTTTACAGAATCATGTCCTGCGGCAGGACGGCGGTTACTATCATGCCCCGCCGACCCTGCAGGCGAAGCACCATGCCCATTTCCGAACCCGACCCTCGTGCAGTGCTCGTCGCCGGCGGCTGCGGCTACATCGGCTCGCACATGGTGCGCATGCTGCGTGACCAGGGCCTGCGCCCTGTGGTCATCGACAACCTCTCCACCGGCCACGCCGACGCGGTGCAGCCTGGCGAATTGCGCCAGGGCGACATCGGCGACCGCGCCTTTGTCGCTGCGGTGCTGCGCGAGGCGCGGCCCGCATGCGTCATGCACTTTGCCGCCGCCAGCCTCGTGGGCGAGTCGATCCGCAACCCCTCCAAGTACTGGCGCAACAATCTCACGCAGACACTGGGCTTCCTGGACGCCCTGGTGGCAGGCGGCTGTCCCCCGTTCATCTTCTCGTCGACCGCTGCGGTCTTCGGAAACCCGCTGCAAACGCCAATCCGCGAGACCCACCCGCTGAACCCGATCAACCCCTATGGCCACAGCAAGCTCGCGGTCGAATACCTGCTGCAGGACTACGCCCAGGCCCATGCACTGCGCTTCATCGCCCTGCGCTATTTCAATGCCGCAGGCGCGCATCCCGACGGTTCCCTGGGTGAGCGCCACGACCCCGAGACCCACCTGATTCCGCTGGTGCTGCAGGCCGCCAGCGGCCGACGTCCGCACATCGCGCGTTTCGGCAACGAGCACGCCACCCCGGACGGCTCGTGCATCCGCGACTACATCCACGTGCAGGACCTGTGCGCCGCGCACCTGCTGGCGCTGCAGCGGCTCGTGGCCGGGGGCGCCAGCGACACCTACAACCTGGGCAACGGCCAGGGGCATTCGGTCAACGAGGTCATCGCCGCTGCCCGGCGCGTCACGGGCCGGCCGATCACGGTGCAGGACGAGCCTGCGCGCGCGGGCGACCCGCCCGTGCTGGTGGCCGACGCCACGCGGGCGCGCCAGGCGCTGGGCTGGAACCCGCTGTATCCCGACCTGGACAGCATCCTCGCGCACGCCTGGCAATGGGAGCGGCGCCAGCAAGCCACCGCCTGAGGGTGCACGTGCGACCTAGAGCAGCACGATGTCGTACTGGTCCTGGCCCATGGCCGTATCGCTTTGCAGCGAGATCGGCTTGCCGATGAAGTCAGACAGGCCAGCCAGGTGCTGGCTCTCTTCATCCAGGAACAGCTCCACCACCTTGGGCGAGGCCACGATGCGGTACTCACGCGGATCGAACTGGCGCGCCTCGCGCAGGATCTCGCGCAGGATGTCGTAGCAGGCGGTGCGCGCGGTGCGCACCTGCCCCGTGCCCTGGCAGGCTGCGCAGGGTTCGCACAGCACGTGGGCCAGCGACTCACGGGTACGCTTGCGCGTCATCTCCACCAGCCCCAGCTGCGAGAACCCGCCCGCCATGGTCTTCACCCGGTCACGCGCCAGATGCTTGTGCAGTTCGGCCAGGACCGCCTCACGGTGGTCGGTTCGCTGCATGTCGATGAAGTCCACGATGATGATGCCGCCTAGATTGCGAAGCCGCATCTGGCGCGCAATGGCCTGGGCGGCCTCCAGGTTCGTCTTGAAGATGGTCTCGTCGAAATTGCGTGCGCCCACGAAGCCGCCGGTGTTCACGTCCACCGTCGTCAGGGCCTCGGTCTGGTCCACCACCAGGTAGCCGCCAGACTTCAGGTCGACCCGGCGGCCCAGCGCGCGGTTGATCTCGTCGTCGATGGCGTACAGGTCGAAGATCGGACGCTCACCCTTGTACAACTGCAACCGTTCTGCCGCCGCCGGCATGAACTCCTGGCCGAAAGCCTGCAGCTTCGTGAACTGCTCGCGCGAGTCGATGCGGATGGTCTGGGTGTCTTCGCTCACAAGGTCCCGCAGCACGCGTTGCAGCAGGCTCAGGTCCTGGTGCAGCAGGGACCCGGGCGGCAAGGTGGTCCCCGCCTGCCGGATGCGGGCCCAGGTCTTGCGCAGGTAGGCGATGTCGTCGGCCAGTTCGGCATCCGAGGCGTCCTCCGCGTTCGTGCGCAGGATGAAGCCGCCCCCTCCTGCGCTGGCCGCCGTGCCCGCCAGCGCCTGCAGGCGCGCGCGCAGCGCATCGCGCTGGGCGGCCGGGATCTTCTGCGACACCCCCACATGGTCATCCTGCGGCAGGTGCACCAGCAGCCGCCCGGCGATGCTGACCTGCGTGGACAGGCGCGCGCCCTTGGTGCCTATCGGATCCTTGATCACCTGCACCATCAGCGGCTGGCCCTCGAACACCTGCTTCTCGATGGGGGCCACCGGCTGCGACTGCCGGGCGGTGCTCAGGTTCTCGCCCTCGGGCGTGGGCTGCCAGACATCCGCCACGTGCAGGAAGGCGGCGCGCTCCAGGCCGATGTCGATGAAGGCCGACTGCATGCCAGGCAGCACCCGGGCCACCTTGCCCAGGTAGATATTGCCCACCAAGCCGCGCTCGAGCGTGCGCTCGACGTGCAGCTCCTGCACCGCGCCGCTCTCGACGATGGCCACGCGCGTCTCCTGCGGGGACCAGTTGATCAGGATGTCTTGCTGCATGGCCATGGAACTTCGGTGGCTGGGTGCGTGGCCCGGGGATGCGGAACTACGCCAGGATGCCGAAGGCGCGCAGCAGGCCCGCGGTCTCGTGCATCGGCAGGCCCATGATGCCAGAGTGGCTGCCGTCGATTCGCGTGACGTGCATGGCGGCACGCCCCTGGATCGCATAGGCGCCTGCCTTGCCCAGGGGCTCGCCGGTGGCTACGTAGGCCTGGATGCGGCTGCGCGTAAGGGCCTGGAAGGTCACGCGCGAGGTGGACAGGGCCTGCAGGCGCCGCCGGGGCGTGCCCACCGCGACGGCGGTAAGCACCCGGTGGGTCGTACCGGCTAGCTCTGAGAGCATGCGCGCCGCGTCGGCCGCGTCCTGTGGCTTGCCGTAGATGCGCCGGCCCAGGGCCACCGTGGTGTCTGAGCACAGCACCGGCGCCTGCGGCAAGCCGCGGCGCTTCAGGCGCGCCAACGCCGCGTCCAGCTTCAGGTCGGTGACGCGCTGCACGTAGCGCGCGGGCGCCTCGCCGGGCAGCACCGCCTCGATCGCCTCGGCGTCCTCCGAGGGATCGGGCAGCAGCAGTTCATGTGCCACACCCAGTTGCTCGAGCAGCTGTCGCCGGCGCGGGCTCTGCGAAGCCAGGTAGATGAAGGGGGCGGTCATTCGCGGTGGTAAGGGTGGCCGGCGTTGAGGGACCAGGCGCGATACAGCTGTTCGACCAGCAGCACCCGCACCATGGCGTGGGGCAGGGTCAGGTCGGACAGGCGGATGCGTTCGTGCGCAGCCTGCCGGAACGCGGGCTCCAGTCCGTCGGGTCCGCCGATCACAAGCGCTACGTCGTCGCCGTTCAGCTGCCAGGCCTGGAGCTTGGCGGCCAGGGCCTGGGTGGTCAGGGGGGTGCCGCGTTCGTCCAGGGCGACGACGCGCGCGCCACGCGGGATCTGCGCCTCGATGCGTTCACGCTCGGCCGCCAGCAGTGCGGGCAAGGTGCGCGAGGCGCGAGGCTCGGTCTTGACCGCGCGCAGCTCCAGCTTCAGTTCGGGGGGAAAACGCTTGGCGTAGTCGTCCCAGGCCGTCTGTGCCCAGTCGGGGACGCGCTGGCCCACGGCCACCACGCACAGCTTCATGCCTTGCGGGTGGCCGCCCCGGCGGAGGTCTTGCGGGCGGGGGGCTTAGCGGACCCGGAGGAAGGCTTGGCGCTAGCCCTCGGGGTGGTGACCCTGGAGGACACCTTCGCGGGGGTCGCCTTGCCACCGGCCTTGGCCGGCGGCGCGCCGCGGCCGGCGGCCTGGCGCGCCGCCTTCTTGGCGTCGGCCTTCTTCTTGGCGGCGGGCGAGCGCGCGGCTTCATCGGCCGCCTTGGCCGCGGTCTTGGCCGCGCTGCTGCGTCGAAGAGACGTGGGCGCAGCCTTCTTGACCGCCGGCTTGGCCGCCAGGGCCGGAGCCGCAGGCTTGGGCGCACCCAGTTTCAGTCGCACCGGCTTCTCGCCCCAGATGTCTTCCAGGTGGTAGTAGGTGCGTATGGCGGGCTGCATGATGTGGGCGACGGCCTGGCCGCAGTCCACGATGATCCACTCGCCGTTGTCCTCGCCCTCGATGCGAGGCTTGGCGAAACCGGCCTCACGCACCGCGTCGCGCACGCTGGCGGCCAGGGCCTTGGTCTGGCGGTTGGAGGTGCCCGAGGCGACGATCACCCGCTCGAAAAGGGGCGAGAGGTGCTCGGTGTTGAAGACCCGGATGTCCTGCGCCTTGACGTCCTCCAGACCCTCCACGATGGCGCGCTGCAGGCGCTGGGTGTCTTTTTTCGCAGTGGATTCTTGGGTCATCAGGCAGGCGGGTAGAGGTGGTGTTGGTCAATATAGCGCGCGACCGCAGCCGGAACCAGATGGTCGATCCCGACGCCGCTGGCGCAACGGGCGCGGATGTCGGTGGCACTGACAGGCAGGGGCGGCAGGGTGATGGGAACCCACTGCCGGCCGGGCAGCCGGGAGGGATCCACGGTGCCCGCAGGCGCGTCGGCGCGGGGCCGGACAGCAACCGAAATTATAGCGAGGCGGGCAACCTCGGCGCTTTCGCGCCACTGGTCAAAGGTGTCGGCCTGGTCCGCGCCGATCACCAGCACCAGGGTGTCCTGCGGGTGCTCGCGGTGCAGCTCGCGCAGGGTGTCCACGGTGTAGGTCGGGCCGTCGCGGCGCAGCTCGCGGTCATCGACCACCACGCCAGGCAGGTCGCAGAAGGCCAGACGCGCCATCTCCAGACGGTGACTGGCGCCACTCAAGGGACGCGCCTTGTGCCAGGCGCTGCCGGTGGGAAACACCCGGAGTTCATCCAGCGCCAGCTGGGACAGGGCCGCCCGCGCCAGGGCGACGTGCGCGATGTGCGGGGGGTCGAACGCGCCGCCGAAGACACCGAGGCGGCGCGCTGCGCTCACACCCACTCCCGCGGGACGATGAACTTGCGGTACAGGTCGTCCTCGGGCGTGCCAGGCTCGGGCTGGTACTGGTAGGCCCAGGTGGCCATGGGCGGCATGGACATCAGGATGGACTCGGTACGCCCGCCCGATTGCAGGCCGAAGTGGGTGCCGCGGTCCCAGACCAGGTTGAACTCGACGTAGCGCCCGCGCCGATACAGCTGGAAGTTGCGCTCGCGTTCGCCGTAGGGCGTGTCCTTGCGGCGTTGCACGATGGGCAGGTAGGCCTCGTTGAAGGCATCACCCACCGCGCGCATCATGGCGAAGCTGCGCTCCTGGCCCAGCTCGGAGAAATCGTCGAAGAACACACCGCCCACGCCACGCTGCTCGCCCCGGTGTTTGAGTGTGAAGTACTCGTCGCACCACTTCTTGAAGCGCGCGTATTTTTCATCGCCGAACGGTGCCAGCGCGTCGCGGCAGGTCCGGTGGAAATGGACCGCGTCTTCCTCGAAGCCGTAGTAGGGGGTGAGGTCCATCCCGCCGCCGAACCAGCACACTGGCTCGCCACCGGCCGGGGTGGCCGCGATCATGCGCACGTTCAGGTGCACGGTGGGCACATAGGGGTTGCGCGGATGGAACACCAGCGACACGCCCATGGCCTCGAAGGGCGCACCGGCCAGCTCCGGGCGGTGCTGCGTGGCCGAGGGCGGCAGCTTCGGGCCGGTCACGTGCGAGAAGCCGCAGCCCGCGCGCTCGAAGACCTGCCCGTTCTCCAGGATCATGGTGACGCCGTTGCCCTGCAGGGTCTCGCCCGCAGGCTTTTCCCAGGCATCGGACAGGAAACCGTGCCCGTCGGCCTGCGCGATGCCATCGGTGATGCGCTTTTGCAGCCCGAGCAGGTACTCGCGTACGCTGGCAATGGGGTTCATGCAATCAGCCCTTCACGGCGCGATGGCCGATGTCGGTGCGCCACTGGGCGCCGTCAAAGGAAATGCCCCGAAGGACCTCGTAGGCGCGCACCTGGGCCGCCTTCACCGTGTCGGCCAGTGCTGTAACGCACAGCACGCGCCCGCCGCTGGTCACCGTCTGCCCGCCCTGGCGCAAGGTCCCGGCATGGAACACCATCGCGTCGGGGGCCTCGGGCGGCAGGCCATGCACCACATCGCCCTTGCGCGGGTCCATGGGGTAACCGCCCGCGGCCATCACCACGCCCAGCGCGGTGCGGCGGTCCCACTGCAGTTCGAGGGTGTCCAGTGCGCCCGAAGTAGCGGCCATCATCACGTCCACCAGGTCGGACTTCAGCCGCATCATGATCGGCTGCGTCTCGGGGTCGCCCATGCGGCAGTTGAATTCGAGCGTCCTGACCTGGCCCTGGGCGTCGATCATCAGGCCTGCGTACAGGAAGCCGGTGTAGGGGATGCCGTCCTTTTCCATGCCGCGAATGGTCGGCAGGATCACCTCGCGCATGGCGCGTGCATGGATCTCGGGCGTGACCACCGGCGCGGGCGAATACGCCCCCATGCCGCCGGTGTTGGGGCCCTGGTCCTTGTCCTGAAGGCGCTTGTGGTCCTGGCTGGTCGCCAGCGCGGTCACGTTGCGGCCGTCGCACAGCACGATGAAGCTGGCCTCCTCGCCCTGCAGGAACTCCTCGATCACCACGCGTGCGCCGCCCTGGTTGTGGGCCACGCCCAGCTTGTTGTCCAGGAGCATGAAGTCAATCGCCTCGTGCGCCTCGGCCAGGGTCATGGCCACCACCACGCCCTTGCCCGCGGCCAGGCCGTCGGCCTTGATCACGATGGGCGCCCCCATCCGGTCCACGTAGGCGTGGGCCTGGGCCGCGTCGGTGAACGTCTCGTAGGCCGCGGTGGGAATGCCGTGGCGCTTCATGAAGGCCTTGGAAAAGGCCTTGGAGCTTTCGAGCTGGGCCGCCGCCTGCGTCGGACCGAAGATACGCAGTCCCGCGGCGCGGAAGGCGTCCACCACCCCGGCCGCCAGCGGCGCCTCGGGGCCGACCACCGTGAGCGCGATCTTCTCGTCCAGCGCCCATTGGCGCAGCTGGGCGATGTCGGTGACGGGGATGTTCTCCAGGCGCGGATCCAGGGCCGTGCCGCCATTGCCAGGCGCCACATAGACCGCCTGCACCTTGGGCGACTGGGCCAGCCTCCAGGCCAGGGCGTGTTCGCGGCCGCCGCCGCCGATGACGAGGACTTTCATGAATCGATGCTGGCGTTGTGGAACACGTCCTGCACGTCGTCCAGGTCCTCGAGCATGTCCAGCAGCTTGTGCATGCGGGCGGCATCCTCGCCCACGACCTCGACCGTGTTCTCGGGCCGCCAGGTGACCTCGGCCACTTCAGGCTTGAGGCCCTTGGCCTCCAGCGCGTTCTTGACGGCCTCGAAGCTGCCCGGTGCGGTGATCACCTCGATGGCGCCGTCATCGTCCGCGATGACGTCGTCGGCGCCCGCCTCCAGCGCGATCTCCATCACCTGGTCTTCACTCGTGCCGGGGGCCAGGATCAACTGCCCGCAGTGCCTGAACTGAAAGGCCACCGAGCCCTCGCTACCCATGTTGCCGCCGTACTTGCTGAAGATGTGCCGCACCTCGGCCACGGTGCGTACCTTGTTGTCGGTCATGGTGTCCACGATGATGGCTGCGCCGCCGATGCCATAGCCCTCGTAGCGGATCTCCTCGTAGTTCACGCCCTCGAGGTTGCCGGTGGCCTTGTCGATGTTGCGCTTGATGGTGTCGGCGGGCATGTTGGCCGCCTTGGCCTTGTCCACGGCCATGCGCAGGCGCGGATTGGCGTTGAGGTCACCGCCGCCCTGGCGGGCCGCGACCATGATCTCGCGGATCACGCGGGTCCAGATCTTGCCCCGCTTCTCGTCCTGGCGCCCCTTGCGGTGCTGAATATTGGCCCATTTACTGTGTCCAGCCACGGGTGTCGTCCTTGTCGGTTCTGGGTGCGCCGCGCCGGGGCGGGGCTGCACGGGAAAACCCGCATTCTACTTTTTGCCCCCGCAGCCCTGGCGAGCGTGCAGACTCCGCCCGACCAAGAAAGAAGCCGCCCGCAGGCGGCTTGCGCAAAGGGGGGCCGAGACCGCAGGCTCAAGAGCCGTCGCTGGAGGACACCTCCTCGGGCTCGGGCTTGGCCCGGCCCTCCTTCTTGGGCAGCGGCTGGATGTCCAGCAGCACCTCGTCCTTTTCGTCCAGGTCCACCGTGAGGCGGCCGCCATCGGTCAGGCGCCCGAACAGCAGTTCGTCGGCCAGCGCACGGCGGATCATGTCCTGGATCAGACGCTGCATCGGGCGCGCGCCCATGAGCGGATCGAAGCCCTTCTTGGCCAGGTGCTTGCGCAGCTTGTCGGTGAAGGTGACATCGACCTTCTTCTCGGACAGCTGCTGCTCCAGCACCAGCAGGAACTTGTCGACCACGCGCAGGATGACCTGCTCGTCCAGCGCCTTGAAACTGACGATGGCGTCGAGGCGGTTGCGGAACTCGGGCGTGAACAGGCGCTTGATGTCGGCCATCTCGTCGCCGGCCTGGCGCTCGTTGGTGAAGCCGATCACCGACTTGTTCATGGTCTCGGCGCCCGCGTTGGTCGTCATGATGACAATGACGTTGCGGAAGTCGGCCTTGCGCCCGTTGTTGTCGGTCAGCGTGCCGTGGTCCATCACCTGCAGCAGCACGTTGAAGATGTCCGGGTGCGCCTTCTCGATCTCGTCGAGCAGCAGCACCGCGTGCGGCTTCTTGGTGACGGCCTCGGTCAGCAGGCCACCCTGGTCGAAGCCCACGTAGCCGGGGGGCGCGCCAATGAGGCGCGAGACTGCGTGGCGCTCCATGTACTCGGACATGTCAAAGCGGATCAGCTCTATGCCCATGATGTAGGCCAGCTGCTTGGCTGCCTCGGTCTTGCCCACGCCCGTGGGGCCGCTGAACAGGAAGGCGCCGATCGGCTTGTCGCCCTTGCCCAGGCCCGATCGCGCCATCTTCACGGACGCGGCCAGCACCTCCAGGGCCTTGTCCTGACCGAACACCACACTCTTGAGGTCACGCTCCAGGCTCTGCAGCTTGCCGCGATCGTCGTTGGACACGTTGGCGGGCGGAATGCGCGCGATCTTGGCCACGATCTCCTCGACCTCGGTCTTGGAAATCGTCTTCTTGCGCTTGCTCACCGGCAGGATGCGCTGGGCGGCGCCGGCCTCGTCGATCACGTCGATGGCCTTGTCCGGCAGGTGGCGGTCGTTGATGTACTTGGCGCTGAGCTCGGCCGCCGCCTGCAGGGCGTTGGCGGCGTACTTCACGCTGTGGTGCTCCTCGAAGCGGCTCTTGAGCCCCTTGAGGATCTCCACCGTCTGCTCGATGGTGGGCTCGACCACATCGACCTTCTGGAAACGCCGCGACAGCGCCGCGTCCTTCTCGAAGATGCCGCGGTATTCGGTGAAGGTGGTCGCACCGATGCACTTGAGCTGTCCGCTGGACAGCGCCGGCTTGAGCAGGTTGGACGCGTCCAGCGTGCCGCCCGAGGCCGCACCGGCGCCGATGAGGGTGTGGATCTCGTCAATGAACAGCACCGCATTGGGCTTGTCCTTGAGCGACTTGAGCACGCCCTTGAGGCGTTGCTCGAAATCACCGCGGTACTTGGTGCCCGCCAGCAGCGCGCCCATGTCCAGCGAGTAGACGGTGGACTCGGCCAGGATCTCGGGCACGTCCTTCTGCACGATGCGCCAGGCCAGGCCCTCGGCGATGGCAGTCTTGCCCACGCCAGCCTCACCCACCAGCAGGGGGTTGTTCTTGCGGCGGCGGCACAGGATCTGGATCACGCGCTCGACCTCGTACTCGCGGCCGATCAGCGGGTCGATCTTGCCGTCCTTGGCGGCCATGTTCAGGTTCAGCGTGAACTGCTCGAGGGCCGAGGCCTTCTCGGTCTTCTCGCCGCCCTCTTCGCTCTCGGACGGGCCGGAGGACTCGTTGCCCTTGGCGGGCTCGGGCGGGTCGGACTTCTTGATGCCGTGGGCGATGAAGTTGACCACGTCCAGGCGCGTCACGCCCTGCTGGTGCAGGTAATACACGGCGTGCGAATCCTTCTCGCCGAAGATGGCCACCAGGACATTGGCGCCGGTGACTTCCTTCTTGCCGTTGCCGGTGGACTGCACGTGCATGATGGCGCGCTGGATCACGCGCTGGAAACCCAGCGTCGGCTGGGTGTCCACGTCATCCGTGCCAGCCACCTGGGGCGTGTTGTCCTTGATGAAGTTCGACAGCGACTTGCGCAAGTCGTCGATGTTGGCCGAGCAGGCTCGCAGCACTTCAGCCGCGCTGGGGTTGTCCAGCAGGGCCAGCAGCAGGTGCTCGACGGTGATGAATTCGTGGCGCTGCTGTCGGGCCTCGACGAACGCCATGTGGAGGCTGACTTCCAATTCCTGGGCAATCATGAAAATTCCTTTGCCTTGCGAGCTGACCCACTCAAAAAACGATGTTGGCTTGGAGCCACTTTAATCCTGATCCGTTCAACTTTCTCTTACTCGACAGGTTCACTCACACATTGCAGGGGATGCCCCGCCTGCCGGGCCGCCGCCTGGACCTGTTCGACCTTGGTGGCGGCGACGTCCCGGGAGTAGACGCCGCAGACGCCTTTGCCGTCCAGGTGGATCTTGAGCATGATCTGGGTGGCCGTCTCCCGGTCCTTGTTGAAGTACTCCTGGATCACAACGACCACGAACTCCATGGGGGTGAAGTCGTCGTTGAGCATAACGACCTGGTACATCTGGGGCGGCTTGGTCTTCTGGGTCCGCCGCTCGAGCACGACGGAGCCGCCGTCGTCATCCTTGGGCCGTTGGCGGGGGGCCACCGGCGGGGGTAGGGGCGATTTGCTAGCCATGCGAAAGATTTTATCGACCCGACCTGCCTCGGCCTTGAGGCGGTACCAAGTCCTGTCGCTCACCCCGCCCCCTGCTCGCGGGTGACCCGCGAGCCGCCTTACTGGCCCCTTTTACCGCCCGCTGCCCTACGCTTACCGGAGACTGAAAAAAACGAACTTTGGTATTCAAAAAAGTTGACACCTCGGGAGGCCATCCCGGACACTGCACCGTCTTGCAAACGCGATTGTCGAGAGACCCAACATGGCGACTGGCACTGTCAAATGGTTCAATGATGCAAAGGGTTTCGGCTTCATCGAGCCTGATGGCGGCGGCGCCGACGTCTTTGCCCATTTCTCGGCCATCTCCATGGACGGCTTCAAGACCCTCAAGCAAGGCGCCCGGGTCACCTTCGACCTGACGGCCGGTCCCAAGGGACAGTTGGCCCAGAACATCCAGGCCGCAGCCACCCCCGCAGCCCCCGCTGAATCGGACACACCCCGCAAACCCATGCGCTCCTCCAATCGGGAGGCCGATCACTCCGACGCCCGCTGAGACATCTGCCGCCCCCTAGCAAAAAGCCGCCCGAAGGCGGCTTTTTTCACGCTTGAGGCGCCGCGCCAGTGACGTGCCCCGGCGCTCGCGCATCTCACATGTTCTCGATCATCACCTGGCCGAAGCCAGAGCAGCTGACCTGGGTGGCGCCGTCCATCAGCCGGGCGAAGTCGTAGGTCACCTTCTTGCTCAGGATGGACTTCTCGATGGAGCTGATGATGAGGTCGGCGGCCTCGGTCCAGCCCATGTGGCGCAGCATCATCTCTGCCGAGAGGATCTCGGAGCCGGGGTTCACGTAGTCCTTGCCGGCGTACTTGGGAGCCGTGCCGTGTGTGGCCTCGAACATGGCCACAGAGTCGCTCAGGTTGGCGCCAGGGGCGATGCCGATGCCGCCGACCTGGGCCGCCAGGGCGTCGGAGATGTAGTCACCGTTGAGGTTGAGGGTGGCCACCACGCTGTACTCGGCCGGGCGCAGCAGGATCTGCTGCAGGAAGGCGTCGGCGATGGAGTCCTTGACGATGATGTCCTTGCCCGTCTTCGGGTTCTTGAACTTGCACCACGGGCCGCCGTCGATCAGCTCGGCGCCAAACTCGCGCTGGGCCAGGGCGTAGGACCAGTCACGAAAGCCCCCTTCGGTGAACTTCATGATGTTGCCCTTGTGCACGATGGTCACGTTGGGCTTGTCGTTGTCGATGGCGTACTGGATGGCCTTGCGTACCAGGCGCTCGGTGCCCTCGCGGGAGACCGGCTTGATGCCGATGCCGGAGGTGGCGGGGAAGCGGATCTTCTTGACGCCCATTTCCTTGATCAGGAAGTCGATGACCTTCTTGGCCTTGTCGGTCTCGGCTTCGTATTCGATGCCGGCGTAGATGTCTTCCGAGTTCTCGCGGAAGATGACCATGTTGGTCTTCTCGGGCTCCTTCAGCGGTGAGGGCACGCCCTTGAAGTACTGGATGGGGCGCAGGCAGACGTACAGGTCCAGCTCCTGGCGCAGGGCCACGTTCAGGGAGCGGATGCCGCCGCCGACGGGGGTGGTCAGGGGGCCCTTGATGGAGACCACGTAGTCCTTGACCGCGTGCAGGGTTTCCTCGGGCAGCCAGACGTCCGGGCCGTAGACGCGGGTGGATTTCTCGCCAGCGTAGACCTCCATCCAGTGAATCTTGCGTTTGCCACCATAGGCCTTGGCCACGGCCGCATCCACCACCTTCAGCATCACGGGGGTGATGTCCATCCCGGTGCCATCGCCCTCGATGTAGGGGATGACGGGTTCATCCGGGACATTGAGCGACATGTCGGAATTGACCGTGATTTTCTGGCCCTGCGCGGGCACCTTGATGTGCTGATACATGGGGAAAGCGTCTCCGGAAGGAACAAGAAGCTACTAATTTGCGGCCGCAGGCGGGTGCAAACCCGGATTCTAGCGGCGATCGAAGGGTGTCCCGCAGGCGTCAGGCGGCGCCGGGATGGGCCCGGAATCCATGAAAATGGAACATCCTGTCAACCGGCAGGATTTACCGACGTTAGTAGGACACCTGCCGGTTCACCTGCAGGGAAATTTTTGAACAAACCTTAAGGAAACATCATGAAAACCCTGATCGCTGCTCTGATTACCGGCCTGTTCGCCATGTCTACCTTCGCCCAGGCGCCCGCCAAGCCGGCTTCGGCTGCCAAGCCCGCCGCTTCGGCCAAGAAGTAATCGGTTCACCCCGATGGAAAAGCCCGCTTCGCGCGGGCTTTTTTTTTACCCGCGCCCCCGCTCCTCCCCGTTTCAGCGACCTCCAGGACACCGCCATGACCAAACTGCTCGCCGGCCTGATCGCGTCCGCGTTCGCCGCCACCGCCTTCGCTCAAGCCACCCCGGCCACGCCCGCTGCCCCCGCCGCCCAGAGCGCCCCCGCCGGTAACGCCTCGCCGGCCGCCGCCGACGCCAAGGGCGAAAAGAAGGCCGCCTCCAAGGCCAAGAAGGCCAAGAAGGCCAAAAAAGCCAGGAAGGCCGACGCCTCCTGACACGCTGGGTCAACTCCCCCGCAGATGCCTGCCTTGCGCAGGCATTTTTCACGGGAGCGCAGCGCCGGGCGACAATCTGCCGATGCGACAGTTCCTACGCCTCACATTGACCGCCATGGCCTGGATGGCCGCCGCCTGCGCGGGGGCCCAGGAGCCCCAATTGAACCTGCCGCGGGTGAAGCTCACCGCGGGTGTCCACCAGATCGACGCGCAGGTGGCCAGCACGCCGCAGCAGCGCGCCACCGGACTGATGTGGCGGCGTGACATGCCGCAGCACGAAGGCATGCTGTTTGTCTTCGAGCAGCCCGCAGTTCAGTGCTTCTGGATGATGAACACGCCCTCCCCGCTGACCGCGGCCTTCCTGGCCGATGACGGCACCATCGTGAACCTGGCGGACATGCAGCCCCTGTCGCCCCAGTCGCACTGCTCTCGGCTGCCCGTGCGCTTCGTGCTGGAGATGAACCAGGGCTGGTTCGAGAAGAAAGGCCTGCGAGCCGGCGCCCGACTGGCGGGCGAGCCGTTCAGGCGCTGAACGATCTTCACCCCGGTCGCCTCCCGCGGCTCTGCCCAAGGGGCTACCCGAAGCGCCACGGGCTGGCGCCATGCAAAAGGCCAAGCAAAAGACCCAGCAAAAGGGCCGCGTGTGCGGCCCTTTCTCGCTGCGAGACGAAGAACGCGGGTCAGCCGAAGTTCTTCTGCGCGAACTCCCAGTTCACCAGCTTGTCCAGGAAGGTCTCGACGAACTTCTGGCGCAGGTTGCGGTAGTCGATGTAGTAGGCGTGCTCCCAGACGTCCACCGTCAGCAGGGCCTTGTCGGCGGTGGTCAGGGGCGTGCCGGCCGCGCCGGTGTTGACGATGTCCACCGAGCCGTCGGCCTTCTTGACCAGCCAGGTCCAACCCGAGCCGAAGTTGCCGACCGCGGACTTCACGAAAGCTTCACGGAAGGCGGCATAGCTGCCCCATTTCGCGTTGATGGCGGTGGCCAGCGCACCGGTAGGCTCACCGCCGCCGGCGGGCTTCATGCAGTTCCAGAAGAAAGTGTGGTTCCAGATCTGCGCAGCGTTGTTGTAGACGCCGCCGGAAGACTTCTTGATGATGTCTTCCAGGGTCATGGATTCGAACTCGGTGCCCTTTTGCAGGTTGTTCAGGTTCACCACATAGGCGTTGTGGTGCTTGCCGTGGTGGTACTCGAGCGTCTCCTTGGAGTAGTGCGGGGCGAGCGAGTCGATGGCGTAGGGCAGCGCGGGAAGGGTGTGTTCCATGGAGTTCCTCTTGGGTTTGTTGCTTTGGCGCAGAAGGTGGACAGGCGCAGGCTGCGGGAGCGGCGTGCAGGCAAACCGGAATTCTAGGCACTAAACCGGCGACGAGGCGACCACGGTCAGATCGACCCTGCCGTCGGCCAGACGAGCCTGCACCGACTGCCCCGGCTGCGCCTGCGCGGCGCGGGCCAGCACGGTTCCGTCGGCCTGTGTGAGCAGCGCGTAGCCGCGCTCCAGCACGCGGCGCGGATCCAGGCCCTGCAGGCGTCCGCCCGCGCGCTCCAGGCGCTGCACGCACCGGCCCACCGGGGCCAGCGGCGCGCGGCGCATGGCCTGCAGCGCGGCCTGCAGGGCACCTTGCTCGCGCGCCAGGCGCGACCGCAGCGCGTGACGCAGCTGCTGGGCCTGGCGCTCCAGGCGCTGGTGCTGGGTATGGATGCGGCCCGACGGACGGCCCAGCCGGGCGCCACCGGCATCGAGCCTCTGCGCCGCGCCATCCAGCCGCCGCCGCGCGGCGCGCTGCAGGCGCGCCTGCAGTTCCTCCAGCCCGCCCAGCCAGCTCTCGCGGGCTGGCGCGACGAGTTCGGCGGCCGCCGTCGGGGTGGGCGCACGCAGGTCGGCGCAGAAGTCCGCGATGGTGAAGTCGGTCTCGTGGCCGACGCCGCAGACCAAGGGCACCGGGCTGCGCACGATCGTTCGGGCCAGGGCTTCGTCATTGAACGCCCACAGGTCTTCCAGCGAGCCGCCACCCCGCACCAGGAGGATGGTGTCGATACGGCCCGCGGCCGCCAGGGCGTAGAGCGACTCCAGCGCTGCCACCAACTCACCGGGGGCCTGGGCGCCCTGCACCGCCGCCGGCGCGAGCACCACTGGCACATGGGGCAGCCGACGGCGCAGGGCGGTGGCCACGTCGTGAAGGGCCGCAGCACCCAGCGAAGTCACCAAGCCGATGCCCCGAGGCAGGGCCGCCAGCGGCCGCTTGCGCTGCGGGTCGAACAGCCCCTGGGCCTCCAGGCGCTCCTTCAGCCGCAGGAACTGCTCGAAGAGGGTCCCCTGCCCCGCACGCTGAACGCGCTCCACGATGAGCTGCAGGTCGCCCCGTGCGTCGTAGACGTCGAGCCGTCCCTGGACCTCGACGCTGTCGCCGTCTCGCGGGCTGAAGTCCAGAAGGCTGGCCGATCGGCGGAACATGGCGCAGCGGATCTGGCCCGACGTGTCCTTGAGGCTGAAGTAGCAGTGTCCGCTCGCAGCCCTCGAAAAGCCCGAGATCTCGCCCTTGACCGTGACAGGGTTGAAGCGCGCGTCCAGTGCATCCGCCAAGGCACGGCACAGCGCACCCACCGCCCACACCCGCCGCGCCGGTGCGGCGGAAGGCGTCTCAGCCATTCGGATGCGGGCGCCCTGCGCGGGCGGGGTAGTCCACAGTTGGGAGGAAACCAGTCATCATTTGGTAGTCATGCCCGGGAATGCTGATTTTTCATTGCAAGCCCTTGATTTCAAAAGGATTTTTTCTGCTCAAAATGTGACCGATTTGTAATCTTCACGATTCGGCGCGGGTTGGCAGCCCATGGGCCGGGGGTTCTGCACAAAGTTATCCACAGGATTTGTGCGATTCCACCGACGAAAGAGCCGAAACGTCCTACATCCTGAAGTCCGTCGTTGATAATCGCCGCAGACCTGCCCTGACAGGTGACCTGAACCGCGCCGGAGACGCCACCTTGTTTTCGATCATACAAGCCGCCGGATGGCCTATCTGGCCCCTGATTGCCTGCTCCATCGTCGCCCTCGCGCTCATCATCGAACGGTTCCTCAGCCTCAAGGCCCAACGGGTGGTACCGCCCCTGCTGCTTGACGAGGCCCTGGCCGTCTCGCGGCATTCGCTCCCCCCACCAGACGTCGTCAACCAGCTGGAGCAGAACTGCGCGCTGGGCGAGGTACTGGCCAGCGGCCTGCGCGCACTGGCCAGCGACCCGCGCAGCTCCGAGGCGCAGCTGCGCGCGGTGATGGAGGCCAGCGGACGGGCAGTGGCCCACCGCCTGGAACGCTACCTGAGCGCACTAGGCACCATCGCGTCGGCCGCGCCGCTGCTGGGCCTTCTGGGCACCGTGATCGGAATGATCGAGATCTTCGGCTCGCAGGCGCCGGGCGGCGCGACCGGCGGTAACCCCGCGCAACTGGCGCACGGTATCTCCATCGCCCTGTACAACACCGCCTTCGGACTGATCGTGGCCATCCCCGCCCTGCTGTTCTGGCGCTACTTCCGATCGCGCGTGGACGGCTACCTGCTGGCGATGGAGCTGGCCAGCGAACGCTTTCTGCGGCACCTGACCACCCTGCGCACCTGAGGCCGGCGCCGCGATGAACTTCCGCCCCCGCCCCCGGCCCGAGCCGGAGATCAACCTGATCCCCTTCATCGACGTGCTGCTGGTGGTCCTGATCTTCCTGATGCTGTCTACCACCTACAGCAAGTTCACCGAACTGCAGCTGCGCCTGCCGGTGGCCGACGCCCAGGCCGCGCGCGACCATCCGCGAGAACTCCTGGTGGGGATCGGCGCGGACGGCCGCTACGTGATCAACCGCACCCCGCTGGCCACCCGCAACGTGGACGCGGTAGCCGCCGCCCTGACCGAGGCGGCGCGCGAGCAGAAGGATGTCACCGTGATCATCAGCGCAGACGCCGCCTCGCCGCACCAGGCGGTGGTAACGGTACTGGAGGCGGCGCGGCGCTCCGGGCTGGGTCAGATCACCTTCGCCGCACAGACCTCGGGCCAAGCGGGCGGGAGACCCTGAGTGTCCCTGCAGCGGGTCTGGCTGCGGCGCGGCGCGCTGGCCTGGAGCCTGCGGCCGCTCTCGTGGCTTTACGGGACGCTCGCGGCCGCCCATCGCGCCCCCTACCGGATGGGACTGCGCCAGGCCGTCCGCCTGCCCGTGCCGGTCGTGGTGGTGGGCAATGTAGTGGCGGGGGGCGCGGGCAAGACGCCGGTGGTCATTGCGGTGGTCGAACACCTGAAGGCCCGCGGGCTGCGGCCCGGCGTGATCTCGCGCGGCTACGGGCGCAGCGGCGGCTCGGCCTGCCGCGAAGTCCTTCCCGAAGACACCGACGCCTGGCTCACCGGCGACGAGCCGATGCTGGTCGCACGCCGCTGCCAGGTGCCGGTGGTCGTCGGGGCGCAGCGCGCGAAGGCCGGCCGGCTGCTGCTGGCGCGACACCCGCAGGTGCAGGTGCTGGTCAGCGACGACGGGCTGCAGCACCCGGCCCTGGCGCGCGACCTCGAGATCTGCGTGTTCGACGCGCGCGGCACGGGCAACGGCTGGCTGCTGCCAGCCGGGCCCCTGCGCGAGCCCTGGCCGCGCCCTGCCGACCTGGTGCTGCGCCCGGCCACGCAGGCGGGCCTGCCCGGTTTTGACGTGGAGCGGCGCCTGTCCGCAGAGGCGGTGCGCGCCGACGGCACAAGGCGTGCGCTGACCGACCTCGGGCGCGAGACGGTGGTGGCGGTAGCGGGCATCGCGCAGCCCGAGGCCTTCTTCGCCATGCTGCGCGCGGCCGGCATCACGCCGGCGCGTACCCTGGCCTTCGCCGATCACCATGGATTCGACGCGCAGCCTCCCGACCTGCCTGCCGGCGATACCGTGGTGTGTACCGAGAAGGACGCGGTCAAGCTGTGGCGGCACCGCCCCGATGCCTGGGCCGTGCCGCTGCAGGTGCAGATCGCCCCGGACTTCTGGGAGGCCTTCGACCGGTTGCTGGCCGCGAAGCTATCATCGACCGATGGATCCGAAACTGCTTGAACTGCTGGTCTGCCCGGTGACCAAAGGCCCACTGGATTTCGACCGAGAACGACAGGAACTCGTCTCGCGCAGCGCGCGCTTGGCCTACCCGGTGCGTGACGGCATCCCGGTGCTGCTCGAGGACGAAGCGCGCACGCTCTGCGACAAGGAACTCGAGCGCCTGCCGGCGCGCACGCCGCTGGTATGAACGCTGGCATGAGCGCCGCCGGGCCGTCCCAAGGCGCGAAGCCCCCTCGGGGGGCAGTGAGCCACACGCAGTGGGCGAGCGTGGGGGCATCATGAGCGCCGCCGGGCCGTCCCAAGGCGCGAAGCCCCCTCGGGGGGCAGTGAGCCACACGCAGTGGGCGAGCGTGGGGGCATCATGAGCGCCGCCGGGCCGTCCCAAGGCGCGAAGCCCCCTCGGGGGGCAGTGAGCCACACGCAGTGGGCGAGCGTGGGGGCATCATGAGCGCCGCCGGGCCGTCCCAAGGCGCGAAGCCCCCTCGGG